>Ga0182007_10000002_pt1 | contig 564661 bp, 486 predicted proteins | sample Sormic07211113_1_FD_123023 | JGI IMG/M metagenome (GOLD analysis project Ga0182007, IMG submission 123023) | Rhizosphere microbial communities from Sorghum bicolor, Mead, Nebraska, USA - 072115-113_1 MetaG | ecosystem: Host-associated > Plants > Roots > Rhizosphere | place: USA: Nebraska...
AAAATAAATACCGCTATCCCTGTGCCGTCCTTTCAACCTAATCCCTTCCTCCGAAGCGGGATGCAAAAGTAGAAAAAATTAACACCAATGCAAAGGAATTATACCGGTAACCACAGGACCTGAAGTAACTCAATGGTTTTCAGACAGAAAAAATGTTGTTAAGGACAAAACTTTTCAAGAAAACAAGTGTTTAGGAACCCTGCACTGGGCAGGCGCCCTAAGTTTTCTCTGCACTCAGTCCTTTCAAACTTCGGAAGTCCCCTGCCGCCTAAACCCGATAGCAGCGGAAAACCCGAAGGTAAGGAACGAACCAAGGCTTTGAAGCGGATAGCGGGAACAAACTTATATCGTAGTACTGAACCTGCTTTGCTGAAAAAAAAGAATGTATACTATATAGTATAGGCCAACCTTATATATATGTTAAAAATTGTTAACTGTTATATTGTACTGAATTGCTTTGCATAGCTTAGCGGCCAATTGTTTTTATTGATGTTATCGTATTATTAATTATCTTTGCAGAATGTTTAAAGTTAAACACTTAATTATTTTAGTATTTGTTGCCGCTCTGGGTATAGCGGGTTGTAAAAGTCGTTTCGAGAAATTGAGAGCGAGCAATGACGTTGCAAAAAAATACCAAGAGGCGCTTCGTTTGTATAATAAACGTGATTACAGTAAAGCATTGGTACTTTTTGAGGATCTTTCTCAAAAATATCGTGGCCGTGCAGAAGCTGAGGATCTGAACTATTATTATGCTTATACACTATATAGGTTAAGTGATTACACAACTGCAAGATACCAGTTTAAAAGTTTTGCAGAAACCTACCCAGCAAGTAAAAATGCTGAAGAGGCGAGATACATGGGTGCGTATTGTTTCTATTTAGAATCTCCAAATTTCTCTTTAGATCAGGAAAATACTTATAAAGCTATTGATGCGTTACAATTATTCATCAACTTATACCCTACCAGCGATCGTGCCGCAGCTGCAAGTAAATATATTGCCACGCTAAGGGGTAAACTAGAAGATAAGGCTTTCGAAAACGCCAAAATGTACTTAACTACCGGACCAAGCAATGTAGATAATTACAGAGCAGCGGTTATTGCCTTAAAAAATGCGCAAAGAGATTACCCAGATATTAAATATGCTGAGGAAATGGATTTCTTGATGATTAAAGCACAATATTTATACGCAAAAAATAGTTATATCATCCGCCAGGAAGACCGTTATAATGAAGCACTTGCTTTATATACTGAGTTTACTGAAAACCATCCTGACAGTAAATACACTAAAGACGCAAAGGTACTTAAGGATGATGTAGAGGCTGGTATTGTGGCTACAAAACAAGAACTGGCATTATATGCCGCTGATCAGGAAAAATACAAGCAGATGTTGATTAGAACTGGTAAATTAAAAGATACCGTTTCTACAAAACCAACTAATGCTGATAACACGAATATTAAAAACAAGTAATACATGAATACTAACAAACCTGCTGTACCAAATACTACAGTAACCAGAAACGTACACGATTTAGATAAAACTACAGATAACTTATACGAATCTTTAGTGGTAATTGCTAAAAGAGCAAATCAGATTTCGAACAACGTTAAAGAAGAGTTACACGGTAAATTGGCAGAATTTGCTTCAAGCAACGATAATTTAGAAGAAATTTTCGAAAATCGCGAGCAGATTGAAATCAGTAAACATTACGAGCGCATGCCGAAGCCTGTTTTGGTTGCTATTGATGAATTTTTAAACGAGAAAATTTATCACAGAAATCCTGCTAAAGAACAAAAGTAACTGGCGTAGCGCATAGCGTTTAGGGCAAAGCGTTTAGCACTACGCTCTATGCTCCGTGCCTTATGTACTCTGCGCATTATGCTAAAAAATAAAAATATAATCCTTGGCGTTTGCGGTAGCATTGCTGCATATAAGTCGGCTTTTTTAGTTCGGCTGCTTGTAAAAGCTGGTGCAAACGTAAAGGTTATTCTTACCCCTGATGGTGCTAATTTCATTACACCACTTACCCTTGCTACGCTTTCTAAAAACCCTGTTTATACACAATACTTCGAAGAAGAAACTGGTGTATGGAGCAACCATGTTGAGCTGGGCTTATGGGCCGATTTAATTATCATCGCTCCAATAAGCGCCAACACACTGGCTAAGCTGGCAACAGGCATCTGCGATAATTTATTAACAGCTGTTTATCTTTCAGCCAAATGTCCGGTTTATGTTGCCCCAGCAATGGATCTGGACATGTGGAAACATGAAACTACTCAAGGCAATATCGAACGTATTGTTAGCTATGGCAATACGGTTATTGCACCTGCCAATGGCGAACTTGCCAGTGGACTTTGGGGTGAAGGCCGAATGGCCGAACCCGAAGAAATTGTTTCCTTTCTGGATAGTGCCATTAAAAGATCGATGCCTTTATTTGGCAAAACGGTAATGGTTACTGCCGGTCCTACCTATGAGGCGATTGATCCGGTTCGTTTTATTGGCAATCATTCATCAGGAAAAATGGGTTTCGCCCTTGCTGATGAACTGGCCAGCCTTGGAGCTGATGTTACACTAATTGCCGGACCAACTGCACAAAAATCTAATCAGATCTTAAAAAGGATTGATGTAGTAAGTGCCCAGGATATGTTCGATGCCTGTTCATCGGTATTCCCTGGCACTGATATTACCGTAATGTGTGCCGCTGTGGCAGATTATCGTCCAAAGCTGGTTGCCGCTCAAAAAATTAAAAAACAGGACAGCAACCTGGTTTTGGAACTGGAAAAAACAACAGATATACTCGCTTCTTTAGGTACTGCAAAAAAAGCGAACCAGATTTTGGTTGGTTTTGCTTTAGAAACCAATGATGAAGAGAATTATGCTAAAGGCAAACTCGAAAAGAAAAATCTTGACCTCGTTGTTTTAAATTCTTTAAATGATAAGGGCGCAGGTTTTAAATCAGATACCAATAAAATTACTATTTTTAACAAAGCTTTAGAACGGACTGTATTTGAAATGAAATCGAAAGCAGATGTTGCTAAAGATATTTGCGCTGCCATTTTAAAAATTGCAAAATGATAAAAAAAATTGTTTGGATATTGTTATTGGTTGGTTTTGGGAAACTGCATGCTCAGGAGTTAAATGCAAGGGTAACTTTGCTGGCTCCCCAGGTTTCGAACATCAGTAAGCCAACTTTAGATGCCCTGCAAAAAACAATCCGCGATTTTTTAAACAATAACAAGTTCAGCAATGAAAGTTATAAGCCCCAGGAACGGATTGAATGTAGTTTTGTCATTACTATCAATTCGTGGGATGGTGGTTCTGGATATACCGCCGAAGCACAGATCCAAAGCAGCCGCCCGGTTTTTAACAGCTCTTACAATAGCACTTTGTTAAATATGAGTGATAAGAATTTCGATTTTAATTTCAATGATGGCGCTACAATCGACTTTTCTGATCAGAATTATATTTCCAATATCAGTGCTCTCCTCACCTACTACGCTTATACCATCATCGGAATGGATAAAGATAGTTTTAGCAAAATGGGCGGAACTCCTTTTTATAAAAAAGCACAGAACATCATTAACCTGGCGCAAGCCTCAGGCAATACCGGCTGGAGAGCAGCTGATGGTTTACGCAACCGTTTTTGGTTTAATGAAAACGTTTTGAATCCTATTTTTAGTGAGCTGCGTAATTTCATCTATAGCTACCATTTAAGTGGCCTGGATCAGCTAACCGATAATGATAAGGGTTTAACACAGATTGTTGCTGCCCTACCTGCTCTTCAACAAATGGATAAGCAGAAACTGGGTTCCATTTTCCCAAATGTTTATTTCGCATCTAAAGCCGAAGAAGTAACCAACGTACTTTCTAAACTTAACGGCCAGGAACGCATGAAAGCTTACAATATGTTGGCAGAAATCGATCCGGCGAATATTGGCAAGTACGAGGGGCTGAAGAAGAATTAGTTTTTTGGTTAACTGGTTAATTGTTTTAATCGGTTAATCGTAAAATAACTTGCAGCTAACCAGTTTTAACAGTTAACACTTAAGGAGTTCTCTATTTGTGATAGTTGTTTTGGGAAAGCATTCTCAGCATTTCAATTAAAGCCAGTCCTGCTTTCGTTCATACGCCTGCAGGCCTTATTCACAGGCCGGTATCCACATCAATCAGGTTTAATAACCTAAGTCAGTTTTTCATAGTGGGGTTTCTTTTCAAAAGCCAGATAGGCATGCAACATTTGGCTGTCTCATGCGTCTTATATCGCACTTAACCGGTTAATCAGTTTAAACAGTAAGCCAAAAGTTAAAAATTTGTTAAAATATTTTGATCTTACGAATATCTTCGTACATTTGAATACGAAATAATTCGTACAACTTGTAACATATGACTAATCATAACATCAAACCAACAGAAGGAGAAATGGAAATCCTCCAGGTGCTTTGGCAAAAGGGGAATGCAACGGTAAGAGAAGTTCATGAGGCATTGAATAAAAAAGACTCTGGGTATACCACAACTTTAAAACTGATGCAGATTCTTCACGAGAAGGGAATGGTAGAAAGAGATACCAATCAAAAAACGCATATCTATAAAGCGCTTGTTAGTCAGGACAAAACTGAAAAACAATTGGTAAACAAAATGATCGATAACGTATTTAACGGATCGGCAGCAAGATTGGTAATGCAGGCTTTGGGTAACCACACCGCAAGTGCAGATGAGATTGACGAAATAAAAAAATATTTAGATAGCCTAAAGTAAGGTTAGCATTGAAGGTTGAAAGGTGTAGGGTTTAGATCCCTAATAAACAGTAAAATTTTCGGATTGTCCCCGTATAAAAAATTAAAACCACCGTTATGGAAACTTTATTACAACAGTTCATCAAAGCATTTGGCTGGAGTATTTTAAACTCACTTTGGCAAAGCGCCATTATTTATGGCATCCTATTTATCGTAATGCTCAGCATTCCGAAACTCGCGGCAAAACATAAGCACAACCTTGCTTTTGGCGCCATCATTTTAATGTTTATTGGCTTTGGCTATAATTTCATTCATCAGTTAACATTGAATGTAAATAATCAGGCTCCTGCAATCAATGCCCAAAATATACAGGTTTACCAATACTTTAACAACCTACCGCCAAGTTTTAGCAGCAAGGCAGAGCAGTATTTTCCTGTTGTAGTGGTATTTTACATTATTGGTATTTTACTTCAGTTATTCATTATCGTTAAAGGCTATGGTCAGCTTTCAAAACTAAAGAAAGAAAGTTTAAGTGCCATTCCAGATAGTTGGAAGGCCATTTTCGAGCAGGTAACTGCCCACCTTAAAATTAATAAAGTTATCCAGTTCCATTTATCTTCTATTGTTAACGTGCCTTTGGTTATCGGTTATTTAAAACCAGTGGTATTATTTCCATTGGCCCTGGTAAACCAGTTAGACAACGATCAGGTAGAAGCGATATTAATCCATGAGTTATCACATATCAGAAGAAACGATTTCTTATTAAACCTGATTAAAACAGCCATAGAAACCTTATTATTCTATAATCCATTTGTGTGGATGGCAGGTAGATTTATACATATTGAGCGCGAGCATGCCTGCGATGATCTGGTATTAAAAATTACCGGAAAACCACTGAACTATGCCCATGCCCTACTTAAACTCGAACTATTAAAAGACAAGAACAGTCCTGCTTATGCACTAGCGGCAACAGGCAAGACCCAGAATTTGTATCAGCGCATAAAAAGAATAACCAACATGAAAACAAATTATTTAAACGCCAAACAACAAATGGCAGCCTTAACTTTAGGAGTAGCCTGCTTGTTTTCTATTGCCTGGATCAATCCGACAGAAAAGAAAAAAGAAAATAAAAAATCGCCTAAAATTGAGGTTTTGAGTGTAATCGACCACCATGATGTAAAAACCATTGTTTGCGCTGATACCACTAAAAAACGTAAAATCAAAATTGTAACTATTGATGCGGATGGTAAAAAAACCGAATATAACTCGGTAAAAGAAATGCCAGATAGCCTGAGAAAAGATTTTTACAGGGATGAGCTTTTTGCGGCTAAGAATATATACCGCATTCATGCCGACAGTTCTTTTAGATTCAGATTTAATGACTCACTAATACGCAACAAAATTTACAAAGAGTACAATTCACCGGAAGCACAAGCCAAGTGGAAAAAATTTGGCGAAGACATGGCTAAACAATATAACTCACCAGAGGCACAGGCTAAATGGAAAAAATTCGGAGAAGATATTGCCAAACAGTACAATTCGCCGGAAGCACAGGCCAAATGGAAAAAATTTGGAGAGGAAATGCAAAAGAAAATGAATTCTCCAGAAGCCCAGGCCAAATGGAAAAAAATGAGTGAGGATATGGCTAAGGAATTCGGTTCACCAGAAGCGCAGGCAAAATGGAGAAAAATGGGTGAAGAAATGGCGGCTAAAATAAATACACCAGAATTCAGAGCACAAATAGATAATATCAGGATACAGGCCCTTAAATCAGGAGAAATCGCAAGATTATCTGGATTAAGTAGATTAAATTCAGATTCGCTATTTAAAGGAAACAGAAATATACTTACAGGCCCAGATGGGACCCTATTTTATTACAACGACACCAATAATAAAGTAAGACAGACCGAAGAATACAAAAAACTGAAACAAAAATTCGATAGTGAGGTAAAAGAGCTGAAAGAGAAAATGGAGAAGAAAGAGAAAGAGAAAAAAGTAGAAGGTGGTAATAAAAGCTCACAGGTAACTCCGGCAATGATGTTATACAATAATCAGGATTTTACCAGTGCTGTTAAAGCCTTGAACACACTAAATGCTGTTGTAACGTATAAAAAATCTGATTTTACCAATGCCGATCAAATAGCACTAAAAAGTTATGTTCATGCAACCAACTTAAAAATTGCAGACAATAATACAATTAGTATTTCAATAAAATAACAGCACATAAACCAAACAGATCATGAACAGCGAAGATTATTCTTCGCTGTTTTTGTTTTGTATTCACCTGTTGAATAAATTTTAATATTTTTGCTTAGCATGCTACAAAAACTTTCTATACGTAATTACGCATTAATTGATAGTCTCGATATCGAATTTGATAAGGGCTTAAATATTATAACAGGTGAAACTGGCGCTGGTAAATCTATCATTTTAGGAGCATTGTCGCTAATTTTAGGCCAGCGCGCAGAAAGCAAATACTTTTTTAACCAAGATAAAAAATGTGTTATTGAAGGAAGTTTTGCATTGGCAGATGAAAACCTGAAAGAACTTTTTGAAGAAAATGATTTAGATTTCTCGAACGAAAGTATGCTGCGTAGGGAGATATCTATTGATGGTAAAACCAGATCGTTTATTAACGATACACCGGTTAATTTATCAATTCTTAAACAAATTGGCGAAAAGCTGATCGACATCCACTCTCAGCATGCCACCCAAGAGATTAATGATGCCGATTTTCAACTGTTAATTGTCGATTCCTTAGCTAACCACCAATCGCTATTGTTTAACTACCGCAGCGGGTTTAAAAAACTAAGACAGGATACCAACCTATTGAAAAAATTGGTTAGTGAGGCAGATGAAGCGAGAAACAAGCAAGATTATGAGCAGTTTCTATTTAACGAACTCGAGCAGGCAAAATTACAAGAAGGTGAACAGGAAGATTTAGAGCAAGAGTTAGAACGTTTAACGCATGCCGAAACCATAAAAAGAGCCTTACTCACCACTTCGGGTTTAATTAACGAAAGCGAACCTTCTGCACTCCAGATTTTAAAAGAAGCTTCGTTACAACTACAGAGTATAGAAAAATTCGACCCTGAAATTAATGTGCTCTACGAACGTTTACGCTCATCGATTATCGAAATAAAAGATATTACCGATGAGGTTTCTGGCATTGAAGAAAATACTGTACACAGCGCTGATCGTTTAGAGCTGGTAAATCAAAGGCTTGACCTTTTCTATTCACTCCAGCAAAAACATCGGGTTGCTAATAATACCGAATTACTGGCACTTCAAAAACAATTGGAAGAGAATCTGAACCAACTGTTATCTTCTGATGAGCATATTGAGAAACTACAGAAAGAAATAGATCAACTTAACAAAGATTTACGCAAGCAAGCCGATCAGTTAAGTGCCAACCGTAAGAAAGCAATTAAAGTTGTAGAAGAACAAACCAGCATTACCTTAAAAAAAGTGGGAATGCTAAATGCCAAATTGGTTTTAGACCAAAAAGCATTGAACGAATTGAATAAAGATGGTTTAGATGAAATAAATCTCCTATTTACGGCCAATGCTGGTCAGGCCCCTGCGCCGGTAAATAAAGTAGCATCCGGTGGTGAGTTATCTCGACTGATGCTGGCGATAAAAGCATTATTGGCTAAACACACTTCATTACCGACCATTATTTTCGACGAGATTGATACCGGAATTTCTGGTGAAACCGCGTTAAAAGTTGGAGAAGTAATTGCCGATTTAGGACAGAACATGCAGGTGATTTCGATTACGCACTTACCGCAAATTGCAGCCAAAGGTATATCGCATTACTTTGTTCATAAGAATGAAGACCAAGGAAAAACCACAACCGGAATCCGTAAACTTAAACAAGAAGAACGTATTGGTGTAATTGCCGAAATGTTAAGTGGCAAAAATCCAGGTTCATCTGCCATGGAGAATGCACGGGAGTTACTCGCCTAATTCTTCATTACGTCATCTCGAGCGGAGTGCAACGTAGTCGAGAGATCTATCTAGGCAGATCTCTCCATTCCACTGCGTTTCAGTCGAGATGACGACTTTTCTTATGGATTTGTCAATGGTAGGGAAATGTTGTTGTGCTGTCAGATGTTCCTATCTGAAAGCTAAAAGGAAAAGCACCAATAATTTTACATCTGGCATTAAACAAAACTAAATAATTAGTTTATATTTAATCAATGAAATCTTTTATACTTCTACTTTCATTATTAATCATCGGTAAATTTTGTTCTACTCAACAGAGTTATATCCTTTCGGGTATGGTAAAAGATAAACATGGTGAGGCTTTACCTGGTGCTGGCATATATGTAAGCGGTTATAAAATTGCAACAGTTTCCAACAATGATGGCACATACACACTACCGCTAAAACCTGGCAACTATGATATTTTAGTACAATTAATCGGCTATAAAGCTTTAAACAAAAATGTAGTAATTGCTGATAAAGCCGTAAAACTGGATCTTATCCTCGAAGAAAGTATAACCCAATTGGCCGAAGTAACCATAAAACCCGATCCGAACAGGGAACATTATATCGCCATGTTCAAGGGGTATTTTATTGGTACCACTCCCAATGCAGAACAATGTAAACTCATCAACCCTAATGTACTGATTATCGATTACGATAAAGAGGAACATAAACTTACGGTAAAAACCACCCAATTTCTGATTATTGAAAACAAGGCGCTTGGATACCGCATTAAATACCTGCTGAACAATTTTGAATACGACAGCAAAACCAGGATTATTTATTATGAAGGTTTCCCCTATTACGAAGATTTAAAAGGATCGGCACGCCGGAAGAAAATTTGGGAGCAAAAGCGGATTACTGCTTATTTAGGTTCCCCACAACACTTTTTTAGATCCATTTATCATCACCGCGCCACCGAGGAAGGATTTATTATTAATAAACTGGTTACAATATCAAATCCGGATAAACCTTCAGATAGTATGATTAACGCCAATATTAAACGCTTAACAAAAGTACAGGGTGGCTTAACCCGCACATTAACTTTTACTGCTGGAGATTCTTTGAGCTATTGGATAAAAAAGAAAAACCTGCCAAATGGGATTTCTATTTTAAGCCGAGCTCCGGTAACGCAGGATACATTGGTGCATGTGAAGAACCAAAGTATTAAAAGTTTCAATTTTACTGATCAACTTTATGTTGTTTATACCAAAGAAAGGGAAGATCCTTCTTATGCCAACCGGATCGGCCTGTCCATTGCAAGGCCATTAGATATGCCAGATTATCAGATTTCTACTATCACGTTACAAGTTGTTCCGGTATATTTTTACGAAAACGGATCTATTTACAATCCTCGTTCGATGATTTATTCAGGTTACTGGGGCTGGGAAAAAATTGCCGATAGTGTACCTATGGATTATTTACCACCGGTTAATGGAGTGGAAAAAAAGTAGAAATATCATTAATACAGCAAGAGGGACAACTACTAGACGTCATTTTTTCTTTTTTTGAAAAGCAAATACAGTACTTTTTTGGTTTCGAAAGTCCCGCCCTCCGTTACAAATCCTCTCCCTCATGCTTCGGGCTGTGGGTTTTTCACTTTGGTCGGGTTTAGCTGGCAGGGCCAATAATACTATTGAGGGTTTTGGAACCACGAAGCACCTACCTTTGTTAAATAAACCCGACAGAGCGGGTAGCCCACAGTGAAGCGCAGCGTAACGAGGACTACAAGCGATGGCGGGGCTGCTCTAGCCATAAAAAACAGACCTTTCGTTTCCAAACCCGAAAACATTTCCAACTATTCACCTGGCCTATTTTGAATAAATTCCGTTTTAAAGATCCTTCGATCGCGACCATAGAAAAATCCAAAAGAAAGGTCGTCATTGCAAGGAGAAACGAAAGCCTGTCCCGACTTTTTCGGGAAAACAATCTTTCATCTCAGCGATGGAACCACGCAGCACCTACCCTTGTTAAATAAACCGACAGAGCGGTAGCCCACAGTTAAGCGTAACGAGGACTACAAGCGATGGCGGGACTGCCCTAGCCATGAAAAACAGACCTTTCGTTTCCAAACCCGAAAACATTCCTACTATTCACCTGGCCTATTTTGAATAAATTCCGTTTTAAAGATCCTTCGCTCACTCAGGATGACAAATTTTATCAGGTCGCTCGCAGCCAGAAATAACGATTATTTGTAAATGTTAAATTTGTTAAAAATCTTTTGCGTTTTTAATAAATATTACGCCTTTTGGTTACATTCGTCTCTATGATTAAAAGCCTTTTAGTAGCCCTTACGCTAATCATGTTGGGTACTAATGCCATTGCTCAAAACACCTTCTCAATTAGTGGTTTGGTTAGGGATCAAAAAGATGGATTACCTGGCGCAAGTATCTATTTAAGTGGATATAAAATTGCTACGGTGGCTGATAACGACGGACGATTTAAATTATCAAACCTAAAACCTGGCAGTTATGATCTACTCGTTCAGCTGGTTGGTTACCTCCCCTATTCTAAAAGTGTAATCATTTCCGATAAATCGGTGCAGGTAGAGCTGGTTTTGAAAGAAAATGTTGCGCAGCTGGAAGAAGTTGTAATCAGGGCTGATCCTAACCGTCAGAAATATATTAACCAGTTTAAAGATTTTTTTATTGGTAAGACCCCAAATGCCTTACAATGTAAGATATTAAATCCGCAGGTTTTAAATGTAGATTTCGACATTACCAAAAGTACCTTAACAGTTTCTACAACCGAGTTTCTGATTGTAGAGAATAAAGCTTTAGGCTATCGGCTAAAATATATGCTCGACCGTTTCGAGTATAATTCGAGAACACACATCATTTACTATTCCGGTCACCCGTTTTTTGAGGAATTAAAAGCATCTGCAGCTAAAAAGAAAAAGTATATCGCCGCCAGAGAGGTCGCGTATTATGGTTCTTCGCAACATTTCTTCCGTTCGCTTTATGCCAACAAAACAAAAGAAGAAGGATTTATCATCAACAAGATGGTCAAGGTGCCTAACCCTAACCGCTATCCCGAATATTTAATTAATGCCAATTTAGAGAAAATTAAAGCCGTACCCGAGAAAACGGGCATCAGGCAGAACAAAGGTAAAATAGATACTGCCCTACTCGCCTTTTGGACCAAACAGAAAGAAATGCCCCGAACCATTGACAAATTTTCGAGAGCGGAAGTGCTTACCGATACATTGGTACATTATTTTAACCAGAACTTAAAATACCTTAGTTATACAGATGCATTGCTGATCCAGTACACCAAAGAAAAAGAATCCCTGGCTTATTCTAATACAGGATTTTGGATATTCAGACCTTTGGATGTACCTGAAAATGAAATTTCTGTTGCCAACTTAACCGGCGAAGGTGTGCGTTTTTACGAAAATGGTGGCATTTACGACTCCCGATCGCTCCTGTACGAAGGTTTCTGGGCTTACGAAAAAGTGGCCGATATGGTGCCGATGGATTATGTACCGCTACCGAAGAATAAGTAAAGAAGGATGTGAGACTAAGAATTGACCTAAAACTAAAAATGTTGAAAAGTCATCCTTTTTAAAAACTAAAATTGCTAATATTTTTAGTAATTTTAGTTTATGATTGGCGAAGAAGAAAAACAATATTTTAAAGGACGGGGCGCTCAGGTTAATCCACATAACAAATTTTTAAAGGATGTTTACGTAAAGGAACATGATGAAGGGATAGATGATTGGGAGGAAAGCGATCGTAAAACCTCCTTTATTTTCGAAAATTCGAAAACCATTGTAAACAAAGTTGACAGTCCCGATGTGGGCATGGCTTATTCTTTAAATCCCTACCAGGGCTGCGAACATGGCTGTACTTATTGTTATGCCCGCAACTCACATCAATATTGGGGTTATAGCGCAGGAATAGAGTTTGAGCGGAAGATCATTGTTAAAAAAGAAGCGCCAACACTATTTAAAAAGTTCCTGGAGAAAAAAGGCTGGGATGCCACCACCATTTCCCTTTCTGGTAATACCGATTGCTACCAACCTGCCGAAAGAAAATTTAAACTCACCAGGCAATTGCTTGAAATTGCATTGGCCTATAAGCAGCCAATTGGTATGATTACCAAAAATTCGCTTATTCTTCGCGATCGGGATATTCTGCAAGAAATGGCGAAGTTAAATCTCTGCATGGTTTATGTGTCCATTAATAGCTTAAACGAAGATTTACGGCAGGTAATGGAGCCCCGAACTACAACGGCCAAACAGCGGCTGAGGGTAGTAGAAGAATTGAGTAAAGATGGAATTCCTATGGGTGTTATGGTTGCCCCACTTGTTCCTGGTTTAAGCGACCATGAAATTCCGAAAATATTAAAAGCCGTAGCCAATGCTGGTGCGCTAAAGGCAGGTTATACCGTTGTAAGGCTAAATGGAGCTATTGGACAGATATTTGAAGATTGGCTGCGCAAAAACTTTCCTGACCGTTTTGATAAAGTTTGGCACATGATTCAGAGTTGCCATGGTGGGCATGTAAACGATAGCAGATTTGGCGATAGGATGCGTGGAGACGGCAATATTTCGCAAATGATCAGGGATAATTTCAGGCTCCACTGCCGCTTAAATGGTTTAAATGTAAAGGATATTATTTTAGACCACACTTTATTCAAAATTCCGAGTAACCAGGCGAGTCTGTTTTAAAATTTTTTTGAGGAGAAAGCCCCTCAACGCTCTGGGCCGTGGTTTTATCATCACGGCCATCTCAACATTGTTAGTTCCGATTTGCAATATGGATCTTTGAGGTGTGGCTTTGTAATCAGCCTTAGTAAATTTGTAATCCAGCTTGATAAAACTTAGTTTTATCGCCATGAACATTGCATTAATAACCTACCTGGATAAGGGAGCATATGATAGCGCCACAGTTGAAAGCGAGGATGATAAACTCTTAAATTTCTTACAAGAAAAAGGATTAAATATTGAAAAAGTAATCTGGAACGATAAGCACATTAAATGGGAAGATTATTCGCTTGCCATTTTAAAATCCCCATGGGATTATTTTGACCTGATTGAAGAGTTTTATATTTGGCTTGATCAGTTGGAAGCAAAAAAAGTAAAATTACTTAACCCCATTGAGGTAGTGAGGTGGAACGCAAACAAACAGTATCTGCAGGAAATTGAAGCTGCCGGATTAAAGATTACACCGAGTTTTTTCATTCAAAATAAAGAAAGTGTAAATCTTGAGCATTTCTTTGAGAAATTTAACACCAATAAATTAATTGTAAAACCTTGTGTAAGTGGTGGTGCAAAAAATACATTTAAGGTAACTGTAGATAATGTAACCAAGGTTAATCAAAAAATAAACCTCCTTATTCAGGATGAAGATTTTATCATTCAGCCATTTCTGCCAGAGATCCTGGAAAATGGTGAATGGTCTTTCGTTTTCTTTAATGGAACCTATAGCCATTCATTAATTAAACAGGCTAAACCTGGCGATTTTAGGGTACAACCAGCGCATGGTGGATCTGTGCACCCACAAAAACCGAATGAAGAACTGATTGCTATAGCAAAGCAATATGTAGCGTTGTTTGCTAAAGATTGCCTTTATGCACGAGTTGATGGTACTTTCGTTAATGGAGAATTTTTGTTGATGGAACTGGAATTGATAGAGCCTTTTCTGTTTTTGAACACAGAACCCGAAAATTATGAGCGGTATTATAGCGCATTGAAGGAGTTGATTTAAAAGAAGAGTATTTTGGGAGCATCATCAGTCTCAACCTGATTTGTAACTTTTCCCTCCACTAAACCTTAAGATTACACTTGATGTTTATTTTTTTTTAGGAAATCAGCTTCAGTAGTTCTTGGGATTATTCAGCCCTGCTCCGATGAAACCTGTGAAACAAGCAAGCACACCTTAAAACAACAAAAATAAGTGCTTAAATCGGGAACATTTCGCTTTGATCAGGTTTAGGTGGCAAGATCAGTAATAAGATTATAGAGTAGGGGCGCTGGAATAAATTTATTTTCTCAATATTTCTATTTAATCTTTAATAGGAGCAAAAACCGTCCTTCTTAAACCTGATTGACGCGGTAGCTCCCGATTTCCTTCTAATCGGGACTACAAGCAGAAAGCAGGGCGGAACTTAAATATGATTACTACAACTGCTTTTCCAACAAATGAAACAGATCTATTGTGTGCATTACCATGAATATTAGACTAAGCTATTCCTAATCAAACTTGGAATAACGATCGCTAGGATCTTATTTTATTTAGCTGCAAAAACCTGCACCCAATAATTATCGGTTTTAGCTGCTCCCATTTCTTTGAAAGCGGCATTCATGATATTTTTGCAGTGATCTTCACTTTTTATCCAATCGTTAAAAACCTGCGCTTCTGTGCTTTGGCCAACAGCAGTATTTTCACCAACTGATGTCCAATTGTACCCGGTAGCTTTAACCCGAGCTCCAACGTTATCACCATTGGCGGATGTATGTGTTAAGGTTTTAATAGACGCCATGTACTTACTGTGACCAATAGCAGCAGTGCCCAAGTTAGGGCTCCAGCTTAGCGCTCCGACAGAAGGCATAACAGTTGTGCCACAATTGCAACCAGCTAAACGGGTGTCGTTCACCAATTTTAACAAGGTTTCGTTATTGATATTGGTTGCCGTAGAAAGTACAGGAGGATCATTTGTTCCTGGCGAATCATCAGTTCCTTTTTTACAGGCCAAAACACAACATAACGCTAAACACGCTAGTGAGAAGGTAATTAGTTTCATTAATAGGGAATAGTTTAAGGAAAGGTACAATGATTTTCTTTAAAAAGAATTAATTTATACCCATCTTTTTCGCACACCAAGAACAACTAAGCGTTAGCCGAATATATTTTAAACAAAAAAAACTCCCGATTTTCATCGGGAGTTTCTTATTTATTTACTTGAAGAATCTTCTTCTTTTTTCGGCTCTTCTTTTTTCTTTTCGCCTTTTTTGTGGTTGATTGAAATCAGCTCGGTAGCTTTATCGTAATCAATTTCTAAAACATCACCTTCGGCAAGTTCGCCTTTAAGGATCTCTTCAGCAATTGGATCTTCTAAATATTTTTGAATTGCTCTTTTTAACGGACGAGCACCAAAATTACTATCAAAACCTTTATCTGCAATATATTCTTTAGCATTATCCGTTAATGCAATTTCATAACCAAGGGTATGAACGCGACCGAATAAAGCTTTTAATTCGATATCGATAATTCTGAAAATTTCGTCTTTACCTAAGCTATTGAATACCACTACATCATCAACACGGTTTAAGAATTCAGGAGCAAAAGCACGTTTTAATGCACTTTCGATTACACCGCGACTGTGAGAGTCGGCCTGGTTAGTTTTCGCTGTTGTAGAGAAACCAACGCCTTGACCAAAATCTTTAAGTTGACGTGCACCAATATTAGAAGTCATGATGATGATTGTATTTCTAAAATCAACTTTACGGCCTAAACTATCGGTTAACTGTCCTTCATCCAAAACCTGTAATAAGATATTGAATACATCAGGGTGAGCTTTTTCAATCTCATCCAATAAGATTACAGCATAAGGTTTTCTTCTTACTTTTTCCGTTAACTGTCCACCTTCTTCATAACCTACATATCCTGGAGGCGCTCCCACTAAACGTGATACCGCAAATTTCTCCATATACTCGCTCATGTCGATCTGGATCAAAGAATCATCACTATCGAACATGAAACGGGCTAGTTCTTTCGCCAATTCTGTTTTACCTACACCTGTTGGGCCTAAGAAAATAAATGAACCAATTGGTTTTTTAGGATCTTTTAATCCGGCTCTTGTGCGTTGGATTGCTTTGGTTAATTTCTTGATCGCATCATCCTGACCGATAATTTTCTCAGCTACTTTATCGTACATGTTTAACAGTTTTGCACTGTCTGTCTGTCCAACACGTTGTACCGGGATACCGGTCATCATCGAAACCACTTCGGCTACATTATCTTCTGATACTTCGTAACGTTTAGTTTTGGTTTCAGCTTCCCACTCCGCTTTAGCTTTATCTAATTCTTCAATTAAATTTTTCTCCGTATCGCGCAGTTTAGCAGCTTCTTCATATTTCTGGCTACGTACAACCTTGTTTTTCTCTAATTTGATATCTTCAATTTTAGCTTCAATATCAATAATATTCTGAGGAACGTGAATGTTGGTTAAATGAACACGCGAACCGGCTTCATCTAAAGCATCAATCGCTTTATCAGGTAAGAAACGATCAGAAATATAACGCGATGTTAAAGTAACGCAAGCTAAAATAGCTTCATCAGTATAAGTTACACCATGATGCTCTTCATACTTATCTTTAATACGTGTTAAAATCTCTACAGTTTCATCAGGTGTAGCTGGCTCAACCATCACTTTTTGAAAACGACGGTCTAAAGCACCATCTTTTTCAATGTACTGGCGGTATTCATCTAATGTTGTGGCACCAATACATTGAATTTCGCCCCTAGCCAAAGCAGGTTTGAACATATTCGATGCATCTAATGAACCCGATGCGCCACCAGCTCCAACAATGGTATGGATCTCATCAATAAATAAAATTACATCAGTAGATTTTTCAAGCTCGTTCATCACGGCTTTCATACGTTCTTCGAACTGACCACGGTATTTTGTACCCGCCACCAACGATGCCAAATCCAATGTAACTACACGTTTGCCAAAAAGCACACGCGAAACTTTACGTTGTACAATGCGTAAGGCGAGGCCTTCAGCAATTGCCGATTTACCAACTCCTGGTTCTCCGATTAAAATCGGATTGTTCTTTTTTCTGCGGGATAAAATCTGCGATACACGCTCAATTTCTTTCTCGCGGCCTACAATAGGGTCTAAACGACCTTCTTCAGCAGCTTTTGTTAAATCACGGCCGAAGTTATCCAAAACAGGGGTTTTAGATTTTATATCTGAAACCTTTTTTGGCGTACTAAAGCTTTCCTCTTCGCGATAATCATCATCGCCTCCTGTAGAAGCACTGTTTGAGATATCATCTCTGAAACCATTTTTATTCACTTCAACCTCCTGTTTAAAAACATCGTAAGTAACACCATACTGCAATAAGATTTGTGAGGCAATATTGTCATCATCTCTCAAAACCGATAACAATAAATGTTCGGTGCCAATTAAATCGCTTTTAAATATTTTAGCTTCTAAATAAGTGATTTTTAAAACTTTTTCTGCCTGTTTAGTTAATGGAATATTGCCTAAGTTTACTGTAACACTCGAAGTACCGCGAACGGCATCTTCAATTGAGCGGCGCAATTTACCGGTATCAACTCCTAACGATCGTAAAATTTTTATAGCCATACCATCGCCTTCGCGGATGAGGCCCAATAATAAATGCTCGGTTCCGATGTAATCATGCCCCAAACGGAGAGCTTCCTCCCTACTAAAAGAGATTACATCTTTAACCTGTGGTGAAAATTTTGCTTCCATAATACCTTTCTTAACAGCTACGTCCCTAAACTATAAAATAACTTTATAAAAACGAACGTACTGTTTTCTTTATTTTATCAACAATTGCGCCATATGGGTGGATAAAGAGGCTTTTAAATGCCTGAGAACCCAAAATTCAATGTAAGATTATCGTTTCGATAAATATTATTTTATTTATATCTATCTACGTAATAAGTGTTCTAAAGGTTTTAAAGGGACATTTGCCAAAAACATCCGGTTATAGATATTTTATTGTCGGTTTATTGTAAGGATTTTTTCGCCATCAAAAACTGACAATTTGTATCTTTTTACTTAGGCAATTTACAAGTTTTGACAGAAAAACAAAAAGAACGTGACATCATTTAACAATTTCATTAGATAAAAATCAACAAACCAATACCATCAACGATATCTATATAACCTTAATACGAAGTTAACTGTAATTAGGTTGTTTTTGTTTTCTAATACCCTAGTTTATTGTAATCCATTTATCATAAATAATAAGCTATCATTTTGATACAAAAACAAACTACAAAGCTTTAGTAGTTTCAACCATAGCGCGATTCGCATTGTAACCACTCAATCAACAAAAAACACAGACAAATCCATTGCTTACCCTAATATACTAATCTAAAAAACAACAAGCGTAATACTTGCTTTTATTTTAGTCGCCAAAAAACTTATCTCTTTTGTTTATAATGCGCCATCAAGCCATAGAGAAGCAAACGTTTGCGCTTAATAATATCGCCAATACAGGCCTACAATCTTTATCACCCTTCAAAAAAGGCTTAAATAGTAAGCACACCATTCATCATATGCAATTTAAAGCAAACGTTTGCGCTGCATTCGCGGTTTGATCTTGGCTTTTATGGTTATAGTTTAGCAATAATCATTTAACTAAAAAGTATATTATTAATGAACCTAAGAATAACTTTTAGCCCTCCCTAATCTGATTAATGCTCCTCAACAGATAACAAAACAATAACTAATCTAACCTAAAAAACATGAAGAAAATTCTTTTAATGATTTCCTTTATTGCGTGTATTTTCGTAGTAAAGGCACAAAACCGTACTATTTCCGGTACGGTAACCGACAGCAAAAAGCTCCCGCTTCCCGGAATTACCGTAACCGTGCTCGGCACAAAAACTGCCGTACAAACAGATGCGAATGGAAAATATGCTATTAGTGCTGACAATGAGAGTACCCTGGAGTTTAAAGCTTTAGGTTTTACCACACAAACCATTAAGGTAGGCACAAATACTTCTGTAAATGTTTCCTTAGTGGATCAATCTACTGAGTTAGACGCCGTAACCGTTGTGGGTTACACTACAAAGAAGAAATCAGAAATTTCGAGTGCGGTAACTACCGTAAGTGGCTCGCAGCTTAATGATGTAACGTCGGTAAACCTCGGCAACCTGTTACAAGGTAAAGCACCTGGTGTGGTGGCGAGTTCTGCCTCTGGAGATCCAACAGCGGGATCGAATGTGGTGGTACGTGGTGTAGGCAGTATTAATGCCGGTACAGGACCGCTCATTGTGGTTGACGGCAATATTGGCGGTACCTATAACCCGGCAGATGTTGATAACATTACAATATTGAGAGATGCAGCTGCCACAGGTTTATACGGATCGAGAGCTGCCAATGGTGTTATTATTGTAACTACCAAAAAAGGAAAAGCAGGAGAAACCAGATTCAGTCTAAACTCTACCATTGGTATTGCAAAGGCTACTACTGGTAATTTTAAGCTAATGGATGCCCAGCAACTTTACGATTATCAGAAATCTTTCTTTACCACCCCACCAGCCGCTTCGGTACTAAATACCAATACCAATTGGTGGAATGAGGCTTTTAGAACAGCAATGGTAAATAATCACACGCTAACTGCATCTGGCGGGAGTGAGAAAACCCAATTTTACATCTCAGGCAACTATTTTAAAGAAGAAGGAACTTTAATCAATAACGATAAAACACAATATAGTTTAAGGGCTAATCTTACCTCACAGTTAACTAAAAAATTAAAATTAACAGCCTTGTTAAGCGGAATTGTAATCAATGATAATTACAATCCAGAAGATGCTGTTTACCAGGCGTATTTAAATATGCCTTTCGATCCTGCTCACAATTCAGATGGTACCCCAACCGATCCGCGTAATATCCCTTCGTGGAAAGGCAGAGACCGTTCTAACTTTTTACAGAGCTTACAATACAACTATTCAAAAGCCAGAAGTTACACCACAACAGGCGATGTAAACCTGGATTATGATCTGCTTAAAAACCTAACACTTTCTAGTTACAACAGGGCTACAATTGCCAGCGGCAGATCAAGCAATTATTACGACAGAAGAAGCCAGAGTGGTGCTGCAAACTTAGGAACAGCATCTCTGGACAATACATTTTCTAGTACATTATTAACTTCGAACAGGATTAAATATAATATAAATGTGGGGAATCATAACCTTAGTGTTTTAGGAGTTGCAGAAGTTGAAAGTTACAAATATGACGCAAGTGGAATTACCGCCAAGGGCTTGCCTGCAGGATTAGATGCCATAAATACGGCAACCGACATTACCGACAAACCAACTGGCAGATATGATCAGTATCAGAATATAAAATACTTAGCCCAGGCAGATTACAGCTACCAAAGTAAATATTATTTAGTAGCCTCGGTGGTTAACGAATATTCTTCTCGATTTGGAAAAAACAATCCTGCTGCAACTTTTTACCAGGCAGGGGCATCATGGATTTTATCTAATGAAGATTTCTTAAAGAGTAACACCACCCTTACCTTTCTAAAACTGCGGGCCAGCTTTGGTACTACTGGAAACCAGACATTTATGGCAGACAACAATCCCGATGGCTTATACGAATCGCTTGGCCTTTACAATTTAAATGCCTCAGCCTCTTACAATGGCCAAACAGGTGCTTTCCCTACACAAATCGCTAATCCAGATTTGACCTGGGAAAAATCGAGAGCGTACAATTTAGGACTGGATTTTGGCTTATTTAAACGTATAGACATTACTATTGATGCCTATGATAAACGTAATTCTGATCTGTTATTTGCTGTTCCACTTCCTGCAACAGTTGGCTATAGAACCATTAGAAGAAACGTTGGTGCAGTAAGAAACAGAGGTATTGAGTTTACAATCAACTCCAAAAATATCCAGCAGAAAGATTTTAACTGGGAAACCAGTTTTAACATGTCGTTTAATCGCAACAAGGTTCTGGAGTTAAACCAGGGCCTTTTGGTAGTAAATAGTGGCACACAGCCAATAGCATTAGGCCATGATATGGATGAATGGTACATGCAAAAATGGGCAGGTGTAAATCCAGCAGATGGTAAACCACTATGGGAAAAATTAGACGACCCTACCGGTGTAACCAGTACTTACAACCAAGCCACCAGACAATATACAGGTAAATCATCAGCACCAAAATTTAGTGGAGGATTAACCAACACATTGGCTTATAAAAACTTTACCCTTTCGGCTTTCTTAAATTTTGTATATGGCAACTGGGTGTATAACGATAGCCGTTTCTATTTCGATAATGATGGGGTGTACGAAAGCTATAATCAACAGGTATTGCCTAAAGGTTCGGTAAGATGGACTACCCCTGGCCAAACTGATGCAACCCATCCTCAGGCTAAATTTGGCGGTAATCTTCAATCTCACCAAAGCTCTACACGCTTCTTAGAGGACGGAAGTTATTTAAGATTGAGAAACGTAACCGTAGGATACAATCTGCCAACCAATTGGTTAAAAAAAGCTTCGATAAATGCGGCCCGTTTATATGTCAGCGGCGACAACTTGTTTACGGCGACCAAATTTTCGGGCGTAGATCCTGAAGTTGATTTAACTGGTGGTATATCGTCTTTCAGATACCCAACCAGCAGAAGATTTGTTTTTGGCGTTAACCTAACATTCTAATTATTAATAAGATTATCATGAAAATATACCATAATAATATCATAAAAATCGCTATTGCGGCCAGTATTATTTTTACCGCATCCGCTTGTCGTAAGACATTTTTTCCTTCAGATAAAGTAGAAGACAATGATCTATTGACTACCATTGATGGTATGCGAACAGCCACTTTGGGTAATTATGCTACCTTAAAATCTCTAGAATATGAAAACAATTACCATTGGCTTGCAGAACTCCCTTCCGATGAAGTAGCTCAGGGGCAAGGCTCATCGAGCGATGTAACCAATTTGTATAAATATACCCATTTAGTAAATTCTGCCAACGCAACTGCATTTTTCCAGCAAGCCTATTACATTGTCTCAGCTGCAAATAAGGTTATTAAAGTTATTCCTGATGGTTCATCTGCAGAATTACTACAGATTAAAGGTGAAAACCTGTTTTTAAGGGCGATGTTACATTTTAATTTAGTCCGGATGTTTGGAAGGCCGTATGCACAGAACCCGACAACCAATCCCGGGGTTCCAATTTTGAGTGAAACCGTAAGCGATGCAGATGCTTACACCATCAAAAGAAGTACAGTAGCTCAGGTTTATGATTTTGTAATTGCCGATCTTTTAAAAGCGTCGCAGTTTATAACAGATGATAACAAAGGCAATAGTTTTGCTTCAAAATTGGCTGCTTATGCACTCCTATCGAGGGTTTATCTGTACATGGATAATAATGCTAAAGCCTTAGAATATGCCAACCTGGTAATTGGTTCAAACAAATATCATTTACTTCAAAATGCTGAATACCAAAACTATTTTAGGGTTGCACCAGAAACGAACAAGGAAAGCATTTTTGCCATAAAACATACCAAAACGGAGAACTACGATTATTCCGCTATTGGCTCGTTATACTATAGTGGTGATGCTAATGGTAATGCACTGGGCCAAGGAGAAAGCGGATGGGGAGAGATTTATGCCTCAGTTAAGTATTACAACTTCCTTAACAAATACCCTCAGGATAAGCGTAAGAGTTTTATTTCTCCTTATATCGTTAATGGTATTCAACAGTTAAATCCGAAACTAACTCCAGCTACCCCAATTTACTATGTTAATAAAAACAACTTGCAAGAAGGGGTTACCAATTTAACTTCTCCTGTTTATCTCCGTTTGGCAGAAATGTACCTAAACAGAGCGGAGGCCAATGCCAAACTGAACAATACTCAATTGGCTTTAGATGATGTGAATGTAATTAGAACCCGTGCAGGAATTCCAACTTATACTTTGACAGATGTTACGCCAACGCACAGTATTTTAGATATAGTACTGGAAGAAAGGTGGTTAGAGCTTGCTTTTGAAGGTCAGCGGGCTTACGACCTATTTAGAAATAACCGCCCCGTAGTAAGAGATTACCCAGGCACACACTCTACCATTAATGGCTCTGTTAATCAAACCATTAACCCAACTGATGCGAGGGTAATTTATTTTATCCCGCAAACCGAAAGAGATAAAAATCCTAATTTGTCACAAAATCCTTAGAACAAAGCAAATTTCATATCATTAAAAAACGAAAGCCTTTCAATCCTGAAAGGCTTTTGTTTTAACTAACGTTTACGGTATCTACTAAGAATTTATCCGCTGCTTAAATGTAAAACTTTTGTATTGTGTTACACAACACGGTATATTTTATGAATCAATTATGATAATTACATTAAAAGGAGATTAGAATTGGGGAGTATTGGTTTATTTGTCATTGGTTCATTAGTTAGCATGATGTAGAAAAACATTCTGTGTTAATCTGTACTTCCGTTGGCTAAAAAGTTCATTTGTTCATTAGACATTGGCTTAATAGTTAGTATGATGCAGAAGCATTCTGTATTAATCTGAATTTCCGTGGCTAAAAAGGTTCATTTGTTCGTTAGACATTGGTTTATTAGTTAGCATGATGCAGAAAATCATTCCTTGTCGATATCTGCATCTGTGGTTAAAAGTTTATTAAGTATAATCATAAAGCACTTTGTAATGGCCTTGTTGTTCTTATCTTTGTAAGCAATTTTGGCGTTGCCATTATTTGGTTGGGTAAAATCAGTCCGTAAGAAAAACTGTTCACCTTCCTTTAATATGAATCTTAGCATTAAACTACTTTAAAAACAATACATTATAATGTCTGACGAAAAAATAATCTTTTCAATGGCAGGTGTAAACAAAATTTACCCTCCACAAAAACAGGTTTTAAAAAATATTTACCTTTCTTTCTTTTACGGAGCCAAAATCGGGGTTATCGGTTTAAACGGTTCTGGTAAATCATCACTTTTAAAAATTATTGCCGGTTTAGATAAATCATACCAGGGCGAGGTGGTTTTCTCACCAGGTTATTCAGTAGGTTATCTGGCGCAGGAGCCGATCCTGGATCCTGAAAAAACCGTTCGCGAGGTGGTTGAAGAAGGCGTTGCCGAAGTAACTGCTATTTTAAAAGAGTACGAAGAAGTAAACGAAGCTTTCGGATTAGAAGAAAACTACTCAGATCCTGATGCCATGGATAAATTGATGGCCAGACAAGGCGAACTTCAGGATAAAATTGATGCTTTAGGTGCCTGGGAAATCGATTCGAAACTAGAAAGAGCAATGGATGCTTTACGTTGTCCTGATCCTGACACTAAAATCGGTGTATTATCAGGCGGTGAGCGCCGTCGCGTGGCTATGTGCCGTTTATTGCTTCAACACCCTGATGTATTATTATTGGATGAGCCAACCAACCACTTGGATGCCGAAAGTATAGATTGGTTAGAGCAATTCTTACAAAATTACGAAGGAACTGTTATTGCAGTTACCCACGATAGGTATTTCTTAGATAACGTTGCCGGATGGATTTTAGAGTTAGACCGTGGCGAAGGTATTCCATGGAAAGGAAATTACAGCAGCTGGTTAGATCAAAAAGCAAAACGTTTATCGCAGGAAGAGAAAACTGAGAGTAAACGCCAGAAAACTTTAGAACGTGAGTTAGAATGGGTACGTATGGCGCCAAAAGCGCGTCACGCAAAATCTAAAGCACGTTTAGCCAACTACGATAAATTAGCTTCAGAAGATGGCAGAGAAAGAGAAGATAAATTGGAACTTTTTATTCCTGCAGGTCCACGTTTGGGTAATGTAGTAATTGAAGCAACGAATGTAACCAAAGCTTATGGAGATAAGGTATTGTTCGATAATTTAAACTTCTCTCTTCCTCCGGCAGGTATTGTGGGTATTATTGGTCCAAACGGTGCAGGTAAAACCACTTTGTTCCGTTTAATTACCGGACAGGAAGAAGCAGATGCCGGTACTTTCCGAGTTGGTGAAACTGTTGAGTTGGGTTATGTAGATCAGATGCACAACGATTTAGATGCCGATAAAACTGTTTATGAAAACATTACCGATGGATTGGACAATATCCAACTGGGTAATAAAGCCGTTAACGGACGTGCCTATGTTTCGAAGTTCAACTTTAATGGTGGCGATCAGCAGAAAAAAGTAGGTATCCTTTCAGGTGGTGAGCGTAACCGTGTACACTTGGCCATTACCCTGAAAAAAGGAGCCAATGTATTGCTACTGGATGAGCCAACCAACGATATCGACGTAAACACTTTACGTGCACTGGAAGAAGCCCTAGAAAACTTTGGCGGTTGTGCCGTAGTGATCAGTCACGACAGGTGGTTCTTAGATAGGATCTGTACGCACATCCTTGCTTTCGAAGGTAACTCTGAAGTTTATTTCTTCGAAGGTAACTATTCAGATTATGAAGAAAACCGCAAGAAACGCTTGGGTGATGTTACCCCAAAACGCATCAGATATAAAAAACTGAATTAATACAAAGTCCCGATGAGAATCGGGACTTTTTTGTTTTGAGAAGCGCAATTATAATATTTTAAGTTAAATCTGGGAGCTGGAAAAAGCTAACTTATATAGGTTCTTCGACAGGCGCTAAGCAGGAGTCCTTTGGACAGAATGACAAACTTTCCTTTTAATTTATGCTGGTTGAAAAGGAATAGGTCTTTGATTTTCCTTCGCTTTGCGTTTCCCTCTAAAAAAGAAATACAGGTTGATAAAGAGCATAATACCAAGATAAATGGCAAAGCCATCAATCTTAGCACTATCGCTTGTAACGAATGCTTTAAGATTGCTTCCCCTAAAAAGCCGGGGCAGGCGGTCGTTTCTCCTCAGCAATGACGACACTTTCTCATGGAATTTGTCAATGCTATTAGACTAAAAGGGTATTTATCGCCTAATGACGGTTTTTCAAGGCCTTTTGGATCGCAACCTCTGTTACGCCTTCCATTATTTTATAACCTGCAAGGTTGGGATGAACACCATCAACCGTTAGTTCGGCACGCTGCCCCTTTCGTTCATCTACCAGCGGTGTCCAATAATCTAAAATGGTATATTTTTTTTCTTTGGCGTAAGCCACAATTTTTTCATTTAAGCTCACAATGCTATCGGCCGCTTTAATGCGCTTATTCCATGGATATTCGTAAACAGGCAGGTATTTACAGAGTATCACTTTAATGTGATGTAACCTCGCCAGTTCTGCCATCGATTTAATGTTATCCATAATCTTGTCGTTAGTAACATGGCCTGTATTGCCGGCTATATCATTACTCCCCGCTAAAATGACTACTACCTTTGGTTTAAGGTTAATTACATCCTGCCTGAAACGGATGAGCAGTTGTGGTGAAATCTGTCCGCTTATCCCCCTATCCAGATAAGGTTTATCCTTAAAATATTCCGGATCTTTTTGCTTCCAGAATTCGAATATCGAACTCCCTAAAAAAACAACTCTTTTTTCTTTTCTGGTTGGTGGTGGTAAAAGTTCATTTTCTTTCTGGTACTTGCTTAGCGCAGCCCAGTCATCAGCAAAATTCTCTTTTTCAGGTTTAGTACTTAACGAATCTGTCTTCAACTGTGCAAATGAACTACTTGCAAAGACCAATAAAAAAAGGATTAGGATTTTACTTTTCATGGGGCATCCGACTTGAACAAAGTGCTAAACTAATTAATTTCCGACTAATTAAATTCTACTCCACTTAAATTTACATTCGATCTGCCTTTTTTATTCCCGAACTGGCTCAGGTTATAACCCAGTGTTGCCTGCACAAAGCGGCTGATAAAGCGTGTCCTGTTTTCGGATATGGAATTGTTGCTAATACTGGTGCTAAAAAGTGCACCTTGATTAAACAGATCGTTCGCCTGGATCGTAAAAAGGAGTTTATTATCCTTTAAGAAGGAGGTATTCAAGCCCATATTCACCAATAATGGGTTGCCGGCATATAGGTAATAGCCAAAATTTAAACTTTTAGAGGCTGATGCATTTACCCTAAAACGTTTACTTGGAATCCAGCTGGCACTGCCATTTAAAGCCAAAACCTGGATATTCTTAATATTCTGGTTCATTACAGAATAAGTATTTGAACTAAAGCTGTATGACACGCTGGTATTAAAAGAATATTTTTTCTCATTCAGGTTAAACCTAAAAGCATTCGAAACGTTAATTCCACTACTCCGGTTTAATACATTTTCGGTATAAAAAACATTGCGGCTATAGGCAATATTTCCATTAATGGAGAGCGACAGTTTATTGGTCATTAACCGTTTATTGAGCGAGTAATTTCCCCCAACATTATATATACCATTAACATTCTCATAGGTAGTTTGCTGCTTCAGGCTATTAAGTGTGTCGCGAAGGAAAACCGTATTGCTTACTACACTATTAAAAGCAAAAGTTCCCGATAAACCGGCCATAATACTCAATCCCGATTTGAGGTCAAATTGGTTATAGCTAAAATCGGCAGTATGGCTCGAAGTTGCTTTCAGATCTGGATTACCGATAATCAGATTCTGTACATCGTTATTGTTTCTAACAGGTTGTAACTTATTAAAATCGGGGGAACTGGTGTAACCATTATAACCAAAACTCAAATTCCCATTATCTTTAATCTGATAGCTTAAATTGGCAGACGGCGAAAAGTTTAACTGATAGTTTTTTAGCTCTTGCCCTGTGGTCTGGTATTTACCAATAATGATACTGGGCGAAAAATTGAGGCCTAAATTATAACTGATCCGCTTTGCATTCGTATTAAAACCAATACCGAAATTCTGATTGATAAAATTAGACACATAATCCTGCCCCAGCGAGTCGACAACAAAACTGTTCCCCAATGGATTGGTAACCCTTGTAGTTTGCAAGTTCCGGCTCCTGCTAACTGAAAAACGGTAAGACAGGTTGATAAAACTATATCCTGTGCTGTCGTTTGGCTTTTTTAATGAATTGGAAAATTGGAAATTACCCCCAAAATTGGAGTTCGAGGTATTATTATCAACCAACCTGTTCAGTAAAGAATCTTTAACCAGTACATTGGTGGTTTCATTGTAGTACCTGATAATATCATTAATTGTACTGTTTGAATTTCCTTCGCTTGTGCCAAAATTAAATCCCATAGATAACGATCGCTTATTATTAGCCAATCGCCTAGACCAATTGATACTTCCATTAACATTAGGATTACTGTTCCTTGAACCTGAATTAGACATCAGATCCTGTTTGATAAACCCAGTTTTATTCGAAGTAGAAAATGCATCGTTGCGGGTATTGGCCAAAGCCCCACTAAGCGAAATATTAAAGTAATTCTTCTTTGTGGCTCCATTTAGGCCAAGATTGATATTATTGTTTAGCGATTTGGAATTATTGGCACTTTCTCTTAAATCAAATATTGTTCCCTGTGGGTTAAATGTTTCGAGATAATTACTCTGAATAGATTTATTAATGCCATTACTAAAATGATAGCCACCATTAAAGCTAAATTCTTTCGAAATCTTGTCTCTGATATTACCATTTAAACCTCCATTGTTCATTTTGGTAAACTCATTATTGGTAATACCATAACGGCCACCAAAACCAATTTGCTTCGTTTTTTTCCATATACTACCGTTACCACCTAAATTATGTGCATTATTAGTGGCTGAGCTCATATTCACTCCGCCAAAAACGCCTTTGTCCATACCGGGCTTAGTAACCAGGTTTAACATTTTTTGTGGTGTACCCACTTTTATACCTGTAAAATTGGCTTCATCACCATAATCATCAATTACCTGTAGTTTAGCAATAATATCGGCGGGCAACTGCCTGATGTAATCTTCTACGTTACTGGTAAAAAAATCTTCGCCATTTACCCGCAGCTTGGTCATCTTTTTGCCCATTGCGGTAACAGCACCTTTTTCGTCAACCTCAATGCCTTGCAGTTGTTTTAACAGATCTTCTACTTTATCATTTTCTCTCACGGTATAGGCGGCAGCATTATACTCAATCGTATCTTTTTTGATCTTAATAGGGTCGACCTTTACTTTAACCTCTACATCTTCGAGACGGATCGTTTCCATCTTGAGCATAATAGGTTCTAAAACCGAGTTTTTTTTCGAAGATTCAACTTCATAGATAGAAGCAAACGGCTTGTAGCCCAAGGCAGTAATGGTAAGGTAGAATTTATTTCGGGTTACTTTTGCGAATGCAAAGTTTCCTTTCGCATCAGAATTTGAGCGGAGCGTATCTTTATCGGTAATCAATCGGATGCTTACACCCTCAATAGGCTTCTTCAAAGAATCGATTACACTACCATTTATTTTAAACTGAGACTGAGCGAGAGCGTTAAAGGAAAGTGTGATCAGTATAAAAAATAATAAAAAGCATAAATTATTGCTTTTTCTCATCCCTCGGACCTCTTTTATAAATCACAAGACCATTTAAAAAATTACGCAGAATCTGATCACCACAAGGCTTAAAATTCTCATGGTCTTCATTTCTGAAAATATCGCCTAGCTCTGCCTTCGTTACCTTAAATCCAACGAGTTCACAAATGGTTATAATATCTTCTGTTTTTAATGACAGGGCTACTCTTAGTTTTTTTAATATATCGTTGTTGCTCATTTTTAATGTTTGAATGATTGAATTTAGAGAATGTCTGAATTAGTGAGTGATTGAGTTAGCGGATTATAGCGTGATCAGAGAATTAACGGATGAGTATATTGAGCTATTAAGTAAACGATTGAATAAAAAAATTATTGAATGACTACAAAAATAAATCTGGAACTTTAGTTCCCATTTTACCAATGAACCAATGAACCAATGAACCAATGAACCAATGAACCAATGAACCAATGAACCAATGAACCAATGAACCATCGAACTAATGAACCAATGAACTAACTCGCTACTTCTAATTTAAGTTTTTTTCCTTTAATTTTTTCGCCGCTTAATGCTTTCAATAATTTTTCCACCTGGCTTCTTTTAACCGCCACATAACTGGTAGTATCTTTAACTTCGATCAGACCGAGGTCTTCTTTTGTTAAGCCACCTTTCTGCAAGAATAAACCTACAATATCAATTTTATTAATTTTATCCTTCTTACCATGTGCAATATATAAAGTTACCCAATCGCTGGCTTCTGGTAATTTATATCGTTCAGATAAAACTTCTTCCTCAATATCATCCGGTAAATATTTATAATGCTCTTCTGTAGTTAAAATAGCATAGGCTGTTCCTTTTGCATGCATCCTTGCCGTTCTACCATTTCGATGGATATAGGCATCTTCGGTGTAGGGCAATTGATAATGCACAATATGTTCCACCTCAGGAATATCCAGACCACGGGCAGCCAGATCTGTTGTAATCAAAATCCGATGGCTGCCATTTCTAAATTTAAGCAATGCCTTTTCGCGATCGAACTGCTCCATCCCACCGTGAAAAACATCGTGTCCTAACCCGTTTTCGAAAAGTAAATCACTTATCCGATCTACCGTTTCCCTGTGGTTACAGAAAACCAATGTATTTTTACTACCTATTTTACTTAGTAATCTGAAAAGGTAATCTAGCTTATCGGCTGCAGGTGCAGTTATTTTTTTGAGTTTTAGATCTGGTTTTGCCTCTATATTTTTTGAAAAATCGACTTCAACAGGCACATTTAACTTTACAAAAGCAGGGATTTCTTCCATTTTGGTAGCAGAAGTAAGTATACGCTGTTTTAACGAAAGCAGCGATCCAATAATGTAAGACATGTCTTGCTCAAAGCCAAACTCCAGCGCTTTATCAAATTCGTCTAAAATTAAGGTTTCGATAAAAGATTCATCAAAGTTTTGATGCTCTAAATGATAAGCTATCCTACCAGGCGTTCCGATCAGGACGGCAGGTGGATGTGCTAGATTATTCTTTTCTATCCGTACGGCATGACCACCATAACAGCAGTTTACTTTAAATGAAGTCCCCATTTGTTTAAAAACCTGCTCTATCTGTAAGGCAAGTTCTCTCGAAGGAACTAAAACCAAGGCCTGCACTCCTTTTACTCCGGCTTTTAAGTTGGAAAGTAATGGCAATAAAAAGGCCAACGTTTTCCCTGAACCCGTTGGCGCAATTAATATAACATCTTTACCAGTCTTAGCTGCTTTTACTGAAGACTCCTGCATCTCATTAAGTGCAGCAATGTTTAATTTTTTTAAGGCATTTTCCATCATTCCGCCATAAAGGTAATCATTTCTCTTTACGACCCGAACTACCCCCTTAGTTACGGTTTGAAAAATCTTTCCCTAAGTTTCCGCAGCGTAGAAAAGTTTAATCTTTTCTCGAGTAACATTAACATATTGCCACGTTTAGACATTGATGATAGCACCTTTTCGTTAACTGCATCAACCGAAGATAAGATCTTGTCTGCCAGTTCATCTGCAAATTTATTCGCTCTGCTATTTTGTAATAACTGGAGCTCTTGAATTAATTCTGCTCTCATAATTAAGAATTTTTAATGAATGTACAAATATTAACGGACCGAATAATAATTTGTTTCAACAAATAATAAGTTCATCTAAACTATTATCACTAACTTGTTGATAACTAACTTTTTGTTAGCAAATAAACAATCTGCACTTAACACATATTTAATTTTTAGCACTTATTTTTATAAAAACCTGATTACCATTCGTTAACCCCAAAAAACACAAATGTATGACGTGGAAAAAATTTAGTGGTGAAATTATTCAATCTTCAATCCTCGAAGAAGTAGAAAACGCGATTATCAGAGAAAGTCAAAACGGTTTTAAACTTAAAGTTTGCATTGGTACCGATTCGCAGGTAAAAGGTGCGGTAACCGATTTTGCAACCGTAATTGTGCTGTTACGAGAACATCATGGCGGTTTTATGTACATCCACCAGGAAAAAAGCACACAACAGGTAAGCATTAAAGAAAGAATGTTAATGGAAGTACAGAAATCAATCGAAACCGCTTATTCCATTTGTGATTTACTTGATATTTACGATGTGGCTTTGGAAGTACATGCCGATATCAATACCAGCCCATCGTTTAAATCGAACAAAGCACTTAACGATGCTATGGGATATATTTTAAGTATGGGCTTTATTTTTAAGGCTAAACCGGAAGCATTTGCCAGTTCTACCTGTGCAGATAAAATGGTGCATTAAAAGAGCCGGAAAGCTTGGGGTCAGAGGTTCGAAAGTCGGGTACCGTCATTTCGAGCCCAGCCGAGAACCCGAAGGCTCAGCGAAGCTAAATCTGTCTAGATAGATCTCTCCATTCCACTGCGTTCCATCCGATAGCTATCGGATCGAGATGACGACCCATTTTTTTTGGAATCCGTTAATGATAATAGCGGAATGGAGAAATTTATCGGGTCAAAATGTAGATCTTTTTGCGATCTCTGCGCCTTCATTCTGTGAACCTCGCGGTTAAACCTAAATATCTTCAACAAAACCCCATCTTTGTTGTTGTGCTTTAAAACAAAAACTTGAAAACATATAGATTAGAATTTACCCAAAAACTCCCTGTTGATCTGGATACCGCCTGGGACTTTTTTTCGTCGCCAATGAACCTGGCCGAAATTACCCCAAAGAATATGACCTTTGATGTAACCTCACCAAACATCGTCAATACTAAAATGTACCCTGGCCTGATTATCACCTATAAGGTTGCCCCTTTGTTCGGCATAAAGTTAAACTGGGTAACGGAGATCACACACGTTAAGGATAAGGAGTATTTTATCGACGAGCAACGGTTTGGTCCATTTGCTTTCTGGCACCACCAGCACCATTTCGAAAAAATAGATGGCGGCGTATTAATGCATGATACCTTACACTATAGCATTGGCTGGGGACCAATCGGTGTAATTGTAAATACTATGGTGGTGAACAACAAAATCAACGAAATTTTTAAGTTCCGTTACCAAAAGGTTGAGGAATTATTTGGCAAGCTTTAGCTACCACTTTTTAGTAGAAATGGTTTCGGTTTTCTTTTTGGCTTTTTCAACCCTATTGGTAGCCAAATACTTCTTAAAATCATCACCAAATTTTTCTATTTTATTATAGGCGCTATTTAAAATATCTTTCCATGCACCAGCGCTAAGTTTACCTGGTGTACGCTCTAAAGGCACTCCAATTTTGGTGGTAGCTACAAAGTTTCCGTAACGGTCTCTTTGGTATGGGATAAACAGCAGATCGGTTAACCAAAACCTATATTTGCCATTACGCGCCTCAAAAACAAAATTGTAACTTACTTCTCCACTTGGATGGCCCGCAACTAAAATTGTTTTATCGATTACCATCGTTCCTTTAGCCAGAACAGAAGAATCGGTAACAGTTTCTTGTGTCATCGATTTTTTATATGCTACATTAACGAAAGATTTGGCTCTTTGCAGTAAAGTATCTTTGCTTATCAATTGCGAATCAACCACCTTATAATAAATAAATTTACCGTTATCATCTTTCGAAAACTGTTTCTGTTGTGCGCATAATTGAATTGAAAAAAGAGCAAGAATAATAAAAAGAAGATGTTTCATTTGAAATTGGTTAATAGATAAATCTAAATATTTAAAGGTAAGAAAAAGCCGTCCCGATTTTACATCGCAACGGCCTTATATTAACAATTTTATTTCCTTAAAAAGCGTAAACTGCTGCCAAAGAAAACTGACCAGCATTTGGAGCTACTGCACCACCTTCTTTAAAGAATGGCTTGTCTCCGCTGTGATCTAATCTAACTTCAGGAATAAAGGTTAAACCACCAGATTTAATATTTGCAGTTAAAGTTACTGAAGTATATTTTGCGCCCTGAACGCCACCTGCATTTTTATACTTAAAATATTCACCTCTTAAACCTAGCGTTACTGCGTCTGCAACAGCGTACTGAGGATAAAGAGCCGCACCTGCATAACCACCGCCATCATTATCAATATCATAATTTGCGGCATTTAACCCTAATTTGAATTTTTCAGTAATCTGATATGAAGTGGTTAAATCTTCAATCGTACCATAACCTCCAGCACCTGCACCAGACAATACGTTAATATAAGCAGTCCAACCTTCAACCGGAGCAACCATTAACTGCCCGCCAACTGCAGATACACCACGTGATGCTGAATAAAGATTCCAATCGTTAAATACACCAGCCATCAAACTCACTTTATCAGAGAATTTATAAGTTGCTTTAATGCCCGCATTCTGGAATGGACCATTGGTGAATAAGTATGATGTAGAATAGTTGAAATTACCAACTGGTGAGATTACCTCATATCCAATAAACGTACCCATATAACCTGCTGTCATTGAAAACTGATCGGTAAAATCATAATTCACATACAAATTCTGAATATGAAATGATGAACCGCCTGCGGCTACATCAGGAATTGATTGCGTTTGCCCTCTTGGGCCAAAAGAAAGTTCTCCAACAAATGAGGCCTTGCCTGTTTTTTTCTTTAAAGCGATATCGATCATTCCTAACGAAACCGAGTTGTGATCACTGGCAAATGATGTTTTAATGTTATCACCCCGTTTGGCAAAATCATATTTAAAATATGTATCTACCGATCCTGAAATTTCAAGTGGTGATGTAGTGGTCTCTTGAGCCAGGGCACACGTAGTGCTGGCCATTGCAAAAATAGCGGTTAAAAGTTTCTTCATGTTTGAGCTTATTTGAGTTTAGATATATAAAATTCTTAAGATACTGATTCGGTTAGTGGACTATTTTTTTCGATATAGATCGCTCTTTCTTCAACCAATAAGGTACCTTGAGAGTATTTCTCATCATGTTGAGATGCATCAAGACCGATTTCTTCTTCTTCTTCTGATACGCGGATCGGCTGAATTAAGTTGATGAATTTGAAGATGATAAATGATACAACAAAACTAAAGAGTATTACGATTACTGCACCTTTTAATTGTGTTACAAAGAAAGCTGAGTTACCGTAAAACAAGCCATCAGCGCCAGCAGCATTTACTGTTTTTGTTGCAAAAACACCTGTTAACAACATACCAACTATACCACCCACACCATGACAAGGAAAAACGTCTAAGGTATCATCTAGGCTAGTTTTTTGTTTCCAAGAAACCACAAGGTTAGAAATAACTGCGGCAATGGCACCAATAAATATACTAGATGGAATACTTACAAAACCTGCACCTGGCGTAATGGCTACCAAACCAACAACCGCACCGATACAAAAACCTAAAACTGAAGGTTTTTTACCTCTTGCAACATCGAAGAACATCCAAGATAAACCTGCAGCACCAGCAGCTGTATTAGTAGTTAAGAATGCAGAAACAGCTAAGCTATTTGCACCTAATGCAGAACCCGCATTAAAACCGAACCAACCGAACCACAATAAACCAGTACCAATTAATACATATGGAATATTTGCAGGTGGAACTTCTTTATGCTCTAAGTGAGATTTTCTACGTTTTAAAACCAATGCACCAGCTAAAGCAGCCATACCAGCAGAAATGTGAACTACGGTACCTCCTGCAAAATCCAATACACCCATTTTAAACAAGAACCCTTGTGGGTGCCATGTCCAGTGGGCTAATGGAGAATAAACGAATATTGCGAATAAAACAATAAATAAGATGTATGAAGTAAAACGGATACGTTCTGCAACGGCACCTACCACTAAACCTGGAGTAATAATGGCAAACATTAATTGAAATACTGCAAATAAAGAAAGCGGAATGGTTAAGTCTGCTCCTCCTTGAAGATGTGGTGCTCCAGAGTTTACACCTTTAAAGAACAAAAACGTTGATGGATTTCCAATGAAACCACCAATAGTGTCCCCGAAGGCTAAACTAAAACCTACTACTGTCCATAAAACTGTAATTACTCCTGCCGCTACCACACTTTTAATCATGGTAGATAATACATTTTTACGATGAACCATTCCACCATAAAAGAATGCAAGGCCCGGAGTCATTAAAAATACAAGCGCAGCTGCGATTAATATGAATGCAATATCAGGCCCACTATACTTGCCTTCATCAAAATTAGGTAGAAGTGGAATAAATAGAGCGAAAATTGCGACAATCATCAATATCGCAAAAGGCGCATACTGTTTAAAGGAGAATTTACTCATAGTTTTTAGTTTAATTTGTTTGTATTGTTTAAATAATTAAAATATGCTTGATTTATTTTTCTAAAAATACGACATATTGTAGTTTTTACACCATTAAATTGAAATATTTTAATAAAAATGAGTGATTTTTATAAAACAACACAAAAATTAACCTTAAAAATAAAAATAATAAAAAATACAGAGGATTTTAATGTAAGTTTTTAATAAAAACAAAATCACATATTAACCATCATTTATATGATTTTAACTAAAATTTATAAAAAATTAGCCTAAAAAACTCATCAATAACAGAAAAACCCATGAAATTTCATGGGTTTTTAAAAAAATTGTTTAAAAATTTAATTTTTTACGATAAATACGCAGAACCCTGAACTACACCTCTTTTTTCTATTTCTTTATCCATATAGGTTTGAATTGCCGATTTGTTAAGCCCCCAGTTAGGCGCAATCAACAAATCCCAGTCTGAAATACCAAAAAGCCGCTGAATAACAATATCGGGACGCAAGAGCGGAATTAACTCGCAAAGCAGATCGGTATATTCTTCAAGAGAAAATAGCTTAAAAGGCTCTTTTTTATACTTAGCGCCCATTATCGATCCCTCTACAACATGGAGGTGGTGAAATTTCACAAACTTAATTTGTGGGAAACGATTAATTTCGTGGATATAACCGTGCATCTGTTCTCTAGTTTCCCACGGGAAGCCAAAAATAGTATGCACACACAGATCGAGTTTACTATCTTTTAAAAGTTCTACCGCAGCAACAAATTCGCCATGACTGCAACCTCTGTTGATCTGATCGAGGGTTTCATCATAGATAGATTCCATGCCCATTTCTAAATCTACATCGAAGCGGTCGGTATAACTTTCCAATAAAGCCACCTTTTCTGCATCGATACAATCAGGCCGTGTACCAACTGCAAAACCCACAATATCTTCTGTATTGATCGATAGCGCTTCATCATACATCATCTTTAAATAATGTACCGGCGCATAAGTATTGGTGTTAGGCTGAAAATAAACAATATACTTATCAGCTTTATAAGAAGTTTTAGCCCTTAACATGCCTTCGGCAAGCTGATCTTTAATATTTGGATTTTTACGTGAAGGCTCCGGCGTAAAAGAATCTACGTTACAATACGTACATCCACCATAACCTTTGCTCCCATCGCGGTTGGGGCAAGTAAAACCACCATCTACAATTACTTTAAATACACGCTGCCCTTTATACTTTTCGCGCAAATGTGTGCCGTAATTTTTATATCCCTTTATACCTGAATCTACAAGTGTTCCCATTGCTTGCAAAAATACGGTTTTTGTTCGAGAAGAGTGATTAGGGAGGGGAGATTTGAGATATTAGACAGGAGATATGAGATTGGACGTACAATTGAGGGTTTAGGGTTTAGGGTTTAGGGTTTAGGGTTTAGGGTTTAGGGTTTAGGGTTTAGGGTTTAGGGTTTAGGGTTTAGGAAAAACAAATCTATAAAATGGTATGTTTTATTTTTTCAAAACATTCTACATAGTGTGGTTAATATTTATTTCTGCTCAAACCGCTTTTCAAATTCCTCCTTTGGCATAATGTAGGTTAAGTACTGTTCTACATTATATTTAAACTGGTTTTCAGTAATATCAACATTCCAACCATTTTCTTCGCCTCTTTTAATACTAACCGAATCTGGCAGATTCTCCCTTACTCTAAAGACAGGTATTGGATTTTCTTTGGTTCCATAAAACTTATTAGACATATCATATTTATTTACATAAATTATTATTTTTTTATTGTGCAATACAGTTGTAAATTTTGACGCTTCAAAGTCAGGATAATCAAAGAAGGTAATCTGGTAGTTCTTTTTAAATCCTTTATCGAAAAATGATATTTTATATATACTTCCTGCTGGACTTGTCAATGAAGTTGAATATTGATCATAAGATAGTTTAAGGTCAGAATATTTAGGAAAATCTATATAAATAGGAATAAACCCATTTATATATTCGTTAATATGCTTTGCGGAATCATTTCCCCTTGATTTGAATAGAATATTAATACCATAAATCAATATTGGAAATATAATTATTACCCCAACTGCCCAACCTATTGCCTGAGAAACTTGCTTGTTCATTTATTTTGGATTATTTGCTACTACCCCAATACTATTATCTATATCTTGATTATTAGCATTATCAGATGCCATGAATGATTGTTTTGCTTTTGCAGCCTCATAACTATCTGACCCTCTATCAATCAAATAGTTAGCTACAGCCCCCGCAATTCCTTTTCCCAGCCCCTTAAAAAAATCTTTACCAACCAGTGCCGAACGCGTTGAAGGATAAGATCTTGATGCAATATCGGCAGCCAATCTGGAATTAGCAGCGCCAGCTGCATCACCGGCAGCTTCTCTCATGGCTGCCTGTGTATTGAATTCCATCATTTCACGGGTAATTTGTTGATTGGTACGTGTTAGATTTATTCCATTCTCTACCACTGCACCTATTGCGCCAGCCGGTTGGTTGATAGTTCCTTCTGTTTTTGCACTCTCCCCAACATCACTCCATCTCCAAACGGGAAGATTTTTTTTTGCTGCTTCTTCCTTACTGTTTTCGCCATCGATATAACCATAAACTGCAATCGGTGCTGCAACCAATAAGCCTATTGGGGTAAAAGCTGTGGCTGCCGTGATCACACCTATTACGGCCTGCGACGTTAAATGCGCAGCAATTTCAGCATTATTATTGCTGGTAATTTCTTTTGCGGCAGCCATTGCAATAACCGGATCTATGATGATAGAAACCACCCCGCCTTTTGGGCAATTCATTAATGATTGATTAAGCAAGGCTGATTTTTTATCAATTTTAACACCACCATGCGGCAACATCCACTTCCCCTCTAAAGTGGCATCACAATCGTGCGCCATCTTGTACAAACCGGTTACACCTGCACCAATACTGGTTGCGGCAGCCGCAAGCATTACCCCAGCTGCCACCAATGCTAACCCACCGGTTGCTACTGTTGCAACAGCTAGTGCAGCTACCGCGATTACAGCTGTTAAAATCTGTAATCCTCCCCAAAATTTGCTAGCAACCTTGCACGAAAAAGTATCACTGATTTTTCTATCATCAATATTTAACAAGGGCATTTTTTTACTTGCTAAGATTACTGTGGAAACTCTACTGATACCAATCTGAAGCGGTTTTCCATTAGTCATATTGGTACAAATAACATTAGCACCCTCATGTACATAAGAATAACTCATTCTATCCTCCTTAATTTATAGTCTATAACTACTTCCACATTGTTTTTAACTTCTTCGGCAAGAAAAACATCAGTTTCTTCTATTATTGACAAATCAGTATTAATAACCTGCCTAACCTGATATTGAAAATCATAATCTGAAAATTTATATCCTACAACAGGCTGGAATTTCTGATCATACTGTTTTTTGATTGCATTAATATCAATCTCTTTTATATCCATCTTACCCTGTTTTTTAAGTTCAACAGTTGATGGTTTTTCAAAAATAATTTCTGATGAAACATGCAACGGCACTGCAATACCTTCGAAAAGTTGGGAGTGGTAATTCAAAGTATATGGTTTGTATAGATCTGATAACTTAACAAGATACCGATCAAAAAAAAGATCGAAAAACAACTTGGTGTGTATATCCTCAATAAGAAGTTTTTCATCTTTAATCTGAGCTTCTGCCAAATAAATGAATTTTTGAAGTTCTATCTCAGCATTACTTGATCTCAAAAATGAGTATCTCTCCTTTAAATTGTTTTTAAAACTTTCCCAATTTTTAAGTACTTCGCTATAGTTCAATATTTTATTTATTCTACCCGTTTCTTTATCAACCTGCACAGTTATATTACACTTAATCAGGTCCAATGATGAAAACAAATCCATTGCTTCCGAGAGATTAGAAGGATTTATCTGAATAATATTATCAAAAAGCAAAACCTCTACAACCAGATTCCCATTGTCAATTTTGTTTTTAACATGAAACTCCCGTTTTGTGGTTGCGTGGTTGGTAATCACATTATTTAATTTGGTAGCAACCGTCTGCTCACAACGGTATTTTAAGAGAATAGGCTCAGTCTTTTCAGTATCAACTGCCTTATCAAACTGTGTATCTGTTTTATTTTCTATGTGGACTGGCTCATCCTCACTAAAAAATTTAAATCTGCTCATAGCTAACTTAATTAATATCTACTTGACTACCATTTATCGTTTGTACCCCATCCGATTTTGACAGAATTGTTGTTCCGCTGGTTACTGAAACGCCCTCCGTTACGGATTCTTTCTTAGTTTTTCCATCAAAACTGTAATTCGTATAACCTGATTTACCCACAAATACGCTAATTCCAGATTTATCTCCCCAATTGATGTTTACCGAGTTCTTCCCTTGAATATTAATGATTTCGCCAATAATATCAATCGTACCATTCTTTTTCATCGTAATACTACTTAAACCTGTTTTAATTACGATTGTCTCAGCAGATTCCGCGGTAATTAATCCTGGTCCATTTTCGATCTTCACATAGTTTGCCGCATTGGTACCCAGATTCAGTGCATGGTTTAGATCGTCAAAACTTAAACAGCTTCCCTTTCTTGATGTTAAACCCTTGGTATTACTATTTTTAAACCCGCTACTATCGCCGCTTTTGCCGTGGTAAACACTGCCCATTACTACCGGCCTGGCCACATTACCTTCTTCGAAAGCAATTACCACCTGGTCGCCTTTTTCGGGGATGACGTGGAAACCCCTGTTTTTTCCGGTATCACCACTACCTGCATTGGGGCTGACAACCCTTAACCATTCAGTTGGATCGTTGGTTTGGCATTCCCATTTAAATTTAACCTTAACCCTCCCCTGCCCCTGTGGGTCATCGTTATCAACCACATCAGCCAGCTGCATATCCGATTGTGGTTTTTGGTAATTCTTAACCATGATACGCTCAGTTGTGGCCACCAGACCCTCGAAAGTATTGCTGTACTTACCTGTTCCATCTATCTGGTGATTGATGGAAGTAATCAGGAATTTACCAAGGCTTTCGGTTGCAAAAGCAAGTTCTTTCCGTATACTCATCGTTATTTCGGCAATACTACCAATACCCAGTGACGCATTATCACCACCGGCATTAATTTTTAACAGTTCACTGATGTGTGCCTTCTCCTCATTTTCTACATGGCTCTTAATATCATTGCTGCTATCTACCCTGATTAAGGACGGCTGATTAAAGGTTTTGCTATACATGCTATTGGAGGCCTTAATGGCATGTGCCAGATCAGGATTTCCATCAGCCTTACCTGCACTTTCGCTCTGCAGCATCTCATCCTGTTTGGGATTGTAAGCAAAACGTTTATACTTGATGGGCGAAACTTCCATAGCATATTGCAGGTTAAACACATCGCGGCCATAAAAAAGTGATACTTCTTTTTGCTTGTCGGGTTTGCCAAAATTAAGCTGCTTTCCATCATAGTAAAACCACTCATGGTATTCGCCTGATAAACGGTTAAGAAATTCGAAATCGCTTTCGCGGTATTGGATAAGGTAATCGATCGCCGCTTTTCTTGATGCATTGCTCACAATGGTCAAGTCGTTAGCGGGGGTATCTTTCGTGGCCAGCCTAACAATAGTATCGAGGTCTTTATCTAAATAAGAGCCTAAATCTGGTCCACGGTCTATTAATATAGTAGGACTATAGCCACTTACAATAAGTACGCCATGGTAGCCATGACTTTGTGAGAGTTCTACTTTTGTAACCAATCCGGAAAAATGCTGCAGGTTTTCTGGTGAATGCCCAAAAGAAGCGGTTAGGGTTTTGCCCACGAAATCGCGGCTATCATCTAAACTGATCAAACCCGGGGCACCCAATTGATCGTGGTTAAAATGCAGTTCAAAATAATGGTGCTGGTTAAAAGCCTGTATCAGATTAAAAGAAGCAAAATGTGCAATTGCTGAGTCTTCAATACTGATTTCTACGATAAGTTTGTTTTCCATAATGTAGTGTATTCATTTACTTTACAGGTAGCGTTATTGGCTACATTGTTTTATAAACCGCAATTTTATAAAGCCCGGGATAAAAATGCACTTCAAATTGCGTTCCTGCTGCATTTCTTTTAGGTGACGCCTCTATAGCTTTTTTAGTGTAGGGATGCACTTCTATAGTATTACCTTTTTTTAGATAACCATTGCCGATCATGGTATCGATATCATTTGGACGAACATGGATACAACCATGCGATTCTGCCAGTTGGAAAACCCTCCCGGCAGCTGTGGCTGCTTCATCAGGCGGCGTAGTATGGATAAAATCGCCCATAATATATTCCTTTCCGTTCATTTTCCGATCGTTGTTCGTATCTTTGAAATACTTCACCGAAATATGTCCGAAATCGTTGAAAAGCCATTTGCTTGGAATCGGCGAATTGGGATAAAGGTCGCGCTGGTATTTTAGTACAGCATCGGTAACCCCTTTTTGATCGTTTTTATATTTCCCCCACTGTGCGTTTACATCGGTTAACTTTTTCCATTGACCAGACAGTTTCACCATCACAATTCCACCGCTTATTTTTACTTCTGTTCCCCAAGGGATACCAGACCACGTGGCGTAACGGCCATAACTAACATGTTTTTCGATGCTTTTTATTACAAACCTACCTGTGGTTGTAGAGGTTTGCGCATGGCCATCGCCTCCCATTTTCACATTGGAAGGTCCGCCGTGTGCATCATATTCCTTAATTTTTACGAGCGTGTTCATTGTTGTTTATCTGTATTTTAAAACCTCAACCATGGTTACATGGGCAAGCGCTAATTTCTCGTTATCGTTAAAAGTTAATTTTATTGCTGTATTGGCATTTACATTTATCTGAACAGGACGCGGCTGTTCTGTAACACCGATCATCGGCTTTTCTTTATTTACATCCCCAAAGTGCCGGGTAAAATCTCCTATGCGTAAAGAATCTGTAATCGATTTTGGCACCAATAATATAATCCCCGCACTTATGGCAGCGGTATCGTTATTTTGATAGGGCTGAACGATGATACTTTTATCATCACTATATTTTTTACCGTTATATATGGTTAGCGGTAATTTGGCTGCAAATGTTTTGTTCAATGATATTATACCAGCTTCGTTAAACCTGGTTAAAGGAAGCTTCGCCACCGAATCGGTATAAGAAAGAAACAGATCGGTAACACTTACTTTTTCTGTTATCTTATTATCGTTTGGTTTACTATCCTGCTTGCCATCTCCCTTACAACCCACAAAACAGGCAGACACTATATACAGCAAAACAAAAAACATATTAAAACGGAAGTATGAGCGCATAATCTGCATGTTAAAGGTTTAAAAACAGTGCCGGGCGAATAGTGGTTAGCGTTAAGCGGCAACACCATTTATTCCAACACCTCAAATTGAACATTAGGGTAATTAATCCAGGTTTTCGCCTGATCTGATATTTATACTGGCACCGTGATTTATGGAACAGGAACTCCTAAATAGATCTACATCACGGTTAAACACATAGGCATACTGAAGTACCTGGTACTCTTTGCCTGAAAAATTTAATCTAGCTTTGAAAGCCATAGTTTTAAAATTTAAAGGTTAAAATTTGATTAGTGTAGCTAGGCCACGGCACTTATTAAACCAAATATCAGGCCAATTGTAAGGTAGCCCCCTCAGTAACAATCACTAAAGTAAAATCCAAAAGAAAGAAAACAAATGTTTAAATAGCTTAAAAATGGATTTAAACTAAAAATACAGGTTGATAAAGTTGTTGAAAAATTTTTGCCTATACTTTACTACGGAACACAGCTTTGTAAACTTTAGTCTAAAAAATGATACGTTTTTTTGGGGGTTTAGGGTTTAGGGTTTAGGGTTTAGGGAAAACCATTTCGAACGGCAAAGTTTAAAAAAACCATTAATTTTTTTTTTAGAAAAGCAAAGTCTGTGTTTCATAGCAACGTTAGTCCCGCCACATGCTCATACGCCTGCAGGCCTTAAGCGCAAGGCCGGTATCCGCCATGTCGGGTTTAGGTCACCCCAGTTTCCTGCACAGCTTTAAGTGAGTTAAACCCGGTAGCAGCGGGCACGATCCCGATTTTATCATCGGGAGAAGTAAAGCGGATAACGTGGCTTTCGGAACCGATTGAGACAGAACCTGCTTTTCAAAACTCTTTAAATAAAAAATGAGCAATAAATAATACTTCAGATATTTAGAAAAGCAATTGAGGTATTCTATGGCAATGTTGTCCCGCCACATGCTCATACGCCTGCAAGCCTTAAGCGTAAGGCCGGTATCCGCCATGTCGGGTTTAGATCACCCCGTTTCCTGCACAGCTTTAAGTGCGTTAAACCCGGTAGCAGCGGGCACGATTCCCGACACAGTCGGGATGAGTAAAGCGGATAACGGGACTTTCGGAACCGATTGACACTGAAACCTGCTTTTCAAAATGTAAAAATGAGATGTGAGAAATAAAAAAACCTCTCAGATTTAATTCGGTGTGTCTATTTTTTTAAAGGCCTCATTGAGGGCTTTGCCGTTTAAAAGTCTGTGAGGTTCCATTGTAAATTCTCTTCTCGTAACGTCATCCTGAACTTGTTTCAGGATCTATCCTATCAGTAAGATGCTAAAACAAGTTCAGCAGGACGACCCTGGCTAATTCTGCTGCTCATTTTTATTAATAAAAAAGTAGACAGGCACCCCCAGCAAAACAATCACAAGCCCCGGCCAGGTATACTGCTGTTTATAAATGAGCAGCAAAATACAAAACGCCGCTCCTATCAATAAGTAAATAATCGGTGTAACTGGATATAACCAGGTTTTGTAAGGCCTTTCAAGACTAGGTTGTTTTATCCTTAAATAAATAACACCAAAAACAGTAATCATGTAAAAGAGCACGATAACAAAGGATATCATATCTAAAAGATTACCATATTGCCCACTTAAACATAAAGCAGATGCCCAAATGCCCTGCATCCAAAGTGATCTTTCAGGAACTCCATTTTTATTGTTTTTTAATGCTGCTTTAAAAAACATTCCATCTTTAGCCATGGTTTGAAAAACCCTTGCACCTGCTAATACGATTCCATTAACACAACCGAAAGTAGAAATCATTACCAGCAATGCAATTACAATTGTGCCGATTCCGCTACCAAAAATCTGTTCAGAGGCTGCAACAGCAACCCGATCATTGAGTGCAAAAGCAATACTATCTCTGTTTAGGGTATTGAGGTAGACAAAGTTGACCAATAAATAAAGAATCATTACTGCCGAGGTACCCAAAACCATAGAACGTACCACATTTTTTTTAGGGTTTTCGATTTCTCCAGAGACAAAAGTTACGTTTTCCCAAGCTACACTCGAAAATACCGAACCAACCATGGCCGCTGCAATTCCACCCATTATTGCCATTCCGGAAATGGATTCCCATCCCGATTTCAGAAAATTGCCGCTCAGATCTGTTTTAAGATTATTGAAAGCATCCTGTCCAAAGCTCATATTTCCGACCCAAAAACTGTTTTTCACCAAAAGAAAGCCTAAAATAATTAAGCCGATTAAAGCGACAATTTTAGACCCGGTAAAAATGTTCTGCAAAATTTTACCGCCTTCAACACCTTTTGTATTAATATAGGTTAAAAGCAGAATCACACCGATAGCTAAAACCTGTATCCAGGTAATTTTATAACCGCCGCTTTGAAAAATTGGAGCAGCATCATTTAAGGCAGGAATTAAATAGGCTGTAAATTTGCCGAATGCAACAGCAACAGCGGCAATAGTGCCGGTTTGAATTACCGTAAACAGCCCCCAGCCATAAAGAAATCCCATCATTTTACCGAAAATCTCTTTCAGGTAAGTGTATTGCCCACCGGCTTTGGGAAACATGGAAGAAAGTTCTCCGTAAGAAATTGCGGCGGCAACTGTCATCACCCCGGTAATCACCCAAACCACAATCAACCAGTAACCAGAACCTAAATTCCGCATGATGTCGGCGCTAACAATAAAGATCCCGCTTCCGATCATCGAACCCATTACCAGCATGGTGGCATCAAAAAGGCTTAATTTTCTTTTAGAAGGCCCATCTTCCTTTTCAATTTTCATTTTAGTTGAGTTTAGTTTGGGAGCTAATTTATTTAAAAAAAAGAAAATAGGATGCTGTTCTGTTGTATTATTTTAAGGAGGAAAAATTTATTTGCCTCCGTTGTGAAAATTTTAATCACAAGAAAAATATTTTATTAACTTGCTAGATATAAGTACTGATTATGGGGCGAGGCGTTTGGCTTGGATCAAACAATTAACCGATTTAAACAGTTCACCAATTAAACAACAATGTAAACAACTAACCAAATATAAATCAATTATTAACTATGGATTTTTTACAAAACAATTTAATTTACTGTATTCCGGCGCTGGGCCTTGTCGGGATTATAGTTATGATGATTAAAAGCGCCTGGGTAAACAAGCAAGATGCAGGTGATAAAAACATGCAGGAACTTGCTGGCTATATAGCCGATGGTGCTATGGCCTTTTTAAAAGCCGAATGGAGGGTACTGAGCATTTTTGCTGTTTTTACAGCAGCACTTTTAGCCTACTCCGGAACAATTACCGAAATTAAAGGTATTCCGATGCATTCGAGCTGGATTATCTCTATCTCTTTTATTATTGGAGCGGTATTTTCTGCAACTGCAGGTTATATCGGAATGAAATCGGCTACAAAAGCGAATGTTAGAACCACACAGGCTGCTAGAACAAGTTTAAAACAAGCATTAAAAGTTTCGTTTACAGGAGGCACCGTAATGGGTTTAGGCGTAGCTGGGCTTGCCGTTTTAGGTTTAGGCGGTTTATTTATTGTTTTTCTACAGCTATTTCATGTAACCAGTGCCAATAGTGTAGAAATGAGAACTGCCATTGAGGTTTTAACCGGTTTCTCTTTAGGAGCAGAATCAATAGCCTTGTTTGCTCGTGTTGGTGGTGGTATATATACTAAGGCTGCAGATGTTGGTGCCGATTTAGTGGGTAAAGTAGAGGCTGGGATTCCGGAAGATGATGTTCGTAATCCTGCAACCATTGCCGATAACGTAGGCGATAACGTAGGTGATGTAGCAGGCATGGGCGCCGATTTATTCGGTTCATATGTAGCAACAATATTGGCAACCATGGTTTTAGGGCAAGAAATTACCGTAACAGATAAATTTGGCGGCATGTCTCCTATCCTTTTGCCGATGGTAATCTGCGGGTTGGGTATTTTATTCTCGATCATTGGTACCTGGTTTGTAACCATTAAAGATGATAAATCAAATGTTCAGACGGCTTTAAACCTGGGCAACTGGTCATCGATCTTGATTACCGCGGTAGCTTCGTTCTTTATCGTAAAATGGATGCTACCAGAAACATTAAACCTACGTGGTTATGAGTTCTCCAGCATAAACGTGTTTTACGCCATTATCGTTGGTTTAGTGGTGGGTACCATTATGAGTATTGTTACTGAATATTTTACCGCAATGGGCAAAGGTCCTGTAAATTCTATTATCCAACAATCATCAACCGGACATGCGACTAATATTATTGCAGGTTTAGCCGTCGGAATGAAATCGACTGTTATTCCAATTTTGGTTTTGGCCGGAGGGATTATGTTATCCTATCACTTTGCGGGCTTATATGGCGTAGCCATTGCAGCAGCAGGTATGATGGCCACAACAGCTATGCAATTGGCAATTGATGCTTTCGGACCAATTGCGGATAATGCGGGCGGTATTGCCGAAATGAGTCAGTTACCTCCGGAAGTACGCGAACGTACCGATAATTTAGATGCCGTTGGAAATACAACTGCAGCTACCGGTAAAGGATTTGCCATTGCATCTGCCGCCTTAACCTCTTTAGCATTATTTGCTGCTTTTGTAGGTATTGCAGGAATTACGGCTATAGATATTTATAAAGCACCGGTTTTAGCCGGATTATTTGTTGGGGGGATGATTCCTTTCATTTTCTCGGCACTTTGTATCCAGGCTGTGGGTAAAGCGGCAATGGATATGGTTCAGGAAGTTCGTCGCCAGTTTAGGGAAATTCCTGGCATTATGGAATACAAAGCCAAACCAGAGTACGAAAAATGTGTGGCCATTTCAACCAAAGCATCTATCCGCGAAATGATGATGCCTGGAGCCATCGCCTTAATCACGCCTATAATTATTGGTTTTACCTTTGGACCGGAAGTTTTGGGTGGATTGCTGGCCGGGGTAACCGTTACCGGTGTATTGATGGGAATTTTCCAAAGCAACGCAGGTGGCGCATGGGATAACGCCAAAAAATCTTTCGAACAAGGTGTAATGATCAATGGAGAAATGCATTACAAAAAATCAGAACCGCATAAGGCTTCGGTAACCGGAGATACTGTAGGCGATCCTTTTAAGGATACTTCGGGCCCTTCAATGAACATTTTAATCAAATTAATGTCTATTGTTTCACTGGTTATTGCTCCATACATCGCAGTTAAGGCAATTGCCAGCGAACATAAGCAAGAAGTTCGAAAAGAAATCAGAATTGAGCAAAAAACCGATGGTTTGGGCAACGTAATTACGGATACTTTAACAAATACTACCGACACTTTAAGGCGTTAGTTGTAAAAACATTGATAAAATAATAGCTAAAGGGATTTTTTAACCAAAATCCCTTTTACATTTCCGTAATTTTTAATTACGTTTGGAGCTGAATTAATCTAAACAAAAACTATAATATGGGTTTATTTACTAAAAAGCCAATGCATCTATTGCTTGAAGAAGCAGGTGATTCAGGCAAAGGCTTAAAGCGCACACTTAGTGCAGGTGCATTAGTTGCATTGGGTGTAGGGGCTATTATTGGTGCCGGGCTATTTGTTCGTACTGCTGCTGCAGCCGCTCAGAATGCTGGACCATCAGTTACAATCGGTTTTATAATAGCTGCAATAGGCTGCGCTTTGGCAGGCCTATGTTATGCTGAGCTCTCTTCTTCTATTCCAATCTCCGGTAGTGCATATACTTATACTTATGCTACTATGGGCGAGCTGATGGCTTGGGTTATTGGATGGGATTTAGTGTTAGAATATGCTGTAGGTGCCGCTACGGTAGGTATAGCCTGGAGTGAATATCTGAATAAACTATTGGTAGAAGTATTGCATACCTCACCCATACCCTACGAGTGGTGCCACTCGCCTTTCCAATCGCATCCAGATGGTACCGTAAATGGAATTATGAATCTTCCTGCCTTGTTTATTGTAGGCTTGTTAAGTTTACTTTTAATTAAAGGAACTTCAGAATCTGCATTTGTAAACGGTTTAATCGTAATTACCAAAGTGGGTATTGTTATCTTAATCATTGTTTTAGGTTGGGGCTTCATCAACGAAGCAAATCACCATCCATACATCCCGGCTGCCACCACTTATGTAGATCATGCAGGTATTAGCCATAGTTTTGGTGGTTTCTGGGGCGTTATTGGCGCTGCCGGAACAGTGTTCTTTGCCTTTATCGGTTTTGATGCCGTAAGTACTGCCGCTCAGGAAACCAAAAATCCTAAAACAGCAATGCCAATTGGTATTTTAGGATCGTTAGCTGTTTGTACAGTATTATACATATTGTTCGCACATGTTTTAACAGGAATTGCACCAGTTGAGTTTTTCAGAACTAAAGGTGGTGAAGCATCTGTGGTAGCTGCAATTAGCGAATATATGACTGGATACTCATGGTTATCTAAATTAGTAACCGTAGCCATTTTAGCCGGTTTCTCTTCTGTAATCTTGGTGATGTTATTGGGCCAGAGCCGTGTATTTTATTCGATGAGTAAAGATGGTTTATTACCTAAAATGTTCAGTGATTTGCACCCTAAATTTAAAACACCTTATAAAGCAAACTTAGTGATCTTGGTAATTGTAGGTTTATTCGCTGCATTTATCCCAGGTGATGTAGTTGGTGACATGACCAGTATCGGTACATTATTTGCATTTATGCTTGTTTGTATAGCAGTAATCATCTTAAGAAAAACAGATCCAGATCTTCCACGTCAGTTTAGAACACCTTGGGTACCTTTAATTCCAATTTTGGGTGTTGTTGCCTGCGGTTTAATGATCCTTGGCTTAGGCTGGACAAACTGGTTAAGGTTATTTGGCTGGTTAGCATTAGGATTTATTATCTACTTTGGATACAGTAAAAAGAATTCTCATTTGAAAGACGCTAAATAAGTTCTATTTTCAAAAAAATAACAGCCTCGACCAAAAGTCGGGGCTTTTTTATGTTAAATAATTGTTAATAAAACTACCTTTGCAAAAAATTGATAACATGTACCGCTATTCTGCCAAATTTAAAAGCGTTTATTTCTCCTTAACGATTGTTTTGCTATTCATTTCTGCTGCAGGATATGCCCAGAGAACAATTAACGATGTAATGGATTCTACCACAGTTAACCATTTGCTCATTATTTCGAAGAAATATGGTTCATTATCTTTTAGCGGGTACCTGCAGCCTCAATTCCAGGTTGCGCAAGCAAATGGGGCACAGGCAGAATACCAGGGAGGAAATTTTGGCGAGTTTACCAATAACCGGTTCAGGCTAAGAAGAGGTCGTTTAAGGGCAGATTATATGATGTTAACGGATGATGGCAGTCCTTCTACCTATTTTGTACTTCAATTTGATGGTACAGAACAAGGCGTAGCGATCAGAGATTTTTGGGGTCGTTATTACGAAAATAAATGGAAAATACTCGCAGTTACCTTAGGACTTTCAGGTCGCCCCTTTGGGAACGAACTGCAGCTATCCTCTTCTGTTAGGGAAGCACCGGAGCGTGGCAGGATGTCGCAGATCTTAATGAAAACAGAACGCGATCTGGGCGTTACTTTTACCTTAAACCCTCGGTGGAAGGATGCCAGATTGAAAAACTTTGTATTCGATTTTGGCATTTACAATGGCCAGGGCTTAGCTGGCGCTGGAGAATTTGATAACAGTAAAGATTTTATCTTCAGGTTAAGCCATAAGACTTATGCTTTTAATAAATTTACGATTGCAGGCGGTATAAGCACCATACAAGGTGGTTTAAACCATCGTTTACCTGTAAGCTATAAAATGGACAGGAGCAACGATCAATGGAAAATGGTTAAAGATTCATCTGCTTCAACCATCAATAAAGTTGCTCCGCGCAGATATTATGGTGCGGATGTTCAGTTGGCCACAAAAACCAAGAGCTGGAAATCTGAACTAAGGGCAGAAGTAGTGTCAGGCTTACAAACAGGCACTTCAACTACTTCAACCACACCTGGCTCTTATCCTGTTGATAGCAAATCGGTAGCCTTACCTTATTATACCAGAACTTTTAATGGTGCTTATCTTACCTTTGTACAAACCTTGAACAGTACCGACAATCAAATTATCTTAAAATACGATTGGTACGATCCAAATTCGAAAGTAAAAGGACTTGATATTTCCAGCGACCGCGGCTTATCTCCTGCCGATGTGCGTTTTGATACTTTTGGTTTTGGCTTTTTACATCACTTTAATCCACATTTTAAAGCCGTGCTTTATTACGATATCATTAAAAACGAATCAACTCAGATTCAGGGTTATACCGCTGATAGAAAAGACAATGTGCTTACATTAAGAACACAGTTCTATTTCTAATAAATAACTGTACAATTGAGGAATTGATACAAATTCCGCTACCTTTGCTTAAAATTGCTCCGCTATGAAATTCGATTTTATGACGTTCAACTTAAGCCAGATCCTATCGACCACGATGGTGCTCTTTGCGATTATCGATATTTTAGGCGCTATTCCTGTTGTGATCGAATTACGCAGAAAAGCAGGGCATATCGAATCAGAAAAGGCGTCGCTTGTGGCTACAGGCTTAATGATCCTCTTTTTATTTGTTGGTGAATCTTTATTGAAAGTAATTGGATTGGATGTAGAATCTTTCGCCATTGCAGGTTCTTTCGTAATCTTTTTTATCGCCATGGAAATGGTATTGGGGTTAACGATTTTTAAAGAAGAAGCACCTGAAACAGTTTCGATCGTTCCATTAGCCTTCCCTTTAATTGCCGGGGCTGGAACAATGACGACCCTACTTTCGCTTAAAACAGAATACCATACCCAGAATATATTGGTGGGTATTATACTCAATATGCTGTTTGTTTACTTCGTATTGAAGAACACCAACAGGCTGGAAAAACTTTTCGGAAAATCGGGTTTGAACATTTTACGTAAAGCCTTTGGGGTAATTTTATTGGCTATCGCCATTAAATTATTCAGAAATAATACGGGGCTTTAAGGATCATTTCAAAGATTCGTCACCCTGTACCGAAGCTTCGGGATCAGGGTTCAATAAGCAAAAAAAGATGCTGAAACAAGTTCAGCATGACGACGAACGAAGAAAAGTACTCATCAAAATGACAATCCTCCAATCAATCTGTAACAATAATTGCGTATATTCATCTAAACATAAAGCTTACATCATGAACAGCTTTGAAGAATATACCTTAATTATTGGAGCAATAGCCGTATTAATCGAAGCAGTGAAATACTTCAAAAAGAATTTCAGATCCTGGTTTGAACATACGTAGTGTTTTGTCAAAAGCGACCGTCATACTGACCTGTAGCGCAGCGGAAAGCTACGGAGTAAACCGAGCCTTTAGCGAGCTCACCGCAGGTAATTTATTTCAGCATCTATGCATTAAGAACCTGAAATGAATTCAGGGTGACGAACCGAATAATTTAATCTTGATTAATCTTGGCGCTTAATCAACCTCGCCACAAACATGGTATCCGCATTGTTTTCATAGCCTTTAATCAGTTCCATTTTTTCAAGTTCTAAGGGCAACTGATCAATCATATGCTGAACAATAGCTTCGTTTTCTTCGGCAAAAGCGGAACAGGTAATATAAATTAGCGGCTTGCCCGGCTTTAAATATTTTAGAATATTTTGGACAATCCCCTTTTGAATGTGGGCAAATTGATTAATTTTCCTTTCCTCGAAAAATGTAAGCATCTCGGGTGTTCTGCCCCATGTTCCGGAACCAGTGCAGGGCGCATCCAAAATGATCCCATCAAATTGATAGTGATGTAAAACCTGATCGTTGTTCTGTAAAAGATCCAGTTCCTTTTTATGGTACTTTTTAATCCCGGCTAAGCGAAAACGTTCATCTAAATTTAAGAGTACACTTTCCCTTAGATCAGAAACCAAAAGTTCGATCACAGGCTCCAAGCTATGCAACAGCAGCGTTTTCCCACCAGATGCTGCGCAGCAATCCCACCATTTATCCCATTTGTTCGGTTTAAAATAATTGCCCGTATGCTGAGAAGATAAATCCTGAACCTGGTAACTTCCTTCTTTTAATATGGTTTCGAGCTTAGTTCCGTTAGGCAAAGCCAGAGCAATATCAGAAATCGCTTTAACCGCAATGTTTTCATCTTCTAATTTGGAGACGATGCTTGCAGATTCTTCTGCTGCCACCCTGATAAACAGATCTGGCTGTTTGAAGAATGAGGTGCAAAACGCTTCCCGATCTAATCCGTCAGATAGATTTGCGTGAAATGGATATACCTCCTGCAAATCAAAATCCGGATACTTAGTTTTAATGATAGATATTTTTTCTTCCAGCGGCAGTATAATACTTTCCTTTAATTCCGGCAGATTTTTCTCTACAATAAGGCTAAGTGTATCGTGGCATAAGAAATCAGCAATGCTCAAACGTTCTTCCTGTGGAAGCGCCGATAAAGCCTTACCTAATCTAAAAAAGCTATATATATGACGTGTAGCCCATCTCCTATCGGATGAACCCATTTGCTTATGCTGCTTAAAATAGGTTGGTAGAAAACGATGCAAGGGCAAACTTCCATCATAATTATTTAAAATCTGTTCAAAGGCTCTTAACTGATGATCTGCTCTCATGCAATAATTAAAATGGAAGAAAAATAAATATAGAATTATTCAACTATGTTTAACGCAAAGTTTTTAAACTTCAGCAACATTAAACTGGTGTTAATATAGCCTAATTTTTCATCATGGATAAATGAAAAGTTATTATGGAGGCCTTTATATTTATCTTTTACCAGATAATCTCTATAATCCTCTCCGTAAGTAGTTAACAGTTTACCGAAATAGTAGCCAACATCAAAGCCTTTAAAGGCGTATTCTCCAGGCTCAAATCCGTATCTGTAGCGGTATTTTTTAATAAAGGCAACAACCGCAGTATTTTTGTAGTCTATTTTATAGGAAGAACTGATAATGGTATTTAGATCTTGTAATTTATCTGTAGGGTAATTCTGTTTTATCCAATTAGGGTGACCAAATAGATTAATATTATAACCACCTGCAGGTAGATGTTTTAATTTATACAGTTTTTCTACGGTTGGTAATACAAAAGCCCTGTCTGATGAGGTAAGCACCACTGCATATTCTTTACCCTTGATCATTTTTGTTTCAAAAGCATAGGCCGAAGCATACTCCTGTACCACAAACTTGGTGTTGGCTTGAAAATAGTTCCTTATTGGTGCTGCAAATTGTTCATCTTCTGTTTTCTTAGGATTAATCAGTACCACTATCGTATTGGCAGGATTATAATTTTTAGCAATGTATGTGGCTATCTTTTTCCCATGTAATCCAATATTGTTTACAATAGAAACCAGATTTGGATTGTTAAATTCAGCAGGTTCGGAAGCGGCCAAAGGAGATACAATGATTGCATTATTTTCTTTGGCATAATTGGAGATAAACTTTAATCCATCAGGAAAAACAGGGCCAATAATTAAATTGCTTTGTTTAAAACGCTCATTTTTGTACAAGACCGATATATGAGCATTATCGTCCTGCGTATCAAAAACATTTAGTTTAAAATTTAAACCCTGCGCCGCGGCAGAATCTAATCCCAATTTAAAGCCCTGATAAAAATCGATAGGCATGGCATATTTTTCGATATCGGCTTTTGTCGCTGTTTTTAAATTCAGCTCATCCAACTTAAAGGGAACAAGCAGGGAAACACTTGCCTGCGAAAACTTTTTGATAGGCTTTTTATCTACTGGCTTTTCTTTTTCAACCGGTTTGCTCGTTTCGGGCTTGGGTGTCCTGATTTTAGGCGAACAAGCCCCAAAAACTACCGTAAACAAAACCAGCAACCAATAAACCTTCTTGAAATTCATACCTATCATTTTTAACAAAATATGCTAGCAAAGTTTATTCCACCTTGCTAGCATAACATTTATTTTATGCAGTTTGGGCTGAAAACTCCAAACTGAAAACGCACAACTGAATTATTCCCACTCAATAGTTGCAGGTGGTTTAGAGCTGATATCGTATACCACTCTATTGATGCCTTTAACTTTGTTGATGATTTCGTTTGAGATTTTAGCCAATACCGGATAAGGTAAATGGCACCAATCTGCAGTCATCCCATCAAGTGATTCAACGGCTCTTAATGCAATTACATTTTCGTAAGTACGCTCATCGCCCATCACCCCAACAGATCTTACTGGTAAGAAGATAGCGCCTGCCTGCCATACTTTATCGTATAGGCCTGCTTCTTTTAAATTGTCGATATAAATTTTATCGGCATCTTGTAAAATGGCAACTTTTTCTGGCGTAACCTCTCCGATAATACGGATACCAAGGCCTGGACCTGGAAATGGGTGACGGCCTAGAATAAACGATTCTAATCCTAAAGTGGTACCTACTCTCCTTACTTCATCCTTAAACAAAGTTTTAAGTGGCTCTACTACTTTAAGTTTCATAAAATCTGGTAAACCACCTACATTATGGTGCGATTTAATGGTTGCCGACGGCCCTTTAACCGAAACTGATTCGATAATATCAGGATATATTGTACCTTGGGCCAACCACTTTACATCTTGAATAAGATGAGATTCTTCATCGAAAACTTCGATAAACACACGGCCGATAATCTTACGTTTTGTTTCCGGGTCTTCTACGCCGGCCAACTGGCCCAAGAATTTATCTTTAGCATCAACACCTTTAATATTCAGTCCAAAATCTTTGTATTGCTCTAAAACACTTTCATATTCGTTTTTACGCAATAAACCATTATCAACAAATATACAGTGCAGGTTTGTACCAATGGCTTTATGTAAAAGTACCGCAGCAACACTACTGTCAACACCACCTGAAAGTGCCAAAACAACTTTATCGTTACCTACGGTAGCTTTAATATCGGCAATGGTAGTTTCAACAAAAGCGGCAGAAGTCCAGTCCTGGCTGCATCCGCAAATATCAACCAAGAAGTTTTCTAAAAGGATTTTCCCATCAATACTATGCGTTACCTCAGGATGGAACTGGATGGCATAAGTATCTGAATCTTTAATATGGTAAGCGGCCACTTTTACGCTATCGGTACTGGCAATCAGCTCAAAATTTCCTGGAATATCGGTAATCGTATCGCCATGGCTCATCCAAACTTGTGAACCGATGTTAATGCCTTTAAATAATTTATTCTCCTGGTTTACAAAATTCAGGTTAGCACGACCATATTCGCGTGTTGAAGATGGCTGAACTGCACCGCCAGAATGTTGGGCTATATATTGTGCACCGTAACAAACAGCCAATAATGGATATTTTAAATGGTATTTCGATAAATCGATCTGAGGTGCATCTTCCTGACGAACAGAGAATGGACTACCCGAAAAAATAACTCCTTTTACATCAGGCGTAACCTCAGGAAGATTGTTGTATGGATATATTTCACAGTAAATATTTAGTTCGCGAACCCTACGAGCGATGAGTTGTGTAAATTGCGAACCAAAATCGACGATAATGATTTTTTCTTGCATCCGCAAAGGTAGCAATTAGATATGAGATTTGTGGTCGAAGATTGAGATTTTTGAAGGAAAAAGCTAAGCGCTTGGTGCATGGGGTTTGGCGTTAATTAGACGCTGAAAAATAAACTAACTGAAATTGAGATTAGACGTTGGCATCAATTAACCAATTTAAACAGTTAACCGATTAACCATAATACTGTCCGGAGTCCGAAGTCAATTAACCGGTTAACCAGTATACAATTTGCAACTACTAATGAACCAATGACAAATGAACCACTGAACCTCTACGATTCCATCAAAACTACTTCAACCCCAAATTTTCGTAAAAAGTCTACCCCTTCATCGCTGGGTAAACCTTTGTAAGCCGCGTAGGATTTCGAATAATACACCAATTTAATTCCTGATGACAGAATCAAGCGGGCACAGGCAATACAAGGCGACAAGGTGGTATACAAAGTACAACCTTCTATTTTCGAACCGTTTTTAGAGGCATACAGGATTGCATTCTCCTCAGCGTGTAAGGCTAAAGAACAACTCCCCTTGCTATCGCGGGCACAGCCATGCTCAGGCCATTCCTCGTCGCAATTGTGCGTACCGGCCGGTGGGCCATTGTAGCCGATAGAAATAATACGGGTATCCTTTGTGAGCACTGCACCTACATGGGCACGTACGCAATGCGAACGGGCTGCCAAATCGGTGGCAAGGTTCATAAATATCGAATCGAAACTTGGTTTATCTGCCATTATAAAAATCAAAAAAGCCACAAAGAAATAAATCTCTGTGGCTGCAAAATTACTTTATTAAAAATTAATGTCCGCCAGAAAGTTTCTTATCGAAAGAAATTCCCTGCGATCTTAAAATTCCACTTACTCTCCAGGCATAAAATGCCAGATAGGCAAAACAGATAATACCAACCACATAACTGTATTGGATACCTGTAACTTCAGATACAACGCCCTGAAGCCAGCTAATGATACCACCACCCATAATCATCATAATGAGGAAACTACTTCCCTGACTGGTGTGCTTACCTAAACCACTTACCGCTAAAGTAAAAATACATGGCCATAATGTACTACAGAATAAGCCAACACTTGTAATGGCATAAACACTCACCATTCCTTTTGTAAGCATCCCGATTAGTAATGCAGTAATACCAATTGCCGAAAAAATCAATAACATTCTGGCTGGATTACCTTTACTCGCCATATCAGCAGCAATTAACACCAATATAATCAAACCGTATACATAAAATGGAGCAAGATCATGTTTTGCTATAGCATTTACGGCTAAGAAAATACCAAAAGCTAAATATGGTGCAATAAAACGTAATACTTTTTGTGTGCTGATATTATCAGTAAAGGCTTCAACAGCACCTGTCCAACGACCGATCATCATACTTGCCCAATATAACGAGATATAAGGGGCAATATCTTTTATGGCAAAGCCTAAATCTTTCTCCATGTAAGCAGGCAGGTTACTTGCGGTAGAAACCTCAACACCTACGTAAACAAAAATAGCAATCATCCCCAAAACCAATTGTGGATATTGCAAAGCAGATCCCTTAATCGATTTAGTATCATCAACCGAGGCCTCCACCAAAGCAGGTCGATCAGGTAACGATGACATTTTCAGGAAAATAGCAACGGCAATAAAAGCAACTCCCAAAATTAAATATGGAATTTTAACACTTTCTACACTGATATTGGTAGATGCATTTGCTGCAGAACCGAAAATAGCAAAACTCACAATTAGAGGGCCAATAGTCGTACCAAAGTTATTGATACCACCAGCCAATGTTAAACGTTGCGAGCCGGTTGTAATCGGACCTAATGCAATTGCCAAGGGATTGGCCACTGTTTGTTGTAATGAAAAACCCAAGGCTACGATAAACAGACCCGAAAGCATTAAAGGGAACGAGTGAAGGTTTGCAGCTGGATAAAACAATAAGGTTCCAAGTGCAGAAATAACCAGGCCAAGCGCAAGCGAATTTTTATATCCCAGTTTGTTTACAATATCTTGTCCCATTATAACAGAAATACCGTTATAAATTAAAGCACCCACTGTATAAGCAATATAAAATGCCAATGAAACCAATTGACTTTCGGCCTGCGATAAATCGAAAGCTTTTTTAAATACCGGTATTAAAATGTCATTACTGGCGGCTACAAAGCCCCAGAAAAAGAATACCGTAACCAAAGGAATAAATTGCCCCCACTTGGTTTGTGTTTGTTCTGAACTCATTTTTTAAATTTAGTTTTAGTGGCTCTAAACATAAATAAAAAAAAATGAAAACCAGTAAATTTTATGCAACCTATGCAACAAAAATAAATGTTAAATGTTTAGGTATAAAGTTGCATATTCGCATATTATAAACAATACAATGCATGTTTGAAGCCATATTACTAGGTATAGGAGCAGGGATTATTTCGTCGTTTTTAACAGGGCCGGTATTTTTTGCAATGATCAAAACCAGCATAGAGAGGGGCTTCAAAGCTGGATTTTCTTTAGCCGTTGGTGTAATTATTAGTGATGTGATCTTAATTGGCCTGGTTCTTTTTGGCAGCCAGTTTTTCGATTATAAAGCAGAATTCGATAAATATGTAGGCACCATTGGCGGCCTGTTTTTGTTAGCCGTAGGTATATATTACCTGGTTTCTAAAATAACGGTGCACTATAATAGTTCAACGCTACAAAAAGTAAGTAAACGCGGTTATGTAATAAAAGGATTTTTAATGTGCATCCTCACCCCCTCTACCTTAATGTTCTGGATTATTGTAAGCGGGATTATCTCGGTTAAATTGAATAACATGCTGAACGAAAAATTGGTTTGCTTTTTTATCGCCATGGCTACCCAATTGAGTATAGATGGTGCAAAGAGTTTTTACTCCAGCAAACTCCGTTATAAAATAAAAGAAGATGCACTGAAGAAGCTCAATAAAATTGCTGGGGTAGTTATCATCTTCTTTGCCTTCTGGTTGATCATTAAAACTTATCTGAAGTTTTACGCATAATGCATTGCATTCCCAGCTTAGATGTCTTAGATGGTCAAACATTTTTAGAAAAGCAGGTGCAGTACAGCTATTATTGTTAGTCCTGCCAATGCTGCAAGTCCTCACTCGTTGCCTCGCTCCGGGCTTTACGCGAATGTCAGGTTTAGATTGGAGAAGACAGTAGTAAAATCCACATATCTCTTGAAAAATCCTGAGATGAATTAAGGGCAACGATGTCACCTGAGCGGAGTCGAAGGGCAGACAAAAATTATTAAACAGTTTTCTGTTTTTTGAAAAGCAGGTACAGTGCTACTATTATCGTTAGTCCTGCCAATGCTTCAAGTCCTCACTCGTTCCTCGCTCCGGGCTTTACGCGAATGTCAGGTTTAGATTGGGGAAGACAGCAGCAAAATCTACATATCCCTTGAAAGATCCTGAGATGAATTAAGGCTAATGTAGAGAGCAACGATGTCACCCTGAGCGGAGTCGAAGGGCTCTTCTCCAGTGTTCTCTCTGGCAGAAAATGAGCGCAAAAAAATAGCCCATATAAAATATGAGCTATTTGTTATTCAAAATATTTTAGGGATTAATAAGCCCTTTGGTTGTTTCCTTCTTTCCAGTTAACAAAAGCTTTATTTACCACTTTGTTACCACCTGGTGTAGGATAATTTCCTGAGAAATACCAATCTCCCTTGTTCTTCGGACAAGCTTCGTGCAGGTTCTCTAAACTTTGATAAATTACTTCAACCTCAGCAACAGTACCTTTTGGCGTGATAATCTGTGCAATTTTAGCCGAAATTTCTTCTGGAGTAAACGGTTTATAAATTTCCTTAACGTGATTTACAATTTCCTCTTTAGGTAAAAGTAATGAGGCTTTACATTTAGTGTAAACATCTTCTATCACCTGCCACATGCCGCGCTCCGTTAACAGTTGAATAGCCGCATCGAAAGCAACAAATTGCCCCATCCTACTCATATCGATACCATAACAATCAGGGTAACGGATCTGAGGTGCAGAAGAAACAATAATAATTTTCTTAGGGTGTAAACGGTCAACAATTTTAATGATACTCTGCTTTAATGTAGTACCACGTACAATCGAATCATCAAGTGCAACTAAAGTGTCTTGATGGTTATTGATAATACCATAGGTAGTATCGTAAACGTGTGCCACCATTTCACTACGGTCTGCGTCCTGAGTAATAAAAGTTCTCAGTTTAACATCCTTAACCGCCAGCTTTTCTACACGGGGCGCTAAAGATAGCAGGTCTTCAAGCTGCTGATCTGTTAATGTTTCTTTTTTATGTAAAAGTATATCTTTCTGGTGCTTGCGTACATATTGCTGAACACCATCAACCATTCCAAAAAAGGCTACTTCTGCCGTATTTGGAATAAATGAGAATACTGTATTTTTTAAATCATAATTAACGGCCTGAAGGATTTTATCGCTTAATAAGCGACCAAGCTGTTTACGCTCACGGTAAATTTCAACATCACTTCCTTTTGAGAAATAGATGCGCTCGAAAGAACACGATAATCTTTCGGTAGGCTCGCGGAACTGCTCCATGCTCACCTCGCCGTTTTTCTTGATAATTAAAGCATGCCCAGGATCGATCTCTTTAACATCTTTAAACTGGATATTAAATGCGGTTTGTAAAGCTGGTCTTTCAGATGCCGCTACAACAATCTCATCATCATAATAGTAATACGCCGGACGGATACCTGCCGGATCGCGCATAATGAACGAATCGCCATTACCCACCATACCACAGATCGAATAACCTCCATCCCATGTTTTGGCTGAGCGGCGAAGAATATTGGCAATATCTAAGTTATCTGATATCTTGTGTGTAATCGCAACGTTATCATGTCCCTCTTTTTTGTACTGATCGAAAAGCTCCTGATTTTCATCATCTAAAAAGTGACCGATTTTTTCTAATACCGTTACAGTATCTGCTTTTTCTTTTGGATGTTGACCTAACTCGTACAATTGCTCCAATAACTCATCAACATTCGTCATGTTGAAGTTGCCCGCAATTACCAGGTTACGTGTCATCCAGTTGTTTTGCCTTAAAAAAGGGTGGCAATTTTCGATGCTGTTTTTACCATGCGTACCATAACGCAAATGGCCCATTAACACCTCGCCGATAAAGCTTACGTTGTTTTTGAGCCATTCTGTATCCTGCATTAATTCAGGCGTGTTTTCCTGGATATCGACAAATTTGTTCTGTACATATTCGAAGATATCAGCTACCGCATTAGATGCCATGCTCCGGTATCGGCTAATGTACCTACTGCCCGGTTTCATATCCAGCTTAATGGTGGCAATACCTGCGCCATCCTGGCCCCGGTTATGCTGTTTTTCCATTAAAAGGTATAATTTGTTAAGGCCGTAAAGTGCTGTACCGTACTTTTGCTGGTAGTAAGAAAGTGGTTTTAACAGGCGAATAAAAGCGATTCCGCATTCGTGTTTTATCTGATCACTCATTGTGTGGGTTTGAAGCCGCAAAGTTATCCTTTTAACTCGTTACAACCTAAAGAAAAATGTTTTCTTTTAAGATGATGAGTTTTAGCTGACAGATGTTCTAAATGTACGACAAAATGCATTTCTTACTAAAAATTCTGTATTATTAATTAGAATCTTTCTAAATAACTTGCACAGTTAGTGTAAAATTCACACTTTTGCTGCATTATTAAGATTTAGTCTAAATTGAAGAAACTATACACATCCTTATTATTCTTTTTTATTTGCCTCACTGCGCTGGCGCAAGTAAGAAATGTGGTTACCGGAAAAGTGGTCGACCCTCAGAACAAGCCTTTAGAACTTGTTAACATCAAAATTGTAGAAACCAACCAATATGCCATTACCGATAAGCATGGTATGTTCAGGGTTAACGGATCAGAAACGAATAACGTTTTAACTCTCGAGTTTTCTTACATCGGCTACCAGAAGTTAAGCGTCCCTGTAACTGTTAAAGCCGGAGAAACCAATCTTGGAAATATTCAGTTAAAGGTTTTAGATCTAAGTCTGAAGAATATCGAGATCAATGCCAAACGAAATTACTCAGGCTCTACCAACTCCTCGCTGATTATTACCCGAGATTTGATTGAACAAACCCCTGCGTTGAGTGTGAACGATTTGCTAAATCAGATTCCGAATAGGAAAATTCAACCGCCATCGCTACAGAATGTACAGAATTTAACATTACGATCAACGTTTGCGCCTACTACTAGCGGAAGAAGCGATTTTGAATTAAATAACTCATTTGGAGTCGCTATTGTACTAGATGGTAACCCAATTAGCAATAATGCAAATATGCAGAGTAGGAATGTTGGTATAGGTGGTATGGGAAGCTCGGTGGTAACTTCTGGGTCAGGGTATGGTTTAAGAGGAAGTGGTAGTAAAACCTATTCAGGCGACTATGCATTTGGAGGTACAGATTTGAGGCAAATTCCAGCAGATAACATTGAAAGTATCGAAGTTATTTCTGGTGTTGCTCCCGCCAAATACGGCGATTTAACTGATGGTGCAGTGATAATTGAAAGGCAGGCTGGTGTTTCACCTTATTATGTAAGGATGCAATTAAGAGATAACGCAACGTCGTATGGTGTTTCGAAAGGTATTAAGTTAAGTGATAAACTCGGAGCTTTAAATTTGGGTGTTAACTATGTGAACTCCTTTGCTGACAATCGTGATAAGCTAAAGGAATACAGAAGGGTTAACACAAGTGCAATGTGGACCAATAGTTATGGTAAGGATAGTGAGTTAAAAAATACATTAAGCTTTGACTATGGCAGAAATCTGGATGGGATAAAACAAGATCCTGATGATCCAAAAAGTACTAAGACGAGGTTCGATAGCTGGAATTTGAGCATAAGTAACCGTACAAATTATCGATTAAAAGATGATTTTTTCAAGAGTATAAGCTTAAATTTAAATTACGCTGAAGGTCACCAGGTTACCTATGATGAACAACTCGTAAATGAAGCTTATATCTTATACTCAGATGCTGTAGAGACAGGAATTACACGTGGCAAATATGATACTGGGGTCTATACTGCTATTTCTCAAATTGATGGCAGACCTATAACTTTTTCAACACGATTGGATTTAAATTCAGAATTTAAAACTGGAGATATAAACCACTATTTATCTTTTGGAGTAAATTACAATTACAGCGCAAATAAAGGCTTAGGGCAAATGGTAGATCCCAATGCTCCGAGAGGAGGTGTTAGAGTAACCTCAACCACCTTTACATCAAAAAGTTCAGAACGTTTTTATGATTTTAACCTAGCCAACGCTATAAAAGATCTAGGTTTTTATACTGAGGATATGTTCAAAGCAAAATTATTTGATCACGATTTGAACGTCAGGGCTGGTGTCAGACTGGATATTCAGAATGGTTATGCCTCATTTGCCCCAAGAACAAATATTAATTATGAATTAAGTAATAACTTTAAAATTGGTTTAGCTTATGGTCTTGCCTTTAAATCTCCCGGACTATCTCAAAGATACCCAGGCCCTACCTTTAGAGAGATTCCATTATTAAACGCCTACAATGGAAATGCAAATGAAAGTATTTATTTGTTGTATGTAAATAGATATGAACCAACCAATGAAAATTTAAAGGCGTCAAAAAGTGAAACGATCGAATTTACAACCCAAATAAAAATAAAAGATTTCAATCTCTCATTAGCAGCCTATAATAAAACCAACACTAATGGTATAAGTACTGTCCATGATTTTAAGGCATTAACTTTACCGACCTACTCTGCAGTAATCACTCCTGGCCAACCTGCAACTTATACTCAAACAGGTTCAAGAATATATTCTTTAGATTATTATAGATTTGATAATGACTTAAGATCAGAAAATCAAGGCTTTGAGATAATTGTAAACACTCCAGAAATTAAAGAAATTGCAACTTCCTTTAATATTAGTGGTGGTTTTTCAAGAACTGCTTACAAATCAACATATCCAATAATTACAAATGCAGTTACCTCATTAACTACCAGTACTAATCCAAAATATGCAGTTACAGGAGTTTATGCGCCACGTAATCAGAGGGCTTATTTCAGTACAAGTAGAATTACTGCATCAACGCATATCCCTAAAATAAGTTTAATACTACAGTTTACGGCAGAATTTGACCTCTTCAACAAAACAATTAATGCAGCAAATCAATATACTCCAATTGCCTATTATACATTGGATAACAGCTATATTCTTGTCAACAACTTTGATAAGAATGATCCTTTAACCGGACATCTATATAAAACTCCTGAAGAACTAACTGCCAACAATTTACCTAAAATTATATCAAACTATCACCTAAGCATTGGGAAAGAGGTTAAGAAACGCTTCAGGTTCTCTTTTAACGTATACAATGTGTTTAACTACCAGCCTTACTACACCAATAATGGGGGATCAATAACATTTCCTAATTCAGCCCCAACATTCGGAGCTGAAATGTCATTAAAACTTTAATTCGAGAAATGATGAGAAAATTAATAATATTTATATTCTGCGCCACATTTTTGTTATCCTGTAAAAAAATCGGAAATCCTGAACTTCATTCTATCGATTTGAAAATTATTACAAGTTATGCATCAACCGAACTCGGTAAAAAATTATCATTACATACTATACAGGTTAAGATTCTTAATGTTAATACAAATGTGGAGAAAGAATTATTAACCGATGCAAGTGGTAATGTTTCTTTCGATGGCATTTCTCCAGGTGTGTATGATATTAGTGCAACTATAAAAATCCCTGCAGCAACGTATACTGCACTAACTGGAGAAATAACCGATAAAGATGTGATTTTTAATGCATCAAATAAAAATAAAACAATCAGCTTAAATGACGCGTCACTGTCTTTAAAATTAATATCTGGAAATATAGGGAGCTGGTTAATTAAACAAATTTATTATGCCGGTTCCAACACAACAACAGGAGCAGGTTTTCGAGACCAGTTTATTGAAATTTATAACAATACCGATTCCATTATGTATGCTGATAGTTTATATTTTGCTGAAATTACTGGTCGCCAAAGCTATACAAACGCTAGCTACTATACTCTACCTAATGGCCAATTGGATTGGAGCAAATCAGTAAACATGCCAACCAATATAGACGCTAATAATAATTATATTTATCCAAAGGCATTATTTATGTTACCCGGCTCAGGGAGGCAGTACCCTGTACAACCTGGAGCAAGTATTGTAATTGCTCAAACCGCAGTAAATCACAAAGCACCATTTACTGGAACAGACGGAAAAACCATTACCGTTCGCGATCCTTCTCTAACAATTGATTTAAGTGGAGCAGACTTTGAAGCCTATTATGCGCCTTTTTTACCAAGGCCATTAGCATCTGATATAGATAACCCATCTGTTCCAAACTTAATTGTATTGGCTTACAATGGCACAGATATGCTATTCGATAATCCAGGCAGAACAGCATATATTGTTTTTAAAGGGGATGGAATAACAGAGGTTAAGAATTATCCAGTATATAACTATCCGACTATTTCTGTTCCTTCTTCAACATCAGATAAGTTTTACCAAATACCAAATGCGATTGTAATTGATGCCGTAGAAATACAACCAAATACTGCATCGGCTCGGGTTCCGAAGAAATTAGGCGCCTCATTAGACGCAGGCTACACATTTGCTCCTAATGGGCAATACAGTTCTCAGTCTGTTATTAGAAAAACAGATAAAATGGAGAATGGCAGGAGAATATTAAAAGACACAAATAATTCAACTGAAGATTTCGATTATTTCAGTTTAGCTGCTCCAAGAGGATTTAAATAAACAACAATATTATGCCTACGGGCACCCATGCCATTATTTGTATTCTATATAATAAAATGAAGAAAATATTTTTATCAATCTTAATATTACAGTTGTTTTGCTTCTTTAGTTACGGGCAGGGCAACAATGAGTCAGCAGTTCAAAGCTTAACAAACAAAATTTTCAATGCCGATTCTGTATCAAATACCTCTTTTGAATTTGCTAAAAAAAGTCCATTTAATATCCGTTCACTAATGCCAACTCAATATAGCAACATTACCCTCGGTTATAAACAGGAAAAAGGTTCACTGATGCTAGCTCAAGATGCAGGAAAAATTAATGAAACCTATTTAAAAACTGAAGGTAGTACGCAGTTAGGCACAGTCATGTTGTGGGGTCTTTTTAGTTATCACAAAACTTTCGAAGACAGTACGATGTACAATCACCAGACCAGAAATAATATTTCTGCGCCATACTATTTTGGTTCTCCAATTAATGTAAGTTACGAACGCGCCGTTTACAATCTTAAAGTACTGACTGAGAAAAACCTAACAGCGAATAACTTACCATTAGGCCTAGGTGCTGACTACCGCATTGGAAATCATTTTTCCACTAATGATCCAAGGGGAGCAATATCCGATTTCCAATTTAATATTACAGCTACATTGGGTTACACGTTTTTTAACCAACTTAAACTGGGTACGGCATATAAATACGGTTATGGTCAAGAACGCTTTAGTGTCGATTATAAAAATAACAGTTTTTCACAAATTGTTTTATTGCCTGCCTATAATAACTATTTAATAAATGGATATGGTGAGGCCTATGTAAAGAACACAGAACGTGACTTTAATAATGATCAAACCAGAAAGGGTGTTGATGCCTACATAAATTATGAATCTAATAATATTGGTAAATTCTATTTTTCATACTCACTTGTTAAAGAAAAACAGAAATATGTAAGATCGAACTCCAGTGGAATATTTAATTTCAATCAGTACAGTATAGAAAGTAACATTTTCAATTTACTTTGGCTTAAGAACTTTAGCAACAAAAAGCTATCCGTTATACTAAACTATAATAATGTTAATGGAAAAGACTTAAACTATATATATCTGGCTAATAATTACCTTTACAATGCTGAACAAATTGGTTTAAAAACCATTTTTTCAGTTAAAAGTCAAGCCAATTTATTTAACTATGTTCTTGGAGCTAATAAAGACGGTGAGGAAAGAAAGGATGGTTTGACCGAAAATAATTTAAAATATAATCGCTTAGATTTAATCGTAGGTTTCGGATATAACAGAACAACGCCGAAATTAAATAATTGGGGCATTAGTTTGACAGGAATTTATAGCTTACCTCTAAACGACTATTTAATCGTTCCTGCTATAAATGTTGGACAATTTACTCAAAGAGTAATTTATTATGATTATATGTACAACACTGCTACGAGAGTAGGCGGAAATTTAACTACAGATTATAGCTTTTCTGCATTCAATCAAATTCAGGCTGGTATTAAAATAGGTGTGAGTTACTTATCACGTACAGATATTAAAGATCGTAACTATACATATCAGCCCGGCAAAGACCGTTTTTCTTCCAATATCAGCTTAAATCTATACTTTTAACCCATGAATAAAATTTTTGCCCTTTTTGCTTTAGCCCTTACCGGATTAATTTTATTTTCTTTTCAATCGGCCGATTTTAATGACGATGATGAACTGAGCATAGATAGCTTGCGCAAAGTATATTCGAAGCCTACCGATCAATGGCCAAAACCTACGGTTGATAAAGATGCCATTTTTCAGGAATTGGGAGAGCTTCCACCCTCTCCTGTTGATTTAAAAAACGATTCGGTAAAAAATGTAGTGGAGCTGGGTAAAATTTTATTTTTCGATCCGCGTTTGTCGGGTTCGAACCAGATTTCTTGCTCAAGTTGCCATGCACCAGATTTACACTGGACAGATGGCCGTCAGGTTTCGGTAGGTCACGATCATTTAACCAATATCAGAAATGCACCATCACTGGAGAACGTTTGGTTTTACAAACGTTTGTTCTGGGATGGCAGGGCAAACAGTTTAGAAGAACAGGCCGGCAGTCCTGTGGCGGCACATAACGAGATGCACCAGGACATGGAAGTTTTACCCAAAAAACTGAGTAAAATTAAAGGTTATCAGCCTTTTTTCACGGCTGCATTTGGCTCAAAAGAAATTACAAATAAAAGGATTTTCGAAAGTCTGGCTACTTTTCAGCGCAGTATTGTGAGTAGAAGAACCCCTTTCGACCGTTTCCTGGCGAAAGACAAAAAAGCGTTGACCGATCAACAATTAGTCGGCTTACATTTATTCCGCACCAAAGCACGCTGCATCAATTGTCATAATGGGCCATTTTTTACCGATAACGAATTTCATAATGATGGTTTAACCTATTATGGCCGTAAATATGAAGACTTAGGGTTATACAATGTAACCAAGAAACCAGAAGACGTGGGCAAGTTCAAAACCCCTGGACTGAGAAACGTTATGAAAACAGCTCCCTGGTTTCATAATGGTTTATTCCCTGATATGGATGGCGTAATGAACATGTACAATGTGGGCATGCCGGTACAACGTGTGAAACCGGAACAGGTAAATGATCCTTTACTCCCTAAAAACGATAAGCTGTTAAAAGGGTTAAAATTGAGCACTGCAGAAAAGGATGCAGTTGTTGCCTTTTTAGAAGCATTATCTTCTCCTACAGTACTAACCAGGGTATCGCAATTGCCACAGTAACTAGCCTGGAGTATTGGGTTGGGCGTTTGGAGGTAGTTAAACGACATTTAGTATAGAACAGCCAGCGAAAGGGCTGTATTTAATTACCTGCTTTACCTGTTCTTTACCCTTTGTTGCTACCAGGTTAACCCCAGGATAACCCCAGGGTTACCTTTTCTTTACCCTGGGGTTACCTAAAAGGTAAAGCCAGACGCTGCTTTGGGGCTTTCTTAGGTGAGCCAGGGCCGATGCTGTCTGCCAGCAAGTACGAAGCGCACCCGATCAAAAATGGTCTTAAAATACATTCCCACCTGTTTTAAAGCGCATAGCTTTGCCAAAGAATATCCTCAATCCGTTAACATTTCATCTTAGTGAACAGTACTAACCAGACATCGGTTGCCAGTTATAATCTGCATTTGACAGTTAACCAATTCCAGCTGGCTATTGGCCGTCAACAATCAAACAATCTGACTATTTAACAATCCATCACATCTTATCCGATTTCAAGGGCTCCCCGAAAAAAACAGAGGCGTGTTCATCAAAAACTGCAGGATCACCGCTGGTATAGAAATGTCTTTCACCCTGTTTAGCTAGTTTTTCTTCGATCTCAGAATGTCTCTTTAAATAATCAGCTAAACTATTGGCTACAATCTCGCCTTGCGTTAAAACGCTTATATGGCTTGGGAATACGTTCCTTAGTTTAGGCATTAATAAGGGGTAGTGCGTACAGGCCAGTAATACACAATCGATAGCTGCCGATTGGTTAAGTAATTGATCGCAATACTCATTTATAAAAAAGTCTGCACCTGATTGTAAGTGTTCATTGTTTTCGATCAGTGGAACCCACATCGGGCAGCTTTGCTGGTAAACCTTAATCTCCGGGAAAAACTTATTGATCTCTAAAAGATAGGATTGAGAATTAACGGTGCCTCTGGTTCCCATTACGCCTACCGATTTGGTCTTGGTATAACCATCAATTACCTCAGCTGTGGGCCTGATTACACCAAGCACTCTTCTACCAGGATACTTAGCAGGAAGATCTATTTGCTGGATTGTTCTAAGCGCTTTTGCAGATGCGGTGTTGCAGGCCAGGATAACCAAATGGCATCCTTTAGCAAAAAGCCATTCTACGCATTCTAAAGTATATTTATAAATGGTCTCGAAAGAATGATCGCCATAGGGAGAACGGGCATTATCGCCTAAATAGATATAATTGTAATCGGGCAATTTGTCGGCAATAGAACGGAAAACCGTTAAACCACCATAACCTGAATCGAAAATACCTATAGGCGAAGAGTTTTGCATCTGTGCTGTTTGAAAGTTAGAAAGGTGTAAAGTTAGAATGTTTGTTGTAAAGTTGAAATGTTTTAGTATTGGTTAGAATGTTGTAAAGTTCAAATGTTTAGCACCATTGAACAAAACTTCCAACAAGAAAATCGTCATTTCGAGCGGAGTGCAACGCAGTCGAGAACCACGAAGTGCTCAGCGAAGCTAAATCTATCAAGTGTAGATCCCTCCATTCCGCGTTGCTCCATCCGATAGCTATCGGATCGAGATGACGACAATCTAGATAAATCGGTGATTGGAAATCCTTCAAAAACAAAAAGCGGAACTAAGTTAAACTTAATTCCGCCTTATATTTTGAATTGGTAAGGAGATTTTGGACTCCGGACTCCGACTCAGAACTACTTTTTAGGTGCTGCTGGTTTTGCTGCAGTTGCAGTGATTCCTAATTTAGTTTTTACTGAAGCAGTAATATCATCACCACCATCCCAGAAAACTAAATTGTTACCACCTTGTCCGTTTGCGATATCGAAAACGTAAGCTAAACCTTTTTCTTTAGCTACAGCAGAAATTGCAGTTGCAACTTTAGCCTGGATAGGTTGGAATAATTCACCTTGTTTAGTACCTATATCCTGTGAAGCTTTAGTACGCGCATCAGTAATGCGTTTTTCTAAATCCTGTAATTCTTGACCCGCAGCTTGTAATTCTTTACCTACTGTTTCTTTGTTAGCCTCACTCAAAGTTTTTTGCTTAGCTTCTGCTGCAGCCATTTTACTTTGATATTCTTTGATCATTGCATCAATATCGGCCTGCTTTTGTTTACCTAAGGTTTCTAAAGTGGTTTGAGCTGTTTTAGCCTCTGGTAAATTTGCAAATACCTCTTCAGAATTAATGTGACCCAATTTTTGTTGTGCACTTGCCATATTCGCTGTAAACAATAACCCTGCTGCTACAAAGAATACGTTAATTAACTTTCTCATCGTTTTATTTTACTTTTTTATTTTTTTCTAATTGTTTTTCTTCAAAAATCAGGGGCGAATATACTAATTATTTACAGTCCCTGGTTTATAACCTAATTTTACAATTACGTCATTACTAACATCGTAACTGCTACTTGCATAAATCATCATTGTTGCTTCACTGCTCTTGTCGAAAATAAAGTCTAAATATTTAGATTTTGCAATCTGTTTAATCGCCTCGGCTACTTTATCCTGAATGGGTTTAATTAATTTTACCCTGCTTTGAAAAAGATCCCCATCTGGCCCAAACTTAGAACGCTGAAATTCTTTAGCTTGTTTTTCTTTTTCTATAATCTCGTTTTCACGGCGCTTGCGCATATCATCGGTTAATAAAACCTGATCAGCCTGATAGGCCTTGTACATCCTGTCAATTTCAGAAAAATTCTGATCTACTTGTTGCTGCCATTGTTTAGAGGCAACATCTAATTGACTTAGTGCCGATTTATATTCCGGTAAATGTTTCAAAATATACTCCGTGTCTACATACGCAAACTTCTGTGCAAAGGCACCGAAAGAAGTGCAAAGCAGGAATGCGATAAAAAGATATTTTTTCATTTGTGTGTGTGTTAATGATATAGTTAATAACCTAAGCTTTCTTTAAACTCCTATTGCAATGATTTATTGCATAATTAGTTAATTTTTTGTTCTTTATCAATTAAAATCCACCTAATTGTTGTGCGATACTAAATGTAAAGTTTTGCTTTCCTCCGTCTGATAGCCCAGGTATGGTATCAAATGCATGTCCATAATCGATACCCAACAAACCAAATATAGGAAGGAAAATCCTTGCACCTACACCCACTGATCTTCTCACGTTAAAAGGATTAAAATCACCAAATCTGTTCCAGGTGTTACCAGCTTCAGCAAAGGCCAGAACGAATGCTGTGGCTTGTTGGCTTGCAATAACGGGATAACGTGCCTCTAATACATATTTGGTATAAATTGGGCTACCTGACTGCTGTGCCACGGCCGGATCGGATCCATTCGGGATAACAGCATTGTTTGCGTAACCACGCATCGCGATCAGCTCAGATCCCTGTAAGAAATCGAATCCCTGCATACCATCACCACCCAATTTAAAACGCTCGAATGCTGATTGCCCAACTGCTTTGTTATACTGCCCTAAGAAACCAAACTGCGCCTGAGCTTTGATTACCAGGTTACCGGCTACACGTTGATACCATTGTGAATCGAATTTCCATTTATGATATTCAGTAAAGCGATATTTCTCTCTATCTGATGCCGTTGCATAGTTTGTTTTATTTAACAATGAAAACGGAGGCGTTGCCTGAATGGTGAAACGTAAGAATGACCCAGATTTAGGGAAGATTGGCGAATCTCTTGAATCGCGGCTAATCTCCTGTGATAAGCTTATATTATAAGATGTACCAGTATTGAATAAATATCCTGAATAGTTATTTAAGATGTACTGCTGTACACTAACAGCATGGCTTAACTGGAAATAGTTATCTGGCCAGTTTAATCTTCTACCTAAACTAACGGTTACACCATTTAAACGTATTTTTTGAAACTGTGCGTTATCAGAACTTAATCCATTCGATTGTAATGAAGTAAATGCACTTACACCAAAGCTTACCGGTTTCTCGCCACCAAACCAAGGTTGTGAAAATGAGAAACTATACGATTGGTAATATTTACCGTTGGTTTGCCCACGTAAGCTTAATTTCTGCCCATCACCTTTTGGCAATGGTTTGTAAGCCTTTAAATTAAATAAGTTACGCAACGAAAAGTTATTGAAGGTTAAACCTAATGTACCAATGATACGGCCACCACCAAAACCACCTGATAGCTCAATCTGATCTGAAGGTTTCTCTTCTACTGCATATTCAATATCTACAGTACCATCTGCCGGGTTAGGGCGTGGTGTAGGTACAGTTTTAGATTCGTCGAAGTTACCCAATTGACCAATTTCGCGGATGGTACGGATTAAATCACTTTTGTTAAATTTCTGACCGGGTTTGGTACGGATCTCACGTAAAACAACTTTATCGTTTGTGATCGTATTACCTTTTAAAGTAATGCGGTTGTTGGTATACTGTGGTCCTTCGTACATGCGTAATTCCACATCAACCGTATCGCCATAAATTTTGGTCTGTACCGGATCGATATTAAAAGTTAAATATCCATTATCGGTATACATACTGTTAATGTCGCCACCGTTTTCGCCACCACCGTTTAATTTTTTATTTAATTTTTCTTCGCTAAAAACATCACCTTTTTCGATGGTTAAAACTTTTTGTAGAATACTATCCGGATAAATGGCATTACCGGCCCAGGTAATATTACCGAAGTAATATTTTTTTCCTTCGTAAAGGTCCATCCTGATGTTAACCTTTTTTTTGTTGTGCTGGTAAATGGTATCCTTTAATAATTCAGCATCACGATAACCTTTCTCGTGCATTTTGGCAATCATTTTTACCTTGTTCTCTTCGTATTTCTCTTTTGCGAATTTTCCAGAGCCCCAAAAGCGCCACCAGGCAAATTGTTTGGGGGTTTTAAGGTATTTTCTAAGTTTTGCTGATTTAAAATCTTTGTTGCCGGTAAAATCGATATGCTGTACTTTAACACGGTGACCTTTATCGATATTTGCTTCTAACACCACACTGTTTTCTGCATTCGGATCTTTACGCGTTTTGTAATTGATCTCGGTAAAGAAGAAGCCCTTATCCAATAAGTATTTTTTAACAATAGCTGTGGTGGTATTGTACAGGTTATCGTTTACGATTTTACCTGTTTTATCATTTAGCTTTTCCTGAATTGCAGTTTTTTCAGATTTACGGATACCTTTTAAATCGATTGAGCTTAAACGCGGGCGCTCCACTACTTCAATTTCGAAATAAACAGAATCCTGAACAAACTTTTCGATATTAAGTTTAACATCATCAAACAATCCCTGTGCCCAAAGCGTTTTAATTGCTTCAGAAGTTGCCTCGCCAGGAAGAACGATTTTATCGCCTTTAGTCAGTTTAGATAAGGTAATTAATACCTCCTTATCTAAATATTGGGTTCCGGTTACCGTGGTACCACCAATGATATATTCTTTTGGACTAAAATAATCGAGATCTAAGCCACCAACCTTTAAAGAAGGGGTTACCGGTGCCTGACCTTGTGGACGTACTTGAGCGAAGGCCGGAGCGGCTAAAACTAGTAGGATTAAAACTTGAAATATTCTTTTCATTAAAATTATTTGTTCAGTAATGGCCAAAAGGTAACGATATTTTATAAAGCAAAATTTCTTTACGTTGTTCCCTTATTATGGTTTCATTTATCGTATAAAAGTGGTGCTAAGTTAGTTTAAACGCTTGTTAAAAAGTGTTAAAAGAAAAATTAGTTTAATTGTTCACTAATTTTACCAAAACGGCGTTCGCGTTTTTGATAGTCTACAATAGCCTCGAAAAGATCTTCTCGTCTGAAATCCGGCCATAAAACATCAGTAAAATAAAACTCGGTATAAGCCATTTGCCAAAGCAGATAATTGCTGATACGGTGTTCTCCACTTGTTCTGATCATCAATTCCGGATCTGGTATATTTACGGTTGTTAGTTTTGATGAAAACAGGTCTTCGTTTATATCATCCAAAGAAATGGCATTGTCTTTTACTGCCGATGCGATTTTTTTGGCAGCCTCCAAAATCTCCCACTTTGCACTATAGCTCAACGCTAATGTTAAAGTACATTTTTCGTTATGGGCAGTTTTTTCCATGGCCTCTTTTAAATCATCTATACATTCTTGAGGTAAAGATGCAATATTGCCAATGGCATTAAGCTTAATATTGTTTTTATTAAGTGTTTCGGTTTCTTTGTTGATGGTAGAAATCAGAATCTGCATCAATGCATCTACCTCTTCTTTGGGCCTGTTCCAATTTTCTGTAGAAAAAGCATATAAAGTGAGGTACTCAATACCTACTTCAACACAACCTTCTACAATGTCTTTTACAGAAAGTACACCTTGCTCATGTCCGAAAACCCGCACTTTACCCTGGCCTTTTGCCCATCTCCCATTACCATCCATGATTACGGCAATGTGCTTTGGCAGGCGGCTATAGTCTATTTGTTCTTTAAATCCCATTAATTATGTCAAAATCAGCTTAAAAGGAATAGCATTTTGAGGATACAAAGGTAAAAGATATGCCAACACTAACAAATAGATAAGTGTCCCTTTTTCGAAAATCGCCTCTTTGCGTACCTGCCTGTCCGATTTGGTAGCGTGAAGGATCGGATAAATTGACCTGATTTTGGCCATTTCCAACAATTACAGGATTAACCGGATAGCGGCCGCTCACATCATCAATATAATCGGTAAGCGGTGTCCGGTAACCGAGTTCGGTAAAAACACTCCAGGTATTTTTGTAATTGTACCTTAGCCCTAATCCGTATGGAATGGTTAAAACAGCATTGCTGTAACCATTTTCCTGACCTTCAGTTGCGAGTCGATCTAAGCGGTATCTTTCACCATCAATTTTTACTGTGGGTTTAAAAACAACTAAACCAACACCAGTAAAAAGGTAAGGCGTGAATTGCCTGGTTCCACCACCAATACTGAAGTTAAAAAAATTAAAATCGATCAAACCACTAAATTCGTTTAATGCTGTTTTAAAACGCAGGTTTCTTTCGCGGAACTGCTCATTATTGGAGTTGGCATCATCTGCCTTTATCTGTCCGTAAGTATAATTTAAGCGAACGCCCAAATATTGGTTAAAGTTCCGCTTTACATAAGCACCACCCGAAAAACCGCTGATCTGCAAAGGATTGTTCTGATTGAGATCGCCCATGTAGCCTGCCCCTCCAGCCATTAGCCCAACTTCCCATGTTCCTTCCTGCGCACGAAGAATTTGTCCGCTAAAGATAAAAAAGAGGAGAATTAACAGAGGTTTGGTTGGCGTCATACTTAGTAGTTACGGGTATCTATGCCCCATAATAATTTATTTCTTAACGTGTTTAAGTAGGTTTCATTGTTAAGGCGGATAAGATTTACGCAAAAATCTGCCTTTTTTATGCTAATTTTTACTGAACGTTCTACGGTAACCGTTCGGCTATCGCATGAAACCAAAAATTTCGATTCTCTGGCTTCTACCTCAAAAGAGAGCTTATTATCATCTGGTACAACCACCGGCCTCACATTTAAATTATGCGGCGCAATGGGTGTAATTACAAAATTTTCAGAATCAGGATAAATAATCGGGCCACCGCAGCTTAACGAGTATGCTGTAGAACCTGTAGGGGTAGCAATAATTAATCCGTCTGCCCAATAAGAGTTGATAAACTCGTCGTTCATTGAAGCATGGATAATCATCATGGCAGAATTATCGCGACGGTGGATAGTAATATCGTTCAGTGCAAAATTCTCTTCTCCAAACAGCCCATTATCTGATTCTAAAGTTAAAAGAGAACGGGAATCTAAGGTATATTCTCCGTTAATTAAGGCTTTTAGCGCCGATCCTATTTCATTTTTGTTGATACTGGCCAAGAAACCCAAACGGCCGAAATTGATCCCGATTACCGGTATGCCCGAATTGCGGATTAGCGACAGGGTATCGAGTAAGGTGCCATCGCCTCCTAAGCTCAACAATACATCAGCAAGTTCTTTTAGTTCGGTATGGTTATGAAAAATAACCGTATTGGCAGGCAACTTAATTTTACCATGAAGGGATGTTTTAAACTTTGAATATAAAACCGGCTGTATATGATGCTCGGCTAAATGATTAAAAACCTCTTGAACGTAGGGCAAAACCGTATCATTAAAATCTCTCCCGTAAATTGCAATCCTCATAAAGTAGGTTTATACATTTAAATAGTTCATGAAAGAATCGTAACGCTCCTGCGACCCATCATCAATCTGCGTGTTATTATATACCTCTTTAACCAGATAATCATATCTTTCAAACGAAGCTACCAATGAAGTAATCTCTGTTTTATTTACTTTGAGCGTTACCTCTAAACGTGTAGAATCTTCGAAAGAATTCACGTAAGAAGAGAGCACCTGTGCATTATCGGCTTCAACAATCTGTGCAATATGTGCCAGAGAATTATCGCGGTTACTTATTTCCAAAACAATAATTCCTCCAGGTTCATTTACCGCATACTGCTCGGCCACGGCATTTACCATGTTATTGATCGAAATTATACCAACATAATTTTTCTGTTGATCTAAAACCGGAACAGCTGTTAATTTTAGCTGACTCAATAACCTGATTACATCATAGGTATGTACATTACTCAATACGAAAACATTAAGTATGTTTACCGCACTATCGCTTAAAAGTGTATCGTGATTATCAATATTTAGTAAATCATCTTCAGAAACCAAACCCAATAAAGTAACCTCGTTAACAACAGGCAAATGCTTTAGTTTAAAATCGTTCATGCGATCTAAAGCTTTCTGCACCGTGTCATCGGTCCTTAGTGATGGAATTGCATCTGATATGATTTCTGCTGCAAACATTTATTTTAACAATATTCTATCTAAAAATTTCTCTAAAAACGCATTAAATATTTCCGGATGCTCCATCATAGGCGCATGCCCACATTTATCAACCCAATTTAATTCCGAATTCGGCAACAATTCATGAAATTCTTCTGCCACTTCTGGTGGTGTAACCTTATCGTTTTTACCCCATATTAAAGAAACCGGTATGGTAATTTTCGACAGTTCTTTAGCCATGTTGTGGCGGATTGCCGATTTTGCCATGGTTAAAATCCTAATCACCCTCGATCTATCGTTAACCGTTTTAAAAACATCATCAACCAGTTCTTTGGTTGCAGTTGCAGGATCGTAAAAAGTAAATTCTACTTTTTCCTTAATGTAATCGTAGCTCTCCCTACGCGGGAAAGACCCTCCAAAAGCATTTTCATATAAACCAGAACTACCTGTTAGTACCAGGGCTTTAACAAACTCCTGGTGGGCAACCGTAAACACTAACCCCACATGGCCACCAAGCGAATTACCAACAAGCACTACCTGGTTTAAACTTTTATATTTTAAAAAGCGATGAAGATATCTAGACAATGCTTTTACGCCCAATGTTAAAATAGGCAAATCGTAAATTGGTAAAATTGGGATAATTACTCGATAGCGATCTTTAAACTGTTCTATAACCAGTTCCCAATTGCTTAGTTCGCCCATTAGGCCATGTAGCAATACCAGTGTCTCGCCTGTTCCAGCTTCGATGTATTTAAATCCGTCTTCTTCTATTATCGGGTAGGTCATATATATTCTAGGTGGTATTGTGCTACTAAGTTAGTAGAGTAAAATTAAATTTATGCATTTCTATGCCATTTTTCTGAAATAAAATCGAAAACGGTACAAAAACGTTATTTGCATTGCGTAGAGCGATAAGCGGCCAGCGATTATTGACCTCTACCTTACACCGTTATGCCCTCTACCTCAATTAAGCTAGTTTTTCTTTAACAATTTCTGCAATTAATTTACCATCGGCTTTACCTGCAAGTTCCTTGTTTGCCATCCCCATTACCTTCCCCATATCCTTAACCGACGTAGCACCAGATTGTTTGATTACCCCCTCGATAATTGTAGCAACCTCTGCCCTGTCTAACTGTTTTGGCAAAAATTGATTAATCACTTCAATTTCTTCTTCTTCTACCTGGTACAGATCTTCGCGATTTTGTTGCTTGTAAATATCAGCAGATTCGCGGCGTTGTTTAATCAGTTTCTGAAGAATTTTAAGTTCGGTTTCTTCCGTAATTTCTTCTGAAGATCCTTTCTCTGTTTTAGCTAAAAGTAAAGCTGCTTTTATTGCTCTTAAGCCTCTTAACTGTGCATTGTTTTTAGCCAACATGGCTTTTTTTATTTCCTGATCTATTGTGTTTGATATCATTTTTAACCCCAAACCCCTAAAGGGGCTGTCCTTTCATTAGTTTAAAATAAAAAAATTATACTGTTATTTCCCCCCGGTATTAATTCCCCCTCCAGGGGGCTAGGGGGTTCTGTTTATAATTGTTGCTGTAGCCTGTGCTGCAGGCATAATCAGCATGTCGTTAATGTTAACGTGTTTTGGCCTGCTTACTACGTACCAAATGGCATCTGCAATATCGTCGGCAATTAGTGGCTCCAGGTTTTCGTATACCTTTTTCGCCCGGTCTTCATCACCTTTAAAGCGCACCACCGAAAATTCGGTTTCTACCATGCCAGGATTAATTTCAGTAACCTTTATGCCGTAGGGCAATAAATCGATACGCATACCTTTACTCAAAGCATCAACAGCATGTTTGCTGGCACAATATACGTTTCCATTTGGATAAACTTCTTTTCCGGCAATAGAGCCAATGTTAATAATATGGCCTGATTGGTTTGGAATCATCCAGTTTGAAACAATTTTGGTTACATAAAGCAAACCTTTTACATTGGTATCAATCATGGTGTCCCAATCGTTGGTATCCCCTTTATCAATTGGATCTAAACCCTGGCTTAAACCCGCATTGTTAATCAGAACATCAACCTTTTTCCATTCTGTTGGCAAAACTTCTAAAGCAGCGGTAAGACTTTCTTTATCGCGGACATCGGCAAAAACCTGTTTGATGGTAATGGCATACTTGTCTTCTAAATGATGGGCAATTTTTGCCAACCGGTCTTCTCTTCGGGCCAATAATACCAGATTATAACCTTGTTGTGCAAATGTATGTGCACAAGCTTCGCCAATACCAGAAGTTGCGCCTGTAATTAATGCGATTTTAGACATTTTTATGAATTTTAAGTCTCGGTAATGCTTTAAGATACCATCTTTGATTTACCTACACCAACAAAGGTAAGTTTTTTTGGATTGCAGGACTATTGAAAAATCAAACTGAATGTTAATTGACGTAATTTCAACTTATCTATTGGATTGGCATAAACCGTATTGTCGTGCTGAAGCAAATCGCTGGTTGAATACGAGAGTTTTATTTCGGGCGACATTTTGAAATACTCGAAATAAATATCGAAACCAATACCTGTTTCGTACGAGAGGTAATTTCTTTTATTTTTTAAAAACTTATTTACGGGTGTTTCTCCTTCATCGAAGGTTTTCTTTTTCGAAGCTATATCTATCGAATACTTAGCACCGCCTAACCAATAAGCCCTGAAATTGTTCATCCGGTTCGACTTCACCTTTAGGCCTAACGGAAATTCGAACATGGTAGCCTGCACTTTTCTTTCTACCACGGTTTGAAAGTTTTTCGTTTGCCCATTGCCCACGTTGATCGGCGCCATAGGTTCGTATTCGTAAGTTACCACCCTATCACTAAAAATAAGGGAGGGTGTTGCCCTGATATCGAAGTTATCAGAGATCATTCTATTCATTACAAAACCCAGCCCAAAACCTTGAGACGGTGGACTAGAAATGGAATTTAATGTTGAGGTAACCGGAATGCCCGAATTTGGATCGTAAGAAGGATCCAGGGAATTTGGCACCTCATAAAAAGGCGATCTCCAATTTTGTTTTTTAAGAATTTTGTATTCGGCTGAGATATACTGGAAATTAAAACCAAAACTCCAATCTTCATCATCTATTCCACCACCCCAATTTTGAGCAAAGGTGCTTGTAGAAATCATAAAAAGTGAAAGAATGAGGCTTAATTTTCTGATCATTTGGTTCCTACATATATCGAACTAATTCCAAACGTTAAAATTCTTTGTTTGGTACTTTTAAAGCCAACTTTTTCCATCAGATTGGTAAAATCTTCTCCGTCAGGAAAAGCTGCTACCGATTCTGGCAGATAGGTGTAGGCTCTGTGGTCTTTAGAAAATAGTTTTCCAAAGAAAGGCGTTACCTGTTTAAAATAAAAACTATATAATTGTTTTACCGGAAAAACCTTTGGTTTCGAAAATTCCAATATCACCATTTTCCCGTTGGGCTTTAATACCCTGTACATATCGGCTAATCCTTTTTCGAGGTTTTCGAAATTACGCACACCATAAGCGCAGGTAATCGCATCAAAAGTATCATTTTCGAAATGCAGACCTTCAGAATCGCCTACCTGAACGGTAAAAACTTCGTTTAAACTACGCTCGTTAATTTTCTTCTTGGCTACTTCTAACATACCTTCAGAAATATCAACGCCAATCACCTTTTCGGGATGAAGTTTTTTAATGGCCTCAAAGGCAAAATCGCCGGTTCCTGTAGCTACATCAAGCAAAGTTCTCGGGTGGATGGAAACCAGTTCTTTAATGGCTTTCTTACGCCATAATACATCAATCCCTAAAGAAAGAAAATGGTTTAAAAAATCGTAGGTACCCGAAATATTGTTAAACATGGTTGCAACCTGCTCCTTTTTAGTTGCATCTTCTACTTGGTATGGGGTGATATTCTGATTCATGATATGGACAAAGATAGATAAAAGTCGGGAGTCTTTAGTCCGGAGTCCGGAGTCTTTGACGCAAAGTATTCAGTGTAGTGTCAAAAATCAGATAAAAAAGGTTACCAATCTGGACTTCAGACTTCCGGCTTCGGACTTCGGACTCAAAACCCTACCTTTGCACTATGATTATCAAAACGGCAACATTTGTTTGCAGCAACACCCAGATTTCGGCACTACCAGCACCAACTATGCCCGAATATGCATTTATTGGCCGCTCTAACGTGGGTAAATCTTCATTAATCAATATGTTGGTTAATCAACATGGATTAGCCAAAACCTCTCAACGCCCGGGAAAAACACAGTTAATTAATCACTTTTTAATTAATGATGCCTGGTACATTGTCGATTTACCGGGTTATGGCTATGCCAAGGTTTCTAAAACCAGCAGAGAGAAATGGGAGAAATTTATCCGCGCCTATATCACCAAAAGAGAGAGTTTGCAATGTGTTTTTGTTTTGATAGACAGCCGTTTAGAGCCTCAGGGAATTGATATTGAATTTTGCTATTGGTTAGGTGAAAAACAGATACCTTTTTCGCTAATCTTCACAAAGGCTGATAAACAGGGTATGACAACCACCCAGAAAAATGTAGCTGCCTTTAAGAAAAAATTAGGTGAGTTTTTCGAAGAAATTCCTGCCACCTTTATCACTTCTGCAGAAAAAGGAAACGGAAAAGATGATGTTTTAAATTTCATCTACGAAGTAAATAAGGATTTTGTTGTACCAACAGATTATAAGAAGTTTTAGATGGTTCATTGGCCATTAGTTCATTGGTCGATGGTTCATAGTCCTTGGTCTTGTTGCCAATAACGTGATGCAAATTGAATTTAACTTATGATCTTTGCTATAAACAGAAGCCATTAACTACGATCTATTTTAGCACCCTGTCTATGAACCATTTGACCATAAGCCATTAACCAAAATAACAAATTAACCAGTTAACCGATTTATACAGTTAACCCTTTCCAATAAATGAAAAAATACTTTTCACTCGTATTATTCGCCCACTCTGTTTTTGCGCTACCATTTGCCATGATTGGTTTCTTTTTGGGCGTAACCACAACAGAAAACCCATTTTCCTGGTATAAACTGATTTTAGTTTTGCTATGTATGGTTTTTGCCAGAAACTCGGCCATGGCTTTTAACCGTTACCTGGACAGAAATATTGATGCAAAAAATCCACGCACCAAAATGCGCGATATCCCTGCAGGTAAAGTTTCGGCAAACGAAGCGCTTATTTTCGTAATCGCCAATTGTGTACTTTTCGCCATTACCACGTACTTTATCAATCCGCTTTGTTTCTATTTATCGCCTGTAGCTTTATTTGTGGTTTTGTTTTATAGCTACACCAAAAGATTTACAGCGCTTTGCCATTTGGTATTGGGTTTAGGCCTTGCGCTTGCTCCTATTGGCGCTTACATTGCCGTAACCGGACATTTTGCCTTGGTTCCTGTGCTTTACTCCTTAACGGTATTGTTTTGGGTGAGCGGATTTGATATTATATACGCATTACAGGACGAAGAATTTGACCGGGAAGAGAAATTACACTCCATCCCATCGGCACTTGGCATTAAAAATGCTTTGAATGTTTCGGTGCTGTTGCATATACTCTCTGCTACCTGCGTTATTTTGCCTGTGTTTTTTACATCCTTTAGCTGGGTTTATTACGTAGGTATTGTGTTTTTCTGTTCGATGTTGATTTATCAGCACTTACTGGTAAAACCAAATGATATCAGCAAAGTAAACAGGGCGTTTCAAACCTTAAATGGTTATGCTTCGGTAGTATTTGCCATATGTTTTTTAATAGATGCGTATTTGAGACATAAATAAAAATGAGTAAAGACCGAATGGGTGAGTGATTGAGTTTTGAATGATAGAATGTTTAACATTCATTGATTCCATCATTCGCTAACTAAATCCTTCTTGCATTCAATAATTATAAAAACATGATTATAACTAAGAAACCTAGAACATATATTCCACAGGAACTAAACATTACCTGGGAAAATTTAGAACCACTTTTTACCGAACTGCAAAACCGCGAAATAACCAGCACAGCTGAGTTAGAACACTGGTTAAAAGACCGTTCGGAGCTTGAAGCTGCTTTAGAAGAAGATTTTGCCTGGAGATATATTAAAATGAGTTGCGATACCGCAAATGAAGAGCTGGTTAAAAATTTCCAATATTTTGCAACTGAAATAGAACCGAAGATTTCTCCATTAGCCAACGAACTGAACAAAAAATTTGTCGAAAGTCCTTTTTTGGATAACCTGGACAAAGAAAAATATTTCGTTTACAGCCGTGCGATCAAAAAAGCGTTAGAGCTTTACCGCGATGAGAATATTGAGCTGTTTACCGAATTACAGGTGAAACAACAAAAATACCAGGGCATTACAGGCGCCATGAGCGTTGAGCTAAACGGCCAGGAATACACTTTAGAGCAAGCTTCGATCTTTATCAAAGATTTAAACCGCGAGGTACGCGAAAATGCGTGGAAAACGATCCAGCAACGCCGCTTAATTGATAAAGATGATTTAAACGTGCTGTTTGATGAACTGATTAAACTACGTAACCAGGTTGCCTTAAATGCAGGTTTTGAAAACTACCGCGATTACATGTTCCAGGCTTTAGGCCGTTTCGATTATACGCCACAGGACTGTTACGATTTTGCCAATGCCATTGAAAAAGAAATCGTACCGATTTTAAAAGAGCAGGCCGAAAAACGCCGAGAAGCTTTAGGACTGGAAGTATTAAAACCCTGGGATTTAGAAGTGAGCATTAGTGGCAAACCGGCTTTGAAACCTTTTAACAACGGCGAAGAGCTGATTGATAAAAGTATTGCCTGCTTTAATGCCATTGATGAAAAATTGGGCTCAAAATTGGCAACCATGAAAGCCAATAACCTTTTTGACGTAGAGAGCAGAAAGGGTAAAGCACCGGGTGGTTACAATTACCCATTGGCCGAAACAGGAGCCCCGTTTATATTCATGAATTCGGCAAACTCGTTGCGCGATTTAACCACAATGGTTCACGAAGGCGGTCATGCGGTACATACTTTTTTAACCGCAGATTTAGAGCTAAACGATTTTAAACACTGCCCATCTGAGGTAGCTGAACTTGCATCAATGAGTATGGAACTCATCTCTATGGATAACTGGGATGTTTATTTCGACAACGAAGAAGACTTAAACCGTGCTAAAAAAGAACAGCTGGCTGATGTTTTGAAAACTTTACCATGGGTTGCTGTAATTGATCAGTTTCAGCACTGGATTTACACCAACCCTAACCATACTGCTGCTGACCGCGAGGAAACCTTTAAGCAGATTTTTAACCGTTTTGGTGCTGGTTTTGCTGATTGGACAGATTTAGAACAACAATTTGGAAATGGCTGGCAAAAACAACTTCATTTATTCGAAGTTCCGTTTTACTATATTGAGTATGCAATTGCTCAGTTAGGTGCCATTGCCGTTTGGAAAAACTATAAAGAAAATCCAGAAAAGGCTTTAAATCAATACTTAGCGGCACTTTCATTAGGTTATACCAAACCAATGAACGAAATATATGAAACTGCAGGAATTAAATTTGATTTCAGTGCTGAGTATGTAAAAGAACTGGCAAGTTTTGTGAAAACAGAACTGGAGAAACTGGGATAAGGCAGAAGGGTTTTTCCCCTTAAAGTGATAAAATAGAGGTCGTGGCATTTTGCCACGACTTTTTTGTTTGTTGTAGTTTTGCCACGGAAACACAGAAGGCACCGAAAAATGCAGCGCCAGGATTACTCACATTTTTTCGATAATCAATACCAATGTTTTATCTGCTGTACCCAACTGAATAGACCTGATGGAAGTGAAAATCCCTTTTGGGTACTAGATACCTTGTTTTCACCAAATTTCCCAAAAAGGATTGTAACGGACAGCAGGACAGAACCCTCCTATGAAATGCAGACGCTGCTCTTCAAAAAATACACATTCCCAATAACGACTACTTAGGCTTCATCCTTTTTCCTAATCCTAAGAATAATAAACATCACCAGTACCGATAACAGGATCATGATCAGATAACTGTAACTGAGGTTTCGCTCGTCTTTAGCCGGAATCAGATTTACAATGCCATAACTCAAAAAAGAAACAATTACATAGGTAATTCCTCCTGTTAGTCCACCAGCAATCCCGGCGTTTTTCGGGAATTTGCTCAGACAGAAAGTAAAGTAATTATTAAAGGTAAAGCCTGCTCCTACATGGATTAAAAAGGCGAAGAAAATTAACGACCAGAGATTAGAAACAAAATTTAAGCTTATGATCATCAGGACAACAAAAGCTACCTGAAACAGCGAGTTGATCATTAATCTTTTAAAGAAAGGCCTGTTAATGGTGGCCTTGCCGATAAAGCCTCCAACCATCCACGCAAAGCCTAAAAATAAGGAAGTATAACCTGCAATAACAGGAGAAAATTTAAAATGGTGCTCAATAATAAACGGACCGGTCATGTTGTAAACCATCACCATACAATAGGCTAAACCCAACATCACGATACCTAAGGTAAAGCTTGTTGTTTTAATCATTTCGACATAAATACCTGTTATCTTTTTCAGTTGAAAATCGGTAAAATGCTTTAATGTTTCGCCACTGAACAACAGCTCCAGCACTGCAAAAACAAGTGCAAAACCAGCCAGGAAATAGAAATTAGATTCCCAACCAAATACGGTTTGCAGGTAACCACCAATAAAAGGTGCTACGATTGGTCCGGTAGACCAGATGATGGAAAACAAACTCAGGTAATGTTTTAGCTGATCGCCCTCAAAAAGATCAACAAAGTACGCTCGTTTGGCCACTACAATTGCGCCTACAGTAAGACCATGGATAATGCGCATTAAATAAATCAGGTAAATGTTATGGGTAGTTGCAATGATGATACTTGCTGCAGCGAAAATTAACAATGCGTATAAACAGATTTTATACCTTCCAAAACTATCAAGTACACTACCGATAAAAAGTTGCGCAACCCCATAGCTAATTAGAAAAATGCTGAGTGTAAGTTGAACCTGAACGTTGCTTACCTGCATTTCGCCAGCCATGGTAGGTAATGAGGGGATATAAATATCGGTAGCAAAACCCGACAATGGAATTAAGGCAAAGGCAAGTAAAGTAGCCAAACCCTGGTGACGTTCTTTAATGTATTTTATTTGTGCTAGATCTGCATTCATATTGGTATTGTAATGGTATGTAAATATTCCAATCAAACAAGACATTTGTTGTTTTACTTGCCTTACTGATTATTGACACCAAAATTAGCTGTTTCATTTAGCCTAAAATTATGCGAATCAAACAAAGGATTATTCTAGCCAAATAATTACATTTTTTTACTTTAATCTAATAATTGACAGTCTTTTCTATGGCATTTTGCCTACCAGATTGTGGTGTATCGAAAATTATATCCTGCTTTAAACGTTTTTAACCAAACTTTTTATAAGTTTGAGGAAACAAGCAAACAAAAGATGTTCGAAAAGCTATTCAGAAAAAAATCTATTTCCAAGATATTACAAGATGCGGCAAAAGGCTATGGCGACCATGAAAATACATTACATAAAACACTCGGAGTACGCGATTTAACAGCTTTTGGAATTGCAGCAATTATTGGAGCAGGAATTTTTAGTACGATTGGCAAAGCAAGTGCAGACGGTGGTCCGGCAGTAATCTTTTTATTTATTTTTACAGCAGTAGCCTGTAGTTTTGCGGCGTTCGCTTACGCAGAGTTTGCTTCAATGGTACCTGTTTCTGGTAGTGCTTACACCTATTCTTATGTAGCCTTCGGCGAACTGGTTGCCTGGATTATCGGGTGGTCGCTCATTATGGAGTACTCCATCGGTAATATTACTGTAGCCATATCCTGGTCTGATTACTTTACAGGACTACTCTCCACCATAAAAATACCACCCCTGGGCATAAATGGTATCCATGTACCCGATTGGATGACGATGGATTATTTGAGTGCCTACAACGGGCATAAACATGCTGAAGCGCTTTTAGCGGCTGGCAAAAACCTGGCAGATTTAGATTCGGCTACAGCTTTGGCCAATAATGCATGGCTCACCGCTCCAAAAATAGGTGATTTTCACCTGGTTGCAGATATTCCTGCCCTGGGCATTATCATTTTAATTACCTGGTTAATCTACCGCGGCATGAAAGAAAGCCGCAATGCCAGTAACGCAATGGTAGTGGTTAAACTTGCAGTAATTCTTTTAGTATTAGCTGTGGGTATATTTTATGTAGATACCAAAAACTGGGATCCATTTGCTCCGAACGGCGTTGCTGGGGTTTTAAAGGGAGTTTCAGCAGTATTTTTTGCCTATATCGGTTTCGATGCCATTTCTACAACGGCCGAAGAGTGTAAAAACCCGCAGCGCGATTTACCCCGTGGAATGATGTGGGCGATTATTATATGTACCATCCTTTATGTAGCTATTGCGCTGGTTTTAACCGGTATCGTTAAATCAGATACTTTAGCCGTTGGCGATCCGTTAGCGTTCGTTTTTGATCAGATCAACTTAAAATTAATGAGCGGTATTATTGCCGTAAGTGCGGTATTTGCCATGGCCAGTGTACTTTTGGTTTTTCAAATGGGACAACCCCGTATCTGGATGAGCATGAGCAGAGATGGCTTATTACCAAAATCTTTTTCGAAAATTCACCCTAAATACAAAACGCCTTCGTTCGCAACCATTGTGGTAGGCTTTGTGGTGGCGGTACCATCGTTGTTTATGAATCTTACTATCGTTACCGACCTGTGTTCTATCGGAACACTTTTCGCTTTCGTACTGGTTTGCGCGGGGGTTTTAGTATTACAGAACAGGCCTGATGTACAGCGTGGAAAATTCAAAATACCTTATGTAAACAGTAAGTTTATTGTACCTATTGTTTTAATCGCGACCATAATTTTTGCATTCACAAAATATGGGAAAGAAACCAAGGCATTCTTTTTCAATTCTCCTAAAACCATCCAAACGGTAACATTTGTTACTTCTTTAAGTGGCGATGAACTGAAAATAGTTAAGGAGGAAATTGTTAAAAATGCAGCGCCTCAAATTATTTTAGCAGAAAAGGTAGATGCAGAATCTTATTTAAGTGCACTACCTGCTGACCGTTATGAACAGTTTATTTCAGCCTCAAAAGTATCGGTAGAAAAGAAATACGAAAGCGGCTGGAGTCTATTTAAGCATAAAATTCCAATGTGGATTTTCCTGATCATTTGCGTGGTCATCACTTACTATTGCATCACCAAAAACTTATCGTTAATTCCGGTTTTAGGGCTGATCAGCTGTTTGTATATGATGTGCGAGCTTGGCATTTCGAACTGGATCGGTTTCGGTATCTGGCTGGTAGTTGGTCTGGTGGTTTATTTTGCCTACGGTTACAGGCATAGTAAACTGGCAAATCAGGAGGTTTAGTTAATCTAAAAACAGCAGGCATGACCATTTTCGAAAAAATAGAGAAACACTGTACAGAAAAAAACTATGTCAAAATCAAGAGAGATGTTGGCAACAAATCATATGTACTTTCTCATGGTTATATCCTAGATTATTCGTTTGATTTTGTAATCCTTAAAGTGAACGATGACTTTCTATATAATGGATTTACCGTTTTTCCGATATCTTCTATTGCCAAGATCAGACACAACAGCTATGATCAGTTTTTCGATTTCATAATGGAGCATGAAGGACAGAAAGATAAAATTAAAATCACCCACAAAATTAACTTAGAAACCTGGGAAACTATTTTTAATTCTATAAAAGAGGCGAATCTAAGCTGTTCAGTAGAAAATGAAAACTATGATAAATTCTTTTTCAAAATTGGAGAGCTTGTAAATGTAAAAAAAAGAAGTTTAAAAATTCTGAATTTCGATCCTGCAGGTTATATAGATGATCAACCGACAAAGATAAAGTATAAAGAAATTTCTGCTGTAGGTTTTGATGATAATTATACTAATACAATAAGTAAATACTTAAGGGCGAAAGAATAATTAATCTGTAAATACCTTACTATGAAATATAATCCTTTAATACATCATCGGAGATCGATTAGGTTAAAGGATTATGATTATTCAAAAGCAGGGGCCTATTTCATCACAATCTGTTGTGAAGATAGAATCCATAGATTTGGAAAAATTTCAGGCAATGAAATGATTCTAAATCAATCTGGAACCATCGCTTACAATGAATGGATAATTTTATCGGATAGATTTTCTAATTTCGAACTTGATGTTTTTCAGATTATGCCTAATCATATGCACGGCATTATCGTCTTATCGGATATTTCATCTGCTATTGATACTGGGGCGCCCCTTGCGGTCGCCCAAGAAGAAGATGCATTGAACAGGGCGACCGCTAGGGGCGCCCCGACTATTGCTAGAATTATCGGAGCATATAAATCAATCGTTTCAAATGAATGCCTGCAATTGTTCAAATCACACGATAAAACAATGGGAAAGCTATGGCAAAGGAACTACTATGAACACATCATTCGCGATGAAAGCGCATACAATAACATTGCGAACTATATTATAAATAATCCCGCTAAGTGGGATGAAGACAAATTCCATCCATAAAACAAAAAATCCCCTTTCTTAAACGGAAAGAGGATTCAATTTATTTCTTCTTTATAAAGGCAAGCGCAGTAATCATCACCAGCCCTAATCCAGATGCAATCATATAATTATTGGCATGATCGAAATGGTATAGTTTAGCTATGGGTCCAGCTATAAATAAACTGATGCCCAATATTAAAATCGCAGTTCTCATCAGTTAAACCGGCAATCTGTTCAATTCAATATCATCTGGTGTAACGAAAATTAACGGCACTTTCTCTACATCAACATAACTGCTATCCAGACCAAAACTCCGTTCTTCTGATAAACTTAATTTTTTAAGGATAAAGTAATAATCCATAATCTGTCTTTCATAGAAACTCAACTTGGTAAATTTAGATAAATGTTTTTCTAAAAGAACAAACCTGAAATCGCCGGCAATTTTATGTTTGTTTAACGAAGTGTACTGACTGGTGATATCGATTTCTCCATTCTTCACCAACTCTTCAACCACTTTACGGTAAAGTAAATTTACACGTTGCTCAATCCTGAAACCTAATCTAAAATCAATCCTGATCAGTTTTCCCGGGATCAGGAATTCAACTTTATAATCTAAGGTATAAGGCTCGTCCATTACATCAACGTGCACCAACCAGTATACATCGGCACGTTTTGGTTCCTTTTGTATAATGGAATAAATAATTTTCGATTCGATCTCAGTTTTAAAGTTGGCACTGGTTAAATAAACCAGTTGAGATGAGTATTTCGGAACCGATTCATCTCCGCTCAGTTCAGTTAAAATCTCATAATAATCCTCAATTTCGACATATTTAACAAAACGGTTTTTGATTTTGCGGGCCACAAACCAACTCCACATCACGGTAAACAATAACGAACCGATTAATACTGTTACCCAACCACCATGCAAGAATTTGGTTAAATTACTGATTAAGAATGTGCCTTCAATAATTACATAGGTAAAAAAGAATATCGCAACTAAATATTTCGGGAAGCGTCTGCTTCTCAAATAAAAACTAACCAGAATGGTGGTCATTAACATCGCTATGGTGATCGATAAACCATAGGCTGCATCCATTTTCTCTGCCTTTTGAAACAACAGTACAATACCACAGCAACCAATCCATAACATCCAGTTAATAGAGGGAACGTATAACTGGCCTTTAGAAACCGATGGGTAAACAATTTTAATTTTAGGCCAAAGGTTTAAACGTACAGCCTCAGCAATTAAGGTAAAAGATCCGCTGATTAAAGCCTGACTCGCAATTACTGCCGCCATTGTGGCCAGTATCACCATCGGTATTTGAAACTGATCTGGAACGATCTGGAAAAATGGATTCATTTTTGCACCTGGAATATAACTTCCACTGTTCTGCAAAATCCAAACGCCTTGTCCTAAATAGTTTAGAATAAGGGTTAATTTCACAAAAATCCAACTGATTCTGATGTTATTTCTACCACAGTGGCCTAAGTCGGAATATAAGGCCTCAGCCCCTGTTGTACATAAAAATACACCACCCAGAATTAAAAACGCTAGTTTATTGGTAACCAGTAAATGAATGGCATAATAAGGGTTAAATGCCTTTAGGATAGTGAAATCTTTAACAATAAAAGACATACCCAAAACACCCAAAACAGCAAACCAAACAAACATTACGGGCCCAAAAAGCTTTCCAACCAAATTGGTTCCAAACTGCTGGATAATAAATAAGATGGTTAAAATGGTTAGTACAATTGGAATAACCGGTACCTCAAACTTATTGGTAAGTCCCTCAATTGCCGATGTTACGGTAATACTAGGGGTAATAATACCATCAGCAAGTAATGCACAACCACCAACAACGGCTGGAACAACCAGCCACTTCGCTTTTTTCCGTACCAACGAGAATAAAGAGAAAATACCACCCTCACCTTTATTATCGGCCCTTAGGGTAATAATAACATATTTAATAGTGGTTTGTAGGGTTAATGTCCAAATAATGCAGGATAGTACACCAAGAACGTTTGTGGGATTTATATCCTGTTTACCGCCTAAAATAGTTGTAAAAATTGCATTTAGGGTATATAATGGAGATGTACCAATGTCGCCGAACACAATTCCTAAACTAATTAGAACCCCGCCGGCGGTTAACGCGTTGACATTTTTATGATTTGACACTTCGTTGATTATTTTAGTGCGGCAAAAGTAAACTAACTATAACAATTTAACAACCAAATTATTGTGTATTTTTAACACTATGAAAATTAAATTTTATTGTTAAATTGTGTTAAATTATGGGTTTTAAACAAAATGTTTAATTTCTTTGTTTTAAATTAATACATTTGCTATACCAATTTGATGAAACTCTACGCTAAGATAACGTTCCTCACAAAACTTGCATGCACATTGTGCATTGTCTTACTGTGCGGCGTAAATTCTTGGGCGCAACAAGCTGATAGCATTCACATTAGCTTAAAAAACAGAACAAAAAAAGTAAGCAGAATTCCTGAAATTAAAGCCAATATTACGCCTTACAAACCACTTTACATGACAGTTGGCGGCTCTGGAATGTTCAATGCTTACTCCACAACTCCAAAAAATACAACGGTTGTAGCAAAGGATAAATTGTTAACCATTGTAAAAATATATCCGAACCCTGTAGAAGATCAATTAAATATTATCTTATCTATCGGAAAAGATGGCACACAGACTACAATCAAAATCATCGATTTATTGGGAAATGAAGTGGCAACACTTTCAAATGAACGCTTAAATGCAGGTGAACAGACCAAAAGTTTCGTCATTCCAAACAGAATTAATCCCGGTATTTACTTTTTGAGGGTTATTGCCGGTTCCGAAAGCCAGGTAAAACGGATCTCAGTTTTATAACACCATTTTCTTTTCTATTTTTGATTGGGTGGATTTAACTCCCGTCTATTTTATCATATTTCATATTCTTAAGAATGAAAATCATCGCCATTGGCCGAAACTATGCCGAACATGCAAAAGAACTGAACAATCCGGTTCCAACCACACCCGTAATTTTTCTGAAACCTGATACAGCTGTTTTAAAAGATAATAAGCCTTTTTACCTGCCCGATTTTTCTGATGATGTACATTACGAATTAGAAGTGGTTTTAAAAATCTGTAAAGAAGGAAAACATATTGCCGAAAAATTCGCCGCTAATTATTATGATGAAGTGGGATTAGGTATCGATTTTACCGCACGCGATATCCAGGCCAAACATAAAGAAAAAGGATTGCCATGGGAACTTGCCAAAGCTTTTGATAACTCGGCGCCCATCAGTACCTTTCATCCTAAAAGTGATTTTGAAGATCTTTACAACCTAAATTTCGAGTTGAAGATAAATGGTGAAAGCCGCCAGATAGGCCATACTAAAGATTTGTTATTCTCGTTCGAGAAGATAATCAGCTTTGTTTCTCAATATATCACTTTAAAAAAAGGCGATTTAATTTTTACCGGAACACCGCAGGGTGTAGGAAAAATAAATAAAGGCGATAAATTGGAAGCCTGGTTAGAAGGAAAGCAACTTTTAAACTTTGATGTAAAGTAACGAATGATTAAAAACCCGATCCAGTACAAGTTAAAATTTTTGGTTTCGATCTGCCTTTTATTTGCTTCAACTTTTGCTCAGGCGCAACAGATTTACAGTACGAATAAATACCCGATTACAGATTTCAGACAACCTTTGGATATCAGCCCTCCTGCCCTTGCGGGTTCTTTTGGCGAAATCCGCGGCAATCACTTCCATTCTGGAATTGATTTCAGGACCAATCAACGGGAAGGTTACCCTGTTTATGCCGTTGCAGATGGGTATATTTCGAGGTTAAGGGTTCAGAACAGTGGTTTCGGACAAGCGCTATATATCAATCACCCTAATGGTTTCACTACAGTATACGGCCACCTTCAACGGTTTGCTCCCAAAATTGCAACCATTGTTAAAAACCTTGAGTACGAAAAAAAATCGTTTGAGATTGATGAGTTTCCCGATGCCACATTAATTCCGGTACATAAAGGCGAGATTATTGCCTGGTCTGGTAACCGTGGCAGTTCAGGCGGCCCGCATCTGCATTTCGAAATCAGAGATACCAAAACAGAAGAAACCATAAACCCGCAATTTTTCGGAATCATCATACCCGATAATATTCCGCCTGTTATTCACGGTTTGTATGTATACCGTTTAAATGGCAAAACCTTTAACGAAAATACACCTAAACAAGCCATCGGCATTAGCGGAGCAAACGGCAGTTATAAAACCACAGCCCCCATCAGTTTAACAGGTGAGGTTGGCTTCGGCATCGTGGTAACCGATCGGCATAATGGTTTATCGGGCACCAACGGGGTGTATTCGATCCAACTGGAGGTTGACGGCAAGAAAATATATACATCTGCCCTTGAACGCTTTGCGTTTGAAGACAGTAAGGCCATCAACTCGCACATTGATTACCCAACTTATTTAAATACCAAAAGAAGTATTCAGAAAAGTTTTGTCGAACCCGGCAACCCTTTAAAAATTTACAGCGGTTTGGTAAATAGTGGTAGGATTAATTTCAATGACGGTGCTTCACACCAACTGCGCTACATCATAACTGATGCGAAAGGGAACTCGTCTGTTCTACCTTTTACCGTAAATGCAGGTAGTGCACCTCTTGCAGTGCCAGTTATTCCAGCCGGGATAATTTATCCGTATAATAAGGTGAATGAATTTAATACCGATGATATTAAAGTAGTTTTCCCACTGGGGACATTGTACAGCGATTTAAATTTCACTTATAAAAAGTTGCCTAAACCGACGGGAAATGCCTGGTCGGCTGTACATCAGATTCACAATAGGTATACGCCATTGCATGTCGGTTTCGATATCTCAATCAAGGCTGATAACCTTCCGGAAAACTTAAGAAGCAAAGCCCTAATTGTAAATAGCAATGGTTCATCTCAGGGCGGGTTTTTCGAGAATGGCTATGTTAAGGCCACTCCAAAAAACTTCGGCAGTTTTTATATCGCTACAGATACCCTTGCGCCAAGGATAGTACCTGTAAATATTGCTGAGGGAAAAAACATGGCAGGTTTATCTAAAATATTTTTCAGGATCAGTGATAATTTATCAGGGATAAAAAGTTTTAATGGCTATATCGATGGCAAATGGGCATTAATGGAATTTGACACTAAAACAGCAACGCTTTGGCATAGCTTTGATGAAAGAACAGCTTCAGGAAAGCATACCCTGGAATTAGTTGTGGCAGACATGAAAGAGAATACCCGCAAATACACAGTAACATTTTTTAGATAGGGACAAGATGTATAGCATTATTGGATTTCATGACCATATTAATATCAATTTTTCACAATTTAGACCAAGAAATGTTTTCTTTTAACATAAATTGAACAGTATAATAGCTTAAACTGTTTAAATTGCATGCACTATTAAGCATTCAATCATTATAACATTCAAAATTCAATCATTAAAGATATGGCAGAGTTAAAGGAAGGTGACCAGGCACCGGCAATTACATCAAAAGATCAAAACGGCATTGAAGTTTCTTTAAGCGATTATCAAGGCAAAACGGTTGTTCTGTATTTCTACCCTAAGGATGATACACCAGGCTGTACAGCCGAAGCTTGTGATTTCAGGGATAACTATCAGGGCTTACAAGCAAAAGGCATTGTGGTCTTAGGTGTTAGTGTTGATGATGAAAAATCGCACCAAAAGTTTGTTACCAAGCATAACTTACCATTTACCCTGCTTGCCGATACCGACCAGAAAATTGTAAATGACTATGGTGTTTGGGCAGAAAAAAATATGTACGGCAAAAAATACATGGGTACGGTACGCACTACTTTCATTATAGATGGTGATGGAAAAATTACCCATATCATCAAAAAAGTTGACACAAAAAACTCAACACAACAAGTACTCGATTTAATTAATAACTAATTATGATATAGCAGGTAAAATATTACCTTTGCTATGTAACAACAACCTCTTATTTTAATGAAACATACAATTAAAGAGCTAGAAGATATTGCCTCTCAAATTAGAAGAGATATCGTAAGAATGGTTCACGGATGTCAATCAGGTCACCCAGGCGCATCGCTTGGTTGTACGGATTTTTTTACAGCTTTATATTTTGAAGTATTGAACCACAAAACAGACTTCACAATGGAAGGTGCTGGCGAAGATCTTTTCTTCCTTTCGAACGGACACATTTCTCCGGTATGGTATAGTACATTAGCTCACGCTGGTTATTTCGATAAAAGTGAACTGGCAACTTTCCGTAAACTAGATTCTAGGTTACAAGGTCACCCTACTACCCATGAGCATTTACCAGGTATCCGTATTGCTTCAGGATCTTTAGGTCAGGGCTTATCGGTTGCTATTGGAGCAGCTTTAGCCAAAAAATTAAACGGCGATAAGTCTCTAATCTTCGCCTTATTGGGTGATGGAGAATTACAGGAAGGACAAAACTGGGAAGCAGCAATGTTCGCCCCTTTTAATAAAGTAGATCATTTAATTGCATCAGTTGATTATAACGGACAGCAAATTGATGGTCCTACAAGTAAAGTTCTTGCTTTAGATGATTTACAGGCTAAATTCGAAGCTTTTGGCTGGCATGTAATTAATACCGATGGTAACGATATGCAAGCAATCGTTGAGGGCTTACATTATGCCAAAACACTAACCGGAAAAGGTAAACCAATCTTAAATTTAATGAGTACTCAAATGGGTGCTGGTGTAGATTATATGATGGGCACACACAAATGGCACGGTACAGCGCCTAATGATGAGCAGTTGGCAGCAGCGTTAGCGCAATTACCAGAAACTTTAGGGGACTATTAAACTAGATTTGAGGCAATAGATACGAGATTTGAGACGAATTGTCGCCTAATCTCACGTCTAAAATCTCATATCTCATATCTAAAAAACAATGAAAAAATATACATATACAGAAAAAAAAGATACACGTTCGGGTTTTGGAGCTGGCTTACATGAGGCTGGAAAGAAAAACGAAAATGTGGTTGCCTTATGTGCCGATTTAGTTGGATCACTTAAAATGGATGCTTTTATTAAAGATTTTCCTGAGCGTTTTACACAGGTTGGTATTGCAGAAGCAAACATGATCGGTATCGCAGCAGGCATGACCATTGGTGGTAAAATTCCTTTTACAGGTACTTTCGCCAATTTTTCTACAGGCCGTGTTTACGACCAGATCCGCCAATCGGTAGCTTATTCTAATAAAAACGTTAAAATCTGTGCATCTCACGCAGGTTTAACCTTAGGCGAAGATGGTGCAACCCACCAAATTTTAGAAGATATAGGCTTAATGAAAATGTTGCCAGGAATGGTAGTAATCAATCCTTGCGATTACAACCAGACTAAAGCGGCAACTATGGCCATTGCAGAATACGAAGGTCCGGTTTATTTACGTTTTGGTCGTCCGGTAATCCCTGTATTTACAGATCCAGATCAAAAATTTGAGATCGGTAAAGCTTGGATGGTTAACGAAGGAACAGATGTTACCATTATTGCTACAGGCCATATGGTTTGGAAAGCAATCGAAGCTGGCGAAAAATTAGCTGAATTGGGTATCGATGCTGAAATTATCAATATCCACACCATTAAACCTTTAGATGACGAAGCCATCTTAAAATCAGTTAAAAAAACTGGTTGTGTGGTTACTTGCGAAGAGCATAATAAATTTGGTGGTTTAGGTGAAAGTGTAGCACGTTTGTTAACTACCGAATTGCCAACGCCACAAGAGTTTGTAGCCACTAACGATACTTTTGGCGAAAGTGGAACACCAGATCAATTAATGTCTAAATATGGCTTAGATGCTGTAAACATTGTTGAAGCTGTGCAAAAAGTAATCGGCAGAAAAAAATAGGTTTGAGATATTAGATATGAGATTTGAGACATGAAATCGAATCTCATATCACAATTCTCACATCTCAAATCTAGAGATAGAATGAAACAAGTTGAAGATTCAGAAATTCTTGCAATGTTCGCTGTGGAGCGCACGCGTAATGAAGCCTTTAACCTGTTGCTAAAAAAATACCAGCAAAAAATATACTGGCACATCCGCAGGCTGGTTTTAAACCACGATGATTGCGACGATCTTTTACAAGAAGTATTTGTTAAAGTTTGGAAAAACCTGGATAAATTTAGGAGCGACTCTCAGCTTTATACCTGGATTTACCGTATTGCCACCAACGAATCCATCACTTTCTTAAACAAGCAAAAACAGCGGAACAATACACCTTTAGATGAAGTATCATCCGAGCTTGCCGATAACTTAGTTGCCTCATCTTATTTTAACGGCGATAAACTTGAGCTTAAACTGCAAAAAGCAATCCTTACCCTGCCTGAAAAACAACGGATTATCTTCAACATGAAATATTTCGACGATATGAAATATGAAGAAATTTCGGAAGTATTAGGTACCTCTGTAGGGGCTTTAAAAGCATCATTTCACATCGCTGCAAAAAAAATTGAAGCTTTTATTACAAATGATGAAATAGACTATTAAACCTTTTCACTTTAATTGTATCATATATCTGTGATGAACGAAAATATAGAAAATAACGATTGGATGAACGAAGCCCCTGCACTTGCAGCAATGGGGAAACGCAATCCTTTCTCCGTTCCTGATGGATATTTCGAAAATTGTGATGAGGCTATTTTTTCTGCTGTCTTTTTGGATGGATTGAAACAGAAAACCAACAATAATAATTTTGAAGTTCCGCAGAATTATTTTGAAGATTTAACGGAGCGAATACAAACCCGGATTGCCCTGTCTGAAATGCCTAAGGCAGATCAGGCCTTTGCAGTACCTGAAAATTATTTCGATACGTTGCAGCGTAGAATTACCGATAGGATTGCAGCATCGGAGCCTAAAAAGGAAACCAAAATTATTCCTTTATGGAGACGTAGCATTGTTAAATATGCAAGCGCAGCCTGCTTCTTGTTAATGGCTTCGTTTGGCATTTATTTTTACCAGAACGGTTCTACCATTGCAGTTCAGCAAGTACAATCTGCAGAAGCAATAAACGAACAGCTATTGTACGATATTGATGAAAGTACGATCATCGATCATTTAGAAGCGCAAAATACTACATCAAAAACTACTTCTGCGTCAGATACAGAAATGGAAAACTACATCTTGAGTAATTTCTCGTCAAATGATTTATCTCAGGAACTAAATAATTAAAATAATGAAGAATTTACTTTTTGTTGCTTTAATGTTTTTATTGCCCACTACCTTATTGGCACAAAAACCAAAGGGAGAAGAAATAGAATCACTTAAAATAGCTTTTTTCACTCAAAAACTGGATCTATCACCAGAAGAGGCTAAAATTTTCTGGCCGATCTATAACGATATGCAGGCAGAGCAAAACGCCTTGCGCAAAGAACGCATGCAGAAAATGATTTCTTTCAGAAAAACGACTGAAATAGATAACCTAACCGATGCACAGGTACAAAGTTTAATTACCAGCGAATTCGACTTCAAGCAAAAAGATCTTAATCTCGATAAAAAATACTACAACAAGCTTAAAGCCGTATTACCGATAAAAATTGTTGGAAAGTTTTACCGGGCTCAGGAAGGTTTTAAACGCGAGTTACTCAATAGATTTAAAGGCGGCCAAAGGCAATAAAGAAAGAGACTTACAGCAATGTAGGTCTTTTTTGTTTTAAAGCACTCTTTCATTTCCGTACTTTTGTGCCATGCTTACCCAACGTCAGTTGTTTTTACAACACAATGCACAAACCTCTCCAGAGCCGCTTATGCTCGAATTTGTAAGGGCAAAAGGAATTTACATATATAATGCCCAAAACAAAAAACACCTCGATCTTATCGCCGGTATCGGCGTAAGTAATGTTGGTCACTGTCATCCAGCTGTGGTGAAGGCCATTCAAGAGCAAGCGGAAACCTACATGCACCTGATGGTTTATGGTGAATATGTACAAACACCCCAGGTAAATTTTGCCAAGGCCCTTGCCGATATTTTACCCGAAAGCTTAAGCTGCACCTATTTTTTAAACTCAGGCACCGAGGCTGTAGAAGGCGCCATGAAACTAGCCAAACGATATACTGGTCGTAAAGGTTTTATTGCCTGCAAAAATGCTTACCACGGCAGCACACAAGGCGCAGAAAGTTTAATGGAAAGTGATTTCTATTCTTCCGGCTACGGTCCTTTCTTGCCACATGTTAGTTTTATTGAACACAATAATATCGCGGATCTTAATAAAATCACCTCAGAAATTGCCGCTGTTTTTATCGAACCAATTCAGGGTGAAGCCGGAATCCGGGTGGCCGATTTAAACTATATGCAGGCTTTGCGGGCTAAATGCACAGAAACCGGAACTTTGTTAATCTTCGACGAAATACAATCTGGCTTCGGTCGCAGCGGCAAGATGTTTGCTTTCGAGCATTACAATATTGTACCAGATGTGCTGCTCTTGGCGAAAGGAATTGGCGGTGGAATGCCAATTGGGGCTTTTATCAGTTCACTGGAGATTATGTCGGTATTATCACATACCCCAATTTTGGGTCACATGACTACTTTTGGTGGTCATCCGGTTTGTTGCGCTGCTGGGTTGGCTACCTTGCGTACCTTGATTGATGATCATATCGTCGATGAAGTAGAAGAAAAAGGGCAATTGTTTAAACAATACTTAAAGCATCCTGCCATTAGAGAAATTAGGGGGAAAGGTTTAATGCTGGCGGTTGAATTTGAAAATTTCGACATTAACAAAAAAATTATTGATGCCTGCATTTTAGATGGCTTATTGTCAGACTGGTTTTTACATTGCAGCAATTCTATGCGCATTGCCCCTCCTTTAATTATAACCAAAGAAGAAATCGAAGAAGCATGTGCGATCATCTTAAAAAATATTAACTTAGTTGCAGGGTAAAAGCAAAGAACATAGCGTAAAAGCTGAGAGATTAAAACTACTAATTGTTAACTGAAATGAATGTACTAATCGTTGAAGATGAAAAAAGCCTGGCGCTTGAAATGGATGAATTTTTAAGCAAAGAAGGATTTATTGTAGAGCATGCCTGGAAAAAATCTTCTGCTGAAGAAAAGATATTTGTAAACAATTACGACTTCATTTTATTAGATCTGGGTTTGCCAGACGGCGATGGTTTCGACATTTTGAAACAGTTAAAATCTACGAAAAACCGGGATGATGCCGTAATCATTTTAACCGCCCGTAGTGCTGTTGATGACCGGATTAAGGGGCTTGATGAAGGCGCAGACGATTATTTACCCAAACCATTTTCGCTAAATGAACTTTTAGCGCGCATGCATGCCATTACCCGTAGAAAACATAAGTTAGAGAAAAATGAGGTAAACATCCATAATTTTTTGCTCAATATTCAGAATAGGACCGTTTCATTTGGTGAGGAAAGATTAAACCTTACCAAAAAAGAATTCGAAATATTTAACTATTTGGTGTTGAACAAAAACCGCGTGGTATCGAGAATGAGTTTAACTGAACACGTTTGGGGTGATATTTTAGAAGTCAATTCTGATTCTAACTTTGTTGATGTTCATGTTAAAAACCTACGAAAAAAACTCGCAGCGGTTAGTCCAACAGAATGGTTTGAAACCGTAAGGAGTATTGGCTATAGGATTAATTGCTAGAGGAGTCGGGAAGTCGGAGGTCCGAAGTCAGTTAAGCGTCGATCTATCAATGAACCAGTGACAATTGAACTAATGAACCATTAACCAAAATGAAGTTACAGGTTAAGTTTTCTTTATACAATGGAGTAACCAAAATCGCCATCATCTTGTTGTTGGGGGCTATCATTTTATTCTCGTTAGACAGACTTGCCTACAACCAGCTTGATAACCGTTTAATCAAAAAGAAGAACAAAATCATCAAAAACTTAAATGATAATGAGATCGACAGCCTTTTAAACAAAGAACAATCATTTACTGACTACAATATTTTAAAGGAAGAATTTATTGTGTTAACGGATATACCCGATAATCAAAAAGATTCTACCGCGAAGGTATTTACTGAAAAAAGAGAGATAGAGGGCGATATTGAAGTATACCGCATCTTAAATTATAAATTCTCGTATCATACAAACTGGTACAACCTAGAAATTGGGGAAACGATTACAGCGCTTCAATCGATCAAAAATTCGATCCGCTTTTATATGCTTATTGTACTGGTTGCAGCGTTACTTATTACCCTGGTTGCCGATTATACCTTCTCTAACTTTTTACTCAAGCCATTTTACCGCATTATCGACAAAAAAATCAACCTGGTTGATGATCCTTCCCATTACAATTACCAGAACATACCCACCAGTACCAGTGATTTTAAAATCCTTGATAATAGCATAAACTCTTTAATGCGTAAAATAAATACGCTTTTCGCTTTAGAAAAGCAGTTTATTGCTAACGTTTCGCACGAACTGCTTACCCCCATTTCAATTTTAAGTACGCGCTTCGAAAATATGCTCAACACGCCAGATATTCCGGTAGAGCACGAAAACAAAATATACGCCTCTTTAAAAACCTTAAACCGCTTAAAGGTAATTATCAACAGTTTGTTGCTCATTTCGAAGGTAGAAAACAATCAGTATCTAAAAACCGAAGAAATTAGCCTCAAACAGGAAATCGATGATATATATGAAGATCTGGAAGATCGGATAGCAGATAAAAACATCAGTTATAGCGCCCATCTTTCAAAGGATTTTCATTTCACTGGCAATAAAGCACTGATGCATACCCTTTTAATCAATATCATTAATAATGCGATAAAGTATAATATTGAGGGAGGTGCAATTGCTATAACAGATAAAACAGAAGCCGAAAAATATATCCTTACCATTAGCGATACTGGATCAGGTATGAGCGCGGCACTTGTAGAAAATGCTTTCGATCGGTTTAAAAGGGGGAATACCGAAGAAAACGGCTTTGGCTTAGGGCTGGCCATTGTGCAAAGTATTGCCCGGTTCCATAAAATAGAAGTCGATATTAAATCTGAAGAACATAAAGGAACCAGTATTTCGTTGTTTTTTTAAATGAAACTTCCGTGATAAGCTTATCACATAGCTCATATATTTAGGATAGTTTAAGTCCGATGTAAAGATGGGCACAGAGGTTGATGAATCTTTTTGGCAAGGGCTTTGCTTAATAATAAAAAATCAATCCGATAAGAAAAGATATATACTAATGAAAAACATCATCCCAATGCTAGGAGTAGCCACTTTAATGATGGCATCTTGCCAGGGCGGCACGGCAAAAAAAACACAGGCCAAAATAGATTCCACCATAGTAACCAATGCAACGGCAAGCCCCGATTCTATTCGGTGTTACCAGTACATTAAAAACCGAGACACGGCCAACCTGTCGTTAAAAACAGTGGATAATAAGATAACAGGTACACTAGGTTATAATTTATACGAAAAAGATAAAAATGCGGGCACTATAGCCGGAATTGTTAAAGGCGATACCATAATTGCTAACTATACTTTTCAGTCTGAAGGCAAAACATCAATTAGAGAAGTGGCTTTTTTGAAAAAGGGTGATCAGCTAGTAGAGGGATTTAGCGATGTACAGGAAGTAAAAGGGGGAACAAAGTTCAAAGACTTAAGCAAACTAAAGTTCGATGGATCGATGACTTTCGGCAAAATAGATTGTAAATAAAATAGGTTGCATACTTAAGATTGAATGTCATCCTGAGCCTGTCGAAGGACACTTTAAAATATATTTAAGGCGTTTCGACAGGCTCAACGTGACAGTTTCTGGTCGGCATTATGGCCAGTTTTCTTATTATTTTAAAATTACTTTAAAGCGTCTTTTGCCGCAGTACTCCATTCTTCGCTTAACTTAAGCATATAATCAGAGTATTCTTGTATTTCATCTGGCTTTAGCTTACTTGCCCAGCCTGTTGCCTGATTTGCCCAAGCGGTATATTCGTCGCTTAATGCTTTAATTTCTGCAGCATTTTTACTTTTCACAGCTGCAACATATTCGTCTTTAAGTTTAGCGTATTCAGCAAGCCCTTTGTTTACCTCTTCACTTGAGAAAGTTGGAACATCGGTTTTTACTGTTTCCGTTGTTTTTGTAGTTATTTTGGTAATGGTGTCTCCATTAGCGGAAATTTCGCTTGAGTCTTTGGTCGTTTCCGTTTTTTTAGTACCCTCACACGAAACTAGTGTAGAAGCCAGTAAGCCTGCTGCAGCGATAGATAAGATGGTGTTTTTCATGACAAATTTGGTTTTAGTCCTGAATAAACGAAATATGATGCCAAATCATAAAAAATCCGATCAAATACTTAAATATTGTGATCGGATATCTTAATTATATTAAATATTGTTGTGCTATAAGTCTTCGAAGCGCTCCCAAAAACCATCAACAGGCAGCTTTGCAAATATATTTACGGGTTCTTTTTTAACCGGATGTATAAACTGTAAACGGCGGGCATGTAGGCAAATGCTTCCTTTTCTGCTTCCGCGGGGATAGCCATATTTATTATCGCCCATAATCGGGCACCCCATTGATGAAAGCTGAACCCTAATCTGGTGTGAACGTCCGGTTAATGGATCTACCTCCAATAGGTAATAATCGCCAACCTTCGCCTTTACTTTGTAAGAAAGCTCAGCACGCTGACTACCGGTAACCTCTGTATTGTAATAGGAAACCACATTTTTCTGCGGATTTTTAACCAGCCAATGGATCAAAGTAGCCGACTCTTTCTCTGGCTTGTTCTTCACTACTGCCCAATAGGTTTTCTTTACTTCTCTATTTTTAAAAACAGCATTCATCCGTTCCAAAGCCTTACTCGTTTTGGCAAATAAGATTACGCCACTTACCGGCCGATCTAAACGATGTACTACACCTAAAAAAGCACCATTTGGCTTATTGTACTTTTTAGCGATATACTTTTTCACCTGTTCATCCAAAGGTTCATCGCCGGTTTCATCAACCTGCACAATATCGCCTGCCCTTTTATTAATGGCGATTAAATGATTGTCTTCAAAAAGGATGTCGTTATCGGTAATTGGCATCGGTTAGTTCATTGGTTCATCCGCTATTAGTTCATTTGACAAGGCAAATCGTCTAATGCGAAAGTCTATTGTTTAATCGGTTAGCTGTTAATTGTTTAAAGTTGGATAGTTTATCTGCGCTAGAAACAACTCCAAATTCAAAACGCAACTCCAAACTTAGTACTGTTCTTTTTCGTTCGGGAAATCGTTTGCTTTTACATCACGAATGTACGATTGTGCTGCACCCAAAATTTCATCGTATAAATTAATATACTGACGTAAAAAACGTGGTTTAAACCCTTTTGTTAAGCCAATCATATCATTTACCACCAAAACCTGGCCGTCGCAGTCTTGTCCGGCGCCAATACCAATAGTTGGGATATTCAGGCTTTCTGTAACTTCTTTACCTAAAGCAGCAGGAATTTTTTCTAATACGATAGCAAAACATCCCGCCGCCTGTAAAGCCAAAACATCAGTTTTTAACTTATTTGCTTCTTCTTCTTCCTTAGCGCGAACCGTATATGTTCCGAATTTATAAATAGATTGAGGTGTTAAACCCAAATGCCCCATTACAGGTATTCCTGCAGTGATAATACGTTGAACCGATTCGATAATTTCTTCGCCGCCTTCCAGTTTAACTCCGTGTGCGCCCGATTCTTTCATAATTCTTATCGCTGAGTTCAAAGCTTCCTTTGAATTTCCCTGATAAGAGCCAAAAGGTAAATCGACAACAACAAAAGCACGTTTAACTGCCCTGATTACCGAGGCAGCATGGTAAATCATCTGATCTAGCGTAATAGGCAAAGTTGTTTCATGACCAGCCATTACATTAGAAGCCGAATCGCCCACAAGTAGAACGTCTAATCCTGCATCATCTAAAATGGTAGCCATCGAGTAATCGTAAGCTGTTAACATAGATATTTTTTCACCACGTTGTTTCATTTCCTGTAAAGTATGCGTGGTGATGCGTTTGATTTCTTTATGTACCGACATGGGATTTGTTTTGTATTGCCAAAAGTATTGTTTTTTCTTTAAAAAGGCATAAGGTAAAAGGTTTAAGGTTTAGGGCCAATCAGCCTTATACCTTATACCCTACACCTCCAACCTTATTTCACTTTTCTCTTTACATTTCCAATCTAAAACTCTATCTTTGTACCCCGAAATGGAAGGGATATATTCATCTTTTTTTGCACCCAGCAAAAACGGCTTTAATGCCGAAAGCCATTCTTTTTTCAACTCTTTTTTAAATCAAAATCCATATTGTAATTACCATGACTAACTACACCAAGTTACCTGCGATTTTATTACTGGCCGATGGCACAGTTTTTTACGGCAAAGCGGCCGGAAAAATTGGTACCACTACTGGCGAAATTTGTTTTAATACCGGGATGACAGGTTACCAGGAAATTTTTACTGATCCAAGTTATTTTGGACAGATAATGGTTACCACCAATGCGCATATTGGTAATTACGGTATCCACAAAGATGAAATCGAATCAGGTTCGATCAAAATTGCTGGTTTAGTCTGCAAAAATTATAACATCGTTTATAGCCGTAAAGAAGCAACAGAATCTATTCAGGATTATTTTCAGAATGATAACCTAGTTGCCATTTCCGACATCGACACACGTGCATTGGTTCGTCACATTAGAGATAAAGGCGCAATGAATGCGATTATTTCTTCTGAGATTACCGATCTTGAAGAATTAAAACAGAAACTGGCCGAAGTACCCTCAATGGAAGGTTTAGAGCTTTCTTCGAAGGTAAGTACAACTGAACCATATTTTTACGGCAACCCTGAAGCAAGCTTAAAAGTGGCTGCTTTAGATCTAGGTATCAAGAAAAACATTTTGCGAAATTTCGAAAACCGCGATATCTATGTTCAGGTTTTCCCGGCTAAAACCACTTTTACCGAAATGGAAAAATTCAGCCCTGATGGTTATTTCATATCAAATGGTCCTGGCGATCCATCGGTAATGCCTTATGCTGTCGAAACAATCAAAGATATTTTAGCGGTTGACAAACCATTGTTCGGTATCTGTTTAGGTCACCAGTTATTGGCCGAGGCGAACGGTATTGGTACCATGAAAATGTTTAACGGTCACCGTGGATTAAACCACCCTGTAAAAAACATCATTAAAAATCATTGCGAAGTTACTTCTCAAAACCATGGTTTTGGTGTAATTCCTGATGAGGTTAGAAACTCTGATAAAGTAGAAATTACCCACGTTAACTTAAACGATAAATCAATAGAGGGTATCCGTGTTAAAGGTAAAAAAGCATTTTCGGTTCAATATCACCCAGAGTCTTCACCTGGCCCACACGATTCGCGTTACTTATTCGACGATTTCGTTGAAGTAATGAAAGGTGAATTAACCTGGTAAAATACAAGTCTTTCTATTAAAGCATTAAAACACTGCTCATGTTTATGGCAGTGTTTTTTTATTTAAATTAGAACATGTTCAAAAATCTTTTTTTTACATTTATTGCTATTTCGATAAGCTTGTTTAGTTCTTGCATCTCTAGATTGTCGAGACCAGCAATATCAGGTACTATACTTGATTATCAGAACAAACCTATTGCAGGCTGTAAGGTGGGCGAAACCATTACCGATGCAAATGGCAAATTTTACCTCAAAGAAATCCGTTATAATAAATTTTTCATACCTGAAATCTTCATAATGGAAGCTCCTCCCCTTCACTTTTCCGAAATTATAAAAAAAGAAGGGTTTTTGAGTTACAACATAGAAGGACATAACCGTTTTGGTGGTGGACAGGGAAAGGGAGCAGCTGCCAACATCGACACGATCTACCTAAAAAGAATAAATGAAGTTCTTAACGCTAAAGATTACATTTATACGAACTGGAAATTTGTCGCAAATAAAAACTTAGACACCCTCTATGGCACAAATACCAATTTCAGGCTTCAAAATTCAGTAACGAACAACAGGGAGTTTGTAGAGAAAATACAATATGGTTTAATCTATAAATTTAACGCGACAAAGAAACCAGACACCGCGTGGAGTGCTGCATCATATGATCTAAAAACTACCTACTCGGTATCGCTTAAAACCAATGGAACCTTTACAGGAAAAAAGGTATGCGAATATCAAAACCCCTGGAAACATAGAATGGAATACGATCGCACTTATAGAGAATCCTATACTATTCCTAGCGACAGTATAAATGCAAAAGGAAAATTTAGTTTTCTAAAAGATCAAATTGTTTTCGACGAAGCTTTTAACAAGACAAAAAGTATTTATAAAATAGACTCGATTGATCGTGATATCATTATTTTGATCCGAAAAAATATTAAATAATACCTTTACCTAGCCAAAACATCATTTTACCGACATTTTTGGCTCTGTACTCAAAAATTCATTCTCTATTCATTTAAAGCTGCTTACATTCGCAATATGGAAACAAAAAAAGCCATTATTAGTGTTAAAAACCTGGTGAAAAAATACGATGATTTCGTTGCCGTTCAAGGGCTTAGTTTTGAAGTTTACGAGCATGAGATTTTTGGTCTGCTTGGCCCTAACGGTGCCGGAAAAACCACTACCCTCGAAATTATTGAAACCCTAAGGGATAAAACCTCCGGCGAAATTATCGTTGATGGTTTTTCTGTCGACAAACAACCGCAGGATATTAAACAGATTATTGGTGTACAGCTACAGGCAGCAGGTTATTATCCAAATCTGAATCTCATCGAACTGATCGAACTTTTTGCCGGTTTATATGGTGCCAACATCAAACCGATGGAAATGCTGGAGAAAGTAAACCTTCAGGATAAGGCCAAAGCCAAATACAAAGCACTTTCTGGCGGACAAAAACAGCGTTTCTCTATAGCCACTACATTAATCAACCAACCCAAAATTATTTTTTTGGATGAGCCTACAACAGGCTTAGACCCACAGGCCAGAAGAAACCTCTGGGATTTAATTATCGAAATCCGAAATGCAGGCACCACTGTTGTAATTACCACCCACTATATGGACGAGGCTGAGCAACTTTGCGATCGTGTTGCCTTTGTAGAACGCGGACAGATTATTGCGCTGGATACTCCTGATAATTTAATAGATAAATTGGTGAGCAGCGGTTTTGAGCGCAAAAAAGAAGTTAAAAAGGCCAATTTGGAAGATGTTTTCATCAACCTTACCGGCCAGGAATGGAGAGAATAAGTCTCCTAGCCCCCAGAAGGGGGAACTTGAAATCTAGTGTTTAACATATTTTAAAAAATAAAATCCAGCAGAACTAATATGCAAAAAGATATACACGAAAGAAATTCAAACTCCCCTTCAGGGGCCGGAGGTTACAGTAACGCCACAGCGACCCTAGCCCTTGCCAAAGCGAGTTTCCGATCGATTATGCGGAGCCCATCGGCAGTGGTATTTACCCTTGCTTTTCCCTTAATATTTATTTTAGTCTTCGGATTTTTAGGTGGTGGTGGAACACGCATCGATGTTGGTATTACCCCGGGCTCTGATGTAAACAACCCTGTAATGGGCATGTTGGCTAAAACAGGGATGATCCGCCTGGTTAAAGATAAATCAAAAGCTGAGTTTGATAAGCTGCTAGAAAAAGGCAATGTTGATGCCATGATTGATGTGCATAAAAAAGTAAATTCTGCTGCTTACTCGGTTAATGTTGTTTATACCTCTGCATCGAGAGATAAAGGCGGGATTTTAAAATCGGTTTTAAATAATATTTTTTACGATAAAAGTTTAAAACCGACAGTTGCAGAGATAAAAGAAAGCACTATTACTGGGCGCGAATATAAAACCATCGATTTTATTCTTCCTGGGCAGTTGGGTTTCTCGCTATTAAGCACAGGTGTTTTCGGAACTGCATTCGTTTTTTTAAGTCTGCGCCATACCTTGGTAATCAAGCGGTTTTTTGCTACACCTGTTAAACGCTCGAGTATTGTTATCGGCGAAGGTATTGCCCGTATTGGTTTTGCCTTAATTGGCGCATTATTTATCATCCTGATAGGTCATTTCTTTTTTGGCTTTACACTCGTCCATGGTGTGCTCACCGTCGTCAATATGCTCATACTGGCTACGCTTGGCGTGATTGTTTTTATGGGTTTTGGTTTTATCATTTCGGGCATTGCCAAAAACGAAAGTATGGTACCCCCCATCTCGAACATCGTTACTTTACCACAGTTTTTACTTTCAGGAACATTTTTTTCTATAGAAGCCTTTCCAAGCTGGTTACAACCCATTAGCAGGGCTTTACCGCTTACCTATTTAAACGATGCCATGCGTAAAGTAGCTTTTGAGGGGCTGGGATTGTGGGATGTTAAATTCCAGATTATGATCCTATTACTTTGGGGCATTGGTATTTATGCAGTTGCTGTAAAAGTATTTAAATGGGAATAACTAAATAAAAAAGGTTTTTAAATGGTAGCAAATCAAGCTATCATTTTTTTTGGATAAAATCTTTAATATCGGATAAGTAATTTTTAAATCCAACCGATAATTAATATATTTGGGTATGTGGGAATTCGATTTAAGCGATTTAGCAGAACTACTACCTCAAATAGATAGGTTGTACGAAAAAAAAGCCAGGTTAGAAACCTCAAGGCCATTACCCAATAGCGCGCTACACCGCATCAAAGAAGACCTCACCTTAGAATGGACTTACAACTCCAATAGCATAGAAGGAAACACCTTAAGTCTGAAAGAAACCCAAATGGTTTTACAGGAAGGTATGACCGTTAAAGGCAAATCATTAAGGGAGCATTTCGAAGCCTACAACCATGAAAAAGCCATCGATTACCTCTATACCTTAGTCAATAAAAACTACGCGCTTAGAAGCATCGATATTTTGTCGCTTCATGGTTTAGTGCTTAGAAGTATTGAAGATGATTATGCAGGCCGCTTAAGAAATGGCGGAGTTCGTATTGTTGGAGCAAATTTTACGCCGCCCAACGCTAACAAGGTTTCTGATTTATTAGATGAATTAATTGGCTTCATTAATGATAACCCATTAGGATTAAATGATATCCTATTGTCTACTATTTTTCATCATAAATTGGTTTGGATTCATCCTTTTTTTGATGGAAATGGCCGTACGGTAAGGCTTGCCATGAATTTACTGCTCATGCGCAAAGGCTTCCCGCCAGCCATTATCCTCAAAAACGACAGAAAGAAATACTACGAGGCACTTAACCAAGCCAACAAGGGTAATTACCATAAGCTTTGTTTGTTAATGCTGCAAGCCCTGGAGCGTTCATTAAACATCTATATAAATGCATTGCCGGGAAATGCCTACGGGGATTACGAACTAATATCGAACATTGTTTCGGAACCTGATGTTCCATATGGGCAAGAGTACGTAAGTTTGTTAGCCAGGCAGGGCAAAATAGATGCTTACAAAGAAGGTAGAGATTGGCTTACTACAAAATCTGCAGTTCAAAGCTATATCAAAACCCGCAAAAGAAAACGTTAACCTTTTTTAACTTTTTACGGGCTGATATTGATGTAATTTTACCGAAAAATATTTAATGAAAAGTTTGATTATCTTTTGCAGTATTTTACTCATTGCCAATACTTCGAAAGCGCAGTTTAAATTCTTAGCGAATAACAGCTCTGACCAATACAAGGCCAAAATTTTTGTTGATAAATGCGAAGGTAACGCTTGTAGCGGAAAAGCTACAATTATTATTTATGATAAAGCCACAGATAGAGAAGTAGACACCTTCCATTCTGAAGATTTAGATTTTGGCTTAACTGAAAGCCAGAATGCCAAACTTGGGTGGCTCGATTTAGGCAAATATCAAACACCTTTAATTTTTGGTGATTTTAATTTTGATGGCTCTGAAGATATTGCGATAAGAAATGGTAATAATGGTGCTTATGCCAGTCCATCTTACAACATTTATTTATCATCAAAAGAAAACAAGTTTCTACTCAACAAAGAACTTACCAAACTGGCTAGCGAAAACCTGGGTATGTTTGATATTGATAAAAAAACAAAACAGATTGCCATCCACCAAAAAGATGGATGCTGTTTTGACAAAACCATCAATTATAAGTATGATACTAAAAATGCGCTTTACGAAGATTCATCGGTAATTGAGGATTCGAGTATTGCCGATAACGTTACGGTGATTACGCAAAAGCTTGTTGATGGAAAAATAAAAAGAACGGTGCAAAAATTTAAGATGAAAGATTATTATAATCAATAGCTGCAGCTGAATGGTGATAGTATGCGAAATATCGTCATTCCGAGCGATTGCAACGCAGCCGAGAACCACAAAGTGCTCAGCGAAGCTAAATCTATCTGGAGAGCACTTTTGATTTAGATCTCTCCGCTCCGCCATGCTCCGGTCGAGATGACGACCTATTATTAAAGATTGTTCAATTTAAAGTGCTGCCTTTACCAAAAATGGCAATATTTCTTTCTGGAAACTTACAAAGTTCTTACGAACGTCAGAATCGCTAACTGAGGTAAATGCAAATGAAAATACTATGCTCTTACTGGCTTTTAGCAGAAAGGCCAATCCTTCTCTTCTTGCAGGGTTATTTTTAAAGTTATCCAATTGCAGGTAAGCAGCTAACAACAATGCCTCTAGCTGATCTGATAAGTGTTTCAAGAATTCCTGCGAGTTTGCGTTTTCGCGAACAAAATCCCAACCGATAAATTCGTTACAGGCCGTAAAAGATAAACGGCTGGTTTTCATCACCAATGCTTTTAAATGTTCTTCTTCTGATGCATAACTTAATTTATTATGCAGGATTTCGTGAAGATTCTGATCAAGGTAATCCATCAGGATACTATCCAGCACCTGTTCTTTACTTTCGAAATATTTGTAAATCGTTGCTTTGGCAATGCGCGCCTTTTTAGCAATTTCGTTTACACTGGTTTTATGATAACCGTATTTTCTAAATAGTTCTTTGGCAGCCTTTTTTACTGTTTCTTTTATTTTTTCAGCTTCCATTTTAATTGCTTACGTGTAATAGTGTATTGCCTTGCAAAGAAATATTGTATGCTTTTAAGCTTCTTTCTGCAGGTGCTTTTTGTGGGCTACCATCAAGCAGTGAAAATTTTGCACCAGAACATGGATCGGTTGCGGTAAAACCACTGTCATCAGGCACCACTTTACAAATTTTCTCTGGATTTACGGTACTGCAGCGATCAAATACTACATAACTGTTGGATGATATTCTCACAATAATTAAACCTCCAACACCCCGATCAGCAACTAGCATAACATTATCTTTTTGTTTAATGGAAAACTCTTGCAGTGTTACATTATAATTTACTGGCACATCAGGAATGTAACCTTCATCTTTGCCACAACCAGTAGCGAGTACCAGAACAAACAATATGCTATATAAATACTTCATCATTAAATTAAAGCGGATTTAAATTGCTTTAAGAAACGTACGTCGTTTTCAGAGAACAAACGCAGATCTTTAATTTCGTATTTCAGGTTGGTAATACGTTCTATTCCCATTCCAAATGCAAAACCGCTATATTTTTTCGAATCGATACCACAGTTTTCCAAAACATTGGGATCTACCATACCGCAGCCCAAAATCTCTACCCAACCACTGTATTTACAAAATTGGCAGCCTGCTCCTTTACAAATGGTACATGAAATATCCATTTCTGCAGATGGCTCTGTAAAAGGAAAATATGATGGACGGAAACGCACTTTGGTGCCTTCTCCGTATAATTCCTGAACAAAATAAAATAAGGTTTGCTTTAAATCGGCAAATGAAACGTTTTCATCAACATACAAACCTTCTACCTGATGAAAAAAGCAGTGTGCACGTGCAGAAATGGCCTCGTTACGGTAAACACGGCCTGGCATAATTGCCCTGAACGGCGGTTGACCCTGCTCCATCATGCGCACCTGCACGGAAGAAGTATGCGTACGCAGCGCGATATCGCCTTTTTCTCCACCTTTTTTAATGAAGAAAGTATCTTGCATATCTCTTGCAGGATGTTCTTCAGGGAAGTTCAGTGCAGAGAAGTTATGCCAATCATCTTCAATTTCAGGACCTTCTGCTACTGTAAAACCAAGTTTAGCAAAAATCTCTACAATTTCGCGGCGCACTAAAGCTAAAGGGTGGCGCGAACCAATCTCGAAACCTTCACCTGGTAAAGTTAAATCTTGTTGTGCGTTTTCAGTTTTTGTCTCAGCACTTTCGGTAGATTCTTTTAAGGTGAGGTATTTTGATTCGGCAAGTTGCTTAAACTCATTTAAAACTTTACCTAATGATCTTTTTTCTTCAACAGAAACAGATTTGAATTCATCGAAAATTTCTTTAATGATGCCTTTGCTTCCTAAATACTTGATGCGGAATTGCTCTAACTCGTCTGCTTTTTCGGTTACGAAAGCATTAATTTTATCGGTATATTGTGTTATTTTGTCCTGTAACATGGCTTCAAATATACGGCAAATTATCCAATAATTTAAGGGTCGGCGAGTTCAAATAATCTGTTTACAATACCATTATAAAAGAAAATGAACCCAAAAACTACAAAAGCCGCTTTAAGCGGCTTTTGTAGTAATCGTAGGTATATAGGTTTTAAATTACACCCAATTCTTTCCCTACCTTCGTAAATGCGGCAATCGCTTTGTCTAAGTGATGTTGCTCATGCCCTGCTGATAATTGTACACGAATTCTCGCTTTGCCCTGAGGCACAACAGGATAAAAGAAGCCGATTACATAAATACCTTCTTCTAACATTTTAGCGGCAAACTGTTGTGCAATTTTTGCATCGTACAACATTACCGGAACAATTGGATGGAAACCTGGTTTAATATCGAAACCCGCTGCAGTCATTTTTTCACGGAAATATTTGGTATTATTTTCTAATTTATCTCTTAACGACGTGGTTTCACTTAACATATCCAATACTGCGATAGATGCACCTGCAATTGCCGGCGCCAGGGTATTAGAGAACAAATAAGGACGTGAACGTTGACGCAACATATCGATAATTTCTTTCTTACCAGAAGTGAAACCGCCAGATGCACCACCTAAAGCTTTGCCCAAAGTACCGGTAATGATATCAATACGGTCCATTACGTTGAAGTGTTCGTGTGTTCCGCGGCCGTTTTTACCGATAAAACCTGTACAATGCGATTCATCGATCATAATTAAGGCCTCGTATTTATCGGCCAGATCTGCAATTTTATCTAATGGAGCAACTGATCCGTCCATAGAGAAAGCGCCATCTGTAACAATAATCCTATGTCTGCAATCTTTAGCCGCGATCAACTGTTTTTCCAGATCTTCCATATCCGCATTTTTATAACGGAAACGTTGTGCTTTACACAATCTAACACCGTCGATAATTGATGCGTGATTTAATTCATCAGAAATAATGGCATCTTCTGCATTAAACAAGGGCTCAAAAACACCGCCATTGGCATCAAATGCGGCAGCATATAAAATGGTATCTTCTGTACCTAAAAATTTAGAAATTTTAGCTTCCAATTCTTTGTGTACATCTTGTGTGCCGCAGATAAAACGTACCGAAGACATTCCATAGCCATGATCGTCGATCGCTTTTTTAGCCGCTTCTATCACTTTTGGATGAGAAGAGAGTCCTAAATAATTATTTGCGCAAAAATTGACTACTTCAGCACCGCCGGCCACTTTAATGTCGGCACCCTGAGGGGTAATAATAATTCTTTCGCGCTTAAATAATCCAGCGTTTTCGATTTCTTCAAGTTCTTTCTGAAGAACAGGTTGTAATGTTTTATACATGGCCTTTTTATATGGTTGATTTTACGCCCAAAGTTATAAAAAAAAGTTCTTTACAGACCTAAAAAGGCAATTTTAGCAACATGTTTTAGAGACAAACGTTTGATTAGTCGGCTAATGGTGATTACGCTTATATTATTCTGAAAAAAATTAATATTATATCATTTTTTTTTCAATCTTAACAAACTTTAACACACGCCTATATGTATAGTCTTAAAAGTTATTCGATATTTATAGCTTACTAATCTAATTTATGATAAGAATTTGCGCGCTCCTATTTTTTTGCGGCCTCACTAATTTTGTTTTTGCTCAGCAATTTACCATTACGGGTATAGTTAAAGATACCAACGGACAGCCTGTTCCTTTTGCCTCGGTTTATTTAAAAAACACCACTACCGGCACATCTGCAAACGTTGATGGGAGATATTCGTTGAAGCTAAAAACGGGAGAATACACGCTACATTTTAGGGCAGTGGGCTACAAACAGCAGGAGCATATCATCAACCTTACCGACGATATTTCACTCAACGTAACCCTAACATCCGAAAGTTATACTTTAGAAAATGTAAATATCAGGGCAAATGCCGAAGATCCGGCTTATGCCATTATCCGCAAAACCATTAAGCAGAGAAAAACACACTTAGATGAAGTTAAGGCATTTAGTTGCGATGTTTATATTAAAGGTGTACAACGCTTAAGGGGGGCTCCTAAAAAGTTTTTCGGTCAAGATATCCAAAAAGTTTTGGAACTAGATACCAATAGAAAAGGGATCATTTATTTATCAGAATCGCAGAGTAAATTTAATTTCAGAAGGCCTAATGATGTGCACGAAGAAATGATTTCATCAAAAGTTGCCGGAAGAAACAATGCTTTTAGTTTTAACAAAGCATCTGATCTCATTATTAACTTTTATGATAATTACCTGCTCGAAAACAAATTAAGCACCAGGGGCTTCATTTCGCCAATCGCAGACAATGCCCTGTTTTACTACAAATACAAGTTGCTTGGCGAAACCAAAGAAAATGGAGAACTGATCCACAAAATCGAAGTTATCCCCCGTCGTGAAAATGACCCTGTGTTCAGGGGAATTATATACATTATTGATGGCAACTGGAGAATTTACAATACCGATGTTTATTTAACTAAAAAATCGGGGATCAACTTTATCGATACCTTAAACATCAGCCAACAATTTACCAAGGTTAAGGAGGTTTACATGCCTACTGCCATCAATTTTCAATTCGCGGGTAATGTGTTAGGTTTTAAAATTGCAGGCTACTTTGTTGGTATTTACAGCAATTACAATACCGATCCTAAGTTCCCTAAAAACTTTTTCAATGGCGAAATATTGAAAATAACCGAAATGGTGAACAAAAAAGACTCTGCCTACTGGACAAACAATAGGCCGATTCCTTTAACAGGTGATGAAAAGCTTAATTACATCAAAAAAGATAGTATTGCTAAACTGAAGGAATCGAAAAAGTATCTCGATTCATTAGAAAAAGACAACAATAAGTTTGGTATCGGCAAATTGCTGCTTAGAGGATACAGTGTTAACGATCGCTATGATAAGGAATATTGGTCTTTCGATCCGGTGCTTAAAGCCATATTTTACAATACCGTAGAAGGTTTTGCGGTAAAATATGGGGTTACGTATAGAAAGGATTTTGAGAATAGGAGGTCTTATTCTATCCGGCCAGAACTGAGGTATGGTTTTGCCAACCAAAAACTTACCGGAAGCTTAACCGGAAGTTACTATTACAATCCACTTAAAAGGGCCAGTGTAGGTGCATCGTTCGGAAACGGCATTTTTGACCTAAACAATCTGGGCTCAATGACAGCCTTAGGCAATACCATTAACTCATTGCTTTACGAAAAAAACTTCTCGAAATTTTACGAGAAAAGCTTCATTAACATCAACACTACCAGAGAACTGGCAACAGGATTACAGGGAAGTGCAAGTGTAGATTATAGCAGGAACAAAAATTTAATCAATAACTCTACGTTTAAGTTTATCGATGCCAAGGATAGGGAATTTACGTCGAACAATCCTTTTAGTCCAGCTGTAGAAACGCCGCTTTTTCCTACATACAACTCCTTAAGTGCAACTGTAAGTTTAACCTATACCATTGGTCAGAAATACATTACCCGTCCGGATGGCAAGTTTTATACCGAATCTCACTTTCCTAGAATTACGGTATTATATAAAAAGGGATTTGACAATGTTTTAAATAGCGATGTTGATTACGATTTTGTAAAAGCAGAAGTTTATCAGGATAGAATTAGCTTAGGGTTATTGGGCTATAGTTCATTTTTGGTTGGAGCAGGAAAGTTTCTTAATAATGCAAAGATGTACTATCCTGATTTCAAACATTTCTCAGGTAACATTTCTACCATCTTCCCTCCTAATATAAGGAAGTTTCAATATCTGGATTTTTATCAGTTTAGCACCAATCAACAATACTTCGAAGCACATTTAGAGCATAACTTTGCAGGCTTTTTCACAAATAAAGTACCTTTATTGCGTAAAGCTAAATTGGAAGAATTTATTGGGGGTGGCTATTTGTCTTCTCCGGAAAAAAGAAATTATAAAGAATTTTATTTCGGTTTCCAACGTCTGGTACTAAGGGCCAGTTATGGTTTTGCCTACGATGGTGCCCGCAAATTAACACAAGGATTTAGAATAGCTTACACCCTATAATAAGGTTTAGGGCTGAAGGCATAAGGTAGACGGCAAAACCTTACATCTTTATCCTTTTACCCTCAACCTTTTTTTATTATCTTTGCCCCGCTTTAAACGCCGTTTGCAACGGTATCAACAGCGTTATGGAAAAATATCAAACACTACTTTACTATTGCTATAGTTACATAGCAGAGGCAGAACAATTTGCTGCCGATCATCTTAAATTTTGTAAATCATTAGGTTTAGTTGGCCGTATTATCGTTGCAGATGAAGGTTTAAACGGCACTGTTTCTGGCACTGCTGAGGCTTGTGAAGCTTACATGAAAGCTGTACATGCAGATGAAAGGTTCGCAAAAACAGAATTTAAAATAGATGATGTTGAGGAGCCCTCGTTTCTGAAAATGCACTGCCGTTATAAATCAGAAATTGTTCATTCAGGTCTAAGAGATACCTCAATCATTAATCCGAATGAAAAAACAGGTAAACATTTAGAGCCTGTAGATTTCATGAAAATGAAAGATGATGAGGATGTAATTATCCTGGATGTCCGCTCCAATTATGAGCACAATCTTGGTAAATTTAAAAATGCATTAACACTTGATATCGAGAATTTCCGCGATTTCCCTGAACAGATTAATCAACTTGCCCAATATAAAGACAAAAAAATATTAACGTATTGTACTGGTGGAATAAAATGCGAAAAGGCATCTGCATTGCTTTTACATCATGGCTTTAACGATGTTTACCAATTACATGGTGGCATTATTAAATATGGGAAAGAGGCAGGCGGAAAGGATTTTGAAGGCAAGTGTTATGTTTTCGACAACCGCATCGCCGTTGATGTAAATAAAGTAAACCCTACCATTGTTTCAGTTTGTTATAACTGTGGTAAAACTACCCCCAAAATGATCAACTGTGCCAATCCGGAATGTAATGAACACATTACCCAATGTGATGAATGTGGCGACCAGCTTCAGGGCTGTTGCTCAGTTGAGTGCACTACCAATCCACGCAAGCGCCCTTACGATGGTACAGGTTACTATGTAAAGGTTCCGCAGCCGATAGCGGTGAAAAGTTAAACCTTGCTTATCGCCTATTTGTTGATGGTTAATAGTTTGATGGTCAATAGCCATCATTCACAAACTATTCGCTAATAGCAAAGCGTTAATAAGATAAAATCGAAAACCATAATGTTTAGAGAGATAATTATATTTATTTCAAATTTAACATTATGGCTTTCAAATTTGAAGAATTAAAGGTTTGGCAGGTTTCATTAAAACTCAGTAACGAAATAGATATTATAGCAAAAAGTTTCCTTAGGATAGAACTTTTCAGTTTAGCTAATCAAATTAAGAAAACAGCTGATTCAGTAAACCTTAATATTGCCGAAGGTTGCATGGGACAATCAAAAGCTGAATTTTCAAGATTCTTAACTTATTCTGTCCGTTCTGGATTGGAGGTAGTAAGCTGCCTATTTATGGCTTTTTCCAGAGATTATATTACAGAGTCTGAGTTTAAAAGACTTTATGCTGAATACGAACAACTTTGTAAGATGATTTCGAAGTTAAAAAATTCATTGTGATTAAGTCAATATCTACAGAAAATGGCAAATAGCCATGAACTATAACGCCATCAACTATGGACCATTGACTATCAACCAACAGATCTTAATCATTAGCTATTAACCACCTTATTAAACAATTTTTCATTTACTTTGTGTATTAATGGCTTTACCTATTAACCATTTTATGCTAAACTATTTCCGGCTCCTATTATTATTATCCTGTTTCGTAATAAATACCTATGCATCAGAAATTAAAAGCATAGGCGTTCCATATATAGAAAATTATCCAAAATCTGTTTATTCGTCAGGAAACCAGAACTGGAGTATAGCCAAGGATAAAAATGGTGTGATGTACTTTGGCAACGCTGAAGGGCTTTTAACTTTCGATGGCCGCTATTGGCAGAAATATCAGATGCCCAACAGGCAAATTGTTAGATCTGTCGCGACAGATGATAAAGGCAGAGTTTATACCGGTAGCTTTGGTGAATTTGGCTTTTGGTCGATTAAAAGCAACAAGTTAACCTATAGCTCGCTTACCAATCTTTTACCAAAAGGAGTAAAAATCAATGATGAAGTTTGGAAAATCTATGTAGACCAGGATAGGGTAATCTTTCAATCCTTTTCGAAAATATTTATCTATAAAAATAACAAAATCGAGGTTGTAAAATCGCCATCTTCCTTTCTGTTTCTTCACAAGGTGAACAAAAGGTACTTAATCGAAGTACTGGAAAAAGGTTTGTTCGAACTCATTGGCAACAAGTTGATTCATATTCCAAACAGTGAAAAACTTGGCAAAGAAGGAATTCTTTCTATCCTTCCTTATAAAACCAATGGCCTCATTATCGGCACCAGCAAGAACGGATTATTTACCTATGACGGAAAAGATTTTGCTCCCCTGAGCACGCCAGCAAATAACTATCTCAAAACCTACCAACTTAACAATGGAGTGAGTTTATTGGGTAAATATTTTGCTTACGGCACTATCCTTAATGGCTTGATCATTATTGATGAAAATGGAAGAGTTGTGCAGCGGATCAATAAATCGAGCGGTTTACAGAACAATACAGTTTTAAGTTTATATGCCGATAATGAACAAAATCTTTGGACAGGTCTTGATAACGGGATCGACCGCATAGAACTTAATTCGCCCTTATATTTTTATTTTGATAAAACAGGTCAGTTCGGTACTGTTTACTCCAGCATTATCTTTAATAATAAAATTTATCTTGGTACCAATCAGGGTTTATTTTATAGCGAGTGGTCGCCAGATAACCTGGTACCCTTTAATTTTCGGTTAATCCCCAACTCGCAAGGGCAGGTATGGGAACTCACTATTATTGATAATGAGTTGATATGCGGACATAATAGTGGCACATTTAAAGTAAACGGCGATAAAATAGATTGGCTATCGAGATCTTCCGGCGGTTGGACGATAAAAAAGCTGAATTCGAACCCGAATTACCTTGTTCAGGGCACTTATACCGGACTTTCGCTATTTACAGAATCTCCAGCTTGGGGATTAAAATTTATTAGTAAAATTGCCGGATTCGATGCCCCATCAAGATATGTAGAACAGGATAATAAGGGAGATATTTGGGTAGCGCATGCTTATAAGGGGCTATATAAATTAAGCTTAAGTCCTAATTACACGAGCGTAACCAGCACTAAATATTTTGACGAAAGGAACGGTCTGCCCGGCAATTACAACATCAATATATTTAACTTAGAAAACAAGATTGTTTTCTCTTCTGATGCAGGTTTTTATACCTACGATGAATTGAGCAATAAATTTACCAAGTATGAAGCACTTAATAAAGAACTCGGTTCTTTCGAATCCTCCAATAAAATTATTAGCGCAGGTGACAAAAAATATTGGTTTATTAATCACGGCAAAACAGCACTAGTTAACTTTAGCGAACCTGGTAAAGTAGAAATAGATTCGAATCAATTCAGCATTCTGGATGGCAGGATGGTTCAATATTACGAGAATATCAGCCGGATCAGTAATTCCATTTACCTGATCAGTGTTGATGACGGCTTTGTAATCTATAATCCTACGGCTCAACTAAATTTGCAGAAACAAAAATTGCCTGCCGTACTGATCAGGCGTGTAGAAGATATTACCGATAAATTTTCGCTGATCAGCGAAGCTGGAAACGATGAGGAAGCAACAGAGATTGAAAATAGCCGCAACAATATCCGCATTTCTTATGCACTCCCCTATTATCGCCAAGCTAAGGTTAAATATCAATTTTATTTAGAGGGATATTCCAGGGCTTGGTCTGATTGGAGTTACGCCACAGAAAAAGATTTCACCAATTTAAGTGCCGGCAATTATATTTTTAAAGTTAGGGCAAAAATCGATGATACTTCAGTAAGCGGAGAAACCGTTTATTCGTTTACCATTTTACGTCCATGGTATCTAAATAATTGGGCCATTTTGTTTTATGTTGTTCTATTTGTGGTGGTGTTGATTCTGGGCAAAAAAATCTACGAAAGAAAACTACAGCGGGATAGCCAAAAAATTAGCGACCGCTTACAAGCCGAGCAGGAAGAGATTCTGAGGCAGGAAACAGAGATCAACGAAAAGCAGATCATTAAGCTGCAAACAGAAAAGTTACAGGCAGAACTCGCCTCGAAAAACCGAGAGCTGGCCAATTCGGCTATGACCTTAGTTTATAAAAATGAGCTGCTCCAGAAGCTGAGCGATGAAATCACTAAACTAAAGGATGAGAACGGGAAAAAACTCTCTGATGATCAAACCCGCAAAATCCAGAAAGTAATTAATGATGGAATGAATGATGAGCGTGATTGGCATTTATTTGAGAATAGTTTTAATGAGGCACACGAAAGTTTCTTTAAAAAACTAAAAGCGCAGCATCCCGATCTTGTTCCGAATGATTTGAAACTCTGCGCCTACCTCAGGATGAATATGAGTAGCAAGGAGATGTCATCACTACTGAACATCAGTTTAAGAGGAGTTGAAATACGCAGGTATCGCTTGCGTAAAAAGCTCGAAGTGCCTCATGATAAAAACCTTACCGAGTTCTTGATGGAACTTTAAAATTAAACCTTCCCCTTCAAAATATTTCAACTCACCGCAAGAAAAAACCGGAGACAAATAGGGTCGGGAACGATTGCATAAAAACCAGGTTTTAGGGTTCTTTTCCTCTCCAACTCAAAATAGGTACTACATCATTACCTCTCATAGCCGCATTCTGCACCCCCACAAAATACTTAGTGTATTTTCTACACTTGTGTATATGTTAATATTATGTTAAAATCTAAAAAACTGCGTTTTTGGGCTAAAATCGCATTTGGTTTATTGCAGTGAGATACGCCACAAAGCAAGATGATGTATTAATGTAGAGGTAAAAACGCTTGCACATCAGCAAAAACAACCTCACATTTAACTAACAATTAAACTAAATTTATAATAAAGCATGAAAAGAATCTTTACAAGAATTTCTGTTCTCGCTGCATTTTGTTTGCTAACAATTAACGTAGCATTAGCGCAAAACATTACCGTAAAGGGTAAAGTAGTTGATGGGGGTGACAAAACACCTTTGCCTGGCGTAACTATATTAATTAAAGGAACACAAAATGGCACGCAAACAGATGAGAACGGCAACTACTCAATAAGTGCGCCGGCTAACGCCACATTGGTATTTAACTTTGTAGGCTACACAGCATTAGAGCAAGCTGTAAACAATCAAACTACTCTTAATGTATCATTAGCTTCTTCAACACAACAATTAGAGCAGGTTGTAGTTGTGGGATATGGTACGCAAAGAAAAATTGATGTTACCGGATCAGTTGGAACTGTGAAAGGAGAAGATATTTCAAAACAGGCATCGGTAAATGCAATTAGTGCTTTACAGGGCAAGGTTGCAGGTGTAACCATCACCAATAATGGTGCACCGGGTTCATCACCACAGATAACTATTCGTGGTACCGGAACAATTTATGGTAATACTGGCGTTCTATACGTAGTTGATGGTGTATGGTATGATGATATCAGTTTCTTAAATCCTGCTGACATTGAAAATTTAAGCATTCTGAAAGATGCATCATCACAATCTATTTATGGTATTCGTGCAGCAAACGGAGTGGTACTGATTACTACTAAAAGAGGTACCAAGGGCCAAGCTGCTATTACTTATAACGGATCTGTAGGATATAAAGTTGTAACCAATCAAATAGAAATGGCCAATGCAACCGAATATGCTACATTAATAAATGAATTATCAGCATCAAGCGGCGCTGCAAAACTATTTGCTAATCCGGAAAGCTATGGTGTAGGTACCAATTGGTATAATCAGGTATTTAGAAATGCACTACAAACCAATCATCAATTATCTGTAAATGGTGGAGGTGATAAATCGACATATAATTTCTCTTTGGGTTATACCAATGAAGATGGAATTGTAAAAAAACAAAACTATCAGCGTTATACAGCGAAATTATCTAACGATTTCCAAATATTGGCCCCTTTAAAAATAGGCTATACTGTTTCCGGTACAGCTATTAAATCAAACGATATTCCTTCAACCATATTCCGTCAATTATATGCAGCGGGGCCAGTTGTTCCAGTTTATTACGCAGATGGGACTTACGGCGATGCCAACGATTTTAGTTTAGGTGGTGGGAATAATTTTAATCCACAGGCAACAATCGATTTCTTTAACCAAAAATCTTTAAATTATAGACTTAATGGAAATGTATATGCAGAATTAACCATTGCAAAAAATTTCACTTTTAAAACTAGCTTAGGTGGAGATTTTGGCCAAAATGAAGTAAGGGCATATATTCCTGTTTATAAAGCTACCCAAGGCCAACAAAGTACGCAAAGCCAATTGGATGTTAGGCGTGAGGAAACCAGAAACTGGATCATTGAAAATACATTAACTTATAAAAATACATTTGGAGCACACAATTTAACTGTTTTGGCTGGTCAAACTGCACAAAGAAGAAAATCTTACTTCTTAAATGCAACGGCATTTGATGTGCCGTACTCAAGTGATGGCGATTTGTATTTAACCTTAGGTAGTGCAGACAAGCGCTCAGTTACAGATGGTGGTGCACTAACAACTTATGCTTCGTATTTTGGCAGGGTTAATTACTCTTTTAAAGACCGCTACCTGTTAAATGCAACGCTTCGTGCTGATGCTGCCTCACAGTTTTTTGGTGGAGGCGATCTTTGGGGTTATTTCCCGTCAGTAGGTGCTGGATGGGTAATTTCTCAAGAAGATTTTATGAAGGACCAAACGGTATTTAACAATTTAAAGTTAAAAGCTTCATGGGGTAAGGTGGGTAATGCAGGTGTGCCGATAAATCCAACAACCCTAACAGTTACACAAAATGGCGGATATGTAGCTATTTTAAATGGTGTAGCATATACTGGTAAAAACGTGAGTACATTGGTTCCTTCGTTCTTAAATTGGGAGCGTACTACCGGAACAGATATTGGCTTTGAAGCTGCATTCTTAAAAAACAGGTTAAACATTGAAGCTGGTTTTTACAATAAGAGAACTGAGCAGGCAATTTTCGAAATCCCTGTTTTAACTTCAATAGGTACCAGTTCGGGTAACCAAATAGGTAACCAGGCAGATTTTCAAAACCGTGGTTTTGAATTTTCAGCAACGTGGAGAGATACAAATGAATCTGGTCTTGCTTACTCAATAAGTGGTAATCTTGGCTATAACAAAAACAAAGTTTTATCAGTTGTAACAGGTAACAACCCAATTTATGCAGGTGGTGCAGGTCTTTCAAACGGTGGTCTTGCTACACGTACCATTCAAGGCGGAGCAATAGGAGAGTTTTATGGTTATGAGGTTGCTGGTATCTTCCAAAATACTACCGAAATCGCCGCTTCTGCACAAAAAGGCGCTAAGCCAGGCGACTTTAAATATGTTGATACAGATGGTAACGGTATTATTAATGGTAATGACCGCATTGTTTTAGGTAATCCAAATCCAACTTATTCATATGGTTTAAGCGCAAATTTAGCTTATAAAAACTTCGATCTTACTGTTGACATTCAAGGTTTAGCTGGCGTTGATGTCTATAATGCCAATATTGCATCTCGTTTTGGTAACGAAAACTTCACTAAAGATTTTTATGATAACAGATGGCACGGTGAAGGTACTTCAACTACCTATCCTTCTGTAAATTTAGGAACAACTGCCAACTCTGCGCCGAATTCATTTTATGTTGAGGATGGCTCTTATATCCGCTTGAGAAATGTACAGTTGGGTTATGCGCTCCCGTCTTTATTAGTGAACAAATGGAAAATGCAAAGACTCCGCTTTTTCCTTGATGCGCAGAATCCTGTAACGCTATTTGGTTACAAAGGTTTTACTCCTGAAGTAGGCGGCACTCCTACCAATGCAGGTATAGATGCAAACGTTTATCCACTTCAGGCCACATACAGATTTGGTGTTCAAGTTACTTTTTAATCACAATGAAAATGAATTACAAAAATACTTATATACAAAAGATCGGGATGCTGACCATTTGCTCCTCTCTTTTAGTAATGTCTGCATGTAAAAAAAGCTTTTTAGATGTAGATCCACAAGCAAAACAACCAGCAGTAACCTTCTGGAAAACCGCTGATGATGCAACTGCTGCAGTAAATTCTATTTATGGTAACTTAAGAAATTGGGCAAACACTGCTTTTCCAGCCCTTGCAATCGAAAGTATAGGGAGCGATGAAGCCGAAAAAGGCAGTAGCCCGAACGATTCGAGTTATATGAATGAATATGATCAGTTTACAGCTTCTTCTACTACCATTCAATTAAATGGTTTTTGGGAAGGCCAGTATCAGAATATTAATTTGTGCAACCAGGTATTGGATAACGTTCCGGGGATAAATATGGATGCCAGCCTTAAGGCACGTTACCTGGCAGAAGCAAAATTTGTTCGCGCCTATTCTTATTTCAGATTGGTACGTGCATTTGGAGATATTCCTTTACGCTTAAATGTACCTAAAGATCCATCTGAATTTAACATTCCAAGAACGCCTAAAGCACAGGTATATGCAGCGATTGAAAAAGATTTAGATGAAGCTGCAGCAGCATTACCTCAATCTTATCCAGCTGCCGATTTGGGCAGGGCAACTAAAGGTGCAGCTTTAGCACTTCATGCTAAAGTGGCAATGTATCTTAAAAAATGGGATCAGGTATTATCACTTACCAATACCGTTATGACTTTAGGATATGATTTATACCCTAATTTCGAACAAGGTTTTCGCTTAAATCACGAGAACAATATTGAATCTGTTTTCGAAATCCAATGCGAACTTTTGTTGAACAACAAAGACGCATCTAACTCACAATATAGCCAGGTACAGGGTGCTAGAGGAAATACTCCTGATACAGGTTGGGGCTTTAATGTACCAACTGCAGCATTAGAATCGGCTTACGAAGCTGGTGATGTACGTCGTGATGCAACTATCCTTTACAGAGGTGAAACTACTCCAGAAGGTGATGCTATTTCTAATACTGCTGATAATCCCATGTATAATCAAAAAGCTTATGTACCATTTAATAAAATAATTACCGGTTTTAATCAGGGAGCTGATCAAAACGTAAGGGTAATGCGTTTTGCAGAGGTCTTATTAATGAATGCTGAGGCTGCAAACGAACAGGGGAACCCTACGCTTGCTAAAACTTCTTTAAACAGGGTAAGAGCTCGTGCCAGAGGTGGTGCTGCAGGCGTTGTGCCGGATGTAACCACATCAGATAAGGATGCGTTACGTCAAGCCATCTGGAAAGAAAGGTTTGTTGAATTGGCTATGGAATCTGACCGTTATTTTGATGTGATCCGTCAAGGACGTGCTGCAACCGTTTTTGGCCCTAAAGGATGGAAAGCTGGTAAAAACGAAGTTTGGCCAATCCCTTCGCAGGAAATTGAAAAAAGTGCAGGAACAATCACACAAAATCCTGGTTATTAATTGCTAACTTTTATAGAAAAGAAATGAAAACAAAATATTTTTTATTGATGGCAGCTATAACTTCAGGGTTATCCTCTTGCCAGAAAAAATTTGATCCATCGAGCTATGCACCAGCATTAAATATCGGTGGCTACACCAGCGCAAAACAAATTGCACCAAGTAATCTTGTTTCCTATTTTGCGTTTGATGGCGGCTTGATTGACAGCGCTTCTAATACTGCAGGTGTAAATACAGGTACAACATTTGGAACAGGTATAAAAAAACAATCGTTACAAGGTGCCTTAAACAGTTATGTTTTGGCTACACCATCGAACAAAGTAACGGCTTTAAAAAGTTTTACCGTAAGTGAATGGTTTAATAGCCCAGCGCCAAGCACCGGCATTATCGGATTATTTACCTTAGCCAATATCACCCAATTTTGGGGTAATATTGAAATCTTTATCGAAAATGGAAGTACAGCAACTGATGGTAAATTAAGAATACACCTGAATCAAGGTGGTTCAGATAAAGAATATCAGGTAAATGGTGTTCAAAATCTATTTGGTAAATGGGTAAACTTAACAGTTTCTTACGATCAAACAACTTCTACTGTTAAAGTTTATATCAATGGTTCTAGAGTAGCAGCGATCGCTTCTACCGCTACGGGCCCTCTTGCGTTTACCAATACAGGAAAATTTGTTTTTGGTACCGTTCAATTCCAAACTACCCCAAGTCAGACTACTGGAACAACCAAACAGGATTGGGCCAGCTTTTTAACCGGACAGATTGATGAAGTTAGACTTTTTGATAAAGCCTTAACTGATGCAGAAGTAAGCGCACTTTCTATTTTAGAAGGTAGAGGAAAATAATCCTTTTCCAACGCTTGAGAAAGGCAATTAATAATAAAGGGTTGTCAGTGATGGCAACCCTTTTTAACCATGTATAATGACAAAAATCTTCCCATATTTTTTAATTCTTGTTCTTTTTGTAACAGCCTGCAAAAAAAGCGACACACCCGCGCCGGTTGATCCACCTGTTACACCAACATCTTTCGCTTTTAGCGACTTAAAGGTAAACGACGCTTACAATGGCTTTACCTATTATGGTTTAAACAATAGCCCTGTTATCAAAATAACATTCTCATCACCGATCAATTCCACTTCTATAAGTGGTAATGTTACCCTTACTGATGCCTCTGGAAATTCAGTAGCATTCACTTCCAAATTAGAGAACAACGATAATACGGTTGTAATTACCACTACGGCATTACAGCCCATTACTAAATATATTTTAAACATTAATAACAATTTATCATCAAAAACCGGTGGCAAACTTCAATCGGCAGTTGCTGTAAACCTGATCACTGCTGTAGATGATGCAGATAAATTTGCCCGCATCAGCGACGATGACCTTTTAACTTTAGTTCAAAAGCAGACTTTTAAATATTTCTGGGATTTTGCACACCCAACCAGCGGCCTTGCAAGAGAAAGAAATACATCTGGTAATACCGTAACTTCCGGTGGATCGGGTTTTGGGATTATGGCCTTGGTTACCGGTATCAGCAGGAATTTCATCAGCAGGGCCGATGGATTGACGAGGATCCAAAAGATGGTATCCTTTCTAAAAACTGCCGACCGCTTTCATGGCGCCTATCCACATTGGTTGGATGGCAATACCGGAAAAGTAATTCCGTTCAGTACCAAAGATAATGGTGGCGACCTTGTTGAGACTTCGTTTTTAATGGCAGGGCTAATTACCGCCCGTCAATATTTTAATGGAACTAATGCAGCAGAAACTGCATTACGGGCTGATATAAATACCATTTATAACGCCGTAGAATGGAACTGGTACAGAAAAGATAACAGTAATACACTTTACTGGCACTGGAGCACTAATTATAATTGGGACATGAACCTGCCCATTAAAGGCTGGAACGAGTGCTTAATCACTTATGTGATGGCTGCAGCCTCTCCTACTTATTCGATCCCTAAAACTGTTTATGATACTGGTTGGGCACAAAACGGAGCAATGAAAAATGGGAATACCTATTATGGTGTTCAACTTCCTTTAGGCTCAGCCAATGGTGGCCCATTATTTTTTTCGCACTATTCTTTCTTGGGCATCAATCCAACAGGTTTAAGTGATGCTTACGCAAATTACGAAACACAGACTAAAGCGCACACGCAGATTAATTATAATTATTGCAAAGCCAATCCACTCGGGAACTATGGTTATGGCGAAAATTGCTGGGGTTTAACGGCAAGTGATATCCCTAACGGATATACTGCAAGTGCACCGAACAATGATGTTGGTGTAATTGCTCCTACTGCAGCATTATCATCTTTTCCGTATACACCAACAGAATCGATGCAGGCGCTAAAATATTTTTATTACAAGCTAGGCAACAAAACCTGGGGTGATTATGGTTTTTACGATGCTTTCTCCCTAAAAGATCAATGGTTTGCTTCTTCTAGCCTGGCGATAGATCAGGGACCAATAGTAGTGATGATCGAAAATTATAGAACCAAATTAATCTGGAACTTATTTATGTCGGCCCCTGAAGTTAAAACAGGCATGAAAAATCTTGGTTTTAGCAGTCCCAATCTTTAACATTATACATCAGCAATGAAATTTATATTCCGAAACTTCCTCTTATTATCATTTACTCTTTTTACACTATCATCATGTGCACAGCATGAAATACAGACATACAATCCCGATCTCTCCATTAAAAAAAACCTTACCGACATTGAATTATTGGATCTTGTGCAAAAACAGACTTTCCAATATTTCTGGGACGGGGCTGAACCCACATCGGGTGCTGGTAGAGAACGCTTTCATGTGGATAACGTGTACCCGGAAAATGATAAGAATACAGTGGCAACTGGCGCAACTGGCTTCGGCTTGATGGCTATTTTAAGCGGTATTGATAGAGGTTATGTAACGAAAAAAGAAGGATTAGACCGTTTAGACAAAATACTCGATTTCCTTTCCAAAGCAGATCGCTTTCATGGCGCATGGTCGCATTGGATAAATGGTGAAACAGGGAAAGTACGCCCATTTGGACAAAAAGACAATGGAGGCGATTTAGTGGAGACTTCGTTCGTTGCACAGGCTTTAGTCTGCATCGCCGAGTATTATAAAAATGGAACTGATCCCGAAAAAGCTTTGGCAAAAAAAGCGGATGAACTTTGGAAGGGTATCGATTTTAGTTGGTTCCGCAACGGACAAAACGTATTGTACTGGCATTGGTCGCCAGCGTACAATTGGGAAATGAACTTTCCCGTTAAAGGCTACAACGAGTGTTTGATTATGTACGTTATGGCCGCCTCATCCCCTACGCATGGTGTTCCTGCAGAGGTTTATCACGAAGGTTGGGCAAGAAACGGGCAGATTAAAACTAATTTCAACTTTTATGGTCATCCCTTTACTTTAGATTATCAGGGTCAGAAAAAATCGGTTGGTCCTTTGTTTTGGGCGCATTACTCTTATCTGGGTTTAAACCCGAAAGGATTGAAAGACCGTTATGCCGATTATTGGGAAAATAATGTAAACCATACCCTTGCCATACACGATTACTGTGTAGCCAACCCCAAGAAATTTAAAGGTTACGGCGAAAATAACTGGGGCTTAACGGCCAGTTATTCGGTAAAAGGTTATGCAGCACACAATCCTCAGGAAGATTTTGGCGTAATCTCCCCTACTGCCGCTATATCATCAATCCCATATACCCCAAAAGAATCGATGAGGGTAATCAGGCATCTTTACGAAGATCTGGGCGATAAAGTTTGGGGGAAATATGGTTTTTACGATGCTTTTTCAGAACAGGACAATTGGTATCCGAAAAGATATTTAGGCATTGACCAAGGCCCAATAGTCGTGATGATCGAAAATTACAGATCAGGCTTACTTTGGAAGCTTTTTATGGGAAATAAAGATGTTCGAAATGGATTAAAGAAACTGGATTTCCAATTTAAGCCATAGTATTCAATAGTATATAAATGTTTAGCCATCATATATTTCAAATTAAATCTACAGAACCATGAAAAGAATAATTTTAATATTAACAGCAATGATAGGATTTGTGACCCTAAATTCGGGCTTCACTACCGTACCGGACGCTAAACATAAAACCGTAAAATCAAAGTTTGCAACCGTAAATGTAACCGCAACAAATTCCACCAGCGATGGCGTATATGTTAGACTAGAAAACAATACCAGTGGTGGTGTTTATTCTTTCTTTATCCCACCAAACTCGCCAAGCGGAACAGTAATCGGACAAATACCAGAAAACGGAGACAGTTACACTGTAAAATTAACCTCAACAGGTGGAGCGCACGATATGTGGGTTTACTGGGAACATCAATCGCACGTTACCGGACTAAGCGTTAGCGGAATGTCGATAGGCTGTTCAAGCTGTGCCAGAATAAACATTTTTAATTAACCCTTACGAATAATGGCTAAACATTTATTCAAAATATTTTTAATTTCATTGCTGTTATGCAGTACTTATACTGTTTATGCTCAGCAAAAAACATATTGCAACCCAATCAATGTAGATTATGGTTATACGCCATTCGAATCTTTTACTGAATGGGGCAAACACCGCGCTACTGCCGATCCGGTGATCGTAAATTATAAGGGCGACTTCTATCTTTTCAGTACGAACCAGTGGGGTTATTGGCATAGCGCCGATATGCTGAACTGGAAATTCCACGAAAGAAAATTTCTCCGTCCCTGGAATAAAACAAAAGATGAATTATGTGCACCAGGTGTAGGTATCGTTGGCGATACTATGGTTGTTTTCGGGAGTACTTATACTAAAAATTTTACGTTATGGGGAAGTACCGACCCAAAAGGGAATAAATGGTTTCCACTTGTTGATTCCCTAGAAATCGGCGGCTGGGATCCATCTTTTTTTACAGATGACGATGGCAAGTTTTACATGTACAATGGAAGCAGCAACAATTACCCCATGTACGGCGTAGAATTAGACCGTAAAACTTTTCAACCTAAAGGCACCCGCACACCAATGTACCTGCTTGAAAGCTGGAGATATGGCTGGCAGCGTTTTGGAGAATATATGGACAATACATTTCTTGATCCTTTTGCGGAAGGCGCATGGATGACCAAACATAATGGCAAATATTATTTTCAATACGGAGCTCCAGGAACAGAATTTAGCGGTTATTCTGACGGTGTAGTGGTTGGAACTAAACCTTTGTTTTATGATAGTCCATTCACCCCGCAATCTGATCCTTTAAGTTATAAAGGCGGTGGATTTTCGCGTGGTGCAGGCCATGGCGCAACCTTTCAGGATAATAGCAAAAATTACTGGCACATTTCTACCAGCATTATCTGCGTAAAAAATACCTGGGAGCGCAGGATGGGTATCTGGCCAACTGGTTTTGATAAAGACGATGTGATGTGGACCAATACTGCCTTTGGAGACTATCCGCTCTATTTACCTTCCGAAAGAAAAGAAGGTGGCCCTGCTGGCCCGGGCTGGATGCTCATCAACTATAAAAAACCAGTTACCGTTTCATCTACATTAGGAAGCTTTAATGCCAACAATGCCGTTGATGAAAGCATTAAAACTTATTGGAGTGCAAAAACCGCAAACAATGGAGAATGGATTCAGACTGATCTAGGGAGCCTTGCAACCGTTAATGCCATACAGATTAACTATGCCGATCAGGACGCCGAATTTATCGGCAAACAGACCGGAATTTACCATCAGTATAAAATCCTTTCATCAATCGACGGAAAAAAATGGACTACCCTGGTTGATAAAAGCCAAAACAAAACTGATGTTCCACATGATTACATCGAACTCCAAAAACCGGTAAAAACCAGATTTATCAAAATGATAAACATCCACATGCCTACCGGAAAATTTGCCATTAGCGGCTTGCGTGTTTTCGGCAATGGAAATGGAGAAAAACCAACAACAGTTAAAAACCTGATTGTATTGAGAACAGAAAAAGATAAACGTAGTGCCTATATCAAATGGGAACCTGTTGATAACGCCTTTGCCTATAACCTCTACTATGGTACGGCGCCAGATAAGCTGTATAACTGCATTATGGTCCACGATTTTAATGAGTACTGGTTCAAAGCAATGGACAGCCAAAAAGCATATTATTTTACCATTGAAGCAATAAATGAGAATGGTGTATCGGTAAAAACCGAAGTAAAGAAAGTTGATTAAAATAAATGCTCATGCTCGTTTGTAACGAATGTGAAAATAACCAATCGCTTTTAGCGATTAATGTTAACACTATAAAATCGTAAAACCATTTAGGCACTCGCTGGAAACGAGCGCCAGCTAATAAAAGAATAAAACACACATATAATGAAGAGAGTGAATATCCTGGTTGTTTTTTTAACCCTGCTTGTACTGAACGGATCAGCACAAACCAAAAAACCTGTTTCGGCAGAAGATGCAAAGATGAATACCTTCATCAGCAACCTCATGGCGAAAATGACCGTTGATGAAAAAATTGGTCAATTGAATCTGCCAAGTTCTGGCGATATCACCACCGGACAGGCCAATAGTAGCGACATTTCTAAAAAAATCAGAGATGGACAGGTTGGTGGTTTATTTAACATTAAAGGAGTAGATAAGATAAAGGCAGTTCAAAAGATTGCAGTAGAAAACAGTCGAATGAAAATTCCTTTGCTTTTTGGAATGGATGTGATCCACGGTTACAACACCGTTTTCCCAATTCCATTAGGAATGAGCTGTGTTTGGGACATGAATGCCGTACAAAAATCGGCAAGGGTTGCTGCAATAGAGGCCAGTGCAAGTGGAATTAACTGGACCTTCTCTCCTATGGTTGATATTTCGAGAGACCCGCGTTGGGGCCGTATCTCGGAAGGAAGCGGAGAGGATGCTTATTTAGGTTCGCAGATTGCTGCAGCCATGGTGAAAGGTTATCAAGGTAAACTTCAGGCCAATAATGAAATCTTAGCCTGCGTAAAACACTATGCACTTTATGGCGCTGCCGAAGCTGGCAGAGATTATAATACCACCGATATGAGCAAAGTGCGCATGTACAATGAATATTTTCCACCATACAAAGCCGCAGTTGACGCTGGAGCAGCCAGTATTATGGCTTCTTTTAACGAGGTTGATGGCATTCCTGCTACGGGAAGCAAATGGTTAATGACTGACGTTTTACGCAACCAATGGGGCTTTAAGGGTTTTGTGGTAACTGATTATACAGGTATTCCTGAAATGATTGCACACGGCATGGGCGATTTACAAACTGTTTCTGCCTTAGCTTTAAATGCAGGTATTGATATGGATATGGTTGGCGAAGGCTTTTTAGGCACCTTAAAAAAATCATTGGCAGAGAAAAAAGTTGGCATGGCACAAATAGACAGGGCCTGCCGATTAGTGCTTCAGGCAAAATATAAATTGGGTTTATTTGCTGATCCTTATAAATTCTGTAATGCAGAAAGAGCAGAAAAAGAGGTTTTTAGTCCAGCTAACCGCCAGGTTGCGCGCGAAATCGCAGCTGAAAGCTTTGTATTACTAAAAAATAACAATAATTTACTTCCATTAAAAAAATCAGGTACTATTGGCTTAATCGGTCCATTGGCAGATAATACTGCCAATATGTATGGTACCTGGAGTGTTGCTGCCCTTTTTGATAAATCGGTAACTGTACTTCAAGGTTTAAAGAATGTTTTGGGTGATAAAGCGAAAATTTTAACCGCACGGGGCGCTAATTTTTTAGCAGATTCTGCAATGGAGCACCGTTATGTAAACATCCACAACCCCACTTACAAACGCGATCCACGAACTGAAGCAGAGATGATTAAAGAAGCTTTAGAAGTTGCTAAAAAATCGGACGTTATTGTAGCTACCATTGGTGAAGGTTCAGAATTTACAGGCGAAAGCAGCAGTGTAACCGATATCCAGATTCCTGAAACGCAGAAAAACCTGTTAAAAGCACTGGCCAAAACAGGAAAACCAGTGGTACTGGTATTATTTACCGGCAGACCATTGGCATTAAACTGGGAGCAGGAAAACATTCCTTCCATTTTAAATGTCTGGTTTCCAGGCAGTGAAGCAGGAAATGCAATTGCCGATGTGCTTTTTGGCGATGTTAATCCTTCAGGTAAACTGAGTGCAACTTTCCCTCAAAATGTAGGCCAGGTGCCTTTGTATTATGCACACAAGAATACCGGTAGGCCGCTGGCAGAGGGTAAATGGTTCGAAAAATTCCGCTCCAATTATTTAGATGTTAGCAACGATCCTTTATATCCATTCGGTTTTGGCTTAAGTTATACTACATTCAGCTATAGCGATGTTAAATTGAGTTCAAACATCCTAACTAAAGGAAAATCGATCACCGCATCGGTTACGCTAAGCAATACAGGTAAACATGATGGTAAAGAAGTTGTTCAATTGTACATACAGGATCTTGTGGGCAGCATTACCCGTCCCGTTAAAGAGCTAAAAGGTTTCCAAAAGCTTATTTTAAAAGCCGGAGAAAGCAAAACCGTCTCTTTCAATATTTCGGAGAACGACCTTAAGTTTTACAATGCTGACTTAAAATTCGTAGCAGAGCCTGGCGATTTTAAAGTATTTATCGGAACAAATTCACGCGATGTAAAAGAAGCATCTTTTACACTGAAATAAAGACAATTAGGTTTGGTTATGAACCCTGTGCTATTGTAAAGTAGCCAGGGTTTTCTATTTTTGTTAAATGAAACCATCATGATTTACCAAAACACACCTTGAAATAACAAATCATTACAGCTTCATCACCTTTAAAAATAATATAAAACGGATGAAAAAGATTTTTTTTACCATCTGCATTCTTTTTTCTGTACTCTTTTTAAACGCTCAAGACTTAAAAAAATACGACAAGGGAAGCTATATCAAAGGAAAGGATTCCATTTACTACAGAATCCTGTTTCCCGAGAATTTTAATCCCGACCAAAAATATCCGATCATATTTTTTCTGCATGGAAGCGGAGAAAGAGGTAACGATAATGCGAGTCAACTGGTACACGGTGGAAAATTGTTCTTAAAAAACGATCTACGCAAAAATTTCCCTGCTATTGTTGTTTTCCCACAATGCCCATCAAACGATTTTTGGGCAAATGCCAATTTTGAGAAAGATGCCAAAGGTAAAAGGAAAATCAGTTTTGTGGAGGGCGGCAAACCAACTAAAATTATGCATGCGCTACAAGGCATGGTTAAAAACTTCCTTAATAAACCTTATGTAAATAAAGAGCAGGTGTATGCGGGTGGCTTATCAATGGGTGCAATGGGTACTTATGAGCTGTTAAGAAGAGAACGCCGCAAATTTGCCGCTGCCGTTGCTATTTGTGGTGGAGACAATACCAACAATATTAAAAAATATCAAAAAATACCCCTTTGGATTTTTCATGGGGCAAAAGATGATGTCGTTGATCCGGCTTTTTCAATTGCCATAGCCGAACGCTTGAAAACGGTTGGCGATGAAGTGAAATTTACCCTTTACCCAAATGCCAACCACAATAGCTGGGATAGCGCCTTTGCAGAACCAGAGTTGTTGAGTTGGTTGTTTTCGCATAAAAAGCAATAGGTTAAATCAAACCTCGCAGGTTTTAAAAACCTGCGAGGTCTAAAAATAGCTTTACTCCTCCATGTCATCGATCAATTGTCGATATTTCTTTTCGTGATATTCTTTATAAAAAGATAATCCACCAAACCAATCAATAACTTCTTCTCTTTTCAAAGATGTAGACTTATCCGATAAAATTATCCTATATGATGAATATGGATAGTCTCTAAAATCTTTTATTATTCCATGCTTTTGTGGATTTGAATGGATATAATAGATCAGTTCAGTGATATAAGATTCATCCTCAACTTTCTTCCTTTTAAACCGTTCTTCAAAAAGCTTTCCAGTGCGGTCAAATCGTTTATTAAAGGCCTTAGCATAGGCATTGAATAAATTAGAAAAGCTCCTTTCAATACTTACTGCAATCTTGTTTTCCTCCTTTACTCTAATTAAAAGATGAAAATGATTATTTAATAAACAGTAAGCAAAAATATCTGCTACAGGTAAAATATACTTCTTTAATAATTTCAGAAAATAAAGATAATTTGATTCTTCCCGGAAAATGATCTCACTATTATTTCCTCTATTGTATAGATGATAGTAAGTTTCATATTCTAAAGGAATTGTTTTAATCATACTTAAACATAAATAAATTCATCTAAAAATCAAATATCATTATATTCCAGACCTCGCAGGTTTTAAAAACCTGCGAGGTCTAAAAACAAAAAAAGTCCCGATGTTAACATCAGGACCTTTTCTATAAATACGCTAATTGATATTATTCTGCCATATTATGGTAAACCGCCTGCACATCATCATCTTCCTCCAACTTATCAATCAATTTCAAAACATCAGCTGCCTGCTCTTCCGTTACCTCATGGTGAGATAAAGCAATACGCTCTAGTTTTGAACTCTTTAACTCAATGCCTTTTTCCTCTAAAGCTTTTTGTAAAGAACCAAAATTTTCGAAAGCACCTTGAGCAACAGCGATATCGTTACCCTCTTCATCAGCCTCTACGTATAATTCTTCTAACCCCGCATCGATTAATTCGAATTCCAATTCTTCAAGATCTAAACCTTCAGCCGGTACAAAACGGAAAACAGATTTGCGGTTAAAAACGAAATCTAACGATCCGGTTTTACCCAAAGTACCATTCGTTTTGTTAAAATAACTACGAACGTTTGCTACAGTACGGTTTGTATTATCAGTAGCTGTTTCAATTAAAACTGCAACACCGTGCGGCGCATAACCTTCATACACAATTTCTTCATAATTGGCCATCGATTTATCAGATGCACGCTTAATAGCAGCCTCTACTCTATCTTTTGGCATGTTTACCGCTTTCGCATTTTGCATAGCCGTACGTAAGCGCGAGTTGGTTTCTGGATGAGGTCCGGACTCCTTAACTGCCATTACAATATCTTTACCAATACGCGTAAACTGAACCGCCATTTTGGCCCAACGCTTAAATTTTCTCTCTTTTCTAAATTCGAATGCTCTTCCCATTTTTTTAGCAACGGTTGGTTAACTGCTTAATTGTCTGAACCGGTTAACTGTAATACATAACGATTTAAACAATTAACCGATTTAAACAGTTAACCTAAACCCTATTTTTTTAAATTATTCAACATATCAATTGTCAGTTTCGATAAATCGAACTCTGGTTTCCATCCCCAATCTTTTGCAGCATAGCTATCATCGATAGAACGTGGCCAGCTATTTGCAATTTGCTGACGGGGATCATTAGCGGCGTAAGATAATGTAAAATCTGGAATATGTTTTCTGATTTCTGCAGCCAAAACCTCTGGAGTAAAACTTACACCGCCAAAATTATAACTGCTTCGCACAGAAATCTGATCTGCTGGCGCATCCATTAGTTCGATGGTTCCACGGATGGCATCATCCATATACATCATTGGCAACTCGGTTTCTGCATTTAAGAAACTCTGGTAACTACCCTTTTTCAATGCATCGTGAAAAATGTGGATCGCATAATCTGTTGTACCACCACCCGGAGCGGCTTTCCAGCTGATTAATCCTGGATAACGGATACTCCGTACATCCAATCCGTATTTTTGGTTATAATATTCGCACCAGCGCTCCCCCGCCAGTTTACTGATTCCATAAACGGTATTCGGATCCATTACACAATATTGCGAGGTATTATCTTTTGGCGAATTCGGGCCAAATACAGCAATAGAACTTGGCCAATACACCTTTGCAGTTTTGTATTCTAAAGCTAAATCTAAAACATTCAACAAGCCGTTCATATTTAAATCCCAGGCTAATTTTGGATTTTGCTCACCTGTAGCTGATAATAAAGCCGCTAAAAGGTAAACCTGTGTTGGTTTGTATTTATGAAAAATGCCATTAATCATTTCCTTATCAAGCACATTCACAAATTCAAACGGTGCAGAGTTTTTGATGTCGTAATCTGGTCTGCGAATATCGCATGCAACCACATGATCATCACCATATATTTTACGTAACATGGTTACCAACTCGGTACCAATTTGCCCGTTAGAGCCTAAAACAACAATTTTTTCTTGCATAATTTTTTTGAGATTGAGCAAAGGTAAAAAAATGAGATAAAAGGCGATAAAATATTTATACTTAGTGTATAAATAGGGTTAATTGTATAAACCTAAGTTAACTGTAAACCGCAATTGTTTAATTGTTGCGTTGCCAACTGAAAACTGTTAACTGATATGCCCAGTCTTAGAACCTTTCAACAATGAAACAAACTTGATTATATTTCAACATTAATTTTATTACATTTACTACACTTACTCGCATAACCAAATAACAAATGACTCACGCTGAGCCTGAAAAATCTGATGATTTACTTGATCGCTTAAAACTGGGCGATAAGCAGGCTTACGAAAAAATATATTTCACCTATAGTAATGAGCTTTTATTGGCAGCTTACAAAAAAACAGGCGACAAGGTAATTGCTGAAGAACTGGTACAGAACATCTTTATCTCCCTTTGGGAAAAGCGGCAGGAAGCAGTGATCAATAACCTCCAGGCATATTTGTTCGGCGCCTTGAAGTTAGGTGTAATCAACCACATCAGGAGCCTGGTTATGGAGAATAAGTACATGGAGTACCAAACTCTAACCTATTCAGAAAACCATCTGGATACTACAAACCTGGTCGATCTTCACGACCTGTCATCCATCATAGAAGAAGGTATCAACTCGCTTCCAGAAAAAACACAGGAAGTTTTCAGGCTGAGCCGGTACCAACACCAATCTACTAAAGATATTTCTGCTGGTTTAAATATTTCCGAAAAAGCTGTAGAATACCATATCACCCGGTCAATTAAAAGAATTAAGGAATATATTAAAAATTTTTACATCTTTTTATAGCTGATTACCAGTCAATTGCAAATTATTTCAGCTTTTTCATCCTCTACCTTTAGGGGTTCGCATCCGTTGCGTTACTTGTATAATATAGAGCCAAATATTCTTTCTTATGGACCAGAAATCATTTTACGATTTACTAAGCCGTTACGAAAACGGAAATTGTACCGAAGCCGAAAAGCTTTGGGTAGATAAATGGTATCATAATTTAAACAGCAGGAATTTTAAAGATCTATCGTCAACCGAACTCGAAGAAATGCAGGCCAATACCTGGCTAAACATCAATAATATTGAACGCACACCAATAGTAAAGGTTAAAAGGCTTTGGCCAAAATTTGCAGTCGCAGCAGCTATATTGGTTACCTTTTTTATCGGAGGATTATACCTAACCAACTACAACCATGCTGAACAATCTTTCATTGATGAAAACAGCAATTTAGGCTTAATCAGCAAAACCAATGATACTGATCGTCCCATTATTATAGCGTTTAGCGATGAAAGCACCGTAACACTTAAACCGCAGGCCAATATTATTTATCCAAAAGTTTTTTCTGCCAACAAAAGAATGGTCTATTTAAAAGGAACAGCCTTCTTTTCAGTAAGCAAAAACCCTAAGCGGCCGTTTTATGTATATAATCAAAAACTGGTTGTACGTGTTTTGGGTACCAGCTTTTGGGTAAAATCGTCAACAGATAAACTTCCCGCCCAAGTTGCAGTAAGGACCGGAAAAGTTCAGGTAGAAGAGAATCAGAAAAGCTCGTTATTTACTTTCGCTAAAGAAAAACTGGCTAAACCTATTCTTCTTACACCAAATCAAAAGGGCGTTTTTGCCGACCACAAGTTAAATAAAACATTGGTAAGCAAGCCTATTCCTTTGGCAGAGGCTTACAACATACCCACAAGTTTGAGCTATAATTTTAAAGAAGAAAGTATTAAAGAAATTTTCAAAACCTTATCCGAGGCTTATGGTATAGAGATAAAATCGGATAATGAGCAGATTTCGGCCTATACTTTTACCGGAGATTTAAGCAAAAAAGGGCTATATGAGCAGCTCGATCTGATCTGTGGAACCATCTCAAGCAAATATTACATCCAGGGAACCAGTATTGTGGTTTCTAATAAAAACTAACCAAATATATAAACATGATGAAGAAGAACCACAACACCAACAGCCCATAACCGCGGCTCCACTTTCCATAATATTTTTCTAAAAAACAAAGCCGACAATGTGGGGCATTGCCGGCGAGTTAAATACATCAGAAATGTATTCATGGTATTTCTATGTCCAATAAATCCAATCATTTAATGAACAATAACCAAATTTATGAAAAAAAATCAACTTATTTCGCTGGCGATATATGCAATGAGAGTTTCGATTTACCAAATACTTGCAATAATAATTTTTACTTGTGGTGCTTTTGCCAAAAATGTCGACGCCCAAGATTTTCTGAATAAATCAATTTCAATTAAAGCCGATCAAACAGATATTAAAACCATTATAGAAAAAACAGAATACTTAACCAATGTTAAATTTGTTTACAGCCCACAATTAATAAACTCCAACCGTAAAGTTTCTATTAATGTGGTTAACCAAAAGCTTAAATACTTTCTTGAGAATTCGCTAAAACGTTATGACGTGGGATATAGGATAGTTAAAGATCAGATTCTGCTCTATTCTATTCCCGCCAATAACAACCTCGAACTACTAAAAGCCTTCGAGGGCATTGTTACCGGAAAAGTAACCGACAGTAAAGGGAATGCCATCCCTGGGGTATCGGTTACCGTTAAAGGAAAATCAATCGGGACCACAACCGACGAAAATGGTGCTTTTGCTTTAAAAGGCCTAACTGTTGACAGCCGGGTAATCGTGGTAAGATACGTAGGTTTCATTTCTAAAGAAGTAAACCTATCACCTGGCAATGCCGACGAAAACCTGAGTATCAGCCTATCAGAAGATAACCTACAATTGGAAAGTGTGATGGTAACCGGCGGTAATCCAAAGAAAAAATTAGAAAGCAGTGTGGCATTAACCTCGGTGAGTAATAAAGATATAACCAACCGGGCACCGTTAAACAGTACCGATTTATTAAAAGCCATACCAGGTTTAACGGTAGAAAGTACAGGTGGCGATGGTCCGGGAAATGTTTGGGTAAGGGGCTTTCCGCAACAGGGCGGATATATTTTCCTTGGTATACAGGAAGATGGATTACCGCTTTTACCAACTGGCTTCAACACAAACCCATCTGTAGATCAATACTATAAAACAGATCTGACTATCCAGAACATAGAAGCCATCAGAGGAGGTAACGCCTCAATTGTTCAGGCCAATACACCAGGTGCAGTGGTAAATAACATCAGCTACGTTGGTGCAGATAAACAATATGGTCAATTTAAGTTTACAACAGGTTTTTCGCAAGGATTGTACCGTGTTGATGGTAACACCGGAGGCAAAATAAACGACCAGATCAAATACAATATCGGTGGTTTTTACCGTACTGATAACGGTGTGGTAGATCAAGGTTTTAAGCCAGCTAACCAGGGTGGACAGATTAAAGGGAACATGACTTTTAATTTTAAGAACAATAAAGGCTTTTTCAGGGTGTATGGTAAATACCTGAATGATAAAGTTCAGTTCTTATTAACGAGTTATTATCCTTACGATGGTACCGGGAAGCCAACTACTTACCGCGATTATGACATGGCCTCTCAATCGATTACGCCAACTCAAACAGAATGGAGTTATAATGATCCGGCAGCGGGAAGCCATAATTTTAGTTTAACAGATGGAATCCACACCAAATTGGGATCAGGTGGTTTTCAGTTCAACTACCTAACCGACAGTGGCTGGCAGATTGTTAACAATTTCCGTTATCAAAATACCCATACCAATTCTACCTATACTGCCCCTGCAGGAATTGTAGCGAGAACAGCAGCAACGCCTTATTACTACCCTGGTGGTTCAGTGGCGCCTTTCGTAGCCGGAGATTATGTAATTACCTCTAATGCACAAGGACAAATTAATAGTGATGTTCAGATTGTTGATTACCTGGATTTAAGAAAGAAAATAAAAAACCACAGTCTTAACATCGGATTGGGCATCCACCAGTATAACCGGGATGATTTACGCTATGCTTTCCGTTCATTTACTGAATTTAAAGAGCACCCTAGCATCTTATTACAATCACCAACGGCTGCAGAGCGTACCATCCAAACCAAAAACACTTTTATTGGCGATACGAGAACCCTGTCTGTATATGCCGGAGACGAGATTAAAATATCTGAAAAATGGCGTTTAGATATTGGTGCCAGGATTGATAATCAAAATGTTAAAGGCGACAGACCTTATTATGCATTAAATGCAAATGGTACGGTTAATACAACCGCCAGTGCAAGCCCTAATATCTTAGGCTACACGCATTATGATGAAACTTTAACCAACTGGGCAGCTTCAGTAGGAGCAAACTACAAAATAAACACTACATCAAGTATTTTTGCAAGGGCTACAAAAGCATACAACGCACCAAACATTGGCGACTATAACGCATCGGCCTATAACCCCGTAAACATTAAAAAACGCCCGGTTTATTTAGGCGAAGTAGGTTTTAAATATGCTAAAAACAACCTGGCCATTTTCGCATCTGGAAGTTATTCGGCAATTAAAAACACATCATTAACCATTAATGTTCCAACAGTTGCATCAGGTTTACAGGCATTGGTGGCATTTGGTTCTACACGCACCTGGAGTGCCGAATATGAGGTTTCTTATAAAATTGCTAAACCACTAAGTTTGCGTTTAACCGGAACATTACAAGACTCTAAATACACCGATTACGAAGCAAACACAAGTAACAATGCCGCTGTTGCAGCCGAATTCGGCAATCGTATCTATAGCTTCACCGGCAAAAGAACCGAACGTGTTCCTGTACTCAACACCGAACTTGGCGCCAATTACGACTACAAAAACTTTAACCTATATATAGCAGCAAATTACATTGGCAGCCGCTTCACCTCTCCTAGCGATAGCTATAAACTACCTGCTTATGTAGTAATGAAAGCTGGGGCAGGATATAATTTTACTAAAAAGATTTCAATAAGATTTTGGGCAGACAACTTGTTAAATGCAAAAGTGCTGACAGAAGGCGATGTTCGCGGAGATCAGTTCAGAGATTTCTCAACCATAACCCCTGGCACATTAATGATTGGCAGAACATTACTTCAACGTACCTTCTGGGGATCATTAGCTTATTCATTCTAACAAATAAAACCGGAGTTCACGCTCCGGTTTTTTTAATTCTAAAACATCATGACAACAAGAAGATCATTTTTACAAAAGGTAAGCCTTGCTAGTGCAGCAGCTTTTTTAAGTCCATCATTAGTTACAACAGCTTTAGCAGCGTCTGCTAAAATTTCAAAAATCGGAATCGGACTTTTTACTTTAAGGGAGCAGCTAACTGCAGATGTAAAAGCCACAATAGAACAGGTGGCTAAAATCGGTTATAGCCAGGTAGAAACCTATTATGGCTATCCTGGCAAGTACGAAGTAAAAGGTTTTTGGGGTTTGGAAGCAAAAGACTTTAATACCTTATTAAAAGCAAATGGCCTTACCTCTCCTAGCGGACATTACAACGTAACTGAGTTTTTATCCTCAGGCGATGATAAAGTGCTAAAATCGCACATCGAAACCGCAGCCACCGTTGGCCAGAAATATTTCGTTATCCCAGCTTTGCCTACCGATATCAGGGCTAATGGAACATTAGATGATTACAGGCGCATGGCCTCAAAATTTAACCAAGCAGCTGAACTTTGCCAAAAGTCAGGATTGAAATTAGCTTACCACAACCACAACTTCGAATTTAAAGATCAGGGTAACGGGGCCACAGGCTACGAAATCCTGCTCGCTGAAACCGATGCCAAACTGGTAGGTTTTGAACTCGATATCTTTTGGGCGGTAAATGCAGGTTTAAACCCCGTTGACATGTTCAAGAAAAATCCGGGCCGTTATAAAATGTTCCATGTTAAGGATATGGATAAAGCAGACAAAGCAGTTTTCGTGGAAGTGGGTTCTGGCAGAATAGATTTCAAGCGCATTTTTGCTGCTTCTAAATTGGCTGGAGTAGATTATATTTTTACAGAACAGGATATTATCAAAAAAGCACCTTATGAAAGTATAGCCGAAAGCTATAACTACATCAAAAAAAACCTACTTTAAGCAGATTTTCTCCTTTAAAAAGCGGTGTTTTTAGATTTATTAGTAAATAATATGCTTACCTATACTAAATGTACTTTTTACACCAAGTAAAATCTATACAAAAACACGGTTTAAACCACATTAGAGCGACCAAAAGTTATTTATTTAGAACAATTCTACTCAGTAACAATCACATTGCACACCGATAATTTAACTTAAAAAAGTTATTCTTTCCGTTATATTTTTTCTAATATTACTAATTCAACACATAAGTAACCAATATATAAAATCATAAATACGATGCACAGAAGAGAAGCACTCAAAAACGTTGCATTTTTGCTGGGAGGGGCAATCTCAGCAAGTACAATGGGCGTTTTATTTGAAAGTTTTACGCTACCGGAAAACGAAAAGAACTTCGTCCTCTATTCACTGGAAGACGAAAAAATTTTTGCTGAATTTGCTGATATTATTGTTCCGACTACCAAATCATCTGCTGGGGCCAAGGCTGCAGGCTTAGGGAAGTTTATTCCGATGATGATGAAAGATTGTTACCCTGCCACCATGCAAGCTTCATTTGCGCAAGGTTTTAAAGATCTTCAGGCTAAATCCATGAAAGATTTCGGAAAAAGTTATATCACTTTAACACCAGCTGATCGTAAAAAACTAATGATCGATTTAAGGGCAATCGCACTTGCCCAAAAAGCGAGCAAATCAGAAGAGAATAAAGATTTAGCTTACTTTTTTATTACCGCAAGAGATTTAACCCTACTCGGTTATTATTCTTCAGAAATTGGTTGTACCAAAGCACGCGAATATGTGCTTATTCCAGGCCGATATGATGGCAGTGCGCCGTTAAAACCAGGTCAAAAATCTTGGGCAACCTAATTTCTAAAACAACAACAAAACATCATGAATTTAAATACAAATTTAAAAGCAGAAAATACTTACGATGCTATTGTTATAGGATCGGGAATTAGCGGTGGCTGGGCTGCCAAAGAACTTACAGAAAAGGGCTTACGCGTGTTGATGCTCGAAAGAGGAATGAACATTGAACACATTACCGGTTATGAAACGGCAATGAAAAACCCATGGGATTTTAAACATGCCGGAAAACTTACCGAAGAGCAAAAACGTACTCACCCGGTACAAAAAAGAGACTATCCATACCAGGAAGCAAATGAAAAATGGTGGGTAAACGATTTAGAATGTCCATATACGGAAGATAAACGTTTCGATTGGTACCGTGGTTTCCACGTTGGTGGAAAATCGTTAATGTGGGGCCGTCAAAGTTATCGTTTAAGCGATCATAACTTTGAAGATAATGCAAGAGACGGACATGGAAGCGATTGGCCTGTTCGTTATGCGGAACTTTCGCCATGGTACGATTATGCAGAACGTTTTGCTGGGATCAGTGGTTCAAAAGAAAACTGGCCTACCTGCCCTGACGGACAGTTTTTACCTCCAATGGATTTAAATATTGTAGAAAAATCGGTAAAAGCACGTATCGAAGAGCATTATAAAAGAGAACGGATTATGATGATTGGCCGTGTTGCCAATCTTACTGTGCCACATAAAGGCCGTGGCAATTGCCAGTACAGAAATTTATGTAGCCGGGGCTGTCCGTTTGGTGCTTATTTCAGCACACAGTCTTCTACCCTTCCTGCGGCAATGGCAACTAAACTTTTAACGTTAAGACCATATTCTATCGTAAATCATATAATTTATGATAAAGACACTAAAAAAGCCAAAGGTGTAATGGTTATTGATGCAGAAACCAACAAAACGATGGAATTTTATGCTAAAATCGTTTTTGTAAATGGTTCTACTCTAGGTTCAACATTCATTTTATTAAACTCTACATCAGAAGCACATCCAAATGGTTTGGGTAATGGAAGTGGTCAGTTAGGGCACAATTTAATGGACCACCATTTCCGTTGCGGAGCATCTGGAGAGGCCGAAGGTTTTGATGACAAATACACTTATGGACGCCGTGCAAACGGAATTTATATCCCTAGGTATCAGAATATCGGCAGCGATAAACGCGATTACCTGCGTGGTTTCGGTTATCAGGGTGGTGCAAGCAGAGCAAATTGGCAAGATGATGTGGCTGAATTGTCTTTCGGAGCAGATTTAAAACAAAAAATGACCACTCCAGGCAAATGGTCTATGGGCTTGGGCGGTTTCGGAGAGATGTTACCTTATTACGAAAACAAGGTATACATCGATAAAACCAAAAAAGACAAATGGGGACAACCTGTATTGGCTATCGATTGCGAGTACAAAGAAAACGAGAAAAAAATGCGTGTGGATATGATGAATGATGCTGCCGAAATGTTAGAAAAGGCTGGTATGAAAAACATCAAAACATTCGATAATGGCTGTTATCCAGGTATGGCGATCCACGAAATGGGTACCGCAAGGATGGGTAATGATCCAAAAACTTCTGTACTGAATAAGTGGAACCAGATGCACGAAGTAAATAATGTTTTCGTAACTGATGGATCTTGTATGCCATCAATCGCTTGCCAAAACCCATCGTTAACATTTATGGCTTTAACTGCCCGTGCCTGCGATTACGCTGTAAAAGAATTAAAGAAAAAGAACATCTAGACAAGGTAAAAGGCATAAGGTTAAAGGTGTAGGGTTTAATCGCCCTTAAACTTAAACCTTATGTCATACACCAATAGATATAGAAAACAACATCTAGACAGGTTAAAGGCATTAAGTCTTTAAGGTATCAGGGAAATTGCCCTAAACCTTAAACCTTAACCCCCTCACCTTTATAAACATGAAAAGAAAATTAAGAATGGGCATGATAGGCGGTGGAAAAGACGCTTTTATCGGTGCCGTACACCGTTTGGCTGCCAATATGGATGGCCTTATTGAATTATCTGCCGGAGCTTTAAGTGTAAATCCTGAAATTGGATACGAATCTGGAAAACTACTTTTTCTTCCGGATAACAGAATCTACACCAATTACGAAGAAATGCTGACGAAGGAAAGTGAATTGCCAGCAGATGAAAGAATTGACTTTGTAACCATCGTTACTCCAAACTTTGCTCACTTTGCCCCTGCAATGATGGCTTTGGATAAGGGTTTTAACGTGGTGATTGAAAAACCGATAACTTTAACTTTGGAAGAAGCAAAACAGCTAAAAGCTAAAGTAGAAGAAACTGGCTTAACACTATGTTTAACGCATACCTACTCTGGTTACCCAATGGTTAAACAGGCCAAACAAATGGTTAGCGAGGGTGCTTTGGGCGCAATCAGAAAAATCATGGTCGAATACCCACAAGGCTGGTTAAGCACCTTATCAGAACGTGAAGGAAATGCACAGGCAGCCTGGCGCACCGATCCATCTAAAACCGGAAAAAGCGGTAGCATGGGCGATATCGGTACGCACGCAGCTCATCTGGCAGAATATATTTCTGGTTTAAAAATTACTAAAATCTGCGCTGATTTAAGCATTGTTGTTCCAGGTAGAGCAATTGATGATGACGGAAACGTATTGTTAAAATTCGATAATGGTGCCAATGGCGTCCTTGTGGCTTCGCAAATTGCCGCCGGAGAAGAAAATGCATTAAAAATTAAAGTATATGGCGAAAAAGGTGGCATGGAATGGCACCAGATGGAACCAAACACCTTAATTGTGAAATGGTTAAATGCCCCTGCTCAAATTTACAGAACAGGCAACGGTTATATGGGTACTTTCGCACAGCACAACACCCGCACACCTGGCGGTCACCCAGAAGGTTACTTAGAAGCATTTGCAAATATTTATAAAAACTTTGCATTAACAGTAGATGCGAAGTTGAATAACGAGCAACCTACTGCTGCAATGTTAGACTTTCCAAGTACTGAAGATGGAATTAGAGGCATGGCATTTATCGAAAATGTAGTGGCTTCTAGCCAATCAGACCAAAAATGGTTAGACTATAAATTATAACAATCAGGCATGACAACGATAAAAGGACCAGCGGTATTTTTAGCACAATTTATAAGCGATGAAGCCCCATTTAATTCCTTAGACAGTATTTGTAAATGGGCAGCAGATTTAGGTTTTAAAGGCATTCAGATGCCAACCTTAGATACAAGATTTATCGATCTTCAAAAAGCTGCAGAAAGCAAAACCTATGCAGATGAACTGAAAGGAAAAATCGCTTCTTATGGCTTAGAAATTACTGAACTTTCTACACACTTACAAGGTCAATTGGTTGCGGTACACCCTGCTTATGATGATCTTTTTGATGCCTTTGCACCAAAAGAAGTACACAAAAACCCAAAAGCAAGAACAGAATGGGCTGTGCAGCAAATGAAATATGCGGCTAAAGCTTCTCAAAACTTAGGTTTAAATGCACATGCTACATTTAGTGGTTCATTATTGTGGCAATATTTCCATCCCTGGCCTCAGCGCCCGGCAGGATTGGTTGAAGAGGGTTTTGCAGAATTGGCAAAACGCTGGACACCAATTTTAAACGAATTCGACCAATGTGGCGTTGATGTTTGCTACGAAATACATCCAGGCGAAGATTTATTTGATGGCGAAACCTATGAAATGTTCCTAGCTGCGGTAAATAATCATCCTCGGGCATGCTTATTGTATGATCCATCACACTTTGTCTTGCAACAATTGGATTACATTCAATACATCGATTTTTACCACGAACGCATAAAAGCATTCCACGTTAAAGATGCAGAATTTAACCCTACAGGCAAACAAGGCACTTTTGGTGGATACCAGAGTTGGGCAAACCGAGCTGGTCGTTACCGCTCACCGGGCGATGGTCAGGTTGATTTTAAAACCATTTTTAGTAAATTGGCGCAATATGATTTTAAAGGTTGGGCCGTTATGGAATGGGAATGCTGTATCAAAAACCAACAGGATGGTGCCCGCGAAGGCGCAGATTTTATCAAAAAGAACATCATTAATGTAACCGATAAAGCATTTGATGATTTTGCAGCATCGGGCAGTGATAGCGCTTTCAATAAAAGAATATTAGGATTACAAGATTAACAAAACACAAAACACACACAGAATGAAAACCTGCATAAGCGACATCGAATAAATATTACCGCTTATGCAAGCTTGAATGCAATTAAAAACAACACAACACACATGAAAAAAACATTTTTAATTTTAGGCGCTGTAGTCATTTTTATGGCGTCGTTTTCAAAAGCCGATTTAACGAAGGAGAAAACTGTGGTTGCAGCTGCAACAGTAACAAGCCATGCTGCTTTTCAATCAAATCCGGGAGAAAAACTGATCAATAAATCAGACTGCCTGGGCTGCCATAACAAGACCAACAAAATTATTGGTCCTGCATATGTAGAAATTGCAAAAAAATATCCGGCAACCGAAAAAAACATTAACATGTTAGCCGATAAGATTATTAAGGGTGGAACCGGAGTTTGGGGCAATATGCCAATGACTGCCCACGCTACCCTTAAAAAAGACGATGCAAAATTAATGGTAAAGTATATCTTATCTTTAAAGAAAAAATAATCGACCCGAGTTAGCAAATCGATTTACTTATATGAAAACAGAGCAAGAAAATAAAAACACGAGTAACCGCCGTGATTTTATTAAGACCACAGCTATTGCCGCTGCTGCGTTTATGATCGTGCCCCGCCATGTTTTAGGTGGCCCAGGTTATTTAGCACCAAGCGATCGTTTATTGGTTGCTGGTATTGGTGTTGGCGGAAAAGGCCAAAGCGATTTAAGCATGTTTTACAAAAGCGGAAAAGCAGACATTGCTTTTTTATGCGATGTAGACGATCGCCGTGCAGCAAATAGTGTTAAAGCTTTTCCTAAAGCAAAATACTATAAAGATTGGCGCGAAATGTTAGATAAGGAACATAAAAATTTCGATGCTGTGTCTGTTTCTACTCCTGATCATAACCATGCCATACAGGCTTTAGCAGCAATGCAATTGGGTAAACACGTTTATGTACAAAAACCTTTAACACATGATATTTATGAAGCGCGGATTCTAACCGCTGCTGCAAAAAAATATAAAGTGGTAACCCAAATGGGAAATCAAGGTGCATCAAACGATGGTCCGCGCCAAATGAAAGAATGGTATGAGGCTGGTTTAATTGGCGATGTACACACGGTTTACGCATGGACTGATAGACCAGTTTGGCCGCAAGGCATTCCTCGCCCAACAAAAAAAGCCGAAATCCCTGCAGAATTAGATTGGAATTTATGGTTAGGTACTGCGCCCGAAAAAGATTATATTGACAAATTGGTCCCTTTTAACTGGCGTGGCTGGTGGGATTATGGCACTGGCGCCCTGGGCGATATGGGCTGCCACTTAATCGAAGCTCCGTTTAGCGTATTAAACTTAAAATATGCGAAAGAAGTTCAGGCCAGTGTAGGCTCTGTTTACGTAGATGAATTTAAACGCGGTTATTTCCCTGAAAGTTGCCCTCCATCAAGCCATGTTACCTTAAAATTCCCTAAAACAGATAAAACCGAAGGCGATGTTACTTTACACTGGATGGACGGTGGCATTCAACCAGAACGTCCGGAAGAATTAGAAGCGAACGAAACTTTTGGCGATGGCGGTAATGGCACCCTGTTTATTGGAACTAAAGGCAAGATGATGTCTGAAACGTATAGTGCAAACCCAAAATTATTGCCTTTAAGTAAAAACAAAGACATTAAGGTAACACCAAAATATACTCGTGTACCAGATGGTGCAAACGGACACTATAAACAATGGGTTGAAGCTGCAATTGCAGGTTATGGCAAGAAAGAAGTAAGTTCACCTTTCGAAATTGCCGGTCCGTTAACAGAAGCTTTACTAATGGCAAATTTGGCAATCAGAAGTTTCGATATCCAAAAAACGGTAAATGGCAAGACTACTTACCCAGGCAGGTACACTAAAATGCTTTGGGATAACGACAATATGAAAGTTACCAATTTTGACGAAGCCAACCAGTTTGTAAAACGCGAATACCGCAAAGGCTGGAACAATTTAACACTTTAATTATCATAACCTGATAGGTTTTTAAACGACGAAGTCCTCAATGAGGCCTTTGAAAACATTAAAAACTTCGAATTAATCCTATCAGGTTTTATTCTAAAAAAATGAAAAAAATCTTTCTTTCTGCTTGCATTTTGTTAGCAGTAACACAAATATCAAAGGCTCAAAAAGGCTTCAAGCCACTTTTTGATGGTAAAACAACAACAGGCTGGCATACTTACAACAAAACTACGGTTGGTAGCGCCTGGCAGGTTCAGGATGGCGCCCTTCATTTAGATTTAGCTACTAAAGGTAAAGATGGTGGCGGCGATTTGGTTACCGATAAAGAATATGGCGACTTCCATTTAAAATATGAATGGAAAGTGGCTCCGAAAGCAAATAGCGGTTTAATTTTTTATGTTCACGAAGAACCTAAATACCATGCTACTTATTCTACAGGTTTAGAAATGCAGGTTATTGATAACGATGGCCACCCAGATGGGAAAATCACTAAACACCGTGCCGGCGATTTATACGATCTGGTAAAAAGTTCATCAGAGCCGGTTAAAGCTGTTGGCGAATGGAATAAGGCAGAAATCATTAGTAAAAAGGGCAAATTAACGCTAATTTTAAACGGTGTTGAAGTCGTAAAAACTACCCTTTGGGACGATAACTGGAAAAAGATTGTTGCAGGCAGCAAATTTGCAACATGGGAAAACTGGGGTACTTTTAAAACAGGTAAAATTGCTTTACAAGATCACGGAGATGAAGTTTGGTACAAAAACATCTCCATTAAAGAACTGTAAATAAGGTTGAAGGCGGAAGGTATAAGGTTGAAGGTCATAGCCTTCGCTTCAACAATAATGCCTAAAACTTAATAATATAAAAAAGAGGCTGAAGGCGTAAGCGTAAAAGATTGAGGGTTTTATATCCCTTGCTTTAACCTTACGCCTTAAACCTTAAACCTAATCTTATATAAACCAAATGAATAGCACTACTCGCTTTAAACTCTCTGCCATGATGTTCCTGGAATTTTTTATCTGGGGCGCCTGGTTTGTAACACTTGGAACTTTCTTAGGAAATAACCTTAAAGCCACGGGCTCAGAAACCGGAGCTGTATTTTCAACTCAATCATGGGGGGCCATCATTGCTCCTTTTATTGTAGGTTTAATTGCCGACAGATATTTTAACGCTGAAAGAATTTTAGGTGTGTTACACATTATTGGTGCAGTATTAATGTATCAAATGTACAATGCTACTGATGTAAGTGTTTTTTACCCATATGTATTGGGTTACATGATCCTTTTTATGCCAACTTTAGCTTTGGTTAACTCAGTTTCTTTCAATCAAATGAAAGATCCGGAGAAAGAGTTTTCATCAATCCGCATTTGGGGTACCATAGGCTGGATTGCTGCAGGTTTATTAATCAGTTATTTTTTCCATTGGGATTCAAAAGAAGGCACAGAAGCTGGCTTATTGAAAAATACTTTCTTAATGGCTGGTATAGTATCTTTAGCTTTAGGTTTATTCAGCTTTACCTTACCAAAAACTCCACCTAAAGTATCTTCAGATGAAAAAATTACCGTTTCTGATGTATTAGGTCTTGATGCTTTAAAACTTTTGAAAGACAGAAACTTCCTGATTTTCTTTATTTCATCTATTTTGATCTGTATCCCTCTGGCTTTTTACTACCAAAATGCAAATCCATTCCTTTCAAATATCGGCATGGATAACCCTACAGGAAAAATGACTATTGGTCAGGCTTCAGAAGTTATTTTCTTATTATTTATCCCAGTATTCTTTAAAAGATTCGGTTTTAAAATGACCATATTGGTGGGCATGCTGGCTTGGGCAGTACGTTATGCATTATTTGCTTACGGTAACGCAGGCGAACTGAGTTTTATGCTAATTTTAGGAATTGCGTTACACGGTGTTTGCTACGATTTCTTTTTCGTTTCAGGACAGATTTATACCAACTCTAAAGCTGGCGAGCGTTTCAAAAGTTCAGCCCAAGGCTTAATTACCTTAGCTACTTACGGCGTAGGAATGTTAATTGGATTTGCTGTAGCAGGTAAAATTTCTGACGCCTACAAAGCAGCAGACGGCGTGATGGACTGGAAAATGATCTGGATTATCCCAGCGGGAATTGCATTAGTGGTATTTTTATTATTTGCATTGGTTTTCAACGATAAATCCAAAGCTGAAATAGAACCTAAAACTGTTTAATATGGCGTCGAACGTAAATAGAAGAAATGCTTTAAAGAACATTATTGCAGGAACTGCTGCAATTGGTGTTTCTTCAGGATTTTCAGCATTAGCAATGGATAAATCAGAATCAGATCAGCCACTAAGGCTAAAAGGAAATATTAATCATGCCGTTTGCCGTTGGTGTTTTAGCAGTTTAGATGTAGAAACGCTTTGTGTTGAAGCTAAAAAGATCGGCATTAAAGGCATTGATTTAGTTGGACCAAAAGATTGGCCGACTTTAAAAAAACACGGCTTAGAATCGACCATGTGCAATGGTGCGGAGATTAATTTAGTAGATGGTTTTAACGACGAAAAATTCCACGAAAAGTTAATTCAAAACTATACCGCAATGATTCCACTCGTTGCCGAAGCAGGCTATAAAAATCTAATCTGTTTTAGTGGAAACCGCCGTGGTAAAGATGACGAAACAGGCTGGAACAATTGTGTTAAAGGTTTAAAACAATTAATCCCATTGGCAGAAAAACACAATGTTGTGTTGGTAATGGAGTTATTAAACAGCAAAATTAACCATAAAGATTATCAATGCGACAGAACTTCCTGGGGAGCTGAACTTTGCAAGCGCTTAGGATCTGAAAACTTCAAATTGTTATACGATATCTATCATATGCAGATTGATGAGGGCGATGTAATTAGAAACATCAGAGATAACCATCAATACATAGCCCATTACCATACCGCTGGTGTTCCGGGCAGAAATGAAATCGATGATACGCAGGAGTTATATTATCCTGCTATAATGAAAGCCATTGCCGAAACCGGCTTTAAAGGTTTCGTTGCACAAGAATTTATACCTAAAAATGCAGATAAAATAGCCTCGCTAAAAAAGGCAGTTTCTATTTGCGACATCTAAAAATATACCTATGTTATCAAGAAGAAGTTTTATTTTAAACACTAGTATGGCTGCAGCTGCAGCGCTTTTGGTTCCATCATTTGCTTGTGTGGCTTCCGATAAAAAATCAGTTGGTCTGCAGTTATATTCTTTAAGGGATGAGCTTCCGAAAGATGTAAAAGGAACCATAGCAAAAGTAGCTAAAGCTGGCTTTAAGGAGGTTGAAACTTATGGTTTCTCTATAAAGGATCAATTTTGGGGATTAACACCAGCTGAATTCAAAAAACTGCTTGACGAAAACGGATTAACCGCACCAAGTGGCCACTACGGATTAGGCAGCTATTTAACTGATGGAAACACTGAAGAATTAAAAGCAGCAATCGCCGCCGCTAAAGTTCTTGGAAGCGAATATGTAACCATTCCCTGGTTAGATGAAAGCATTAGAAAAAGTGCCGACGACTACAAAAAAATTGCGGTTAAAATTAATGAAGCCGGAAAATTGGCAAAAGAAGCTGGTATCAGGCTAGCTTACCACAACCACAATTTTGAATTCGAGAAACAAGGTGATACCACTGGTTACGAAATTTTATTAAAAGGAACCGATAAAAATCTTGTTGATTTTGAGCTTGATTTATATTGGGTAGTACGTTCAGGAAACGATCCGATCAAACTATTTAAAGAAAATCCAGGCCGTTTTACCATGTGGCATGTGAAAGATATGGATAAAGCAAATCCAGCGTTAAATGCTGAAGTAGGAACAGGTTCTATCAACTTCAAACCTATTTTTGCTGATGCCAAACTTTCGGGCATGAAACACTTCTTTATAGAGCATGAAACCAATTACAAGCCAAACCCAATGGAATCTGTTGCAGCTAGCTGTGCATACATTAAAAAAGAAATTATTTAAATTTTAAATGATGAATTCAAGAAGAACTTTCTTAAAACAGGCAGGACTAGCCGCAGGAGCAGCATTATTAATCCCGTCGTTTGCCTTTGATAAAGCAAGTAAAAATGTTGGTTTGCAATTGTACTCTTTACGTAATGAACTGCCAAAGGATGTAAAAGGCATTATCGAAAAGGTAGCGCAGGCCGGATACAAAGAAGTAGAAACCTATGGTTTTTCTAACGGAAAATTCTGGGGCCTAACACCAAAAGAATTTAAAGCCTTGTTAAATGCAAATGGCTTAAAAGCACCAAGTGGCCATTATCATATGGATGATTTTGTAAAAACCGGAAAAACAGACAAATTAAAAGCCGATATCGAATCTTCAGCTGCCATTGGCGGTAAATATTTTACCATTGCCGGTGCGCATGTAGATATGAGCAAAGGTGTAGATGGCTTTAAGAAAACCGCTGATGATTTTAATAAGGTTGCCGAAATTGCAAAAGCATCTGGTTTAAAATTCGCCTACCACAACCACGATTTCGAATTTAAAAAATTAGGTGATACTACTGGTTACGATGTTTACTTAAGCGAAACCGATAAAAATCTGGTAAATTTCGAATTGGATTTATACTGGGTGGTACGCTCAGGTAACGATCCGTTAGCTTTGTTCAAAAAATATCCAGGCCGTTTTCCAATGTGGCACGTTAAAGATATGGACAAAGCCAAACCCGAATGGAATACCGAGGTAGGTAAAGGTGCTATCGATTTTAAAAGCATTTTTGCTCAGGCAAAACTTTCAGGCATGCAACATTTCTTTGTAGAGCACGAAACCAATTACCAACCTGATCCAGTTGGTTCTATCAAAACAAGCTGTGATTATATCAAAGCCAATTTGATTTAAAATTTATCCAAACCTCGCAGTTTAAAATTGCGAGGTTTGGACTACGCTTATCGTCATCTCGACTGAAGTGTAGTGAAATGGAGAGATCTATCTCCAAAACAGCAAACCTTCAATTCTTCAACAATATATTTTAGGTTAGACTGCTGATCTGAGTTATCTAAACCTGATAGTAACGGAAAGCCCGTAGCGCAGTGGAGGCTTGAAGTGGATAGCAGGACTTTCGGAACCGATATACTCAGGAACATGCTTTCCAAACAAAAACATCAAGCAATTCGCTAACGGCGTGTTGAATAGGTTGTCGTTTACAAACGATAAAATTGTATAGCTATTAATGCACTCGCTAGGAAACGAGCGCAAACGGCATTAAGACCTCCGAGCCCTTCCTAAATCGAATTACACCTAATATTTCTCACCTTATTTTCTATTGAAAAAGTAAGATTTTAAATATTAAAAGCAAATTTAATTGGTAACAATGGGGATATAAGCTTAATTTTTAGCATATTTGGGCTTATATCAAATGTTTAATAATATATAATTAAAATTTAAAATGAAAGTAGCAGTAGTAGGTGCCACCGGATTGGTAGGCACTGTCATGTTAAAAGTATTGGAGGAAAGAAATTTCCCTTTAACAGAGTTGATTCCCGTAGCATCAGAAAAGAGTGTTGGCAAGGAAATTACTTTTAAGGGTAAGAAGTTCCCAATTGTTAGCATGGATACTGCAATCAGCATGAAACCAGATATCGCTTTGTTTTCAGCAGGTGGAAATACTTCATTGGAGCATGCTCCACGGTTTAAAGAAGCCGGAACAACCGTTATCGATAACTCTTCTGCATGGCGAATGGATCCTGCAATTAAATTAATTGTACCGGAAGTTAATGCACACGAACTTTCTATCGATAACAAAATCATTGCTAACCCGAACTGTTCTACTATTCAAATGGTGGTGGTTTTAAAACCTTTACACGATAAATACAAAATTAAACGTGTAATCGTTTCTACTTACCAATCAGTTACAGGCACAGGTGTTAAAGCGGTTGAGCAGTTAATGAACGAGCGTAAAGGCATTGATGGTCCTAAAGCTTATCCATACGAAATTGATTTGAATGTTCTTCCTCATATCGACGTTTTCACAGATAACGGATATACCAAAGAAGAAATGAAAATGGTTAAGGAAACGAACAAAATCATGAGCGATGATAGCATTAAAGTTACCGCTACTACAGTTCGTATCCCAGTTATGGGCGGCCACTCAGAATCAGTAAACATCGAGTTTGAAAATGACTTCGATTTAGCTGAAGTGCGTAGTATTTTAGAAAAAGCACCAGGCGTTATCGTTATTGATGATGTTGCTAACCTAAAATACCCAATGCCTAAAGATGCACATGAAAAAGATGAAGTTTTTGTAGGCCGTATCCGTAGAGACGAATCGGCACCTAAAGCTTTAAACCTTTGGATTGTTGCAGATAACTTGCGCAAAGGTGCTGCAACCAATGCCGTTCAGATTGCCGAATATCTAATTCAGAAAGAATTAGTTTAATCAATAACCTCAAGAAAAGTCCTCCGATTTAAAAATCGGGGGACTTTTTTTATACCCGCTCTCCAACATGAAACGTATTCCAATCGCTTTAATATATTCCAGGTTACTGATTGGTTTTATAATAATCCTATTGAGCTTTTTCCACGTCAATCACTATTCTTTTTTTGCAATCACATTATTATCGGTCGGTTTATTAACTGATGTATTCGATGGAATAATAGCCAGAAAACTCGGTATCTCCTCCGAAAAGTTAAGACGTTTAGATTCCAGTATTAATCAGGTGTTTTTTATTTCGGTTGCGGTTGCTACTTATATCCAATGTCCCGATTTTTTCAAAGGCAATTTGGTAAAACTGATTGTTCTTGGTGCTTTCGAAGTTTCAACCTATGCATTAAGCTATATCAAATCAGAAAAGAAATCGCTACACATTCAATCGGCGCTAAAATCTGGACGTTGACTATATTTGCCACTTTGGTCGAAATTATAGTCCATTGTGAATCAGTTATGCTATTTGAACTTTGCCTTTGGGTCGGCCTCGCAACCAGATTAGAAATACTCGCCATCCTTTTCACCCTAAAAAAATGGACGAATGATGTACCAACCATTTATCATGCTGTAAAATTGAGGCAGGGAAAAGAAATTAAACGCAATAAATTGTTTAATAGATAAATTTGCTGTAACAGAAAAAAAGAGATTGTAATCACTAAATTACATATAAAAAAGAGATCGTAATCACTAAATTATATATAAAAAAGAGATTACGATTAGATTTTCATTATATTTGTTATTAAATATGATATAATGAAATGATAATTAGAAGTCTGCAAACGCACATAGAATCAAAGTTTTTTAAACAAAAAGCAATTATAGTTACTGGCGCAAGGCAGGTAGGTAAAACCACTATGTTAAAGCAATTGGTCCAAAAAACAGAACTTCCCTTTGTTTTTCTTAATTGTGATGAAGCCAATGTTCGCACCGCATTAACCGACATTAGCATTGAGCGGCTAAAATCAATCATCGGTTCAAACAAATTCATTTTTATCGACGAAGCCCAACGGGTTGCGAATATCGGTTTAACATTAAAATTGATCGTAGATAATTTTACCAATGTACAACTTTTGGTTACAGGCTCTTCATCATTAGATCTGGCTGTTGGTATAAAAGAATCGCTAACGGGAAGAAAATTTGAATATCATCTTTTTCCTTTTTCGGTAGCAGAACTTGTTGATGATACCAATATCCTTACTGAAGAACAGGCATTGGAAAAAAGATTAATTTATGGTTCTTATCCCGATGCGATTAATTATCCAGGAGAAGAAAAAGAACTCTTAATGAATTTGGCCAATAGTCATCTTTTTAAAGATATTTTATCACTTACCGGCATCAGAAAGCCTTTGCAGCTCGAAAAATTAGTGCAGGCCTTAGCCTTGCAAATTGGTAATGAGGTTTCGTATACCGAGCTTGGCCAGATGATTGAAGCCGATAAACTAACAGTTGAGCGTTATATCGATTTATTAGAGCAATGTTTTGTTATATTTAGGTTGGGTGCATACAGTAGTAACCTACGGAATGAAATAAAAAAAAGCAAAAAAATATATTTTTATGATACCGGGATCCGCAATGCAGTGATCGAAAACTTTAGTATGCTTGCACTGAGGCAGGATGCTGGTCAGCTTTTTGAAAATTATATCGTTTCGGAATACATAAAAGCCAGTAATAACAAAAGAAAACATGCTAAATATCATTTCTGGCGAAGCTTTCAACAGCAGGAAATTGATTTAATAGAAGAAATTGATGGGAAAATAAATGCCATAGAGATAAAATGGAACGAGAATAAAAAAGTGAGGTTTCCATCAACGTTTTTAGATGCATACCCTACAAACAACACAAACGTTATAAACAAGTCTAACTATACGAGTTTTCTGATATAAAATAATCTTTACCTTACATGAAATTTTTCAAAATATTAACCTTATTTCTTATCTCAGGTATAACCGCAATTGCCCAAAACCGAATTCAGAACCTCGAAAAAGCTTTCGATAATTTATTAAATGATGAGCAGGCAAAACATGCTATTGCTTCTCTTTGTGTTTTAGATGCCAATACGGGCAAAACATTGTATGCCAAAAATGAGCAAATTGGCTTGGCCACTGCTTCAACCTTAAAAACCATAACTGCAGCCACGGCTTTCAGTATTTTAGGGAAGGATTTTCAGTTTCAAACCACCTTGGCCTATACCGGAACAATTACTACAGATGGAATATTAAAAGGAAACCTGATCATTATTGGTAGTGGTGATCCGACTTTGGGCTCCTGGCGATATCAAAACAAAGAAAATGCTGTTTTAACGCAATGGGTTACTGCAATAAAATCTGCCGGAATTAAAAAAATTGAAGGCACAATAATTGGCGATGATCGCATTTTCGGTACGCAAACAACACCTGAGGGTTGGGTTTGGCAGGATATTGGCAATTATTATGGTGCGGGGACTTCTGGCTTAGCCTGGCGCGAAAATCAATTTGATATTCATTTGAAACCTGGAAGTAGCACAGCGGATGAAGTAAAGATTATAAAAACAGTTCCGGCTACACCTTATGTGCAAATTATAAATGAATTAAAAACTGGCGATCCGGGATCTGGAGATCGGGCTTATGCTTTTTTGCCTCCCTATAGCAATATGGCTTACATCCGTGGTAGCTGGGGCATGGGCATTAGCAAATCAGGCATTTCAGTTGCAACCCCCGACCCAGCTTTTGATTGTGCTTACCGTTTGCAAGATACCTTGAAAAGGCTGGGAATTTCTACAAACCAACAAGTTACTACAGCTAGATTGATGGCTTTAAACAATCAGGTTATTCCTTCGGTTACGCAAAAAATAAGTACCATAAGTTCGCCTAACTTAAGTGAGATCACCTATTGGTTTTTAAAGAAAAGCATCAATTTATATGGCGAATCACTTTTAAAAACCATTGCAATAAAATCAGGCAAACCGGGTACAACAAGTAAAGGAGCAGAAACCGAAATCAATTTCTGGGCTGATAAAGGCATTGATAAAACGGCATTGAATATTATTGATGGCAGCGGACTTTCTCCTGGCGACCGAATCACAACTTCGGCAATGGCAACTGTTCTTTTTCAGATCCAGAAAGAAAACTGGTTCGCAGATTATTATAAAGCCTTGCCAGAATACAATGGCATGAAAATTAAAAGTGGAACAATAAATGATGTTTCGGCATTTGCAGGCTACCATACTGATGCTGCAGGCAATAAATATGTAATCGTTATTAACATCAACAACTACAGCGGAAGTGGGATTAATAAAAAATTGTTTAAAGTATTAGATGAACTCAAATAAAACCAACTGATATAAAATATGGCACATTTTATAAAAAACCTACAAACCGTTCATGGATTGATTTCGAATTTATATAAAGAAGTTTCTATCGAAGAAATGACCAAAAAAATTATCGATCTAATGGAACAACAAGGCTATAAAGTCTTCGACCATCAATATGGAAATTTAATTTTAGAGAAAGGCAGCCGAACAAAACGACTTTTACTAGGCGCATTTGCAACGTATTATAAATTTAGCGTAACCATGTCACCAAATACTGAAAACGAACTTATTGTAAATATTTTTCAGCAGTCGAGTGGTATGTCTGGAGGTTTAATCGGTATGAATCAGATAAAAACAGAGCTTACAAGATTAAACTTTTTATTCGCGAATATTTAAATAGATCATGTGCATAAGTTGAAATAACTTCAACACAAAATACTGTTATTCAAATAATTTCGATTAAACAATATCCAGGCGACAATAACATTCAACGGAATAAGGATTAACCCGAAGCCAAACATGATGAATACATAAAAAAGGAAAAACAGGCTAAAAACCCATATCAAAAATCCTTTAATCTGTATCGCATTTAACAAAAGCAGGCTTCTAAATAACAGAATCGCAGAAAAGGCGAATGCGATTAACCCAAACGATGTTAAAATACCGAAGTTGGTAAATACCCAACAGATTTCGGGCAGTAATAAAACGAGATAGTTTAAACAAAAACTAAAAAATACCTTCTCTTTAGTAAAAGGAAAATTTGGCAAGAAAGACAAGTATCTATTATTAAAAACCTTTTCCTGATAAATAAGTACAACATGTGCCACAACAATACATGAGGTAACGAGCATCAATAATCTTGAATCATTTTTAAGATCAGCAAAAACCACCAAAACACTAGAAATAAGCACCCACGAAAGTAATTTGGTAAGCACATACGCCAGCTTAGATTGATTGAAAACCTGAAAACTATATAGCAAAAAAACAGGTTTGTTCCACTTTCTGCCAACCCTGATCAACCAACCTGGTTTATTGGCCTCAATTAAACGGTTATTTTCTTTTAGACAGATATAAGCACAAGCCATAATTAGAAGCACCTGAAAAAACAAAATCGCTATGGAAATAAGGTAGAAACCAAATATTAGTCCAATAGTCAATGCATATAGCGTATAACTTAAAACAGGGATAAAAATGTATGCCTGTACAGTAAACCAATTTTTTAGCTGTTGTTTTTTGCTTAATGCGGTAAAACTATAATACAGAAACTCCTGCTGGGGCAAAGCAAGCTGACTTAAGATATATTTTAAGCTTTTATAAGCATAAAGTGAGCTTCCTATCAGGTAAAAAGTTAAAATAAGTGGATTACTCACCAAACTAATGGTAAAGAAAAACTGCCAGAAATCAATCTGGTCTGGCCGAACCGTGCCCAGGGTATTGATAAACAAACAATAACTCATCAACATCACAAAGATGAATACCAACATAGCTGCATGTGTACGGTAAAAACCATCTACAAATATTTTCTTTAAGGCAGTGTTTAAAAGCAACGACATTAAAAATTCAGTATTATTTTTTTATCTTGAATATTGATCTGTTTAAGTCCAGGCAGTTTTAACTCATTTAACGGCTGATGTGAGGACAGTAAAAAACTGATTTTTTCATTTTGATATTTTTCATTAATCCAACGGTATAATATTTCCAAAGATTCCACATCGATTGTATTTAAAGGCTCGTCTAACAAAATCAATTTAGGTTTCCCTAAAAAAGCCAAAACCAACGACAACTTTTTTAACATGCCACTAGAATATGAACCCAAGGGACTATGAATATAAGGCTCCATACCCATTTCAGCGATTAAGGTCTCTTCTTGATCAGAAACGGCTCCTTTGGCTTTAACAAAAAGATCAACCATTTCAAATCCGGTTAAAAATTCGGGGAATAGTGGTTCGGCCTCGGCAAAATTTACAAGCTTTCTATACGAAACGCCATGATTTTTTAAATAAATAGAACTTATTGCGATATCGCCATCGAAAGACAATATCCCTGCAATTGTTTTCAACAGGGTACTTTTCCCTGAGCCATTACCTCCTTTTATCCAGAAAATACCTTCTGGAATTTTAATATTATCTATCTTTAAAACAAGGTGATTGAAATAAGATTTCTCAAATTGATTGAAGTGTAACATAAAATCATTTTATTTCTGACTTTAATTTTAATAAAAAGTTACAGACCTTATTCATCTCAATAAAATTATATACGATGAAATTAGTTTTACGCCCTTACCAACCAAGCGATGTTGAAAGTTTAGTTAAACACGCCAACAATTTCAATATTTCGAAATATTTAACCAATAAATTCCCTTTTCCTTATGAAAAAAAAGATGGGGAGGCGTTTATTCAATTGGCCTTAAGCCACGAACCTTTACAAATCAAGGCAATTGTGGTCAATAACGAAGTAATCGGATCGATAGGTGTGCATCAACTGGCCGATATTTACAGCAAAAGTGCAGAAATAGGCTATTGGATTGCTGAAGATTTTTGGGGCAAAGGCATTGTTCCGCTCGCCATAAAAGAAATGCTTAAATATGGTTTCGACACCTTCGATATTGAAAGAATTTTCGCGCGGACTACACATACGAACCTGGCCTCGCAGCAGGTTTTAAAGAAATCTGGCTTTATTTTCGAGGCAGCACTAAAAGATACTATTTTTAAAAATGGAGAATATTTTGATGAATTGATTTTTGGATTTAGGAGACATCAGTTAAGCAAAGAACAGAATTAAAACATTTTGCTAAACTCGAAGCTTATTGCGTAAATTCGTGCAAACCAAAAACAACAAAGCAATGAAATTATCGATCAAATCAGTAATGCTGTTTGTTGCACTTTTAGGTGCAGTAGATTTCGCAAATGCCCAGGGAGCCAAGTTTCCACAACCGAGTAGTGGACAAACCATTATCCAGGATTTTGGATTGGGTAAAATAACTTTAACCTACTCTCGTCCGAATGTTAAAGGCCGCAAAATTTTTGGAGGTATGGAACCGATGGGCGTAGTTTGGCGTAACGGTGCAAATGCAGCTACGCGCATTAAATTTACAGATGCCGTTAAAATTGAAGGCAAAGATTTACCAGCCGGCGAATATGGCCTGTTCAGTATTCCAGGCAAAAATGAGTGGACGGTTATTTTTAATAAAATTGCCGATCAATGGGGTGCTTACGAATATAAGGAAAGTGATGACGTATTGCGTGTAAAAGTAAAAACAATAGCTTTAAAAGATAAAGTAGAAACCCTTAGCATGCAGTTTTCGGCTGTTAGCGAAACTTCGGCACAGTTAAACATGATGTGGGAGAATAGTGCATATTCAATCAATATCACAACTTCTATTGATGAAAAAGTAATGGCAAATATTGCTGAAGCGATGAAGGGTGAAAAAAAACCTTACTTTAATTCGGCATTGTATTATTATCAAAATGGAAAAGATTTAAAAACAGCCTTAGAATGGATGACGGAAGCAGAAAAATCAGATCCTAAAGCACCATGGTTTAAACTATGGAAAGGCCGTATCCAATTGAAAATGGGCGATAAAGCAGGAGCATCAGCTACGGCACAGCTAGGCATAGACGCTGCAAAGGCACAAAAGATTGATGAATATGTACGCCTCAATTCTGAACTTTTGGCCGAAGCTAAAAAATAAAGAAACGTCATTTCGACCGCAGCGGAGAAATCTATCTGCATGATATTGTACATAGATCTCTTCATTTCGCTGCGCTTCAGTCGAGATGACGACCTTCCTCAGGCAATACAGATAGCCAATATTAACTTAAAATTAACCGCTGGTTAACTTGAACAACTATCATAACATTAACCCTTAAAACGCTTTATTTATTTAAAAATAATACTAACTTTGATGTTGCGCTTAGTAATTGTACTTTATACACTAAGCAGGTTAAAAAATCAATAAAAAATCAAATAAAAATGAGCATAATCGTTAATGTCCATGCCAGACAAATTCTCGATTCGAGAGGCAATCCAACAGTAGAAGTAGAAGTTGTAACAGAAGCAGGTGCTTTTGGCCGTGCAGCTGTACCAAGCGGTGCATCTACTGGACAATATGAGGCTGTTGAATTACGTGATGGTGATAAATCTACATATTTAGGTAAAGGTGTTTTAAAAGCTGTAGAAAATGTAAATACTAAAATTGCTGATGCATTAAGAGGTATTGATGTTTTTGAGCAAAATACAATTGATAAAATCATGTTAGACCTTGATGGTGCCGAAAACAAAGGTAACTTAGGTGCTAATGCTATTTTAGGTGTTTCTTTGGCTGCTGCTAAAGCTGCTGCTGATGAAATCGGTCAGCCATTATACCGTTATATTGGTGGTGTTAACGCCAACACTTTACCAATTCCGATGATGAACATCATTAACGGTGGTTCACACTCCGATGCGCCTATTGCTTTCCAGGAATTTATGATTATGCCAGTTGGCGCTCCTTCTTTCTCTGAGGCTTTACGTTGGGGAACTGAAGTTTTCCATAGCTTGAAAAAAATTCTTCACGATAGAGGTTTATCTACTGCAGTAGGTGACGAGGGTGGTTTTGCACCAACTTTCGATGGTACTGAAGATGCAATTGAAACAGTATTAAAAGCAATTGAAACTGCTGGTTACAAACCAGGTTCTCAAATCTGTTTAGCTTTAGACTGTGCATCATCTGAGTTTTACAAAGATGGCAAATATGATTATACCAAATTTGAAGGCGATACCGGGGTAATTCGTTCTAGCGAAGAGCAGGCACAATATTTAGCTGATCTTTCTGCAAAATATCCAATTATCTCTATTGAAGATGGTATGGACGAAAATGACTGGACTGGCTGGAAAAGCTTAACCGATAAAATTGGTGACCATGTTCAATTGGTTGGTGATGATTTATTTGTAACTAACGTTACGCGTTTACAACGTGGTATTGATGAGGCTACTGCTAACTCGATCCTGGTAAAAGTAAACCAGATCGGTTCTTTGACTGAAACTATCAATGCGGTAACTTTAGCACAAAACAATGGCTATACTTCGGTAATGAGTCACCGTTCTGGCGAAACTGAAGATGTTACGATTGCTGATTTAGCTGTTGCATTAAACTGCGGACAGATTAAAACTGGTTCTGCATCACGTTCAGACAGGATTGCAAAATACAATCAATTATTACGTATTGAAGAAGAATTGGGTGAAAACGCTCGTTTCATCGGTTCAAAATTCAAATACGCTAAGAAATAATTTATAGGATTGGGTTTAAACCCAATCCTATAATGTTAACAAGTTGAAAAACTTATTTGCGAAACATCCGGGGATTTTAAATCTTCGGATGTTTTTATTTTAATACTATATTTGTTTGTTGGATTTGGGTTTTCTCAAATCTCACATCTAAAATCTCATATCAAAATATATGAAACGTTTAATAGATCTTTTCCGCAATAAATATTTCCTTGCTACTGTCGCTTTTGCGATGTGGATGCTATTTTTCGACAAAAACGATATGATGTCGCAGTATGAATACCGCAGTCAAGCCAATAAACTGCAGGAAGAAAAGGAATATTTCGAGAAAGAAACCGCCCAGGTTAAAAAAGATTTAAATGAACTGAATACCAATCTTAATACAGCTGAAAAATTTGCCCGCGAAAAATACTTCATGAAAAAAGACAATGAGGATGTTTTCGTGATTATTCAGGAAGAGAAGAAGGATTAGTTTTCAGTTGACAATTTTCAGTTAAAAGTTTACAGTTTTGAGTTAACAATCCACCCATAAACAATTCCCTTCCAGTTAACCGATTAAGCAATTCAAACAGTTAACCATTCTAATGCTCCACATCCTTTACATTATTGCCATAACCGCTGAAGCCATGACTGCTGCACTTTCGGCAGGCAGAAGAGATATGGATTGGGTTGGTGTTTGTATTATTGCCTGGGTTACAGCATTAGGCGGTGGTACAGTTAGAAACGTGCTTTTCGGTCATTACCCAATGAGCTGGGTAGAACATCCAGAATATTTGCTGATTACAGCGGTAGCGGCCTTACTCGCTGCATTTATCGCCTCGATTATGACTAAACTCAAAAAGCTTTTTCTTTACCTTGATGCTTTAGGTTTGGTAGTTTTTACCATTATTGGCTGTCAGGTTGCGCAGGAAATCCATTTACCTTATTTAATTGTACTTTTCAGCGGAATGATTACTGGTTGTGCTGGTGGGGTACTTCGTGATGTACTCTGCAATGAAGTACCATTTCTTTTTAGAAAAGAGATTTATGCCAGTGCAGCAATAGTTACAGGTGCCGTTTATATCGGTATAGAGCATTTTCATGGAAGTGAGATGCTAGCTACTATTTTAGCAGCCGTAGTTGGATTAACCCTAAGATTACTTTCCATCCGCTTCGAATGGCATATGCCCAAGTTTGTTTACAGGGATGAATGGCACTAATTCAGTTGGGAGTTTTCAACTTAGAGCTTTTTTCCGTGGTGTCAGGTGTTACCACCTGACACTTTCGAAATTGATGGAATATCATCAATTACTCGCAAAAAAACAATATAATCAGTCAGATGGTAACATCTGACTGCACAACCAACTCCAAATTTAGAGTTCCCCGTTTCTTTTTCTTAAAAACCACTCTACGCCCAGCAAAATCAAAATTAAGCCGAACAGCCATTTCATGCTGATGAGTTCATCGTATTTACGATCTTCGTAACTGATGGTTTTAATATTTTCGTTTTTGACAATCTCATCCGCTATTTTCAGCAGGTTTTCGGGCATAAACAGCTTACCATTACTTTGTTTAGATATTGTATTTAAAAGCTGGTGATTGGCTGTTGTCTGCTGAAATTCTGCGATCAATGCATTTACATAGAAACTACCCGTAGCCGTGAATTTCTTTCCACCCAGTTCGGTATTGGCGAGATAAGAATAGTTCCCTGCAGGCATGGTTCCTGCATCTAGCTGATAAGCATTTTCAGTTTTAGAAAAAATATAGTTAAACACTTTGCCCGCTTCATTTTTAACCTGAAGATTAACTTCCGACTCATTTACAGGCTGGTAACTATCGTTATAAAGGGTGCCGTTAAACTGGATGGTTTCATTTTCATCGTAAGCAGACTTTGAAGTAAACACCTTAAACCTCCGCTTATCATCTTTAACAGATAGATATTGAACCGTTTTTGAAATTAGATCGTTTAAAACCGATTGATTGCTTTCATTTTCAGCTTCTGAAAGTTTCCATCTCCAAAGCCCCTCTCCCATCAAATAACCTGCCTTTAAGCCATTTTCATTCGCGAAGAACAGTAATGGCTGCTGTGTGCTTACTTTGCCGATACGCTGATTAAAAACGGGTATTGCGCCTGCATTTACGGTTAACCTTCCAAACGGACTTAACAAAGGATCGAAAGATGAAAACTGCTTCTTGTCATCTTCCGTGAGATTGAAGCTTGTAAATCCATTGGCAAAATCGGCATATACTTCCTGAATGGAGCCATTTGCAGAACTTAAGTTAACCTGATTTTGCATTTGGTTAAAAGCATTTATATTGCTCTGTGCGCCCAAAATGTACCAGATCGGTTTCTTTAGTCCAGTTAATTTCTTTAAAAATGCTGACGAAATATTTTGTGCATCGGGTAATTGATACAACACGATTAGATCGAATTTAGAGGGATCTGTGGTAATTAAATCATCAGCAAGTGCGAGTTTAGCCTCGTAGTGTTTATTGAGCGAAATAGCTTCTTTTAACACGGCCAAATCAGGATGTGGTGCAACCGCTGCAAGCAATACTTTCTGCCTGCCATCAATAACTTCTACATAAAAAGTTTGAACATTATTTCTGGTTGTAATTTCATTTTTCAGTGCCCCGAGCTGAACGGTATATTTCTGAACACCAATTTTACCTGCATGGATCTTAACCGGGATCGTTTTAACAAAGGAAGCTCCATTAATGGATATATTTTGCTGTTCTACCTTTGCACCATTTTGGCTAACCGTTAAAGAAGTGCTTTCGCCATCACTTTGAAAGGCCTGAACCTGAACTTCGATCGTAAAATCGTCATCCAGGTACACAATGTTATTGTAATTTACGTTCGAAATTACGACATCGCATTTTGGGATACTATCGCCCAAGGCAATGGTATAAACCGGTGCATTGATCTGATTTACGCTGTACAACGGATTTCCACCGTGATTAAAAATACCATCTGTGGCCAAAATAATGGCACCAACATTTCTGTTGGTATATTCATCTCTAACTTTCTGAAAAAAAGCCGAAGCATCTGTTAATTTACCCTGATTTTTAAAATCGAAACCATCAGCCACCTGATCGCCAAAGTGAAGTGTTTTCACCTCGTACTTATCTGATAGTTTATCTTGTAAAGCTTTAAGATTATTTTCATATAATTTTTGGTCGAAGCCTGCTGCTTTAACCTGACCTACAGAAAGAGAATTATCTTGTCCGATAATGATCACCGGTTTATCTAAGGTATAATTTAATGTTTTGATGAGCGGTGCAAATATTAACCATGCAACGGTAGTCACTACGATAATCCGCAAGGCCGTTAAGCCATACTGAAGTTTTTTATCCAAATTTTTGTTGCCACGATACAGCAACCAGGCGTACAGCACGCCCAACGCCAAGCAACCGAGAAAAAACAAAATAGATGTACCCGAAAAAAAACTGTTCATACTTTTATAAAGATGGTAATTTTGAGGAAATTTTCAAGATTATTGTCTATAAAGAATTTATGCGAGCGCTAAAATATAACTTCATTTAACCACCGAGTTCACTGAGTTTTACACTGAGGATCACAGAGTACCTAAACCTTTTTAAGCGCCCAACTCTGTGTACTTCGTGCCTTTTCTCGGTGACCTTTGTGGTAAAAAAAGAGAACGCTATGCGCTCTGTGGTTAAATCCCTATTTTTAAACCAAATCAAAATTTATGAAATTAATCTGTTTAACGTTTTTGCTATCTCTAAGTCTTATGGCGAATGCCCAAAATAATTTTAAAGCCACTCAAATTAAATTCGAAAGAGTAGAAAAGGCCTACAATGAAAAATGGAAAACGTTGAAAAAATTTGTTCAGGCTGGTGGATACAGTGATCAATTTTCCATGGTAATCAATGCTTATAAAACAGAAGGCAAACTGGAAGTATGGCTAAAGAATAATTCGGCTAAAACATATTCGTTGTTTAGAACATATGATTTCTGCGCACATTCTGGTACCATTGGCCCAAAAGTAATTGAAGGCGATGGACAAACACCGGAAGGTTTTTATTACATTAATGTTTTTAATCCGATGAGCAATTTTCACTTATCGCTAGGGGTAAATTATCCGAATACAGTTGATTATGCCAGAACTGGAAAAGATAGAAAGCCCGGAAGCGATATTTACATCCACGGCAATTGCGTTACTGTTGGATGCATTCCATTAACAGACGAAAAGATTAAAGAGGTATATATTTTGGGTGTTGAAGCTAGAAATGCAGGCCAGGAAAAGATTCCGGTCAACATTTATCCTTTCAAAATGACTGATGCAAATATGAAGAAATATATTGCCCAATTTCCGGCGCAGGCTTCTTTTTGGAAATCGTTGCAGCCAGGATATTTAGCTTTCGAGAAAAATAAAAACCAAGCTAATGTAACTGAGGTAAAAGGGAAATATATTGTGAAGTAACAAAAGAAGTCAAGTTTTAAAAACTTGACTTCTTTAATGTTTTTATGCGACTAGAAGAAACCTTCTGCCTTAAAAACCTTATACCTCCCTACAGCATTCCGCCACAAACAGATAAAGTTTGGCCAGTTACGTAAGCACTCATATCTGAGGCTAAGAAAACGCAAACATTGGCAATATCTTCAGTTTCTCCGGCACGTTTTAATGGAATATCTTTTTCCCATCCTTCAACAACTTTCGGATCAAGAATATCTGTCATTTCAGTACGGATAAAGCCCGGCGCAACTACGTTGGCACGGATATTTCTCGAACCTAATTCTTTAGCGATTGACTTGGTAAAACCAATGATACCAGCTTTAGACGCTGCATAATTTGCCTGTCCTGCGTTACCTGTAGTACCCACAATAGAACCCATATTGATAAAAACACCTTTACGTGCTTTCATCATCACTTTAGAAGCCGCTTTGGTTACGTTGAAAATCGATTTTAGGTTAATATTGATCACATCATCCCAATTTTCTTCGCTCATACGCATTAACAAACCATCTTTGGTAATCCCCGCATTGTTTACAACGATATCAATGGTGCCAAATTCGGCTACGATATCGTTGATCAATTGTTCAGCTTCGGCAAATTTAGAAGCATCAGAACGATAACCTTTAACTTTTGTTCCGAAGTTTTGTAATTCCTGCTCTAAAGCTTCACCTTTTTCTACTGATGATAAATATGTAAAAGCTACATTAGCGCCCTGTTCGGCAAATTTTTCAGCTATTTTACGGCCGATTCCTTTAGATGCGCCTGTAATTAATGCTGTTTTTCCTTCTAATAATTTCATTTGTTATTTTTATTGTTTGTCAGTCTGAGCTTGTCGAAGACCAATATGTTATTTATTTTTATAGTTTGATAATTTTACAATTTCGTTCCAATCTTCTTCAAATAAAGCTTCTTTTTTCTTTCTACTCCATCCCTTAAGCTGCTTTTCAAAATCTATTGCATCTTCTATTTCATCAAATCTTTGATAATACTTTAACAGAAGCGGCCTTCTTGAAAAAGTATAAGCAAAAACATTTTCACCATCATTATGCTGAGAAAGTCGAGTCTCTAAATCATTTGTTACTCCCACATAATAACTCTTATCCGAACATTCCAGAATGTAGACAAAATAGTTATGTATTCTAGTCATAAAGATCTCTAGGAACATAAAGTTACTAAAAATATTTCTTGCTAAAACTGTGATGTTGAGCTTGTCGAAACACCACAAAAAGTCCTTCGACAGGCTCAGGATGACATCGGGCAAAATTGACTAATGACTTTTGACTAAAGACCCAGAACTAAACCGCTGGTTCCTGCTGGCTTAAACAATGGAAACTTCCCAATCCCCAAATAATATCAACTGAATTGATACCGATAACTTTTCGGTCAGGAAAACAACCCTGAATAATTTCAAGTGCTTTTTCATCATTTACATCATCAAAAATTGGCACAATTACCGCTGCATTAGCAATGTAAAAATTTGCATAAGATGCAGGCAGGCGAGTATCTTCATGGATAACTGGCGATGGCATTGGCAATTGAACAATATTCAATGATCTGCCATCTTTCAGCTTCATGGCTTTTAAGGCCTCTAGATTCTCTTGTAACAAGATATAATTTTCATCCAGCGGATTGCTTTCTACAACCGTTAAAACCGTATCCTCGTTTACAAAACGCGTAATATCATCAATATGGCCGTCGGTATCATCGCCAACGATGCCATCTCCCAACCATAATACCTGATCCTGACCATAATATTCAAGCAAATATTGCTCAATCTGTTCTTTGGTTAAATGCGGATTACGGTTTTCGTTCAACAAACAAGCTGTAGTGGTTAAAACCGTTCCAGCGCCGTTAAATTCTACCGAACCTCCTTCCATCACGATATCAGGGGTAAACAAAGGTAAATCGAAATGTTTGGCAATTTTAGTTGGTACAACGTCATCCAGATCAAATGGGGGATATTTTCCACCCCAGGCATTGTAACCCCAATCTACAACAGCTTTTTTATTTCCTTTTAGCAAAAATGCAGGACCATGATCGCGGCACCAGGCATCGTTGGTTTCGTTAAAATAAAATTCGATCTGGCTTAAATCGGCATCTACTTTTGTTAATTCAGAAACAGCAAAGGCCTTCATTTCTTCATCTTTCACATTGATGCGTACTTTTTCACCTTCGGCAACAGCTTTAATAAACTGACAGTACGGTTCATAAATGGTTTCGATTTTCCCAGGCCAGCTCTCCTCTTTATGTGGCCAGCTTAACCAGGTTGCCTCATGTTTATTCCACTCGGCAGGAAAAGCAAGACCTTGTTGCTTCGGCGAATAATCGAATTGATTGATATTTAAATCTTTTTTAGGAGGGAAATTTGACATCTAATTCTAATTTATAAAATGAATGGTCCGTGAGGACACAAACCATGGATTTGGATGGTCGTCATCTCGACTGAAGCGCAGCGCAATGGAGAGATCTATTAATAAAATAATTGAAGATTAGATTTCTCGACTCCGTTGCACTCCGCTCGAAATGACGATTTTGGAGATTTAATAAAATAACTATCATCCATAGTTCTTCTCTTTAAGCTTTGGTGTTTAACCTTTCAGCTTAATCCCCATCAATATATCTTTTTGTAATCGGCTGATAAGAATCAATTCTTCTGTCTCTTAAAAAAGGCCAGTGTTTACGGAAGAAATCGGATTCTGATAGATCCAGTTCAACTACTTCGGTTTCTTCCTGATCGTGAGAACCTAAATAAAGTATTTTGCCCTGTCCGTTTGTGGCGAAACTTCCACCCCAGAATTTCATGGCACCATCTTGCTCAAAACCTACGCGGTTTACACTTACTACAGGTACACCGTTTGCAACCGCATGTGAACGTTGGATGGTTTGCCAAGCATTGTATTGATCTTGGTTGGTTTCTTCGTCCTGATCGGTAGCCCAGCCAATTGCAGTTGGATAAAACATGATATCTGCACCCATTAACGCTGTAATACGTGAAGCTTCCGGATACCATTGATCCCAACAGATCAGGATACCAATTTTAGCAAACTTAGTTTGAAAAACCTTGTAGCCTAAATCGCCTGGCGTGAAGTAAAATTTTTCGTAGAAAGCAGGATCATCAGGAATATGCATTTTACGGTATTTACCTAAATATGAACCATCTGCATCTAAAACTGCCGTTGTATTGTGGTATAAACCTTCAGCACGTTTCTCAAACAAAGAGGCGATAATTACCACACCCAATTCTTTGGCCACCACTTGTAAAGCATCAGTAGATGGGCCTGGAATGGCTTCAGCTAAATCGAAATTGTCGTAATCTTCAACATCGCAGAAATACAAAGAAGTAAAAAGCTCTTGCAAACACACAATCTGTGCACCTTTAGCAGCCGCTTCTCTTACTCTAGTAATCGCTTTATCCAAATTTTCTTGTTTATCTTTAGTACAACTCATTTGCACTAAGCCAACTTTTACTTTCTTCATGTTTTCAAAATGATTGAATTAACGAATTAGCGAATGATTGAATGTTTTAATTGCGCTTTGCACACTTACTCATTCAAAAATTCATTCATTCAAAATTAGGCTGCAAAGTTACTATTTTGTTTAAAAGTAGAGCGGCATAATTATGTAATTGTTTTTTGGAAAAGCAAAATGTAAGTGGAACCAGATGTTATATTTATAATACGAATTTGCCTTTTGTTCGATTAATATTGCAAGCCCAATGATTGTTTTTGGTTACTTTGCCCAACGCCATTGTCATGCTGAATTTATTTCAGCATCTTTTATATCATTAAGACCTTGAAATAAATTCAGGGTGACGTAACTGATAAAAAAAACCTAAAAATATTCTACTAATTATCGATGGGATTACAACAAAAAACCCCGATTTTCATCGAGGCTTTCCGTCTTAATTTAAAACTAAATTAAGGGTTAATATTATCCTTTTTAGGCTTTGGTTTTGTTTCTACAATTTCTGCGACGGCCACCACTTCTTTACGTTTTTCCGGGTCCATGAGCTCCATCAGTTTCAAGCCCAGTAGGCCATCCATCGCAGAGCCGCCATGATTACCACCATTGCCACCGATCAGCACATCAGGGATCAGCTTCACGTTACCTTTCGATAACTCTTCGGTAATTTTGTAACGGGTAAAGTTTTCGCCGCCCAAAGCTTTCACGGCAAGCTCGTAAGCTTCGGCAGTTGATTTACCTACGGCTAAAATTTTACCTGCTTCTGCACTACCGGTTAACGAAATCTGTTCAGCCTCCGCTGATGCACGCAACTTAATGGCTTCCGAATCGGCCTGTGCTCTTGCCTTGGTCGCTTCAGCTTCGGCATGCGCTCTCATTTTAGTGGCCTCAGCCTCCGCTCCTACAGCTAATTTTACACCAGCTGCATCACCTTCCGATTTTTTCACCGTTGCACTTGCAGTACGTTCGGCAATCTCTACACTTTGTTGTGCCTTCACAATATCTTTCTGCATATCGGCAATCGCAGTCTCTTTTTCCATTCCCTGACGCGTTTCCTGTGCTTGTTTTTGGGTTTCGTAAGTTACCTTTTGCTCTTCCGCAATTTTACGGTCGGTTAAAGTTTTCATTAACGATTCTGGCGGAACAATGTCACCAATTAGCGTATCAACAGCATTTACGTTATATTCGTCAAGCACTTTACGGATATGCTCTTTTGCCGATTCCTGACGCTCTTTACGGGTACTTAAGAAAGCAATCACATCACTTCCTTGTGCGGAGTTACGGAAATAGTTACCAATTGTGGGCTCTAAAACCTGCGAAACCAGATTCACCATATTCCCAAAACGTGCAATTACCTTAGGGGCCTCTGTAGTTGGTACGTGGATAATCTGCGCAACATCTAAATTAAAAGGGAAACCATCTCTAGAACGAACGGTAATGGTTGACAGGTTTTTATCCAGATTATGCGCCTCACTACGTGCTGATGCCCAGTTTAACACCAAATTGGTTGTTGGTACCAGTTCTACCTTCATAATATATTTGTTGATCGGATATTTACCCGGGCCAAGTGGTTCCAACCAAACACCTTTTGAGCCTTTGCCAACAATATTACCATGTTTAAAATCGGCACCTGTTAAGTCATTTCCATCCGTACCTATAAATGAGATTACAACACCAACATAGCCGATTGCAATTTCGGTCATCGGAATTTCCTCCAACTGGATTGCCCATGGATTGAGGTTATAAGAACCTGCCAAAATTACTTGGGGCTGCAAACCACGGTTACCACCTTGTTTTATAAAGGCATCGAAATCCTGAAAATTATTGTGCCCATCAACCAATTTACCAGCAATCTGATTGGCCTCAATCGGTAAACCATCTAAAGTGGTTACAATGCCCACCATGCTTTCCTGAATGCGGATCATATCCGTAACAGAAACCTGAAACAGCATGGTATTGATACGATAAGAACCCGAGGTAATGTAAGATGTTTGCCGACCTCGCTGACCGCCATTTTCGAGAAACTTCACCGCATCCTGAAAATTATCAGACTCTACTTTTTGTCCCAGAATATTCCCCGTCGGGATTTCGGAACCATCTTTGGCCATAATCAGTCCGATTTTACCCTCCGGTATAATGGTAAACTGTTCCATCGTTACGCTGTACTGCCAGAACCACATCCCGAAATACAATCCTGGCGCCAGGGTTTTTCCCTGAAACCCTGCTTCGCCTTTAATCGCGATGATGCGGCCATCGGGCAGCTCCCGATCAGAACCAAAGAGCACGAATTTTTTGGTAATCAACCCGATCCTATCTTCGGGTACGATGACCATCCCGAATAAGAAACGTAAAATATATTTGTATAAAACTACGCACAACAGTGCCACTAAAACCCACCAATAATTAGAAATGAGCGCTTCCATAATCTTTTATATTTTTCTATTTTTTTAACCTGATAAACCATTTATCAAGCACGATATAGATAGCAAATCAAGTGCTTTGTTACCATTTTTAACACTTATTTTCAAACTATTTTTTATTGAATTTAAGGCCTTAAAGATGACCCAGGATCAGCTGAACTCAAAACACCAACTGCAGATGACATTTTGAAGAATACCCTAGCTGAACGCTTATAAATGCTAAAAACTAACCTTTTAGGTTTTAGTAGATCGTGGCGGAAATTTTAAATGTATAAACTACAATTAATCGAAAAAATGTGTCCCTTTTTTGACCTATACAATTGACCAAAAAGGGATACATTGCTGGTCATATTGGATTGGAAAAGAAATAATGACGAGTAAGAATGAAGAATGCTCAGAAAAGGGCAGCACCCTGGTAAACTAAACCCGATTGCACGAATGCCGATTCCTTCTAATCGGCAGAAGGAAAAGCGGGGCTGGAACCAACCCAAAGGCACTGAACCCTGCTTTTCAAATTATTTAACCACAAAGACATGAAGATCACAAAGTTTATACACCAATCTCTTCTCTATATTCCTGCTGCAACTCAAATAAACATTTGGCACAGAGGCAGCCATCGTAGAGTTCGGATATATATTGCACTTCATTAATGCTTAACTGTACCACACTACACTGACATTTAGTGTAAGAATTTGCCTTACATTCAATAGCACTATTGCATCGCTCGCAAGGGATGATTTCGTGTTTGCTATGTTTTAAGGTTGAAGGCATAAGGTGTAAGGTTTAAGGTAAAACCTATTGCATTACAAAAATATAAACAAAAAATAAGGTTTTGAGCGTTTGCTCAAAACCTTACGATATGATTAGATTCGTCATCCTGAACTTGTTTCAGAATCTATGTTATACAGATGCTGAACTAAATTCAGCATGACGATATTGTGCGAGATTAACCTGAACAGCTGATACAGCCTTCTTCCATTGAACAAACTGGTCCGTCAACGATTTCTTCTGCAACCTGATCTTGTGTCATTTCGGCTGGGATAACCGCTTCAATTGCTTTACCACCCTGGTTCTCTACTGTAAATTTAACGGCCTGAGAAGCTGCTTGTGTACGCAAGTAATACATACCGGTTTTTAAACCTTTCTCCCATGCATAGAAGTGCATTGAAGTTAATTTTGATGTATTTGGTGCGTTTACGAACAAGTTTAACGATTGCGATTGGCAGATATATGCACCACGATCGGCAGCCATATCGATGATATTACGCATCTTGATCTCCCAAACGGTTTTATACAATTCTTTAATATAATCTGGAATTGAATCAATAGCCTGGATTGAACCGTTAGCCAATATGATCTGATTTTTCATATCGTTATTCCATAAACCTAATGCTACTAAATCTTTCAATAAATGTTTGTTTACCACTACAAACTCTCCACTTAATACACGACGGGTGTAGATGTTAGAAGTATATGGCTCGAAACATTCGTTGTTACCTAAAATCTGAGAAGTAGATGCAGTTGGCATTGGTGCAACCAATAATGAGTTGTACACACCATCTTTAACTACTTTTTTGCGCAATGCATTCCAATCCCAACGGCCGCTATCTGGTGTAACATTCCATAAATCGAACTGGAATTTACCTTTTGACAATGGCGAACCTTTAAATGTTTGGTAAGGACCATTTTTCACAGCCAAATCATGCGAAGCCGTCATCGAAGCGAAGTAAATCGTCTCGAAAATATCTTTATTTAAACGTTTAGCCTCATCACTTTCGAAAGGTAAACGCAATAAGATAAAGGCATCAGCCAAACCTTGTACACCTAAACCAACCGGACGGTGGCGCATGTTTGAGTTTTCGGCTTCTGGCACTGGGTAATAGTTGTGATCGATGATTTTGTTCAGGTTTAAAGTAGCCTGATAAGTTACATCGTATAATTTTTGGTGATCGAAAGCACCATTGATTACGAAACGAGGTAATGCCAATGAAGCTAAATTACAAACTGCAACTTCATCTTTAGAAGTGTACTCGATAATTTCGGTACATAAGTTAGAGCTTTTAATGGTACCTAAGTTCTGTTGGTTAGATTTGCTGTTCGCTGCATCTTTAAACAACATATATGGTGTACCGGTTTCGATTTGCGAATCTAAGATAGCAAACCAAAGTTCCTGTGCTTTAATGGTTTTACGGCCACGGCCTTCTGCTTCGTATTTAGTGTATAATTCTTCAAACTCCTTACCGAAACAATCTGCCAAACCTGGTGCTTCGTGCGGGCAGAATAATGTCCAATCGCCATTATCTTTAACACGCTGCATAAACAAATCGTTAATCCAAAGGGCATAGAACAAATCACGCGCACGCATTTCTTCTTTACCATGGTTTTTACGAAGATCCAAGAATTCGAAAACATCTGCATGCCAAGGCTCTAAATAGATTGCGAAAGCACCTTTACGTTTACCTCCACCCTGATCTACGTAACGGGCCGTATCGTTAAATACGCGTAACATTGGAATAATACCGTTACTTGTACCGTTTGTGCCACCAATGTATGATCCTGTTGCACGGATGTTGTGGATGCTTAAACCAATACCACCTGCACTCTGCGAAATTTTAGCCGTTTGCTTTAATGTATCGTAAATACCTTCGATACTATCATCCTGCATGGTTAGCAAGAAGCATGACGACATTTGAGGTTTTGGTGTAGCTGCATTGAACAAAGTTGGTGTAGCATGTGTAAACCAACGCTCGCTCATTAAGTTATACGTTTTGATTGCACTCTCGATATCCTCTTTGTGGATACCAACAGAAACACGCATAAACAAATGTTGCGGGCGCTCTACAATCTGTCCGTTAACTTTTAAAAGGTAAGATTTTTCTAACGTTTTAAAACCGAAATAATCGAAACCGAAATCGCGGTCGTAAATGATCGAACTATCTAAAATATCCTTGTTTTTTTCTATAATCTCATAAACATCATCAGCGATAAGAGGAGCATCTTTCTGCGCTTTCGGGTCGAAATATTCGTACAACATTTTCATCGTACCCGAGAATGATTTAGTGGTGTTTTTATGTAGGTTGGAAACCGCAATACGCGATGCCAACAAAGCGTAATCAGGGTGTTTTGTTGTTAACGAGGCAGCAGTTTCTGCAGCAAGGTTATCCAACTCCGATGTGGTTACACCATCGTATAAGCCTTCGATAACCTTTTTGGCTACATCGATTGGATCTACCAGATCTGAATTTAAACTATAGCACAACTTTTGAATACGGGCTGTGATTTTGTCAAATTGCACCGCTTCTTTGCGGCCATCTCTTTTTAGTACGAACATATTTTATGAGATTTAAGTTTTATTATTAAGTCGTGAGTATCAAGTATCAAGACCTAATCATCACTTTGTATTTTTTGTTTTTTATTTAATTGGTATCAAGATTTAAGCAGCAGGTATCAAGATCAATACCTTTTGCCTTCTACCTTAAAAGTCTTCATCTAAAGAAAAGGCCTGTTTGTTATTATCAGCAGATGTTAATACACCACTTTTTTGATAATCGCCAACACGTTTCTCGAAGAAGTTGGTTTTACCCTGCAATGAAATCATTTCCATAAAATCGAATGGATTGGTTGCATTGTAGATTTTTTTGTAACCCAGCTCCTGTAGCCATCTGTCGGCTACAAATTCGATATACTGGCTCATTAATTTTGCATTCATGCCAATTAAAGCAACCGGTAATGCGTCAGTAATAAATTCCTTTTCAATTTCTACAGCATCACTAATAATGCCATGAACTGCTTCTTCGCTCAATTTATTGCTTAACATACTATAAAGTAAACAAGCAAATTCGCAGTGTGAACCTTCGTCTCTCGAGATCAGTTCGTTACTGAAAGTTAATCCCGGCATTAAACCACGTTTCTTTAACCAGAAAATAGAGCAGAAACTTCCGCTGAAGAAAATACCTTCAACCGCAGCAAATGCTACTAAACGCTCAGCAAAAGTTCCGTTTTCGATCCAACGTAAAGCCCATTCTGCTTTTCTTTTCACCGCAGGTACGGTATCAATGGCATGGAACAAACGGTCTTTTTCTTCCGGATCTTTAATATAAGTATCGATTAACAGGGCGTAGGTTTCGGCATGAATGTTTTCCATCATAATCTGGAAACCATAAAAACAACGTGCTTCCGGCAATTGAACCTCACTCATGAAGTTTACCGCAAGGTTTTCGTTCACAATACCATCACTAGCAGAAAAGAAAGCAAGGATGTGAGAAATGAAATGTCTTTCGCCATCGTTTAAATTGTCCCAGTGTTTCTGGTCATCAGAAAGATCAATCTCTTCTGCAGTCCAAAAACTAGCTTCGGTCTTTTTATACATTTCCCATATTGCCGGATACTTAATCGGCAAAAGCACAAATCTATCTTTGTTTTCTTGTAGTAATAATTCCTGTTCCATACGCTGATATTTTTAATTCTATTTTTTTAACAGAGCCGACAAAGGCACGCATCCATCAATTTTATATGATGATTGTAATGTCTTTTATCAAAACGCTGTTGTGAAAGTGCTAACCCTATTGCCTGACAAACAACTGAGTTTTTAGTTAGGTAAAATTTAAAATTGCAATCAGGTGATGTACGTATAAATTACTAAAAACTAAGCTTTTATATTTGTTTTCAAGCGCAAGAAGTTAAAGAACTTTGTTATAACAAATATATATACGGTGGCCCTTTTTTGTGAACCAAAGTTGTTAACACCCTGCTCAATTGCTGGGGAAAAACGATCAGCCGAATATCATTTTCAAGCGAAAAAAAAGCTAATTGTTTCTTTTCAAGGGCTTAGCAAACCGAAATGAGTGTTAATAACTTAAATTTTAGGGGTATAATAAGCGCTAAATAGAGCCAAAAGGAGTATTACTCAACGGTATAACTGAGGCTTACTTTAGCTATGCCTTTGTGGAAAATACCAATCTGTTTTGCAGCACGTTCAGACAGATCGATGGCTAATCTTTTAGAGAAAGGGCCACGGTCATTTACCTTCACAACTACCGATTTTCCGTTGTCTGGATTGGTTACTGTAACCAGGGTGCCGAATGGCAGGGTACGATGGGCAGCTGTTAGCTTTTTTGCCCGGTATTTGGCGCCGCTGGTGGTGCGGCGGCCTTCGAATTTTCTGTGATAATAAGTGGCGAGAACTGTTTTTTTGATACTATCAGGTTCATTTGATGAACCAGATTCTTGTGCTTTACCTTGTAAAAACAGGAAACAAAAACTTAATAACAGAAGATACTTCATAGGCTAAATTTTCTTTATCGAGCCTACAAATATAAGCATTTAGTTTATAATCAATAATTTGTGGAAAAACAGCCTGATTTTGTGCATTAAAAAAGGCGTACAACTTATCGCTGTACGCCCTTACCTAACCCTTCTACATCCACCTTATTTTTGATCTGGCACGAAATTCATGGAAATCGAATTTACACAATGACGGGTGTCTTTATTGGTAAATCCTTCGCCTAAAAATACGTGGCCAAGATGCGCACCACAATTGGCGCAAACAATTTCTGTACGTGAACCATCGGCATCGGGAATACGCTTTACAGCGCCTTTAATTTCGTCATCAAAAGCAGGCCAGCCGCAATGTGCATCAAACTTACTTTCCGAACGGTATAAGGCTGCATTACAACGTTTACAGGTATAAGTTCCTTTATCCGTTGTATGTTCATATTTACCTGTACCAGGGTATTCTGTACCTTTATTTACAATTACTCTTTCTTCTTCGGGTGTTAATGGATTCCAGTTCATTTTCTTCTTTGGTATGATTTGCGCTGTTTCCTTAGATTGTTTTACAGCTTTCTTATCTTGCTTTTGGGCACAAGCAGAAAGACTTGTTATTAAAACAACAGCAGAAAGCAAAAATAGTTTATTTAACATCGTTTTCATATATCAATATACGATATAGATTTTGTTTTGGTTTGCTGGTTTAGTGGTTTGTATCAGTGTTTACAAAGGAATGATAATTCAATTTGGCGTTGAGAGTTTTCAGCTGGGAGTTTTGGGTGCAGAACCTCAACCTGACAAAGTTTTGGTGGTTTAACCTAAAATTTTAAGATTAGCTTCGCTGAGCACTTTCGTGGTTCCCGCCTATGCGGGAATGACGACATAAGAAGAAAGATGGCAGTAACACCCTAACTTTGTGTGCTTTGCGCCTTAGTGGTTAAACATAAATTGCATCCTTGCGGTTAAAAATAATGCCTAAAATAAAAAAGCGTCGCGAAATTAATCGAAACGCTTTTCTATAAAGAGATTTTAAATCTTATTTTGCTAATTCTTCTGCCATTGCAGCACCGATTTCAGCAGGACTTTCTACTACACGGATACCACACTCACGCATGATTTTCATTTTAGCAGCTGCAGTATCATCAGCACCACCAACAATAGCACCAGCATGGCCCATTCTACGTCCTGGAGGCGCAGTTTGACCAGCGATGAAACCAACAACAGGTTTAGTACCGTTTTCTTTGATCCAACGGGCAGCTTCTGCTTCCATTCCACCACCAATTTCACCAATCATGATGATACCGTGAGTTTCAGGATCGTTCATTAATAATTTAACCGCTTCTACAGTAGGTGTTCCGATAATTGGGTCACCACCGATACCGATAGCTGTTGTAATACCTAAACCAGCTTTAACAACCTGATCTACCGCTTCGTAAGTTAAAGTTCCTGACTTAGAAACCACACCTACATGACCTTTTTTGAAGATAAAACCTGGCATGATACCAATTTTAGCTTCATCAGCAGTAATTACACCCGGACAGTTAGGGCCGATAAGTGTAACATCGCGGTCAGCAATATATTCTTTAACCTGAATCATATCTTTAGTTGGGATACCTTCAGTAATACAAACAATAACTTTAATACCACCTTCGGCAGCTTCCATAATTGCATCAGCAGCAAAAGCTGGTGGCACAAAAATAATAGATACATTTGCACCCGTTTTATCAACGGCATCTTTAACAGTATTAAAAACAGGCTTTTCTAAATGCAATTGCCCACCTTTGCCAGGCGTTACACCACCAACTACGTTTGTACCATAGGCCAGCATCTGCTCAGCGTGGTAAGTTCCTTCGTTTCCGGTAAAACCCTGAACGATAACCTTAGAATCTTTATTTACTAAAACGCTCATGTATCAATATTTTTTTTGTGCAAAGCTAATATTATTGAACTGGAATTCAAATCTAAAACCATATTATTTAGTCCGTTTTTTCAGGAAAATGTAAGGAAATGCTTTATGGCAGCTATAGCCCGCCATAGGCTTTATTCAGAAGTAAAGTTGAGACTGCCTTTATAGCGCTTAGGTATAAAAAATAAATCCTTTTTGTGCCACATCATGAGCAAGCCTTTCGGTTATAAACCTGACAGGAACGGGCATCCCGATTTTTCATCGGGATAAAGTGGATGGCAGGGCTTCACTTGCCAAGAACCACAGTGCATTCGTTTTCAAATCAAAAATATTGACATTTAAGATTAGGAAATGAGCAGTTTAGCACTTTTGGGGTATTACAGTCCCGCTCTCCGTTTTTTCCGATGAAGAATCGGAACCACTGTGATCGCGTTTAGTAACAAAGTGCTGGTGCTTGTGGCAACATCCATGCAAAACGCCTAAATTTACCTTTTGAGCGGAAAGACTAAAGGCCAAAGCAGAAAGACTAAAGACCAAGCGGAAAGTCTAAAAACCCAGACAAAACTTTAAGCCAATTATAAAACGTATATGATCAAGAAACTAATCCCAATTGTAACCGTTATTGCTGCAATTTTTATTTCAGTTAAAGCTAACGCCCAAAGTATCGATACCAGTAAATATATCCTTCAAAATGATATTGAAGTAGCTAAGGAGGAACCCGGCACGCACAATGGAGGTGGTAAAACCATTGGCTTTAACTTTTTTAGTGAGGCTAAAAGTCTGAAAACAGTATTTAAAAAACGTACTTTAAAATCGGGCTCTGCTATAGGTTACCATTTGCAGAAAGAGGATGAAATTTATTATGTGATTAGCGGAAACGGAATCATGCAGATGAATGGAAAAACTTTTGCAGTTAAGCCTGGCGATGCCATTTTAACCCGACCTGGCAGTTCGCATGGTATTGCGCCAAATGCCGGCAATGATTTAACAATTATGATTGTTTACGAGAAGAAATGATGATATTCGTTTCTAAGCCACTTCCCTCCCCTTTCGAAAGGGGGTAAGGGAGAGGAGAGCGCTATTTTTCATCCCCCCAGCACCCTTCGAAAGGCTACGTTGAATACTACAAGTACAGCATACTTAACCAAAAATGGAATTAGAAAAACATTATACCAATAGAACGGGTTGGCTAAGGGCGGCAGTGCTTGGGGCCAACGATGGCATTATTTCTACAGCCAGTTTAGTTATTGGTATTGCCGCAGCGAGTGATACCAGAAGTCCGATTGTATTGGCGGCACTGGCCGGTTTGGTTGCCGGAGCATTATCCATGGCCGCTGGAGAATATGTTTCGGTAAGTTCTCAGTCCGACATTGAAAAAGCAGATCTTGCCCGCGAGAAAATAGAACTCGAAACCATGCCCGAATTGGAACTGAAAGAGCTTGCTAAGATATATGTTGCGCAGGGGCTTGATGAAGATTTGGCCATGCAGGTAGCGATAAAATTGACCGAGAAAGATGCCTTAGGCACACATGCCAGAGATGAACTGGGTATTAACGAAATTACACAGCCCAAACCACTCCAGGCAGCTTTTGCATCGGGTGCATCGTTTATAAGTGGAGGTATCCTACCCTTTCTTGTTGCCTTTCTAGCTCCAATAAAATCGATGGTGTTTTATCAATACGGTTTCGCTATTGTGTTCCTGGCCTTATCGGGGGCAATTGCAGCAAAGGCAGGGGGCTCCAGTATGATTAAAGGAATATTGCGGATTTGTTTCTGGGGAACGGTGGCCATGGTAGTAACTGCTCTGGCGGGGTATATTTTCGAAGCAAAAACGGGGTAATGGCTTTGCTTAATCTCTCGTCATTCTGAATTTATTTTATTGGCAGTTTTTATTGTTTTAAAGGTCCAATAGCTACGTTGTGGTCAGAATCTTTAAAATTGCTATTCTAATCAAAATAGACCCTGAAATAAATTCAGGGTGACGAGTAGGCAAAGAATAATTTAAATCCAGAAACAATTCCCAAAAAAGATACAAACATAAAGCCAGACTAACTTTAATCGTTAATCCGGCTTTGCTTTACTATTTATCAAACTAAAGACTTTTAACTTCAGCCTTTGGACTATCTGTTTTTGGTTTCGGCTCAGTTTTCCAAGCTTTTATCCATTCGGCCTGTGCAGCTTCGTCATGGAAGGTCCATGCAACGAAACGGCTTATTTTTTGCCCCTGGCTCATTTGAACGGTGGTTACCTCAAAAGCATTTGCTTTAACCAATGCACTGTAGATACTTTTTAAGTTGGCACTTTTTGATACCAATGACGTAAACCATAAAACCTGATTTTTGATCTGCTCGCTCTGGATAATCATCTGCTCTACAAAAGCGCGCTCACCACCCGGGCACCAAAGTTCGGCCTTGTTACCGCCAAAGTTTAATACGTGTTTTACTTCTTTTTCATTTCCGCCCAGGTTACGCCATTTCTGACGGGTACCTTGCTCGGCTTCTTTTAAGGAAGCATGAAAGGGTGGATTACAAACCACCGCATCGAACCTTTCTTTGCCACCAACAACACCTCTAAAAATACCCATTTTTGAAGATTGCTGACGAATTTCTACTGCCCCTTGTAATGGTTTATTGGCTTCGATAATGCGCTTTGCAGAATCGACTGAAAGTGGATCGATCTCAGAACCTACGAAACTCCAGCCATATTCCTGATGACCAATAATCGGGTAAATACAATTGGCACCTACACCAATATCCAATACATTGATGTTAGCCCCTTTAGGGTTTTTACCTTTATTGCTTGATCCTAATAGATCGGCAACATAGTGAATATAATCGGCCCGGCCTGGAATAGGCGGACAAAGAAAATCCTGAGGAATATCCCATTGTGAAATGTTATAGAAATATTTCAACAATGCCCTATTAAGTGCTTTAACGGCGCTTTGATCAGCAAAATCGATAGAATCATCATTGTGTTCGTTTTTAAAAACGAAACGTTTTAATTCTTTTGAGGTTGCAATAAGTTGTTTGAAATTGTAACGCGAACGGTGTTTGTTGCGTGGGTGTAACTCGCTTTTTTCTTTGCGGTTATTTTGTTCTTCTTGAGCCAATGTGCTATGAATTAATTAAACAAGCTGTGTGCATGTTTCTGGCACAAAGGTACATAAAAAGGTTGAAGGTGTGAAGGCTGAGGATAGATGGCTTTCTAATGCACCTAAAACATGGCTTTAATTATAACAGATCAAGAGAATCGTCATGCTGAATTTAGTTCAGCATCTTTCCTGCTATTAAGCCCCCTGATCCCGATGAATCGGGACAGGGTGACGCTTCGGGAGGATAACTCCAAACTACACCTCCTCTGCTTTTTCTATCATTGCAGGCTGAATAGCTTTCTGATACTTTGCCTCATCAAACTGCTTTTCACTTTTAGCAATTACGATGGTGGCTACGCCGTTTCCGATTACATTGGTTATAGCCCTTGCTTCGCTCATAAAACGGTCTACACCAATTAATATGGAGATATGTTCAATCGGCATAATTTTCAAAGCTGTTAATGTTGATACCAAAACGATAAAACCACTTCCTGTTACCCCAGCTGCACCTTTAGAAGTAACCATAAGCACGCCTAAAACCGTAATCTGCTGTCCTAAGGATAAATCGACATGGAAAACCTGACAAAGAAATATAACGGCCATGGCCAGGTAAATTGCCGTTCCATCAAGATTGAAGGAATAGCCGGTGGGAATAACCAAACCAACAACTGATTTATCGCAACCAATGGCCTCCATTTTCTGCATCATGCTTGGCAGGGCCGACTCTGAAGAAGAAGTACCCAGCACGATTAAAATTTCCTGTCGGATATACTTCAGGTATTGCCAAAGGCTAAATTTATAGTACATGCAAATTCCATTTAAAACAATAAAAATGAACAAGATGCAGGTTAAATAAACCGAGCCCATTAGTTTAGCCATGCCCACTATGCTTTCCAGGCCATGTGTACCAATACTGAAAGCCATCCCTCCGAAAGCCCCAATTGGCGCTAAACGCATAATTACCTTCATAATTTTGAAGAGTACTTTAGATATTTTATCGAAGGCATTTAAAACGCTTATTCCCTCTCCGCCAAGTTTATTCAGCCCATAACCAAAAAGAATTGCAAACAACAAAATCTGTAAAATGTTCCCCTCAGCAAAAGCAGCAATCACATTATGTGGAATAATATGCAGAAAGAATTCTGCCCAGTTCATATCTTTAGCCTGCTCGGCATAACCTACAATTTTTGTAGCATCACCAGCCTTAGTTATCACTCCGGCACCTGGCTTTAAAACATTGGCCACCAATAAACCAATTGCAATAGCTACTGTGCTTACAATTTCGAAATATAACAATGCTTTGCCACCTACCCTGCCTACTTTTTTCATATCGCCCATGTGTGCGATTCCTAAAACAATGGTAAAGAATATAATTGGTGCAATTAACATGCTAATCAGGTTGATAAAACCCTGACTGATTAATTTAGCCGTAGGCGCAAAACCTGGGAAGAAAATCCCAACATTAATCCCGATTATGATGGCTATGATAACCTGAAAGGTTAAATTGGCAAATAATTTCTTTACGAATTCTATAAATGTCATCTTTATTTTTTTAGGTGTTTTGGCTAGCTATTGAATATTGAATAGGCAATCTTAAAATAATTTTATTTATAAATACTGACTTCAATTTTCCCGTCGGCAGTAATTGCGCCTCTATACATTCCCTCTGTATTAAAGGGCATAGTCATATTTCCTTTTTTATCTAAAGCGATTAAACCACCGTCGCCACCCATTTTACCTACTTTATCTAATGCAATTTTTGATGCCTCTGCAACAGATAATCCCTTATATTCCATTAAATCGGAAATGGTTTTGGCTACCACATTTCGGATATAAAATTCGCCCCAACCTGTACAGGAAATTCCGGCTGTTTCGTTATTGCAATAAGTACCTGCACCAATAATAGGCGCATCGCCCACACGTCCATATTTTTTGTTTGTCATACCACCGGTTGAAGTTCCCGCAGCCAGGTTTCCAGCCTGATCTAAAGCCACGCAGCCCACTGTACCGAATTTGTAATCGTGGTTTTTAATTCCAAATAATTCTGATTTCTTGCTGCCATGATCTAACACCGCTTTGGTAGAATCCTCCTTAATCGCTTTTTGTAAACCATCCCAACGTTCTTTAGTCCAGAAGTATTTTGGATCTACAATTTCCAATCCGGCTTCTTTTGCAAATTGCTCAGCACCTGCGCCAACCATCATTACATGTTCCGATTTTTCCATCACGGCCCTGGCTGCAGAAATTGGATTTTTTATCGTAGTTACTCCAGCAACGGATCCCGCCATTAAGGTTTTTCCATCCATTATTGCGGCATCGAGCTCGTTTCTGCCATCATGTGTAAAAACAGCCCCTTTACCTGCATTAAAATGAGGATCGTTTTCTAAGACATGAATGGTTGCTTCAACAGCATCGAGGCTCGATTTACCTGCTTTGATTTCTGCATAACCTGCATTTAGTGCTTTTGTTAAGGCAGCGATATAAGCAGCCTCTTTTTCGGGACTCATATTCTTTTTGAGAATAGTGCCGGCTCCACCGTGAATCACCATTACGTATTTTTTCTGCTGTGCAGAAACCTGCAAGGCTAAAGCCGAAAACAAGAATAGGGCAAGTAATTTTAACCGTTTCATCTTCCTATGGGGTTTAAGAAGCCGTTAAATTAAGAAAATCCTTGAGAATAAGTACGTTTAAACTTTAGCTATCCCTTTTGACGAGAATTGCAGATCGTAAAGCTTTTTATAATAGCCATTTAATTTTAACAGCTGTTGATGTGTTCCTTTTTCTTTAATCTCACCCTTATCGAGCACAATAATCTGATCGGCCTTTTGAATGGTAGACAATCGGTGAGCAATTACGATTGAAGTTCTGCCTTCCATTAAATTATCAATAGCCTTCTGGATCAATAATTCTGTTTCGGTATCAACTGATGAAGTGGCCTCGTCTAAAACCAAAATAGCAGGATTATGCACCAGTGCACGGATAAACGAAATCAATTGTGCCTGACCAGCTGAGAGCGTAGCGCCTCTTTCCATCACATTATATTGATAGCCACCTGGTAAACGTTCAATAAAATCGTGTGCACCAACTTTTTTGGCAGCATTCACCACTTCTTCGATGGTAATTTCAGGATTATTTAGCGTAATGTTGTTTAAAATTGTATCCGAAAACAAGAAAACATCCTGAAGTACAGTAGCAATGTGGCTTCTTAAGTAGTCCAGGTCAAAATCTTCGATATGAATCCCATCAACCGTAATATCTCCCTTTTTCACTTCGTAAAAACGGTTCAGGATATTAATTGTGGAAGATTTACCAGCACCAGTTGCCCCCACCAAGGCCACAGTTTCGCCAGCCTTCACTTCAAATGTAAGGTCTTTCAACACGTAGTTCTCGTCGTTATAGGCAAACCAGACCTTTTCGAATCTAATATTTCCTTCTAATTTGGCTGGCTTTTGCGTGCCCGTATTTGGCGTAGTTTCATCAGTATCCAGAACTTTAAAAACACGTTCGGCGCCAACCATCCCCATCTGTAGCGTATTAAACTTATCTGCGAGCTGCCGGATCGGCGTAAATACCATACCCAAATACATAATAAACTGCGTGATGGTTCCGGGGGTTACATCCAATGGTTTAGAAAGAATACTTTTTGCACCGTACCACACCAATAATCCCAACGACATGGCTGAGATTAACTCCACTACGGGAAAAAAAATAGAATAATACCAGTTAGAGCGGATATTGGCATCACGGTATCGTTTGTTAATGGCGTAGAATTTTCTGTACTCCTGCTTCTCTCTTGCAAAGTACTGCACAATAGAAACGCCCGTAATATGCTCCTGTAAAAAGGTGTTCAGGTTAGAAACCTCATTCCTGATTTCCTGAAACGCCACTTTAATTGCTTTCTGGAATTTTCGGGTAGCAATAATCAACAACGGAATAGGCAAAAGCACAACTAAACTCAATTGCCAATCGGTATATAACATTACGCACACAATTACCACTACCTGCAAACTATCGCCGATCATAGAAATCAAACCTTCCGAAAAGATATCGGCAATGGTTTCCAAATCTGAAACCGTTCGGGTAATTAATTGTCCGATGGGTGTTTTATCGAAGAACTTTAGGCGGAGTTTCGTAATATGGTTAAAAACATTGATCCGCAGATCGCGGATAACCGATTGCCCCAGGGTATTTGTTAAAAGTGTATGGTTATACTGGATCAAAGTCTGCAAAATCAACATAAAAACCATCAGCATGGTCATATTTACCAAACCAGAGTAATTGCCTGTTAAAATATAATGATCGAGTGTATACTTAATCAAAAACGGACGGACAGGAGAAATGGCCGCAAGCAGAATGGTTAAAATAACCGACCACACAAAAACGGCACGGTAAGGCTTTACGTATTGAAAAATACGTTTCAGTAATCCGGTGTTATATACGTCGCCTGTAACTGCCATCTAGTGGTTAACTGTTTAAATTGTATAAATTGGTTAATTGTCATAACGGTCAACTTCTCAGTTAACCAGTTAAACAGTTCACCAATTAACCCAAATAGGGGTATTCTATCTTCACTAAGTATAAACCACAAGCAGGTACCGATTGCCCGGCATTGCTGCGGTTTTTACTTTCTATAATTGCTTTAAAATCTGTTAAATTTATTTCTTTTTTACCGATCTGCACCAAAGTACCCATAATGGCCCTCACCATGTTGCGTAAAAAGCGGTCGGCCTGGATGGTAAAAACCAATCCATCTTCCTGTTGTTCGAAAACAGCCTTGGTTATTTTACAGTTATTGGTAAAAGTTTGTGTGTTTGATTTACTAAAACACGAAAAATCGGTATAATTTAATAACAGTGCCGCTGCATTGTTCATCGCTTCTACATCCAATTTATCTTTAAACAACCACGATCGGTTAAGTTTGAAAGGATTCTTTTCGAAGTGAAGGTAATATTTATAAGCACGTGCAGTGGCGTCAAATCGGGCATGGGCATCATCATGTACCGGTATAATCCGTTTTGCTGCAATTTGGTAAGGCAGCATGGCATTAATACCGGTTACTGCACTTAAAACCTTTGCCTCTTCTACATCTTCAACATCAAAATGCGCATAAAAATCAATAGCGTGCACGCCTGCATCCGTTCTGCCACAGCCCAAAGTTTCGATTGGTTGCCGAAAAAAAACAGACATAACCTTATCTAACAATTCCTGAACGGTGATTGCATTAGGTTGTGTTTGCCAGCCATGGTATAAGCTGCCATCATAAGCCAATTGGATGAAATACCTTTTTTTACTCAAAGCGATGCAAAAGTACAGTTTAACGTGCAAAGGGCAAAGTACTGAATAGTAAGTTTGGCGTTGAGCGTTTGGAGTTCGGCGGAAAATATCTATCATCAATAGCAATTAACACTTCTTATCAATCTATACCCCCCGTCCAAGAACTTTAATCTTTCTTTCTTTTCTCAAAAAAGGCTAGATTTGTTCCTATACATTTTACATTCATGATACAAAGAATACAATCGATCTGGCTTTTATTAGCGTCAATTATAATTTTATGTTTATTAGTTGTTCCTATATCAACAGTTGTTAATGAAAATATAGGCTATGTATTATACGGAACAGGAATTAAAGAATTTAAAAATGGTGTTGAAACTGCATCAGCTATCAACACTCCTCTACTTGTTATTACCGTTTTAGCTGGTCTACTTAGTTTAGTAAATATTTTCAACTTTAGAAACCGAACATTACAAAAACGAATAGCTATAATAAACATCGCACTTATTCTAGGCCTATCTTTTTGGCTATTTAACTTAACCCAACAAATTCCAGGAGGTATTGAGCATGCAGAAATTAATCCAGGTCTGTTTCTACCACTAGGCAACATTATTTTTACCCTACTGGCTATAAGAAGTATTGGAAAGGATGAAAAATTAATCCGTTCGGCTGAGCGCTTACGTTAAAGCTATGATACAAAGAATACAATCGATCTGGTTTTTTTTAGCGGCTTTGACCCTGATTTTAATGTTGTTTTTACCAATTGCCACTAAAGTGGGCAATGAAACAGAAGTTGCAATATATACAACAGGGCTACATGAAACATTCATCGGAAAATCCGGAAGTGGGTTCAAGGTGGCATTTTATCTCCCCTTACTAATCACCAACATAGCTGTTGCATTTATTTGTTTAATGAATATCTTCAACTATAAAAAAAGAAGTCTTCAAAAACGTATTGCAATTATTTCGATCATACTAATTGGAGGTTTTGCTTTTTGGTGCAGCATCTACGCCAAAAAACTACCAGGTGGTATCGAAGGTGCTAGTTTTGGTGTTGGAGCCTATCTCCCTGCTTTAGCTATTTTATTCGTTGTACTGGGCATTTTCGGCATCAATAAAGATGAAAGATTAATCCGATCGGCAGAAAGGTTAAGATAGGAATACCAACAAACGCTCACTTTATCATTGCAATATGACGCACTCAGAGATACTCAAAAAAGTTGAATGGAAAGACTTAAGAAGTCTTTCGATAAAAGAAATGTTGATTGAAAATAACTTAACAATCCCATGGTTATTGATTTCCTTAACATTTGCTTACTATGGTTATTATTTAATTGCATTACCATTTTCGGCATTCTTTTTCTTAACCGGATTACGGCAAGTTCACAATGGCTTTCACAATTCGTTGGGAACAAACAAATTCTTAACCTGGTTCTCTTTGTATTTTAATAGCATCTTAATGGTATCTTCAATACATGCCATCAAATTTAATCATATTCGCCACCACAAATATTGCCTAACTGAAGAAGATTATGAAGGCAAATCTGCAGGAATGACTTGGTACGGAGCTATACTTTACGGCCCTATACATATGTTTTTAATCCATAAAGTTACTTTACAATTAGGCAATAGGAGATATGTCAAAAATGTAATTATTGAATTATTATCCATCATTGGATTTTTAAGTCTGATCTTTTATTTTCAGGTAAACTTCTTAATTTATCACGTAATTATAATGGTAATCGCTGAATTTTTAATGGCATTCTTTGCTGTTTGGTCTGTTCATCATGATACAGAGGAAAATCCTGATTTTGCGAGAACACAAAGAGATGGATGGAAAAACAAGGTTACTTTCAGCATGTTTTATCACCTAGAACACCATTTATTCCCCGCAGTACCAACAATCAAATTACCGGAACTGGCTAGAAGAATTGATGAATCTCTACCTAATTTAGAAAAGAAGAACACATTCTGATGTTTAAGAAAATTTGTCTGTTTCTAATTCTTAGTTCAGCTATTTTAAGTTCTTGCAACAAAAGCATCCATACTTTTGGAAAAACCAAAATTGAAAAAAGTGCTGATTCTATCTACCTTAAACGGAGAATAGCGGAAATAAAAGGTTTAAATATCGATATTTTTACGAAAGGGTCATTCAAGGGAACTAGTGATACACCAATTGTATACCGCTTATTAAAACCAAAAAATATAAACCGAAAACTTCCACTGGTGATTGTATTTCATGGCTCAAACGCGGTTGGAAACGACAATACCAGCCAGCTGGGCATTTTGGCAAAACTATTTGCCACGGATGAAATACAAGCAAAATACCCAACTTTTGTTTTGGCACCACAATTCCCTTTCCGATCATCAAATTACGTACTGGATCATAGTAGAAATGTGTTGACTTCGGTACCACAATCCTGCTTAACGACCGCTTTACAACTGATTGACAGTTTAAAAAACACTTTAAACATTGATGAGAAAAGAATTTACCTCATCGGTTTTTCGATGGGTGCTTCTTCGGTGATTAACGCCTTAGCATTAAAACCAGCTGTATTTGCAGCAGGGATCAGTATTTCGGGGATACCTCAATTTAATCAGGTAAATCGACTCGCAAACATTCCAATCTGGCTGATCCATGGCAATATAGATGCCGAAAACCCTTTCAATAGCGACAAGCAATTCTTTGAAGAGGTAAACTATAAAAACAAAACCAGGTTTTGGGAATTCGACAATCTGGCCCACAACGATATATTTGCTCCAGTAATATTAACCTATGAATTACCGAAGTGGTTATTTAAAAACAAACGCAAATAACTGCATTAACCCTGCCACCTAAACCCGGTTGGAGTGAAAATCCTTTTTAAAACCTGAAAGGTTTAAAAAGATTGAAACGGAAAACGGGACTGAGGTAAGCTAAGCCCACTACAGCCGCTTTCCAAACAAAAAACACATGTTCTTATTGCAATCATAACCTCAATTTAAACCTCCTCCACCCCACCTTTTCCATTACCTATCTTACACCTACCGTTACTTCCTTATTTTCAAATATTTAGCTTAAAAAACTATTTACTTGATTCTCTGTGAAATACAAAATATTAACCTTACCTTTGCGGCTCAATTAAAAATAAAAAGACGAATGACAAACCCATTTCAATTATTGGGGATAAGTGATGACGTCGTTAATGCCGTAAAGGATCTTGGATTTGAAACTCCAACACCTATTCAGGAGCAAAGTATTCCTGTACTGTTAGAAGGCACTAATGATTTTGTTGGTTTGGCCCAAACAGGAACAGGAAAAACAGCCGCATTTGGTTTGCCGCTGTTAGAACTAATCGATTTTAAAGTAACAAAACCACAGGCATTAATTTTATGTCCTACCCGTGAGTTATGCTTGCAAATCGCTAACGACCTTAAAAACTTTTCTAAAAACGTTGCTAATGCCCACGTTGTTGCCGTTTATGGTGGCGCGAACATTATGCAACAACTACGCGAAATACGCCAAGGCGTTCAGATCGTAGTGGCCACGCCCGGCCGTATGTTGGATATCATTGGCCGTAAAGCCATTGACTTCACTAACGTTAAATATGTTGTGCTTGATGAAGCTGACGAGATGTTGAACATGGGTTTCCAAGACGACATTAACGACATTTTATCAACTACTCCTGATGACAAAAAAACCTGGTTATTCTCGGCTACCATGCCTGCAGAAGTTCGCCGTATAGCTAAAAACTATATGGATAACCCTGTTGAATTAACCATGGGCACAAAAAATACAGGTAATGTAAACATCGAACACGAATATTACATTGTTCGTGCACGTGACAAATATGCTGCCTTAAAACGTATTGTAGATTTTAATCCTGAAATTTTTGCTGTAGTATTTTGTAAAACCAAATTGGATACACAAGATGTTGCCGAGCACTTAATTAAAGATGGTTACAATGCTGATGCTTTACACGGCGATTTATCGCAACAACAACGTGATAAAGTAATGCAACGTTTCCGTGAGCGTAACATGCAATTGTTAATTGCTACTGATGTTGCCGCACGTGGTATCGATGTAAACAATGTAACACACGTAATCAACTACTCTTTACCTGACGAAATTGAAAGTTATACCCACCGCTCTGGCCGTACTGGCCGCGCTGGTAAAACAGGTATTTCTATCTGTATCATCAACTCTAAAGAATTAGGAAAAATCCGCCAGTTAGAGCGCATTATTGGTAAACAATTTACCAAAGCCGAGTTACCTACAGGATTTGACGTTTGTGAAAAACAATTATTCTCTCTGGTACATAAAGTACACAATGTAGAAGTCAATAACGAACAGATTGATCAGTATATCCCTCGTATTATGGATGAATTTGCTGATTTATCAAAAGAAGATGTAATTAAACGTTTTGCTTCTTTAGAGTTTAACCGTTTCTTGGATTACTATTCTAAAGCGCCTGATTTAAATGCTGCGGCTGGCGATGATCGTGCTGACAGAGGCGAAAGAGGTGCTGGACGTGGACGTGGTAGCGAAGGCTACACCCGTTTGTTCATCAACTTGGGTTCTGTAGATGAGTTTACCCGTGGCGATATGTTATCATTTATCTGTAACAATGGTAAAATTGGTGGCAAAAGCGTTGGTAAAATCGATTTAAAAGGTGTTTTCTCTTTCTTTGAAGTAGAAGATGACGTAGCCGACAAAGTTTTTGAAGGCTTTAAATCTGTTGAGTTTAACGGTCGTCAGGTACGTATCGAGAAAAGTGGAGACGGTGGTCGTGGTGAAGGTGCTGGAGAAAGACGCGGTGGCGGTGAAAGACGTAGCGGAGGTTTCGGCGGTGAACGCAGGAGCGGCGGTGGCGGTGGTTACCGTGGCGGTGGTGATAGAAGATCTGGCGGTGGTAGCGGAAGACGCGAAGGCGGAAACAGCGGTGGCGGTTTCAGAGATTTCTCTGGACGTAGCCGTGACGACAAAGGTGGCAACACCGGAGGCCCACGAAGAGAAGGCGGAAACCGTGAAGGCGGCGAACGCAGAAAAAAATGGTAAATCACTAAACCAAATATTTTACAGCCGTCCCGATTTTTCGGGGCGGCTTTTTTTTTCGTCATTCTCGCGTATGCGGGAATCTTAGTGCCAATAAATACTCAATGCATTAAGATTCCCAATCGAGTTGGAAATGACGATCTTTCGAAATATTATTTCAGGTGATGTCAGATATTTCTATCTGATATGAAATCCAATCTATAATTTACAAATCCTTTCCAATCGAAATCACTCTTCCAGTCAGATGGTAACATCCGACATATAACAGAATTCTTAGTTTAAGGCTTCTATAGTTACCTTCAAGCAAATATAATATCCACTTACAACTTCTTTACTAAATCAATCTCCAGTCAGATGTTACCATCTGACTTCACACCCTATTTTTGTTTAAAAAACAGCTATAAAATATTATATTTAACGTTTAGATATACTAAACACGATCATGCGTTATTTAAAGTTTTTCATCATTTTATTTTCACTATTCATCAACAGCAGGCTGTCTGCCCAACAAAAAATTTCTGATCAAAAAATGCAATGGTTTGCTGATGCCAAACTGGGTATTTTCATCCATTGGGGTATTTATTCAGTTAATGGTATTTCCGAATCGTGGTCGTTTTTTAACAACTACATCAATCACGATGCCTACATGAAACAACTCGATGGTTTTACCGCTGCAAAATACAAACCAGAAGAATGGGTAAACTTAATTAAAGAAAGCGGTGCTAAATATGCGGTAATTACGACCAAACATCATGATGGTGTTGCCCTTTGGGATAGTAAAGCTCCTTTAGCCACCACAACATTAAAAAATAGTGCTGCAAAAAAAGATTTAATCACTCCATTTGTGGCTGAACTCAAAAAATCGGGTCTTAAAACAGGGTTGTATTTTTCTTTACCGGATTGGAGCTACCCGGATTATGATGGTTTTACCCGCGACAGGAAACGTTATGATTACAAGCAGGATCCCGTACGATTTAAAAAATTCCAGAGTTATTTTCAAGGGCAGTTAAATGAACTTTCGGCCAATTATAATCCTGATCTGGTATGGTTTGATGGCGATTGGGAGCACAGTGGAGAAGAATGGCAGGCCAAAAATATACTATCGAACTTACGTAAGGTAAACCAGAATATCATCATCAATTCGCGTTTAAACGGGCATGGAGATTACGATACGCCAGAGCAAGGTGTTCCAGTGGTAAAACCAAGCTCACCTGAATGGGAACTTTGTTACACCATGAACGATTCGTGGGGCTATCAACCTTACGACAATCACTATAAATCATCCAACATGATTATCCGTACCTTAGTTGATTGTATCAGCATGGGCGGTAACTTATTGCTTGATATTGGACCAAAAGCGGATGGAACTATTGCACCAGAACAGGTTAAAATATTAAAAGACTTAGGTCGCTGGACTCAAAAACATGCAGAGGCCATTTATAGTACACAGGCTGGGATCCCTGATGGCCATATTGTCGGTAAAACTACCTTATCCAAAAACAAAGATGTATTGTACCTGTATCTCGATTATAAAACCAAAAACGGGTTTTTACTATCAGGTATAAAATCAAAAATAAACAAGATTGAAGTAGTTGGCAGCAAAGCACAGCCATATACAATTAAGCTAAATGAAACAGATTATCTGCTCAATTTAAAAGATGCCGATTTTGACAGCGATGTAACCGTTCTAAAAGTATCATTAAACGGCCCAATTCAGCTCGATGAAGACAAACAGGAAACCCTTTCGCTCGCAGACTTATATGCTGCACCCAAACAACGGGGTTTGACCAACTTAAACCTGAGTAGGCTGGCCATTAACTTAAATGCGGGTACAAATATATTTCAAAATACTGGTTTACCTGCTGATGGCTTAGACTTTAACCCTGGAATTAAAAACGTAGATCAAAAGGTTCGTAACTGGGTAATCAAAAATGCCGAGGTCCTTTACAAAACAGGCAAAGGAATCCCCAGCGGCCATTACCAAGGCAATACGGCACTTTCTGCAGATAAACAAACCCTCTACTTATTTGTAGAAGGCACACCAACCGGGCCAATTGCCATTAAAGGTTTAAAAAACAACATCAGCAGGATCAGGATTGTGGGTGAAGGCACCATGCTACCACATGAAATTTACAACAAACTTTATTGGAGCAAAATACCGGGTATTGTTTACATTCCGGTGCCTAAAGACAAACTAGATCCTGAATTAACGGTAATTGCGGTACTTTTAGATAGCCCGATTGATTTGTACCGTGAAAAAGTTGGTGCGATAGAAAGCAATCTCTAATTATTTAACAATTGTAAAATAGTGGCGCGACTTTACGATTATCCTTAAATTGCATTACTTTCGCACATCATGCAGGCAAAATATATCTCATATCAGGAAACCGGATCATTTTCAAAACTGGTTTTAGATTATATTAACGACGAAGAACAACTTAAAGCTTTTTACAGCTATCGTCCTGATATGGAGGGCTTGGCCAAAGCAATTGAACATAGAAATTTCTTGGGTAACAGAGAAACTTTAGTTAAGGTTTTACAAGATCAATACCAGCATTTACAGCCGAATAAATCGGTTACCAAAAACATAGAACTTTTAGGCTTAGCGAATACCTTTACGGTTACAACGGGCCACCAGTTGAATCTTTTTACCGGGCCGCTTTATTTTATTTACAAAATTGTAACCACCATTAATTTAGCCATCGAGTTAAAAATGGCCCATCCCGATAAAAATTTTGTTCCGGTTTATTGGATGGCAACAGAGGACCACGATTTTGATGAAATTAACCATGTAAGTGTTGATGAAAAGAACATCAGCTGGATACAGCAAACCAATGGTGCCACCGGAAGACTAAGTACTAAAACTGTTGCCGCAGCAGTAACGGCATATAAGGGATATCTCGGTATCTCTAAAAACGGAAAACGGATTGCCAAATTGGTAGAACAGGCCTATTTGCAACACGATAATTTAGCTGATGCCACCAGGTTTCTAGTGAATAACTTATTTGAGAAATATGGCTTGGTGATTGTAAATGCAGATAATGCACAACTAAAAAAGCAATTCGCGAATATCATTACCGAAGATATTATTCAGCATAATAGTGCAAAAAATATCGACGAAAGTTCGAAAAACCTGGAGGATTTAGGCTATAAAACCCAGGTAAACGGCCGTGATATTAATTTCTTTTACCTTATCGATAATCTACGCGAACGTTTGATTTTTGAAAATGGTAGATATGTTGTAAACCATACCGATATCAGTTTTACAGAGACCGAATTAAAAGAAGAAATCGAATCACATCCTGAGCGGTTTAGTCCGAATGTGGTGATGCGCCCGATGTACCAGGAAGTGATTTTGCCAAACATTGCTTATATAGGTGGCGGTGCAGAAGTAGCCTACTGGATGCAGTTAAAAGCAAATTTCGACTTTTATAAAGTTGATTTTCCAGTTTTACTATTGCGTAATTCTGCTTTATTGATTGATAAACGCAGTGCACAGAATTTATACCATTTAGGCTTTTCTTTAGAAGACATTTTCTTACCTGTTGAAGAACTAAAAAACATTTGGGTAAAACGGAATACCACTGCCCAATTGAGCTTAGCTGATGAAACCAGGGCTATTAACAGCATTTTCGATCAAATTAAACTAAATGCCTATAAAATAGATAAAACGCTTTCTGTTTCTACTGATACGGCAAAACAACGAACCAACCATTTGTTGGCTAACCTGGAGAAGAAACTATTCCGTGCAGAGAAAAGGAAACATGAAACGGCATTGCTGCAGATTGATAATGTAAAGAAAAGGCTTTTCCCGAATGGAGCACTTCAGGAAAGAACCTTGAATATTGCACCCATGTATGTAAATTATGGGGAAGATTTTCTTTCCTCGTGTATAGAAAACTTTGAACCATTGGGCGGCGATTTTACTGTTTTATTACCGTAATATTATTCCCGAGTCGGAAGTCCAAAGTCTGGAGTCGATCCTGATACCTAATACTTGATACTAAAAATGAACTTCATCACTTTTACCGAAACCAACCTCAGAGCTTTTACCTTTAGTGTTTTTAAAAAAATGGGCTGTTCTGATGAGCATGCCGATTTAGCAACCGATGTATTGATCCGCTCAGATTTACGTGGAATCGATTCGCACGGCGTTGCCCGTTTAAGTGGTTATGTCCGTCTTTGGGAAAAGAAAAGAATAAATGCTACACCTGACATTAAAATCGTACATGAAACACCTACTACTGCCACTGTAGATGGCGATGCAGGCTTAGGCTTAGTGGTCGCACCTTTCGCAATGAAGGTTGCCATCGAAAAAGCAGAAAAATACGGTAGCGGATGGGTATCGGTTAAAAACTCTAACCATTTTGGTATTGCAGGGTACCATGCTTTAATGGCGGTAGAAAAAGATATGATCGGCATCAGTATGACCAATGCAAGCCCTTTGGTAGCCCCTACTTATGCTAACGAACGTTTATTGGGCACCAACCCTATGTGTTATGCATTCCCCGCAGGGAAATACCCGCCTGTAATTGTAGATATGGCTACAGCGGCGGCAGCAAACGGAAAACTGGAAATTGCTCAAAGGGCAAATAAAAGTATTCCAGATGGCTGGGTTCAGGATAAAAGCGGAGAAAACTCTACCGACCCTAACGAATTAAAAAACGGCGGTTCGCTTTTGCCTTTGGGCAGCGATAAAGATCATGGCAGTCATAAAGGTTATGGGTTAAGTGCTACTGTGGATATTTTGTCAGCGGTGTTATCTGGCGCCAATTACGGTCCTTGGGTGCCTCCTTTTGTAGCTTTTTTAGAACCATCGGCCAATCCTGTTGGCGAAGGGCTTGGCCATTTTTTAGGTGCTATGCGTGTAGATGGTTTCAGACCAGCTGTAGATTTCAAAAACCATTTAGATAATTGGGTAGAACGCTTTAAAAGTGCAAAAACGATAGATCCTGATAAAAAGGTAATCATCCCTGGCGAACCTGAACATGAATTTGAGCAGGAAAGGAAAATCAGCGGTATTCCGATCATTGATGTTGTGGTAAAGGATCTGAATGAACTTGCGGTGAAATTGGGGATAGAAGAATTAAAATAGCTTCATTTAACCGCAAAGGGCGCTGAGAGGAAAGCGCTAAGTTAGCAAATCTGGATGTGGCAATTCTATTTTTTCTTAAAGATCCTTTGACTCGCGACCATTGGCAGACTCCAATAGAATGATCGTCATTCCCGCGCAGGCGGGAATCTTAAAGCTTATTGCATTACGATTATCTTCGATGAGCACTTCGTGGTTCCCAATCAAGTTGGAAATGACGATTCCGCGCAATATTTTCCGTGGCAAAAAATCCTGAACATAAAAAAGCCGCAGATTTAACCAAAATCTGCGGCAAAATTACTTGATATGGTTTATAACCATAGAGGTGTTTTTTAAGGTTTAACAGTTAAATTGTCTTTTAAATAAAGTGATTTACTTGATGATCCGATCATAATTCTATATTCTCCCGGAGCTACTTCCCATACATTATTGATATTGAGTGTTTGAAGCACCTCTTTATCCAGTTTGAATGAAATTATCTTTGTTTCACCAACCTTTAAATGTATCCTCTGGAAAGCGCGTAATGCAAGAACAGGTTGAGCCAATTTGCTTAACAAAGGCCGCATGTACAACTGCACCACTTCTTCACCATCGAAATTGCCTGTATTTTTAAGCTCAAAGCTTACTATAGCAGTTTCATTTTTAGCGATATTTTTACGGTTAAACTTCAAATTTGTATAAGAAAATTTGGTATAACTTAATCCATAGCCAAATGGGAAAAGTGGTTCGCCGCTTAAGTTATTATAATCATCACCTCTTCCCGTGGGTTTATGGTTGTAAACTAATGGTAACTGCGATTCATCTATCGGGTAAGTAATTGGAAGTTTACCTGATGGATTTGCCTTGCCAAGTAATACATCTGCAATGGCGCTACCGCCTGCTTCGCCCGGATACCATACATTTAAAACTGCGTTTACTTTATTTAACCAAGGCTGCATATTGATGGCACTTCCACCGGTTAATACCACGATAATAGGTTTCCCGGTTTTTGCGAGTTCTTCCAGTAGCATTTCTTGATTACCAGGCAGGTTTAACATCGCCCGATCTAAAAACTCTCCTTCTTTTATGCCTGCAACAAATACGATTGCATCGTTATTCTTTGCCAAAGCTACTGCATCAGCTATTTCGTTTGATTTTCTGATATTATAATCCCAGATCAGTTTGATTTTACCATTGCCTTTAGGTTCAAAAAATTCGACCTTAATTGCATACTCCTTATTTTTCTCGAAATGAAATGGAATGGTCTTCGTATTGAATGATTTTTTATCCCAATTATCGATAAGTAACTGGTTATCCAGGTATAATCGGTAACCATCATTTCCCTCCAATCCGATATTAACATCGGCATTTTGTGGCACCTTAATTTTACCGGTCCATCTTACCGAATAATCATCCAGTTGGAGCTGCTCGTCTGGAGGATATAACGTCCAACTAAAATTAACAGCCTTATCATTTACTTCTTTAACGGGTTTCCCTGAGAATTGAAGCCCTTTGTAATAGCTCCCCATTAATCCTGCTTTTTGATTAGCAGAAAGAAACTGGCTATCTATCGGAATAAAAGATTGCAGTTCCCGGCTACTGCCTTTTACATAATTAACCTTAACGTTATTGGATACTGCGTTTTTTAAGCCGTCTAATATATTTACTTTATTATTTCCTGTTCCGCTGTAGCCACCTAATCTGGCTTCAATAGCATCTTCTCCTACAAGTAGTATCTGCTTTGCACTTTTTAATGGAAGCGTGTTGTTATCATTTTTCAGGAGCACAAAAGATTTTAAGGCAGCTTCTTTGGCCAGATTATGGTTACTTTGATCGCTTAGCATCTTTTCAGCAATACTTTCATCAACATAAGGATGTTCAAACAGCCCGAGTTCGAATTTAGCTTTCAGCACCCTAGACAATGCATCATCTATTCGTGATTTTGAAATGCTACCATCTAAAAATGCAGGTAGAAAAAGTTTGTAATGGTTATAATCTACCTGGAAGATTACATCAAGGCCTGCGTTAATTGATTGTGCAGTAGCATCTTTATAATCCTTAGCTGTAAAATGTAATACATTGGCACCTCCAACTGCGCCTGCATCAGAAATTACAAAACCTTTAAATCCCCATTCCGATTTTAGTTTAGTGGTAAGTAGCCATTTATTAGAAGTTGCCGGAGTACCAAAAACGCTGTTATAGGAAGTCATTAATGAGCGGATACCTATGTTTTTAACCCCGTCTTTAAATGCTGGAAAGTGGATTTCTTCTAAAAAATGTTTATCCATCTCTATCGGGTAGCTATCCCGCCCGCCATCGCCAACATTGGCAATAAAGTGCTTTGGGGTAATAATGATATTCTGCCTTTCTATGGCGTTCATAAAAGCATGGCCCAGAACGGTTGTTAGATAAGGGTCTTCCCCATAGGTTTCTTCTACCCTGCCCCATCTTACATCTGTAGCGATATTAATCACTGGGGCAAGTAAATCTCTTAATCCACGAGCCCTTGCCTCGTTGCCAATAGCGGCGCCGATTTTGGCTACTAAAGTAGTGTCGAAACTTGCGGCTAAACCAATTGATTGTGGAAATGCCGTAGCACCTTGCCTAACCAAACCGTGTAAAGCCTCATCAAATGGAATAATCGGGATGCCCAAACGGGTTTCCTCAACAAAATATTTTTGAATTTTATTTACCTTTTTAGCCAGCGAAAGTCCGTCTTCAGAGGTATTGTAGGTCAGCATTTGTTGTGCATTTCCACTTCCCTGGGCAGCAGCACTTACCTGCAATCCGAAAATGCCTTGCCTAAACTGGTCTTTGTTCTTTTCGGTTACGTCACCTGGGATCATAAATAATTGCCAGAATTTCTCTTCTGGCGTCATTCGCGAAATGAGGTCTTTTACCCTCAAATCGACACTTAATTTTGGATTTTTATAAGGTAAAGATTGCCCTTTTTTAACTTGAGCAAAAAGGCCACTGCAGAAAAACAAGGCAGGCAATAAGTATAAATATCTTCTCAGTTTCGGCATTACTAATTAGTTTCTGGTGTAAAAGAAAAAGTCAAGGCTATTTTCTCCTCTGTTTTAGGGAAATCGAAGTGTACCTTGTCATCTTTCAATGTCCATTTTACCTTTTGGTTGGTACTTAAAATGGTAATGAGACTTCCTTTTTTAGGAATACTCCCTTGCCATGAAATTTCTTTGTCTGGCGAATTGCCAATTAAATTAATGCCGTAAATAGTTTTACCATCTTTACTTTGCGTAAACCAGTTCTGTCCATCATGATAGTTTTTGGTAATCCTTGTTCCGTATATTGCAATACCATTTTTACTGGTCCACTTACCAATTTCATTCAATCGTGTAACCACATTATCAGGCAACGTTCCATCAGCTTTAGGTCCAACACCTAAAAGTAAACTTCCGCCTTTGGCTACTATTTCTACTAATTTATGAACCACTTCGCCTGCCGATTTATACTGATCGTTGGGTACAAAACCCCAGGCACCGCCTAAAGTCATGCAGCTTTCCCATGGATAATCCAATTGCTTTTCAGGAATTTTCTGTTCAGGGGTTTGGTAGTTTTCAAACTGCCCATGTACCGTTCTATCAACTACAATTAAACCAGGTTGTGCTTTTCTGGCATCAGCGGCAATCTTAGGCATATCAATATCCTGACTCCATTCTGGAATAGGTGCACCCCAAGAAAGTACTTCTTTATTTACACTAGCCCGTGGACGAACCCATCCACCATCTAACCATAAAATATCAATGCTTCCATAATTGTTCATTAACTCTCCAATCTGGTTCTGAGTATAGCTTTTGAACATATTCCACCGCCATGGATTCTTTCTGATGTCGTAATTGTTATTTCTATCTGCAGTGGCATATTTGTCCCACCAATAGTATTGCGAATGCCAATCGGGTTTAGAAAAATAAGCGCCAATCATAAAATTTTCCTTACGGAAAGCATCGAATACATATTTAGCTACGTCTTTTTTAGCATTGGTTGAAAAAGGACCTTTTGCAATGCTAAAATCAGATTGTTTGGTATCGAACATGGCAAAGCCATCGTGATGTTTGGTGGTAAACACCAGATATTTCATTCCTGCACTTTTACCTGCTCTGGCCCATTGCTCAGGATTGAACCTTGTTGGATTAAATTTTTCACTAAAGCCCCAATACCATTTCTTGTAATCATCATACTTTATTGTACTGTCCCTGTCAATCCAGTCTTCCGAACAGATTGACCAGGATTCAATAATTCCAGGAACAGCATATAAGCCCCAGTGGATAATCATTCCAAACTTTTTATCCTGCCAAGTATCGAGTTTTTGCTTAACAGTTGGATCTGTTGGCCACTCGTATTTGGTTGATTCTTGTAGTATGTCGTTTCTTTGGGCGCTTGAAAATTTAGCCAAAGCAATTAAAACAAGCGTCAGGAGATATTTTATTTTCATTGTAATTCTGTTTTTAACTTAATCTTTTTTCATTTTAATTTTTTCGGTCTGATATGCTCCAATACTCCTACCTTGAATCTGACCATTTTCAATGGCCGGTCTGTAATGAATACCTCCGTAAAGTCTACTAATAGCGGCTTCGTTAGCAGCTTGATTAAAAGAAGTGAAGCTTCGCACGGGTAATCCGAAATCAGTCTCGGTATTATCCTGAAACTTAAAGTTATCACCAAATATTTTGGTTAGCACATAGGCTGCTGATGTTGAAGCAACACTGTGTCCACTTGGATATTCAGGAAATGGAGGTGTTTGCAAAATTGGCCGCCAATTTTCATCGATATTTGCATCAATAAATGTTTCAGGCCGAATGTAATTGCTTCTATATTTCTCATCCCAACAGCTGATAAAGGCATCAAATAATGCAATACAGGTAGATGTATAAGCAAAGCTACTTTGAACATAATTAAAACTTTTTAGCTTGCAGGCAATGCCAGTTATCGAAATCCAGTGTGCTCCGGGTGATATCTTTTTTGTAGCATAATTCATGTGCCCGTTCAGATTCAAAAAGAATGGATTACAGTCCCAGAATTTAGCAATATCAAGCTGTTTTTCATTCAGGTTTTTACCAACCGCGTAAACTTCATTTGCATTGATATAAAAAGCACTGTTTTTATCTTTACTGTAAGGGGGAGGAGCTGCAGGTTTAAATTGATCAGCAGTTTTCATCACAAGAGGTCTTATTCTATTCCAGTAAGGTTCTACAGCTGCCATATAGCCGGGAGGCGTGGGGGCCCAATTACCTTCTTGCTTTACTAAACTATATCGCCTTAATTTACGTGTTTCTTTATACTTATCCTGATCGACCCATTTTAAAACCGTATCAGACACTGTTTTACCATATAAAATTGAATTTTGTACTACTGTATCAGGATAGCCCTTAGCTTTATACCATGAAAGTATGCTATTTAAACTATCTAAGGCCACTTGCTCTGAAAAGACAAGCCTTTTTCCGATCTGCCAATAGGCGTAAGTTGCAGCGACTGAATAACTAATTTGTTTTTTATCTGCATTTGGAATGCCATTAAAGCTATTCAACTGTCCTTTTAAAGATTGAAACTGATTATTGTTTTTCGCCTGAATTTCGTAAACAGCAATGTTGGCATAAACAAAAATTCTACTCGCAACCGGCGGAGAAAATATATCACTTACAATGATATCAGAAAGTGCCTTTTGCGACCTATGCAACGGTAAAGGATCATTTTCGCTTTTGTGCCACTGAGCACTAGCACTGGTTGAAATACAGATAAACAAAAACAGATATATCTTCATGATACTGGCTTTAATTAGTAGTCTTTAAAAGCTGAACCTTATCATTATTTTTAACAACAATAATTTTTTTGATTGCTCCCTTAATCTCAATCATATTCCTAACGTCGCCATCTATATACAATCCTGAATCATAAGGGGGCACCGCTTTAAAATCGCCCTTTCCATTTCCAACTAAAAGTAAGCCCAAACTTGCATCTGTCTGACCAAGCTGAACCCGATATGGATAAAAATTTCCCGACAAAAGAATATCCTCTTTCCCATCCTTATTAAAATCATCTACAATCACACCCCATGTTCTTGAAAACTGCGCCTCGATTGGAAGCGTCTTAATTGTAAATTTTCCACTTCCATCATTTAATAAAATTGAGGTTTCAAGTTTCTTACAATAAAATTTTTGACTTTTACTTAACTGCTCTGGTGTAAATAATTGTTCTATTGTGATATCAGCATAAGAGGCATAATTTAAAAACCGTTTTTTTAATTGAACCATCTGATCAAGTAGTTCATCTCTAGAAGCCATTGGATAATTTTGTCCTTGAATGTAATAACACATAACCGGATCTAATACGCCATCATTATTAAAATCACCGGCATAAACAGTTACTGGCTGCTTACTACTGGCTTTAAATTGATTGTTTAGACCACAGTTACCAACAATAAAATCTATTGCCCCGTCCTTGTTTACATCCATTGGTACAATTTTACTCCACATACCATCTGAGTTTTCTAGTCCAGAATCTTTATCATATTTTAAAACTCCTTTATCATTTTTGAATTTCTTTAATTGCATCCAATCACCACCAATTAACAGCTCTGGGTATCCATCAGTATTTAAATCCTGCCATAAAGCGGTAATAACCATACCCGCGTACTCCAAATCTGGGGCGAGTTCTTTGGTTACATCAATAAACTTTACCTCTCCGCCTTTTGAATCGTTACGTAATAAATAACTTTTACTGCAGAGCGGGAAAGATCCTGGTTTACTCATACCGCCCACAAAAACATCCAAATCTCCATCTTTATCAAAATCAGCAATGCTTATGCCCTGTTTACTACTCCACATTTTTGGCAATGCATCTTGTGCCTTATTAAAAATACCTTTTCCGTTATTTAAATATAATCGATCCTGATACTCTGGGGCATTTTCATCATATTCATTTCCACCGCTTACCACCCATAAATCTAAAGCCCCGTCGCCATTTGCATCAAAAAAAACAGCATTTACATCTTCACTTGCTTTATCTTCTTCCCAAGGCTGACTTAGAGAAGGGCTAAAGTTCCCTGCTTTATCCCCCAGGAATAATTTGCCTGCCTGACCAATTGCCCCACCTATAAAAACATCTTCTATTCCATCCTTGTTAACATCAGCCTTAGCTAGGGCAGGTCCAAATTTAGATAGTTGATAGGGTAAAAGGGTTTCGCCTTTAAAATCGATAAAATCGTTTTCATGATGTTTAAAATCTAACCCTGATTCTGCCGTATAATCTGTAAATAGTGCTTTTGGTGCAATAATGTCCTCTTTTTTGGTTGCAGCTTCACTCTGCTTAACCGTTAGTGTCTGATTTGATTGGATATTTTTAATCAAACTTTCTTTTCCATCAGGCCAAACTATTTTTACATAATTTATTTTATTGTTTTTACCTAAACCAAAACAATTGATTTGATCTACACTTGATTGATAACCACGTACCACATACTTCTCCTGATACTGTAAATTATCGTCTGTCTTAATATAGATTTTAGCTCCAATTGCTGCTGTATTTGATCCTGATCCAATAAGATTAATTTTTAAATAGTCCGATTTCTGTAAATCGGAATTATTCCTATACACCATTACCGGTGCGTTTATATTACAAATAATTAAATCCAGATCACCATCATTATCCAAATCAGCATAGGCAGAACCATTTGAAACAGAAGGTGTTGAAATGCCCCATTCTACAGTTTTGTTGGTAAAAGTTAAATCATGGTTGTTTGAAAAAATATAATTTGAGATTTTATTCGATGGCATTTTTTTCACCAAATCGAAGGTTTGAAATTTTAAACTCCCTTGTTTAAGTGATTCTTTTTGGGCATTTGCAACGGTATATTTCAGGAAATCCATATCAGTAAAGTCTCTTAAGTATCCGTTAGAAATAAATAAATCCTTCCATCCATCGTTGTCAAAATCAGCAAATAAAGGTGCCCAACTCCAATCTGTATTAGAAATGCCCGCCAATTGTCCTATTTCGCTGAAACGCAAATTACCATCCTCTCCTAATCCCTGATTTAAGTGCAGCATATTTCTCATCTGCTGATTATAATATCCACTATCCAATAACAAGTGATATTGGTCATACTCGTCTGGTCCTTTAAGCAGCTTTTGCCTACGATTATCTTCGGGCAACATATCAAGAGTGATGATATCGGGTGTACCATCATTGTTATAATCGGCAATATCAGAGCCCATTGAATACTTTGAAATATGCTTGATAGATTTCCTGATACTTTCTGAAAAAGTGCCATTTTTATTGTTGATATAAAGGCAATCTTGCTCGGTATAATCACTCGAAGTATAAATGTCGGGCCAGCCGTCGTTATTCAAATCGCTTACCGCAACGCTTAAGCCAAAATTCAGAGCATTATTAATGATCCCTGAGTTTAATGTAACATCTGTAAAATGAAATTGGTTGTTTTTCGAATCATTTCTGAATAAGCGATTCCCAAATTTCATATTTGGGGTAGATCGTACTTTTTTAGTGTTTAAAAAAGGTTTATATGTTTGGTTTGAATGATTTAGCAAAAACATATCTAAATCACCATCCTTGTCGTAGTCAAAAAAAACTGCTTGTGTAGATTGGGTCCCTACTGCATCAAGGCCATAAACCTCTGCCATGTTTTTAAAAACAGGCATACCACCTTTTATTCCCTGGTTAATAAATAACTCATTTTTAAGTTTACTGTCAGGAAATTTTCCGGAATGATTTACATATATATCGGGTAAGCCGTCTGCATTTACATCAGCAATACATACCCCTGTTCCCCAGGTACCATTTCCTCTTACACCTGCTTTATTCGTAATATCTTCAAATTTTAAATTTCCTTTATTAAGGTATAATTTATGATCCGATGCATTTGACGAAAAAAAAATGTCTGACAAACCATCGCCGTTAAAATCGGCAACTCCAACACCTGATCCGTTATACAAATATTCATAATTCATAACGTGTAATGAATCCGTTTCAATTACGCTATTTATAAAACTGATATTTGTTTCCTTTGCCGGTAATAAGGTAAATAAAGGCTGTTGTGCATTAGCATTGTTAACAACAGCAGCTTGCATTGAGAAAAAAAGTGCGGGTAGCCATAGTCTTATCTTCATGGTACTTTTTATAAATCAAGCTAAAATTAAATTACGCAGTTGGTGGTAAGCCTTTATTTTAATTGTATTTGTTCATCATTTTCTTTATAGGGCAAAAACACAAGTAACATGGTCAGCATCTCATCGGTTGATTTCATATCATTGGCCGAATAAACATTTCGAGGCGGGCTGCTTGGATTGTTAGGATTACTCTTTGTATTGTCGTAAGTACCCTCTATTGTTAATATAGAGCCCTTAGGAATTTTTACTAAATTTTTGAATTGATAAATTTCTTGCCATCTAAAATCCCAGGACGGGATTGAAACGAGTTGTATGGTGTCTTTCTGAGGTGTTACTGCATATGATTTAAATATCTTACCAAGGTAATGCATATGCGGCCAAATGTATAATAGAGATTGATCTTGTGGTGTTGTAATTTTTAGTTCGAACTTTCTTACTGACTCAGCGGGGATAAAAAAGTAAGGTTCAATCGATTTTTCACCTACACCGGCAGAACCTAAGCTAATTACCTCAACTTTTCGTCCTATTGGCGTTTTTTTGAAAAAGAAATTTACACCCGAAATATTCTCTTCCTCCTTTGAAACCGGAGCAAAGTGTATCGTTAATAATATAACACCACGCTTAGGCATTACCCAGCCAAAATTATTTGGATAAGATTCATAAGATGTCCCTGGAATCCATCCCCCGTAATAGGTCATTGTTTTCTTAAAAGGAAAATACTGCGAATATTTAGTCCTATCATCTTCTGTTAAGTTTAAAAAATCAGCTCCCTGATTAATGTCAATATCATCTGCTACGGGATGAATAGCAAAGTTAGCGTGATGTACTACCTTTTTATTGGATGAAAAAAACTCCATTGCTTCTACATTTTTTTCAGTACCGATGTCGAAAGGAATTTTAAAAACAATGAACCGCTCTTTATTATCACCTAAAACTTTAAATGGTTTATTCGTTTTTAAAACAAGATCAGGTTTTCTAAAATACTGGGTACCATCTATATATGTTTTAACTGGTTTTTTGGGCATTTCACTAATATCGCCCATTGGCATTTTCGCATCAACCCATTTGGCTATAGTTAGCTTTTCTTCATCCGTTAATGATCTATCATTCTTAAATAGCCTGTAGTGGTTATCTGGCTTCCATGGCGGCATATAACCAGATTGTGTTACTTTTTTAATAAAAGAGCCTCTTTTTGCAACATCCTCGTAGGTTAATAAAGCAAATGGAGCAGCTTCTCCTGGTCTGTGACAGGGCTGGCATTTATTTTGAATAATGTACGCAACATCTTTATAGTAAGTTACCTTTTGGGCACTTACATGAGGTATGCAAATAAATATCCCAAGTATAATGGTAATAATTTTTAATAATACTAAAGATTTTGAATCCATTATCTGTCGTTAATTAAGCACCCTATAGGAATCGTTTTTTTAAATGTTTGTCTGCCGTTTGAAAGGTCTTTTATAGCTTGCTCAAGATATTTTTCGGTAATTACCAAACGTTTCTGTCCAAGTGAGGAAGACCAGTTATCGATTAATCCGCTATAGGTTATGGCGCCCATTTTATTGATTAAAAAAACCTCAGGTGTAGTGGTTGCACCTAGATAGTTTGATAATCGTTTGTCTTTGTCTGTTAACAGGTCGAAGTTGATACCATATTCATTTTTAAGTTCATTTATTTCTTTTATTGAATAACTGGTACCTGGGATGACGCCGTAAAAATTGATGCTTTTATTCGCATTTTGAAGTTTTACCAAGCCAGGTAAATAATTTTTGCATAGCGGGCATTCGGGGCTTAAAAATACAATGACTGTTGTTTTGTTTAAATTAATCCGACTTTCTTTACCTGTTAAATTAATTAATTTAATCGCATTTATTTTTGCAGGAGATATTAAATTTTCCTGAGCTTTTATAAAAACAGGAAAAATACCTATAAAGAGCAAAAAACTCAATCGAATAAAAACATTAGATAATTTCATTGCTTTTAATTTAAAAGAACCCTTAGTAAAATTACCAAGGGTTCTTTTAATTTAGTGATTATTTTTTATCCCACCAAACACGACCAAAGGGATCATTTGGTCCAGCACCAAAATCAGGATTTTTAGCCATTTCAGCAATCGCAGCCTGCTGATTTGCATAGTTTAAATTAGTGGTACTTAACAAGTCTATACCAGCTCTACGAGCTAACGGTAATATACTTCCATTACCTTTTAATTCCGACCATGTTAAAACCGATGTAGTATTGGGAAAACCAGTTCTTTTCCACCAAGCCCAGGCTTCTAATGGTTGTCTGTAAAGATCGAGATAAGCCTGACAGGCGATTTGATCAGTAGCTTTAGCTGCATCGTATTTAATTCCAACTTTGTTATAATATGTATCGATTGTTGGAATAGTTACCGCGTTAAAGTTTGCCACTTTCGCATCAACAGCCCTGTCACTGTAAAACTGAATAGATGCATATACACCATTTTTATACCAGGTTTCAGCAACATCGGTAGTAACGCCACGGGCTGCAAGATCTGCACGTATAAAGCAATATTCTGCATAAGTTAAAACAGGATAAAATCCTTTGCCTGTTCCAGCACCTAAGCCGTCGGCCTCGTTATAATTAGGTGTAAATAACCTGTGTTGCAACTGTGATAAATTATCTATAGAAGCGTACAATGGTGCATTTGCAGGTAATTTTGCCTCGTCAGGACTGGTAAAACTTCCAACATAATTTCCTGCTGCATTTGGACGATAGAAGGCCGATAATCTAGGGTCACCTTTTGCAACAAGAAAATCTAATACTGGTTTACCTGCTGCAAAATTTCCAGGGTTAAAGTTTCCAGCACCATCTGCATACGATGGGCCAACTTTAAGCATCCACGAATCGTTAACGTTTGCCATCTGAACTGGATCTGCTAATACTTCGGTAGCAATTGCTTTCATTTTAGTTGGGTCAACTTTTATTAAGCGAATAGCTATTTTCAAACGTAAAGCATTTGCTGCTTTAGCCCAAAGGGTTGCATCACCATTGAAATACGGATCATTTCCGGCAAGACTGATCTGACCTGCAGGTGTGGTTTTCAAAGTAGCTACAGCTGCTTTTAATTCTGCATCAACTTTTGCAAATACTGCCTGTTGAGTATCATATGCAGGAGTTGTAGTACCACCATATCTTGCCTGAAAAGCTTGAGCATATGGAATGCTTCCGTTGATATCGCTCACATAAAATGCATAATATGACAAAAGTATCTGCGAAATTGCTTTCATGTGTACTCTTGCATTTTTATCAGCGTCAGGCATTTGTTCAATATTCTTTATAGCATCAACCAAAGCTGGTCCTAATCTGCCATAAAATATTTTACCATACCGGGTATTGAATTGTGAACCAACATTATTAAAATTCAATCCATTTCCTGTACTTAAGGTTGCATATTGCATCCATAGATTGGCTGCGCGATAAACATCAGCAAAATACTCGAAATCGTCTTGCGAACCCACTGCCGCACGAAGAAACTGATCTTCAGGTTTAATTTCGTATAACGTAGTAGGATTTAAATTTGCCTCTACAAAGCTTTCCTTTTTACAACCGCCCGCTACAAGCAAAGCTGAAACCATCAGGAAATATATTTTTGTTTTATTTATAGTCTTCATATCTGTATTTTTTTAAATAATTAGAACGATGCCCTAACATTAAAACCTAAACTTCTAACCAAAGGCCAGCCTCCATATTCAGCAAAAGCACCTGCTCTATTGCTAAAAATACTTTCAGGATTAATACCATCCTTAGCCGTTTTATACAAATAGGCTAGATTTCTACCTGTTAAGTTTAAGCTTAAAGTATTTATTTTCAGTTTACTTAAATATTTGCTAGGCACATTGTATCCTACAGTTACTTCGCGAAGCGCCACCCAAGAATTTTCAAATACCGAATACTCTCTGATACCACTAGACCATTGACTTAAATTTTCATAATATGCATAAGCCGGTATTGGTTTTAATAAACCTTGTTTAACAGCATCTGCATAGGTCATTCCGCCTAAATCTACACCATTAGCTTTTAATCCATCATTTAATACACCATCAGGAATAATACCATCATGTTGCACTACACCGTTTGCATCGGTATAAGTTACACCACCTGAAGCTTCATCCCTTCCAAAAAGTGAATTGGCGAACGAACCATTGGCTGATCCATATTGATGGGTTCCTGAAGCCATTAAACCACCAATTTTAGCATCAATTTGAAAGCTTAAGGTAAAGTTTTTATAAGATAATTCTTGTCTGGTACTTGCAAGATATTTCTCCATCATAGTACCCAAATTTTTCTTGGTACCATCATAATCCTGCGATCTTACATAGGTGTAATAACCACCAGTAGTTCCATAACCAGTATTACCTATTACTTTCTTCCCATTACTTGGGCTAGCAATTGGATTACCGCTTGCGTCTTTCTTTTGATAATATGAAAAAGCAGAACCTGTGATCAGCGACCCATATTGTTCGCCTACTCTGGCAACTGAAGTGATGTCGTTACCAAAAGCTAAATCTAAGTCATAATTTTCAACTCCAGGTGCCAATTCTAAAATTTTGTTGCGGTTACGTGTAAAAGTAACTGATGCATTCCAATTAAAATCTTTTGATACAATTGGCTTAGCAGTTAACAAGACTTCAATACCTTGATTTTGGATATTACCTGCATTTAAAGCTTGTGAACTAACTCCAGATTCTTGCGGTAATGAAAAACTTAAAATTTGGTTATAAGAGTTTTTCTTATAATAAGCAAAATCAACGTTAATACGGTTCTTTAAGAATCCTAAATTGGTTCCAATTTCAAGTTCCTTAGTTAATTCATTCTTTAAATTATTGTTTTTAAGAATATTGTCACTAAATCCATAAACCGATTGATTACCACCATTAGCATTACTAAAAGTACCATCTTGTAACCTATAGTAACCAGCTGTATTAGTATATTGTGGCATGGCCGATAATCCTGTGTAAGAGTAGGATGCTCTTATCTTACCAAAAGATAATAAGGAACTATTTTTGAATGCAGGTAACTCGGTGAATATCCAGGCCAATCCTACACTTGGATAGAAATATGAATAATTACCATGACCATCTTTATAAGTAAGCGCTGATGACCAGTCATTCCTTCCGCTAAAGTTTAAGGTTAGCATATTTTTCCAGGTAATATCTCCATATAGATAAACTGCATCCGTGCGTTCACCTAAATTTGGATAAGCGGTTGTTGATGCAGGATTAATAGAGTTTGCAATTGAGTATACATCAGCAATTTTAAGCCCACCATTGGTATAGGATCTGTTGTAAAATGCAGAGTTACCAAGATTTTTTTGATAAGTTTCAGCACCTATTGAAGCATTTAACTCGAAATCATTTGATAATTGTTTTGTTGCATTTAATAATCCCTGGATACGATAAGATTTATTGGTATTTTGTGTTATCTCATAATCGCCACCTGAAAAGGCTACACCAGCTCCTCTATTTTTTCTTTCGTAAGCAATATTATAAAAGTTCGTATTAGTTCTTACCAAAGCAGAAAGCCACGGAAGAATTTTGATATTTACATCAATATTTGCCAATAAATTATTTTCCTTTTGCGTTCTGTTGTCATTTTGAAGTCCATAGGCAAATGATCCTATACCATAAGGGTCATAAAGATTTCGATTACTAGAACCCAAAGCTCCCCCGGTTACCGGATTGATATTATTATTAATATAGGTTTCTAAATCAACGTTTCTAGGTTTGTAGTAAGTAAATGCAAATAAAGGATTATTCGCGCTTCCTTGTCTTGCCGGATTCAATGAATTCGACATCGTATAATTTACACTTGCATCAACAGAAATTGATTTTGAAATTACCCTGGTCACTCTAAGGGCAAATGCATCTCTTTTTAAGTTATTACCTGGTAAAACACTTGAATTATATAAATTGGTATAAGCTAAACGATATGTTGTGTTTTCATTTGCACCCTCTACCGATACGTTTGTATTGATAAACTTTCCAGTATTAAAATAATCTAACGGATTATTCGCTACCCATGGTCGCATTACCCCATCCAAATCCTTAACCATTCTACCATCCAACTTGGGGCCAAAAGAATAACCACCTACATAATAACCTGCAGATTGATCAACAATATCAACTCCGTTAGCATCTTTAGCAAATACTGGAGAAATTCCACCTCCATATTCGTTTTGAAGGTCTACAAATTTATAGGCATCATCAAAAGAGCTAGTTTGAGAAACAGTTACTCCCAAGCCCTTGGTAGTTTTACCCTTTTTTGAAGTGATTAATAATACTCCCCCTGCTGCCTTAGAACCGTATAATGCCGATGCGGCAGCTCCTTTTAATACACTAATACTCTCTATATCGTCAGAGTTAATGTTTTTCATAATATTACCAAAATCTGCAGCATCGCCCCATGAGTCTGCTCCAGATGTACCTGGTTCCAGCAATATTCCGTCATAAACAACTAAAGGCTGTGTATTTGAACTTAATGATGAGTTTCCCCTGATTCTAATCCTTGAAGAAGAAGAAGGACCACTCGCACCTTGGTTAATCATAACGCCTGCTACCTTACCTTGTAAAGCATTGACCACATTGGCGTTATTTGCTTGTGCTAATTCTGCACCACCAACAGCTGTTGCTGAATAACTTAGCCTTTTGACATCTTTTTTAACACCAAAACCAGTAACAATAACTTCATTTAGTGCTTTAGAATCATCATGCATTACAATAGCTAGATTTGATGAGGCAGCAACTTCTTGAGTGACCAAACCAATAGATTTAAAAATCAATCTTGCGCCATCTTTTACCGTAAGGGTAAATCTACCGTCAGCGTTGGTAGAAGTTCCATTTTGAGTTCCCTTTTCGAGAACACTTACCCCAGGAATGGGATCACCGGACGCGTCTTTTACGGTACCAGTAATATTCTTCTGTGCAAAAGCTGTTATTGTTAAGAAACATAACAACAACATACTTAGACACTTTAAGTACATTTTTTTCATAATTTTTAGTTTAGTTAGTTTAAAATAAGTTTAAGGTAGTGTGAGACTTGGTAAGTTGATTTTATTTTTGCATATGCATTGGTTTTATGTTTAAGAATCTCTTTAGTCAAATTGATTATACTCTACTGTCAAACTCCCAGCAGCCAATAATTCAGCTTCATCCGTCAGGGTAGAGAGCTTTATTTCGGTTTGTTCGGCTATTCGCGGAATACAAAACTCATGGATAGCTTGTTGGATTGGCGGCAAAAGCATTTTACCTGCCTTAGCTCCTCTTCCACTTAAAACAATACACTGGGGGTTTAAAAGATGGATTAATGTGGCTACTCCTTTGCCCAATTGAAAAATAGCTTTAGCCAATACTGATATGGCCACAGGGTCTTGCTGACTCACAGCATGTAAGAAATGATCTGCAGGGTGTTTACTTTTGTCTTTAAACAGTTTTTTCATGCTCGATTCGGCACCTCCGGCTATTGCTTCTTCTGCCCGCTTAGCCATTACCAATAAGGAAGTATCAACTTCTAAACAGCCTCTTCTGCCGCAAGAACACAAATTGTCGCTGTCTGAAAGTGGAATGTGACTAAACTCACCGGCACTACCACTACTGCCCCGGTATAATTTACCATTTACAATTATTCCCAAACCTGTTCCCCAGCCAATATTAACCACCATTACATCTTTTAAATTAACAGCTTCTCCGAAGTTTAATTCGGCCAATGCAATCAAACTAGAATCATTGTCTATATATACAGGTAAATTGATTTTAGAAGAAAGATAATTTTGTAAGGTTGTTCCTTCTTTAACCTTAAGAAAAGAATGGTTAATTCCTTCATCGGCATTAACAAAACCTGGCATACCAATACCAACCCCTAAAATATCCGTTCTGTTGATTTCAGATTGATCGATACTGGTGTTGATGAAATTTACAAGGTCGCCAATATCACTTTCTTTTGATGACAGCTCAAACTCTAAAGTCCGAATTGGCGTAACCATTGTTCTTGAAAGATCGTAAATGGTTAACCTGGATGTTAACTGATCCATTGCAATGGCTACAATATATTTTTTCAAATTTGGATTGATCAAGAACATTGCAGCCCTTCTGCCACCTGTTGATGGTGCAAAACCTTCTTCTATGATATAGCCTTCACCTATCAAATTATTAACCACAGCGGTAACCAAAGGCAAACTCTTTTGCGTCAGCTTACTCAAATCTGTAAGTGATAGCGATTTCTTATAGTATAAATGCTTAATAATACCAGCCCTAAGGCGCTGATTTTTCTCTACAATTACAGACATGATATTTGATTACAGATCAAACTTAAAAAATATTTTTAAAACATCATAATACTTTTTAATTTTTTTTAAAAGTTAATTATCAATTGGCCCTAAACAAAAAAGGCGAATAATCTTCGATTATCCGCCCTTTTTAAAGAATTATATTTTATTAATGGATACCCATAAACAACCTGCTCCATCTTATTTTATGCAAGAAAGATGCAGTACTATCCCAGCTCATCCAAACAAATAAAGCTTTACCTACAATATGGTCTTCGGGCACAAAACCCCAATAACGCGAATCGGCAGAATTATGGCGGTTATCGCCCATCATCCAATAGTAGTCCATTTTAAAAGTATAAGTAGTGGCTACTTTATCATTAATATACCAAATACCAGCTTTTTGCTCTACTTTGTTTCCTTCGTAAGTTCTGATTGCCCTGTAATAAAGTGGCATGGTATTGCTATCGATTTTAACCGTCCATCCTTTTGAAGGGATTTTAATCGGTCCAAAGTTATCCCGGTTCCATACTCTGTTTGGATCGTTCGGAAAAACACCGCCTGGAACAGCTCCGGCTGGATCAGGACTTAAGGTAACTGATTTCACAAAATCGAATGTTTTTAATTTATCTGCAATTTCTGGAGATGCATCTACAACGTACGTTTTATCTGCAACAGCAGGTGTTCCGCCTAAATTCAGTTTAAATTCATCAAGTACAGAATAATTAAAATCCATGGTTCTAAACTCGATGCGATATGGCATCATACCCGTGTTTTTTAAAGGCTCATTTTTGCCATTTACATTGGCAATACCATTGCTCATCGAAATTACATCGCCCGGAATACCTATACATCTTTTAATAAAGTTCTCACGCTTATCTACCGGGCGGTCTATTATCGTAAATGTACTCCTCACTTGCTGCCGGCCCATGCTGCGTTCTAATGCGTAATAACTTTCTGCCTGGTTTTCTACCGCAACAGTATCTCCTTCAGGAAAGTTGAATACCACAACATCGTTTCTCTTAATTTTAGATAAACCCGGTAAACGGTGATATTTCCATTGTACACCATCCCAGTAAGCTTTGGTAGAAGTGGTTAAGGGCATCGTATGGTGAGCAAAAGGAAAAGCAACCGGAGTCATCGGGATACGCGCGCCGTAATTAACTTTACTCACAAAAAGGAAATCGCCAATAAGCAAAGATCTTTCCATCGAACCAGATGGAATGGTGTAAGCCTCAATAAAAAATACGCGGATGATGGTTGCTGCTACTACTGCAAAAACAATTGCATCAACCCACTCACGGGTTTTAGTTTTTTTCTTCTTTGGGGCATCTTTTTTTCGTTGCCAGAATTTATAATTCATATATCTTATTTTTGGTTTGCGATTTATAAATCGGTTACCTGTTATCTGTAATCCTTCGGTGTGATTTCACAGATTGAGTGATCTCACAGCTTATATTGTGCTTTAGGCTTTGGACTTTATTCAAAAATATCAGTAATGCTGAAAAATCCTTTTTTATCTTTCAACCATTCTGCTGCTACAACTGCACCCAGAGCAAAACCAGCCCTATTATGCGCCGTGTGTTTAATTTCTATTTCATCCACTTCGCTACTGTAAATTACAGTATGTGTACCCGGGATATTTTCTATCCTATGCGATTCTATCAGCAATTGCTCTGCTTTCGGAAACAATTCAACATCAGTTCCTACCACTTCGTTTAACCACTCTTGTTTTCTGTCCAGGTTATCTACAATCCCTTCAGCAAGAGTGATGGCTGTACCACTTGGTGCATCCAGTTTTTGCGTGTGGTGAATTTCTTCAACCTGAACCTCATAGGCTGGGTAGTTATTCATCAGCTTGGCCAAAGTTTGATTAAGCTTAAAGAATAAATTTACGCCAATACTGAAGTTAGACCCATAAAGTAGCGTATTGTTACTGTTGTTGCAATCGTCTTTTACTTCCTGGAGTTTTCCGTACCAGCCTGTTGTTCCAACAACTATAGGCACATTGGCATCAAAGCAGGCATCAATATTTTTCAAAACCGAATCAGGCGTACTAAAATCGATGGCTACATCAGCCGATTTCAAATTTTGTCTGGTTAAATCTTCCTGATTATCGATCGTTATTTTTAAAACAATTTCGTGGCCACGTTCTACTGCAAATTTCTCGATAATCTGCCCCATTTTACCGTATCCTAAAAGCGCAATTTTCATGTGTTTATAGTTTAGTTTTAATTTGTGATGAAGCTATTGGATTTTTCACCAATTTAGATGTTTTAATGATGTTCAAGAAGGCTTGAGCCATTTATTCATCCCAAGTGGTTTGAAAAATCATGATGGTTTCATCTGTTTATATTTTTTTTCAATTTTTTATTCCTGTTGTATCTAACCTTTAGCAATGGGTAAACAATTATGATTTCACCTGTAGTATTAATATTGAGTATCATGATGGTTTCCGATATTAAAATGTTAGTGATAATTTTAATGCAGGTGTTGCATTGAAACCATACATCGAATTGGTATTAATCATCGATGGCATTACTTTAAAGGAAAGGTTATCATCAATATTGAAGAAATGCAAACGGGCTGCAACATAGGCATCAACCACATTGGCGAAATAAACCAAACCGTAAGAGAACAATACAATCTGTTTATTTCTTCTATAGGTATCTTTACGTTGGGTTATGCCTGTAGTAGAATAACGGCTGCCAAAAGGGCCGTTAGGATCAGGCTGATCACTATGCGAATCGCGATACTGTAATTCTGTTAGCGCTAAATTATATTGTTTGCTACTTTCGATGTACGACATGGTAAGTACGGTTATACCACCATAAATAGCTGCAATTTTACCACCGGTATACAGCTTTTGAAAAAACTGGCTTTTTCCAACTCTTGTACCATAACCATCCTTAAGCAGTTGTATATTGTACAATTGCCCCCAGCCTGGTATAATCATCGATCTGAAAACCGCTTTTCTACCGGCAACCTTACCCGGATTAACATACTTGGCTTTCATCGAATCCTTTCTCGTCATCGGTTTTTTAGCCGCAGTATCTAACGATTTAGATAATTTAATTTTCGAAGTATCAGCAGGTTTTAATACCGTATCCTTAACCTGTGCTGAGGCTAAGTTTACAAGAAAAAATGTAAATGCAGTAACCAGTATTAAAAGCTTAGTCTTTTGCATTACCAGTCTAATAACTCTAAAATTCGGTTTAAGTCGTCATCACTCATAAAAGGAATTTCTATTGCCCCCTTACCGTTCTGACTTACTTTTAACTTTACGCGGGTAGCAAATTTAGAGGCCAGATCGTCCTGTAGTTTTTGATATTGAAAAGAAACTGCTTTTTCTTTCGATTTTTCGCTGCTTTTTAAAGGTACATGCTGCAAATTACGTACAAGCTCTTCTACCTTACGTACCGACAATCCTTTTTCCAGAATTTCCTGGTGAATAAACAATTGTTTGTCAACACCATCAACATTAATTAAGGCTCTTGCATGCCCCATGCTAATTTTCTGATCGCGGATGGAAGCCTGAATAGCTGGCGGAAGTTTTAGCAAACGCAGGTAATTGGTAACCGTTGTACGGTTTTTACCTACACGTTCACCTAATTGCTCTTGTTTTAAACCTACCTCATCAATCATCCTTTGGAAACTCAATGCTACTTCAATGGCATTTAAATTTTCGCGCTGAATATTTTCGATCAGGGCCATTTCCAACATCTGTTGGTCGTTGGCACTGCGGATGTAAGCAGGAATCTGTGTTAAGCCAGCCAGCTTCGAAGCCCTGAACCTACGCTCGCCAGAAATGAGCTGGTATTTGTTTGCGCCGAGTTTTCTAACCGTAATTGGTTGTATTAAACCCTGTATCTTAATCGAATCGGCAAGCTCGTTTAAAGCTACCTGGTCAAATTCGGTACGGGGCTGGTATGGATTGGTTTCAACTTCAGTTAAACTTACGTGACTGATATTGCCAATCTGCTCGGTTTCGCTAACAGCATTTACCTGCTGTTTCGGCGGATGAGAAGATTCGCTATCATCTAAAAGCGCACTTAACCCTCTTCCTAAACCTGTTTTTCGCTGAAAAGATGTCATCTATAATTTATAAAGTTGCTGTTCCTATGTTTTCTTCTTCCTTTAAAAGGCCGTTTTTCTTTACAATTTCACGCGCAAGGTTAAGGTAGTTAATGGCGCCTTTGCAATTCGCATCGTGCATAATTACCGAAACGCCATAACTAGGTGCTTCACTTAAACGTGTATTACGCTGAATGATGGTATCGAAAACCAGTTCGTGGAAATGCGTTTTCACCTCTTCTACCACCTGGTTTGATAAACGTAAACGCACATCGTACATGGTTAGTAAAATACCTTCAATTTCCAGATCAGGGTTTAAACGGTTCTGAACAATTTTGATGGTATTTAATAATTTACCCAAACCTTCCAGCGCGAAATACTCACACTGAACAGGAATAATAACTGAATCAGCCGCTGTTAAAGCATTAATGGTGATTAAACCCAAGGATGGCGAACAATCGATGATAATAAAATCATACTGATCTTTGATTTTCTCCAAAACCGCTTTCATTTTATACTCGCGGTTGTTCAGGTTAATCATCTCGATTTCTGCACCAACCAGATCGATGTGGGCAGGCAGTAAATCTAAATTTGGTGTATCCGTTTTTTGGATGGCCTGTAAAGGATCGATATCATTAATGATACACTCATAAATACTATCTTTAATATTCCGGGGATCGAAACCGATACCTGAAGTCGAATTTGCCTGAGGATCAGCATCAACCAGTAAAGTTTTGTATTCTAGTACGGCCAAACTCGCAGCCAGGTTTATAGATGAAGTTGTTTTACCAACACCACCTTTTTGATTTGCTAATGCAATAATTTTGCTCATCTATGTATCCGAAATTTACTTAACGTTTATTTGGGCTGTGTTATTTATACCTTTTAATTGGCAAAAAGTTCTATTTTTGCGTTGTTTACGGCCTTTTTCACAATCAGCTAAGATACAAACTATATGGCAATTTTAGCAAGAAGCGTGTTTGGGTTTTACACATCTTATTAACAATTATCCATGATCACAATTATAGCCGCTACCAACAGGCCCAATAGCAATACGCTAAAAGTTGCTAAATATTACCAAAGGCAACTAAAAGAAAAAGGAGCCGATGCCAGTTTGTTCAGCCTGGAACACCTGCCTATAGATGTTTTGAATACGGATATGTATGGCAAAAGATCAGCAGCTTTTCAAGAAATCCAGGACATGATTAACAATACCGAAAAGTTTTTATTTATCATGCCAGAGTACAATGGAAGCTACCCAGGTGTACTAAAAGTGTTAATAGATGCCTGTAATTTCCCCGATAGTTTTTATGATAAAAAGGCTGCTTTAGTCGGAATTTCTTCTGGTAAATATGGTAATATCCGCGGGGTAGATCATTTTACAGGCGTTTGCCATTATATCCACCTCCACATTTTGCCTTTACGGCTGCACATTCCAAATATTAAAACCGAGTTAGATACAGCGGGTAATTTCTATCATCCGGATACCATCAAGTTTACCAACGAGCAGATAGAGAAGTTTATTAAATTCTAATCGCCGTTCATTTTTTCTGCACCCTGCAACCCTAAATCATGGTACAGACCGTGCCACCTAAACCCAATGGAAGCGGGCACGCAGTAAAGCGGACAGTGGGAATATATCGACCTAAATGCTACCAAACCTGCTTTCCAAAAAACAAAAGCTCATTTTTTGTTTGGAAAAGCAAAACCTGTGTTTCATTGGAGCGTTAATCTTGCCTTCCGTTCATACACCTGCAGGCCTTAATCGCAAGCTTTCTTTCGCAGCCCTGCAACCCCAAATCCTAGTACAGACCGTGCCACCTAAACCCGATGGAAGCGGCACGCAGTAAAGCGGACAGCGGGACTGCACAAACCTAAATTTTACCAAACCTGCTTTCCGAAAAATAATAGTCTGATCTTCTTTTGGAAAGCCCAGCCTGCATTTCATAGGAGCGTCAGTCCAGCTTTTCATTCCAAGCCGTCCCGATGAATGGGGATTCCTCGCTTACGGGCTTTCCATTGCAATCAGGTTTAGGAACGTAAAACAGCGCATTAAACCTTCAGGAGCAATAGTTCATAATGGTAAAAACCCTTCCAAAATGAAAAGGTTTTTTTCACTTAAACAATCACAATAATTCCATATAACCCTAAAAAACAACAACTTAAATAATAATCCCATCTACTGGCATAGCTATTGACTACAGGGTAGACAGATGCTATTTATTTAACCTTTATTATATAATTTAGTTGATCAGGAAACAGATTTAATTATAACCTATTTTTACCACAAAAAAGAGAGAAATTGCTTTGCTTACTTAGCGAAAACCTCTCCTCCCTTTGCGGTTAAACTAAAAAAGTCATGAAACCATCAATGATTTTCAAATATCACACAATAAAATAAGCAAATCATGATAGCTTCATCACCATTAAAAAAAACATAAACAGATGAAAATAAAAACCAAGCTCCGCCTCGGATTCGGGTTTCTCTTTATAATTGTTTTATCCTTCGGATTAATAGCGCTCTTTTACTTAAACGAGCTTTCCGATAAATCGAAGGTAATTCTTAAAGACAACTACAAATCGTTGAAATATGTTGCTGCCATGCGCAATGTAATTGACGAGAACCAGTTTCCCTTAAACAGTCCACAACTGGCTATATTTACAGAAAACCTTAAAAATGAAGGGTTAAACATTACCGAACCCGGCGAAAAAGTGGCTTTCCAGAAATTAGAAACGGCTTTTAGCGTACTGAACAACTCACAATCATCAGTCAATAAAGAAAATAGCATCAAAAATTTGCGCGTTGCGCTGCAAAATATTGAAGAGCTAAATATGAAAGCCATTTACGATAAAAATGAATTGGCTAACGAAACCTCATCGAGGGCAAACATCTACATCATGATTGCCGCTACCCTGAGTTTTATTATCCTCTTTACGTTCATTGTAAATTTTCCGGGTTTTGTAGCCAACCCCCTTGCTGAATTTAGTGCAGCCATTAAGCAGATTAGTCGTAAAAACTATAAACAGCGCTTGCATTTCGAAAACGAAGATGAGTTTACAGAATTGGCAGATTCCTTTAATGGAATGGTGGTTAAATTAAACGAGTGGGAAAATAGTAATTTATCTAAAATTAAATCCGAAAAATCTCGTATCGAAGCGATTATTGCACAAATGCAGGATGCGATAATCGGTCTGAATGAAAAGGGAGAAGTACTCTTTCTAAATCATCTGGCTGCAAAATTGATGAGTCTGGATGAAGATAAGGTAATTGGCCAAAACGTAGCTGAACTGATGCAAAAAAACGAGCTGCTTAAACGGATCATTAAACCCGAAACCAATGATAATACCCTAAAAATTTATGCTGATGATAAAGAATCGTATTTCCTGTTGGAAAACCGCGAAATCATCATTCCAAATTATGAAGAGCAAGACGATAATACCTTAATTGCCTCTTCTAAATCTGCGGGAAGTGTTTACACATTAAAAAACATTACGCAGTTTAAAGAGCTCGATGAAGCCAAAACAAATTTTATCGCCACCGTTTCGCACGAGTTAAAAACTCCATTATCATCTATCAAAATGAGCTTGAAATTGCTTAACGATGAGCGTGTGGGTGCCATGAACGAAGAGCAGTATGAGCTGCTCAATCACATCAAAGAAGATAGCGACAGGTTGCTAAAAATCACCAGCGAGCTTTTAGATCTTTCGCAAGTAGAAACCGGTAATTTAAAACTCACTTTTGCCATAACCAAACCCGAAGAAATTGTAAGTTATGCCGTTGATGCCGTTAAATTTCAGGCCGAACAAAAATCGATTCAACTGGTACTTAACTGCAGTCAGAACTTGCCGAATGTGAATGCCGATATCCAGAAAACAGCCTGGGTACTGGTTAACTTTTTATCTAATGCATTGCGGTACAGTTCAGAAAAATCGAAAGTAATCATCGATGTTTTCCAAAAAGACAAGTTTATTGAGTTCTCTGTACTCGATTTTGGAAAAGGTATTGATGAAAAATACCAGAAAAGATTATTCGACAGGTATTTCCAGGTACCAACCGATGGTCAGAATAAATCAGGCTCTGGATTGGGTCTTGCCATTTCTAAAGATTTTATCGAAGCGGAAAACGGAAAAATATGGGTGGTAAGCGCCATTGGTGAAGGCAGTAAGTTTTGTTTCAACTTGCCGATTGTAGAGTAGATTCCGTGTTTTTATTTACCACAGAGGGCACCAAGCTTGCACTGAGGTACACAGAGTAAATAAAAAATGTAAAACAGAAGATGGGAGATGGAAAACGGCACCTCCAAACGCTTAACGCAGTGTGCTCTGTGCCTTCTCTGTGGTTAAAAACTGGAGAGACTATGTCACTCAGCGCTAAACGATATATGGCTCCATTTCCTTATCAATGCTTTTACGCAGTTCCATTAATTTAATGGCGTAACCATGCATGGCAATTTCTTTTTCGGTTTTAGGTTTAAAGGCCGGGATTCCCCTTGGCTGCCCATCATCATCTACTGCAACAAAAACAATAATACAATGTGTATTTTTAACAAAATCGGTCTGCCCTACAGGTTTTGAAAAAGCATCAACGGCAATATGCATACTGGTTTTACCCGTGTAAATAATGCGTGCTTCCATTTTAACCAAGTGCCCGATATGAACAGGATGAAAAAAACGGATCCCCCCAACATAAACTGTTACGCAATAAGTCTGACTCCATTGTAAGGCACAAGCAAAAGCAGCCTGATCAATCCATTTCATCATCATCCCACCATGTACCTTACCTCCATAATTAACATCAGAGGGTTCGCTTAAAAATTGAAGTTCGATATGGTTTTTGGTTCTGGGCATGTTAATCTTTTTAAAAAATTGCTTGGTTTTAATGTCTTTGCTAAGATATTATAAAATAAGTTATTTTCCTGCAGTGAGCTGTTATGATCTGTCAAGGTGACTCGATACAATTAACTACCAATTACAAAAATAATCCCGCAGATTTAAGATGATTACCGCAAATTGATTACTTTTTCTGCGATTATCAGTGAGATCTGCGAAAAAAAACTCTCCCAGCGGTCGTCATTCTGAGTTCATCTCAGGATCTGATCTGCATGATTCAGTATGCGGTCAGATGTTACCATCTGACGGATCCATAGCTTAGTAATGGTAACCACTGGCGTCAAAACCACAGATAAAAAGGATAAACGCAGATAGAAAAAACTGATCTGTGTCCATCTGTAGCAAAAAATAGCCACAAAAAAAGTCGTAGTGAGACGCTACGACTAATAGAAGTGTCAGTTGGTAACAACTGACACCACTAACAGATTCATCCAACTATTTCGCCATAATACTTATCGCATATCCTCCACCCGGCGCGCAATACTGCGTTAATTTAGTTTTACTGGTTACCTCCATTTTGCGAATGGTATAGGCTTTAGGATTGGTTTCGTAATGGGCATCTTTTGCATCGGCATAAATGGTTGCAGTATATTTTTTACCAGGATCCAGAAAGCTAAAATCTATTTTAGATGTTCTGGCTACCTCATCATTGGTGCGGCCAACAAACCAGTTGTTTTTACCTTTCGCTTTACGCGCAAAAGTGATATAATCGCCTGGTTCTGCTTCTAAAACTTTGGTATCGTCCCAATCTACCGCCACATCTTTAATAAACTGAAAAGCATCCATATATTTATTATAAGTTTCAGGCAAGTCGGCAGCCATTTGCAAAGGACTATACATAGTAACATAAAGTGCCAACTGACGGGCTAAAGTACTGTGCACAAAAGAGGTATTTTCAGGATTATAAACACTTACTTTAGTTTCGAAAATACCAGGTGTATAATCCATTGGTCCACCAATTAACCGCGTAAAAGGTAAAATAGTTGTATGATCGGCATTATTACCACCAAAAGCTTCGTATTCTGTTCCCCTTGCCGATTCGTTTCCAATTAAATTCGGATAAGTACGCGCCAGGCCTGTTGGGCGAACAGCCTCATGTGCATTTACCATAATTTTATATTCCGCTGCTTTTTGGATGGCATACAGGTAATGATTGTTTAACCATTGGCCATAGTGATGCTCTCCCCTTGGAATCATGTTGCCTACATAACCGCTTTTCACCGCATCGTAACCATTGGCTTTCATAAATTTATAAGCGGTATCTAAATGGCGCTCATAATTACGTACCGATGAAGAAGTTTCATGGTGCATAATCATTTTAACACCTTTACTTGCGGCATACCGGTGTAATTCTTTTACATCAAAATCGGGATAGGGTGTTACAAAATCAAATACATAATCTTTTGTTTTACCAAACCAATCCTCCCAGCCTTCGTTCCAGCCTTCAACCAAAACAGCATCTAATCCGTTTTTAGCAGCAAAATCGATATATTCTTTTACATGTGCGGTATTTGCAGCGTGTTTTCCGTTAGGTTTTGTCTTGGCATAATCAGTTATACCTAATTGCACACTTGTTAAATCGTTGTATGCCCAAGTACTTTTACCAGTAATCATTTCCCACCAAACGCCTACATACTTGGTTGGTTTTATCCACGATACATCTTTAAATTTTGTTGGCTCGTTTAAGTTATAGGTTAGCTTTGAGGTTAAAATGTCGCCTGCTTTATCGCTTACAATAATGGTTCTCCAGGGCGATAAACATGGTGCCTGCATATAACCTTTATCACCAACTGCATCGGGTGTTAACCACGATTCTAACACCATGTTTTTATCGTCGAGATTTAACGACATCAGCGAATAGTTGATCAATGCCGCTTCATGGATATTGATGTATAAACCATCTTTACTTTTCATCATCAACGGCGTTTGTAAACCCGTTGGCGAAAAAGTAGTTTGCGAGGCATTTGGCGTTACAGCTGCCTTCATTTTACCGCGTACTTCTGATAAGTTTGAAGTTACTGTACTGTATTCCTGTGTATCGTAATCGCCAGGAAGCCAAAAAGCTTTATGATCACCAGCTAATGCAAACTGGGTTTTCTCTTCTTTAATTACGAAATAATCTAAGTTTTTTTGCTCAGGAAATTCGTATCTAAAACCTAAGCCATCGTTAAACAAACGTAACCGCACAATTATATAACGGTTAGTTTCTTTTTGCGTTAAAGTTATCGCCAGTTCGTTGTAATGATTTACAATTTCTTTTACTTCGCCCCAAACCGGTTTCCAGGTTTCATTAAAAGTGCTCGTTTTGGTATCGCTTATGCTAAACCCGTTCATTAAAGATTTACCATCTTTAAGTTCAAGCCCCAGCTTGCTGGTTTTAATAACGTCTTTTCCTTTGTACTTTAGGCTATAGGTAGGTACTCCCCCTTCAGCCAAAGCAAAACTGGCCACCAGATTGCCATCCGGCGACTTCAAATCCTTTTCGGGAACGTTCCCGAAAACATTCCCAAAAAAAAGCAAAGTACATATTAAAGTAAGGATTTTAGAGCGGTTAAGGTATTGGTTAGGTTTCTTATTCATGTTATCATTTATTTATTGTTATTACTATTTATATCACATTAGAACTTGCGGTTTCCAGTCCACACATGGCGATGAGCAACGTCGGTCCACTCAAATAGATCCTGAAACAAGTTCTGGATGACGATACGATATAAAAATCGGGATGGGATGACGTACCTCGAGTTACTCTAAAAGCAAGGTATCATCATCCTCATCGGTTAAGCTCAACTGCACACTATCGCTACCTGCAATGCCCTCTATCGAGCCGCGGATATGGGTCGCATTTAACAATACTTTCTCTAGCTGTTTTTCACGTGCTTTCCATAAGCGTTCCATCGCATCGCGCTCGCGTTGTATAGATAGTTTCATACTCATAAAACCTTCTCTAATGGCTTTCCATTGTTCTGAAAACTCTGCTCCCATTAAGTAATCGTAAAGCATGTGCATTTTTTCGCCGCGGTTTTCCTGCGATTTTACTGCACCGGCCAAGCGCAAAATACCTTCACGCAACACGTATGCTACGGCGTTTACTTCTTCGAAAGAGCAGATCCAAACCCCATCACGCTGCCCGAAACAATCCATGCCTTTTGGGTAACATTGACTTACAATTACCGCTACATCAATGCCCATACTGCGCATATCTTTCTTCAGTTTTTCGATCCAGTCGCCACCAAAATCTTTGGTACGCTTGCTTTCGTAAATAATTTTACCGCATTCCTGTCCAAATTGGTTGCGTACCACCTGTACACAATCTGCACCACGCACTCCTTTACCAACTTCTTCAATTAAATCGAAAGGATAGTTGGTTCGAAGTAATTCTTCCAAAATCAGTTCCTGCACTTCGCCCTGCAATTGCATACTGCCCTGCTCAGCCTTACGTTTCATTTCTTCGGCCAATTTTTTCTGATCGTCGAGCTGTTTTTCCAATTCTTTTAAACGCAATTGGTGCTCGGTATCTTTAATACTATTTTTTTCTGCCTCTTGCTTACGGATCTGTTCTACCAACTCGTTACGCTGCTCTTGCATTTTACGTTGAAATGCAAGTTCCATTTCTTCTTCCTTTACTTTAAGGCTTTCCTCACGGCGTAAAAACTCCAGTTCCTTTTCACGGGCCAACCTGAGTTTTTCGGCATTATCTTTCGCATTACCTTCCAGCATTTGCAGTTTGGTTTCAAAATCGGCCGAAATGCTTTTACGCAGGTTTTCCTCCAGACTATCCTTAAGTTTGGTTTTCTCTTCAGCAAGTTTAGCATCAAAGGCTTTCAATTGCTGCTGTTTTTCAGATTCGAAAATTTGCAGTTTACGTTGATATTCTTCATCTTTCTGCCTTGCATAAGCAGCCGCTTTCTCACGTAACTCTTTCTTATAATCTTCGGCCATGGCTTCTTCCATCGGAAAAACATGGGCACAGTTGGGGCATTTTATTTCGGTAGGCATTGATTATTATTTTAACCACCAAGGCACAAAGCACACCAAGGTTTTTTTTGGTAAAGATATTAAAGCTTTTTATCAATGTATAAACGAGTTTTGCACGGTTACCATTAAAGTACCTTCGATCTGATTTCGTGACCGGAGGCCAAAATTTTACTTACCGGGCATTTTGCGGCAATTTCCTCCAATCTGATTTTTTGTTCTTCGGTAAGTGTCCCGGTACATACAATTTCTTCAAAAAATATGGTTTCTCCATTTTCGGTATCAATATTTACTTCCACCTCAATTTTATCGATAGGCCATTCCTTTCTATCGGCATACATCCTTAAGGTAATGGCTACACACGATGCCAAAGAGGCCATTAATAATCCCTTAGGGGCAAAACCTTTATGTGTTCCACCTAATTCTAAAGGTTCGTCTACTATAATATCATGAGAACCATTGGTTACTGAACACGCATAGTGTTCCCTGTTTATTGTTGCTTTTACCATTTATTAGATATTTAAAATATTAAACTTACCAAATATCATGCTTTATTGCGATTTGGTTTAGATTTTACGAAACATTATATGATGGCATTTGTTCTTTTTAAAAATGCTACGTTATGAAATACAGAAAGTTAATCGGAAAATACTTAAAGCACGAATCGGATAACAGTGCAAAAATAGCACTAGCCTTAGTGGCTGGTTTAGCAGCGGGCGCAGTAATTAGTATTTTATTTGCTCCTGATAGTGGCGCAGGTACCCGTGGAAAAATTGCCGGTGGGGCCAGAAATCTTCGTTATGGATTTCAGGACAAATACAATCTTTTAAAAGAGAAAGTTTTTGGTGTTGAAGCTATTGAAGAAGATATTGTTGAGCATGAAGTGCCACATTTTAAACATACTGTTACTAAGAAACGTAAATCAGATGTGAAGGAAATTTTAGAAAATGCACATGAAAACGGTCAGGTGCAAGAAGGGCAAGGATAAAAATATAAAGACATTAATTGGTTATTGGCATGCATTAATTAATACATGTCAAAACCTTTCACCGTTTAAACAATTTCTTAGTTTTACAGGATAATATCAGTATATGATTTTTATCCTCTCAAAGATTTTGCTTTTCCTCATTAAACCAATAGTGTGGATTTTTGTGCTTTTATTTTTTGCGATTGCATCAAAACAACCTAAACGAAGGAAAAGATATTTACTCAGTGCTTTGATTATTTTCTTCTTTTTCTCTAATGACTTTATTGTTGGAAAAATAATTAACAGTTACGAGGCTGGCTATCCAAAGGCAGATAAATTCGATGTTGGAATTGTACTTGGTGGTTTTTCAGGTTTAAACAAACGAAATAATGAAATTGCTTTTAATTGTGCAGGAGATAGATTGTTCCAGGCAATAGCACTTTATAAAAAAGGACAGATTAAGCAGATATTGCTTAGTAGCGGAAGCGCAAACTTAAAAGACCAGCAAGTAAAAGAAGCTGATTTAGCTATTCAGTACTTAAAACTGATCGGTATTCCTGATGCTGCAATCCTGATTGAAAACCAAAGTAGAAATACCATCGAAAATGCCAGGTACAGCTTGGCACTCATTGCAAAAAGCAACCCTAAAGCTAAAATTTTAGTGATTACGAGCGCCTGGCACATACCGAGGGCAAAGCTGATTTTTGATAAACAGGCTAAGCAAAAAATTGAATATTATCCAACCAATTTTTCTAGAGATACTGAATTCGACATAAGTGATTTCATTATTCCAGATGCCAGCGCATTAGGAACATGGGAATTGTTATTTAAAGAATGGATTGGTTTGGCTGTAGATCGGATAAGGGCTTAACTATCGAATTAATCTAATTGTTCATTAGTCGCATTGGTTGAATTTCGCACCAATAAACAACTGACTAATGAACTGATGAACTTCCTATCCTTCAATTGCTTTCCAAAGCATATCTTTCAGCTCTAAAATATTTTTCTCGGCTACTGATGAAATAAATATAGATGGAATATTTGGCAGATCCTGTTTCATTTCTTCCATCAGTTCTTCATCTAACATATCCGATTTGGTAATGGCTAAAACATGCGGTTTCTGCATTAATTCAGGATTGTAAGATTCCAGTTCGCTTTTAAGGATTTCGTATTCTTCTTTAATTGAACGGCTTGTATCAGCCGGGACCATGAATAACAATACCGAATTACGCTCAATATGGCGTAAGAAACGATAGCCCAAACCCTTACCTTTTGATGCACCTTCGATAATACCAGGAATATCGGCCATTACGAATGATTTTCCACCCCTGTAGCTTACAATACCCAGATTAGGAACAATAGTAGTAAAAGGATAATCGGCAATTTCTGGCTTAGCAGCCGAAACAACTGAAAGTAAAGTAGATTTTCCTGCATTTGGGAAACCAACCAAGCCAACATCGGCCAAAACTTTTAATTCTAAAATGTTCCAAACCTCTTGTCCTTGCTCACCCGGTTGTGCAAAACGTGGTGTTTGCTGAACCGAATTTTTAAAGTGTGCATTCCCTAAACCACCACGGCCACCGGCTGTTAAGATCTTAGTTTCGCCATCTTTGGTAATTTCGAAAAGGATTTCTCCAGTTTCAGCATCTTTAGCAATGGTACCAAGCGGAACCTCCAGGATTTCATCCTTACCCTGCTTACCGAATTTATGGGAACTACCACCTGCTCCACCATCTTCAGCAATAATGTGCTTACGGTATTTAAGGTGCAATAATGTCCAGATATGAATGCTGCCTTTAACGATAATGTGGCCGCCACGACCGCCATCACCACCATCAGGTCCACCCATTGATGTTAAAATATCACGATGCAAATGTGCCGAACCTGCCCCGCCCTTACCAGAACGGCAACAAATTTTTACATAATCTACGAAATTCGAACCCTGTGACATATTTTAATATTGAAATGTTAATACTGGAACGTCGAAACAACAATTCCTTTAAAATTAAAGAGTTATAACGTTTTAACATTATAACTCTTTTTATGTTTTTGAATATCGGATCGGGAATTAATTAAAACCGTCTCTTTTATATCCGCTACTTAAACTTTATACCTTATACTGATCAATTACAGCGCAAAGATCATTATATACGGTTTCAATTTCACCTATTCCGTTTACTTTGTTCAACTTTCCTTGCTCTTCATAATAAGGCAATACATGGATGGTTTTATCAAAGTATTCTGAAATTCGTTTTTTTAATTTTTCAGCGTCATCATCAGGGCGACCGCTGGTTTTGTGACGTTCGGCAATACGTTTTGTTAACTCGTCCTGGTCAACATCTAAAGCAATAACGCCAGCAATTTTACTGCCTTTACGCTCTAAAAATAAATCAAGCTCTATTGCTTGCGGAACGGTACGCGGAAATCCATCAAACACAAATCCTTTAGCATCAGGATTTTTATCTACTTCTTCTTCAAGCATGGCAATTGTAATGGCATCAGGAACCAATTCTCCATCAGCTAACAATTGACTTACTTTTTTTCCTAATTCGGTTTCTCCTTTAACGTGTGCTCTAAAAAGATCGCCTGTTGAAACGTGTACCAACTGATATTTTGCAATCAGCTTTTCAGATTGGGTGCCTTTACCCGCCCCTGGAGGGCCAAAGAGAACTAAATTAAGCATTCAAGTTGTTTAGGTTGTCTTCAAAAATTAAAAAAGCCTTATTCCTATGGCTCTGCTAAAAGTAATATTCAAATCACTGATTAATAGGATTAGACATTGCTTACTTTCAAGGCTGCAAATATATAATTATTAATTTAGATGCCGTTTAAAATTGATGATTTATTTAAAAATGGGCTATTTTAATGACATTTATCTTCTTCTAAGAAGAATCTTGTGCCATTTTTATATTTAACAGAATTTTCTTCAAATACTAAGGGGCCTGACCAAACAATCCTTTTACATTTTTAAAAAAACTTAAGTATTTGTAACATTACTGGACTGATATCTTCCAATTTACCTCGATTGTAAAAAACGAAATGCCGTGATGCTGCCATCAGCAGAAAAACGCCTAGAATAGAAGAACCATTTTTATTGATTTCAAATTTAAAAGTCTGCAATATCAAGGGCCATCTTGCTAAATTTCAGATAAGTAACAATAACTTTCGATCCAATTTTATACCGGTTATAATCCTCTTGCTTAACCTCAATCCTTATTTTTTCATTTTTGAATCGGCCCGAAAAAGTCAGGTATTCTGCATACTCTGTTTTGTCCCGACCAATAACTACGCTCGTTAGTCTGTTTTTTCCGTTTAATTTATCTTTCTTCCAATTGTATTTGCTATACCTATCTACCAACCAGGCAATGCAGTAGCAACAACTAAACATTAATAATCCTATAGCTGTAAAAGCGATATAATCGTAATACTTCAAATTGTGTAAAGTTTCCTTTTCTACAGATAAAGCAGCGATTATTCCAATAAATAACATACCAGCAAGAAGCGTAATTACAGCGATTCTCATGACTGCTTTTTGCCCTGTCTCCATCTGCTCTATTTCTTCTTCAGTCAATGGAATATTTTCCTGTAACCGTATTTGCATATAATCAATTTGATGATGACAACCAGAATAAAAACCCGCTCCAATTTCAACAGTTGCAGATATTCTTTAACCTCCCCGAGTATGGCTAAATTAAAAATTTTATCAATTAATTCCTCTTTCGTTACTGCAGTAATTCCGAAATTGTGGTTTGATATTTATCCAATTAGTTATTTATGAATACCTATCGCTTCCATTTTAATAACGGCAAAAAAGACTCAACTATTCTGTTTTGGTTTTTTACCACCTTGCTGACTATTGTATTAACAGCCACCGTTTTACTGGTACATCCAGATCCACTTTTCCCCACCTGGCTATTGGTAATCTCCTTACCATTAATGTTTTTGGCAATTTACAAGTTGGTTAAAGTGGCCTCCGAAAGGCGATCGGGAGAAATTGTTTCACTAAGTAAAGAAGGCTTTACCAGTTCATGTTTCGGATCTGTTTTGTTTTCAGAAATACGTTCCATTCAGGTTCCTGCAAGGCAAATAGAGCTATTGGGGGAACTACAGCGCGACTTTTACAAAAACACAGACGTAGATACTCCTTACTTAGAATTTTCGATCACCACTCAGGATGGAAAAACGTTAAATTGGATATTAAATGAGTGGGGTGAGATTTATAACTCACAAGAAGAATTTTCAATTTTCTTTAACTTTCTCACAGCGCTAACCAATCAGCTGTATCAACTTTATCACACTAATGAGCCATATAATAGCTATTTAAAAATCCTAGGCGAGAAAGGTTACTGGGAAAAGCAAGGTTAAGTTAAAAAAGAACTGGACGTATTTACAGATATAAAATCTATCCTTCAGAAATTTGACACACCGAAAAAAAGGGAGTTTATAGATCTGGTGTTCGACTCTAATCTCTACTATGAAAACGGCATGTATCGAACACCCACGATGATGAATTTACTATCCAATTAATTATCTGAAAATGAGGGAATTAGGAGTACTGGATGTAGACAAAAAAAGGGAGGATTTTACAATCCTCCCTTCAAGTGCACTTGTAGGGATTCGAACCCCAAACCTTCTCATCCGTAGTGAGATGCTCTATCCAATTGAGCTACAAATGCGTTTCCGTATCGTTAACGGACTGCAAAGGTATAATTTGATATTTTAATTTCCAATTAAATTTTAAAAAAATCTAAAAATAATTCTTTGCAGAATAAGCTTTACGCGCTTAATGCATCATTAATTGCTTTAAAATCAGGCAAATCATGTGCATCTTCTAAAACTTCTGCATAAGCTATTTTTCCTTCTTCGTCGATTACAAATGCTGCCCTTTTGGAAACACCTTTCAATCCGAACGCAAATTCATCATAAAAAGCACCATAAGCTGCTGAAACTTCTTTATTAAAATCAGACAATAAAGGGAACTGATAACTCTGAACTTCTTTAAACTTAGCCAAAGAGAACGGAGAATCAACTGAGATGCCAATTACCTGCGCATCCATCCCTTCGTAATAGCTAAAATTATCACGCATGGTGCACAATTGTTCTGTACACGTTCCGGTAAAAGCCATCGGGAAAAAGTGAATGATTACTTTTTTGCCCTTAAAACCAGAAAGAGAAATTTCTGTCAGATCAGAACTGTATAATTTAAAATCAGGGGCGTTATCGCCAACTTGTAATGCCATTATGTTTTTTTATGGGTTAAATATATTAATTGGTTCAGTAGTTCATTAGCCATTTGTTCATTAGTATTGCATCCTTCCAATAAACTAATAACTAGTGAACTAATTATCTTTTTTCATCTGCTGATCTAAAATCATCAAGCCCTCTTCAAAACTATGTGGGCAGTAATCTAAATCTTTAATCGTTTTATCCAAAACAAAACCTGTTCTAACTGGTCGTTTAGCCGTTTGGTTTAAACTTGCAGAACTTATTTCATTAATAAATGATTGATCAAGGTCCCAATAATCGGCAACTTTCCGCACTAAATCTGCAATACTCATGTAATCTTTACCCGACACATGATAAATTCCTTTTGCATTTTTTTCCACAGCCAGCAAACAGGCTTCAGCTAGATCCTCGGCCAAAGTGGGCATGCGCCACTGATCGTTAACTACGTTAATAGGTGATGCATTTTCTAAAGCTGCTTTCGCCCAAAGTACGATATTACTGCGGCTCATATCGCTGGTGATCCCATATACCAATATGGTTCTTAAAATTGCCCAATTTGCTTTCGAGTTTTTCAACAGCGATTCGGCCAGCACTTTCGATTCGCCATAATAACTTACCGGATTAACGGCATCTTCTTCTTTATAAGGCCCGTCGGCACCATCAAAAACAAAATCGGTACTTAAATGAATCAGTTGAATGTTCTTTTCTTCACATATTGATATCAGCATTTGAACTGCATCTACATTTAACTGGCGACAAAGCATTTTATTGGCTTCACAAATATCAACATTGGTCATTGCTGCAGTGTGCACAATGGCATCAGGGCTATATCTTTCAATAACTTCCCTAACCTGATCAGCATTTAAAATATCCATTTCTGCATATCCATATCCACCCTTTACCGGATAGCGATTTGCTCCTTTAGAAGTGGCAACAAGCTTTACCCTGTCCTCGGCGAGAATTTTTTCAGTTAATTTCTGTCCTAAAAGACCATTGCTACCTGTTGTTAAAATGGTTTTCATATGCCTTATTTATAGCACTAAATTATCTATAAAAACCATGTTGAAAAAATTTATAATATATATTTAAAATTAAGTAAGAATAACTTAACTTTGCCAACCGAATTGGAGCCCCTATAAACAGCTTTAATTCATTGACTGTAATAAATTTACTCACAACAGATATGCCTAACTTAGGAAAAATAGCACAAATTATCGGCCCAGTGGTTGACGTTAGCTTTGCTAATGATGCCCATCTACCTAAAATTTTTGATGCGTTAGAGATAACGAAAGAAAATGGACAAAAAATTGTTTTAGAAGTTCAACAACACTTAGGTGAAGATCGTGTACGCGCAATCTCAATGGACTCTACAGACGGTTTAGTTCGTGGAATGGACGTAGTTGATACTGGTGCTGCGATTAAAATGCCAGTTGGCGACCAAATTAAAGGTCGTTTATTTAATGTAGTTGGTGAAGCGATTGACGGTATCAACACAGTTGATAAAACTGATGGTCGTCCTATCCATGCTACTCCTCCTAAGTTCGAAGATTTATCAACTGAAACTGAGGTACTGTTTACAGGTATTAAAGTTATCGATTTATTAGAGCCATATGCAAAAGGTGGTAAAATCGGTTTATTTGGTGGTGCTGGTGTAGGTAAAACCGTATTAATTATGGAGCTGGTAAACAACATCGCTAAAGCTTATGCTGGTTTATCAGTATTCGCAGGTGTTGGTGAACGTACTCGTGAGGGTAACGATTTACTTCGTGAGTTTATCGAGTCAGGTGTTATCAACTATGGTGACGAATTCTTACACTCAATGGAAAAAGGTGGATGGGATTTGAAAGCTGTTGATACTGAAAAATTAAAAGAGTCTAAAGCAACATTGGTTTTCGGTCAAATGAACGAGCCTCCTGGTGCACGTGCACGTGTAGCATTATCAGGATTAACAGTTGCAGAATATTTCCGTGATGGTGATGGCGAAGGCGCTGGAAAAGACATTCTTTTCTTCGTTGATAACATCTTCCGTTTTACACAGGCAGGTTCTGAGGTGTCGGCTTTATTAGGTCGTATGCCTTCAGCTGTAGGTTACCAACCAACATTGGCAACTGAGATGGGTTTAATGCAGGAGCGTATTACTTCAACAAAACGTGGATCAATTACATCAGTACAAGCGGTATATGTACCAGCGGATGATTTAACTGACCCGGCTCCGGCAACAACTTTTGCCCACTTAGATGCTACTACAGTACTTTCGCGTAAAATTGCTGAGCTTGGTATTTATCCTGCGGTAGATCCATTGGATTCTACTTCACGTATCCTTTCTCCTGCGGTTTTAGGTGATGAGCATTATAACACTGCACAACGTGTTAAAGAAACTTTACAACGTTACAAAGAATTACAAGATATCATCGCGATCTTAGGTATGGACGAATTATCTGAAGAAGATAAATTAGTCGTATCAAGAGCACGCCGTGTTCAGCGTTTCTTATCTCAACCTTTCCACGTAGCTGAGCAATTTACTGGCTTAAAAGGTGTATTGGTTGACATTAAAGATACCATCAAAGGATTTAACATGATCATGGATGGTGAAGTTGATGAGTATCCAGAAGCTGCATTTAACTTGGTTGGTAGCATTGAAGATGCGATCGAAAAAGGTAAAAAATTATTAGCAGAAGCGAACTAAGAGACGTGAGACACTAGATATGAGATGTGAGAGGGACCTTTGTCTCATATCTCATATCTCAAATCTCAAATCCATTCAAAATGAATTTAGAAATATTAACTCCAGATAAAAAAGTTTTCGAAGGTGAAGTAACAGCGGTTACGGTTCCTGGTACTTTAGGCTCTTTCCAGATTTTAAAAGACCATGCCCCTATCATCTCTACTTTAGAAGATGGAGAAGTTATTATAAAAGCAAACAAAGCTGATGAGCAACGCTTTTTTATTAAAGGCGGTGTAGTTGAAGCCATTCACAACAAAATTGTGGTTTTAGCTGAAGGCGTCGCTTAATCTAATCATCCGTCATGCTGAATTTATTTCAGCGTGATGAAACAGAAAGCCTCCCGATTTAAAAATCAGGGAGGCTTTTGTTTTTTGTGTTATTGTTTAACAAAATCACATACTGTTGCAGTAAATTCCTTATTGTTTTCATAATAAAGCATATGCGAACCACCCAGGTCCGCTACCTTTTGATTGGGGAATTTATAATTTTTATAATAATCCGGTCCAACCGCATGATCACCCTTGCCCGTTATAATCAAGACCGGTGTTTTAATCTCAGTGGTAAGTAAAGCATAATCTTTAAAATATTCCGGATACTTCTGCACCTTTGTACTATCCATCAAAGGCATAAAAAGCGTCATTCCGAAATCTGATGTACGTTTATAGGAATTTTCGATGCTGTCCATTTTAATAATGGTATTTACATCATTGGCAATATATTTATATCCAAGATGCACTGCGCTTAACTTTTTTCTAACCAGCGCCGCTTCATTCATTAATTTTTTAAAATCTGTTTCATTTATAGTGGTATCCTTTTCCAATAACCGGTATCCATATTCAATTTGTTCCTTAACCTGATTTGGATTCATAAAATGGGCTATTGTATTCGCCATGATGATGCCAGATAAATGTTCGGGATACTTCAGGGCATAATTAATGGCCAGAACACCACCGAACGAATGACTAAGTAAGTACACTTTTTCTACACCCAATTTTAATCGCAGTTCTTCAACATCTTGAACAACCCGGTCTAAACTATAGTTTTTTGCATTTTGTGAGTGACCAGATCCTCTTTGATCCAGATAAACCATTGTTAAACATTTCTCCAGGTTTGCTCCGCCCGTTTTTTCAAAGGAAAGAAAATCCTGACCAGGGCCTCCATGCAAAAAGATACAAACAGGCCCTCTGCCTGCTACCTTAACAGATAATTTTACAGCATCAGAAGTTAAAATGGTCTGGTTCCCTATTTTGAGATGGGAGGTTGAATCTGATGGGGAACATCCACCAAATAATATGATTAAAAGAATCGAAAGGATATAAATTGTTTTCATAGGAATAGTTTCTGATATTAAATTACATAACTATTTCCAATAAGCAGTCAAAGGAGCTAAATAATACCATGATATGCACAAAAAAAACATCAATAATGTTTCACATTTTAACGCCAAAATATCGCCTGAATTTTCAATTTTACATCGCCTTTAACTCGTTTTAGGCAGAAAAATAGAAAATTTATAATGCAAGCATAACAAATAGACCGTATACCGTTTTGATATTTGGTCTACGGCTATCGGCATTAAATAACTAATCCAACCTTAGTTAAGAATAATATTCTTATTATTAATAAATTTTCAGAATAATATTCTGATTTAACTTTTTTCTGATTTCTCTTGCATATTAATGAACCAAAAACTAAATTGGTTTTTATAAACAATAACATAATAATGGCTATCCAGAACAACATATTTTTTACCTCTACTACTGCAAGAGCAGCTGGTAATGTAGTGTTGTTACCTGTCATTTTACTTAATCTCCTACTCCTAAACATTTTATGGGGTAATAAGCGGACGCAGTTTAAATAGATTTTAAAAACTAAATATACCTAAAGCGTCCCGATACAAAACGGGACGCTTTTTTTAAATAACAGAAGACAGTATTATGAACCGTCCATGATAAATAGTCAAAATAAAGAATGGAATGCTTATTATCATGGTAAGCTCCATCTGACGGTTAAAAGACAATAAGAATAAACAGATGAAATACTATAATTCTAATACGATTATTTACCTCGATGGACAGTTTGAAAAGGCTGTAAATAGCAGTACTGACCTTTATGGTCAGTCGTTACACTACGGTTATGCTGCTTTCGAGGGTATTAGAGCCTATAAAACACACAACGGCAACCGTATTTTCAAAGCTGCGGCCCATTTCGATCGCTTAGAGCGTTCTTGCCAATTGGCGAACATTCCTTTTCCCTGGGATAAACAAGAATTAATTGCAGCAACCTATAAACTACTTCAGTTGAACAAACTGAAAGATGCTTATATCCGTCCTTTGGTATTTTGCCACCCGAACATGAAATTAAACGAGCCAAGTGGGGTTTCGATCTTAATCTGTGCATGGGAGTGGGATGCTTATTCTGGCAACAAATTATTAAAATTAACGGTTTCTGATTATGAAAGACCAAACCCTAAATCGATTCCAATGGAGGCGAAATTGAGTGGAAACTATGTTAATTCGATTTTAGCTACTACAGCGGCAAATATTAAAGGTTATGACGAAGCTTTGCTTTTAGATATGCATGGTTTTGTTGCCGAGGCATCTGGCGCGAACATCTTTCTTGAAAAAGACGGGAAACTATTTACACCATCTTTAGGAAATATTTTACCAGGTATTACACGTGCAACCGTAAAAGAACTTTGCACCGTTCTGGATATAGAATGCATTGAGAAAAAGTTAACCATAGAAGATTTAAAAAATGCCGATAGCGCTTTCTTATGCGGAACAGCAACTGAAATAGCAGGTATAGCATCAATTGATGATATTGTATATCGCCCATTGTGGAGAGAATCTCTTGGTTATACTATACAACGGGCTTATAAAAACCTGGTACTGGAAAAAGTGAATTACGAAGTGATTATTTAAAATTGGTTAATAGATCATAGTTAAATGGTTGATAGCCAATGAAGCTATTAACCATGAGCCAAAAGACCATCAACCACAATAAAAACCTAAATAGTAAAAAGATATCCAAAAAGCAGATGACTGAAGAAATTAATCAACACTTCCCGAAAGCCTACCAGCAAATTAATGTTGCAACAAAAGCATCAGGATTTGACATGGCATCTGATGTGCTGACCTGCTCTTTGCTCAGAACACTTGCTTCTACTAAGCCTTCAGGCAAATTTCTGGAACTTGGAACTGGTACAGGCTTATCTACTTCGTGGATTTTGGATGGTTTAGATCAAGAAAGTACACTTACTTCGATAGATAACGATGTTAAATTCTTAGCTATTGCCAAAACATTTCTTGGCGATGACGATCGTTTAACATTGGTTGATACTGATGGCGCCGAATGGATTGAAAAGAATAAAGATAAAAAGTTCGATTATATTTTTGCTGATACATGGCATGGAAAATACCTGCTTTTAGATGAAGCCTTATCCATGCTTAATAGCGGCGGACTTTACATCATTGATGATATGCTGCCACAAACGAATTGGCCTGATGGCCACCAGGATAAGGCCGTAAAACTGATTAAAGATTTAGAATCTCGTGATGATCTGTACTTAACCAAGCAGGTTTGGGCAACAGGAATCGTGATCGGAGTAAAAAAATAAATAAGATTAAATAGTTCTTTACTTTTTTAAATAGTTAGTATGTTTGTGATTCATCAAAGACATGAATATAAACACAAGCATTATTAGCAACCTAATTATTGTCATTTCTCAAAAGAGAGGTGGAAATCGTTGCGTATAATATAAAAAATATACCATATCGAAACCGCCTCCCACAAGAGGCGGTTTTTTTTTTGCCTCAAAAAGAAATAATTGAAATACAACAGCATACATACAATTTAAACAATGAGCGAATTAAACAAGTACAGTAAAACATTTACACAAGACCCTACACAACCGGCAGCGCAAGCTATGCTTTACGGAATCGGATTAACTGACGCTGATATGGCTAAAGCACAGGTCGGTATTGCAAGTATGGGTTACGATGGTAACACCTGCAATATGCACCTTAACGATCTTGCAAAAGATGTAAAAAAAGGGGTCTGGAATAATGATTTAGTGGGCTTGGTTTTTAATACCATTGGCGTAAGTGATGGAATGAGCAACGGTACAGATGGCATGCGTTATTCGTTAGTAAGCCGTGATGTTATTGCTGATAGTATCGAAACCATTTGTGGTGGCCAATATTACGATGGAATTATCTCTATTCCTGGCTGTGATAAAAATATGCCTGGCGCGATTATGGCTATGGCACGATTAGATCGCCCTTCAATTATGGTTTATGGCGGTACGATTGCGCCTGGCCATTACAAAGGCGAAGAATTGAACATCGTTTCAGCTTTCGAGGCTTTGGGGCAGAAAATATGTGGCAACCTTTCTGAGGAAGACTATCAGGGTATCATAAAACATACCTGCCCCGGTGCTGGTGCTTGTGGAGGGATGTATACTGCAAACACCATGGCATCAGCAATTGAGGCTTTAGGTATGAGTTTGCCTTATTCATCTTCGAACCCAGCAATCAGCGAGGAGAAAAAACAAGAATGTTTAGATGCGGGTAAATACATCAAAATCTTATTAGAGAAAGATATCAAACCATCTGATATCATGACGAGAAAAGCATTTGAAAATGCCATTCGTTCTATTATCATTTTAGGTGGCAGTACGAATGCAGTATTACATTTTATTGCAATGGGTAAAGCTATCGGTATCGAAATCACCCAGGATGATTTTCAACGCATGAGTGATGTAACACCGGTACTTGCCGATTTCAAACCAAGTGGAAAATACTTAATGCAGGATTTACATCAATATGGAGGTATCCCGGCAGTATTGAAATATTTATTAAACGAGGGTTTATTACATGGCGATTGCCTAACCGTAACCGGAAAAACTGTAGCTGAGAATTTGGCTGACGTAAAATCGATCATGGATTACGATCAAAAAATCATTCAGAAACTAAGCGAACCAATTAAGGCAACAGGTCACCTACAGATTCTTTACGGAAATCTGGCAGAAAAAGGTTCAGTAGCAAAAATAAGTGGTAAAGAAGGTGAGAAATTTGAAGGCCCTGCACGAGTATTCGACGGTGAACACGATTTAATTGCCGGAATTTCAAGCGGACGTGTTCAACCTGGCGATGTAATCGTAATTAAGAATTCGGGCCCGGTAGGTGCGCCAGGTATGCCAGAAATGTTAAAACCAACCTCTGCAATTATTGGTGCTGGTTTAGGGAAATCAGTAGCTTTAATTACCGACGGACGCTTCTCCGGCGGTACACATGGTTTTGTGGTTGGTCACATTACACCTGAATCTTACAAAGGTGGTTTAATTGGCTTAGTAGAAGATGAAGACCGGATTTTAATCGATGCGGTAAACAACATCATCAACCTCCAAGTAAGTGATGAAGTGATTGCCGAGCGTAGAAAAAACTATGTACAACCAGCATTAAAAGTAACAAAAGGTGTTTTATATAAATATGCTAAAACCGTTTCAGATGCAGCTAGTGGTTGCGTAACTGACGAATATTAAAATCAAAAAATCATCCCCAGATTAATTGATTACTAAGAAAATAGATTATGCAAATAATTAAAAGTATTCAGAATAGGATTTATGAAATCCGGGGAGAAAGAGTAATGCTGGATTTCGATTTGGCAGTACTTTATGAAGTGGAGACAAGAGTATTAAATCAAGCCGTAAAACGAAATATAAAGCGTTTTCCTCATGATTTTATGTTTCAACTCACGTCTATAGAGTGGCAAAATATGCAGTCAAAAATTGTGACCGCATCCCAAGTTACAAATCCATCATCACAATTTGTGATGATGAGTAACATACCACAAAATAGGACAAGCAAATATTTGCCTTATGCCTTTACAGAGCAAGGTGTAGCCATGCTGAGTGGCATTTTAAAGAGCGATAAGGCGATTAATATGAACATTGCCATTATGAGAGCTTTTGTTGATGTTCGGAAAATTTTGCTAAAGCAAAGCAACCTTAACGAACAGTTAGCAGAAATTAAAGAACGGATTGGCGAACATGATGTTCAGCTCAACGAGCTTTATGATGCAATGGAAAATTTAATAGACGAGAAAATTGCTCAATTAAAATGGAACGACAGACAAAGAATTGGGTTTAAAATTAAAGAATAGTAGAACCGCAAAAACATAACTATGGAAACTGCACAAGATACAATACAACAAAACGAGGCGAAAGCAGAAACCTCAAAAACCTTATTTAAAGGAACAGGCTCGCAGGTTTTGTTGAATGGATTAATTGAAGAAGGTGTAACCACCATTTTTGGTTATCCGGGGGGAGCAATCATGCCTATTTATGATGCTCTTTATGATTATGCCGATAAATTAGAACATATATTGGTTCGCCACGAGCAAGGTGGTATCCACGCTGCTCAGGGTTTTGCAAGAGCAAGCGGCGAAGTTGGTGTTGTTTTCGCAACCAGCGGGCCAGGTGCAACCAATTTGGTTACCGGTTTGGCAGACGCACAAATAGACAGTACGCCATTGGTTTGTATCACCGGACAGGTTTTCGCTCACTTATTGGGAACAGATGCTTTCCAGGAAACCGATGTGATTAATATTACCACTCCAGTTACAAAATGGAACTATCAGGTTACTGATGCCAAAGAAATTCAAGAAGTACTGGCTAAAGCTTTTTATATTGCGAAAAGCGGCAGACCAGGCCCTGTTTTAATCGATATTACCAAAAATGCACAGTTACAATTGGAGGAATTCCCCGAATATGTAAAATGCAATCACATCCGCAGTTATCGTCCAAAACCAAAAGTTAGGATCGAATATATCGAGCAGGCAGCCGAATTAATCAACTCAGCAAAAAAACCTTTCATTCTATTTGGACAAGGTGTTATTTTAGGTAAAGCCGAAGAAGAATTCAAAGCATTTATTGATAAAACAGGTATTCCTGCTGCATGGACCATTATGGGTGAAGGTGCTATCCCAACTTCACACCCGCTAAATGTAGGTATGTTAGGTATGCACGGTAATTATGGTCCAAACGTATTAACCAACGAAGCTGATGTAATTATTGCCATCGGTATGCGTTTTGATGACCGCGTAACCGGCCGTTTAGATAAATATGCTAAACAAGCTAAAGTTGTACATTTAGATATCGATCCTGCCGAAATTGATAAAAATGTTAAAGCAGAAGTTGGTGTTTGGGGCGACTGTAAAGAAACTTTACCCCTACTAACTAATTTAGTTAACGAAAACAAACACGAAGATTGGTTAGCTAAGTTCAGACAATATAATCAGGAGGAAATAGATCAAGTCATTACTCCGGAACTTTATCCAACTGGTGATGAAATGACCATGGGCGAAGTATTGCGCAACATCAACGAAATCTGCGGTGGCGATGCCGTAATCGTTACCGATGTTGGTCAACATCAAATGGTGGCCTGTCGTTATGCTAAATTCAACAATACCCGCAGCAACATTACTTCGGGAGGTTTAGGTACAATGGGTTTTGGTTTACCGGCTGCCATTGGTGCTAAATATGGTGCGCCTGATAAAACCGTTATTGCCATTATTGGTGATGGTGGTTTCCAGATGACACCCCAGGAGCTGGGTACCATTATGCAATTTGGCGCAGCAGTGAAGATTCTGATCTTGAACAACCGCTTTTTAGGCATGGTTCGTCAGTGGCAACAGCTTTTTCATGATAAACGTTATTCTTTCGTGAATATCACCAGCCCTGACTTTGTTGCTTTAGCAAAATCGTATTATATCGAAGCGAGCAAAGTTGATGAACGTGCAAACCTAAGAACTGCGCTAGAAACCATGATCAATCACGAAGGTTCTTACCTATTAGAAGTTATGGTAGGCAGAGAAAATAATGTTTTCCCTATGGTTCCTCAAGGAATGAGTGTAAGCGAAATCAGGCTGAAATAAGGTAGAAGGTTCAAAGGCCTAAGGTTTAAGGTAAAAAAGAAATTATCATGAGTACTGAAAATACAATAGAACATAAAATAGATAAAGCCGATTTAGACGGAAAACAGGAATACACCATTACGGTTTATGCCGAAAACCGTATCGGTTTATTAAACAGGATTGCAATCATTTTCTCCAAAAGAAAAATCAACATCGAAAGCTTAAACACCTCTCCATCAGAAATTGATGGGATACACCGTTTCAACATCGTCATCCACGAAGGTTACGAAGTAGTGAGAAAGTTGGCCCGCCAGATAGAAAAACAGATTGAAGTACTGAAAGTTTATTTCAACACCAACGAAGAAATTATCTGGCAGGAACTTGCACTTTACAAAGTTTCTACAGATGAAATTGCAGAAAAAGTAACCGTAGAGCGTTTATTAAGACAGTATGGTGCCAGTGCGGTGGTGATCCGTAAAGATTATACTGTTTTTGCGGTAACTGGTCACCGCGAAGAAACTGATGCTTTGGTAAAAGCTTTAGAGCCTTACGAGTTAATTGAATTTGTAAGATCTGCCAGAGTTGCCATTATTAAAGACAGTGCTGGATTTCACGAAAAATTAAAGGAATTCGAAGCTTTCGAACCAGGCGAAGAATTGATAGAAAATGAGTTTTTAGAAAAAGGACAGAAGATTTTTACGATGTAAACAACAACAAATCCGTCATTGCGAGAAGGAACAACGAAGCAATCTTTTAGACTAGTTCAAATAGATTGCTTCGGCTCACACAAACCCGGCCTCGCAATGACGAAAAAATAACAATATGAAATGCAATAAAGTCATACCGATTTTGAGAATGTTCGATTACCATAAGGCAGTTGAATTCTATGTAAACTGGTTGGGTTTTAAAATAGACTGGGAACATACTTTTGAAGAAAATACTCCGGTTTATATGCAGATTTCGTTAAATGGCATTGAATTACATTTGAGCGAACATCACGGAGATAGTTCTCCAGGTGCACATATTCATATTGATTGTACTGGTTTAAAAGCATTTCACAAAGAAATTATAGATAAAAAGTACAAATACAACAGGCCAGGTTTGGAAAAAACTTTTTACGGAACCTGGGCAGTAACAGTAAACGACCCCTTCTTTAATAAGATTACATTTAACGAAGAATTAACCGAAGCAGACAAACAAAACGATAATTAGATAGATACGAATTATAATATGATGAACGAGGTATTTGATTTTATAATAAACTCACGCAAGGCATTTATTAAGTTAATAGATGATTTAACAATCGAAGAATTAAATAAAATTCCCGATGGTTACAACAATAATATCATCTGGAATTTTGGCCATATTGTAGTGAGCACGCAAACGCTTTGTTATGTCCGTACAGGTGTATTGCAAGATGCAACCTCGGTAAAATTTAACGAGCATTATAAAAAGGATACAAAGCCATCTTATACAGTAACTGAAGAAGAAGTAGCAGAATTGAAAGCCATCGCATTAGAGAGCATTGAAAAAATAAAAGATGATTATGCAAATGGAAAATTTTCGAGCATCACTCCTTTTACAACAGCCACCTATGGCGTACAGATGAACAGCATTGAAGAAGTTCTGATCACGACCATTGGCCACGATAATGTACACCAAGGTTATGCATGGGCGCTGAAGAAACAGGTATAAAATGGGAGATGTAAAACAGATGAGATATGAACTGATAATAAAAAACCAGTGTAATCCCTCATCTTTGTAATCAACCCTAAGGAAAAAAAGAATATATAACGATAATTAAATAGAAATTAACCAATAAAAAACAATGGCAAATTATTTTAACACATTACCTCTTAGAGAAAAATTAAACCAATTAGGCGTTTGCGACTTCATGGACAGTTCTGAATTTTTAGATGGCGTTAGCGCATTAAAAGGCAAAAAACTGGTAATTGTTGGTTGTGGTGCACAAGGCTTAAACCAAGGTTTAAATTTAAGAGATAGTGGTTTAGATGTAAGCTACACTTTACGTAAGGAAGCAATTGAAGGCAAACGCGATTCGTGGAAAAACGCAACCGAAAACAATTTTACAGTTGGCACTTACGAAGAACTGATTCCAAATGCAGATGTAGTAATTAACCTTACTCCAGATAAACAACACACCGCTGTTGTAAATGCAATTATGCCTTTAATGAAAGAAGGAGCTACTTTGTTATATTCTCACGGTTTCAATATCGTTGAAGAAGGTATGCAGATCCGTAAAGATTTAACCGTTATTATGGTTGCACCTAAATGCCCTGGTAGCGAGGTTAGAGCAGAATATGTTCGTGGTTTTGGTGTTCCTACCTTAATTGCAGTTCACCCTGAAAACGATCCTCAAGGTAAAGGATTGGCACAGGCAAAAGCATATTGCGCTGGTACAGGCGGCCACAGAGCCGGTGTGTTAAAATCATCTTTCGTAGCTGAGGTAAAATCAGATTTAATGGGCGAGCAAACCATCCTTTGTGGTTTATTGCAAACAGGTTCTATCCTATCGTTCGATAAAATGGTAGAAAAAGGAATCGATGCAGGTTATGCTTCTAAATTGGTTCAATATGGTGTTGAGGTAATTACCGAAGCCTTAAAACAAGGTGGTATTACGGCCATGATGGATAGATTAAGCAATGTAGCTAAAATAAAGGCCTTCGAAATTTCGGAAGAATTGAAAGACATTATGCGTCCATTATTCCAAAAACATCAGGACGATATTATGAGTGGTGAATTTAGCCGTACCATGATGGAAGATTGGGCAAATGGCGATAAAAATTTATTAAAATGGAGAGCAGAGACAGGCGAAACTGCTTTTGAAAAAACGCCTGCTGGTGATGTTAAAATCGGTGAGCAAGAATATTTCGATAACTATACTTTAATGGTTGCTTTTGTTCGTGCGGGTGTTGAATTGGCTTTCGAAACCATGGTACAGGCAGGTATCAAACCAGAATCAGCTTACTACGAATCGCTACACGAAACACCACTTATTGCCAACACCATCGCACGTAAGAAATTGTTCGAAATGAACCGTGTAATTTCTGATACTGCTGAATACGGTTGTTATTTGTTCGATCAGGCTTGTAAACCACTTTTAGCTGATTTTATGAAAAAAGTAGATACTGATTTAGTTGGTAAAAACTTCAATGAAGGTAAAGATGGGGCTGTTGACAACAGACAATTAATCGATATCAACGAAGCTATCCGCTCTCACCAGGTAGAACAAATTGGAGCAACCTTGCGTAAAGCAATGACGGCAATGAAAGCGATTAAAACAGCATAGAAACAAAAAGAATGTCATCCTGAGCCTGTCGAAGGAATTCTTTTTGTTTCTATAACGAAAAAGTCTTCGACAAGCTCAGACTGACAAACATTAAATAATAATAAAATGTCAAAAACATTAGTAGAAAAAATTTGGGATGCTCACGTCGTAAAAAGTGAAGAAGGATTTCCTGATATTTTATACATTGATACACACTTAATACACGAGGTAACCTCTCCGCAGGCATTTGATGGTTTGCGCAAAAGAGGATTACCTGTTTTTCGTCCGAAGCAGACTGTAGCAACTGCCGATCATAACGTACCTACCTTAAATCAATTATTACCAATTAAAGAGGAGCTTTCGCGTTATCAGGTAGATATGCTCACCAAAAACTGTGCAGAATTCGGTGTAGAATTGTATGGTTTAGGACATCCTTTTCAAGGCATTGTGCATGTTATTGGCCCTGAATTGGGCATCACCTTACCTGGTAAAACAATGGTTTGTGGCGATAGCCATACCTCTACTCATGGTGCTTTTGGTGCCATTGCATTTGGTATCGGTACTTCGCAGGTAGAGCAGGTTTTCGCCACGCAATGTTTATTGCAATCGAAACCTAAAACCATGAAAATCGAGGTAAACGGCGAGCTTGGAAAAGGTGTTGGTGCAAAAGACATAATCTTATACATTATTGCCAAAATCTCTGCCGCTGGCGGTACAGGTTATTTTATAGAATATGCAGGTTCCGCAATCGAAGCTTTAAGTATGGAAGCCCGTATGACGATCTGTAATATGAGTATAGAAATGGGTGCCCGCGGTGGGTTAATTGCACCAGATCAAACCACTTTCGATTACATTAAAGGAAGAGAATTTGCTCCTGCCGGCGAAGAATGGGATAAAGCTTTAGCTTATTGGAAAACATTATATAGCGATGCTGATGCTAAATTCGATAGTGTTTTAACTTTCGATGCGGCAGATATCGCACCGATGATTACCTATGGTACCAACCCTGGAATGGGCATGGGTATCCAGGAACATATTCCGGCCACTGGTGCACAACCCGAAAAAGAAAAACTTTCGTACCAGAAAGCGTTAGATTATATGGGCTTTGATGACGATTCTTCATTAATCGGGAAATCGGTTGATTATGTGTTTATCGGAAGCTGCACCAACTCACGTATTGAAGATTTACGCGAAGTTGCCGATTTTGTTAAAGATAAACGCAAAGCCGATAATGTTACAGTTTGGATTGTTCCAGGATCGAAACAAGTAGAGCAACAGGCTAAAAACGAAGGTTTGGATAAAATTTTCGAAGCCGCTGGTTTCCAGTTACGCGAACCAGGTTGTAGTGCCTGTTTAGGAATGAACGAAGATAAAATCCCTGCAGGTAAATATTGTGTATCTACATCAAACAGGAACTTTGAAGGCAGGCAAGGACAAAATGCACGTACATTATTGGCCAGTCCTCTTACCGCAGCAGCAGCAGCAGTAACCGGAAAAATTACCGACGTAAGGGATTTGCTGGATAAGGTAGAAGGTTAACCCCTAAATCCCCTGAAGGGGACTTTAGCACTATGAATAATAATACTACCAATACTCAATCAAAAGCCCCCTCAAGGGGGTTGGAAGTTTTAGAAGTTGCCATATTAAATGTAAAAGCCGGATTATCGGCTGATTTTGAAAAAGCTTTTAACGAAGCGCAAAAAATCATTTCTTCGATGGAAGGTTACATTTCTCATCAGCTTCAAAAATGTATAGAGGTAGAAAATAAATATATCCTGCTGGTAAACTGGAAAACACTGGAGGCACATACCAAAGGTTTCAGGGGATCAGCAGAATACCAGGATTGGAAAAAGTTATTACATCACTTTTATGATCCTTTCCCTACAGTTGAACACTTTGAGATGGTAGAGGGTTGTAGGGCTTAAGGCGGAGGGTAAAAACTTGGAGCATAAAATTACCCCCATTAAGCAAAAGGCTTGAAGAAATAAGATAAAAAGTGGAATACAAGTCTCGCTACTTGGTACTCCTTACTTGATACTAATTGACATGAAAAAATTCACAAAATTAACATCGGCAGTAGTGCCATTAAACATAGAGAACATCGACACCGACCAGATTATCCCTGCAAGGTTTCTAAAAGCGACCACCCGCGAGGGTTTCGGCGAAAACTTGTTCCGCGACTGGCGTTATGAAAACGATAACCAGCCTAAAGCTGATTTCGTGATGAACAACCCAACCTACAGTGGTCAGGTTTTAGTGGCAGGGAAAAATTTTGGTTGTGGCAGTAGTCGCGAGCATGCTGCATGGGCTATTCAAGATGCTGGTTTTGATGCGGTAATCAGCAGTTTCTTTGCCGATATCTTTAAAGGAAATGCTTTGAACAATGGTTTATTACCAATCCAGGTAAGTGATGAGTTCTTGGCGCAGATTTTCAAAGCGGTTGACAGCAATCCAAAATCGGCCTTAGAAGTTGATTTAGAAAATCAAACGGTTACCATTTTAGAAACCGGTGCTAAAGAATCATTTGAGATTAATCCTTACAAAAAATCGTGTTTGATAAATGGTTATGATGATATCGATTTCATCTTAGCCCAAAAAGAGTTAATTGCAGAATTTGAAGAAGGTAGAGGGTAGAAAGGTTGAAGGCCTGAAAAAGGTAAAAGACCAAAGCAGAAAGACTAAAGTAAAAAAAATCAGTGTAATCGCCTAATCAGTGTAATCATCCCGAAAGGAAAAAAATAATGCTTAAACCATTTGTCTACATACAAAACCTAAACTTAAGTTACCGCAATAAAGCGGTGCTAAAGGATTTGTATTGGGAAGTAAATGTTTGCCAAAACTGGGTTTTATGGGGCGAAAGTGGCAGCGGAAAAACTTCTTTGGCCAAAGCCATTGCGGGTTTAATTCCTTCTCAAGGCAGCATTGAAATCAATTACGACGCCCAAAGTAAATTACCGGCCGAAGTTTTATTTGTAGAAAGCTGGTATCAGTTTAAAAACCTCGAAGGTGTTGCAAACTTTTATTATCAGCAACGCTACACCAGTTTACAGGCTAATGATACTTTGACAGTACATGCAGAACTGGTAGCTTACGGCAAAGAAAAAGGACTCCATTTCGATTTGGTTGAACCGATCTTAGAAGCACTGGGCTTTGCTACTTTTGCCAGTTCACAGCTAATCGAATTATCAAGCGGCGAACATAAAAAACTGCAGTTGGTTAAAGCCTTATGGTTAAAACCCCAATTGTTAATCATCGATCAGCCTTATACCGGTTTGGATAAAGCATCGCGCAAAAACCTGAATACGCTTTTGGACCAGATTACAGCAGAAGGTGTACAATTAATTTTAATCTGTAACGATTTAGAATTTCCTGCAAGTATCGATTGTTTTGCAGAGATTATAGACGGGCAGATTGTAAGCTCATTTTCAAGAGAAATTGGAGACCTTCCACCTGAAATACACAAAAGGAAAATCCCAGCTTTTTTAAAGGAGTCGCCTATTTATTCGTCAACTGATATGGTAAAAATGGTTGATGTTAACATCAGCTATGGCGAAAAACAGGTGCTAAAAAATATCAACTGGGAAGTTAAAGCTGGTGAAAAATGGTTATTGCAAGGCCCAAATGGCTCTGGAAAATCTACTTTATTGAGTTTAATAAACGGCGATCACCCCCAATCTTACGCCAACGAGCTTTATTTGTTTGGCAACAGGCGTGGAAGTGGCGAAAGTATATGGGATATTAAGCAGCACATTGGTTTAATATCGCCGGAATTTCATTGGTACTTCGATGCCACCTCAACCGTTTGGAAGTGTATTGCTTCGGGTTTTTACGATACCGTGGGCCTGTTTCAGCAATTGCCTTATACCAAAAGAACACAAGTTGATGAGCTCATTGAATATTTTGGATTAACCGAAAACAAAAATGAATTATTAACCGCACTTCCACTCGGTAAACAGCGATTGGTATTATTAGCGCGGACGATTATAAAAAATCCGGAACTATTAATTCTGGATGAACCTTGCCAGGGTTTAGACCAGCAGCAAACAAAACATTTTAATCAATTGGTTGATGAATTGTGCAGCAACGGGATGACCTTGATTTACGTTGGCCATTTTGAATCGCAGCTGCCAACCTGCATAGAAAAAAGAATATTGTTAGAAAAAGGCGAGGTAAAAGTCGTCGAAAGTTTAAACACAGAAATATTAAGCTGATGCAAGCTTAGCCACATAAACACGGCGAACACGGAAACAAAATTTTTCTGTGATTTCTGTGCCTCCGTGGCAACGAATAGGCAAATTGCAAAGCAAAAGAGGAGTCAACAATGAAGAAGAACATTTTAGTAATACCTGGAGACGGTATTGGGCCCGAGGTTACCACTTGGGGAAAAGCAGCATTAGAGAAAATTGCCGAAATTTTTGGCCATGAATTTGTATTCGAAGAAGCTTTAATGGGCCATGCGGCTATTGAAGTTACCGGCGAGCCTTTGCCAGATGAAACTTTAGAAAAAGCAAGACAAAGTGATGCTATTCTTTTTGGTGCAATTGGCCACGCCAAATATGATAACGACCCAAGTTTAAAAGTTAGACCAGAACAAGGTCTGTTAAAAATCCGTAAGGAACTGGGTTTATTCGCTAATCTCCGCCCCATATTACTATTTGATGAACTTCTTCAGGCATCGAGCATCAAACCCGAAATTTTAAGAGGTACCGATATTTTGTTCTTCCGCGAATTAACGGGTGATGTTTACTTTGGTGAAAAAATTCGCTCTGAGGACCGTAATACGGCTTCAGACCTGATGATTTATCACCGTTATGAAGTAGAACGCATTGCACATAAAGCTTACCAGGCAGCACAGCAACGTAACAAAAGATTATGTTCGGTAGATAAGGCAAATGTTTTAGAAAGTTCTCGCTTATGGCGCGAAACCGTTCAGGAAATTGCAAAACAATATCCTGATGTAGAAACTGAGCACATGTTTATCGATAATGCAGCCATGCAGTTGATCAAAAACCCTAAGAAATTCGACGTGGTTTTAACGGCCAATTTATTTGGAGATATTTTGACAGATGAGGCTTCACAAATTGCAGGTTCAATGGGTATGCTCGCTTCTGCATCTGTTGGCGAAAGCACAGGTTTCTTCGAACCGATCCACGGTTCTGCACACGATATTGCAGGTAAAGATTTAGCTAATCCATTGGCTTCTATCCTATCGGCAGCATTAATGTTGGAAATTGGATTCGGACTAAAAGAAGAAGCCAAATTATTAGTTGATACCATCGACCAGGTATTGAAAGAAGGTTTTAGAACACATGACATTGCCGACCAAAATACAAACCGATTTAAAGTTTTAGGCACAGCTGAAATGGGTAAATTGGTACTTAAATTCTTATCACAAAAATTAATCACTTCCTAAACTTAAGATCATGATTCACGACCCAAACAAAGTTTATATTTTCGACACGACATTGCGTGACGGTGAGCAGGTTCCAGGCTGCCAGTTAGATACAAACCAAAAAGTAGAAATCGCTAAATCACTTGAGCTTTTAGGCGTTGATGTGATTGAAGCAGGTTTCCCGGTATCTAGTCCAGGAGATTTTAACAGTGTAATTGAGTTATCGAAAGCGGTTACCAACCCGATTATCTGCGCTTTAACCCGTGCAAATAAAAATGATATCGATGTTGCTGCAGATGCTTTACGTTATGCGAAAAGACCACGTATCCACACGGGGATTGGTTCATCCGATTTCCATATTAAACATAAATTTAACAGTACCCGCGAAGAAATTTTAGAACGTGCTGTTGAAGCCGTAAGGTATTCGAAAAAATTTGTGGAAGACGTGGAGTTCTACGCAGAAGATGCCGGCCGTGCTGACATTGAATTTTTAGCCAAAATGGTTGAAGCAGTAATCGCTGCTGGTGCCACCGTGGTAAATATTCCGGATACCAACGGTTATTGCTTACCAGACCAATACGGCTCGAAAATTCTTTTCTTAAAAGAAAACGTAAAAAATATCGACAAAGCCATTATCTCTGTGCATTGCCACAACGATTTAGGCTTGGCTACAGCCAATTCTATCGCAGGTTTACAGAATGGTGCCCGCCAGGTAGAATGTACCATTAACGGCATCGGAGAGCGCGCAGGCAATACATCTATGGAAGAAGTCGTCATGATTTTGAAAACGCACAAGATTTTAGGCTTAAACACCCAGATTGATGCTACCCGTTTCTATGAAATGAGCCACATGGTGCGGAACCAGATGAATATGCCAGTACAACCAAATAAAGCAATTGTTGGTGGAAATGCATTTTCGCATAGCTCAGGCATTCACCAGGATGGTTTCTTGAAAAACCGTGAAAACTACGAAATTATTAAGCCAGAAGATGTTGGCTTCCCTGATGCAACCATTGTATTGACTGCAAGAAGCGGACGCCATGCTTTAAAACACCATTTAGACCGTTTAGGCCATAAATTGGAAAAAGATCATTTAGATATTGTTTACAAACAATTTTTGGTTTTAGCCGATAGCAAACAAGGCATTAACGATTACGATTTGAACCAATTGGTTGCCTTGCATTTGGCGTAAAAGCCGAAAGGTTAAAGACTAAGGCGAAAAGCAAGCTGAGAATTGCCTTAAAAACTTTGAGGGGTGTCCCCCTTTGGAGGGGGCAGGGGGAGGATTTAAGTTTAGAACACAAACCTTGCTCCCTAAACCTGATTGGAATGGGCATAAAGCGCAGCGGAATAAAATGTAAAGCAGGAGAGCTGCCTCTGATGGAACACCAAACCCTGCTTTACAAAAAAATACAAGTGAAATATTAGTCTCGATACTCATATCTCTCTTCTTGATACTAAATTATGAATACTACAACACCGAATACATTAGATTTTCAATCTGCATCGCAACGGTTAAAAGGCGTAGTAAAACGTACGCCTTTAGAGTTTAATGCCGGACTTTCTGCTCATTACAATGCCAACATTTATTTGAAAAGAGAAGACCTGCAGATTGTGCGTTCCTACAAATTACGTGGTGCTTACAATAAAATCAGCACCTTGCCACAAGATGCATTAATTAACGGCGTGGTTTGTGCCAGTGCTGGTAACCATGCACAGGGTGTAGCCTATTCATGCAAAAAACTTGGTATTAAGGGTGTTATTTTTATGCCGGAAATTACGCCGAAACAAAAGGTTAAACAAACCTACATGTTTGGTGGCGACAATGTTGAAGTGGTTTTAGTAGGCGATACTTTTGACGATTGTTTAAAAGAAGCTTTGGTTTATAGTGCCGAAAAATCGGCTACGTTTATTCCGCCCTTTGATGATGAAAAGGTAATTGAAGGACAGGCCACGGTTGGTATGGAAATTTATGAAGACCTGCCTGATTTAGACATTTTGGTGATGCCTGTTGGAGGTGGTGGTTTGGCCTCGGGCGTGAGCGCTTACATGAAAACCGTTAAACCCGAAGTGAAATTGGTTGGTGTTGAGCCGCTGGGTGCACCATCAATGGTTACGGCCATGGAACACGGCGGCCCTTATACTTTAGAAGAAATAGACCGTTTTGTAGATGGTGCGGCTGTAAAAAGGATCGGCCACATTACTTATGAATATTGCAAGGAATTGCTGGATCAGATGCATTTGATTCCTGAAGGAAAGATCTGTACCACCATCTTAAAATTGTATAATGAAGATGCCATTGTGGTTGAGCCTGCCGGGGCACTTTCTGTGGCTGCATTAGATCAGCTTAAAGACCAGATTGCCGGTAAAACCGTAGTTTGTATTGTAAGTGGCGGAAATAACGATATAGAGCGCATGCAGGAGATTAAAGAGAAATCTTTGCTTTTCGAAGGTTTGAAACACTATTTCATTGTCCGTTTCCCGCAAAGACCAGGTGCTTTAAAGTTATTTGTAAATGAGGTTTTAGGCCCGCAGGATGATATTACCCGTTTTGAGTTTATAAAAAAAACAAATAAAGAAAATGGCCCTGCATTGGTTGGTATCGAACTTTCGAACAAAAACGATTATGCGAGTTTATTGCAACGCATGAAAGATTTTAAATTCGAAATTATCGAACTGAACCAGGACCAGACTTTGTTTGAATATTTGGTTTAATAGTTAACCATAAAGGACATAAAGTTTTTCACAAAGTATAATTTAATTTCTTTGTCATCCTGAGCCTGTTGAAGGATAACCGCAAAATCAAATCCGTCATTTCGAGCGAAGTGCAGCGAAGTCGAGAACCCGAAGGCTCAGCGAAGCTAAATCTACCTCGAGACAGATCTCTCCATTCCACTGCGTTCCAGTCGAGATGACGATTTTTTTTTAACGCAAAAATATAAAATATGAATTTCAAAGACTTAAGCAACAAAGCATTAATTTCTGATAACGATATCGATTGGGAAGACTTAGGAGCAGGCGTTAAACGCAAAATTATGGCTTACGATGACCAGTTGATGTTGGTTAAGGTAGACTTTGAAAAAGACGCTATCGGTACCATTCACAATCATCCTCATTTGCAAATGAGTTATGTAGCAAAAGGAAGTTTTGAGGTTAGCATGGGTGATGATAAGAAAATCTTAAACGAAGGCGATGTTTTCTTTGCTCCATCAAATGTATTCCATGGCGTTGTTTGTTTAGAAGCCGGATTATTGATTGATATTTTTAATCCGTATCGGGAAGATTTTTTGAAATAAGACCGAGGTTGGCAGTTCAAGGCGTCGTCATTTCGAGCGCAGTGCAACGAAGTCGAGAACTCGCGGGCTCAGCGAAGCTAAATCTATCTCGAGATAGATCTTTCCGCTACACTTCGTTTCGGTAGAGATGACGGGATCTAGTGTGTCGATCGCTAGGAACCTTTCGCCTTAAACCTTTTATCTTCCGCCTCATTCAAAGGTAAACCGCACATTCTTATAGCCCAATCCTTCGATAATCGGTTTAAGTACTGTTGTAGCATTGGTTTTAGTCTGTGCTAAAATATTCGATTTTTTAACCTCGGCAGTTACCTGTCTTTCGGCTGCTTTGTACGCTTCATCTACTAAACCGGCTTCGCGGAAGAAAGCCATTTTTGTATCATAAACCCGGGAGTTTTTATGATCGATTTTTACATAACATATTTCGGGCTGTGGCAAATTTACTACAGCGGTGTCCGCATCAATATCAATATCTTCACGTGTAATTTTTGTTAAATCGATACAGCCTACTGCTTCAGCTTTAACAATCAATAAAACACTGGCTTCGGGTAAAAAGTCTGTTTTATTTTTGTGCTCTAAAACATCGCTGATCTGGTACCTTACCAGCTCCAATTTACCAATTGCCTCAATTTTCTCTACCAGAAGCTGATGTTTGCTTTCTACAGAGGTATTAATACTAAACTTTTTGGAGATAAATAAATACCCTGCTACGACTAAAATTAACCAAGGTAAGAGGCGAAAAAAGAGCTTCATATTTTTAAAAAATAGGGTACCAACATTTGTGTATTTAATCTGTTGCACAATAATTAATCCATAAATCTTCAATTCTATTTTTTTGGCAACAGATTTGTAATACCAATATCACACACACAAATAAACACTAATCAACATGAAAAAACTTACCATCTTAATGCTTTGCATTGCCACACTAGGTCTGGCTTCTTGCAAAAAAGACACGATTGTTCAACCAGCCAATGCCATTTTAACTGTAGTTAAAGATATATCTCCCAATGCATGGGTACTAAGTAATGACCAAAAAACATTTACTGCAGATATTTCTGTTCCTGAAATCGACCAGTATCATGTAGACAATGAAGGAACTTTGGTTTACATTTCTTACAATAACGGTGCAAGTTATATTGCATTACCATTTGTTTATAATGTTGATGCATATAGCTTCGAAGTATACAAAGGCGGTGTATCTATCGACGTACAAAGCTCAGATTACCAGGCCACAACTCCGATAAAACCTACATCAACAGTAAGGGTAAAAATAGTTCTTGTTGGAAACGATTTATAACTAGTATTTAAAACTCTAAAAAACGACTGATGTTCAATTGAACGTGGTCGTTTTTTTTATGCTCACCCCTATTTAGCTGTAAGGCACGGATGTTAACACCATTTCTTTCCAAAAGCAGTTCATCATAAAAGCCTTTGTAGTACACATCCATTACCTCATAGCGCCTGCTGCTCCAACTGTTGCTTATTTCAGCCCATTCGGGGTAAAACACAACGAATTCTTTTTCTGTCTTTAAACCAATTTTTTCGGCATCGGCTTTTGGTAAAACCACGGCATTGCCTAAAATCTGAGCAGTATAAATATGTTTTGGATGCTGGTAAATTTCTGCAGGTTTCCCTGTTTGCAGCAATTCGCCATTTTTTAGGATAAGTAATTGGTCGGCCAGGAATAAGCCATCGGCCGGATCGTGAGAAACCAAAATTACAGTGACACCAGTTTCGGAGGCCACTCGTTTTATATCAGCCCGCAATTGATTCTTAAGTAATGCATCAACCTGACTAAAAGGCTCATCTAAAAGTAAAACCTGTGTATCGGCAACCATTGCTTTTGCTATGGCCACGCGCTGTTGCTCTCCCCCACTCAGCTCAATAATTTTTTTGTTCTGGAGTGGTAAAATCCGAAGATGCTCCATAATCTGGAGCGTTTTTTCAGCTTTGGTTTTAAGGTCGGTATTTGATAGTTGTGAGGCGATATTATCGTAAACCTTCGCATAAATATTTAACGAAAAATCCTGCGTCACCATTTTCATTTGCTTATGGCCAGGGATGAGTTGTTCATCTGGCCCTTTAACCTTTTGATCTTCGAAAAAGATTTCACCCTCATCGGTTTTTAACAGCCCATAGATGGATTTCAATAAGGTCGATTTCCCGCTCCCACTCTCTCCTATTATAGCCACTACATCGCCTCTTTTGATCTCGAAACTTATATTTTTGATTCCGCCGGCCTGTTCTGCCTGATATTGCTTGGTTAAGTTTTTAACACTGATTATGGTATTGCTCACACGGTAAAGATAAGAAAAAGGTGGAGGGTTTTAAGGTGGAAGGTATAAGGTTAAACCCGGTGTAATTGTTAATATTTTATTTAGAAATTCAGCGAAACTGTATTTATCTTTAAATCAACAAAATACAAAGACATTAAAGCTAAAATCACACTAACACTTGATGATGCTGTTATAGAGCAGGCCAAAATTTATGCGCAAGAGCAAGGTATAAGTTTGGATGAATTTATAGAGAATTGCTTAAAATCTTTAATCGATGAGAATAATCTTACCAAAACTTTAGAATCTGAATTCGATTAATACTTATGTATTTCGATCAGTTTTTTCCCTCTTTTTCTAACGCGATCGTCACCCTGAATTTATTTCAGGGTCTTTCATGCTAAAAAGATGTTGAAATAAATCCGATAGCTATTGGATCAGTATAAGGAATCGATCTGGATTAGACGTTTTTAAAACACTTTTAACAACTAATTACTGAATTTAAGCTTATACCAAAAAATCCTGTCTCGCCTAACCGAAACAGGATCTGTCTTATTTGTGTGTTGCTGTGTTTTAGTTTAATCCGAAGGTAACCCCAAAGCTCATGTTTTTCAAGCCAGCTTGTTGAGCGGTAGTAAACATATCGTTAAAGTAATATTTGGTAAATAATCCTATACCACCATAGCCAAATCTAACTGTACCACCGTAACGAACTGATTGAAAGTGGTAGCTATCGTATTGTTTTTCTTTACCACGTTCTTCACTTACCTGTTTAATTTTTCCATTTAGCAAAAAGCTAACCTCTGGACCCAAAACCAGGTAAAATCTTTTGCTGTTTTTGTTTTCGCTGGTACGGAATTCGAAGTTTAATGGAATATGTACATAGCTACTCGAGAATCGGTTTTTTGAAAAATGTACAGGCGCCTGATCGGTATATACAAATTCGTTAGCGTTTTTAGCAATGGTAATGTCTTTTCGTAAGCGGATCAGCGTCCAGTCGAATCCACCGGCTACATAAACTTTAAAGTTAGAGTTAAAGCGGTAGCCTAATTGCAGAACATCGAAAGAGAAAGTACTTGTTTTGCCACCTTTATAATCCAAAAAATCGTTGTTTGGAGATAAGTTGAAACTACCATTATCGATTAACCTGGAGAAACCTAAATCAACTCTGGTAAAAGTAATTCCGCCCACGAAACGGCCTTTTTTAACTGAATCTGTAGATTTGGTTTTAATGATGATACCGTGTCCTTCACTATAATCCATTTTCTTTTTGGTACTATCTTGTTGTGCAAAAGCACCTGGAGCCATAACACCGGCAAGTCCGCTTACCAAAAGTGTTGTATAAATTAGACGTTTCATATGTGTGTGTTGTTGAGTTATTTAATGAGTGAATGGTTTGAATTTCGTATCCTAAAATCTGTTAATCCTGATCAATCCTAGCTTATTTCTTATTCCGTTTACCTATTTTAAACGGGCCGATATTGATCGATGCCAAAGAAGAATCATCATCATCCGTACGGAACTGAATCAGCTTATCTTTTCTTTTGTCCATTTTATTAACAATGAGGTTTACCACATCGCCAACATTACGGATGCCCTTATTGCTCTGTTCATTTTCGTTAACAGGCTCATCTAGTTTAACAGTTGCAGGATTGGCAACGATTATGGTTTCCTCTTTTGGCTGTAAAATCGCCTCTTCGATTTTTGCTTTGATATCTTTTTTAGGTTCTTCAACTTTAGCCATAATTGTTTCTTGCTTTTGCATTTCAGGAGCTGTAACTATCCGCGGCTGCTCCACAGCAGGTTTAACTTCTTGTTTCACCTTTGTTTTGGCAATAGCACTTACTGCCTTAGGTCGAACTGGCAAAGCTGGCGCAACATTTTCAACCGGCGCAACAATTGTGGCTGAAGAATCTTTAATGGCCTGTACCCGAACCGCTGGATTAGATTTTTCAATTGTGTTATTGGCCAATCTTTTATCTCCATCAGTGGTATCTTGTTGTTGATAAACCAAAACCCCAACTGTAGCAATTAATAGCACAGCAGCTGCTGATAACCAATAAATCGGTATGATTCTTTTTTTCTTGGGTGTTATTTCGCTTTCAATGCTGCTCCATAAATCCCTAGAAGGTGCTACTTCTGCATCAGCAAAAGCATCCTTAAATAACTGATCAAAATCCTTATCCCGTATAGGTTGCATAACCAAATCCCTCCATTTTTATAATTTCTTCTTTTAATATTGCCCTTGCTCTCGATAGTTGCGATTTACTTGCTCCTTCTGAGATTCCAAGCGTTTCACCAATTTCTTTGTGCGAATAGCCTTCTATTACGTACATGTTAAAAACCATCCGGTAACCATCTGCCAATTTTTGTATCACTTTCATTAAATCCTGCATCCCTAAAGTGCCAAAATCAAATCCGGTTGATGGTTGCTCGTAAGCTTCATCTATTTCTACAACATTTAAGCTGCGTAAATTTTTACGGTAACTTTCAATTGCAGTGTTCACCATAACTCTTCTAATCCAGCCTTCAAAAGAACCATCGCCCCTATACTCTTTTATTTTCTGGAAAATTTTAATATATCCCATTTGCAGCACATCTTCTGCCTCCATTCTATCTTTGGCGTAGCGCATGCAAACGGCCAACATTTTCGATGCAGTTTGCTTGTAAAGCAGCTCCTGCATCTTCCGGTCGCCAGCCTTGCAGCCTTCCATCAAATCGTTTATCGTATAGCTTCGCGTCAATTTCATTGTGTGTTTGTATATAGAAGATGGCAGATTACAAACAATGGTTGCATGAGAGGAGAAAAAAAGTTAAATAAAGTTAAAAACAGCTAAATACCTGTTGATTATCAACAAGATATAGTTAAAATATTTTTCAAGAAAGATATAGATTTTTTATTTGAAAATAAACACTCAGCACTTCATCGGGAGCAACAGTCCCGTGACAAAGGCACTCCTTTGGAGCTATCCGCTTCAAAGCCTTCCCGAATCTTCGGGATTCCTCACCTTCGTGTTTTCGCTGCTATCGGGTTTAGTTGGCAGGGACTTCCGAAGTTTAAAAAAGAGATAAAGCGCAGGGAGAACTTCGGAAGTCTATAAAACAACAAACCCCGTAGGTTTAGAAACCTGCGAGGTTTGAAATCTTATGAGACTAATCGCCCTAAACCTTCCTACCCTCTACCTTCCATCCTTTTTCACCTTAAACAATTTGAAATCCTGTTTATAAGTTAAAAAGAACGAATGGTTAAATTGAAGTTGTTTATCGGTATGATCAAGATCAATATGCGGTTCGAAACGTACATCAAGGTATAAATGCGGGATTAACTCTTTTTGGTAAGCATAACGCAATGAAACAATATTTCTTGCACTCTGCTTTAAGCCCGGACTGTATAGGTTATCTGAAACCGATTCATAAAGTGGCATACCTTTAATTGAAATAAAGTTATTGCCTTTCCAGTAAGAAGCCACCAAACTTCCCCATTTACTTTCTACACCTGCATTTAACCATAAACCAAAACCACCTTCGTAAGCTCTTCTTTTATCAGGTGAAAAATCTTTATATACAGCAATATAGTTATCGGTATATACCTGTTTAATGTTGGTATTAATCGCTTTGTGCAGTTTTAAACCAGTAGCACCGTTAAACATCGTGGTAATCGGAATTTCTTTAAGCACATCAATTTGTCCACCCTGATGGAAAGCCAAAAATTGAGCAGGCAAACTAAACTTCCAGCCATTACCTTCTGCAATAGTGCTTTCTGTAGATAAACCACCTATAATTTCTTCTTTAGCGGGGTCGCCTTTATAAATCATTTTTTGCCAGGCAATCCAGGCATCTAAAGTAAACTTCTTGCGCTCAACCAATAACTGTGTACCATATTCAATTGGTGTAGTCAAAGTTCTTTCGAAATCGTATAAAGGTTCGATATATTTATGCTGAATGTTACCTTCTAAACTTCCAAAAATTAAGGTGAGATTTCTTTTATGGTATTTTACGCTAAATAAAGGTTTAGCATCCGAAATCCCGTTCCTACCGAAATCTTTTCTGATAAAAGCACCGGCGGTAATGGCCAGATTTGGGTGTGCGTAATAAACAATTTGAGGCTGCAACTGTGTTCCATACAAAGTATAACCATCGTGAAAATCGTTGGTATACTCGTAATTACGAACGTAGTTTAAATTATAAAAGTTGAAGTGAACCTCGTTGGTTAAGCTGCTATCAGGACGGATACGATTTTCAAAAGCCGATTGATTAAACTGTGCCGAAGCGAAATAAGTACTAAAAAGAAATGGTATTAGTAGTAAGGCCTTTTTCAGACCTGTATTTGTAAACATGCGCTTGAATTTTATCGCCCAAATTTAGAATAGTTTTTGGTTTATTTAATCGCAAAGCCTGTGAAGTTTACGCAAAGGAAACAAAGTTATTTATGATTTGACCATCAAGGCACAAAGAACACAAAGCTTTTCTCAATACCGCTAATTACAAACCACATTCTCATCGCCTTAGTGAATTGTAGTACAAAAATTATTCACCGCGCTTTTTACGATAGTTCTTATATAGCTTAACTGCAATCATAATGGCCATCGCCACACCCATTATACCAATTAAACCATAAATCCAGTTAATGGCACTTTTAAGGATGACCACGAACACAATGGCAATCATAAAAATGGTAGCCAGCTCACGCCATAATCTCAACTGAAAGCTCGTTAGCTTGTATTGGTTATTTTTAAGCTGTTTAACAATGTTTTGGCAGATGAAATGATAAATGAGTAAACCAACAACAAAACCTAGCTTAACCCACATCCAATCGGCTTGAAGCAAACCTTGGTTTAAAGTCAGCATAGACACACCTGCCAAAACAGAAATGATCATGGCTGGGGTGGCGATAATTTTCCATAAAGTATCCTCCATTTTAACAAACTGCTTTTGGAGGATACTTTTTTCAGGTTCGGGCTTATCGTTTGCCTCAGTGTGGTAAATAAAAAGACTAAGGATATAAAACAATCCCGCCATCCAGCTAATTACAAATACAATGTGTACTGCAAGAAAATAGTAGTAATATGGCTGTAAGGTTTCTATCATTTAATATTTAGAGGATTATAGAAAGGGTTGAGCGGCATGATGAACGGTAATGATCTCAACAGTATCAATTCCCTTATCGAAAAAATAAATAATCCGGTAATTACCTTCTATAAGTTCACGGATTGCTTCATTATCTCTTTCAGGAACGATCCTTCCCAATTCGGGCATTTCCTTTAAAATTTTAGGTTTGTTAAAGAGTTTCTTAATTATAGCTGAAGCAAAGTTATGAGAATACTGACTATGAAAATTTGCAATATTATTTAAATCATCAATGGCTATTTCTGTCCAGACTATTTTAGCCATTTCTCTAATTTTTTCTCGGCCTCCTCTTCAGAATAAATTTTACCCGTTTGAACTTGATTCAATCCTGCATCAATTTTTTGAAGTAATAAAATCCTTTCAATTAATTCATCTGCAGAAAATTCATCTGGCATCTCTTTCAACGTATCTATAACTTCGATCTTCTTCATTAGAAAAATTTTAGGATAAGCTCTAGCCCTTATATATCCAAATATAACAATTTGTATTCGCTGTTCAAAGTCCCCTTTAAAGGATTTAGTGGTTAATACCTAAACTCCTTAACCACCTCAATTGCATACTTCACATTATCGAAAGGAATATCTGGCATTATACCATGTCCTAAGTTGAAGATAAAGCCTTCGGTGCCACGCATACGTTCGAACAATTTATGGATCTGTGCTTTAATTACTGCTTTATCAGCATATAAAATATGTGGATCTAAATTTCCCTGAACGGCAATACCTGCTGGCAGAGCATTTTTAATATTCAATAAATCAGCGTTCCAGTCGACAGAAATTACATCTGGTTTAGCTTCTGCCATAATTGGTGCAAAAACCGAACTGCCTTTACAGAAAGAAATCACCGGAATATCTTTTCTGTTTAAGTTAGCAATGATTTCCTGAATATAACGGTGAGAAAACTCCTGATAATCGTTCCAGGATAAAGCAAGTGCCCAACTGTCGAAAATCTGAACAGCATTAACGCCTGCCGCTATTTGAAGGTTTAAATAATCTGCCGTTACTTTAGCAATTTTAGCCAAAAGTTTGTGTGCCAGCTCTGGTTGATTATGTATAAAGAGTTTGGTTAATTTAAAATCTTTAGAAGAACCTCCTTCAATTAAATAACTCATTACCGTAAATGGCGCACCTGCAAAACCGATCAATGGAATTCTGCTATCCAATCGTTGTTGAATCACTTTAATCGCATCGGCAACGTATTGCAATTCGTCCAAGCAATCAACATTTAAGTTTTCGATGTCTTTAGCGGTACGTACCGGATTTGCAAATTTAGGTCCAACGCCTTGGGTAAAGCTTAAATCGCCACCCATAGCCTCGCCAGTTACCAAAATATCACAGAATAAAATCGCGGCATCAATATCCAACAAATCAACCGGTAACATGGTCACATCTGCAGCAATTTCCGGGTTTTTACACATCTCTAAAAAAGAGTATTTGTTTTTAATTTCCCAATATTGTGGCATAAAACGACCTGCCTGACGCATCATCCATACTGGTGGGCGTTCGGTTTGTTTTGAAAATGCTGCGTCTAAAAATAAGTTATTCTTCATGATTTGTAATTGGTGTCGCGTATCGTCACCCTGAATCTATTTCAGGGTCTAACTAAGGAAAGATGCTGAAACAAGTTCAGCATGACGACCGAGCTAAAATTTTAATTTTGCAAAGGTATAAATAAAAAAAAAACGAAGTACCTTTTTATCAAAAACTGGTGCTTCGTTTGTTCAAAATGACAATATTAATATTATAACTTGCTTATTTCTTTTTCAATTTTAACGATAATGTCTTTCGAGCGTTGCGTTTCAGCAAGTTCTTTGGCCAATTTCGTATAAGCTTCTGCCCTTTCTTTATCTTTCTTCCGCAAAGCGAGATTAGCCAAATGGATCAGTACGTACGATTTCTCATTTTTACCTCCCACCGGAAAACGGCTTGCCAGCTGAAAGTGATACTCGGCTTTATCGTAGTCCTCTTCTTTCAAAGCCATATTGCCCTGCATGAATTCGTAATAACCCCTTCGGCTTTTAGCCAAGCGCTCCGGCTTAACCACCTCAGCCAATAAGGCTTTGGTTTTGCCGAATTCGTTATTCTTGAAATGCTTCGATGCCATTAAAACCGAACTATGCTTAAAATGGCTCCAAACAACAAAGACAAACAACAGTACTGAAACAGCGGCCAGTTGATATTGATTGTAAAATACACAAACCAATGCAGCAAGCGCAAAAACTGCCATTAAAGCATATCTGCCCTTATTATTGTACATTAATGACTATCAGTAAATTTATAGCCTACACCACGGATCGAGTGGAAATAAACTGGATTTTTTTGATCTGGTTCGAAATACTTACGGAAAGTTAAAATGAAGTTATCGATTGTTCTTGTTGAAGGATAAACATCATAATTCCAAACAGTTTCTAAAATCTGCTCTCTTGAAACCGCATCGTTTTTGCGCTCGATCAACAGTTTCAACAACATCGTTTCCTTTTTGGTTAACGGTGTGATGGTGCCATCATCGTGTTTTAATTCGAAAGAGTTAAAATAAATTGTTTTATCACCGATTTTGTAAGAATTCAATTCTTTTAAATCATCAGATTTTAAACTGCGTTTAACCAAAATACCAACACGAAGAATTAATTCTTCTAGGTTGAAAGGTTTAACCAAATAATCGTCAGCTCCTTTTTTCAAACCTAAAACACGGTCTTCCGAAGTGTTTTTAGCTGTTAAAAACATAATTGGAACTTCTGCATTCTCTAAACGGATTGTTTCGCAAACCTGGAAACCATCCATTTCAGGCAACATTACATCTAAAATAATTAGATTAAAGCGTTCTTCTTTAAAAATTTTAAGAGCGGTTTTGCCATCTTTAACGGCGTGAACTTTATAACCCTCAAGTTCGAGGTTTAATTTGATAGCATCTAACAAGTGATCCTCGTCTTCTACCAATAGAATTCTTAATTTTTGTGACATAATTGAGATTAACTAAATGTTACTTCAAAAATACTTCCTTGAGGCAAATTGTCTTTTACTGTAATATCTGCATCATGGTATTGTAAAACCTCCTTCACAATAAACAAGCCTAAACCTGTTCCTTTCGCTTTTCTGACATTCTCGTTACCAACGCGGTAAAACTTATCAAATATCAACATTTTTTCGGCATCTGAAATACCCGGCCCCTGATCCATCACACTTAATTGAATATGCCCATCAACTTTGTTTAAATGCACATTTATCTCATCACAAGGATTCGAATACTTCACCGCATTCTCAATTAAATTGGTTACTACTGACGATAAGGCAAATTTGTCACCCACCAACTGCAAATTTGGCTGAATTTTAGCATTTATAATCTGCTCACAGCCACAAGAATGCACCTGTAACCTATCCGTAATTTTATATACCAGCTCCGAGAAGTTAAATTCTTCCTTCGGAAAAGTATAGGAACGGTTTTCGATCTTGGTGGCCAACAACATATTTTCAACCAGATCATCCAATCTTTCAATATCTTTTAACGAATTGTTAAGCAATGATGTTTGGCGCGCTTTATCCAAATCACGTTTAACAATGGTTTGGATAGAAAGTTTTATCGCCGCAAGAGGCGATTTCAGCTCGTGGGTAATCGACATCAGAAAGTTCTGCTGCTGCTCCCTTAATTTATCTTCACGTTTTAACGATTGATGAAGGAAATAACCGCCAATACAGAGCAAAAACAAAAACACCGAACCTTCGCCCATAATCATGGTCATGCGGCTTGGCTGCAAACGCACCACCAATGTTCCCCACGAAATGAGCTGAATTAGTGCATAAAGCAATAATGCGTAAAATATAATTATAGATTTCTTCATTCGTCGATTTTTCCTTCGGGTTGATTACACGGACTTTTTGGGTTAACAGATTGTTTTCCCTCATCCTTGCTTAAAAAACCTTACTTCTTAAACACTAAATCCAATGCTTCAAAAATAGCACGTTTCGCTTTCTCCAATTCGATCTTAGTATGTGCTGAAGATACGAAACCAACTTCATATCCCGATGGTCCCAAATAAATTCCTCTATTCAATAACTCACGGTGCATAATTTTGAATTTCTCCATGCTGCCGGCATCAATATCATCAGCCGATTGGATTTTATCTTTATCGGTAAAAGCAAACCAGAAGATAGAACCAATGGTAAATACCTTAAATTTATAGTTACGTGCGGTTGCAAAACGCTGAATACTAGCTACAAATTCTTGCGCTTTGGCATTCAAATCTTTGTAAAAGCTTGATTTGTTCAGTTCTGTTAAAGTGGCAATGCCCGCTGCCATAGCCACCGGATTCCCAGACAAGGTACCTGCCTGATACACACCACCATCAGGAGAGATATGTGCCATAATTTCAGCACGGGCACCATACATACCCACAGGTAAACCACCACCAATGATTTTTCCATAGGTTACAATATCAGGAGTAATGCCATAATGTGCTGCAGCGCCTTCAAAACCAACCCTGAATCCGGTAATTACTTCATCAAAAATCAAAAGAGAACCGTTATCAGTACAAATTTTACGTAAGAAATGAATATATTCTTCATCTTGAATGATCAAACCATTATTTGCTGGAATACCTTCAATAATTACCGCAGCAATCTGATCTTTAAATTGTGCAAAAGCCTGCTCAATCGCAGTTTTATCGTTTAATGGAACAACAATCGTTTCCTCGGCAAAAGATTTAGGCACACCTGCCGATGAAGTTTCGCCAAAGGTAACCAAACCAGAACCTGCTTTAACCAATAAAGAATCGCTGTGACCATGGTAACAACCTTCGAACTTTAAAATTTTATCGCGACCGGTAAAGCCTCTTGCCAAACGTATGGCCGACATTACCGCTTCTGTACCTGAGCTGGTAAAACGGATTTTTTCTACAAAACGGTTGTTTTTGATAATCAGCTCTGCCAATTCATTTTCCAAAGCCGTTGGCGCGCCAAAACTCATTCCGTTTTGCATTACCTCGGTAACTTTTTCGCGGATTTTTGGATTGTTATGTCCTAAAATTAATGGTCCCCAGCTACCACAAAAATCGATAAACTGATTACCATCTGCATCCCATATATAACAGCCATCACCTTTTTCGATAAAAAGTGGTGTACCGTAAACAGATTTAAAAGCCCTAACAGGTGAGTTTACCCCCCCAGGGAAATACGTTTTTGATTTTTCGTACAGTTCGGCAGATTTTACTCTCGAAATATCAGGTTTACTACCTGTATTTACCGGAATATCGGCTTCGTTGCCTGAAAACATTTTTTTTAATGAATCTAACATTTTTGTTAAGGTTGAAGGCTAAAAGGTAGAAGGTAAAAGGTTTTGGGCGCATAACCCATAGCCAACAAGCCATCAATCTTTTACCTCATTATATTTGTAGGTTTTAGAATGAATTCTTAAGGATCTAGATTGTGGGTATAAACCCTCAACCATTAAGCCTTCTACCTTCCGCCTCTAAAGCCAGTCGTTATTTAAAATCTCTTTAATATGGTAAGTGGTAATAATGCTTGCACCTGCGCGGGCAAAGGCATGCATGGTTTCCATTACTACTTTTTGTTCGTCTATCCAACCGCGTTCGGCAGCTGCTTTTACCATGGAGTATTCGCCAGATACGTTATAAACTGCAATTGGTAAATTGGTATCCTGTTTTAGTCTTTGGATAATATCCAAATAGGCTAAGCCTGGTTTCACCATTAAAATATCAGCCCCTTCTTGCTCATCCAAAGCGGCTTCGCGTAAAGCCTCTAGAGGGTTTCTAAAGTCCATCTGGTAAGCTTTTCTATCACCTTTACTTGGTGCACAATCTGCAGCCTCTCTAAAAGGGCCATAATAGGCAGAAGCAAATTTTGTGGCATGGCTCATAATGGCCGCATTAACAAAACCGTTTTCATCTAAAAGATTACGTATGGCTTCAATCCGGCCATCCATCATGTCAGACGGGGCAAACATATCAGCACCGGCTTCGGCATGTGTTAAGGCCATTTTAGCAATTACTTCAACCGTTTTATCATTTTGAACGTAATCGTTTTCTAGAATACCACAATGGCCATGCGTGGTATAAGAACAAACGCAAACATCGGTAATTACATATAAATCATCTCCGAATTGTTTTTTTAATTCCCGAACTGCAGTTGGAACCAATGAATGATCATGATAAGCCGATTTCGCGTCTTCTGATTTTTCATCACCAACACCAAACAGCATAATTTTGTTGAGCCCTTTTTTCATTCCGGCTTCAACATCTTTAACCAGCGTATCAACCGAATAATGATTTACCCCTGGCATGGCATCAATTGCATGGGTAACATTGCTGCCTGGCACTATAAAATAAGGGTACACAAACATATCTTTCGATAACCGGGTTTCGGCTATCATCTCTCTCACCAACGGGTTTTTCCTTAATCTACGCGGACGATTTAACATATTTTATTCTATTTAGTATCGAGCGTTAACGCGAACTATTGTTTTGTTGTTTTTTGAAATGCTTTCAATGCCATTAAGATGCTGAACTAAATTCAGCATTACGACCGTTTAGAATTTTGCACGCATTGGGAGGCCTTTATTTTTGCTTTCAGCCTCTTTAAACCTTCAGCCTTCCTACCTTTTACCTTCCTACCTTATCTCATCTCTATCCCAAAAACAGCTTCGGCCAATCCAATTTCATCAGGCGAATAAGGCAGAGCATATTTCACGCCCATTTCATCAAATTTCTTACCGGTAGAGTTTCCAATGGCAATTACCTGTTGGCCCGGCTCCAATAAATTATCAGCGAAATATGCATCAACATTTGATGGACTGGTAAAAATCAGTACATCGGCATAACTCTGGTCTATATCATCTTCGATTACCGTTTCGTAAATCGGCAGATCGATAATTTTAGCATCAGCTGGTAACGATTTTTGAATCGATTGTAAAGAATCCTGTGCTCTTGGGAACAGTATTTGCTGAGCGCCAACCAATTGCGCAAAATCTTCGGCAACCTCGGTAATATCGCCACTCTCGCCAACAAAATCGGCAATATGACCAAATTTACGCAATGCATCTTCTGATCCTCTTCCTACCACACCAAATCTTGTTTTCTTTGGCAATACCGGTTTTAAATTGAAAAAATATTCAACACTGTTGCGGCTGCTGAAGAAAACCCAATCTACGTGCCTTAAAATAAACTGATCTAAAACCGTTACTATTGGGAAGGTACGGATCAACGAACGTCCTTCTATTTCAATATTGTTATTTTCTAATGCCCTACGGAAATAACTGTGCTCGCCAATTTCGCGTGAAATGAAAACCTTTGCCGGTTTCTTTCTTTCTACACTAAACTTGGCAACAATTTTTTCTGCTAAACCTTCAGTACTTTCTGCGCGTAAAAATAAACGCTCAGGAAAATCATCGGCTGTTTCGGCTTTTGAAGTCCATATTTCGAATTTTCCGTTTTCCTTTTTGCAATAACAGCCTAAAGGCATGTGGCAACCACCTTCGAAAAGGTTTAAAACCTTACGCTCTACAGTTACAGTCTCTGCCGTTTCTGGATCGTGCAATTTTTGCAATGCATCGAAAAGCTCGGTATCATTTTCCCTGATCTGAATAGCCAAAGCGCCCTGTGCGGGTGCCGGAATAAACTCAGTAGTTTCTAATTCTTCCACATGTAAATCGCTCACATCAAGATTTAAGCGCTTAACACCAGCTTTTGCAATCAGAATGGCATCGTAATCTTCATCACGAAGTTTTTGGATACGGGTGGGCACATTTCCGCGCAAATCTTCAACCTCCAAATCGGGACGTAAGCCCAATAACTGGGCTTTGCGACGGTTGGATGAAGTGCCAACCATTGCACCTTTTTTTAACGAAAGCTTTTGCGAAACATCTACACAATCTTTTAAAATCAATAGATATTCACTTGCTTCTTCACGTGGCGGTAAAGCGGCAATAATCAAACCTTCAGGGTGTGTAGTAGGTAAATCTTTAAGGCAATGTACAGCCAGATCAATTGTTCCGCCCAAAAGCTCCTCTTCCAATTCTTTGGTAAAGAAGCCTTTGCCTTCCAGTTTATCCAATCTTAAATTCAGGATTTTATCGCCCTGAGTTTTAATGATTTTTATTTCTGCTTCTATTCCAATTGCAGCCAATTCATCTTTTATATGATTTGCTTGCCATAAAGCCAGGTCGCTACCGCGTGTTCCGATGGTTAATTTCTTCACTATAAAGGTTAAATGAATTGCAAATTTAATTTAATTAGTGGTTTATACCATGAATTGTTTAAAAATGAGACAGTGAGGTTACAGAAGGGATAATTTAAAGGATTTCTGTGACATTTACGACATGAAAGTATAAGGTGGTATAAGATGTTACCATCTTACGCCTGATCCTTTTAGATATACTATAAGTCAGATGATAATACCTGACTTCACTATGATATGTCAGATGGTGATTGAACCATATAAAATGTAAGTCCATTAAGTTGGTTGCGTGAAAGATGCTGAAACAAGTTCAGCAGGACGACAAGGGAATTGGCATCGGGATTTATCTAGAAAGACAAAGATTCTTCACGGCGTTCAGTATGACAAGATGAAGGAAGACAGAAAAAGAAAGAAAAATTAAACCTTAGTGCGCTTTGCGATTTTGCTTAGCGATCTTTGCGGTTAAATTAGGATTGATTAACCAAAATTTCTTTGGCCATCACCATCGGAACGCTGATGTATTTTTTCTCCATGTAGTTCATTACACGTTCTAAAACTTCGCGTGAGGCTTCATCCATCTGACTAATTTCATCGGCAAACACGCCATTTATGGCTGTATTTTTGATTTCTTTAATCTTTCTCGGCACTTCCTGCATCGCTAATTCGATACGGCGTTGTTTTAAAACAGAGAAAAATTCGGTAATGTTATTGCTGATAATTTCTTCGGCATGCACCAGTTCGTTATAACGTTCCTGGATATTTTTGCGTGCTACCTCTTTTAGCGATTCCACTTCGATATAATGTACAGGATTGTTATGGATCACTGCAGGTGTAACATCATTCGGAATGGCCAAATCTACAATTACCTTTTTGCCCTGATCGCCGTTTAACAATTTAGCGTATAAGGCTTCGTTAATAATCGCCTCTGTAGAGCCAGTACAGGTAATGATCACATCAAACCCTTCATTAAAATCTTCAAGTGCAGCTAAAGGATAAGCCTTACCACCTAGTTCTTCTGCCAAAGATTCGGCCTTAGAAAACGTACGGTTGAAAATCGAGAAGTTGGAGTATTTATGTTTGTTGAGGTATTTTGCAATGTTTTGATTGGTTTCGCCGGCGCCAATAATTAAGATACGTGAGTTGCCGCACATATTTAATTCTTTTAGCTTGCGGTAGGCCAATGAAACAACAGAAACCGGATTTTTCGAAATATTGGTGTGGGTATAAACTTCTTTTGCGGTTTTAACTACGCGATCCATAATCATACGCATGTAATCGCCAGTAAAACCTGCATCCCGGCAGTTTTCGTAAGCTTTACGGATCTGGGCAAGAATTTCTTTTTCGCCAACCACCAAACTCTCTAAAGAGCACGATGTTCTGAGTAAATGGTTAAAAGCTTCTTCGTTTTCGTACACCGTAACGTTATCCAGAAAACGCTCCATAAATTCAGGAGGCAGCCCCATGTCTAAAACGGTAAGGAATCTGGTTACAAATTCCTTGTCGGTTTTCTCTTTGGTAAGGAAAACAAACTCTACCCGGTTACAGGTTCCGATATAGAAAATTTCGCTAACGGGAAGTTCTGCTTGAACATTCTTCAACCTGCTATCTAAACTCTGATCACAAATAACTAATTTCCCTAAAGATTTCAGGTCGATGTGGTGATGCGTAAAAGCTATTACTTTTAAATATTCCAAGTGCTTCCGTTATTAACTATTATCGGGATACAAAAGTAACAGGGTGAACGCATGTGACTGTCATTAACCTGTAATTTACATCAATTTAGAACGGTTTTAAATAAAGAGCTTAAAGATTAATCAAACCATATTGATTTTTATGAACAAACCAATCTGTAAAATTCTTCTCTAGATTTACGCCTCTTCTATATCCTAGCCGGATGTAACCACTTTTTATCCACTGCAGTATATTACGTGATTATGCAAAAATGGTTGCCTGCACCTGGCTTTTTAATTTATTTCTTAGGGATATTAGAAATCGTTTTTGGATTTTACTGACAATTGCATTGACCAGAAAGCTAGCGGTCCTATTAATTATTGATGTTAATTGCATGAATAAGGTTGTTTTAGAGTTGTTGTTTATTGGTTGGGCCATGCATTATTACGGTAAAGAATAATTTACTATTCAATAAGTATATATCCTTTTTTGAAGCGCAGTTCCTGTGCAAATGGGAAAGGTTCTGTCCTGCTGTACATTCCAATCCTTTTGGATAAACTTCGTAGAACAACAATTTAACCTATCCAAAAGGGATTTCCATTTCCATCAGGGCTATTGTACTCATGGTTGTGGTCAATATCCTTCTATTTCTAAACACACAACAAAATTAGATTTCGTAGGTTTATATTCTGTATCAATTTCTTAAATTATGATTACACAAAGCAATTTTAGCCTTATCGGTTCAGACGGAAAATTAATTCTCGGCGATATTACTTTCGATGAGAAAAACCCTAACACACCCATTATACTTTTTGTTCATGGCTTTAAAGGTTTTAAAGATTGGGGTGCACACAATTTAGTAGCCAGATATTTTGCCAGCAATGGCTACCGTTACATCAAGTTCAATTTATCGCACAGTGGTGTTCCGGTTGATGATCCGAAAGATGTGACTGATATGGAAGCCTTTGCCAGCAACACCGTATCAAAAGAACTTTTTGATTTAAATGCGGTACTCGATTTTATCGAAAAAGCATATAGTAAAGACACAAAGGTAAACCTGATAGGCCATAGTCGTGGTGGTGGCTTATCGATTATTGAAGCTGCGAACGATTTAAGGATTAACAAACTGATTACCTGGAGTGCCATTGGCGATTTTGCCAGCCTGTGGAAAAAAGAACAGGAAGCTGAGTGGAAGAAAAACGGCAAAATATTCGTCACCAATGCCCGCACCAAGGAGCAGATGCCTTTAAACGTAACCTTATTGGAAGATCTGGAAGAGAATGCAGCAGCATTGGATATTTTAGATGCAGCAAAACGGGTAAACATCCCTTGGTTAATTGTTCATGGCGATGATGATGTAAATGTTCCTTTTGAAACTGCACAAACTTTGGCAGAGGTCAACCCAAATAGCAGATTGGTTAAAATTGAAGGAGCCAATCATGTTTACGGTGCAACACAGCCCTATTCCAACGAAACCTTACCACCGCTGTTGTTTAAGGTTTGCGAAAAGGTAATCACTTTTATAAGTGAAGTATAAATTAATTATCTTGGGCCATCATAAATTATGGCTCAAGATAGAATCAACTTCTCAGGCTTCAATCAAGCTCTATTTAAGAAGAGCTTAATTGGATTAACATTATTTTTCTGTTTTATCATTTTTCTTGACAGTAATTTCTCGCCCGTAAAATCAAATGCTGAATTTATTGTTGATTTTGAGGGCTATCGCTCCAAAAATAGAAAAGAACACATTTTTAGTGTTCAAACCCTTCATGAAAAATATAGGATACCACCTAAACTTTTCAATGAAATAAATGAGAAAGATTCCCTGCTAATCTATAGATCAAAAATAACCGGCATTATCTTATATTTTGGTTTGCGGAAACCTGATGTAACTATTGTTTGTAAAACCCGGTTTTTAAAGGATGATTTTTTTGGATTAGTTACTAGTGCTTTAGGTGTTTTTCTAGCGATAATTCTTTATTTTAACAGCAAACTAGAACAAAACGTCACCCTTCAAGGAATTTTAGTCTTTTTGATTATCATTTCTTTGGTTTTCCTAAGAAACTACTTTGGTGGAAATTATTTATGGAAGTTCTAATTTTTCAATACTAATCGTCCCCCCTTCTCACAAAATTGCGCATATCGCTACCGCTGGGACTTTGGAAAATTTCGAGATCGAAATAGGGTACAGCAGCTAATAAATGATCAAAAATATCAGCAGCCACTTCTTCGAAACGCTTCAATCCTTTTTCTTTCGAGAATACATAAATCTCAATCGGTAATCCGTTTTCTGTGGCCTGCAACTGGCGCACCATAAAAGTTAAATCGGTATTAATGTGTGGATTACTTTCGAGGTATTTCTCTGCATAAACCCTGAAAGTGCCAATATTAGTCATGTGGCGGCCGTTAACCAGATTATTGGGATTCACCGTATTTTCGGCATTATACCTTTCTATAAAGGCCTGCGTTTCTTTAAGATAATCTTTCAAAAAATCTATACTCTGTAGTCTTCCAATCAATTCTTCATCGCAGAATTTAATACTCGAAATTTTGATATTGATATGCCTTTTAATCCTCCTTCCCTCACTTTCTTCCATTGCCCGCCAGTTCTTAAACGATTCGCTTACGATGGCATAACTTGGCACAATGGTTACCGTTTTATCCCAGTTACGCACTTTAATGGTAGTCAAATTTATTTCAGTTACTTCACCATCGGCACCATATTTCTCTACGGTAATCCAATCTCCTACCCTTACCAGGTCAATGGCACTCATTTGTACTGAAGCTACAAAACCTAAAATCGGATCTCTGAAAACCAAAATAAAAACAGCGGTAACTGCGCCAAAACCGCCGAAAACATAAAGCGGCGATTCGCCAAGAATAATCGATAGGATGAGCACAAAACCAACAATGTAAAATACAATTTTGGCTACCTGTTTGTAACTTCTAATGGGTTTATCGGCATATTTCTTTGATGATTCCATGATGGAAACCAAAGCATTCAGAAATGCATTTATAGCAAACATTACGGCTAAAACCATGTAGATTTTAGCAAAAATCAAAGCATAAAATAACCCGTTTTTAAAATCAATAAAAAGGTAAGGAACAACATTATAGATGATATAGGCCCCAAATATCAAAGCAAAAGCCCTGAAAACCCTAAATTCGAATAAGGCTTTTTGCCAGTCTGACTTTGTTTTTGCACTTTTTACCACACCGATAAAAAGCTGTCGGGTTAAAAATATGGTGATGAACAGAAATAAAATAACGCCAACCAGTCCGATAAAAAAGTAAGAATAAATGAGTTCGCCATCAGCAAGGCCTTTGCCAGCAAGCCAGTTTCTAAGCTCGTTAAATAGGAATTGAAACTCCGGGATATTCATTAAGGCAATTTAGGATTTATTGGTCAGAAATTTAAATGGTGCTGTAGTCTTTGTCATTCTGAATACAATGAAGAATCTGCTGTGAGAATATTGGTACTGTTAAAACTATGCTAGTATTGATAATGACACAGTAGTTTGTAATCGGTGCTACCAGGATATAGATTCTTCGCTGCACTCAGAATGACAATATAGTGGTCTGTGTGGATACGGAGTAAGGGATCCCATCTATAATAAAACGACATTAGTTTCAGCTAATTTAATTCTACCGAGATCTAACTCGCGATCATCTGAAAAAGTATAGCTAGCCGTTTTCAAAGAGTATTGATGATCAAAATATGAAATGGTAATAATTGGGTCTCTAAAAACAGTAGCTTCTTTAAAATTTATAGATTGAATATCAGCTCTGTTAAATTCACTTGGTTCTTCCCGTTTCAAAAACTTTAACCTTAAGTGAAAACATATTTCAGTCAATAGAACATATCCTAGAAAAATTTTAAAGTCAAATAAAAAAAGCAACCCAACCGAAATTAAACGTTGAAATATTAGAAATGCAGCTTCGAAATTGGTTAATCTATTATCAGGCTCTTTTACACTCTCTAAAAAGGCAATCAGAGTGATGGCTATCTGAACATAATTCATAAACCCGGTAAAAAAAAAGCTGATCAGATAAATCCCTATAAATACAAATGGTTTCCAAACGTGATTGTAACTAAAATCAGGACGATCGGTGACGATAATCTTATCATCATAAATTTGCATTACTTTCTTCCTCAGGTTAAACTCAGGAGGAAGATAATATTTATTTGGAGCGCTATTAAACATTTGAATTTTATTAAATTTTCTCTACCCAGTTGCCATCATCTTTGATGATGTCGATCAGTTCGTCTAAAGCATAAGCGGTAGTTACATTTTTCTTTACTACTTCTTTACCACGGTATAAAGTAATTTTATCAGGCCCCGTGCCCACATAACCGTAATCGGCATCTGCCATTTCACCTGGGCCGTTAACTATACAGCCCATAATACCGATTTTTATTCCTTTTAAATGGTCGGTACGGGAGCGGATTAACTGAGTGGTTTCCTGCAGGTCGAAAAGTGTTCTGCCGCAGCTTGGGCAAGAAATATATTCTGTTTTACTGATGCGTGTACGTGTAGCCTGTAAAATTCCAAAACTGGTAGAATTGATCAACGAAAGGTTTTGACCTTCTGCATCAATCCACACGCCATCTCCAAAGCCATCGGTAAATAAGGCGCCAATATCGGTTGCAGCATAAAGCATTAGGTGATCGGCATCTACATCCTGGTAAGTCCTTTTTATGATAACAGGAATCTGGATGTTTTTCTTCTGCAATCCAACAAAAAATGCCCTTTGTTCAGCCATTCCATGTGATGAAGATGTTTCCAGAATTAAAACAACCGTGCTATCCAATTGTGCAATTGTTATATCGCTAAGCTGTTTTGAATCAAGCTGAACAAAATTCAAAAATTTGTCTTTAACATCCACAGAACCATATTCCGTAAGCGTAAATAAAGGATGACAGTTGTTTTTATCTTTAAGTTTTAACCAGGTTTCGTAATTATAAACTTGCTTTAAATTCCCTGGGAAAGAAAAAGACGGCAAATTATCACCTAAAAAGGCTAAATCGCAAGCCTGATCAGCCAGATTATATTTATCCAAACCTGCGCTGTAATTGTAACCCACTGAACTTAAAAAGTAAGGATCTTTTAAGTTTTCTTTCGAAACATCGATCATTACTACTGGATGGTGATGGCCACCAATATGCTGTACAGTGGCAGTAACACGGCGGTTGTATTCGTAAGGGCTATAAGTTGGGCGCTGGGAGTGGAGTGTAGGGCGTAGCGTAATCGACTCTGGACTTCCGACTTCCGACTTCCGACTCCTTAAAGCATATCGGTCTGCCAAAGCCTTAGCAACAGGTGCCTCAAATTCAGGATCTTCGGTTAACGAAACACGGATAGTATCACCTAAACCGTCTTCTAATAGGGTTCCAATACCAACGGCCGATTTAATACGGCCATCTTCACCATCGCCGGCTTCGGTAACACCTAAATGCAAAGGGTAATTCATTCCCTCTTTAGCCATGGTTTCTACCAATAAACGGTAAGCCTGCACCATCACCTGGGTATTACTGGCTTTCATCGAGATGACCAGGTTATAGTAATTCTGGTCTTCGCACATACGGATAAATTCCATTGCCGATTCGACCATGCCGCGGGGCGTATCGCCATAATGGCTCATAATCCTGTCTGAAAGCGACCCGTGGTTAGTGCCGATGCGCATGGCAGTGCCATACTCTTTACAGATTTTAACTAAAGGGATAAACTTTTTGTAAATCCTGCTTAACTCCGCATTGTAAGCATCTTGTGTGTATTCTAAATTTTCGAATTTCTTTTTATCTGCATAATTGCCTGGGTTAACCCTTACTTTTTCTACAATACGTGCAGCCATTTCGGCAGCATTAGGCGTAAAATGGATATCTGCAATTAATGGCACATTATAACCACGGAAACGTAGTTCTTTTTTAATATTGGCCAGATTTTCGGCTTCTTTAATGCTAGGTGCAGTGATACGAACATACTCGCAACCCGATTCTACCATGCGGATGGTCTGCTCTACAGTACCCAAAGTATCCATGGTATCGGTGGTTGTCATCGATTGAATCCGGATTGGATTGTGCCCACCTAAAGCAATATCACCTATGTTAACTTCACGGGTTAAATATCTCGAATAAGCCGTTAAACTGTTGCAATATCCGCCAGCCAGATCATGTTTTGCCAATATATTTTCCATCTGTTTGCAAAGATAAGGATTGTTGGAATGTTTTAATGTTGGAATGTTGTAAAAGATAATGCCAGGGAAAATCGAATAACCTTAATTGTTTTTTATTTATCCAAAAACGAAAGTACTTTGGTATTAAATTCTGAAACCATTTCTACAGGAACGTAATGCGAAGCACCCTTAAAAATAAAAAGCTGAGATTTAGGAATATTAGCTGCAATAAACTTTGTGTGTTTCTCTAAAATCATATCCTTCTCACCCGCCATTACTAAAACTGGTGCTTTAATATGCTTTAAATCTAAAGCTGTAATATGTGGCTCAGTAAGCAACATGGTGAATAATCGAACCTGATATTTAGATTTAACATCCTGTTTGGTTTTCAAACTTTCAATTGCTTTGCTAACCTCTTCTAAAGTGCTGGCCGAAACTGCTTCATTCGGGTTTGTACATGCACCGGTTACAGCGAGCTTCTTCACATATGTAGGATATTTGGCAGCCATAATCAGTCCTGTATTGCCACCGTCACTCCAACCTAAAATGTTTGTTTTGCTGATATGCAAAGAATCGAGCAAGGTTTTCATATCCTCAGCGTAAAGGTCATATGAAAGTGGCCCAGCACTAGAATCGGTACTTTTTCCTTGCCCCCTGGTATCTACTGCAATAACTTTATATGTTTTGGCGAATGTTTTAATCTGTTTTTTAAAAACATTAATAGATTGACTATTTCCATGTAACAACAACAATGGTTCACCTTTTCCATAAGTTTCATAATATAATTCAGCATCTTTTACTTTTACTTTACCTGATGCTGCAGTATTGCCTCCGTAATTAATGGGCTGTGGGGCATTAGGATCATAATCTAATTTTATTTTTGCCTGGCTGATATCTACACCATCAATCAATACCTGAACATCATCAATCCACAGCTTACCCGAACCATACAGGGCTGGCCAAAAACAAATCCTTCTGGCATCGTGGCTTAATGGCAATATTAAACTATACTGTTGCCAATCTCTATTACCAGATATCCGGGTTTTTAATGAATTTTTGTATTGTAACATATCATAGTCTTGGTCATCAATACGAACCGAAAAATCAACATGATGTGCTACATCTTTAAGCTTGGCATATAATCTTATTTCTACTTCGCGGCCTTCGTATTTTGAGGGAATAAAAATTCCAGATTGAACATATTTTGCCGCCCCGTCGCTATTGAGGTTTTCAATTAATAGAGAATGTTGCCCACTATGTTTTTCTATTGTATCGGTAATTATCATAACTCCTTTCGAATTATCGATACTAAACCATTTTGAAGCAAATTTTGTATTTGATATTAACTTTTCAAAACCTAAATTATACTCATCCGCTGCATATTTTAACGAATCTGATGAGGTTTGAGAAAAAGAGGAAAGCTGATAAAAAGCAAAAACTATAGTGAGAATTGAACGTAACATATATTAGATTAATTTTTACTAAAACTAACAAATAGAACAATGGCATATTTTTATTTAACATCTTTTAACCGACCACCGAAATTGAAAACGTTCAACTTAATTATGGCAGCTAAGCCTGATGTGCATGAGAAAATTCTGAATTTAAATGGCTTTTTCTGAAAAGCAATACCAGCATTGCTTGGCAAATGTAGTCCTGCTCCCGCTTCTGCCGATGGAAATATCGGCATCCCGCTTTGATCAGGTTTATTTTTTAGCGGTGGGTGGGTTTGGCATCATTGCACTGGCCCAAGTTTCCTAAACGGGATGGAAGCGGCATCCTTTGGCTGTCACAGCCTGAGCGTAGTCGAAGACCAGCCAAAGATATAGCGTACAGCCCGGCTAACGAAAATAGTTGTATTGACTTTGCTTTTCTAACTTATATTAACCGATCCTTAATCACCAAGGTATTGGCTGCAATATCGTGCCAGCACTGGTTTTTCTTATTCAAAAAGCTATATAGATATCCAAAGAAAACAGGAATTACAGATAAGATTTTAGAAAAATTCCTCACCAGGGAAATACCGAAAGAAACCCGGCTCCCTTCTAAATCGGTTACTTTAATATTGAGGAGTTTTTTACCAATGGTAGCCTGACTTTTAGACGCCTCAGCAATGCTGCCATAAATGAGCTTAAAGATAAATATGGATGGAAATGGGATTAGAAAAGCCATAATCCGCTGATCTTTGCCTTCAATAAAAATATAGCTCGTTAAAATAATGATGCTATATATTCCAAAAATAATAAAATGATCAATCACCGATGCCAACAGCCTTTGATCGAAAGCGGCAAAATATTGGGGCGCAGTTTTTTGATAACTAAAACCCAAAAGCTCACGCAATTCGGGAATTGCGTGAGCTTCTTTATAATCGTCCATTCCGGGTTTACGTATAAAAGTATTCGCACTGATGTTTAAATCTTTCAGTTCGGTTAAACTATACGGCCCTTGTGGCTTTCCATTAATTACAACTATATATTGATCAGGATTCATTAGATTGGATCAGGATTATGAGATTAGGATTGTAAGATCAGCATTTTATAAAGATTCCGTTAATGAAGTCTTAGCCTTACGCCTTCTACCTTCTAACCTTCAACCTCCCTAGTATCTGCTTACTTCAAAGTTACTCAATCCGCCATCTAAATTGATAAAGATTTTTTTGGTTGAGGCTTTATAGTTTGAAGTTTCGTAAACACCATCACTCAATTTCTCAAAACCATCGAAATCTTTAGCTGATAAACCTGTTTTGGTTTTAATCCGGCAACCTGAGTTGGTAGGTACCTTAATTTTCACATCGGCCACGCCAGATTTCACAATTACATCGGTTATTGGCAATAAATCTCCGAATTTAATATCTAAAGCTGCTGCTCCACCATCAAAGCGGAAAGTACGCACCTTGTAATTGGCAAAATCAAAGTTTGCCTCTCCAGCTCCCAGTTTCATTAAAATATCCCAGTTAGCTTCTTTATTCAATTTAAAGTTAACATCGTTACCACCATCACCAAAATTCCACTTGCTCTTTTTATCATCCATTTGAAAAGTAAGTACGGTAGCACTATCGGTAAGCAATTTCTTTAAAGAGAAGTTACCATGCCTTTTCTTTACGTCGGCATTAATCAACTCTGCTGTTTCACCATCCAGATTAAATGATATGCCACCTCCAGAAATATTTAATACCGTTTTTTTTGCATTATCTGCAGCTACAAACGGCTCAGATAAACTTAAGTGATTATACGAAGTGTCGTTATCGTTATCATCATCGTCGTCATTGTTGTGTTCGATATTAATGTCGACGTCTTTTTTAAAGTGGCGCCCCCACCAATTGCCGCGTTCTGGAACCTGCTGGCCTTTATAAAAAAGGAAAGACAAGGCCACCACTAAAACACCAATAGAAATGATGCTACCTGTTTGCGAATTGTTTTTATTGAACAGGATATTTAAACCTGCTATAATTAAGAATACAGGCCAAAAGCTCCAAACATTACGCCAATAAAAATTGATTACGCCAAAGTTTTCGAGTAGAAGTACACCGCCAATAAAAAGCAGGATAATACCCCAAATTAATCTATCTAATTTCATTTTATTTATACTTGAGGGTTAGCGGATGTTGAATTATCATCTTTGTTAGCTGGTGGTGTAGGTTCATTTTCTACAATGGTTTCAGAAAAATCAGCTGTTTTTTGTTGTTCAGCCGCCTGTTGGTTCTGAAAAGCAGCCCAGTCGTTCTTTCTTTTTGATTTGGCAATAATACTTACACCTAAAGCAATAAATATTAATGGCCACATATACCTGAATAAATTGCGGATACTAAACCAATCGGGTATAAAATCCATCTCGCGCATCAGGAAAAAGCACCCTATCACTAATAATAGCAATCCGCCTATAGTACGGCCAGTATCGTTGGATTTATTGAATTTGTCGAAATTGGGCTGTGTTTCAAACGGTGTTTTTAGTCCACCATCAACAGGCTGTGTCCAATTCTGGTTTCCCTGATTAGCTGGTCCCGCAAAAGGATCGGCACTCCCAAAGGGTTGTGCATTTGGGTTTTTCCTGCCAAAGTAATCGTTAAATTTAGAAAATCTTGCTGCCGGATCATCATTAACGGGAACAATAATCCACATTACTATATAGGCAATTAAGCCACCCCCAGCCATAAATATAGCCGATAATGCAAACAATAATCTAATTATGGTAACCTCCACCTGCATGTAATCTGCAAGTCCCGAAGCTACACCGGCAATCATCTTATCGTGTTCGTTTCTAAAAAGCTTCTTTTCCATAACGTTGTTCATTTTGTGTTTAAAAATCAAGCGGAGTAATCAAAACCTCGTCTACATTTACCCCTTTACTTAAGTTTAAAATGGTAAACAAAGTTTCTGCAATATCTTCAGGCTGTACAAATTTTTCATCCGGAATTGTTGTCCCTTCCCATGATGAAGTTTTAGTAGAGCCTGGCAAAAATGCAGTTACTTTAACATTATGAGGTGCTAACTCTTGCCGCAATACATGATTAAGACTTAACATCGCTGCTTTTGTTACACTATAACTGCCTCCATTTTTCACAGGTACTTTACTGGCCACCGAACAGATGTTGAATATATGGCCTCGCTTGGCTGAACGCATTTTTTTTCCAAAAAACTTACTGATGTAATAACAGGCATTTGTATTTAAATGCTGCTGCTTTTCGAAGGTTTCGTCGTCCTCATCGAGCATATTACCAGGTAAAAAGATCCCCACGTTGTTTACCAAAACAGCTACATGATCAAAATCTACAGCGGTCGAATTTAAAAAAGCATACACTTCTTCTTTAACTGAACAATCTGCTTGCTGGGTAAAAATAGCATTCCCGTAAGGGGTTAATTCCTGTCGAAGCCTGTCGAGTTCATCTAATCCCCTTGCTACCAAAACTAAATCGTATCCATTTTGGGCAAATTTAGTCGCAATAGCTCTACCAATTCCTTTAGTTGCACCGGTTATTACAGCTTTCATTATTTAATGGTTTAATTTTTGTTAACAAAAAACCATATTTATATTCAAAACCACGAATATTTTTGCAATTAGCAAAGCGCTCCAACTTTTTTATCGTTTCTTTGTAGTATTATAAATGATCATTTAAATTAAGCAAATACATACGGAATGAATTTTACCAATTTCGGCAGATACATCCTGCTACTCAAGTCTGTATTCAGAAAGCCGGAAAAACTGAAAATTTACCTAAAAGAAATCGCCAAACAAATGGATTATGTTGGCGTAGGCTCTTTAGGTTTAATTGCTATTATCTCTACTTTTATTGGTGCAGTAATGACACTACAAATTGCTTTCCAGCTGGTTAGTGATTTTATTCCAAAAACAATTATCGGTTCTGTAAACCGCGACTCGAGTATATTGGAGTTAAGCCCAACCATTAGTGCAATAGTACTGGCAGGAAAAATAGGATCGGCCATTTCATCAGAAATTGGTTCGATGCGAGTTACCGAGCAGATTGATGCTTTAGAAATTATGGGTATAAATGCACCTGGATATTTAATTCTACCTAAAATTATTTCGGGCATAACGATGGTACCCATGTTGGTAATCATTTCTATGTTTTTAAGCATTACCGGTGGATATATTGGCGGTTCGGTTTCAGGAGCAGTAACACCAGCAGAATATATTCAGGGCATTACTACCGATTTTAACCCTTATACCATCACTGTTGCTTTGGTAAAAGCATTTGTTTTTGGCTTTATTATTACCTCTGTGCCGGCTTACGAAGGTTTTTACGTTCGTGGTGGTGCTTTAGAGGTTTCGCAGGCCAGTACCAGAGCTGTTGTAATTAGCTGTATTTCTATTTTAGCTTGCGATTATATCGTGACCCAATTGTTATTGTAATGATCGAAATTAAAGATATTTATAAATCGTTCTCAGGAAATGACGTATTACAAGGTATTTCCGGAAAGTTTGAAGAAGGTGTAACCAATTTAATTATCGGTGGTTCCGGATCAGGAAAAACAACTCTACTGAAATGTATGGTAGGTTTGCATCAGCCAGATTCGGGCTCGGTACTGTACGATGGCCGCGATTTTACGCCAATGACCTACGAGCAACGGATCGAAGTACGTAAAGAAATCGGCATGTTGTTTCAAGGTTCCGCCCTGTTCGATAGTATGACTGTTGAAGAAAACATCATGTTTCCTTTAAATATGTTTACGGATCAAAGTAGAAAAGAAAAGCTTGAAAGGGTTGATTTTTGTTTAGAACGGGTAAACCTTGCGGGTAAAAACAAATTATTCCCGGCAGAATTATCGGGTGGAATGAAAAAACGTGTAGGTATTGCACGTGCCATTTCTATGAACCCGAAGTATTTGTTCTGTGATGAGCCTAACTCGGGTTTAGATCCAAAAACTTCCATTGTAATTGATGAACTGATTCAGGAAATTACCGAAGAATACAAAACCACAACCATTGTAGTAACACACGATATGAACTCAGTTATGGGTATTGGCGATTACATTTTGTTCTTACATGAAGGGAAGAAATTCTGGGAAGGCAGTAATAAAGAAATTGCACATACCGATATTAAGGAACTGAACGATTTCGTATTCGCCAGCCGCTTTATGAAAGCTGCAAAAGATAAGTTTTAAGAAAATTCTTATATTTGTAATATGACTACGGCTACAAAAAATATCATTCACAAATCGGAAACCTTACCAGAAAGCATGGTAAACGAGGTAGAAGATTTTATTGATTTTTTAAAAGCTAAACACTCAAAGCGCTTTCCTAAATCGGAAAGTGAAAAAACAAATATTGTTGCAGCGCCAAAAAGTCTCTATGGCGCTGCAAAAGGCACAATTCTTTATAGTTCTGATGATTTTAACGAGCCATTAGACGAGCTAAAGGATTATATGTAATGCGTTTTTTATTAGACACACATATATTTCTATTTTTTATTAATGGAGATAATTCTATTTCGAAAAAGATTATTACCATTAATACATGAAGACCCTTTTGACAGGCTTATTATTTCACAAGCAATAGCTAATGATTTAACGCTGATAACTGATGATCAATATATCAAAAGTTACCCAAATTTAAAGTTATTTAATACATGATACAATTACTTGCCCCAACCCACTGGAAAGATTATGAACTGATTGATTGCGGGGATTTTGAAAAACTGGAACGTTTTGGAAATGTAACCCTTATCCGTCCTGAACCCCAAGCGGTATGGAAAAAAACATACTCCGAACAGGATTGGAAAAAAACGGCTAACATCACCTTCAGGGGGCGTTCGGCTACCTCTGGTGAATGGGTGAAGAAAAATCTTTCTATTCCAGATCGCTGGCATGTAGAGTATAAAAACAACGAAGTAGGTATTAAACTCCGCTTAGGTTTAACCTCTTTCAAACATGTAGGTGTATTTCCTGAACAGGCTGTAAACTGGGATTTTATCTCTTCTTCGATTAAAAAATTTAAAACGCCTCAGCCTAAAGTTTTAAATCTTTTCGCCTACACCGGTGCGGCATCATTAATTGCCAATGCAGCTGGCGCCGAAACTACCCACGTTGATTCGATTAAACAGGTAGTTACCTGGGCAAATGAAAACCAGGAGCTTTCGGGATTGAAAGATACCCGCTGGATGGTAGAGGATGCCTTAAAGTTTGTAAAAAAAGAATTGAAAAGAGGCAAAAAATACAATGGAATCATTTTAGATCCTCCTGCTTACGGTCACGGCCCTAATGGCGAAAAATGGAAACTGGAAGATCATATCCAGGAAATGATGCAGGATGTGGTACAGCTTTTGGATGAAAAAGAACATTTCTTAATCCTAAATACTTATTCATTAGGTTTTTCGTCGGTAATTGTAGAAAACTTGATCCGCACCTCATTCCCATCTGTTCAAAACCTCGAAACCGGAGAACTGTTTCTACAGGCTACATCGGGCATTAAATTGCCATTGGGTGTTTTTGGCAAATTCTGTAATGTGTAAATGTTGATTACTTTATTTTAAACTACGAGATTTCCACCCTACTTTCATCAAAACAGATCCGGAAAAAGTATAAACTTTAATTATCTATATAATATTTATGAAATTCCCTCAATTAGCAGGCACACTAATACTTGGTTTTGCTGCAATCAGCTTATTTGCCAACTGTAATTCAGACGGTAAGAGCAACGGCGGTATCGGTAAAATCTTCTCTTCTGATTCAACTAAAAAGAAAACGGACTCAACGGTAAACGTAATGAAACCAGTTGATCCAAAGCTTTACGATTCTTTAGTAAAAAAACTGGCAAACGGAGATACTACCGGCAGATGGCCAGTAAAAAAACAGCCCTATCCTTTAGCGGGAGCTATTTTACCTTTTAAACGCATAGTTGTTTATTATGGGAACCTGCATTCGAAAAAAATGGGTGCACTTGGCGAATATGCGCCTAAAGAAATGTGGCAGCGCTTAAATGCCGAGGTTAAACACTGGGAAAAAGCTGATCCTTCTACCCCGGTACAACCAGGATTACACTATATTGCTGCAGTAGCAAGCGGAACACCAGGAAAAGATGGAAAATACATCAACAGAATGGGTAATAAACAGATTGATTCTGTTTTGAAAATTGCTAAAATGCAACCTAACACAATTGTATTTTTGGATCTTCAGGTAGCTTTAAGCACCATAAAAGCAGAGTTACCTCACATTGCAAAATACCTGGAATTGCCATATGTTCATTTAGGTATCGATCCAGAATTTTCGATGAAAGACGGAACATTGCCAGGCAAAAAGATCGGCACCTATGATGCTGCCGATGTTAATTATGTAACCGGATATTTAGCAGATATTGTTAAAAAATACAATTTGCCTCCAAAAGTATTTGTATTGCACCGTTTTACTAAGAAAATGGTAACCAATTCTCCAAGTATCAAATTACGTCCTGAGGTTCAGGTTGTGATGCATATGGATGGATGGGGTGAACCTGAATTAAAAAAAGGTACTTATCGCCACTTTATACAGAGCGAACCCGTACAGTTTACTGGCTTTAAGCTATTTTATAAAAATGATTTAAAGAAAGAGCCTAAGCGGTTAATGACCCCTGAAGAGCTATTAAAGCTTACACCAAAACCGATATATATCCAATATCAATAAAAAAACTGAAGCCTGTAATTACAATTACAGGCTTTTTTTGTTTTCCTGCTATATAGATACATTTTGCCGTGCATTTATCATTTCCGTTTAGTTAAGTTTTTTAACCACAGATGCACACAGATAAACTCAGATTCTTCTATCTGTATGCGTCTCTTTTATCTATGGTTAATTAAGATTACTTAATCTTGAGGACATTGAAGTATTTATCCTAAAGTGCTGTCCAAACAGCACCTACTTAAAACTTATAGGAATAATCGATATCCAACCAATCTTTAATACCAAAAAAATGTCTTTTTTTGATTGATCTAAAAATTGGAATAGATTTTATATATGTAGGATATGCAAACAGCAACATTTGGCGGAGGCTGCTTTTGGTGCACCGAAGCCGTTTTTCAGACGTTAAATGGAGTAAGCCAGGTTACATCAGGCTACATGGGGGGAGATTTAAAGCATCCAACCTATATGGAAATTTGTAACGGCGATACCGGACACGCAGAAGTAATTCAAATCTCATTCGATGAAAGTGTTATTTCATTCAATGAGCTTTTATTGGTATTCTTTAAAACCCATAATCCAACAACTTTAAATAGGCAGGGTAATGATGTTGGCACGCAATACCGCTCGGTAGTTTTTTATGAAAATGAAGGTCAGAAAAAACAGACGGAGGAAATGATCGAAGATTTAACCCAACAACATGTTTTCGATAAGCCCATTGTGACAGAAGTTTCTCCTATAACCGAATTTTACGAGGCTGAAGATTATCATCAAAACTATTTTAGCAACAATCAGGGGAAACCTTATTGTGCATTTGTGATACAGCCCAAACTGAATAAGTTTGCTACTGATTTTAAAGATAAAATTAAACCAGAGCTTTTGGAATGATTAAATTTCGAATGTAAGTAAAGCATGTTGGCTCGCCGTATGAATATCTCTCCAAACCCTATTAATTTCTGATTCCTTTTTTGCAGCCTCTAAGCCACAGTATGGGAATAAAGCAGCTGCCGATTTCCAACAGGTATGAGCCAATTTACGACTGATTGAACTCACTTCCATTAAAGTATCCTCAGCAATTTCGCCTTCACTCATTAACTGGTTCCAGGATTTATCAAACGTATGGTAGAATTTTGTACGAAGATTTATTACCTCTTCTTTACAACGGTTAAGTTCGTTGTTAAAAAACAAAATTTGCGCTTCGCTATATCTCCCCAATCCCGAGCGGGAGTAAAAAGATTGCTCTACCAGTTTAATAAAATGATTGGTCATTCCTAAACTATTTACCGTTAAGGTAGTTTCAGCAAGCTGCAAAAAGGGATAATCAAAGCCAGAATCTGCCACTTCGATATGCTGGTTAATTTTAAAAGTCCTACTCTCGCCAACGTTTAGATCGCGAACTTCAAAAGCATGACTGCCCGTTGCAATTAAACCAAAATAAGACCAGCCGGGAAGAATATTTACTTCCTCTTTTTTAAGGATGAATGATTTAATTTCAGGCTCTCCATTTTCATCCAAAATATCATCACCATTTTCGTTTTTAAGCGTACAGTTGGCTGTAAATATAGTGGCGTGTAATGCACCACTGGCATAACTCCATTTTCCATTAAGCAGATACCCACTTTGCATTTTAATGGCCACCCCACCAACAGCGCCACTCCCGGCAAAACAAACCTCACGATCGGCAAAAATCTCTGCAGCCAATTCAGGATTTAAAAACCCGGCAAACCAACCTGCGCCCGCGCAAAGTGTAATGGTCCAACCTAAACTTCCGTCAGCTTCAGCCAATTCTTCTTCCAATCTTAAAATTTCAGGAAGTTTTTTGTCCGCTCCACCATAAATTTCGGGTACAAAAAGCTTAAACCAGTTTTCCTGATAGGCCAGTTCTAAAATTTCGGGATGAAGTTTTCCCATTTTTTCAGAAATTGCTGCATAAGCTTTTACTTTTTCCTGCCAGGTGGTTGTTAATGTTTCTTGCATGATTATTTTTTTGCTTTGCGTATGAAGGTAATTAAGCCAATTTGAATCTGCTTTTGTTAATGATCTTCTTCCAGTCTAAAAATCCAAATATGGCTACAGTGAACAAAAACGTAGTTAAACAAGCCATAAGTGGAAGCTTTTTATGAAACAGCAACGGAATGGCAACAATATTCGAAATATTCAGGAATATCCAGTTTTCTATTTTGCGTTTGGCCAACAGCCACATACCTGCCCATGCTGTTGAAGATACAAAGGCATCAAAAACAGGCACATCCGAATCGGTATAATGCCTCAATACAAGGTAAAGTATGCCGAAACCAATCACAGAAATTAAAACAGCAATGGTTAATTCTTTATTGCTAGACCATGAAACCTGGTTTTCTCCGTCCTGTTTTCTTTTCTTCCAGATTATCCATCCGTAAACGCTCATCACCAGATAATAAATGCTCAGCAGGGTTTCTGCATACAACTTTACATTTAAGAGTAGAAACATCGATAACAGGATCGAAATTATTCCTGTTGGATAAAGCCAGATACTATTCTTCTTTGCCAATAAAACTTCAGATACCCCAAAACCCACAGCCAACCATTCGATTAATGAGGTGTGTAAAATCTGCTCCTGAAAAAGCTTAAACCAATCTTGAAAATTCATTTACAATAATTTGCTTTGCAGCCGGTAAAAATAATTAGATACCGTTTTCGGGGCGAAACAGTTTTGTAAATTTTAACCTCTTCCTCCGGCGGCATTACCCGCATCAGGTTCATTAGTAGGTGTAAGGTTTGATGTATAGGGTGTAAGGTTAAACCCTATACCTTAAACCTTTTGGCTTAAACCTCTAAATGGGTATAATCTCAGCAAATTGATGGCAATAGAAATTGCGGAATCAAAAAGCACCCCTTTGAGCAAGGCAAATATATACTTTTTTATTTTAACGGCATTTTAAAGTCCATTTATTCGACATAACCCTAATAATCAGCATATTATTATAAATTTAAAAGAAGCAAAATATTATATTTTTATATATTTAAAAGCTAAATTATTCTATTTTTAACGTCCCATGTACTTTGTTAACTACTTTTCCGAGTTTAATTTATTAAAAAAGCTATGCGGGATTTTCTGTTGTATTTCCTTCTATCTATCAGTTTCTGCTCAAAATGCCCCACCCTTATTATTCAAGCATCTCACACTCGAAGACGGTTTAAGCGATCCAATAATACGTACATTATGTAGTGATAAAGATGGCTTTTTATGGATTGGCACCGAAAATGGGTTAAATCGTTTCGATGGAAAAACCTGCATCACCTATAAAAAGAAAAACAATTCAACCGCTTTTCCCGGAAATTATATTACTAACATTATCGAAGATCGAAATGGCGATTTAATAATCGGTTCGCAAAGCAATCTGGTAAAATATAACCGGATAAAAGATAATTTTAAAAGCTACAATTTCGCAAAAGGAGCTAAATTGAATGAGAATTACTATTCCTTCCCTTTTTATATAGACAAACAGCAAAATCTTTGGGTGTATTTGGCGGGCAACGTTTATAAATACAACACTAAAGATAGTACTACAAAGTATATAACAACATATTCTAACGGCTATCTGTTCAGTCCGCTCCCATTTTACAATAAGCTAGATTGGTTTGTTAGCAGAGGCGTAAAAGGTATTTATATTAACCAGGCCGACGATGTTAAGGAGCAGCATGTTCAGGAGTTTTTTATGAACAGTACGAACGGAAACCTGAACAGTCATATAGAAGATATATATTTTGCATCAGATAGCTTACTTTGGCTTGGAAGTGATAATGGATTGTTAAAGCTAAATATAAAAACCAGACAGTATGAGCGTTTCAATGGTTGTAAAACGAGCAAAAACATATCTGTAACAGCCATCGCAAAATACCCAGGCAAACCCTGGCTTATTATAGGAACTAGAAGTAATGGTTTACTCTTGTTCGATTTACCTACAAAAAAGTTTTTTGCTGAGTATAACCACCAACCTGATAATTCATTTAGCCTGTCGGGCAATTTTATTCGCAAAATTTACATCGATCAAAAACAGAACCTGTTCTTGGGCATTAATGGTTATGGCCTCGATTATACTAATTTAAATAAGGTAATTTTTTCCAGATATCTCGATAAAAATGATGTTTCACCTAATTTTGAAAATGATATCAGTGTAATTTTAAGGCCTAAAAACGGTCAATTCTGGTGCGGAACAAAGAACGCTGGATTGCTTATCTACCACTCGGATTTAACAAAGCCATTAAAACATGAATTTTTAAAACTCGGAGTTGCTCAACTTATAGCATTAGATAATGGTAACATTTTAACTGTACTTTATAATGGTCTTTTTTTTATTTATGATGTTAAAAAGCAAAAATTCAAAGCATTAAAAGTAAAGTTTTCGGAAAAGTTAAATGGAAAGGCCCAGATCAATCAAATTTCAAAAATAGGCCCGGATTTATTTGCAGCTACAGAATATGGCATTGCGAGGGTAACTATCAAACCAAAAAACGAACTATACTTTGAAATGGACCAGGCCATTAACCGTGCGGTGTCTTGGCCCAATATACAACGGATTATTCCATCTGATAATAATCAAGTCATCATCCAAACCTATTATACATCTATATATCTTGCCCGGTTAACGGCTGGAAAATTTATTTTCATTAAAGAACTTACCAGATCGCCTTATGGCATAAATGGCAGCATAAAAGTTGACAAAATTATTTACCTGGCTACAACTTCAGGGCTTTTAAAATTTAATGTTGCTACAAATACTATAGAAAAATCAACATTGACAGATCTAAATTGCCGTAGTGTTTTAGCTGATCAATATAAAAACCTGTGGGTGGCAACCAACAATGGCATGTACTTTTACAATACAAAAAATAGTAATCAAACGCGTTATACAGTTAGTGATGGCTTGCAGAGCATGGTTTTTAATCCTGATGCTGCTGTATCACTTAAAAATGGATTATTGGCATTTGGAGGTATCAATGGGGTTAATGTGATAGACCCAAAAAAATCGAATATCTATACCAGTTATTCTAAACCCCAGATCACCAACATTCTGATCAACGATCAGCTTCATCAAGGCATCGACAATCCAATTACAACCAAATACTTAAAACTAGATCACGATGAAAATACCATCACAATTGCATTCAGTACGATGGATTTCATTAACCCTGCACAAAGAAAAATAGTTTATCAAATGATTGGCTATGACAACAAAAAGGTTAGTGTTTTAGGCAGCAATAGCATCCGGTTTCCAAATATGCCATCAGGAAATTTTAAACTTGTACTCACTGATGTTTACAGCAATGAAAAAACAATTTTAACAATCGCAATCAACAGCCCTTTTTGGCAAACGGATTGGTTTATCGCGTTGCTTATTGTTAGCTTAATTATTACTGCGCTACTCGCGCTCTTTATTTATTTAAGATGGGTAAAACACCTTCAAGTGATACAGTTACGTCAGATGATCAACTTCCAGAAAACAGACAGAGAAAGAATCGCTAATTATCTTCATGATGAATTAGGCTTAAAATTATCTTCTTTAAAGCATTATCTCTTAGCCGGCGACATTAATAAAATGATCGATGGGGGCGAACTGCGTAAATTATCGACAGAATATATTGATTCATCTGTAAGCATGCTAAGAACAACTTTGATTAATTTAAGTCCTAAAACACTTGATGAAAATGGATTGGTTACAGCAATGGAGGACCTTATTGAAAGTCTCAGCAAATTAGGCATTATACAGATCCATTTCGATTATTCGGGCTTTACCGTTGCACTTAAAAGTACGCCAGAGTATGCCATTTACAGAATCTGCCAGGAATTGATTTCCAACACCATTAAACATGCTGAAGCAAAAAATATTCATATCGTAATCATCAATCGTCACGAAAAACTGATTTTACTTTATGAAGATGATGGCAAAGGATACGATTTTCAAAACGTAAAAAGAGGCTATGGCTTATATAACATTGAAGCCTACATCAAGGCCATAAAGGCAGAGTTGAATACTGATACGGCAATTGGAAGAGGCGTTGCCGTTACCATTACACTTAACTTAAAAAGAATTTTAAAACAAAGAATTAATGATTAAGCTATTAATCGCAGATGACCATAACGTACTAATTAACGGGCTACAACTCATTTTAGCCGTTAGAAAAGATTTTAAAGTAATTGCAGTTGCCAATAATGGAACTGAAGTGATCGATCTTGTTAGAAATGAAAGGCCGGATGTAATACTGCTTGACATAAATATGCCGGTATTAAACGGATATCAAACTCTTGAGATTATCAAATCAGATTATCCAGAAATTAAAGTAATTGTACTATCAATGCTTAATGATAAAAGAAATGTGTTGAATATGCTTGAAGCTGGCGCCAAAGGCTATCTTTTTAAAGACACAGATGATAAAAACCTATTCAAGGCAATTGATGATGTCCACCAGGGAGCTTACTATGTATCAAACGGTTTAGAAGATATTCTCGAAGAATTTTTATGCCATCATAAATATCCTGACAAAAAAAATAAACACATCCTCTCCTCTCGCGAACTTGAAATTGTTAGCCTTATTGTTGAGGGCAATACCAACGCGGAAATTGCCAATCTGCTTTTCTTAAGCACCAGAACAGTAGATACGCACCGTAAAAATATTTTTTACAAACTCAATTTAAACAATACAGCGCTGTTGGTTAAATACGCTTTAGAAAACAAGGCATTTCTGGGCCTGCATTAATCACTGTTCATTAAAAAAATACCGTAAAAAGCGTATTGAAATAATTGATTGCTTTCTGTCAATTTGTAATGGTCATCCATTAACGCTCATCCTTTCTACCTATTGGGGAGATGAAAGTTATGGTTGAAAATATGAATGCTAATTCTATGAACCATAACTGAACAACTTTCATGCGCTCTATGAAAAAAATATTTTTATGCTCCTTAATTTTTTTCCTGTACCTAATTAAATCTTATGGGCAGACCGCACTAACCCGTAGTGTAGTTGCCAGTACAGGTGGAAGTGCTCAGGTCGGCAACACCTTGGTTCAGTTTACCATTGGTGATGTAGCCATCCTCGCGCTCCAAAATGCCGGCATTATGCTAACCCAGGGTTTCCAACAGCCAGAGATCATCGCCTCCAACTTTGTTCCCAATGCGGTTGGTAATATGCGGGTTTATCCAAATCCAGCCATTGGAAAAACAAAAATAGATTTCGATTTGCTAACCGATGGCAAGGTGATCATCAATTTGGTTAACAATGCCGGTCAAATTGTGCACTCGAGTTCAGTAAAAAGTTTGGCGGGGAAAATCGAATATATCATGCCATTAAACGGACTGGCCTCGGGAACTTACCATGTTGTACTTTATGTCAATTACCGGATATTCTCTGAAAAACTCGTCATCCAATAAATTTAGTGCTAACCATCTAAAATACCTCCATGAAAACGCTTATCAAAACCGCATTCGCTGTACTGATTTTGCTTGGTTTGGTCAATTATGCCAAGGCTCAGCTTCAAAATCAATATAGCACGGTAACAACCGGTGCTGCATTTTTATTAATTAGTCCCGATGCACGGAATTCAGCTGTTGGCGAGGCAGGAACCGGATTAACCAGCGATGCAAATTCTAATTTTATTAACGGAGCAAAACTTTCGTTCGCAAATAAAACAGGCGTAAGTGTCTCATATGTACCCTGGATGATGGAAATTGACAAAAACCTACACCTAGGTAATTTAAATGCCTACCATCGGTTAAATGACAAAGAAGTCATCGGCGTTTCACTAAAATATTTTGATCAGGGAAATATTAATTTCCGTGATGAAAACGGTGGACTTCTGCAGCAATACAATGCCAACGAGTTCGCTATTGATGGGACATACTCCAGAAAATTCGGAGATAACCTTGCCATTGCACTAACTGGTCGTTTTATCAGGAGCGACCTCGGCAATGGAACATTTAATGGCTTACAGGTAAACCCCGTTAATGCCTATGCTGCTGATATTAGCGTCTATTCAGAAAAAACGCTAAACAACTCGCGTTATGCCTGGGGAGTGAGTTTAACCAACATTGGTACTAAATTAAAGTATTCTTCAGGCGCTACGGCTGAATCATTTCTACCTATGAATTTACGCATTGGAGGAGGTTACACGCTGTTAAAAAATAAATCAAACAGCCTTACCTTTCTTTTAGATGTAAATAAATTAATGGTTCCTTCTCCACCAAGATATAAAGTGGATGCCAATGGAATAGCAACAAATGAAATTGAAAAGGGAAAGGATCCGGCCAGAAGTGTACCAAGTGCGCTGTTTACTTCTCTTTTTGATGCTCCAGGCGGTTTTAGAGAAGAGATATCAGAATTTACCATTGCCGGCGGGATGGAATTTGCTTACATGAACCAGCTTTTTCTTCGTACCGGATATTTTTACGAAGACCCTGACAAGGGGAACAGGCAGCATGTTTCAGTTGGCCTTGGTTTAAAAGTAAAGGCTTTTCAGTTCGACATGAGTTATGTAGCGCCCACAGCAAGGCGTTATGTGCTTCGGAACGGAATCAAATTTACTTTAAGTTATGCCATTGATTAAATATTAACCTCAAAAACAAGCTATAAAAAATGAAAAAGTTATTCTTCTTGTTAATGCTGACTGTGATTGGCATCGCAAATGCAAAAGCTCAGAGATCAACCATCAACACCTTATTCCCGAATAAATCAACTGAGATTGAAAAATTAAAGGATAAAGAAGAGACGCTAAAAAAGGATGTTTCTACACCTACAAAGCAAAGGTTATTTCAGAATTATAAACAAGTTAGTGCAAAAAGCGCTTTCCCTGCAGCAAACAGAAAAGCAGCAGGAAATTTAAAAACAGCCTCCGAATCAGAAAACAAACCAGATAAAAGCGAGCCCAAAACAGAGGTTAAACTACCACCAATGCAACAGGAAAGTACAGCCAAACAGTAAAATATTCATCTAATACCTCTACACTTTAAAATTATTTAACATGAAAAAGTTTACGCTCATCATTGCGGTTATCCTTATCTTTTTCGGAAAAGTATCTGCTCAAAGCGGCCTTACAGGAATCAACTATCAGGCGGTGGCCCGCAATAACGATGGTACTGTACTTGCCAAACAAAATATAAGGGTTAGGATTTCGATACTTGGAGCAAGCGCCACCGGTCCTGTTCAGTATCAGGAAAACCACGACCTCACGACAAACACTTTGGGCCTTTTTACATTACAAATAGGTAAAGGGTCGCCTTCAACAGGAACACTGGCAGGTGTTCCATGGCAAAATGCAAACCAATATTTAAAAGTTGAACTGGCCATTGGCAGTGGAGCCTTTACTGATTTAGGAGCAACACAATTAATGAGTGTGCCATTTGCACTATATGCTGCAACAGGTAATCCAGGTCCTGCGGGAGCAACAGGACCCGCTGGCCCAACTGGCGCGCCTGGACCAATGGGCCCTCAGGGATTAGTTGGTCCTCCAGGTGCGACCGGAGCGGTTGGACCTATAGGCCCAGCGGGTCCTGTGGGAGCTCCTGGCAGTCAGGGTCCTCCAGGTGCAACAGGCCCAGCAGGACCTATCGGATTAACCGGGCCCGCAGGTCCTATCGGTCCGCAAGGATTAGTAGGCCCTGCTGGTGCAGTCGGACCAACGGGTGCGACAGGACCAATTGGACCAATAGGTCCTGCGGGAGCTCCTGGCAGCCAGGGGCCTGTAGGTGCGACCGGCCCAGCGGGACCAATAGGACCCACCGGCCCAACCGGGCCTGCGGGCGAACTTACTGGTGTAGCTGGTGGAGATTTGAGTGGAAATTATCCAAACCCATTGGTAAAGGGCATCCAAAACATTGCAGTTGCGGCTACCGCACCTGTTAATGGCCAGGTTTTAAAATACAATGGAACAAACTGGGCTCCAGGAACTGATGCAGGTGGTGCATTAACGCTCCCTTTTGCGGCCACAGAAAACTCGGCACCAACCTTATTTTCGATTACTAACAATGGTGAAGGGACATCAATTGCAGGCATAAATAATACCACAACCCCTAGTATTGCAGCTGTGAGCGGTACTGTAAGTTCAACGGCACCCGGAGGCTTTGCTTCAGCTGTTCGCGGTATCAACAATGGTACTGGTGGTCTGGGTATCGGCATGTGGGGGAGTCAGAACGGAAGCGGTTGGGGCGTTTATGGTGTAACCCCAAATGGGATTGGCGTTTATGGCAATTCGAGTGGTGCGGGCTATGGCGTATATGCCAATAGCAATACTGGTATAGGCTTCAGTTCTACCTCTAACAGTGGAATTGCTGCAAATATTTCCATAGCTAACAATTCAAACGCAAACAATGTATTAAATGTTAACACGGTAGGTAATGGAACTGTAATTAATGCTTCAACAACAGGAAACGGTATTGGTGTAAAAAGTGTAACTGGTGCCGGTTTAGCCATAAACGGGATTACAAGCGCACAAACTTCAGCTGGTGTTCTGGGTCAGAATACAGGTGGTGGAGAAGCTGTTGTAGGCCTTACCATAAGTAATATTGCCGGTGCAGTTGTTGGCCGGAACGATGGAGGTGGCTATGGTGTACGTGGTTTTATTTCTACAAATAAAGATAATACAGCCGCAGGCGTACAGGGTGAAGTTGGGAGCAACGGTAGCACTGGAAGAGCGGGCCGCTTTATCAATATTAATGAAGATAATACAGAAGTAAATTCTTTTGAAGTAATATCTAACACCAGAGGAAATATACCAGATAACACGCTTGGTAACGCAGCTTCATTCAACCTAAATAACACAAATGGTGTTGGTTCTGCAGTTCGTGGAGAAGTGAATACCATATTTGGCAACTTTGGCGCAGCTGGTATTTTTGGTGTATCATCAGGAACCGGCGGTAGGGCAGGTCTATTCTATGCTTCTAACCCTGCTGGTAATGGTGCGGCGCTACTTGCCTTAACTGATGGTAATGGTAATGCTTTTACGGCGAATGCAGGCAAAAACGGTAATGCTGTAGAAGCCAATGTTGATGGGACAGGTACGGCCGTGTATGGTTGGGTGCCTACATTTAGTTTAGGACGTGCAGGCCGCTTTGAAAATTTTAATGCCGATAATGAATCTGAAGTTTTAACGGTAAAAACTGTTGGGAATGGAATAGCCGGTAATTTTAAAGTAGATCGCACTACCGGTATCTCTCCGGCTGTCAAAGGTGAGGTAAACTCTATTTTTGCCAATTTTGGTACCGCTGGTGTATATGGTTTATCCTCTGGCACAGGAGGCTATGCCGGATTGTTCTACCAATCTAACGCGGCTGGAAACGGGCCAGGTCTTATTTCGCTCACTGAAGGTAGTGGAAATGCGATTACTGCAAATGCAGGTAAAAATGGGAATGGCGTCGAAGCTTCTACAGATGGTACAGGAAGTTCGATCTATGGCTGGACTCCTAACTTTGGAACTGGAAAAGCAGGCCGTTTTGCGAATTTTAATGTCAATAATAGTCAACCTACCGTCCAGATTTCTAACGCGGGTACCGGAACAACCATATTAGCCAACCATACCGGTGCATCAGGAGATATTTTTATAGGCCAGAGTGGAAGTGCTAACATGGCCAGGATTAACAAAGCAGGCCGGGGTTTCTTTAATGGAGGCACAGTAAACAGCGGCGCCGATGTAGCCGAAGCATTTGATGTAAGCGGAGAAGTAAAGGATTTCGAACCAGGTGATATTTTAATCATCTCTGTTGATAAGGACAGAGCTGTTGAAAAATCAAATGGCGCCTATTCCAATTTAATAGCTGGAGTTTATGCTACAAAACCCGGGGTTCTATTAACGGAAGAAAATATCGATTCGGAACTTGTAGATAAAGTACCAATGGGTGTAATCGGCGTAATTCCAACCAAAGTTTGTTTAGAAGGTGGCGCAATTAAAAGGGGTGATATGCTGGTAACCTCATCACAAAGCGGGGTTGCCATGAAAGCAGACTTAAATAAAGTTAAGGTTGGTCAGGTTTTGGGTAAAGCCCTGCAAGATTTTAACCAACCAACGGTTGAAAAAATTAAAGTACTGGTTAGTATAAAATAACGTTCTTTATTCTTTTTAAGCAGGAAAGGCACTTCCATATTCTGAAGTGCCTTTCCTGCTTAAAAACTTTTCTTTTAGATACGAACAGAACAGTCGTCACCATGGATTCATTCAGGGTCTTTATTGCCGGAAGATCCTAAAACAAGTTCAAAAAAGGCCTGCTATAGATCTCCCCACTCCGGTCGAGACGGATTTGACTACTTTAAAATAATCCCAATTGCCCTTTATCATCAATATCGATATCATCCGGATTGGTGATTTCGAAATCTATCTTTTTAACCGGTTTTTCTTCTGTATCGGCTTTATCTTCTGCTTTAGTCTCTTCCTGCTTAACAGGCTTTGGTTTTTCAGCCTCTGGCTTTTCCCTTACCTCTGGTTTTTCCCTTACCTCTGGTTTTTCTGGCTTAACCACAGGCATTTCTTTAGGTTCTTCTTTTCGTTCGAACTTTGGTTTGGGCTGCGCTACAACAGGTTTGTCTATTACCTCTTCAGGCACCTCTGGTTCTGTTACTGTTCCCTCGTTCGCAATCGCCTCTCCGCTTGTAACCACTTCATCTGGTATTTCTTCACCATCCTCTGCCTCGTCAATTGTTACCTCAGCCTCTTCAATTTCTATCTCAGGCTCTTCTAATACTACTTTTTGAACATCGTGCGGTGACAGCCTATTGCCATTTGCTTTTAGTCCTTTAACATCAATCAGTTCTGATAAGGTTAAATCCAATGTTTCCGGAATTTGGGTTTTACCCTTCAAAACATCAACAATAATTTTTGCTGCCGGATTCGAGGTAAGGAACAACAACTTCGATTTCTGCTCCTCACTAATGAAAATGGTTTTCCTACCATTAGCTTGCAGTTCGAATGCAAAACGTTTAATAAAATAATTCTGTGCTTTGCCTTCAAAATGGACTGCAGCAAAAATCTTCTCCGGATCGAACTTCTGGATCAAGATCAGGCCATCATCAAAGTGGTTACTCAGCTCAAAAGAACTTAACTCATAGAAGCCATCTTTATGTACCTGTAAAATGCGGTCATCGCCATCAAATTCGCCCAGGTATTTTCCACGGCCATCAACATTTAAGCGTTTTAATAAATCATCGTACCAGATTTTCAGCCCCGATAAGGTAGAAACGCCCTTACTCTTCAGAACGATCTTTTTAACCGGATATTTCGAAATGATATTCCCCTGCGAACCACGCCCCTTAATGGCCACTTCTGCAAAATCCTGATCGAACTGAAGCTTACGTAATTTAGAATGCGGTTTCAGCGCAACATTTACTACTTCAGCCTCACCGTTAGGGTTCGCGGTAAAATATAAAACCTTTGATCCTTTCGAGCCTTTGGTTAAATCGTATTCCTTATCGCGTGTTACGCCAACTACAGCAAACCTTTTAATATACGAAGTACCACTTGCACCATCTTTATAGATCATGTTGTAAATAGTACGCTCGTCGTTTTTCTTAAATACCTGTGCGTGTATAATATTCTTACCTACAAAAGTTTTATCGGCAACTTTAGTAATGATACATTTACCATCTTCACGGAAAACAATTACTTCGTCTATATCCGAACAATCGGCAACATGGATATCTTTCTTTAATCCTGTTCCAATAAAACCATCTTCCTTGTTCATGTACAGCTTCACATTGGCTAGCGCCACTTTCGATGCTTCTACCCGATCGAACAAACGGATTTCGGTTTTACGTTCTCTTCCTTTTCCGTATTTATCTTTCAGTTTCTGGTACCAGGCAATGGCATAATCGGTAAGGTGTTTTAAATGATTTTTAACCACCTTAATCTCATCTTCCAGATTTTTCATCTGCTCATCGGCCTTTTTCACATCAAAACGGGTGATGCTACTCATTGGCTTATCAATCAGCTTCTTAAAATCCTCAGGTAAAATTTCCCGGTAAAGCGATGGCTTAAACGGATCAAATAAAATGTGTAATACCTCAACTACGGTTTCAAAATTGGTTGAGTTTTCATATTCAGGATTTTTGTACATCCCCTCCTGAATAAATATTTTAAGTAAAGAGCTAAAGAAAATCTTCTCCTGCAACTCGTGCAAGCGGATTTCCAGTTCTCTCTTTAATAAATTTTTAGTGTGTTTTGTATTTTCAATCAGGATATCGTTTACACTCAAAAAAAGTGGCTTATCCCCTTGAATAATACAGGTATTTGGCGAAATAGACACCTCACAGGCCGTAAAGGCATACAATGCGTCAATGGTTACATCAGGCGAAATACCCGGTGCCAGGTGCACCACAATTTCTACATTGGCCGCCGTGTTATCCTCAATCTTTTTTATCTTGATTTTGCCTTTATCATTGGCCGATAAAATACTATCGATAACAGAACCCGTTGTGGTACTGAACGGAACTTCGCTAATCACCAAAGTCTTTTTATCCTTCTCGGTTATTTTTGCACGCACGCGGATTTTACCCCCACGCTGTCCTTCATTATAATTCGAGAAATCGGCCATACCGCCCGTAAAGAAATCGGGCAATATATTTGGGCGTACACCTTTCAACGCTTCTATCGATGCATCCAGCAATTCGATAAAATTGTGTGGCATTACCTTGGTAGCCAAACCTACAGCGATACCTTCAGCCCCTTGCGCCAATAACAAAGGGAATTTAACAGGTAAAGTTATTGGCTCGTTATTACGCCCGTCATAACTTAACTGCCACTCCGTAGTATCAGGATTAAAAACTACCTCATTGGCAAATTTTGATAAACGTGCCTCGATATAACGTGGTGCCGCAGCACTATCGCCAGTAACCGGATCGCCCCAGTTACCCTGCATATCAATCAATAAATCTTTTTGACCGATCTGCACCATCGCATCGCCAATAGATGCATCACCGTGCGGGTGATATTTCATGGTGTTACCGATTACGTTGGCCGCCTTATTAAAACGTCCATCATCCATCTCCTTAAGCGAGTGCATAATGCGCCGTTGAACAGGCTTTAGTCCATCATTAATATGCGGAACTGCCCTATCCAGAATTACATAAGACGCATAATCGAGAAACCAGTTTTCGTATAAACCGTTGATTGGGGTTATGGTATGTTTGTGCTCTTCGTTTACGTTTTGATCTAATTCTTCACTCATTTATTTACAAAAAATTGGCAGCCGTAAATATAATAAAAATGATTTCATAGAATGAAGATAGGTTATTCACATTTCGAGATGGGAAATTTGTTAAAAAACAAGGGCAAGGTGCGTTTTGCTTAGCTCTTGCCGTCATTCCCACGCAAGCGGGAACCACGCAGTGCTCAGCGAAGCTAATCTTAATGCTTGGATATTATAAAATGATTGCTCATCCTATTAGCTGATGTCGCACCTGCCGAAATCTAAATTTGTTTATCTTGATTTGGAAAGCATGGTTCGGTAGGTTTTGTTTAATGTTTCCTCCGGCTTTCCGATGCGATCTTTTTTGCACCCCTGCCGCCACTCATGGCAGCAAAAAGGATCTCCCCTGCAATCCGGTTTAGAGAAATAGTTTTGTGCTGCTATTTAGGGTTGCAGGGTGTATAGAACGACCCCTAGACGCTATTTGAATAAGTAAAAATAAAAAACAATTATAGGGTCAGCCAAGCTTATATTCCCTTAAATGTCTTATATGGTAAAAAAGAGGCAAGAAAAAGGTCCTTCACTGCGTTCAGGACGAAAGATTTAATAAAAAAGTCGTCATCTCGACTGTAGCGCAGAGAAATGGAGAGATCTATATAGACAGATTTAGCTTCGCTGAGCCTTCGGGTTCTCGACTGCGTTGCACCCGATAGCTATCGGGTCCGCTCGAAATGACGATTCGCATGAGGGTACTCATCTCCCGAAAAATATTGCACTACTCCACACCCAACAATACGCCCGAAACATTCCATGCGCTCGAACTCGAACCTTCTGGCTTACCCATCGGGATGGTTACTTTTATGGTATGCAGTCCGGCTTTTAAATCGCCCAAACTGATCCATTCAGGATTGGTAACTGTGCCTGGACACCAGTTAGAACGGCTTAAATCTGACGAGGAAAGACCACTTTCAAAATTACCTGAAGCAGGGTTCGATAATCGGTACGAACCGCAGTCCTGGCGCCATGGTGTAAAAGCGAATGTTTCTTTTTCATCCAGCCAGATGGTGTTTTTCCTTGGTACAAACTCATCGCCATTTCCCCAGCCGCCGTGACCTGTGGTGATATAGCGTAATTTAGCATCTTTTAGGTCTTTTGCCAAAGTAAAAGAAACTTCCAACCCCTTATCGCTGCTAAACATGGTTGCATATTCTTGTCCAGCCATTTCCATTACATTGGTCGAGTTAAACAAAGGCAAAATCACCTCTTTGCGCTCTTTTTCCCTTCCGCCATTATGCAGTGTAATGTTTAAAGAAACTTTATGACCACCTTTATCATAGTTGCCAATAAAAACAGCTACCCAAGCTTCTTTGCCATTTACTAGCGGAAACAATTCTGAAACATCCTGCCTGTAATAAACTTTCTCCGCCCAATTTTTATCCTTCAATTTTAAGGTATTGTATTTGCCCACACCAAAAGGAGTGAAAAACCGCATCAGTTCTATTACCGGATTATAATCTGCAGTGGCAACAACCCCCTGGTATTTCTTTCCATTACCATTGTCGTAGACAGGTAGATCTTTAACGGAATTTTTAAGTGCATCCATTAAACTAATCTGCTTATCGGTTGGGATGATAAATACCGATCCTGTTCTGTCGTAGGCATCTCCGTTCGATTGCTCAGTTAAATCGACAAAAACATTGGGACTGGACTGAAACTCAGGAAATTTAACTTTCCTTGCAATCACGGTCCCACCCGCAAAGTGGAATACAGAATCGTTCGATTGTGGTTTATCTATAAAATTAATCGTTTCGTTATTAAAAACACTTAGCGTGGTAAACCTGCTTTTCCAAAGCAAATCTTTATATGTTAATCCATCGGTAAGCTCAGCACTTATTTTTTGCAGATCGATCGGTTTCGAATTTTTAATTTCTTCGATTTTTGTAGCAGTTACAAAGCTATTGCCATTACGCACCTGCTCCAATACCAATCCAAGGGTTTGGCCCAAATTGGTTGGCGCCGCTTTAATACCTGCTTCGGTAGTGTACCATAAATCTATTCTATTGGAGTTAACAACCGTTGTCGCTTTTTTGCAGGTATAACCCAAAATTACCTTGGTTTCGTTGCTCAACTCAAAAGTTTGCTTGCCAATTGAAAGACTATCGGCAGTTGCAATCTGCTTATCCGTACCTAAATCGGCAACCTGAAACAAAATCTGTGCTGGTTTGGTAACAATGCTTTGTTCGTAAGGATACTTTGCTTTATGATCGAGAATAGCGGCATTGCTGATTAAATTCTGATTTGCTGAAGCCATTACCACAGTTGGATTACGGTCTTCCTTAGGCTTCCCGTCGGCTGAACGGAAATACACTATTTTATAAGTCGTATTACTTTTGAGTAAGCCTTGAGCTTGCAGGTTAAAAGAAAGAAAAACAGAGAAAATAAGGATATATAGATGCTTCATATTGTTGAGAAAAAAGCAAATATAGAGAATAAGATAAGAATATTATTTTAATCTCATTTAAACAGAAAGCCGTCATCTCGACTGAAACATAGTCCCGAACGTTCGGGAGAGAGATCTACTCGATAGATTTAGCTTCGCTGAGCACTTCGTGGTTCTCGACTGCGTTGCACTCCGCTCGAAATGACGGTCGACTCTATCTTTCCAACCTATCTTCTACAAAAGCAAAAGGCAGTAAACTCTTTACACTGGGCACTTTTAATACTTCTCCGTTTAAGCAGTAAAAAATCACCTCAATCGATGTATTTTGCTTGCGCTCAAACTCTGCCATCACCTGCAAACAGCCTCCGCAAGAAGTAACGGGCTTTAAAATTTCAAAATTATCAGTTTGCGCTGTAATAGCCATACTTTCTATAACTGCATTTGGATAGGTAGCGCCAATGGTAAAGAGCGCAACACGCTCTGCACAAAGTCCTGATGGGTAGGCTAAATTTTCCTGGTTGCTTCCTAATATCGTTTCGCCAGAGGCCAAACGGATTGCTGTACCAACCCTAAATTTAGAATAAGGAGAATATGAAGTATTTAAAGCCTGTGCTGCAAGTTCGCAGAGCGTTCTATCTGCCAATGTTAATTCTGTAATACTTTCGTATTGTTCAAAAGTTATATTTAGATTTATTGAATTCATTTGTAACTAATTAGGAAACCGCCAATATTAAATTTTTATAGCGGGCGAACAATTTAAGTTATTTTTTGTATTATCTAGTAAAACATGCCTTAAAATTAATTTTAATGGCATGCTATTGGCATTTATCAAACACCAAACACACTTAGCTTTGAATAAATACGTACGCAAAAGTCTAAAAATTTTATTGTGGGTAATTGCTTCCATCATCATTCTGGTTGTTGGTTTGGCACTGTCTCTAAATATTCCTGCGGTTCAGAATTTTGTTAAAAACAAAGCCATAAACTACCTTAAAAACAAGACCAAAACCGAAGTGAGTTTGGAAAGCATTAAAATTGCCTTGCCAAAAGATGTGGTTTTAAATAAATTTTATATCGAAGACCGTAAAGGCGATACCTTATTATATGCCGAAAAACTTGCAGTTGATATCAGCTTATTCAAACTGTTAAAAAATACCGTCGAAATCAATAATATTGAACTAAAAAATGTACGCGCCAATGTAAGGCGCATCACTCCCGATACAACATTTAATTTTTCATTTCTGGTTGATGCCTTTGCAAGCGATCAGAAAAAACCAGAAGAAAAAGTAAAAAAAGATACCACCTCTACCCTTAAATTCTCTGTCGATAAAGTTTCATTTGAAGATATAGGTATCAACTATCGTGATGACGTGGCAGGTAACGATGTGAAATTATATTTGGGTGCGTTTAAAACCAAAATTAAAGATTTCGATTTAGCCAATCAGCACTACGTAATTAAAGAATTAAGTTTAGTGAATACTTCTTTACATTACTTGCAGCAAAAACCACTTGTCCACCTGGTGCAGCACATTACAAACAGTGTAGATAGCAGCGAGAAAGAACAGGGCAAACTGCCATTAATAGAAGTGCAGAACTTTATTTTTAGTAAGGTAAAGGTAAATTACGACGATCAGCTATCGACCACCAAGGCTGTTGCTGATGTAAATGACCTTGGTCTGGTAAACCTGAAAGTAGATTTAACTAACAGTAAATATGCTGTTGATGATGCACATTTAAATAAATCGAATATCCTTTTTGCTTTTAAACCCGCACCAAGCAACGATTTAAAGAAAGTTAAAGATACCGTAGTTCCCGAAAAATCGCCTTTGGGTCTAATTATTAAAAACATCAGTTTAGCGGATAACAATGTACAGTTTGATAATCTTGGGGCAAAACCTGTCCCTAAAGGCATGGACTTTAATCACCTTAAAATTAACCAGCTCAATTTAGGTGCGAGTGATGTAAGTTATAGCGCTGCCGGTATAAAAGCCGATGTTAAAAATGGATCGTTAAAGGAAAAAAGCGGTTTTGTATTGGATCAATTGAGAGGCGATGCGGTGTATAACGACAAACAGATCAAACTGAGCAATTTTATTCTAAAAACGCCGAACACCTCAATTGAAAATGCTACAGAGCTAAATTTTACTTCAATGGATGATTTAACCAAACATCCCGAGCGTGTAAAATTGAATTTAGCTTTTAAGAACACCACCATCGGATTAAAAGATGCTGGCTTTTTCAGCGATGCCGTTCCTGCAAATTACCGCAACGAAAAAATAAAACTAACTGCTGATGTTAATGGCTACCTGAATAACCTGAATATCCCAAAGCTGCAGATCAGTGGGTTAAAAAATACGCAGATAGATATCAGTGGAAAAGCGAAAGGTCTACCTGATATCAAAAAAACCTATCTCGATTTAAATATCAAAAAGTTTCATCTAACCAAAGGGGATATTTTGGTGGTAGTACCTAAAAAATCGCTGCCGCCTACAATCGAATTGCCAAATGTAGTTGATGCGAAAGGCACATTTAAGGGCTCAATGACTGACTTTAACACCAATATGAATATTCAGACGGATATGGGTGGAGCCGTTTTGGTAGCAGGCATGAAAGGACCAAAAGGTAAGGAAAGTTATAAAGCCGATATTAACTTAAACAACTTTAATGTTGGCAGGTTATTAAAAATGCAACCTAAACTGGGTAAGGTTTCAGTTAAGGCAAATGTGTCGGGCACAGGACTCGATCCTAAAAAGATTAACGCAAAGTTTAATGCAAAAGTGATTAGTGCTTATTATAACAAATACACTTACCGTAATTTAAGCCTTGCCGGGAATTACAGCAATCAGAATATCAGCATCAAGAGTAGCATGCCCGATAGCAATGCCAACTTTAATTTAGATGCTAAATTGAATCTGGCGGGAAAATATCCAGCGGTAAAAGCCGATTTAAACTTAAAACAGGTAAACCTACAGGCATTAAACTTTAGTCCAACGGTATTAAGTGCAGCAGGTATAGTTAAAGTAAACCTCGCCACAGCCGATGCAGATTATTTAAACGGTTCGGTTGATGTTACAGGCTTACAATTGGTAAAAGATAAACAAAGAATTAATGTCGATACGATTTCCATCCGTGCAAAATCCACTGCTACAGAAAATGAACTGACCTTAAAATCTGAAATTTTATCCGCAAAAATTGATGGTAAATACCAGTTGACAAAAGTTAGTGATGCCATCATCAACGAAATCAATAAATATTATGCTTTTGGCACGGTTGCTAAAGTTCCCGATCAACGCTTAAGGTTTTTTGTACAGGTTTACGATTCTAAATTATTAAAGGAATTTGTACCCGAATTAACGGTATTCAAGCAATCCCAGTTTTATGGATTGATCGATACGCAAAAAGATAGCCTTCAGATTAAAGGCAATTTCCCGCAGGTAGTATATGGCGATTTTAAGGTAGACACCACCGTTTTAAACATCAATAATGACAACAATAAACTGGCTTATAGTTTAACCGTTAAAAGTCTCCAAAGCCCGGCTATTGCACTCTTTAATACAGAAGTAAGTGGCGATGCTTCGAATAACAATTTAGGCGTTAACATCTTCCTTCGCGATAGGCAGCTTAAAAACAAATATGTAATTGGTGGTACCTTCCAATCGATCAATAAGGATTTCAAATTCACTTTAGATCCACAAAAACTACTGCTCGATTATCAAAAATGGATGGTTTCGCAAGATAATTACATCCAGTTTGGTGCATCAGGCATCTTGGTTAACCAGTTCCAGATCAGTAACAGCGGTCAATCACTTTCCATCAATAGTAATCCTACCGAACCAAATGCGCCCTTGGCAGTAGAATTTAAAGATTTCCAGTTAGAAACCTTAACCAAATTTGCAGAAACCGATACCACTTTGGTTGGTGGCCGTTTAAATGGAACTGCAAACGTTAAAGATTTGGCCAGCACACCAAAATTCGAGGCAAATTTAACCATCGATCAGTTACGTTATCAAAAAGATCAGTTGGGTACTTTACGCTTAGCCGTAAACAACAATACCGAAAATGCTTTCGAGGTAAATGTTGCTTTAACCGGCGTACACGAGTTAAGGGTTAACGGATTTTATTATACCGCACCCGAAAGCGCTTTAGATCTTACGGTAAACATCGATAAGATTGAAATGAAAAACATCGAAAGTTTATCTGCCGGTCAGCTTAAACGCGGCACTGGCACATTAACAGGTGCGTTAACGGTTAAAGGTGCGCTAACAGCTCCGAAAATACTGGGCGATTTGACTTTCAATAATGCAGGCTTTAATGTGGCTTATGTAAATTCATATTTCCGCATGCCTAACGAAAAGATTTCATTCACAAACGAAGGCATCAGTTTTAACAATTTTACACTCCTTGATTCCTTAAATCAAAAAGCAACCATCAACGGAAAAGTTTACACCACCGATTTTAAAAATTACCGTTTCGGTTTAGATATCCGAACGAACAATTTCAGGGCAATTAATTCGACCGCAGTTGATAATGATATGATTTACGGGACGGTATTCTTAACCAGCAATATTAAAGTACGCGGAGATTTAAACCAACCTGATGTAAACATGAATATCAATGTGAATAAGGGCACAAAATTCTTCTTCGCTTTGCCTTCAAGTGATCCATCGATTATTGATCAAGAAGGCATAGTACAGTTTATTGATGCCGATGCACCGCCTTTTAACGGACAAAAAGCACTTAAAGTTGATAGCATCAGTAAATCTCCGATTAAGGGATTAAACCTGGTGGCAACTGTTAAAGTAGACCCAGAAGCAGAATTGAATGTTGTTGTGGATCCATCTACTGGCGATAATTTAAAAGTTAGAGGTGATGCAGACTTAAACGTAACGATGGACCCTAGCGGGAAAATCAGCATGACTGGTCGTTATGAGATAGTTGATGGTTCATACAATTTAACGCTGGCTGTTGTAAAGAAAGAATTTAAACTGGTTAAAGGCAGTACCATTATCTGGACAGGCGAGCCTACTTCTGCTACTGCAAATATTACGGCACTATACGAAGTTAATGCAGCTCCTATCGATCTGTTAAATCAGCCAGATCTTTACGAAGCCAGAACAAAATTGCCTTTCCAGGTTTATCTGATGATAAAAGGCGAATTATTAAAGCCAACCATTTCATTTAAACTCGATTTACCTGAAAATGAGCGTGGTGCATTAAGTGGTCAGGTTTATACCAAATTGATTAATGTAAACCGCGATGAAAGTGAGTTGAACAAACAAGTTCTTTCTTTACTTGCCCTAAACCGGTTCATTGCCAATAACCCTTTCCAAAGTCTGGCCGGGGGCGGTGGTGGTGTTTCTACACTTGCCCGTTCGAGTGTTAGTAAACTATTAACCGAGCAGTTGAATAATTTAACCTCCGATTTAATCCAAGGCGTTGATCTTAATTTCGGTGTAAATTCATCTGAAGATTATTCAACGGGTTCGATGCAGCAAAAAACAGATCTGGAGGTTGGCCTATCTAAAAAACTGCTGAACGATAGATTAACCGTTAGCGTAGGAAGCTCTTTTGCTTTGGAAGGACCACAGGCACCAGGAGAAAAATCGACCAATATTGCCGGAAACGTAAACGTAGAATATGCACTCTCTGCCGATGGACGGTACCGTTTAAGGGCTTACCGCCGAAACCAGAACGATATGATTGTACAGGGACAGATTGTTGAAACAGGCTTAGGCTTTACCCTGGTAGTAGATTATAATAAGTTTAGAGAGATTTTTCAAAAGAAAAGAATAAGAAGAATAAGAAACATTGAACAGAAAGCACAAGATGAGAAAACTAATTAGACCGCTTTTATTTTTATTGGCCTGTTTAGTTTGGGCGGCTTGCAGCAGTACCAAATCGTTAAAACCAGGACAGATTTTGTATACCGGTGCTGAAGTAAAAATCAATCCTGACTCATCTGGAAAAATTGACAATGAAAAACAGGTTAAAACCGATCTTGAAGCTAAAACAAGACCACGCCCTAACAAATCGATTTTGGGCATAAAGTTTAAACTGGGCATTTACAATCTTGCCGGCGAACCTAAGAAGCCGAAAGGTTTTAGAAACTGGCTACGCAGACAGGGTGAGCCGCCTGTGTTATTGAACGATGTAAAGCTGAAATACAACAATGATGTATTGTCCAGTTACCTTATTAGCGAAGGCTATTTACAGGCAAATGTTACCGGCGATACCGTTATTAAAGAAAAAAAGGGTAAGGCCATTTATACCGCAGTTACCGGGCAGCGTTATAAAATCAACAAGATTAATTTCCCTCCGGACACCGGGGTACTTACCAAGATCATTAATGCTAACAAAGACAAAACCTTGCTAAAAGTTGGCGATTATTATGACATCGACACCTACAAAAACGAACGGATCAGGATTGATAACGACTTAAAGGAAAGTGGCTATTTCTATTTCAGTCCTGATTATTTAATTATGCAGGTAGATAGTACCATAGGTAAAAACCTGGTTAATGTTTCGGTAAAGGTAAAAGATATCGCGCCTGATGCGGCATTAAAACCCTATACCATTAAAAACATTAACATATACCCTAATTATTCGTTAAGGAGAGATAGCACATTGAGAAAACTGAAACCGTTGCAGTATAACGATTTCAACATTTACGATGATCGGAATACCTTTAAACCGCGGCTTTTTGATCGTTTGGTATTCTTTCAAAAAGGAGAACCTTATAATCGTAAAGATCATAACCAATCGTTAAACCGAATGGTAAATGTGGGTGCCTTTCAAGATGTAAGGGCCGAATTTTTACCGGTTGATAGTTTCAAAAACAATCAGCTCGACCTGAATATCTATTTAACGCCTTTAAAGAAAAACTCACTTACCTTTTCTGTTACCGGAACGAGTAAATCGAACAATTTCGTTGGTTCGGAGGTTAAAGTAACGCAAACCACCCGAAATTTGTTTAGAAATGCAGAACAATTAGATTTGAGCGTTAGTGGTGGCTTTGAAACCCAAACCAAAGGAACCTCGCTAGGCAAAAACTCTTTATCGTTAACTGCCGAAGGAAAACTGACCTTCCCCAGGTTTATTGTTCCCTTTTACAAACCGAATAGTACCAATGCTTTCATCCCGAAAACCATAGCTTCGCTTTCTTACCAGATGCTTAACCGTGGCTCAGAATATACTTTACATGCTTTTAAAGGGCAATATGGTTACAACTTTAAAGAGAATTTATACAAAGAACATAATTTCAATCCGATATCAATAAGTTATGTTTCTACTTCTTTCCCGTCTGACACAACTGAAGATAGGATATATGCTCAAAATCCCTTGTTGAGAACGACATTAGAAAAGCAATTTATAATTGGCAGTAACTATAATTTCACTTATACCAACCAGATGGAAGATAGCCGGAGAAATAACACTTATTTCTTTGGTGGATTAGAAACGGGGGGTAATGTTTGGGGAGCTTTTGTACCAAAAGATGAAGAAGGGAAACGTACACTTTTTAACATACCACTAACACAGTTTATCAGGGTAGAGGCTGATTTAAGGGATTATTATAAAATTACGAGAAACTTAATCTGGGCAAACAGGCTAAACCTGGGTTATGGTTATGCCTATGGTAACTCTACTTCTCTCCCATTTGTTAAACAGTTCTTTGCTGGTGGCAGTAATGATATCAGGGCTTTCCCGGCCAGAACTTTAGGCCCGGGCACTTTTAAAGTTCGTGATGATGCTATCTTTGCCGATCAGGGTGGTGATATTAAATTAATGTTGAACTCCGAACTGCGTTTTAAAATAGTGAGCGTTCTTTATGGCGCATTGTTTGTAGATGCCGGAAATATCTGGCTAAGAAAAGAAGATCTTGGAGAACCTGGCAAACCTGAGACGGCAAGACTTGGATCTGGTTTTAAGCTGAAAAATGCTTTTAACGAACTGGCGGTGGGTACTGGTGCAGGCTTACGGGTAGATGTAAGCATCTTCGTAGTCCGTTTAGATGTTGCCTTCCCCGTACGTAAACCTTACCTACCGGAAGGACAGAGATGGGTATTCGATGATATCGCCTTCGGTAATAAGGACTGGCGTAAACAGAATTTAATTTTTAACATTGGGATAGGGTATCCGTTTTAAGTTTTCGATGAGAGTAATTCATAAGATCAAATATTTTTTCATTGCGCTTTATCATCTTTTCGTTGCAGCCGGAAAAGGTTTTGTAGAAGACAGGGTCACTAAATTAAGTGCTTCGCTTGCTTACTACACTATTTTTTCACTTACGCCGCTGATTATTATTCTCCTCTCTGCAGCCACCTTATTCTTGGGTGATAAAAAAAACGAAGAAACGCGGGGGAAATTTTTTGGACAGGTGACCGAGTTGGTGGGGAAAGATGCCGCAGGCCAGATCCAGGGTTTTGTAGAACATGCAAACAGAACAGGTCAATCGACCTTTAGTCTGGTTGTGGGGATTGTTGCACTTATTATCGGGTCGACGGCTATTTTTATCGAAATACAAGATAGCATTAACATGATCTGGAAAGTAAAGGCTGTACCCAAAAAAGGCTGGATTAAAATGCTTACAAACAGATTATTGTCTTTTTCTTTAATTGTGTCGATGGGCTTTTTATTACTGGTATCGCTGGTGGTAAATAGTGTGGTAGTGGGCTTGGGTTCTAAATTGGCCAACCTGCTTTCACAAAGTAATATAGATGAAGTTATTCCGGTTGCTAACGATACCATGGCCTTACTGATTTATATTTTAAACAATGTAATTACGCTTGCCGCTGTTACGGCTGTATTTGCCGTCATATTTAAAGTATTACCCGATGTTATCATCCGCTGGAAATCTGCAATAATTGGCGCTTTATTTACAGCAGTTCTTTTCAGTTTGGGTAAATACCTGATCGGGATTTATATCGAAAAAGGTAATCCAGGTTCGGCCTTTGGCGCAGCTAGTTCGATCATCGTTATTTTATTGTGGATTTATTATACCTCAATAATACTCTACTTTGGCGCTGAATTTACACAAGCCTATGCCGAAAAATATGATAATGGCATTTCACCTAGTAAGTATGCTGTATTTACCAAAATTACCATCGTAGAGAAAAAGGTAGATGTATTGCCGCCTCAGCACCCGGAAGATACGGTGAATGTACCTAAGGAATAATGCGGTCGTCATCCTGAACTTGTTTCAGGATCTTTCCAAAACGTGATCGTCATTCCCGCACATATGGGAATCTTAAAGCTATAAAACGCTTATAACCAAGGAAGTCACGCTTTAAAAGCTTGACTTCCTCTTATAGATAAAGCTGGTTCCTGGAGACATAAACCAAAGCATAACAAGATAGATGCTGAAACAGGTTCAGCAGGAGGCCAAGAGTGATCTAACCCCAAGCTTCCAAGCGCGATTGTCATCCTGAGCGGAGTCGAAGGATCTTTTCAACTTGACTTCTTTGTTATGCTACTTCTTCAGTAATCACTTTAGGCTCTTCTGTTACCTCATCCTTCTCAATCCGTAGGTTACGGATAATGTGTTGTTGCCTATCAGGTGTATTTTTACCCATGTAATATTCCAACAAACTTTTAATCGTTTGATCTTTCAAAATAACGGGGTCTAACCTGATGTCTTTCCCGATAAACAAACCAAATTCATCCGGAGAAATTTCCCCTAAACCTTTAAATCGGGTAATTTCTGGCTTATTACCCAGTTTTTCGGTTGCATTTTTACGTTCTTCGTCGCTATAGCAATAAATGGTTTCCTTTTTATTCCTAACCCTGAAAAGCGGTGTTTGTAAAATGTAAACATGGCCTGCCTTCACCAGATCGGGAAAAAACTGAAGGAAGAAAGTCATCATCAACAAACGGATGTGCATACCATCCACATCGGCATCTGTTGCAATTACAATATTGTTATAATGAAGCCCTTCTAAACCATCTTCGATATTTAGAGCATGTTGCAGCAGGTTAAATTCTTCATTTTCATAAACCACTTTCTTGGTAAGCTCGTAACAGTTAAGCGGCTTACCCTTCAAACTAAACACCGCCTGACAATCTACATCGCGTGATTTTGTGATCGAACCTGATGCCGAATCTCCCTCGGTAATAAACAAGGTGGTTTCGTAACGTTTCTCATGCGTAGTGTTAAAATGCACCTTACAATCGCGTAGTTTCTTATTGTGCAATGAGGCTTTTTTAGCCCTGTCGTTTGCCAGTTTCTTGATGCCTGCAATATCTTTACGCTCGCGCTCCGATTGAATAATACGTTTTAAAAGTGCATCAGCAACGTCTGGATGTTTGTGCAGGTAATCATCAAGCTCTTTTTTAACAAAATCGTTAATAAAAGTGGCTACCGATGGCCCTTCTGGTCCCATGTTCTGCGAACCCAGTTTTGTTTTGGTCTGCGATTCGAAAACGGGTTCCTGTACACGCACGGAAATTGCTGCTATAATGGATGAACGAACATCGGCCGCATCAAACTCTTTTTTGAAGAACTCCCTGACAGTTTTCACCACTGCTGCTCTAAAAGCGGCCTGATGTGTTCCACCTTGTGTGGTGTGCTGTCCGTTTACAAACGAATGGTAATCTTCGCCATATTGCTGGCCGTGAGTCATTGCAATTTCGATATCTGGCCCAATCATGTGAATAATTGGGTAACGGATTTCTTCTGGCTTATTAAATTTAGAAAGCAGATCGTAAAGCCCTCTTTCTGAAAAATATTTCTGATTATTAAAATTTATAGTTAAACCGGTATTTAAGAACACGTAGTTCCAAACCATACTCTCTACAAAATCAGGAATGTAGTGGTAGTTCCTGAAAATGGTTTCATCCGGATAAAAAGTAATTGCCGTACCATTACGCTGAGTGGTATCAATAACAGGTTGTTCGTTTACAATTTCACCTTTAGAGAATTCTACCTTTTTCGTTTTTCCATCACGGTACGACTGCACCATAAAACTAGTAGAAAGTGCATTTACAGCCTTGGTACCTACCCCATTTAAACCTACCGATTTTTGGAAGGCATTACTATCGTATTTACCACCAGTATTAATTTTGCTTACACAATCGATTACCTTACCCAATGGAATACCACGGCCGTAATCGCGCACATTCACTTTTTGCTCCGAAAGGGTAATTTCGATGGTCTTTCCAGTGCCCATTACAAACTCATCGATAGAGTTATCTACAATTTCTTTTAGCAAAACGTAAATACCGTCGTCCTGAGCAGAACCATCACCAAGTTTACCAATGTACATCCCCGGACGAAGCCTGATGTGCTCTTTCCAATCTAATGAACGAATACTGTCGTCGTTATAAACTACTTCTGCCATACTGTTTTTATTTGTTCTTCAATGAAAAACCCTGCATTTTTTGGCTTGCAAAGCGATGAAGAATTTGTAGAAATAACCCTGATGATTGAAATAAAAATATTTTCAAATATGTTCTTCAGAATTATTATACAATAATAGATTTATTCTGTGAGGCTCGCAAAAGAAAATTTCCACATGTAAACAATGAATGGCGAGTGGTTCATTAGTCATTGGTTCAATTGCTTACCGATTTAATTGCCTTTGAGAACTGCTAATCGGCAGTTGCCAACTGATTATGTCGATCGTCTCTTTTCCATCTTACATCATTCTCTCACTCAATCATTCAAATTTCCTATCTTCAACCCAATATTCATAATTCTATTTAATGCAACAAAAGAAACAACTTTCGCTATTCGATTTATCCATGATTGTGGTGAGTTTGGTTATTGGCATGGGCGTTTTCCGTACGCCTGTAAACGTAGCAGCTAAGGCACAAATTCCCGAACTGTTTTACCTGGCCTGGTTTATTGGTGGTTTTGTGGCTTTTTGCGGTGCGTTAACTTATGCCGAAATTGGTTCCCGCTTTCCGGTAACAGGAGGATACTATAAAATATTTTCAGCAGCTTATCACCCTTCTATTGCTTTTGCCATTAATTGTATTGTGATCATTTCGAGTGCAGCATCTGTAGCAGCGATTTCAATTATAGGGGCAGAATACCTGAGCAAAATTATTTTACCTATTGATAAACAGAATGAAACCTATCGGGTAGCCATAGCTATTACCACCATTTTGGTATTTTATTTCATTAATCTGTTAGGTTTAAAAGCGAGTTCTAAAACACAAAATGTATTAACGGTAATTAAAATCGGAATGATTTTAACACTCATCTGCGCTGTATTTTTCGGCGGACAAACACAAACCGTTACCCCAATTTTTAAAACGGCAACTGGTGTTTTACCAACCTGGCCTGATTATGGAAAAGCACTAGGTTTATGTTTAATTGCTGTTTCTTTCTCGTACGCGGGTTATGCGCAAACCATCAACTTTGGCGGCGAAGTTAAAGAAGCCAAAAAAGTAATTCCACGTTCAATTATTATCGGCTTAACCATTATTGTAGTTCTTTACCTGGCGATCAACTATGTGTATGTAAAGGTCATCGGTTTTGAAGAATTAAAATCAGCAGAAAGCATAGCCGCGATATTGGCTTCGAAGATATTTGGCCCTGCCGGATTTAACGCACTTTCCGTAATTATCTTTTTCTCGGTAATGGGTTATGTAAATGTAAACCTGCTGAGCAACCCCAGAGCCATGTTTGCCATGGGTGAAGAAGGAGCCCTGCCAAAAATATTTAGCAGGATGAACAAAAAAACAGAAGTAATTACCATTAGCTTAACGGTTTTTACATTAATTGCTGTGGTAATTATTTTCTATGCCAAAACCTTCGACAAGATTTTAAACTATACTATTTTCTTAGAAAGCATTAGCATGGCCAGTTCGGCAGCAACGATTTTCATCCTTAGAAAAAGAACAGCACATCTTGATAAAAAAACCATCTATACTGTTCCTTTATATCCTATATTGCCTATCATATTTATTGCCGCTTATACTTTCGTGGCCTTTAGCATTTATGCCGATGACCCGAACGCGGCATTGAACGGATTATATATTTTTATAGGCTTTCTGGTAATCTATTTTGTGAGCAGGTGGTTTAAGAAAAAATAGCAAACTGGGTATTCAAACCTCACAGGTTTTTGAAACCTGTGAGGTTTAGAAACAACTTTAAAATAATTAATGAACAAAACACTCTCCTTAAAACAAGAAATTGCTTACGCTGCAGGCATGATTGGTTGGAGCACGATGACAAATATTATCATCGTAATGCTTCCCTTTTTCTATTTGCCCCCAAGCAACGCTGGTTTACCTCCTTTGGTACCACAACTGGTTTTATTGGGTGCGTTTAATATACTTTCTATTATTGCAGCTTCGGGAAGGTTGGTGGATGCCATCTACGATCCGTTTATTGCGTCTAAAAGCGATGCATGCACCAGTAAAAACGGTCGTAGGATGCCCTTTATGAAATGGGCTATTATTCCTGCCATGCTTTTTTGCGGACTGGTTTTCTACCCGATCCAAAAAACAGAGAGCCTGCACAATGCCTGGTGGCTAACCATCACACTTTGTTTATTTTTTGTATCGGTTACTACCTATATTATTCCGTATAACGCCCTGCTGGCAGAAGTAACCAACACACCAAGGCAAAAAGTTAAATTATCGAGTTATCAGCAGGTCGGTTTCGTAATCGGAATTATTTTATCGGCCTGTACCAACAACTTTGCCGATCTGGTTGAGGCTCATTTTCATGTAGCCAACCGCAGTGAGGCCATTCAGATTGCCATTTGGGGTTTGTGTATCTTATCCGGACTGGTGATGTTATTGCCGATTTTTTTCATCAATGAAAAGGAATTCTCGGTGGCTAAGCCTACGCATGTGCCTTTATGGCCAGCAATTAAGAGCACCTTTAAAAACAGCAATTTTAAATATTACCTGATATCTGATTTCGCTTTTTATACGGCCCTGAGTATTATTTCAAGTGGCTTATTGTTTTTCTGTACCGTTTTATTAGGCCTGCCAGAATCGGAAGGTGGAAAATTTATGGGTGCCATGGTTTTTGCTTCCTTGTTATTTTATCCACTGGTTAATTTTGGTTCGGCCAAAATTGGCAAAAAACCTTTTGTATTACTGGCCTTTGGCGTGTTGTGCTTAATCTTCGTCACCATTTTCTTTTTAGGCAAATTACCATTTGGTCCACATACACAGATTTACATTTTGGTATTATCCGCTTCGTTTCCCTTAGCAGCTCTTGGTATTTTACCTACAGCGATTTTAGCCGATATTGCCCAGAGAGATACCCTAGAAACCGGAGAAAACCACGAAGGCATGTTCTTCGCAGTAAAATATCTTTTTGTAAAACTCGGGCAAACCTTAGGCATAGCCATTTTCGCCATGCTTACCATCTACGGCAAAGATCCAGGAAACGATTTCGGATTGCGATTGAACGGAATTGTAGGTTTCGGGCTTTGTTTAATTGCCCTATTATTTTTTAGCAGGTTTAAGGAGGAGAAATAATCTGTCCGTAAAATAACTAAAAAAAACGCATGGATGGCTGATGCCTGTCCCATGCGTTTTCATTTAAGCTAATCAGGATTAATATCCCGGGCTTTGTTTTAATGCCCCTTTACTTCTATCAATCTGATCCTGAGGTAAAGGGAAATAATCATCCCTGGCTTCAATGGTAATACCTTTTAGATAGTTAAAGTACCCACCTTCAAAAGAAAAATAGCTCTCAAGGGTTTGTTTGGCTATGCCCCAACGCACCAGGTCGAAAAAGCGGTGGCCTTCCATTGCCAATTCCAATCTGCGTTCGAAACGCACCGCATTTCTGGCATAGGTATCATTTGGAAAGGACACATACTCACTAACCTTATAAGCTGCAGCCGGCACACCATTTATAGACCGGGGCGTTATTTTAGCTGCCCGGGCCCTAACGGCATTCACCAAAGTTAATGCCCTGGCTAAATCGCCTTTTTCTACCGCACATTCTGCCGCCATTAGATAAACGTCACCCAAGCGGATCAGGTTTACATTTAATCCGGTTACGTTGGTATTACCAGGAGCAGTTCCGCTCGAAATCTGAGCAACATCAACGGTATTCTTAACCGCTAAAAAAGGACCGCCGTTACTGGCATCACGAATCCATGTATCGCCTGGCATTAAACCCCAGTCGCGATATGGAACACCGCGTCTTCCTATTGTCGATTCAATTCTTGGATCTAAAGGCAAGGTCTTGTCTACTGCATAATTTGTTTTATCCGTTCCGGTTAATCCATAATCAGATTTATATGGATTGGTACGGTAGCTGCCATCCAATAGCGGTAAACCTGTAGCACTTACTTTAAATGAATTGGCCAAATCTATAGTTGGCTGGAAGAAACCGCAACAGTTAATCGGCGCATTACCATACGGAAAGTTAAGCATATCGCCTACATTGCCATTATCACCTCCCGTGCCATCTGTTCCAACAGAATGCTGAACAGACATAATGGTTTCTGGTCCATCTTCTTTGGTGATATCAAAGTTATCTGAATACGGCATATCAATGAGAGACGGTTTTGCCAAAATTACGGCATTTAACAAATCGTAGGCTTCAGGATATTTCTTTTGATATAAAAATACCTTACCAAGATAAGCCTGAGCAGCATATTTATCTACCCTCCCTTTTTGATTTTTTGGTTTGGTTGTGCTTAAATTGGCAACGGCAAACTGAAGATCTTCTACAATATTTGGATAAATATCTTTATCATTCGGAACAAAAGTGCCGCTTGTGGCCTCTGTAATGTATGGCACAACTTTAAATATCCGCACTAAAAAGAAATAATAGTGTGCACGTAGCAACCTGGTTTCACCCTGAATTTCCTTTGCACGGGCATCGCTAAATTTTGCGGTACCTTTTCCGGCCTGCAGGTTAGCCAAAATTTTAAGGGTATTATTACAACGCTGTATCCCTTCAAAACACCTGTCCCAGATATTCGATAAATTGTCGTTTGTACTCGTTGGCGCATGCTGTTCTATCGCATTCATTGGTGGCTGATCGCCAATCTCACTCCCTTTATGTGCATTATCAGAAGCTACCTCACCAAATAACCATTGGCTGGGTGCTGCGCCATAATTGCCATATGTTCCATTTACATTGCCATTGAGCAAACCATAGGCCCCTACCAGTAAACCTTCAACACCATCTTGTGTAGTAAGCTGGTCTTCTGTTAATTCGCCTTGTGGCTGAAGCGTTAAAAACTCCTTTTTGCAGGAAAACGTACTGCAAATCAATAAGGAAAAAAGGAAATATTTTATATGTTTCATTTTGATATCTTTTAATTAAAATCCAACATTAATACCGATTAAAAACTGACGTGGCGAAGGATAAACACCCTTATCAACTCCAAGAGCCGAAAAAGTATCAGCGGGCGGACCTGCACTTCCTACAGAAGAAGCAGCATCCCTGGTTTGACTAACCTCAGGATCAAGACCAGTATAATTGGTAATGGTGAAAAGGTTGGTTGCACTTACATAAACTCTTATTCTGGTAATACCCGATTTTGGTCCAAATGCTTTAGCCGTTGGAATTGAATAACCGATTTGTATATTCTTCAACCTTAAAAAGCTACCATCCTGAACATAATAACTTGAAGAAGCCAGTTCAACATCTGATGCACCCACATAAGCAGATGGGGTAAGGCTTGAAGAATTACTCGGACTCCAGGCATTTAACAATCTTGTACTTTTAGCACCTGCAAAAGATGGAAAATCTGTAAAATAACGGGTAGCTTCAAATAAATCATTGCCTTGAACACCGTATAAGAAAGCAGAAATATCAAAGTTTTTATACGATGCATTTAAGTTTACGCCATAAGTAAAATCAGGATTTGGATTGCCGATAATGGTACGGTCTTTAGGATCGATTATGCCATCGCCATTAATATCCTGGTAACGCAAACCACCAACCCTTGCACCTGCATACGACGGATTGTTTTGAATATCTGCTGTACTTTGATAAATCCCCGCAGTTTTGTAACCAAAGAAAGAGCCGAAGGGTGCGCCCTCCTGTAACACACTGGTTTGCAGACTTCTGTAATTACCATAAATCTGGTTAAAAATGCCAGGCGCTAACCTTACGATTTTGTTGTCGTTTTTTGAGAAATTTAAACCAACATCAAATTTAAAAGGGCGCTCTGCTTCTCTTCCATAGTGATAAGCAACATTAAACTCTACTCCTTTATTGCTCATATCGCCTATATTAACATAAGGTGAGCTACCTAAACCAACTACACTCGAAGGTAAAGGCAAATTATAAAGCATATCGGAGGTTTTTTTGTTGTACCAGTCTAATGATCCATCAATGGCTCCCCCTAACAAAGTAAAATCGAGACCTATGTTTAAAGCTTTTAATGATTCCCATTTTACATCAGGATTTTGATAAGCATTTTGCCATACACCAGTAGTAAGGCCATTACCACCGCCAACGGCATAAGCAGAATTAACAATAGAACTTTGGTACCTGTTGATGTATTGGTATGGGGGGATCCGCTGGTTACCGGTTTGTCCATATCCAACACGCAGTTTTAAATCGCTTATCCATTTAACGCTTTTCATAAATTCTTCCTCAGATAACCTCCATGCTGCACTTGCCGCCGGATAATAACCATACTTGTTTGCCGGGCCGAAGTTGGAAGAACCGTCGCGGCGGATGGTAACGCTGGCCAGATAACGATCATGATAAGAATAATCTGCTTTAGCAAACAACGAGAAAAGGGAGCCTATCGATCCATAACTTGAATTGCTGATGTTTGATGAACCTGTATTCAGGTAATAATAATCCTGACTGCCTAAAATAAAAAAGCCATTTCTTCCGGCATTTAACTGTCTTGATCGCGACCTAATGGCCTCAGTACCCACCAACACATTTACCCTGTGCTTTTCATTAAATACTTTGCTGTAATTTAAGGTGTTGGTCCAGGTCCATTCGGTATTATATCCTTGATATTCGTTCAGGTTATTCGAATTGTTACCTTCAGAAAACTCCAGGTTTGGATAACGCATTGATAAACCATTAAAATTTTCGTAACGCAGGCCGAAATTGGTTTTTAATACCAATCCTGGAATGATATCACCCTCTGCGTAAACATTTCCAAAGAAGAAATTACTCTTATTTTTATTGTCTTTTGCACGGTAAAGAAAAGCTACCGGGTTTTCTGCATTTCCCAGCTGGCTTCCCCGGCTACCGGCAAAATTCCCGGCAATATCGTAAACCGGAATAATGGTAGGGATCCGGTATGCCCAGCCCAAGGCACTTCCCTGGTCCTGATAATCACCCGAAACATTCGGGTTTACACCTAAACCAAAGCCTTCAGAATAACTGTATTGTGCATTCTCGCCAAAACGGACCCTTTTATTAAATGCCGAAATATTAGTATTCGACCTAAAATTAAACCGTTTAAATCCCGTGTATTTAATAGTTCCCTTCTGGTCCAGGTAACCGCCCGAGAAAGTGTATGTTGCATTTTCTCCACCCCCGGTAGCACTGAGCTGATAATTTTGAACAGGTGCAACTTCCGTAATTTCATCAAACCAGTTGGTACCTGCTTTATTTGCCTTTGTAATCTGATAAAAAAGATCAGGATCACGGCTATAGTTATATTTAGATGGATCTGCGTCTGCAGCAGTAACATCCTGCCCAAGTTTTAAACCTGCCACTAAATATTCAGGTAATACAGGTGTTGAACCAGATCCATAGTTTTTCCCTGCTTCAATTGGCTTTCCGGCATTGGTATAACCATCAAATATATACTGTGCATATTGTTGAGGATTCATCATTTCAGGAAAACTATTTTTTCTGGGAACCTGTGTACCATAATAAGAATCGAGTGTGATTTTGGGTGTTCCGGCTATCCCTTTTTTTGTGGTAATAATCACGACACCATTATTCGCCCTCGAGCCATAAATAGAAGCCGAAGAAGCATCTTTCAATACCTGCATATTTTCGATATCATTTTGGTTAAGCCATGATAGTTTACCCTCAAACGGAACTCCATCAATAACATAAAGTGGTTCGTTATTATTAATGGTACTAATTCCCCTGATTCTGATCTGCGGTGTCGAGCCTGGCGCACCATCATTTATAATCTGTACCCCCGTGGCTTTCCCCTGTAAAGCTTCTACAGCACTCGCGGCCGGCTGGGCTTTTAACAGTTCCATGTTCACTACTGCAACGGCACCGGTTAAATCTTTTTTCCGTTGAGAAGAATAACCCGTTACAATCACATCGGTTAAATTGTTATTCTCGGCCTGTAATATAACGGTGATATTGGTTTGTTTGCCTACAGCAACTTCTTTATTCCCGTAACCAACAAAAGAAATAACCAAAACATCGGTAGGTTTTACACTTAAAGAGAATGTTCCGTTAGCATCTGTAGTAGTGCCGCCGGCACCATCTTTAATTTTAATTGTAGCGCCAATAACAGGTAATTTGTCATCACTGGCAATAACTTTACCAGTGATTTTTGATTGGGCCATTGCGCCAAGGGCAAATAACATCCCCAAACACAAGAGAAGAAAACTCCTCTTGATACAAGATAGATTTTGTTTCATAGGTTTATATTGATTAGGTGAAATAATGCGTACTCGTACAGCTGATGTGCTTCTGGATTAATAAGCTTACATCATCAGTTTATTGCCATCGGTTACAACGACATATTTAAGTGGCTTTGTTTGCCGGATTACGGCATACAGGAAGAATGGATTTCTCCTGTTAATAGGTAGATTTTTTCTCATAAGTAGGTGGTTAGATAGGTTTGTTAGGTATTATTTTATTTAATGATTTACATAGTGATATTTTTTAGTAAACAATGTATTAGTGTATAATGTACACTTCATTAAAAATAAATATACATATAAAAAAATAATTATAATACAAAAAATACATTTATAAATAGACTATAAAATACTAACTAAAAGGATTAATGTATTAGATCAATAACCGATACGTGTAATAAATAACGATTTGAGGTTACATTTATCAAATAGTAAATTCTCATACATTTTTTGTATCTTTGCCGCCGAAGCAGGAATAAGGGCTTGCCATTCTGAATGGCATATTCTCTCCGCAAGTTAGTCCTTCAACAATTGATTGTTCTAGCTTCTTCGATAAATATTACACAGAAACATACATGTTATTCAAAGAATTAAACCTCATTGAGCCAATTTTAAAGGCCCTTGAGACCGAAGGTTATACACAACCGACACCAATACAGGAGCAATCCATCCCAACGATATTAAAAGGCAAAGATTTATTAGGCTGCGCGCAAACCGGTACCGGAAAAACCGCTGCCTTTGCCATCCCGATGTTGCAGTTATTGCACGAAAAACACATCAATACCAAAGCAACCAAAAACATAAAGGCTTTAATTTTAACGCCAACACGTGAGCTTGCCATTCAGATTGAAGAGAGTTTTAAGGCTTATGGCCGTCATTTAAATTTACGCCATTTAGTAATTTTTGGTGGTGTAAACCAACACTCGCAGGTAGAAGCCTTAAGGAAAGGCGTTGATATTTTAGTTGCAACACCCGGCCGTTTATTAGATTTAATGAACCAGGGTTTCATCAGCTTAAATACCATCGAATTGTTCGTATTGGATGAAGCCGACCGTATGCTCGATATGGGCTTTATTCACGATGTGAAAAGAGTAGTGGCTAAATTGCCAGCAAAACGCCAGACTTTATTTTTCTCGGCCACCATGCCTGATGAAATCCAGAAGTTGGCAAATACGATTTTATCTAGTCCGACAAAAGTAGAGGTTACCCCGGTTTCTTCTACAGCAGAAACAATTGTTCAGTCGGTTTATTTTGTTGATAAGCCCGATAAAAAGAAATTATTGATCCACCTTCTTGAGGATAAAAAGATCGAAACTGCTTTGGTTTTTACCCGTACCAAACATGGTGCAGACCGTATTGTTAAGGATTTGGCCCATGCTGGTATTAAAGCTGCCGCCATTCATGGCAATAAATCGCAAAATGCCAGACAAAGGGCATTAACAGATTTTAAAGACAGGAAAATCCGCGTTTTAGTAGCTACCGATATTGCTGCGCGTGGTATTGATATCGATCAGTTATCGCACGTTTTCAATTTCGAATTGCCAAATATCCCTGAATCTTATGTACACAGAATTGGCCGTACAGGCCGTGCTGGTGCAAACGGGATTGCCATTTCTTTCTGCGATGCGGAAGAAAACGAATACTTATTGGATATCCAGAAACTGATTAAAATTACGCTTCCTGTTGTAGATGATCATCCTTATCCATTAAGCTGGGAAAGTATGCTTGCTAAAAACCAGGTTAAACGTAAACCACAAGCCCAATCTAAAGGCGGTGGTGGCGCTAAAAAAGGTGGTGATGGCAATATGAGCGGCAAACCACGCAATGCCAGCAACAACAGAAGATTTGGCGGAAATAGAAGAAAAAGAGACTAGACAAATCGTCATTGCGATCGCAGCCGAGAACCCCAAGGCTCAGCGAAGCTAAATCTGCGAAGTAGATCTCTCCATTTCACTGCGTTTCAGTCGAGATGACGACCGTTCTATTGGATCTGTCCCAGAAACACAAAAAACCCGGATTACGAAATGTAACCCGGGTTTTTATATTTCTAGCTTAGGAAAGCGCAAGGAAAACCCTCCACCCCATACCTTCCGCCTTCTACCTTAAACAACTACATTAATAATCTTTCCTTTAACGAAAATGATTTTTTTAGTTGGTTTCCCATCTAAAAATTTCTGGAATTGCTCATCAGCCAATAAAATGCTTTCTACCTCTGGCTGAGCTAAAGTTAAGCTCAAGTTCAGGTTCATTTTCATTTTACCGTTGATTGAAACCGGATAAGCAAACTCATCTTCTACCAGATACTCGGGCTTAAATGTTGGGAAAGCCGTATACGATAAAGTTCCGGCTTCATTCCCTAACAACACCCAAAGCTCTTCGCAGATATGTGGCGCATAAGGCGAAAGGATAATCACCATATCTTCCAAAATCTGACGGTTTTTGCATTTCAGATCGGTTAACTCGTTTACGGCAATCATGAAACTAGATACGGAAGTATTGAATGAGAAACGCTCAATATCGTCCTGCACCTTTTTAATGATTTTATGCAGCGATTTTAACTCTGCTTTTGTAGGTACTGTATCGTTTACATGGAAAGTCCACTCTTCGTTGTGAAATAAACGCCAAAATTTACGCAAGAACTTAAATACACCTTCAATACCGTTCGTATTCCAGGGTTTACTCTGCTCTAACGGACCTAAGAACATTTCGTACATCCGCAATGTATCAGCACCGTAACGCTCAATCAAATCATCGGGATTAACCACGTTGAATTTTGATTTCGACATTTTTTCTACTTCGACACCACAGATGTATTTCCCGCCTTCAAGAATAAATTCTGCGGTAGCATATTCTTCTCTCCATGCTTTGAACTTAGCGATATCTAAAGTATCGTTTTCAACAATGTTCACATCAACGTGCAATGCTGAAGTTTTGTATTCTTTCCTTAATCCAGCTGATACGTAGGTATTAGTAGGCTTTCCGTTCTCATCGTTAATGCGATAAACAAAATTACTTCTACCTTGAATCATCCCTTGGTTGATCAGTTTTTTGAAAGGTTCTTCTTCTTTGGTATAACCCAAATCTTTCAAAAATTTATTCCAGAAACGGCTGTACAATAAGTGACCGGTTGCATGCTCTGAGCCACCGATGTACAAATCGACGTCTTTCCAATATTCAACAGCTTCTTTTGAAGCAAAATCGTTATTGTTATTCGCATCCATGTAACGGTACCAGTACCAGCTGCTTCCAGCCCAACCTGGCATGGTGCTCAATTCGTAATGACCACCATCTTTAGGAACCCAGTCTTCAGCCCTGGCCAAAGGTGGTTCACCAGTTTCAGTTGGTAAATATTTATCAATTTCAGGAAGTAACAATGGTAATTCTTCTTCATTTACCAAATAAGGCAATCCATCTTTAAAGTAAACCGGAATCGGCTCGCCCCAATACCGCTGGCGACCAAAAATCGCATCACGTTGACGGAAGTTTACTTTTGCTTTCCCTACTTTCTCTTCTTCCAACCAGTTATTTAAGAACGAAACAGCTTCTTTATAAGTCATTCCGTTTATGAAACCTGAGTTGATGTATTTCCCTTCTTTAGTTGGATCTGCCTGAACATCTATATCTTTTTGTCCGTCCAAAATCTGGATAATCGGTAAATTAAAATGTGTAGCGAATAACCAATCGCGTTGATCCCCGCTCGGAACACCCATCACCGCACCAGTTCCGTAACCTGCCAACACATAATCAGCAATCCATAACTGTACGCGTTCGCCACTTACAGGGTTAATTACATATGTACCCGTAAAAGCACCAGACACCGTTTTGGTATCGGCCATACGGTCTAACTCTGATTTCTTTTTAGTTAAAGCGATATAATTTGCAATATCCTGTTTTTGTTCAGGAGTAGTCAATTCTGCAACCCACTCATGCTCCGGAGCTAAAACCAGGTAAGAAACACCAAAAATGGTATCTACCCGTGTAGTAAAAACTTCAATCTGTTTATCGTTTCCTTCTACCTGAAACTTTACGGATGCACCAACGCTTTTACCGATCCAGTTACGTTGCATTTCTTTAATCGGCTCTGGCCAATCGATGGTATCTAAACCTTGCAAAAGCCTGTCAGAATAAGCGGTAATCCGCATGCTCCATTGCATCATTTTCTTTTGCTCAACAGGAAAACCGCCACGCTCAGAAAAACCATCTTTAACCTCATCATTAGCTAAAACGGTTCCTAAAGCCGGGCACCAGTTTACAGTACTCTCGCGAAGATAAGTTAAACGGTATTTTAATAATTCGATCTGTTTTTCCTCATCGGTAAAGGTTGCCCAATCGCTCGGCATAAATTCTTTAGTATCTTCATCACAAACTGCTTTTACATCAGCGGTGCCAGATGCATTGAATTTTTCGATCAATGTGGTAATATCTTCTGCCCTATCGTTTTCGATGTTGTACCAAGAGTTGAACAACTGCATGAAAATCCATTGCGTCCATTTGTAATACGATGGCTCACTGGTGCGTACTTCTCTGCTCCAATCGAAAGAAAAACCAATCTGATCTAACTGCCTACGGTAAGTTGCGATGTTTGCCTCGGTGGTAATAGCAGGATGCTGTCCGGTTTGTATGGCATATTGCTCTGCTGGTAATCCGAAAGAATCATATCCCATAGGATGCAATACGTTAAAGCCTTTAAGGCGTTTGTATCTCGAAAAAATATCTGACGCAATGTAACCAAGTGGGTGACCAACGTGAAGGCCTGCTCCTGATGGATAAGGAAACATATCTAACACATAATATTTTGGTTTATCAGAATTGCTTTCGGCTTTAAACGTTTGATGATCTGCCCAAAATTTCTGCCACTTTTGTTCTATTTCTTTGAATTGGTAATCCATTGCAAGTTTTAAATTTTTAAAGGGGCGAAAATACGGAAATTAAGGGGCTTAAAAAAGCAGATTAACGATAATATTTTGCCAGAAGAAATGCAGAATTAGAAGAGGTTAAGGGAAAAACCTCGGCGCCTTTTGTGTAGTCAGATGTTATCATCTGACTATCGATTATTTTAAGATAAGAGAATACTTAGAATATGTGTTTTAGTGTCAGTTGGTAACAACTGACACCACAATTAGCGGCCGATACCGCCACAAAAAAATACGCCATTGATGTTAAAAACCAATGGCGCAGCAAATAATCGGGGGATTAAGATTTTATCTTGATAAAGAATATACTTTAGTAACGTTTGTTTTATCAATTTTAGCGGTAAACTCTAACTTGTTTGCTGTAATACTGTTTATTTTGCAATAATTCAATCCATCGTTAATATCCATACTGAACTGATCAGAATAAATGATTACATAGGTTCCGATTGTTCTGTTACCTGATAAACTCAGTTCTACCTGGTCATCGTTATTTGACTTAAAGTCAACATAATCACTTGTTGTACCATAGGTAACAGTTCCATTAATTTTTTTCGGATCTTTCAATGTTTCTTCAGCAGTATAGCCAGAAGTTACAATTTTATTTAACGTCCATCTACCTAACATCTGGGCTTTTAAAGAAGTATCATCTTTCTTGCAAGAAATAATTGTAGAGGCGATAAGTAAGAATAGGCTCAGAATAGTAATTTGTCTTTTCATAGTTAAATTTAGTTTTAAGATATCCATAATTAACGCCGTTTTCACAAAATTCGTACCGTGTTTCGAAAAAAAGCAAATTTATTAAAGAATTTAATCCTCAAACTAAAAACTAATCGCATACGTTAGTATTCATTTAGCAATCATTAATTGGTGTTTATCAGGTATAATTTATATTTTCGCAGAAACAAAAATGAAATACATGGAAGAATTCGAAGTAAGTGATGCATCTAAGAAAACCAAAACCGTTTATATCTCTACTATAATCAGTATTGCTTTGGTTTTATTAATGCTGGGGCTGCTTGGTTTGGTACTTGTACATGCCAAAAACCTGTCTAACTACGTTAAAGAAAACATCGTTTTAAACATTATTGTTGATGAAGGCGCCAAAGAAGCCGATGTTTTAGCTTTCCAGAAAGAGTTAAATGCAAATCCTGCAGTAAAACAAACTCAATATGTAAATAAAGAGCTTGCCGCAAGAAATTTAACTCAGGATTTGGGAGAGGATTTTGTTAACTTTCTAGGATACAACCCATTAACTTCTACTTTTGATGTGTATTTAAAAGCAGAATATGCGAACAATAAAAGCATCGATGCCTTAAAAGCAAATATTTCTAAAAACCCTGTAGTTAAAGAGGTGGTTTACCAAAGTTCTTTAATTGATATGGTGAACAAAAATATTAGCACCATCGGCTTAATTATTTTAGCATTTGCCGCACTGCTATTAATCATTTCTATTGCATTGATTAACAATACAATAAGACTAGCCATCTACTCACAACGCTTTTTAATTAAAAGTATGCAGCTGGTTGGTGCAACGAAAAACTTTATTCGACGTCCTTTCTTATTATATGCTGCTTTACATGGCTTAATTGCTGCATTTATTGCCATCATTATTTTATTGGCAACATTAATTTATGCCCGCAAAGAGGTACCTGAGATTATTATTTTAAATAACTATCAGGAATTTGGCTTTGTATTTATAGGCCTTTTAATTGTGGGTATTTTTATAACAGGCATTAGTACATGGTTTGCAGTAAGCAGATATTTACGTTTAAAATCTTATCATCTTTATAGATAATGGCAGAAAAAAAAACAGGTCCGGTTGTGAAGGACGTTAAAAGCGAATTGGTTTTTACCAAAAAAAACTACCAGTTATTATTAATAAGCATTGCAATTGTAGCTGTTGGCTTTATATTAATGATGGGTACCACTGGGAATATTTATGACTTCAGAAGAACCTTATTGGCACCGATAGTGGTGTTGGCGGGTTTTGCTTTTGGCATTTATGCTGTTCTAAAAAAATAATTTCTTGTATTAGCTAAAGTGTTTTTTTAACTTTATAATATGATAACAACAAATTTGCAAATCGAAATAAATTCACTTCCCCTAAACCTTAGGCAGGAAGTTGCAGATTTTGTTGAATTCTTAAAAACAAAGCATAAAAATAAGCCGAAGTTAAAATCCCGCGAATTCGGGTATGCAAAAGGTAAAATCAAATTATCTGATGATTTTGACGAACCGTTAGAAATGTTTGCTGATTATATTTAATGGCATATCTATTAGATACTCATACCTTCTTGTGGTTTGTAGCAGGAGATAATCAGCTGCCAACTTCAATAAATAAAAAATTATCTGATATTAATCTACCTTGTTTCTTGAGCATTGCCTCTCTTTGGGAAATTGCCATCAAAAAGCAGATAGGGAAACTCGATTTAAAAATTGGTTTTGATGAGTTATTTCGCTTTGCTGAAAGAAATCAAATCGAAATCATTGCTATCAATGAAACACATCTCACTACATTATTAGGTCTCGATTTTCTCAACAATGATCCTTTTGATCGGATTATTGTATCACAAGCAATCTCTGAAGATTTAACTTTAATATCAAGAGATAAAAATTAAAAAACTATAAAGTAAAATTACAGTGGGGCTAGCCCATTAATCAAAACATATGAACTATTTTGAAGCCATTATCCTGGCAATTATTGAAGGTTTAACTGAATTTTTACCTGTATCGAGCACCGGACATATGGCCATAACATCTGCCCTGATGGGAATTGGTAAGGATGACTTTGTAAAGCTTTTTGAAGTTGCTATTCAATTAGGTGCAATCTTGGCTGTAGTGGTAATTTACTGGAAAAAATTCTTCAACTTTTCTGATTGGAAGTTTTATCTGAAATTAATTATTGCTGTTATTCCTGCTTTAGTTTTTGGTTTTCTATTGAATGATTTTATTGATAATACTTTGGGTAATCCTATATTTATCTCTGCCGTTTTATTAATTGGAGGTGTAATACTCCTATTGGTTGATAAGTGGTTTAAAAATGCTACAATTGATAGTGAAAAAGAAATCACAAACGCAACTGCACTAAAGATCGGTTTTTTTCAGGTGCTTGCTATAGCTTTCCCTGGCTTAAGTAGAAGTGCAGCGACAATTTTGGGCGGAATGAGTCAAAAATTAACAAAAAGTGCGGCCGCAGAGTTCTCATTCTTTTTAGCGGTCCCTACAATGTGTGCAGCAACTGGATACAAGCTTTTAAAAGGCTATCATTTGTTAAATACAGAAAACATTAAGTTGTTATTAGTGGGTAATATTGTTGCCTTTATTGTTGCCATAATCGCTATAAAATCATTTATCGGCTTTTTAACCAAACACGGATTTAAAGTTTTCGGCTGGTACCGTATTGCTTTGGGAATTATCATCTTAGCATTGTTCTTATCAGGATATCATATTGATATAAACTAATCCGTATCTTTGCGCAAAAAAGATTTGTGAGTACCGAAAATTCAAAATTCAAAGATTTCAATTTTGCTGAAGGCGAATTGCTTTTAATCAACAAACCATACAAATGGACTTCATTTGATGTGGTGGGCAAAATCCGTAATTCTTTAAAACCATTAAAGCTTAAGGTTGGTCATGCCGGCACTTTAGACCCACTTGCTACAGGGCTGTTAATCATCTGTACAGGCAAACTGACTAAACAGATAGATACTTTTCAGGCTGAAGAGAAAGAATATACCGGCACCATGATTTTAGGTGCTACTACCCCATCGTTCGATATGGAAACGGAAGTAGATCAAACTTTCGACATCAGCAACATCACCGAAGAAGATATATATGCGGCATGCAAACCATTTATTGGCGATATAGCGCAATATCCGCCTGCACATTCTGCTGTAAAGGTAAATGGCGAACGTTTATACGTAAAAGCAAGATTAGGTGAAGAGGTAGAGCTGCGTAAACGTTTTGTAAATGTTCCAGCATTCGAAATTACACGGATCGAATTGCCAGAGATCGATTTTAGGATTGTATGCAGTAAAGGCACTTACATCCGTTCGTTAATATCCGATTTTGGTAAAACTTTAAATAGCGGGGCTTATCTTTCTAAACTTACCCGTACCCGGAGCGGAAACTTTTTGCTTAAAGATGCGTTTGAGGTATTAGAACTTGTTAATTATATTCGTAGCAAGAAAGAAGAAGCTAAAACTGAAGCAGAGGCATGAACCGCATCAAAAACAAGAACATCAGGTTTATAAAAGAAATTCTTTTAATTATTGCAGGTGTAACTTCGGCATGTTTTGGCTTAAAAAGCTTTTTAATGCCCAGTCACTTTATCGATGGTGGTGTTACAGGTATTTCCCTTTTGTTAAGCACCTTAACAGGCTGGAATTTATCGTACCTTATTGTAATTATCAACATTCCCTTTGTAATTTTAGGTTATAGGCAGATTGGTAAAGGCTTTGCCCTTAAAACCGCTATTGCCATTGCTGCGCTCTCGTTAGCCTTAATTTTTCTTCCCTTTCAACCCATTACCCACGATAAATTGCTCATCGCATTTTTCGGCGGATTATTTTTAGGCGGTGGAATTGGGTTGGCCATGCGCGGTGGCTGTGTAATCGATGGAACAGAGGTTTTAGCGCTTTACATCAGTAAAAACAGCATTTTAACCGTTGGAAATATCATCCTGATTTTAAATATCATTATTTTCGCCTTCGCAGCTTATTTCTTAAATATCGAAACAGCACTGTATGCCATTCTAACGTATTTATCGGCATCAAGCACGATCGATTTCATTGTAAACGGCATAGAACAATACACGGGTGTTACCATTATTTCGGAACATCAGGAAGCCATAAAGGGATTCATTATTAACGAAATGAAACGAGGGGTGACCATCTATAAAGGCGAAGGTGGTTACGGAGAAAAGAAAGATATCGATATTATTTTTACCGTTGTTACCAAACTAGAAATGAGCAAATTACAAACCGCCATACGACAGATTGATTCGGATGCCTTTGTAATACAACAACAAATTGCCGATTTAAAGGGCGGGGTAGTAAAACGCCATGCCTTACATTAATTTTCCATTCCATTGAAGATATACAATAACCTTTCGGATTTTAAAAAATTAGATAACGCCATTGTAACCATTGGCACTTTTGATGGCGTACATTTCGGACATCAAAAAATTATTAAACAACTGGTACAAAAAGCAAAAGCCGATAACGGAGAAAGCGTAATATTAACTTTTTTTCCGCACCCGAGAATGATTATCGATCCTGAAAACCAGGAGCTAAAAATGATTAATACCATTAATGAAAAAGCCGAAATTTTAAAAGGTTTAGGTGTAGATCATTTAATCATCACACCATTTACCAGAGATTTCTCTAATCAGCTGCCTGAAGATTATATAAAAAACACATTGGTGAATAATATTGGCACCAAGCACATTATCATAGGTTACGACCACCGCTTTGGTAAAGACCGTTCAGGAAATTTAAGCGACTTAAAAGCGGCAGGTTTACATTATGGTTTTAGTGTGGAGGAAATTATGGAGCAGGATATTCATGATGTGGCAGTAAGTTCTACTAAAATCCGTCAGGCACTGTTGGCAGGCGATGTAAGTTTGGCCAATGATTATCTGGGTTATCCGTTTTCTATTTTTGGCAGGGTAATTAAAGGCGACAAAATCGGCAGAACAATTGGTTTCCCTACCGCCAATATCTTTGTAGAAGAAACTTATAAACTGATTCCGGGCGATGGGATTTACGCAGTAACTGTAGAAATGGAGTCCGAAGTCAGAAGTCCGGAGTCCGAAGCCCTACACCCTAAACCCTCAACCTTAAACCTCCAACCTTACAAGGGTATGGCCTACATTGGGCAGCGTCCAACCATTAACGGAATGACCAGAAATATTGAAGTAAATATTTTCGATTTCAACCAGGAAATTTATGGGCAGGATATTAAGATGAACTTTTTGAAATTCCTTCGTCATGATGTGAAATTCACCGGATTAGAAGCTTTAACAGTTCAATTACAGAAAGACAAGGAGGCTACTTTAGCTTATTTTAATGGGTAATTATTGCTCTGGATACAAAGTTAAATCCCTAATAAATTTAAAATCTTTTAGATTATAAGTAAACAGTTTTAGCTTGGTTTCTATCGCTGTTGCGGCAATTAACGAATCAGGTATTGCAAGTCCATGGCTTAATTTAAAACCCTGCATTAAATTAATTGCAGTTAAGTTTATTCTTTCGTTAATTAATATAATACTAAATCTACTCAGTTTTTTATTGATAGTGTTAAGATCTAACTTATTAGTGGCTCCAAACAATAATTCCATTTTGGTGACTGATGAGATAATAACATTATCTAATTCTATATCCGTTTCTAGCAACGCTGTTGCTGATGCATTCCTACTTTATTTTTATCAAAATAATCTATTAATACATCCGTATCGCAAATTATTTTTTCCTTGCCATGCGGTATTTCTTAATTCCTCAGCACTTAAATCCTTTCCTGTAAAAATATCATGTAATTCGGAGATATCGATCGATCCATCTCCAACAATTACAGGAATACCATTAATACTTGCCTCTTTTTTAACCTTTGTTTTAGCTTTATGATCAGCGACAGAAAAATTCAAGTATTTGCCTAATTCCTTAAGTGCTTCCAAAGTTTTATTGCTTTTATATTTAATCGTTACTTCTTTCATTAGATTCAACTTTTTTCAATGTTCGTTAATCATCTACACACAAATTTAATCAATATTTCTTATAATAATACTCCTGGTGTTTGTGGCTAATAAGCATTATATCCGAAAGAATGTACCAATTTAAATCCAATTTTCCTTTCAAAAAAGCCTCATTTTCGTTATATTAGCGGCAATGAGGCTTTTTTACATCATCTTTTTTCTTTCTATCTCCATTAATTTTGCGGCCTTCGCATCGCAGGAAAAAAGAAACGATGTACCATTAAAAAACACCAAAATAAGTTTCATTTCAAGCAAAAAAAATATCAAATCCAATTCGGATTTCAATCAGGACAGTGAAAGTCTGCAAAAAGATTTCATTAACAGTCCAATTATAAAAATATCTTCCAGTGCGTTTGTACTGATCACTTTTTTGCTGTTCCTTTTTTTCAAGAACAAAACCATCAATACAAAAGTTGTTATCAAGAGATTAAAATATAATTATTGGTGTTTGTTTAAGATGCTCTACCCAAAACATGTTTTTTGGTAAGTAATTTCATTTTTAGCCACAAATGTGGTGCTTTCAATAAAATGCCGAGTAATAATACTTGGAAATAAATTATTTAATCATTAATACCCATTTTTTATAGATGCACTTACCCGATTTAATTGCCGATTTAGGATTAATCCTTGCCGCTGCAGGGATAACTACCCTCATATTTAAACGAATTAAACAACCCCTGGTTTTAGGTTATATACTGGCTGGCTTGCTGGTTGGCTCACATTTAGATTTTTTTCCTTCAGTTACCGATACAAAAAGCATCAATATTTGGGGCGAGATAGGCGTAATTTTCCTTTTATTCAGCTTAGGTTTAGAATTCAGTTTTAAAAAACTGGTTAAAGTTGGCGGCTCCGCCTCCATCACAGCGATTGTGAAAGTACTTTTTATCATTCTGGCAGGCTACTTAGTTGGTAAAGCGATGGGCTGGAAAGACATGGACAGTTTATTTCTAGGGGGAATTTTGTCCATCTCATCAACAATGATTACCATTAAGGCCTTCGAAGAACTTGGTTTAAAACATAAAAAGTTTGCAGGCCTGGTTTTCGGTGTTTTAATTGTTGAAGATCTGGTAGCCATCTTGTTACTGGTATTATTCTCTACCCTGGCGGTCAGTCAGCAATCGGCAGGTACAGAAATGCTGTATTCCATCTTAAAACTGGCTTTTTTCCTGGTACTTTGGTTTTTGGGCGGAATATTCCTGGTTCCTTCATTTCTTAAAGCAACCAAGAAATTAATGAATGACGAAACCATGTTGGTGGTATCGTTAGCCTTATGTTTGGTAATGGTGTTATTGGCCGATAAGGTGGGCTTCTCTCCTGCTCTGGGTGCATTTATTATGGGTTCCATTTTAGCAGAAACCACACAGGCAGAAAGAATCGAACATTTAACTAAATCAGTAAAGGATTTATTCGCGGCGGTATTTTTTGTGTCGGTTGGCATGTTGATTGATCCTTCTATGCTGGTTAAGTACGCTGTACCGATTATCGTTGCTACATTAGTGATTATTTTAGGGAAAATTATATTTACCATTTTAGGCGCGTTATTATCTGGTCAGCCGTTAAAAACTTCTGTACAATCGGGCATGAGTTTGGCGCAGATTGGTGAGTTTTCATTCATCATTGCCTCGTTAGGATTAACCCTTAAAGTAACAAGCGATTTCCTTTACCCAATTGCGGTAGCAGCAGCAGCAATTACTACATTTACCACACCATACCTGATTAAGCTATCTGAACCTTTTTACCGGTACTTAAACCGTGTTTTACCTAAAAAATGGTTAGATGGAATCGAAAGATACAGCTCCAGTACTGAAGGAATTACAACATTAAGCGATTGGAAGGTTTTATTGAGGTCTTATATTTTTAATACCATTATTCACTCCGTAATTATTATTGCGATCATCTTTTTAGCCTACAGGTACGTTCAGCCTTTTATTGTGCGCAATATTTCCAATAGTTTAACTTCTATTATTATCAGTGTAGTGGTTTCCTTTATTTTAATGTCGCCATTTTTATGGGCATTATCCATCCGAAGGATCCAGCGAACAGCTTATTCCCACCTTTGGCTGAACAAAAAATATACCCGGGGCCCATTAATCGCAATTGAATTTTTCAGAATTGCCTTAGGCATTTTCTTTGTAGGTTTTTTAATGTATGAGTTTTTTGATACCTGGATTGCCGCTGTAATTGCATTGGGTTTAATTGTCATCGGTATGATCATCTTCTCCCGAAAACTACAGTCATTTTATGATAAACTGGAAAGACGTTTCATGTTGAACCTGAATGCCCGTGAAAGCCAAAAACCGAATATTTTACCCTGGGATACCCACTTAACTGAACTCACTGTTTCTCCTGAATCGGAAGTAGTTGGAAAAACACTTACCGAATTAATGATCAGGGAAAAATATGGCGTTAACATTGCCTTAATAGAGCGTGGAAGAAATAACATTCCAACACCTGGAAGAGATGAGCGGCTTTATCCAAACGATAAACTGCTATTAATTGGTGCTGATGACCAATTGGCTGCTGTTAAAGCACTTTTAGAAGTTGATGCTCCAGAAACAGCCGAAGAAAGTAATTTCCCTAATAAAGAAATGACCTTGCAAAAGGTAGTTGTTCATGCCGAATCGCCGGTTTATGGATTAAGTATTAGAAATGCAGGTATCCGCGAAAAGGCACAGGCATTAATTGTTGGCATAGAAAGAGGTACCGATCGGATACTGAATCCATCTTCAGATTTCATTTTCGATACTGGCGATATCATTTGGATTGTGGGAAACAATAAGAAAATTAAAGAGGTTATATAAGCAGTCCAGAGTCTTTAGTCGGTAGTCTTTAGTCAATTTAGACTCCTGACTAAGGACTTTTGACTAAGGACTAAAAAACCTATCTTCGTATATAACCTAACCTATGAAAGTCGATAGAGAAAAGAGTGAATTTCTTGATGATATGATCGAGCAATGGCAAAGTGACGGCTTAATTAATGAGGAAACAGGCGATAAACTCCGTAAAAGTTATGAGGCTAAAAATTTTGATTGGCTCCGTTTAGCACAATATGCTTTTTGGGTAGCTTTAGCCTGTGGTTTTATTGCACTTGGATCTTTATTAATTGATAATTCGATTTTAAACTATCTAAAACGGGTTTACAATACACCAAACATTGTAATTGCTATTGTATCCGGCGGATTGGCAGCATGGCTTTATATCTTAGGTTTTAAGCGAAAAAAGAAACTGGCCCATTTAAAATTTAGTAATGAAGCTATCGTTTTTTCAGCCATTTTACTTACCGCGAATGCCATTGCTTATTTCGGGAAGGCGCTGGACAATGGATCTGGCAATTTCTCTATTCTGATCCTGATATCCGTTTTCATTTATGGTGCTTTAGGTTATATCTTCAATTCGCGTTTGATCTGGATTTTTGCTTTGATATCTTTAGGTGCCTGGTTTGGCACAGAAACAGGTTATTTAAGCCGTTGGAATTATTACTTCCTTGGCATGAATTATCCTTTGCGCTTTGTGGTTTTCGGTGCGGTATTAACCGCAGCATCGTTCATTATGAAAGCTTTCCCCAAAACACAAAACTTCTTCCAGGTTACTTATATCGCAGGAATGGTTTATCTGTTTGTTTCACTTTGGGCTTTATCCGTATTCGGCAACTTTGCCAGTTTGGAAGAATGGTATAAGGTTAGGCAGCTAAGCTTGTTTTATTGGGCATTAATTTCAGGAGCCATTTGTGTGGCAAGTACGTTATTTGGTTTAAAATACCGTGATGATATTGCCCGCGAATTCGGCATTACTTTTCTCTTTATTAATCTCTACACACGCTATTTCGAATACTTCTGGGACAGTTGGCATAAAGCTTTGTTTTTTGCGGTATTGGCTGCGTCTTTTTGGTTGATTGGCAGAAAAGCAGAGAAAATATGGAATGTAGAGTTTTTGAAGTAAAATCCTGAAATTAATTAAAATTACACTAGTCGTCATCTCGACCGTAGTGGAGAGATCTATAATTGATATTTCAAAGATCTCTCCATTCCGCTTTGCTACAGTCGAGATGACGGGGCAGGTCTTCTGATTTGAAAAAGTCAGACGGTAACTGACGAATCTTAAAGCATATCAATTTCCGAGGCAATGTTTCGGAAATTTTATAAGGAATTAAAATCTAATGAAAATATACCAACAAGCTTTAGCCCTTAGAGAAAGAAGAAGAGGTTTCCATATCATTACCGATGAGGTTGAGGATGCCTTACCTCAAATTGACGAGATTAACATTGGCATTTGCCAGGTTTTTATACAGCATACTTCAGCTTCGCTTACCATCAACGAAAATGCAGATCCTACAGTTCGTGTTGATTTTGAAATGTTCTTTAATAAAACCGTAAAGGAAAACGATCCTGATTATGAGCATGACTATGAAGGATCGGATGATATGCCAGCGCATTTAAAGTCTGCGCTTTTGGGTAGTTCTGTGACTATCCCGATTAGAAATGGCAGATTGGCACTTGGTACCTGGCAGGGCATTTATCTTTGCGAACACCGCAACCATGGTGGGCAAAGAAGGTTAATCATTACAGCTTGGGGTGAATAAATAATTTTAAGCTTTCTTAACCTCTTTTTTAATTTCGGGATGATTATCCTGAATGGATTTACTCCCTGTTTCTATCTCAATTTCTTTCGTGGTGACCGCGTAATGAGAAGGGTAAATCTCAGACCCAAAAGCAACCGCATAAGCCTTGGTAAATTCGGCTCCAAAATATAAGATGATAGAAGAATAATAAGTCCATAAAAGCACAACCACTAATGAGCCCGTTGCGCCATAAGTACTACCAACATTGCTTTGCCCTATGTAAAGTGAAATGGCAAATTTACCGATCATAAATAGTAAAGCGGTAACTATTGCACCAGCAATTACATCACGCCATTTTATAATTGCATCGGGTAATACCTTAAATATTACGCCAAATATCAGTGAGATAACAGCTAAGGTTACAATTTGATTAAGGATGTAAAATACAACAACAGATATTTCGGCAAAGCGGGCCTGTAAACGGTCACTAAAGGCGTCGAGTACAGATGTAACCGCTAACGAAACCAGCAGTACAAAGCCCAAACTGATAATTACAGAAAATGACAGGAAACGGTTTTGTAATAATTTCACCCACCCTCTTTTAGGTTTAGGTTTTAGACCCCAAATGGTATTAATAGAATCCTGGATATCGCCAAAAACGGTAGTTGCTCCAATTAATAGGGTTATGACCCCAATAATTAAAGCGATGGTACTTTTTCCATCTAAATAAGCATTCTTGATTAACTGTTGTAAGGAAACAGCCGATTCTCGACCTAAAAATCCTTCAAGCTGGGCATAAACCTGTCCTTCGGCTATTTCTCGCCCCAAAAATATACCGCACAAAGAAATAATAACCACGAGCAGTGGCGCCATAGAAAACACCGTATAATAGGCTAATGAGCCACTAAGTTTCGTTACTTTATGATCATTAAATCCTGTAAATGATGCTTTTAAAATGCCCCATATTCCTTTTAAGGTGATTTTATTCTTTGCCATAAACAAATTATTTAAGATGAGATGCCCTAAACTTAAACCGCTTATTTTTTGAATTGTTTGTTCATTAGTTAATGAAAACAGAATGCAAAGAAACCAAATGCACAAAAAAGCTCCGATTTTTTGTCGGAGCTTTTCTTTATCAATTAAATGGTTTTGTATTATTTGGCCTTAATCCATGAGGCAATATCGTTAACTAAAGTTTCGGACACACTTACAGCAGCCTGATATTGGGCCATCGTACCCTTTTCGGTTTGAGAACTTAACAGGTGATTTAAGTCTGGATAAAATTTAAGCACCACGTTTTTCTTTTTACTCAAGGCAGCATTCCATAAATCAAAATCTACTTTGCCCACCTGAAAATCATTACCGCCCTGCAATACATATATTTTAGGTTTCGAAAGACTTTTTGCTACAGCAACCTGATTGTAGCTATTTAAATCTGTCCAATATTTTGCAGGCAGTCCTAAAATTAAAGAATCAGGCTTTATGGTAGTTCCCAACTGTGAAATTCTACTTTTATCAATTTCCACGTAAGCATCTGCCAGTTGTTTTTTAAAGGCAGCTGTTGTATCGTTTGCCTGATCGAACATATACTTATTCTGATCAACAATAATATCGGTTAGTTTTCTTGCAGGTGTTGCTGCCAAAATAATCCCGGCTAAATCAGGTGTAATGGTAGCTATTTTAGGTGCTAGCATCCCGCCTAAGCTATGGCCGAATACATAAACAGCTTTTGGATTGGCGCCAGCAACGGTTTTTGCAAGTGCGATAGCTGCAGTTGCATCATCTAATACCTCTTCTTTTACCGTAAAAGCCTTGCTAAATTCGTTCGGATAGATTAAGGTCCGTTTTACATAACGGACAGAAGCAATGCCTTTGGAGGCTAAACCTCCTGCTAAATCTTTAAAGGGTTTATTCGCACCAACTGTTTCATCCATATCGGCCGGACCAGAGCCATGTACAAAAACCACTACAGGAAAATTTTTAGCATTTTTTGGCGTGGTGATAATGGCCGCCAATTGTTTTCCTGCCGGACCAATGTATACCGACTTTTCCTGGTATAAACTGGTATCAACATAAGTCGGTTTTAGATAAGAGGCCGTCTTTCGGGATGGTGCCAGGAAGATTCCGACTATTTTCTGTTGTTTATTAAATCCTAAAATAAAGTTCTGATCGCCGTTAGCAAATTTACCTTCTACCGTTACAGCGAAAAACTCGCCCTGGGCTTTACTTTGAATAGCATCTAACGATTCTGCTTTTCCATATTTTGCGCCAATATCTCCCCAAAGTTTCTTTAAACTCTCTTCTGTTAATTTGGTTTTTAAAGTATCATCAAAGAAGGCGTGGGCATCTTTAAATTTCTCTTCCTGCAATAGCTTAAAAAAGTCGTTTGCACCATTGAAGAGCTGGATCACATTTTGAGAAAATGCTGTGGTTGTAAATAATAAAGCAATTATGAATAAAAGGCTCTTTTTCATCCGTATGTTTTTGTTTTAATGGTAATGAGGTTTCATGATTCATCCTTTTTTGGATCTAAAAATCATGATGGTTTCATGTATTGTGTTTGGTTGTTTACAATACCCAAAGTTAACAATATTTGGTTCTGAAAAGCCCCTAACTAAACTAGCCGTTTAGTTTTAACTAATTTTAACATTTGATGCCAGTTTCTTCCATAAAATATACGGGATAAACATAATTACCAGTGCAACCAGTGGCGGAATTAAAAGCGACACACCATCGCCAACAAATGCCCTAGAGGCAAAGGCGCCAATAAAATTAATGGCAAAACCTGCATAGGCCCACTCTTTAATGGTTGTAAATTTATTTTGCAAGATGGATGCTGCCCCAAGCAGTTTAGCAATGCCAACGATAATGAGCAGGTACATCGGATAACCAAGGTGTTTAAGTACTTCTTTGCCTGCTTCCTGCTGAGTAATTCCTCCAACGCCATCCATAACCATCATTAATGCAAAAATAATAGTGGCAATCCAATACCATGTTTTTAACTTCTTCATATTGATCTGTTTTTATCGTAATTAATTAACCAGTTATTTCCAAAGCGATCTGTTAAATCTCCGAAAAGTGCTCCCCAAAATGTTTCCTGTAACGGATGTGAAGCTTTCCCTCCTGCTGAAAGTTTATGGTAAAAAGACTGGGCTTCTTCTTCCGAATTACAGTTCAGCATCATGGAAATCGAATTTCCCTTAATTAATCCGCGTTCTTCTACCATATCTGTTGCCATAATCACCAAATCATCTTTAGCCAAAACAGCATGCATAATACTCCGCTTCATAATATTGGGCATTTTATCAACAATAACCGATTCTCCAATGGTTTCGAGGGTCAGTTCTCCCCCCAAACAATCCTGATAAAAAGTCATTGCTTCACGGCAGTTGCCGTTAAAAGTGAGATATGAATTTATACTAGCCAATTGATTTTATTTTTCGATGCCTAGCATTAAGCGCACATCTGTTTCGTTAATATACATTTCAAGGCAATAGCCGTTTGGATCGATGTTGGGTTGATTGAGCAGTTTTTCGAAAGTTTTTCCTATTTGGCTAACATCTTTCATAAAATCGGGAACCAGCTCGCTAATAAATGTTCCTTTTCTTATGGTAAAAGTTTCGACACCAAATTTCTCAGCTTCGCCATCTGTTATTTCTTCAACGGCAGCCTTATAAATAATCTCACGCTTTTCGTTGGGTCTGCTTATCCCAAAATACCTGCGTTGCTTATCAAGGGGAAACAGGGCATGAAGTTTTTGGTGCGCAGCTAAAACTCCGCTTGGGAAAGATTCGGCAGTAATGCACATTACCTTAATATCCTCATTTAAAATATACTCTTCCATTGTCATTATCGGCATTACCGCTTTAAAGATTTAAAGTAAACGATTAACAACACAAACATACGGGCAGAAATCAACAAGCTAAATATGTAGAAACGACAATTGCGGGGGTTGTTTACGACAAATAGCCTCGTTATATTTGAATTATGAAACATGTATCTATCTTAATTCCAGAGACTGCCGTGATTGAAGCCATTGCAGATCCCCGCTATCTATTTACCGCTGTTAACGAATTTTTACAGGCATCGGGCAAACCCCCGCTTTTTAAAGTTGAGCTTGTAGGGATGACGAAAGAGGTGAGATTGAACAACAGCCTTTTTTCTGTGCACGTTGATAAACTGCTGCATGAGGTTGAGCATACCGATCTTATATTTGTACCAGCCATTAGCGGCAATATAGGGTATGCGATGGAAGCTAACCAGGATCTACTCCCGTGGATTATAAAACAACACGCTAAAGGTGCAGAAGTAGCTTCGCTCTGTATGGGTGCTTTTTTACTGGCGGCAACCGGTTTGTTAGATGGGCGGAAATGTTCTACGCATTGGCTGTTTGCCAACCAATTTAGAGAAATGTTCCCTGAAGTAGAGTTGGTAGATGGTAGTATTATTACCGATGCGCAGGGTTTATACTCTAGCGGTGGTGCAAACTCTTACTGGAACTTACTTTTATACCTGGTTGAAAAATATACGGATAGAGATACCGCCATTTTAGCGGCAAAATATTTTGCTATTGATATCGATCGCGAGAGTCAGCTGGCTTTTATGATGTTTCAAGGGCAGAAAGGGCATGAAGATGCAAAAATTAAAAAGGCACAGGAATTTATTGATGGCAATTATCAGGAACGGATTACTGTAGATCAACTGGCCGATATGCTGGCATTGGGTAGAAGAAGTTTTGAGCGGAGATTTAAAAGTGCAACCAAAAATACAGTAATCGAGTATATTCAAAGGGTTAAAATTGAGGCGGCCAAGCGGAGTTTCGAATCGAGCAGAAAAAATATAACTGAGGTAATGTTCGATGTAGGTTATACAGATACAAAATCGTTTAGGGATGTTTTCAAAAAAATTACGGGTTTAACACCAATTGAGTACCGGAACAAATACCATAAAGCCGTACCTGTTTTGCAGGTTTAACAGCATTTGTAGAAAAAAATAAAAAAAATTAAGCTGTACACAATATATTCTATTTACAGCGTTTATGTATGTGAGAGCGTTAATTTAGATGACGGGGATACTGCCTAAGGGTGGAATCCCCGTTTCTTTTTTGTTTGTCATCCTAAGGGTTAATTTATTATATAAAAGTCAATATGAATGGCAGGAGATTCTTTTTCCGGTAATAAGGTGCGAGGAATCGTCATTGCGAGAAGGCTTTTTCAGCCGACGAAGCAATCTTAAAACGCTCGCTATTAGCCTGCGCTTTAATATTCCCGCCTACGCGGGAATGACGACCATTCTATTGGGGTCCGTCAATGGTAACGTAGTCGAAGGATCTTTTGAACAGATTTCTCGGTTCCGCTTCACTTCAGTCGAAATGACGATTAAGTAGCTAAATAATCTATCATGCATTTTTAGGCACATTTGTTTCAAATAAAAAAGGGGCATTGTTAAAAAATGTCCCTTTTTAAAATATATTATAGAGTTAAGAATTTTAGCTTTCTTTATCAGTAAAATCAACTGGTTTCTTTTCAAAATACTGATCGAAGTTTTGCACTTTTTTAGGTTTTAGAATTACATAAAGTCCTAACCCGATTAATATTAAAGCTGTACTGATTCTTGACAGGTCGAAATCAAAAATGGTTATCGCTTTAAGGGTAAATAAACCACCTATTATTGTTAAGGCTAACCAGCTACTGCCCTGGAAGTTTTTACGGTAACCCATCCACAAACCAATACCTAACATAATGGTGTGCCATTTCAATATCCAGTGTGGAACATCTATACCTGAGTTTCTTAACAAGAACACCGAACCGATAGCTATGATTAAAACACCTAAACCAAATTGTTTATCTGCGTGATTTTTTTTGATTAAATTTTCCATGACTGTTTGTTTTTATGATTCAAAAGTATCATGAATACCAATGCTGGAGAATGGCTTTTCCCTTAGTTATGATGTTTTATCGGTGAGTGAAATAAAACCGTCGGTGAAAAAATTATGAGGATTTAAGGAAGGGATAATTTATCGGTGAAAATGTCAGTTTTGCCACGGTAACACAAATAACGCGGAATTGAACTTAATTCCATTAACTCCTTAATGGTTAATATTGCTCACCATTAAGAGATTAAGGTCATTAAGAAAAATAACCTCAATTATTAGGATGCATCGTCATTCCACCTAGCAATGACAAAATGAGGGATACAAATGAAACCATGGCTAATGAACCATTAAAAGATTGCTCCTCACCGCCCATCCAACCAAGCTCTTCAGTTTGAAATGAGGTATTGGGATATGAACTAATGGCAAATAAACCAATGGCTAATGAACCAGTGAACCAACTACTATTCGAAAATGATTATATCCGTTTCTTCGCTCATAATTACTTTTGAAGTGATATTAACGAATAAGCCATGGGCTAATAATCCGTTAATCTGATTGAGATCAGAAGATAGTTTTTCAGGATCATCAATAAGACCGAAATCGGCGTCGATAATCAGGTTACTATTGTCGGTAATAAATGTTTTGTTATCTACAGACCTCAATATACCCTTTCCACCGAGTTCATTAATCTGATCGAATACATATTGATAGGCCAATGGTATTACTTCAACAGGGACAGTAAAAGCACCCAGCTTTTTAACTTTTTTAGAAGCATCGGTGATGATGATGGCATTTTTACTAAGTGAGGCAATTATCTTCTCTCTAAACAGTGCCCCGCCTCCACCTTTAATCAGATCGAGCGATTCTGTAAATTCGTCGGCCCCATCGATACTGATATCAATTTTGCTCAAACGCCCGAGATCAAGAATTTCGATGCCCAGAGATTTTGCGAGTTCTTCTGTTCGGATGGAACTTGCAGCAGCTTTTATCTTAAGCCCTTCTTTTACACGTTTACCTAATTCTTTAATGGCAAAGGTTGTGGTAGATCCAGTACCCAGGCCTACTACATCACCATCTTTAACAAATTTTACTGCAGCCAGGGCTGCCGCTAGTTTTTCTGCATCTTGTTGCGTTTTATCTATAATAGCCATAAAGTAAAAATAGGTTTAAATGATAAACATCGCAAAAACGAAAAAAAATTACTGCTAATGCAATAAATCGTTTTTATAGCGTTTATGTATATGAGAGCGTTAATTTAGATGATGGGGATTCTGCAATAGTGGAATCCCCATTTCTTTTTCCCATAAATTATGTCATCCTGAGCGTAGTCGAAGGATCTTTTCATTTAATAGACCCTGAAATAGGGTGACAGGCTAAGTTGTAGATTTCTCCATTTCGCTATGCTTCATTCAATATAGTCCTCGTTTGTAACGAGGATTAACGAAAATCACATTTATAATGTGGGAAACAATGACCAAAACCTATTTTATGGCGATAAAATCGCCACTCTCCTACATCCTCGTTTCAAACGAGGACGATGAAAGAGTAGAACCCGAAATGATGAGCCAACGAACGGATCGCTCCATTTCGCTACGCTTCAGTCGAAATGACGACGACCCGCAACAACTGAACTACCCTATACAAATCAAAGCGAAAAAATTTCATTCACAATACAATAAATCTTATTTACATCGTTTATGTATATGAGAGCGTTAATTTAGATGATGGGGATTCTGCAATAGTGGAATCCCCATTTCTTTTACAACAAAAAAACGGCTGATATTTCTACCAGCCGTTTCCTAACAATTAAACTCACTTATTTATTTAAAGAATTTATCCATCCTGCAATTTTTAAAGCTTCTGCTCTGGTTACTTGCGGCATTGGAGGCATTTCAGTTGAGTAACCCGGCCAGTTTTGTGGTTGTGGGTTGTGGATCAACTGAAATATTTTTTCTGCTGAATACTTACGTTTTGCAATTTCTACGAATGGCGGGCCAATTTGTCTTTTGGTTTGATTGTGACAGGCCAGGCAAGTATTTTTAGTTAATAAACCTTCAACTTCTTTAAAGGTAGGTGCTTTAGTTATAGCAGTAGGTTTAGCCGGAGTAGCTGTTCCTTTTGCTTCAGGTGCTTTTCCAGTTGTACCTTTTGGCACTGCCGTTTTCTTAGCAGGAACATTAACCGGTGTTGCTGAGTTTTTGGTACTTACTTCACTGGTAGAAAGTTTATTTCCATCAGGAATCTGGTTCAAAGTGTAATAAGCTACCGGATGAACTAAAGAATAAAAACCATCTTGCGATCTTAAACCATCTAATGTTAAGGTATGGATATAATATTGACGAAGGTTTTGTACAATAATCCTGGCTTTTAATCCATCTGCCGAAACTTTAACCCCAGAGATTTTTAATTTCTCGGTGTTTACGGGAGGTGAACCATATACAGGGTGATATTTGTAAATAAAGCTTTCTGCATCATATGAAGCTAAATCTTCAGCCGATTTACGATCAACAGGCATGGTAAATTCCACTTCAAAACCATCAGGCATTGCCCTAACGGCTTTCATTTCAAATGGGGTTTTATTGTTGTACACCAATCTTTCTAAACCTTCGTTGGCATCACCTGCCGATCCCCAACCACGGTTGGTTTCTCCAACAAACAACGACCCATCAGTTCCCCATTCTAACCTTAATACTCCTGAACGGAAACCTTTACGGAAAAGGAAAGCAGCGCCTTGTTCCTCACCTTTCACCGTCTCCATAAAAATCCTCGAAATAATACTCATTCCCTGATCGCCAACTAAAATCTGGCCAGCGAACGGGCCGAATGTGTTTGCAGGAATTTTAACAGGTTCTGCAGAAGAGATACCCAAAATACCATAAGGCAGCCAAACTGATGGCAAACGTAATTCAGGGAATACCTTCTTCATTTCGAATAAGGTTTTGAATGTTTCGTTTACCCTATTCTCTGGTTTAATGTATCTTCCTTGTTCGTTTTTGGTTCTACGTTCGTCTATTTGCGAGTAAAAGAAATCTGATTGCAGTTTAACCGGAGAGTTAGGTAGGTTGGTCCACCTTAAACTTGCTGGATGCCCCATAAAATCGCCTTTATTTACTTTCCACAAACCACCTGAACCTACCCAGTCGCCCTGATTTTCGGTATAATAAAACTGTCCATCAATACTACCAATACCTGCTGGCGAACGGAAACCCGCAGCATAAGGACTCATTTTACCATCTTCGGTAATGTTCATGGCCCAACCACGCATCGGCACACGGCTTTCTGCTCTCCACCATTCTTCATCGCCAAAGGCCACGTTTCCGGTAACCATAAAAGTACCATCGGGCATTAACTTCGGCCCAAAACTATATTCGTGGTAGTGCCCACTTAAAGGCCATGCATAAATGGTTTCGTACACATCGGCTTTGCCATCCTGGTCCTTATCAACCAATTTGGTTAACTCGCCGCGCTGCGCCACATATAATGCACCATTTTTATAGGCAATGCCCAAAATTTCGTGCAAACCAAAAGCAAATCTGCGCCAGTAAGGCTTGGCACTTGTAGGGTTTTCTACAATATATACTTCTCCTCTACGGGTAGAAATGCCTAAATCGCCATTTGGCAAAGTAATCAGACCCCCAACTTCTAGAATAGGGCCTTCGGGTACGCGTACTTTATTTATCCTGAAAAAATCTTCTTCTTTCGGTGTTTCCTGTGCAAAAACTGTAGTTAAGCTAAAACTTAATGCCAGTATTGCTAATTTTTTAAATGTATTTCTCATTGTTATTCCAATTAAAACAAAATGGTATAATTTAACTTAGTTCCAATAGCTACGATAACTTCTTTCTTGCCATCAACTTCTCTGATTACTGGTTTAGCAGCTCCTTCAGCAAGTTGGATATAGTAAGATTTATCATCAATTAGGTATAAACCTTTGGCTACTTCTTCGATATTAGAAGCGGTTGCCAATAGGAAATATAGATCTTTTGATGGTTTATCAACAGCAATCTCTCTCGTTAAACCTTGTCCATTTTCCATCACCTTAACAGCATCGGTAACATTTGTTCCATTAATGATGTACTTAAACTCCGGACGGTCTTGTTTATCCATCACATAACCTTTAGTTCTAAAACCAGTACCAGCAGTATCAGCAATCCATTTAGCTTGATCGTTCGCTAATTTTGCAATGGCCAAAACTGGCATTTTAGTGAAACGCGTAACACTGCCCAAAGCACGCGAGGTACCGTTTCCACGGCCATCCCACATTGGTGTAGCGTCGATAAAATCGCCATGCCATCCCTGTAATAATGTACCATTATCTAAGTCGTAGCTATAAGCAACTTTTTCGGGTCCGCCTACCGAAATAGCATGTACCGAACGTACTCTTGGTGCAACATCAACAAAACTTCTGATCATGTTGTTGCTTGCGGCTTCAATGTAAATTGGATCTGCCCCACCGTTTTGGTTGGGTTTTGGAATTTCTGATAGTTCGTTAATCTGGATATTTCTAAACGCTACTGAACCGTGATCGCCCTGTAAGCGTAAAGGTCCTTTCGCTTTCTCAGGTCCTGCAGCTCCTCTAGTTGCTCCAAATAACTCAACATTTTCGTGAATCAGTACACCATTTAGTTCTACACTGATGATTTTAGCATTTTGCGTTTTCTTTCCTGATGCATCAAATTTTGGTGCCTGGAAAATAATTTTAATGTGCTGCCATAAACCTGGTGCTTTACTTGCATTTTGACGGGGAGCAACACCTCCGAACCCTTTTTCGGCTTCGGGTTTACTATCGTCCCAACGTTGGTAAATACCACCATTATTTGATGAACTTGGGTTTTTAAGGCCCCATGCATCGTCTATCTGGATTTCGTAATTACCTTGAAGATAAATACCAGAATTTGTTCCTTTTGCAGTTAAATAATCTAATTCTACAGCTACGTCGCCATATTCGTTTACGGTATATAAATCAGAACCTGCTTTTTTTGCTGTAGATTGATTAATCAATATCCCATCACCTTTGGTTGTTTTTAAAACATTTTCGGCGTTTAGGTCGGCCACCACATTTTGGGCGAGTGACCATGAATTTGAAGGGTTTTTAAAGGCTGAAAGATCTTTGAGATCAATACGCTGGCCAAATGCCAACAGGGTTCCGCAAAGCCAGAAAATGGCTGTAAAACCCGTCTTTGAAATGTTCATATACTTGGTTTGTTAGTTTTAGCTTAATTTAGGACTAAAGATCTTCCTAAAAAATGAGGCTGTATCATAATTGTAAACTTAATCCGTCCTTCGACAGGCTCTCCGTAGGAGTCCTTTGGACAAGATGACAAATCTATATTTATGATACAGTCTCTATTATTTTTCTATTTTTCTGTTGATAATGAATAAGGGAAATCAGCTGGATTTGAACCTCTGGTTTTATTCGGCGTCGCTGTCATATTGAAATTTAACACCGCACCTTTTTGCAAGCCACTGTGGCTGATCCAGTTTTTAGAATATGGTTTACCATTCATCTGCAATGACTGAACATAACGGTTATTATCGCTATTGGCAGCTGCATTAATCACCACAGTTTTACCATTTTCTAAAGTAACAGTTACCTTTTTAAACAAAGGAGCACCCAAAACATACTGATCAACCGCAGGTGTTACCGGATAGAAGCCCATTGCCGAGAAAACGTACCAAGCAGAAGTTTGCCCGTTATCTTCGTCACCACAATATCCATCCGGAGTAGCTTTGTACATTCTGTTCATTGTTTCTCTTACCCAATATTGTGTTTTATAAGGCGCACCACCGTAATTATACAGATAAATCATATGCTGGATCGGTTGGTTACCATGTGCATATTGCCCCATGTTTGCAATCTGCATTTCGCGGATTTCATGAATTACACCGCCGTAAGCACTCTCATCGAATACAGGAGGCATCGAGAAAACTGAATCGAGTTTGGTTACAAATTTACTATGACCGCCCATTAGTTTGGCTAAACCGTCAACATCCTGGAAAACCGACCAGGTATAATGCCAGCTGTTGCCTTCGGTAAATGCACCGCCCCATTTAAATGGACTGAATGGGCTTTGGAAAGTTCCATCCTGATTTTTACCACGCATTAAACCAGAAGCAGGATCGAAAAGATTCTTATAGTTCATGGCTCTTTTCTTATAAATATCGATCTCAGATGCTGGTTTACCCAAAGCTCTTCCCAATTGATAAATGGTAAAGTCATCGTAAGAATACTCTAATGTTTTAGCGGCATTTTCATTCTTTTTCACATCGAAAGGTACATAGCCCAATTCGTTGTAATATTTAACACCATCGCGGCCAACAGCTTCCATAGGGCCCTCATTGTTTGCGCCATGTTTTAAAGCCTGCCATAACGTTTCTATGTCGTAACCACGCATGCCTTTAATATAAGCATCAGAAACTACCGAAGCAGAGTTGTTACCCACCATAATATTTGCATAACCCGGGCTGCTCCATTCTGGCAACCAGCCCCCTTCCTTATAATCGTTGATTAAGCCTTGTTGCATTTCCTTGTTGATTGAAGGATAAACCAGGTTTAAGAAAGGGTATAATGCCCTAAAAGTATCCCAGAAACCCGTTCCAGCGAACATATATCCTGGCAAAACCTGTCCGTTGTAAGGACTCCAGTGTACAATCTGGTTTTGTGCATCAATTTCGTATAATTTATTGGGGAAGAACAAGGTACGGTACATTGCCGAATAGAAAGTACGCGTTTGATCTATAGTACCACCTTCAACTGCAATTTTACTTAAGGTTTTGTTCCAGGTTGCTCTACCTTTTGCTTTCGTGGCATCGAAACCATCGTTAGCCAATTCTCTTTTTAGGTTTAAATCGGCCTGCTCAAAACTGATAAATGAAGAAGCCACCTTTGCAATTACCTGCTCGCCTTTTTGTGTTGCGAAACCAATAACGGCCCCGGCATGATCTACAGTTAATTCTAAATCTTTATCGTTAAGTTTTTTATCATCCCAGGTTTTAGCCAATTTGAAATCTTTGTTGAAATAGATTACAAAGTAATTTTTGAAATTTTTAGGCAGTGGCCCACGGGCATATTTAGTGGTATAACCAATAATTTTTCTTTCTGCCGGTATAATTTTAATATAAGAACCTTTATTCTGTGCATCTACTACCACATAAGCACTATCCGTTTTAGGGAAGGTAAATCTGAACTGGGCAGCACGCTCTGTTGGGGTAATTTCGGTGGTTACATCAGCATCTGCTAAATAAACACTGTAATAATATGGCTTAGAAACTTCTGCTTTATGGCTGAACCAGCTTGCGCGGTCATCATCTGTGAATCTTAATTTGCCAGTAACGGGCATAATTGAAAAAGCGCCGTAATCGTTCATCCAGGGTGAAGGCTGATGCGTTTGTTTAAAGCCACGGATTTTGTCGGCATCGTAAACATAAGCCCATCCATCGCCATTTTTACCGGTTTGCGGCGACCACATATTCATTCCCCATGGCAAACCAATTGCAGGGTAGGTATTTCCGTTAGATAATGATGGTTTGGATGCCGTTCCCATTAAAGGGTTTATCCAATCTACCGGATCTGTAATTTTGCCCATTGTTTGTGCGAAGCTGGTTGATGCCGCAACACTCAGTAAGGCGATAAATAATTTTTTCATTTGTTGTGTTTGTGTTTTTATATGCTTGTATTTATTTTAAACTTCCGAATTTTTAACATAATCTGCCCAAAGCGCATCTAAATCTTTACCCGTTAATTTTGTCCAGATATCTTTGGTATAAGTGTGGTCTCTTAAAGCTGCATCAACGGTTTTAATAATACCCGGCTTTACACTTTTCTCCATCCAGGCAAAAAAACCTGCAGTAATGCGGTAGCTGTTTTTATAACTATGTTCTGGTTTTAAAGCTGGTAATGACCATTTAGCACCGGCATTATCTACGCCAAATTTATAGCGTGCATAATCGGCAATACCTTCAGTTAACCAGCCAGGGCCAACGCTTCGGCCATAATCCTGCACAATGTGCATTACTTCGTGGGTTACTACATCAATATCTTCCGGGTGTTTCACCATCCAGATCGAGCTGAAGGTAACTTTACCATCAGCAGTTGCAGCCACACCTTTATAAGCCGTATCTACAAAAAATTTCACTTCTTTTATGGTCGACGGATTATACTCTTTGGCCAGTTTTGGGTAAACTTCGAAAAAAGTTTTGATTAACCGTTTCTTCAATTGAGGGTCTAATTCCTTAAAATTGCTCTCGAACGATAAGGTATAACTACTTTTTTTTGTGATTTCCTGTGCTTTTAAATGGGCTGAAAAGGCCGAAACAAACATTAGGAAGATTGAAAAAGTAAATATTTTTTTCATCTGATTATATTTTTATTGTGATGGATTTTTACTTTGGTTAGCTGTTTAGTTCTGCAAAATAAATATAATATGTAAAACGATTTAGTAAATGATCAAAAATTTTACTTTAGTGATGATTATTTTTACAAAACAGCGTGTCGTTATTTCGAGCGAAGTGCACCGGGGCCGAAAAATCTTTCTGGATGAATCTCTCCATTTCACTTCGTTTCATCCGATAGCTATCGGGTCGAGATGACGACCGCTCTATGCAGATAAATTTCTTATTTTTTACTGCTATAAGTAAGGCTTACTTTTTGAGGCGCTTTACTGTAATCTTCCCAAAGCTGGTCGACAGTTTTTCCAGTTAGGGCTGCCCAAGACTGTTCGTTGTATTGATGTGCCCTTAACTCTTGATCTATAGTAGCAATTAAGCCAGGTTTAACATTTTGCTCTAACCAAGCAAAAAATCTTGCGGTAATGCGATAACTATTTTTATAGCTCTGTTTTGCATTATACTCAGGCAAACTCCATTTCGAACCCACATTATCAACACCATACTTATAGCGCACATAATCGGCAATGCCTTCGGTTAGCCAAACCGGGCCAGCACTATAACCGTAGCCCTGCACAATATGCATGGTTTCGTGTGTTACCACATCAATATCGGTTGGATGAGCTTTCATGTAACCAGCGCTAAACAAAATTCTGTTTCCGCTTGCTTCTGCAACCGCTTTGTATGCTGTATCTACCACAAAAAGTACATCGTGTGTAGATTTATCATTAAATGTTTTAACTAAGGTTGGATAGATTTCGAAATAAGTAGCAATTAACTTTTTTCTTACCGTTGGATCTAAATTTGGATCTTTGCTGATAAATGTTAATTCGTAGCCTTTGTGTTTTTCTTTGCTATAAGAAACCCAGTTTTTTGAAAGTGCATTAAACAGTTCTTTTTCAATTTTAGATTGTGATTTACCTTTTACCCAATCGCTGTTAACCTTAATTTCTCCCGCTTTAGCTTGTATTGTTGGTGTTTCTTCCGTTACAAAATCTAACACTACATTTCTTTTGGTACGATATCCATCAGCCCGAGCAAATTTTGGGTAAACCTGAAAAAAAGCAGCCTTTAGTTTGGCATCTACCATAGCATTGGTTGCACTGTCTTTATCATTGATGGTAATTTTGTATTCTCTTTCTCTATTTTGCGCAAAGGCATTAGCACTTATAAAAGATATAAACGCGAATATTAATAACTTCTTAATCATGATCGTTTGTGTGAGTTTTGAAGTAGCAATGATTTTGCTAACCGCAGAATCATTGCTATTGGTTTATTGTATTGTAATTTAATAAGTAATGGCTGGAAAGTCTGTTTTGGCCTTGACCAGCATTGGTACCCAGTCTGCTCCTTTTTCGTCCTTTGGCCCAAAAGCCGTTAATGCAAGTGGTGCCAAATCTGCTTTCGCTGCACCACTCCAAAAGTGGATAAATTCGCCAAAATTCATCTTTCTGGTATATTGTTGATAGCTTTTACCTTGTACAATGAGTTGTTGCTTAGGAAATTGTTGAGACAGTAAGGTAAAGAAACCATTTAAAACCTTTGCCTTACCATAGTTATCATAAATTGGAAGAAACCAATTTTTGAACCATTGTGTTCCTGCCTTAGGATAACTGTCTGTAACAGTCATCATTTTATTGTACCAACGTTGTGCATCGGTGGTTCTATTTAAGCCTAAATACACATCGTATTGATAAATCTCCATCCACTTACTATCATGCCAGATATCGAAAGCCGGCGATTCTTTTACACCTTTTGATGCACCTTCTACAATGTGGCCGATTTCGTGGGTAGACAAATCTATATCATTATCAATGCCGGTAGTCCAGGCATCAAGACTGCCGGCACCGCAATCGGTTACATTTCTATAATCATGCCCTGCATCCAGATAAGTACCCGGATGACCTCCGCTATATTTACCTGCATGATAAATTACAAATAAGCGGCTATCATCTCCGAATTTTCCATAAGCTTTTTTGGTATAGTTCCAGGCTTCGGCCATGTATGTTTTTGGCCAGGCGATAGTTGGTTTAACATCGCCATCGTAATAAACCACTACACTGGTATCATAATAAACCCGGTTAAGCAATTGAACATGCTCAAACCAATGCTCCTTCCATGTTTTTGGTGGTGCATCAGGCGGATCTACACTTTCTACCAAGGGCGGCGCTGGCTTTACGGTTTCTACTGGTGCTTTTTTACTGTTGCAAGCTAACACAGCAAATAGTACAATTGCCGATAACGGTAAAATATTTTTCATAGCCCTAGTATTAATTGTTTAAAAAAAGCACCGAGTGAAACACCCGGTGCTATGCATTTTACCAGCCTGTATTTTGTACAATTACAGGAACTTTTTGAATTTCGCCATTTGGTATCGGCCACAAATAGTGTTTCTTTTGGAAAACCCTGTTTTCTACAACCACAGGCGTAAAAAATGCCGGTGCGTTTTGAGCGATATTTAAACCTCTGATTTGCGTATCAGTTGTTTCGGCAATTTTCCACTCTCTGGTGTAAAAATAACGGTCTAACTCGAAAGCAAGTTCAACGCGTCTTTCTCTGCGGATGGCTTCTCTCATGTTTGCAGGAACGGCAATTGCACCAGCACCACTGCCATAAGGGGCAATACCAGCTCTGGTACGAATTCTATTCAGGTAAATCAAAATATCAGGATCTGATGGATTTGTTTCCTGTAAAGCTTCGATATAATCCAGATAGATTTCGGCTAACCTGATTACAGTAAAAATTGGTCTTCCTGTTGTCCAACCTGCAACGGTTAAGTGTTTTCTTGAAGTATAACCCGTTTTGGTATAATCGTTATTCGCAATTGCGCCTTTACCTGCATTACCACTATTGGTGAAATCGGTAATGATATTTGATTGCGGATTAATCCATTTACGACCGCTGTAAGTAATGCTCGAGTAAAAACGAGGCTCACGGTTTACAAACATATTGCTTATCGTTCTTGGTGTATTTTGATCATTAGGATCTGGTGCTTGATAACTAGAGGTTCCATTGGCAGTGTAAGTTGGGTCACTTTCTATAGGTAGGCCATTCGCGGTAAAAAATGCATCAACCAACTGTTGAGATGGTGATAAAAAAGAACCGCCTTTATCTCCTCCGGAAGCACCATTGTGATTGGGTGCCAAAGAATATTGATAAAATGTTACGTCGCCACCTCTACCGAAGATGATTTCAGAATTCCAACCGTTTAAAAACACATCTCTTGTAGCGATAAAAGCCCTGTTGAATGCCGTGTTTGGTAAGCCAGATGGCGTTGCTGAAACGTTATAAAGCGCATAGCTAGAATAATTTGGGTTATCTAAAAATGCTTTTGCAGCAGTGGCTAATCTAGTCCATTTTGCAGCGCTATATGTTTGGTTAATTAATTGTTTTCCATCTGCATTTCTCAAACCAGCGTAATCAGCATTCCCATTAAATAATGGGCGGGCAGCAGTTAACAATGTTTTAATTTTGTATGCATCTGCAACTGATGCCGTGATGTGACCAAAATCTTCGTTTGCCTGTGGCGTAGCTGGAAGACCAGCAGCCGCAGCAGTAAGCTCACTTACTACATAATCAACACATTCATCCATCGAGTTACGAGGTTTACTGATTGCCTCAAGCGGTGCATCAGACTGAATTGGATCATTACCCAATAAAACTACCGGACCATATTGTCTGATTAAATGATAGTAATAAATTGCTCTTAAAGCTCTTGCTTCGTTAAAGTAACGGTTAACAATATCTATACCGCCAATATTACAATCTGTACATCTGGTAACGTTTGCCATAAAAGTACTGGCTGCCTGAATACCGCGGTAATAGTTTTGCCAGTGATAATTTACCTGTCCGCTGGTTGCATCCCAGGCACCTGTGTTTACGTTTTCGGTAAAGTTTGGCAATGTGTAATCTGCCTCATCAGAAGCGGCAGTCCATGGACCAATATTACCTGCTGCACTTGCCGAACGATCTTGATTTTGTTCTGGCAAAGTAGAATAAACATTGGCTAAAGCCTGATCTACAGTGTTCTTCCTTTGGTATAGTTGCTCAAAGGTTAACCTGTCGTCAGGTACTTGATTCAAAAATTTCTTACAGCCATAATTGCCTGCTAGCAGCAATGCACCAACTGTATATATAAGTGTTTTTTTCATTCTTTTAATTTTAGAAATTAGCTGTTAGACCTAAAGAATAGTTAGAGGTTAAAGGGTAACGGGTACCATTATTTGTGTTAAGCTCAGGATCCCAAAGTTTAAATTTGCTAATGGTAAATACGTTGTAACCCATTCCATAAATTCTGAGACGTTTGATACCTAATTTTTTGATACCGTCTTTTAAAGTATATCCAAAATCAGCATTTTTCAGTCTTAAGAAACTGATGTCGCGAAGCCACCAGGTACTTGCCTGATAGTTGTTATTGTTTGTTCCACCATAAGATAAACGCGGATAAACTGCATCCTGGCGTGGGTTGGTTGGTGTCCAACGGTCTGCAGCAACGGCTAACATGTTGCCCAAACCGCCAGAGTTTGCGAATGATGGAATACCTAAAATGATATCTGCATTATCCTGCCCCTGGAAGAATAATCCAAAATCGAAATTTTTATAGGTTAATGAGAAGCCGAAACCATAAGTTGTGCTAGGAAGATCTCCCCTACCAATGATTGTTCTATCGAAAGAGTCAATTTTTCCGTCACCATTTAAATCCTTGTATTTGATGTCACCTGGCATTAAAGTACCAAATTGAGTAGCACTTGCATTAATCTCTGCCTGGCTATCAAATAATTTTTCAGCAATATAACCTACACGAGTGGAAGCCAAAACGTTAAATCCACGCTGTTCCATCCAAGGGTAAGCCTGTGGAGCCTGATCGTTTTCGATTACTTTATCTTTGTTGAAAGTAACGTTCGCTCTCAAATTAAGCGACCAATCTTTACCCAATTGAGCATCATATTGAATGGTTCCATCGATACCTTTATTTTCTACGATACCCAAGTTACCAATTGGCGTGTTAGCCAAGCCAATATAATTTGGCACTGTTCCTCTGGAAATGAACTGATTTTTTCTACGTTCCTGAAAGAAATCGACGATTAATGATAAGTTATTGTTGAATGTTTTCAGCTCGAAACCTAAATCCTGTTTACGTGTTTCTGCCCAGGTTACATCTACACCATAAGCAGTTACACCTAAACCACCTGGAGAAATGTTTCCATTTTGACCGAAAGTGTAACCACTTGCACTACCTACTTTGGTCAAATAATAGAACCGCTCACTTTCGTTCTGTACGTAGTTCCCGCCACTACCACCACTACCTACAATACCATCAGAATAGCGGAATTTAACCATTTGAATGGCATTTTTTAATGGCTCAAAGAATTTTTCGTTTGACAATAGCCACCCCACACCAAATGCCGGGAAAAACCCGTAACGTTTATCTGGTGCAAAGTTTTCAGAACCATTATAACCTACGTTTGCCTCGAAGAAATACTTATCATCATAGGCGTAAGTTGCACGACTGGCAATACCTTGTAAACGATAAGGTAGAGAAAGCGTTAAGTTACCAGCGAATGGCGTAGTATTATCGTTTTGATTATACAACAATAAACCCGTTACGGCATGTTTACCAAAGGTACGGTTGTAATTAATAGCAGCTTCTAAGTATATTTTTTTATCACCACCATTACTAATACCATAGTTTAAGAATTCCTGACCTTGAAGGATTAACCCGTATTTGTAACCCGAAGCTGGGTTTCCAGGTACGATATATGGATCGCTTGGGTTAATTCTATACAAACTTTCTCTTCTTGTTCTGTTCACCGAACTATTGGTGTTCACATCAAAAGAGAACATGGTTGTGGCTGATAAGCCCGGCGTAATTTCTTTCAAATCCTGGGTTAAACGAATGTTAGAATAAAGCTGGGTGCTGTATCCTACTCTGTATCCATTTCTGGTTACATCACCATAAGGGTTACGTTGATCGGCCTGCGGGCTGATACCTGGCAAACTTCCGTTCGGATATAAAACCGGGAAAGAAGTTGGGTTGATTAAAAAAGCCTGGTTAAAAATATCTTGAGCCAATAAGTTACTTGGATAACTGGTTTGCGCTAAAATACCCTTAATACCTAAATCCAACTTGGTGGTCCCGGTAATATCCCAGTTTAAATTGGCACTTACATTATAGCGTTCAAAATTCTGTTTAGCGGCATCATTTACAGCTTCATCTGTTTTGAATAAACCATTTTCGCCATAATAACCTAGTGAAACATAGTATTTTGCATTACTTACACCACCCGATAAATTGGCGGTAACGGATCTGTTTCTACCAAAATCCCTATAAATAGCACCAAACCAATCTACATTTGGATAAAGGATTGGATCTGTACCCGCTTGTGTTTTTTGAATGGCATCGATAGAATAAGCTGGTGTAAAAGCTCCTGCAGCGCCACCTCTTAAATAATCAGAATATTTAGCTTCGTTGGCTAAGTTCATATAATCTACCCCATCAATTAAATCAGGCTTTTTAGTGAAGCGGCTAATACCTTCATAATATTCAACATTGATACGAGGGGCGCCGATTTTACCTTGTTTGGTATTGATTAAGATTACGCCGTTTGCACCACGAATACCGTATACAGCGGTTGCAGCAGCATCTTTTAAAACGGTGAAGTTTTCTACATCGTAAACACTGATATCGTTCAGGTTACGGTTTGGAACACCATCAATAATTACCAACGGACCTCTATCATTCGCAGTTAACGATGATACCCCACGAATAAAAATATCAGATCCAGTAGCACCTGGCTCACCATTTCTCGATACGTTTACCACACCTGGTATACGACCGGCCAATAACTGACTCATACTAGATACTGGTTGTCTTAACTCTGAAGCTTTGACTGAAGATTGCGCACCAACCAAACTTTCTTTTTTCTGCGTACCGAAACCCACAATTGCCACCTCTTGCAAATTAGCACCTGTGGTTTCTTTTAAACGAATATCGAGTACCGTTTGGGTACCTACTGTAATTTCCTGGGTATCGTAACCCACGTAAGTAATAATAAGGACGGTATTTTGATCAGGAACCGTAATGGTAAAAGCTCCATTTACATCAGCAGCTGCACTGATAGAGCTGCCTTTCACTTTAACACCTGCCCCTGGCAACGGTGCACCTGTTTCATCTTTAATGATACCGCGTATCACAATATCGGCTTTAGCTTGATTAACTGAAACCGAACTGCTTATATTAATCGCTGAAGCATTAGCTGTTGCATAAAAACTGCTGCTTAAAGCTAAAGTAAAAGCGATAGCCTTAAAAGCACAATCTTTAAGCCTGAGCCTGCTCCCAGTTAAATTTGTATTTTTTTTCATCATAAAATTAGTTTGTTGTTAACAGAAATACTGTTGGGTCTATTGATCAGTTGAAATAAATTTTATTGCCTACCGATTAATCCGGCAGAATAAATCTTAGTATGCTTATTTACAGCACAGTTTAACTGCAAATTACTGTTGCTCCTCAGGCACTTCAATTACGCGCCACTCAGATAACTGGAACAAAGAGCCGTTATTATTTGCCGTGATACTAAGTCTGTAATATTTATACAGGACTTTGTTTTTGAAATTGTAGGTTTTAGTCATGTTACGGCCTGAAAATGTTTCACCTGTTCTCGTATCAAGATCTTCCCAGCTGCTACCATCTGTAGAACCGCTTAATTTCCAGTTTTTAGGATCCCTATCAGGAGCATCGCCACCTGATGTTAAAGTATAAGAGGCCACTTGTTGAGGTGAAGGGAAAGTTAACTGGAGATAAAGGCTCGACTGATAAGGATTGATCAGGAATTTCGAGTTAATATCATTATCCACTACTTTTAAAGATCCTTCTCCGGCAGAAGCCCCACCAGAGTTCTCTACGTTAACAGAAAGTGCGGCTTTTGCCGTTACATCAACTTTGGCTTTCCAGGTAAAAAGATCCACTGCAGGATATTCTTCTTTACCGCATCCAAAAAGTAAAGCCAGAGCAATACAGAGTCCGAAAGTGCTCCTGGTCATTTTTAAAAGATTCATAATTGATTAATTTATAGTTTGTTGGTTATTAAAATGTGCAATAGTTAATCGCAGATCAATGAATGATCAGGAATTTTAATTGATTTTTCAAGAATGTCTGATAGTTCTGAAGCCTTCTTCCGATACCGCACATATTCTATAATAAAAACCGTATTGAGACATAACCCTGCCTTAATACTAGTTACTTTAATCAAAATATCACGTAGCCTGCGGCGATACCAAAGCTGATTCAGTATTTTATTTATAAATGATTATTTAGTTTGTTTTGGTTTTTCCGTTGAAGATAGATCGGGGATAATTATCATGTAAATTTTACTTCATTTAGCTCCTCCTTGTATTTCTGTATAAGTAGTTAGTTGGTTATTAGTTAAACTAAAACGTTTTAGTAAGCTTTGATAAAAAAAAGCCTTGATTTTCATCAACACTTTACTACCTATCAAATGATTGTAATCGCTAAAACACTAATACTAAAACGTTTTATTAAACAATAATAAGCATATTATTAATAAATCAAGAATTATTTTATTTTTTTATCTGAATTAATCTCTGAAAATTAGATTAATAGCCTAAACAGATTAAATAACAATAAAATATCTTACGAAAAGTGGTACTTTTTTTAAGAAAAAGAAAAAGTGAAGACTTACCGCAGAATTACTTGATGAAAATTGCAATTCTGCGGCTGTTATTAGAATAAGCTTAAAATATTGAAAGATATTCTGGCAATGCGCTAGGTTAAGCTCAAATCGCAGCAACTTGCAGCACCAATTAACGCTGCATGTTCCTTAAGTTCAGATATTTTTATTTCCGTGTCGATGCCATTACCTTTTAATGTTGCGATCAACTCAGGTGCAAAAGCACTAAAAGACTGTGCAATATTACCTCCAACGATCACAGTATCAATTTTATGCTGTTTAATAACCGGGATTAAAAACTGAGCCAGGTTATAGCCGAATTCCATAAAAACCATGGTTGCATAATGATCGGTTTCTACAATTTCTACCAGCTCTTTAACCCCTGCAACAGCTTTTCCACTAAGTTGATTAAAACGTTTTACGAACCAGCGCGTAGATAAGTAATCTTCAGCAATTCCATCTAAAAATTCGGAGTTCCAAAGGTCAGCATCAAAAGCTTTATCATTGAGACAAAGCGATGAGCCGAGGCCCGTACCAAGCGTTAAGCCCAACACACTTGCATTTCCTTTGGCAGCGCCGGCAAAAACCTCACCTTGTAAAAAACCTGCTGCATCGTTTATAAAGTGAATATGCTCTGCAGGGATATCCAACCTTTCAGACAGTTCTTCTTTCACATTGATCTGGTAAAGTGATTTAAACTTATCCTGGTCTTTGATTAATGAAATGCCCTCACTATAATTAAAAGGACCTGGCATGGCAATTCCAACATTTCGGGCGCCGTTTTTAATATTTTTAAAAGCCTTATTGATGATATCGCACCATGCCGACAAAATCACTTCTTTACTCTCCTGTGAATTCACAGGGCTACGTTTGATAGAATCCTTCACCAAAGTTCTTGTTTCTAAATCCACCAATGCGGCCGTAATATGCGAGCCGCCAATATCTACACCTAATGCAACAGGCTTTTCCATTCTATATATTTCTGTTATCTATTCTTTAATCTGAATTAATCGCCAAAAGTAGCAATTCAATTTTTATTTACTGATTGAAAATGGCTTATCTTCTTCTGATAACCCCCTATTTAACGAAGGTTTAACATTCATCTCTAATTTTAACACTCCTCCTTTTAACAAATCGCTATGATTTATAAAATTTTTGGTATAATTTTTACCATTTAAGCTTGCCGATTTTATATAAACATTGGCAGCATTGTTGGCAGGTGCTTCAATGACGAATTTTTTGCCATTTTCTAAATTAATAGTCGTTTTTTTAAACATTGGGCTTCCTAAAACGTACTCCCCTGTACCTGGTGTTACGCTGTAAAATCCTAGTGCGCTTAAAACATACCACGATGAGGTTTGCCCCTGGTCTTCGTCTCCGGGATAACCATTTTCTGTGGCATTGTACAGTTTATGCATCACTTCACGGGCATAAAACTGGGTTTTCCACGGTTGATTAGCATAATTATATAAATAAACCATATGCTGTATGGGCTGGTTTCCATGCGCATATTGGCCCATGTTGGCCATTACCATTTCGGTCATTTCATGGATCATGCCACCGTACGAACCTACATTTACTTTATTGGGCTCGCTAAAAACAGAATCTAATTTTGCGATGAAATTGCTGTTACCCCCCATCAGATTAATTAAACCTTTGATATCCTGAAAAACCGACCATTGCCAATGCCATGCATTTCCTTCAGTAAATGGGCCTCCCCACTCAGTTGGGTCGAAATTTGGCGACCATTTCCCCTCTGCGTTTCTCCCCCTCATAAAACGGGTAGAAGGATCATAAACATTTTTATAATTGTACATGGGTTTTTCAAAAACCTTCATGTAAGACTTATCTCCTATCATTTCTGCCAAATGGTAAGCGCAATAGTCGTCGTAGGCATACTCTAGTGTTTTGGCTGTAGCTTCTCTGTATTTTGGATAAGGCACATAACCCAATTGATTATACTCGGTTACGCCATCCCTGCCATTTGCCGGACCCCAGGGCCCCTTATTCATTGCTTCGTGATAATAAGCATCCAGCGCCTTTTTTGGATCAAACGTTCTGATTCCTTTTGCCCAGGCATCGGTTAATAAAGAAATGGCGTGGTTCCCAATCATGCTTCCGGCTTCGCTAGGGAAAGACCACGATGGCAACCAACCACATTGCTCATAGGCATCGAGCATGGCCTGCATATAACGACCGTGCATTTCTGGCTGCACCAGTGTGTTTAGCGGAAATTGCGCACGGAAGGTATCCCAGAAACCCGTATCGGTAAACATATACCCATCGTGTACTTTACCATCATACGGACTAAAATAATATGGTTTTCCGGCTTCATTTATTTCATAAAACTTTCTGGAGAACAGGCTTGCCCTAAAAAAGCAAGAATAAAAAGTTTCCATGTCTGCTTTAGATCCGCCTTCTACTTCTATCTTACCAAGCGATTTATTCCATACCGCAGCAGCATGGGCTTTGGTATCTTCTAAAGTCTTATCATTGCCCAGTTCTCTTTTTAAATTCAGTTCGGCCTGTTGTAAACTGATATAAGATGAGGCGGTTTTCACCTGTACCTTTGTACCCGATTCAAACTGTACAAATGCGCCTTTTCCCAATCCTTCAGCAGAAATAGAATCCTTTGAAATGGTATTACGTTTGTTTTCCCAGGTGCCGTAAGATTTAATCGGTTGATCGAACTGGATTACGAAATAACTTTTCCAGCCTCTTTTAAAGCCTTCGCCATTGTTTACCCAGCCCGTTATTTTATTTTCTTTAGGATAGATCTGAACGCCGCTTAACCTGTTGTATCCGTCTAAAATTAAAAAGCTTCTTTTGCCTTTTGGATAGCTGAACCTGAGGTGTGCACCACGCTCTGATGGTGAAATTTCGGTTGTGATATCGTTTTCGAAAGTTACTTTATAATAGTTTGGTTTAGCAATCTCATCCTGATGACTAAACTTGGTTTCGCGTTTATCTTCATTTACAATCAGCTCATCAACCATTGGCATTAAAGAAAATACAGCATAATCTCTCGTCCACGAACTACATTGGTGTGCTTGCTGAAAGCCTCTGATTTTATCTTTAAAGTATTGATATTTCCAGCCATCACCATTTCTACCCGTTTGGGGTGTCCAGGTATGCATACCAAATGGCAGTGCCGTTGTTGGATAGGTATTACCTCTGGTGAGTTCGTGCTTAGAATTCGTGCCCTGAAGTGTGTTAACGTAGTGAACCCAATCTCTCTGCTGCGCCAATAAACCTTTGGCAGCAAGGCAGCATAAAATGGATGCGATTAATTTAAATTTCATTTGTTTGTGTGTTTATTCTTTCCAGCCGATATAACCAAAACCAGGCTGTGTATTTAAAAAACCAGCATTTGTGAGCGCAGTTATAGGCTTGCAGCGCTGATTATATGATTATTTAATATTCCATTTATCGGCCAACATCTTGATGAAATAACCGCCAACAACACTTCTCGCCTGAAAGCCTGTCATTTTTCCATTGGTAGTTTCGTGCCAGTCGCTTAATGGCACCTTACTCTCCGTTTCGGTTGCAAAACGATATATCGGACTTACAAATTTTTGAAAATCGACTTCGTTATCAGCCAAAGTAGCCGTCCACATAATCCAGTCAGATTTGGTGTAAGTTCTACGGCTATCCAATGGTAATCCGAATTCTTTTTGTTTGGTTAAATAAAAGTTAATCTCCTTTTGGTACACTTCTTTAGGAAAAAGATCAAGTTTTAAAAGTTTGTCCCAAACGAGGTTGTATTTCTGGCTCCAGGTATTTTTATCATTAAAAGTTAACGCATAATGATCGCCATCATCGGCAAGTTTCATCCAGTTCTGGGTCATTTGTAATGCAGCTGTTCTATATTTTGTAGCTACATCGGCCATGCCTAATAATTGCGCCATTTGCGCATAAGCGCCTAAAGCTACAATGGCTTTTACCGATAAATTCGAATTTCTGGCCAAATGCCCCGCAAAATCATCGGTGCATAATTGATTGGCCGGATCGAAACCTTCTCTTAGCAGATAGTTTGCCCATACAGACATTACCTCCCAATGTTTCTCCGCATACTTAGCATTTCCTTCAGCCTTGGTGATGGCAGCAGTTAAGATGATCATATTTCCAGCTTCTTCTACTGGCATATCTTCACCATAAGTTTGGCCGTTGGCTAAGGGATAAGTACCTAAATCGTGTGCGGCAAAAGGTTTCTTCCATTTTCCACTTTCTGAATAATAGAAAATACCATTAAGCATTCCTTTTAACAATTCGGGATTATACACCAAAAATTGAGGTGCTGATGGATATGTTACATCTACAGTATTGATTGATCCATTACTAAAATTTTCTTTCGACAGGAATAGGATATCGCCATTTGGTGCATACACAATTTTATGCGCTGCAATAGCCTGCCTGTAAGCTAATTTACATAGCTCTGCATACTCTTTTCCACCGGCATTTTCTGCATCGGCGTATAATTTAGCATCAAAAGTGGCGCATTTGGTTTTTAACGAAGGGTATTGAGCATTGGCCTCGGCCAGCTGATCTTCGAATTGCTGTGAACCTGATTGTCGCCAAACGGGTTGCAGCTTTTCGCCAAAGTATTCAACCGATTTAAGGTCATCATAACCCAACATCATATATTTATCTACCGGGGTTGAAGAAACCGAACCGAAAGGAATAATACTGCTGAGGTTTAGGCCTTTTGAATTTAAAACCTGTGTTTGCATGGGATATTTAGATTCGACGAAACTTTTTAAGCTTTCGTTCTGCGTGTCTATAAATTGAGTGGCATTAAACCTGGCGGGAACAGCCACATATAAATAGCCCCAATCGATACGCAGATCATCTCCCCGTTTCTTTAACACCGGCTGTTCTACGGTCCCTGTTTTTAAGATAGAGAGATTGTTCTTCGAACTCTTCCAGGCCGATATACTTTGGTTTGGTGTATTTACGGCCAGGTTTGATGATGCACCGAAGAAAATATCAACATTATGTGGCTTGCCATCAGTAGATTTTACGGCATAATTGATATAACTGATTGGCCTTGCGGTTAATTTAATATCGTTAAGCAATAATGGAGAGGTAAAAGCTACCTGTAATTCTACATGGCCACAGCTAAAAGTATATTTGGTAGTAGTGGCCTGAACGGATGCATTGGTTTGAGTAGCGGGAGCAATTTTTACATTGTCGGCTTCTTCTTCTACAAGTCCGGCATCTAAATGCCTGCCACCGGCTGTATTTTTACAATGGATGGCCAATACATTTTTTCCTGTTTTTAAGATACCGCCTTCAATTGGCACATAAATATAATCAGAAACCCATCCATTCTTTTTGTAAATTATTTTACCGTTTAAATAAACAACTACATTATCATCGTGATTGAGTTTTAGGTATTTTTTTGTAGCCGATACATTGTCTATATCGAAGGTTCTTCTAAAGTAAAGATCGTCGCTATTCCATTTTGTTTTGGCAGAGTTATCATCCCCAAAAGGAGCTTCGGCTTTTTTCCAGGCATTATCGTTGTAATTGTTATTTTCCCAACCTGCTTCAGGTTTATCGAAGCTGTAACTAGCCTGATATTTTAATGCATCAGCAGCTGGGAGTATTTCTTTAAAGGTTTTACTTTCTTCGCCTAAAAACCGATAAAACTTACCGTCTACTTTAATAACACCCAGCAAAGATTGCTCCTTCCCTGTCCAATGTTTAGTTACCGATTGGTTAAGCCCATCGCCGAAAGACCAAATACTGAAATATGCATCATGTGTAATTAACGGATAAGCGGGTGCTTTATCTTGTGCTTTAGCAATTAAATTAAAAAGAAGACAAAGTGCTACTAAGGAAAATTTTCTCATAATCAATATTTGGTTAATTGCAGTTAATAAAACGTTTTACCAATTTATTTACTAAAAATCTCATGTGAGGCAGTTAAATAAGCTGCGAAAGATAATGCTGTTTAAATTGTGTTTTTTGGTTGTAAAAGACTGAATAAAGTAAAACGTTTTACTAGTATCAATATTAGAGAAATAAAAATCATATTAAAATAGCCAAACGTAACATTTAAGTTACCGATTTTTAATTCCTGATAATTAATTTAGCCGGAATAATGATCTCTTGGTTCTCCGGTTTAGTTTTGGTCGACAGCTGTTTAAGAATTAGCTTAATTACATTTTCTGCAATTTCTTCGAGTGGTTGCTGAACTGTTGAAATACCGGGTGTATGCAGTTCAAAAGCTTCATGATCATCGTATGCAATAACAGCAAAGTCGTCGCCTATTTTCTTATTGATCTTTTTCAACACTTTTAAGCCGCTAATTGCCAAATAATTGGTTGCAAATAATACTGCATCAATTTTTTTATTTTCTAAGAGTTCCTGAATCTGAGCAATGGTTTCGCGCTCTTCCTGATTAAAATGGATCTTTAAAACCAGGTTGTCATCATACTTGATTCCATTATCTTCTAATGCCTTTTTATAACCATCATAACGTTCTATTATCTGCTCTACATTGATATCAGTAGTAACCAGGGCGATATTTTTTTTACCTTGATCTATAAAATACTGTATTGATTGGTATGAAGCATTAAAATGATCCGCTCCGACGTAACTGGTATTAATTTCAGGCAAATTTCTATCGAACAGGATTACCGGGTTTCCATCATCAAGAAGCATCTGAATATCTTCTTCTATTCCTTTTATTGGCGAGATGATATAGGCATCAACTTTTCGCGATTTGAACATGTTGATCAGTTCCTTCGCTTTATCGATACTGTTTTCTGTACTGGAATAAATAATTTTATATCCTCTTTTATAGGCTTTATCTTCGATTAACCTTGCAATCCGGGAGAAGAATGAATTGGAAATATCTTCGATAATCAGGCCGATGATATTGGAATTACCGGTTCTTAAACTTCTTGCAATCTGATTGGGTTTATAACCACTTTCTTCGATAATTTTTTCTACTTTCTCTATTACTGCTTCGCTTATCGATTTCTCTTTTGCTTTACCGTTAATAATGAATGAAACTGTGGTAATGGATACATTTGCTTTTACGGCTATGTCTTTGATAGAAAGCGATTTCATTTGGTTGGATTTCTTTTGAGTTAATCAATTCAAAGCTAAATAAAAATTGCAGCTTTTAAATTTTTGCATGTTATAAAAACGCAATTTAACATTTTTTATGTTAATCGTTTTAGAAAGGCTTGTTAAAGGACAGCACAGCATAAATAATAAAGCTTAAATAACAAAAGGCGCTATTTAAAGCGCCTTTTGTATCAAAATTAATATCCTGGGTTTTGGGTCAGCTTAGGATTAAGGTCCCTTTGCCGCTGAGGAATTGGGTATAATGCTTTAGTTGCTGATGAGGCTGTGTGATCCCACCAGGTTCCAGTTGTAAATTTACCGAAACGGATTAAATCATCTCTCCTGAAACCTTCGAAAATAAATTCTCTGCCCCGTTCTGCCAAAAGCTCATTTAAAGTTAAAGTAGCAGTTGTATAAGCTTTAGCATCGCGTATAGCAGGGGCATAAGCCCGTTTTTTAGTCGTATTAATCAAGGCTACCGCTTCTGCCGAAGCTGCGCCACCGCTTTTACGCATTAATGCTTCTGCTTTGGCAAAGTAAATCCATGTTAAACGGTAAACATTCCAGTCTGTATTGTTATAATTATCAGGATCAGGCTTCACAGCAGTTGTATCTTTGCCGTTGATCACAAAACCTGCAACTGAATTACCAAGTTTATATTTATTGAAACGGACACCGCTGTTTTCCTCTCCTTCACTCATGTTGGAAACAGTAGAGCCTGATTTATTTTTCCGGATATTATCCACAAAAACCAATGGCAGACCCTGATATTCTACCGTGCCTAATACGGCTCTTGTTTTAAAGTTGGTATCGGCAAATTTGTATTGCGGGCCAATGAGCAACCATTCTTTTTTACGCCGGTCGTCAGCTTCATAAGTGTCATAAACTCCGGGAACAAGTACAATACCGTCATTGCCATTTCTACCACCTCCATAAATTTCTTTTTGGGCAAAATGATAAAATTCGCCTGTCCAGGATGGTTCGAATTTAGCCCTTGTGTAATCGTAAGCGATTGAAAATATGACCTCTTTAGATAAATCGTTTGTATTTTTAAACTGGTCGGTTATTGTAGTATCCAATTGCATTGTTCCGTTTTGCCCACCTGCCTCATTGTTGATCAATTTATCAGCAGCAGCTATACAATCATCCCAGCGTGCTGTACCTGACCATACTTCGGCATTTAAATAAAGTTCTACAAGCATGGCATAGCCACTCGCCTGACTCATTCTGCCTAACATTGCCCTTGATAATTTCGGCACGTTATTAATATTGTCTTTAATTTCTTTCTCAACAAAATCAAATACTTGCTTTCTGCTCGAGGTAGTTGGGTAAACCGGATTTGCAGGATCGGCAGGTTCTGTTACAATGGGCACCCCGCCAAATAAATCCATCAGTTTCAGGTAATGAAAAGCACGTAATAATTTTAATTCGGAAATAAATTCATCTTTTTCCTTTTGGGTAATTCCCATTGTAGAAATGTCGCGTTTGCTGATATTTGCTATAGGATCGTTGCAATATCCTATACCGCCATAAATGAGCGACCATGCATTATTTAAACCTGCTTCATCCACTGTCCAGCTATGATAATGCAATCGCTTCCATTTTCCGCTATCTTCGCCATGCGGACCTTTTGTTGGCCAGGCGAGCTGGTCTGCAGATAATTCTGCAGGTCTCCACCAGCCATCTTGCCCCGACGGCGTTACCCAGGCATTTGCGTGCGTATATGGGCGTAAAACAGCCGATAATACTTCGTTTTTATTGGTATAAAATTTATCAGAAGGAATCTGATCGTATGCATTCTCATCTAACTTGGTACAGGCACTTACTATGCCAACCAATAAAATTAATGCTGTATGTAATATTGTTTTATTTTTCATTATTATATAATTAAAAGCCCACATTAACACCAAATAAGAATGATCTGGTACTTGGGTAAGCACCACGATTATCGATACCTGGCCCCAAACCTGTATCTTGAATAAAGTCAGGATCGTTACCTGAATATCCGGTTATTGTAGCCAAATTCTGCCCGGTTGCATATACGCGGATGTTACGTACCATTTTGGTTTTAAGTTTGAAATTATAACCGATGGTTACCTCGTCAATTTTAACATTGGTTCCATTTTCCAAATAGTAGTCAGAATACATATAGGTATCGTTAATCTGGCTATACTTTCCGAATGCTTCTTTTAAATAATTAATTCCTGAAATAGATGGGTTACCATAAGAAAGCGCTGTGGTATTTAAGATCTGATAATCGAATTTACCGCGCAAGAATATCCTGAAATCAAAATTCTTGTAGGTAAAGTTTGCGGTGTACGAGGCATAATATTTCGGAATAGCATTTCCGATTGGGGCAAGGTCTGTTAAGTTTTTATCTTTTGAATAATTGATCTGGTCGTTACGTACGGCCTGCCCATTGCGGTTATAGAACAACCATTTTCCATCTGCATCAAAGCCTGCAAAACGTTTACCATAGAAAATACCGACATCTTCCCCTTCGTAAGTGGTAATGGCATCACCAAGATCTCCGGCTCCACCAATGCCACCAAAAGTTTTATATTTAACTGTATAAATATCGTTAGAGTATGAATCTAGTGTATTTTTGATGGTGCTTCCTGTAAAGTCCATACTAAAAGTAAAGTCTTTGGTTTTGATTGCCTGGTATGATAAGGCAAGTTCTATACCTTTTGATGAAATCTGTCCTACATTGGCAAAAATGCTCGATTGCACGTAAGGTGGCTGAGGTGTGGTGTAGGTATCTAACAAATCTTTGGTTGTACGTTTAAATACATCTAAAGCACCAGTTAGCTTGTTATTGAATAAAGTAAAGTCAGTTCCAATATTTAACTCGCGTTTGCTCTCCCACTTAAGAAACGGATTTGCATTTCGGCTAGGGCCATACGTTTCGCGGTATGCACCATCGGGATATAAATATTTTCCGCCGGTACTTAAAGTAACCCTTGAGGCATTGTTTTGAAAACCTGAATTACCGGTTACACCATAACCCGCTCTTAATTTCAAATTGTTAACCCATTTAACATTCTCCATAAACTTCTCCTGGGTTACATTCCACCCCAATGATACTGCCGGAAAATTTCCCCACTTGTTGTTGTCTCCGAACCTTGATGATCCTTCTCTTCTTAAAATGAACTGAGCAAGGTATTTTCCATCAAATGCATAATTAATACGGCCAAAGAAAGCGATTAGGGTATTGTCATTTTTAAAACTTCCCATCGATGCTTTACCATCGGCCAGTGCCTGGCCGGCATTTAAATTATCCTCATGGAATTGATCGTTTAAGAAACCACGATTACTCGCTTTTGCACCTTCTTCGATATAATAGCGATAACTGTAGCCTGCCAATGCAGTAAATGAATGTTTATCTGCAATGGTTTTAGTATATTGTAATGTTGGCTCTAAGGCAAAACTCTGAGACAGGAAGTTATTTTTAAAAGCATAACCCCCATTAGGATAATCACTGTTCTCTACAGAATTTTCGCTGGCAATATTTGCATAGCCACCATCTATATAACTATCTCGTTGTACTGAACCAAAAACAGTTCCTTTTAAACCTTTAACAATATCTAAATCAGCTTTAATATCTGCTGAACTGGTTTGTTGTTTACGGTAACTTGTTTCTTGAAACAAACGGGCAAATTGATTGGTACTCTGATTATCGTAATAAAAAGAACCATCAGGATTATAAATAAGCTTGGTTGGATTTTTTGTTGCTTCCTCTTCCCAACCGCTTCCTGTGAGTTCATTATCAAAAAAATCAATTTTTGTTCCGTTCGCAAGCAGGTTGGCATTGTTAAAATTAGTGGCCAGGTTCATCTGGACATTCAATTTATCGTTCAATCCTCTTTGATTTACATTTAGCCTTAAAGTATATTCTTTACGGCCATTTTCTAAAGCAATACCTTGTAAATCCCTGTAGTTTATACTTGCACGGTAACTTGTTTTGTCAGATCCTCCGGATAATGAAAGGTTATGGTTTTGTGACAGGTTATCGTGGTTAACCAATCGATCGTACAGATCTTCGCTACCACCATAATCAATTGCATTAATTTCTTTCGAAGCAATTTTTTGCCTAAACTCATCCGCTGTTAAAAAATCTAAGCGGTTTTGGATAAACTCTTTCCTTACATATGACGAGTAATTAAAAGTCGGAGCACCTGGTTTTCCTTTTTTGGTGGTAATTAAAATTACTCCGGCATTGGCACTGGTACCGTAAATTGCTGCTCCAGAACCGTCTTTTAAAACATCTATAGATAAGATATCATCTTGCTGTAAAAGATCGGGATTACCGCCGGGAATGCCATCGATAACGAAAAGCGGACTTGCACTTCCCGTTACAGAAACAACACCCCTTAGTTGCACACTTGGCCCAGCGTTCGGATTTGAACTCCCTCTGGTAATATTCAATCCTGCAACTTTACCCTGAACCAGATCCAAAGCGTTCCGGGCTCCACTTTGCCTAAATTGCGAAGTATCTACGTGGGCAACGGATGAAGTAACTTCTTTTGTTTTTAATGTACCATAACCAACCACCACTACTTCATCTAATTTTTGTGATTGAGACGGCACCAAATTGATGGTTAATGGCGTTGCCCCATTACCAGCCGGAACGGATTTAGTTTGGTAACCGATATAGCTAAACACCAGCACATCGGTAGGGGCAGTAACATTTATACTAAATTTACCATTCTCCTGTGTTACGGTACCACCGGTTTTACCCTGGATTTTAATCCCAACGCCAGGTAAACCGATTTTCTGCTCGTCTACAACGGTACCCGTAATTGTTTTTTGGGCTGCTGATGCTGCAGGAGCTGTACTTGCCGGTGTGGCAGGCGCTGTTGTAGTTGCGGCTGGTGCCGGGGCAGTAACCGGGCGCGAGCCACCCAGCGGGTTTGGTGGTACTTTTACAGAATCAGCAGGTTTAGCCACCGGGACTTTTTTTGTTGTGTCTTGTTTTTTAGTTGTATCCTGCTGAAAATAGTAGCGATTAAAATTCTTTTTTTCGCTCGTGATTTTCGCAAACAACTGGGGGCTTGAAAGTAGGACAAGGCATAGGAATCCTGTCGTCCTGAGTAAAATGTTTTTCATTGGCACTCACTAGTTTAGTTTATAATTAGTTACGCAATGCGGCCAAATTTTCACCAAATTAATAAGAGCTATGAGATTAATTAGTTATATTTATGATTTCCGCAAAACGATTTAGTAACGCCTTAAACGCGGTTTTGTTTTAAAAAAAATAAAAAACTCTTAAAATGTTACGTTTGTGGAAATACAAATTTATTGTAGGTATAAAGAAATTAACCTGGCTGTTTTTGCCGAAGCGCCGGGTTTTCCCATGAGTAAAAGCAGCTCGTCGTAATGTTTTAACATCTCGTTCCTGCCCTCCCCTGTTAAGATAATTTTGAGTTCTTCGTTTACCTTTTGGTTGCTACAATCTTCCTGAATAAGTTCGGTTACAATCTTCTTGTTTACGATAAGATTAACCAGCGAAATAAACTTAATTTTCACCAGCATCCTGGCAATGGCAATTGAAATGGTTCCGCCCTTATAAACCACCACCTGTGGCACTTTAAACAAAGCTGTTTCTAGCGTAGCTGTTCCTGAAGCTACAATTGCAGCATGGGCATGATGCAATAAATTATAGGTATTGTTAAAAAGAAGATGAACTTTTTTATCTCCTGTAAACTGTCGATAATAACTTTCGGTAAAAGTTGGTGCAGCTGCAATGGCAAAAATATAATCGGGATGGTTTTCGGTAATGCTTAACATCACCGGGAGTAAACGTTCTATTTCCTGCTTGCGACTACCGGGTAATAAGGCAATGATTTTTTCAGTACCTATCTGGTTGTTTGCTCGGAAATTTAAATCGGGCGTAAATTGCGCAATTTCGTCTAATAAGGGATTGCCCACATAATCTACCTTCATACCCCATTCCTTATAGAAATCTACTTCGAAAGGCAAGATACAAAACATATGATCGACAACCTTTTTGATTTTCAGAACCCGTTTTTGGTTCCATGCCCAAACTTTAGGCGAAATATAATAACATACTTTAATATCATTGGCCTTTGCAAACTCCGCGATTTTTAAATTAAAACCAGGAAAATCTACAAGGATCAGCACATCAGGGTTCCATTGTAAAATATCGTTCTTGCAAGCTTTAAGATTTTTGAAAATGGTCCTTAAATTTAGAATTACTTCAGTAAAGCCCATAAAAGCCATATCGGCATAGTGTTTAACCAGTACTCCACCCTCGTCTTCCATTTTATCACCTCCGAAATACCTGAACACAGCTTCGCCATCCTCAACTTTTAACGCTTTCATTAAATTGGCGCCATGTAAATCGCCCGAGGCTTCTCCGGCTACGAGGTAGTACTTCATGTTTTCTTTTGTTATAACAATATCGTCATTGCGAAGAGGCACGACGAAGCAATCTTTAATGTTATTATTTATCCCTTAATCCCGGTTGCCCTGAAAAGATTGCTTCACCCCAGCTCACAACCCTGTTCTTCAGTTCGCAATGACGCCTGTTTTTTTCAAAAAACTTTGTATGCAAAAAATACAAAAGCGCACAAAAAGGTTGCGGCCAATATGCCTCTACCAATATTTTCTTTGTTGTATTTAAAAAAGTATTGCATGGTATAAGCATTTATTGCAATACCACCAATATATAACAAATCTGCTTTAGCGAGGGAAGCAACATGGTGAATAATGTACCAGGCAATAGAACAAAATATTGCTGGCACAAGCAAACCAATGCCCAAACCTATCCATACAGAATTATTTAATCTTTTCAATCGATCAATCATAAGGGCAAGCGCTTAACCTAAATTAATACCATCGGGTGCCGAAACTTTAGTACCCGCAGATTTCGAATCATTTTTGCCTATGAAATCCCAACTGTTTAAAGTCTGTATAGCGTGATGTGCGGTTAAATCAAACTGGACCGGAACAATAGAAATATAATTGTTTTCCAATGCCCAAACATCGGTATCTTCTCCTTTATCAAAATTTTCGAAAACACCGGTTAACCAATAATATGGTCGTTTGTAAGGATCAGTTCTTTCATCAAATTCTTCCATCCACTTTGCATTGGCCTGGCGGCAAACCTTAACGCCTTTCAGCTGATCTCCTTTCGGGAAATTCACATTTAAAAGGATCCCCTCTGGTAAACCATTCGCTAAAACCTGCTCACAGATATTTTTAATGTATTTTTTGGTATGACTGAAATCGGCATCGGCGGCAAAATCATCTAAAGAGAAACCAATAGATGGAATTTTTTCTATTGCTCCTTCTACTGCAGCAGACATGGTACCTGAATAGAGTACATTAATCGAATTATTTAGTCCATGGTTAATTCCCGATACGCATAAATCAGGTTTTTTACCTTTAAAAATCTTATTTACAGCAATCTTAACACAATCAACCGGGGTTCCACTGCATTTATACATTTCTACACCTGCATAAAGATCAACCTTATCAAAACGGATCGGCTTACCTATTGTAATGGCATGTCCCATTCCGCTTTGCGGACTATCTGGCGCAACCACCACTACATTGCCCAGCTCCTGCATTACTTCCATTAAATTCTTTATGCCCGTAGCTGTAATCCCATCATCATTTACAACTAAAATATTTGGTTTTGTGCCCTGCTTTGTCATGCCGGTAAAAATACAGATTATAAATTCAAGGCACAATAAGCCATGATTTATATGCTAAAATCATTTATTCCTAGATTTTTAGTTTTGAAATCAAAATTATTTCATTCCCTGCCAGAAAGCATATATATTTGGATAAATAACTTATTAAAAATGAAGGCTGTATTTGAGATCACGCTTAAACTAACAGGTACGCACTCATTATCATAAACCAAAACCAATTCAATGAAATTCAAACTATTAACTTTGGCTTGTTTTCTAATTACAGGTTCCTTAGCTAAAGCGCAAACAACCTATCAATGGAAAACAGGAACTTCTGGTGGCTTTAGCTACAAGTATGTAACCAACGATCCGACCAAAACACGTTTTTATACGCTAAAAAACGGTTTGACAGTAATTTTATCTCAGAACAATAAAGAGCCAAATATTACCTATAAAATGGCGGTAAGAGCGGGCAGTAATACCGATCCGCGTACCAATACTGGCCTGGCGCATTATTTAGAACATCTTTTATTTAAGGGAACGGATAAATTCGGAACCCTAAATTATGCCAAAGAAAAACCACTTTTAGATAAGATCGAAGCACTTTACGAAACCTACAATAAAACTACCGATCCGGTTAAACGTAAAGAGATTTATACTGAAATTGATAAAACTTCGGGCGAAGCTTCTAATTATTCTATCGCAAACGAATATGATAAAATGATGAAATCGATCGGAAGCAATTCTACCAATGCGCACACCTCGGTAGAAGAAACCGTGTATGAAGAGGATCTTCCATCAAATGCCATTGATAAATTCCTGGCTGTGCAGGCAGAACGTTTCCGTGCACCCGTTTTCCGTATTTTCCATACTGAGTTAGAAGCTGTTTACGAAGAAAAAAACATCGGTATGGATAACGATGGCCGTAAAATGTACGAGAAAATGTTATATGCATTATTTCCGACACATAACTACGGACAACAAACCACCATTGGTACTATTGAGCATTTAAAAAATCCATCCTTAATCGAAATCAGAAAATACTACAACAAGTATTATGTGCCAAATAACATGGCGCTAATTATGAGTGGTGATATTAATTATGATGATTTAATCAAAAAAATCGACAAAGATTTTGCCTATATGGTTCCAAAACCTTTGTCGCTTTACAACCCTGCGCCAGAGAAACCGTTAACACAGACTCAAACAGTTGATATTTATGGCCCAAGTGCCGAAAATTTATATGTTGCTTACAGGGGGTTTGCCCAAAATACGCACCAAAGTTTATTGTTAGATTTAATCGGCAGCATTTTAGCCAACGGTAAAGCGGGTTTAATGGATATCAACATCAATAAACAACAAAAAATGTTGAGGGCAAGCGCTGGTTATAACTCAATGAAAGATTATGGAATCTTCATTTTATCTGGCTCACCTAAAGCCGGACAAAGTTTAGAAGAAGCGCAAAAATTATTGTTAGAGCAGGTAGAACTGCTTAAAAAAGGCGAATTCGACGAAAGTTTGATTAAAGCAACTGTTGCAAATATCAAACTAGCGGAGTTACAAAGCTTCGATAATAACGATGTTCGTGCAGATTTCGCGATGAATGCCTTTATCCAAAACCGTGGTACGGAGTGGGATAAAACCCTGGCATCAACCGATGCAATGGCTAAAGTAACCAAAAAGGAAATTGTAGATTTTGCCAATAAATTTTTCGTCAACAACTATGTTTCGATCTTAAAACATAAAGGCGAAGATAAAAGCATCATCAAAGTAGAAAAGCCAGCCATTACCGCTGTAAAAACCAATGTTAATGAGGTTTCTCCATTTACAAAGGGTATTATTGCTGCTCCCGTAAAACCGATCGCTCCTAAATTTTTAGATTACACCAAAGATCTTAATTTCGGTAAAGCAGGTATTGCTGATGTAATTGCCGTTCAAAATACCGAAAACGGAATTTTCCGTATGAGTTACCGTTTTGATATGGGCTCGTACAACTACAAGTTATTGCCTTATGCCGCTCAATATTTAGCGTTCTTAAGTACCGATAAATATTCGGCAGAGGATATTAGTAAAGCATTTTACAACATTGCCTGTAGCTATAGCATAAATGTAGGTACCGATGTGACTACAGTTTCCATCAGCGGTTTACAAGAAAACTTTGATAAAGCTGTTGCCTTGGTAGAAGATGTACTGGCAAATTGCAAAGCAAACGAAAAAGCCTTAGAAGATTTAAAAGGCCGTTTGTTAAAATCGAGAGATAACGCAAAATTAAATAAATCGTCTATTCTTGGTGGTTTAATGAGTTATGCACAGTATGGCGCCGATAATCCTTTCAATTATGGATTAACCAATGATGAGATCAAAAATATGAAATCGGCAGATTTGATCTATCTCTTACATAACCTTACCAATTATAAACACACCATTACTTATTATGGTCCTAAAACTTTAGCAGCATTTTCTGCTGATATCGTAAAAGCACACCCATTGGCTAAAGAATTTACTGATGCTGCACCAATTAAGAAATTTGTGTACACCAAAACTGATTCGAACAAAGTTTACTTTGCCGATTATGATATGGTACAGGCAGAAATCCGTTGGGTACGCAATGGTGGATTATATGATCCTGCCAATGCAGCAAAAATTGCCTTATTTAACAACTATTTCGGTGGTGGCATGGGTTCAGTAGTATTCCAAACCATTCGCGAGTCTAAAGCTTTGGCATATTCTACTTTTGCGGTATATTCTTCTCCAAATACTAAAGAAAAAGAAAATACCATTATTGCTTATGTAGGTACACAGGCAGATAAAATGAATGAAGCAGTTGCCGGTATGAATGAGTTATTAACCACTTTACCAGAGTCTGATAAATCATTTGCATTATCAAAAACCAATTCATTAAATGGCCTGGAAACAAGCCGTATCACTAAGGATGGAATTATCTATAGCTATTTGGCAGATAAAAAATTAGGCTTTGATCACGACTCGAGAGTTGATGAATATGCAAAGCTAAAACCATTAACTTTTAACGATGTAAAATCATTCCACCAGACCAATCTTTCAGGCAAACCTTACAGTTATTGTATCGTGGCTTCCGAAAAGAAAATCAACATGGCCGATTTAGCAAAATTTGGCCCAGTAACTAAATTAAGCCTGGAGCAGATTTTTGGATACTAAAAAGGTAGCGGGTAGGAAGGCGGAAGGTTTAAGGTAGAACCTGATGCCTTAATATCAAAATTACAAGCGATTCTCGGAAACGAGGATCGCTTTTTTGTTTGGTTAATTAGTCCATTGGCCATTGGTTGCATAATGCGAAGAAAACAGTTGTGTCTTTGCATCTTGGTGGTAAAAGCAATAACATCTTCCGTGTTAATCTGTGCCTCCGTGGCAATTAAGGTCATTGGTTTCGTGATGCAGAAAAACAATTTTATTTATTTGTGCCTTAGTGGTAAAAAACCAGTGCATCCAAAATCTCCTGTATCGAAAACTTAGCCCCGCAAACAAACTCATCAGCGGCGCCATAATAAATCGTTAATTCATCTCCGTTAACGATGTGGCCGTTTGTAAATACCACTTCACCAAAGAAACCATGCAGTTCGTAATCTGCTGTTGGCACCATAATCGGTTCTTCGGTTCTGGCCAATACTTTCGATGGATCATTGAGCGCCATTAAAAAAGCGCCTAAACAATATTGATGTTTTTCATTTGCGCCATGATAGATTTCGAGCCATCCGTCTGCTGTTTTTATGGGTGCTGCACCGGCACCAACACGTGCACTATCCCAGTAGGTAGACCTCGTTTTGATGATACATTTGTGTTTGCCCCAATGAATGCCATCAGGAGATTCTGCCAGCCAGATATAATTACCACCTAAAGCTACACTACTAGGGCGGTGCAAAGCATAAAATTTACCATTAATGCGTTCTTCAAATATGGCACAGTCTTTATTATGCGGTGGAATAATCATTCCATGTTTCTCAAAACGCTTCCAATCTTTTGTTGTTCTTAATCCAACCCCTACCCCATGTGCAGACACTGAAGTAAAGGTTAAATAGTAGGTTTTATCGATTAAGGATACACGGCAATCTTCAATGCCAAAAGTTTCATCTTCTCCCTCACCCTGTAATAAAGGATAACCGGCCGGTTGATAAAAATGCACACCATCATCACTGCAAACGAGCCTTAAATGTGATAATGTGGTCAAATAATCGGCACCTTTGTAATTAATTACCCTTGGATCAGTTGCGTTTAGATATGGGTCATTTTCTTCTATCGCTAGAATTTCTATTCCATGTTTCTTTAAAATAGGAAAAGAGATTATACCATCTGTCTGTTCGGGCCTTTCGGCTACACGGATCAATAGCCAAATTTTTCCTTCAAACTTAAAAACGCCTGGGTTTAGCAGACAAACAATCTCCAGACCGTCCCTACTGGGTGCGAGATCTTTTGGAGATAATATCGGATTTTGAGTGAACCGTTGGGCAATATCGGCCATAAAAAAATGATTTTAAACCAAACAGGCGATCAAATTGATCGCCTGTTTGTCTATTGGATTGATGTTATAATGAATTGATCCATTTCACAAGCTCATCTCTTCCTTTTCCCGTTTTTTGTTGCAGTTTACCCAACAATTCATCATCTTGCCCCTCTTCGTGTTTTAAATCATCGTCAGTTAAATCAGCATAAGCTTGTTTAACCTTTCCTTTTATTTCATTCCACTTTCCTTTTAATTCTAACTTATCCATGCTCGTATTTTTTTTGATTTAAACAATGTAATTTCTAAATCTATTAACAGTTTTCACCACTATTTGTTTTGATTTAAGCACATTAAACCAAACAATGGTCTGATTTCGTCCTGATACACATGGCTTTTTACATATTTTTAGTTACATTAAGAGTATCATTTCTATGAATGAATAAACATTATTAACTAAACTAACAATTTGATGAAAAAACTACTCTCAAGTATGATTTTGTCTCTCGGTTTAATTTCGTTTGCTTTCGCACAAGGCAAAGTGATTACCGGGAAAGTTACGTCAGCCTCTGGACCAATTCCGGGTGTTAGCGTATTTGTAAAAGGCTCACCATCAACCGGTACGCAGAGCGATGCCTCGGGAGCCTTTAAGTTAATCGTTTCGGATGACGCTAAAACACTTGTTTTTAGCTTTATCGGTTACAAAACCAAAGAAGTACCTATTACAGGGCAGACCGTTAATGTAAACCTTGATGAGGAAAACAATACGCTATCGGACGTGGTGGTGGTGGGTTATGGTACTCAGAATAAACGGGATGTTACAGGATCTGTAGCCTCAGTTAAATCAAAAGATCTTGAAAACTTACCTGTTACGAGTTTTGAACAGGCCTTACAAGGAAAAGCGGCAGGTGTTCAGATTGCCGCTCAAAATGGAAAATTAGGGCAGGGAATAACGGTAAGGGTTAGGGGCGCTGCCTCCGTAACTGCCGGTAGCGAGCCACTTTACATCGTTGATGGAATACCCATTACTTCGGGAGATTTTTCAAGTACTACTGCCCCTACGAGTGCTTTGGCGGATATAAACACCAATGATATCGAATCTATAGAAGTATTAAAGGATGCATCGGCATCGGCAATTTATGGCGCTAGAGCTTCAAACGGTGTGGTATTGATCACCACCAAACAAGGTAAGGCAGGCAAAACGCTTATCCAGTTTAATGCACTGGGCGGAGTAAGCTCCCCCTCTAACCATAGGGATTTTTTAAATGCAGAACAATACGTTAAAATAGAACGCAGAGCTGGGCAGGGCCAGGCGAATCAGGATTTTCTCAATGGAGATTATGCAACCCTGCAAGAAGCATTAGATGATTATAGCGCAAGTGTAGAGGCGCGTTTAAACCGGTATTCAGCTGGCAACAACGATTATCAAACATACAAGGTAAATTCTAACTGGGAAGCTGCTTCTTTTCAGGACAAACCGGTTACTCAACAATACGACCTTAATTTAACAGGTGGTAATGAAAAAACGAAGTTCTACATCGGCGGGCAGGCGCTAGATCAACAGGGAATTGTGATAGGCAACAGTTATAAACGCTACAGCGGCCGGCTAAACCTGACCAATAAAGTAACTGATTTTTTAGAAGTAGGTGTTAACCTTAATTTTTCAAATAGTATTAACAACAGGTTATCAAACGATAATGCTTTTTCAAGTCCTTTACAATCTGTAGCACTGTCGCCCATTACGCCTTTTATAGACCCAAGATCGGGTTTAATAAGTGGAAGTTTACCTGGAGCAGCTTCAAATTATCCAGTGTACTACAATCCATTCATTAGTGTAGATAATGCTTTTTATAAAGCAACAGTTTACCGGACAATTGGCAAAGCTTTTGCAAATATAAACCTTGCTAAGGGATTAAAATTCAGCACTGATTTTTCTATTGATAACTTAAATCAAAACGAAGAAAGTTATTATGGTTCATTAACTTTTAGGAATACGGGCACTTCGAATGGGTACGGGCAAAATATTTCAACTTTTGTAATTAATGCCAACACCAATAATTTCTTCAGTTATAATACAACTATCGGAAAAAGTGCTTTTGATGTTATTTTGGGTACAAGTTATCAAAAATCAACCACCAAGTACAGCACCATTGAAGGACAGGATTTCCCAAGTGATTCTTACATTAAATTAGGTTCTGCTGCAACAAAAGTAATTGCAACCAGTAATGAAGGTGCTTTTAGCTTTCTGTCTTATTTCTTTAGGGCCAATTATAAATACAACGACCGTTATTTAGTGGGTTTTAGTGTAAGGGCTGATGGTTCATCACGTTTTGGAGCCAATAACAGATATGGGTATTTTCCGGCAGGTTCATTGGCTTGGATTGCATCTGAAGAAGATTTCTTAAAACAAAGCGAAACCATCAGTTTATTAAAATTTAGGGCAAGTTATGGTTTAACAGGTAATGCGGAAATTGGTAATTATTCTGCCCGTGGTTTATTCGCTGGAACAGGGGCATATGGAGGTTTGCCCGGGCAAACTCCTTCGCGGATAGCCAATCCGGATTTAACATGGGAAAAAACGAAGCAACTCGATATCGGCTTTGATTTTGGTATTTTAAAGAACAGAATTACAGGAATTTTTGATTTCTATCAAAAAAACACCACCGATTTATTATTGGATGTACCTATCCCGCAAACAACAGGTTTCTCTACTAAAACCCAAAATTTAGGTTCGCTAAAAAATACCGGGTTTGAGTTGGGCATCAATACAGAAAATTTTGTAGGCGCATTTAAATGGTCAACAGCAATAACGGGAGCAATTAACAACAATAAGATTACAAATTTAGGGGGGCAGATTTTAAATAGCAATGAAATAAATGCAGCTATTTCAGGGCAACCGATCGGTGTATTTTACATTCCGGAATATGCCGGGGTAAATCCGGCTAATGGTGATGCGATTTATTACAAAAACACAGTTGATGCAAATGGCAATGTAGACAGGAGTACAACAAATAACATTAACGATGCACAACGGATTTTTGCAGGCAACCCTAATCCTAAATATACGTTCGGCTTAAACAACACGTTTTCGTACAAGAATTTCGATTTAGGTATATTTTTCCAAGGCGTAAAAGGCAATAAAATTTTCAATGCTGGCGGCCAGTATATGAGCGCAAATGCATCAAACGGTTATGATAACCAAACTGCAGATCAAATGAGTTATTGGGATAAACCGGGTGATATTACATCTGTTCCAGAGCCCCGTCTGTTTGCAGGAAACGGTATCGGAAACTCAACAAGATATTTGTCTGATGGTTCTTATGTTCGTTTAAAAACACTAACGCTTGGCTATACTTTTCCGGTTTCGGTATTAACCAAAATTAAGTTAAGCAAATTAAGGTTATATGCTACGGCGCAAAACCTGCTTACCATAACTGGTTACAAAGGATGGGACCCGGAGGTTAATGCAGATTATCAATCGACAAACATTAATCAAGGCGTAGATTTTTACTCAGCACCACAACCACGGGTAATTTCATTCGGTATTAACATTGGCCTGTAATTAAAAAAGAATCAAAATGAAAAAGACATATATAAATAATATCATATTTGCTTGCCTGTTTTTGATGGCTTTATCATCATGCAAAAAGGCACTAGATGTAAATCCTGTTGATACCATTGAGCAAAAAAATGCTTTGCTTACCTCTAAAGATGTTGAAGGAGCGCTAATTGGAGCCTATTCAGATCTTGGCAGCCGCAATTTTTTCGGTGGCCGTTCGTTTTTGATAGCTGATTTCTTAGCGAATACTGATGCCATTGAATGGTTCGGCACCTATGAAGAACTAACCCAGGCAATAAACAAGTCGTTACTAAAAACAAATACTTTTGTTGATAACGTTTGGGCATCAGGCTATACCGCAATTAATGATGCCAATAATGTTATTGCAGCTATAGATAAAGTAGATGCTGCTAAAAAAAGCAGGGTTGAAGGTGAAGCCAAATTTATTAGGGGTGCAGCCTATTTTGAGTTGGTTAGGTTATTTGGAAAAGCCTACAACGATGGCTCAGCAAGTACAAACCTGGGTGTACCGATCGTATTAAGCCCAACTAACATTGTAAACGAATCAAGTTATGTAAGCAGGGCTACAGTAGCGGCGGTTTATAATCAGGCCATAGCTGATTTAAACGATGCTGAAGCTAAATTGCCTGCAACCAACAGTTTCTTTGCCACTAAATCTTCGGCTGCAGCAATGTTAGCCAGGTTATATTTACAAATGGGCAATTATAGTGCTGCCGCTTCTGCTGCAAACCGGGTAATAACTTCAGGAAATTATCAGTTAACAGGGGCCTACCTTGATGCTTTCCCTAAAATGCCAGAAAGTGGAAAACCTGCAAAACCTGGAGAAAATTCGACAGAAGATGTTTTCGCTATGCAGGTCACAACTTTAACCGGATTTAACGGTTTTAATGAATTTTATGGTTCATCAACATTTGGTGGCCGTGGAGATGCTGTAATTTCGCAAGATTGGATTGACGCAACTTATAGCGCGGACGACGATAGGGCCAATGCCTTTTACGATGATGACGATATTTTTACGGCGAAATTTGGAAATCAATTCGGAAATGTTCCCGTAATCAGGCTTGCAGAAATGTATTTAATCAGAGCAGAATGCAATGTTCGCTTAGCTCCGGCTGCTCCTATTGGAGGCGTTACACCACTACAAGATTTAACCACCGTTAGAAGCAGGGCTGGCTTAACAACACTAACCGCTACCCTGGCAAATATTCTAAATGAAAGAAAACTGGAATTTGCTTTTGAAGGCTTTTCATTACATGATGCAAAAAGAACGCAAACCAATATTGGTAGCTTACCCTGGAATTCTACCAGATTAGTTTTCCCAATTCCACAAAGGGAAATTGATGCAAATACTAAATTGGTTCAAAACCCAGGTTACTAGAAACAGCATTATAAAAGAAATGGCCCCGAAAAACCGGGGCCATTTCTTTTTCTTAAAATTATGGTTAAAGCTTCTTCGCCGCTTCAATAATTTCTTCTACAACTCCCGGATCAAGCAGCGTAGAAGTATCGCCTAAATTACTCGTATCCCCTTCAGCAATTTTACGCAGAATTCTACGCATAATTTTGCCCGAACGCGTTTTTGGTAAACCAGAAACAAACAATATTTTATCAGGTTTGGCTATTGCACCAATTACACGGGTAACCGTTTGTAAAATATCTTTTTTGGACAATTCTGCCTCGCTATGCATTTCAGGGTAGATTACAAAAGCATAAATGCCCTGACCTTTTACATCATGCGGATAACCCACAACTGCACTTTCTACCACACCGGCATGCATATTAATGGCATTTTCTACCTCAGCGGTACCAATTCTATGTCCAGAAACGTTTAACACGTCATCAACACGACCTGTGATTCGGTAATAACCATCCTCATCGCGTAAACAGCCATCGCCCGTAAAATATAAATTCTCATAAGCAGAGAAATAAGTCTGTTTGCAGCGCTCATGGTCGCCATAAGTAGTACGCAACATGCCCGGCCAAGGGAATTTGATACAAAGATTTCCCATTACCCCATTTCCTTCAATTTCATTACCATTTTCGTCCACCAAAATCGGTTGAATTCCTGGCAAGGGTAATGTAGCAAAACTAGGTTTGGTTGGTGTTACCGTAGCAATGGGCGAAATCATGATGCCTCCCGTTTCCGTTTGCCACCAGGTATCAACAATAGGTGCTTTACCGTGTCCGATTTTCTCATCAAACCAATGCCATGCCTCTTCGTTAATCGGTTCCCCTACCGAGCCTAAAATGCGGATTGTGCTTAAATCTTTACCGTTTAATGGATCTTCACCAAAACTCATTAAAGAACGGATAGCTGTAGGTGCGGTATATAAGGTATTTACTTTATGCTTTTCTACAATATCCCAAAAACGTGATGGTGTAGGGTAAGTAGGAATCCCTTCGAAAAGCACTGAGGTAGCACCCTGCGAAAGCGGTCCGTAAACAATATAAGAGTGACCGGTAATCCAGCCGATATCTGCAGTGCAAAAATAAACCTCGCCAGGCTGATAGTTAAATACATTCGAAAAAGTATAACCCGCGTAAACCATATAACCGCCACAGGTATGCACCACACCTTTGGGTTTTCCGGTAGAGCCAGATGTGTAGAGAATGAACAGCATATCTTCTGCATCCATTTCTTCCGCTTCGCAGATATCATTTACATGTTTAACCTCATCTTCCCACCACACATCCCTGCCTTTCAACATGGAAACAGGTGTACGGATATGGGTTAATACGATACATTTTTCTACGGTTGGGCAACCAATTAATGCATCATCAATTACATCTTTTAAAGGAATCTGTTTGTTACCACGATAAGAACCGTCGGCCGTAATCACCACTTTACACTGCGAATCGTTAATCCTGTCGGCAATAGATTTAGCAGAAAATCCACCAAAAATAACCGAGTGCACGGCACCAATTCTTGCACAGGCCAAAACAGCAATAGCCAGCTCGGGTACCATTGGCATATAAATACAAATACGGTCGCCCTTTTTTGCTCCGTTACGTTTTAAAACGTTGGCAAAACGGCAAACGCGTTCGTGCAACATTTTATAAGTATAAGTAACACTTTCTTCTTCAGGATTATTAGGTTCCCAAACAATAGCAGGCTTATCTCCGTTGGTAGCTAAGTGACGATCTAAACAATTTTCGGTAATATTAAGTTTTGCCCCTTCGAACCACTTGATATTCGGTTCGTTAAAGTTCCAGGATAATACCTTGAACCATGGCTTGCGCCATTGAAAATTTTGCGCTACTTCGCCCCAAAACTGCTCAGGGTTTTCTACGCTTTTCTTATAATCTTCTTCGTATTGCTTAAAAGATGTAATTTGCATTGTTCGTTTTTATATTTTGGATTAGTTGCGGCTAATTTAAATAAATAATAATTAGGAGAAATAGTCTAATCGTATCAAAATGAATATCAAACGTTTGATAAGAAATAATTATTTTAGATAGATGTAATATATGAAGAATTTAATATTCGGCATTAACAAACATTGCATTAACCTTTTCCGTCTATAAATATTAATTACAAAAATAATTAGCTATGCTATTGCTGTTTACAATTATTATTCAGATATTTGCACACTCTTAAAAAAATTAAGCGGACGATATTAACAACTATATTTACAAGTCATGTCAAGAGTTTGTGATTTAACAGGAAAAAAAGCAATGGTAGGTAACAACGTTTCTCACTCAAACGTTAAAACCAAACGCAAATTTTACCCAAACCTACAACTTCAGAAATTTTATATTCCTGAGGAAAACCGTTGGATTACGTTGAAAGTTTCTACTTCAGCGATCAAAACCATCAATAAAGTGGGCATTAGCGAAGCAATTAACCGTTTCGTAAAAAAAGGATTTTTGTAAAAAACATTAACTGTTGAGATTAACAGTTTTCAATTTATATTAAAATGGCAAAAAAAGGTAACAGAGTTCAGGTTATTTTAGAATGTACTGAACATAAAGAAAGTGGCATGCCAGGTATGTCTAGATATATTTCTACCAAAAACCGTAAAAACACTACTGAAAGATTAGAATTGAAAAAATTCAATCCAGTATTGAGAAAAGTAACCGTACATAAAGAGATTAAATAAGGCTGAAGGTAAAAGGCTTAAGGTTGAGGGTTTAACCGCTCATTCAATCCTTCTATCATTCAATCATTTAAAATTATAAGAACATGGCAAAGAAAGTAGTTGCAACCCTTAAAACAGGTACAGGTAAAGAATATTCGAAAGTAATTACAATGGTAAAATCACCAAAAACTGGTGCTTACTCATTCAAAGAACTTATCGTACACAACGACCACGTAAAAGATGCTATTGCATCTAAATAAGGTTAATATTTTTTAATATTAAAAAATATTAAAGGCCGTTCCGTTTTAACCGGAAGGGCTTTTTTTGTTATATAAAAATTTAGATATGGGTTTATTCGATTTTTTCAAAAAGAAAGAAACTGCACCTGAAGCTCAGGAAGCACTGGATAAAGGTTTAGAGAAAACTAAAGATGGTTTCTTTAATAAAATTACCAAAGCTGTAGCAGGAAAATCTTCTGTTGATGATGAAGTGCTCGATAATCTGGAAGAAGTTTTGGTAACTTCTGATGTTGGTGTAAGTACTACATTAAAAATTATCAAACGTATTGAAGAACGTGTTGCCAAAGATAAATATCTAAACACTTCTGAGCTTAATTTTATTCTCCGGGACGAGATCCAGTTGCTTTTATCTGAAAACAACAGTAACGATTTCCGTCAGTTCGAATATGGCGATCATAAACCCTATGTAATTATGGTGGTTGGTGTAAATGGTGTTGGTAAAACCACAACCATCGGAAAGCTGGCACATAAACTTAAAGAATCGGGGCTTAAAGTAGTATTAGGCGCTGCCGATACCTTTAGAGCCGCAGCCGTTGACCAGATTAAACTTTGGGGCGAACGCGTTGGCGTGAGGGTTGTGGCACAAGCTATGGGCTCCGATCCTGCTTCAGTTGCTTTTGATACCCTACAATCGGCCGTTGCTAATGGCGAAGATGTAGTGATTATCGATACTGCCGGACGTTTACACAACAAAATCGGTTTGATGAATGAGTTGGGTAAAATTAAACAGGTGATGCAAAAGGTAGTACCAGGTGCACCGCACGAAATTTTATTGGTATTAGATGCCTCGACCGGACAAAACGCCTTTGAACAGTGCAAACAGTTTACCGAAGCTACTGATGTTAATGCATTGGCCATTACAAAATTAGACGGAACAGCAAAAGGCGGTGTCGTAATCGGAATTTCAGATCAGTTCAGGATTCCTGTTAAATATATTGGTGTAGGAGAAAAAATAGGCGACTTACAGCTTTTTGATAAGAAAGAGTTTGTAAACAGTTTGTTTAAGTAACACTTCGTGCGTGATTCCACAGATTTAGGTGATTATACCAATTGTTGGATTTCACTGAAAATTTAGCTGCAGGTTCACTTCGTGGGTGATTACACAGATAGTAGATCACACAGATTTTTATTAATTTCAGTAATGAAAGAATATGAAGATCATGAACTTACAGGAATTATGGTTGCTGCTATGAGGTGCATAATCAGTTAGGCCCAGGTTTTTTGGAGAGAATATATGTCAATGCACTCAAAATTAAACTTCGGCAGGCTGGGCTAAATTTTGAGACCGAAAAAGAGTTTGTTGTAATATTTGAAGACCAGATTGTTGGCAAATTTAGATGTGACCTTGTAGTAGAACAGAAAGTAATTGTTGAGTTAAAGTCCATAACAGGCTATCAGCCCAAATTATTCCAAAATCAGCTTATCTCTTATTTGAAGGCCAGCAAAATTAAAACCGGATTATTGATTAACTTTGGCAACACCAGCTGTGAGGTCAAAAGGATATCTGTGTAATCCTTTAAAATATCCACACCAGAATATCAGTGGAATCGCCAAATCTGTGGAATCAAACCGCAAGGGAAGCGTAAATAAAATTAATATGAATACCAAAATAGTAAGAAGTAAAAGCGCAATTAAGCAGCCTAAAATTAATGTAATTACATTAGGTTGTTCAAAAAACATATACGATTCGGAAGTATTGATGGGCCAGCTGCGTGGCAACAACTTAAATGTTGTGCACGAATCAGACAAGATGGGCAAAGATGATATCGTTGTAATTAACACCTGCGGTTTTATCGATAATGCTAAACAAGAATCAATCGATACCATTCTACAGTTCAGTGAACTAAAAGAAGCCGGTAAAATTGGCAAAGTAGTGGTTACAGGTTGTTTATCTGAACGTTACAAACCCGAACTGGAGTCAGAAATTACCAACGTTGATGCCTTTTTCGGCACTAACGATCTGCAGAATATATTACATGAGTTAGGTGCCAATTACAAACACGAACTTATTGGCGAACGTTTGCTAACCACCCCTTCTCATTTCGCTTATTTCAAAATTGCCGAAGGCTGTAACCGCCCATGTTCTTTCTGTGCCATCCCTTTAATGCGTGGCAAACACTTGAGCAAACCAATGGAAGAATTGGTTAATGAGGCTAAAATACTAGCTAAAAACGGCACAAAAGAACTGATTTTAATTGCCCAGGATCTTACCTATTATGGTTTGGACCTTTATGGTGTGCGTAAGTTAGATGAGTTGATGCGTCGCTTATCGGATGTTCCCGGAATCGAATGGATCCGTTTACAATACGCCTATCCTTCTGGTTTCCCGATGGAAATCTTAGATGCCATGAACGAGCGCGATAATATCTGCAAATACCTGGATATGCCATTACAGCACATTACCGATAATATGTTGAAATCGATGCGCCGTGGAACCACCAAACAAAAAACCATCGATTTAGTCAATCAGATCCGTGATAAAGTGCCAAACATCGCTATGCGTACCACGCTAATCTGCGGTTATCCTGGCGAAACAGAACATGATTTCGAAGAAATGAAGAAATGGGTTGCAGAAACCAAATTCGATCGTTTGGGTTGCTTTACCTATTCACACGAAGAAAAAACGCATGCGCACACCTTAATTGATGATATCCCGGACGAAGTAAAACAACAACGTGTTGATGATATTATGGAAATCCAGCAAGGTATTTCTTTCGATATTAATCAAGAAAAAGTAGGAAAAACCTTCAAGGTACTGGTAGATAAAAAAGAAGGCGATTTCTTTGTTGGCAGAACCGAATTTGATTCGCCTGAGGTTGACAATGAAGTTTTAATCGATGCAGCTACAGGTTATGCCGCTAACGGAAGCTTTGTTAATGTGAAGATAGACAGGGCTGAAGATTTCGATTTATACGGAACTATAGTTTAAAAAAACACAAAATACGAAACCCCAAAAGCAGTGCTTTTGGGGTTTTTGTTTTTATAAACATTTAATTATTCGCTTTCAGCTGTAGCGAATGCCATCACATCGTCGTTTAAAGAATAGAACCAGATACCGATGCACCAAACCAGATTGACGGTTAATTGCAATTAAACAGAAATCCTTTAAACCTTAAAAATTATAATTCAATAATTTAAGCTAAATGAAAAAAATTCTATTTGTTCTTGTGCTCATTTTCATCACCAATTTAGGTTGCAAAAAAATAACCAACGGCGGCGGACTTTGTGCCTGCTCTCCTATAAGTTATGACACAAGCTTAGGCTTGGTGATTAAAAACAGTGCCGATGTGGATCTCCTTAACCCTAAAACTACAAGTTTTTTAGACAAGACCCAGATTCAGCTTTATTCTAAAGATGCCAGCAATGTAATTAAACAAATCAATTTCGACATTCGCCAGCCCTTTACGTACACAAATAATCTGAAAATGGATTATTATCAGCTTGTTTCTTCTGACATAAGCCGTCAGGCAAAAAGCATTGATAATACTTTTTATCTTAAACTTGGCGATAAGCTTTATGAACTTAACCTAAAGGTGAATAACCAGATGGTCGAAAAATTACTGATCAATAAAACCGATGCTCCCAAAGAACTTCCGAATGTTAACAGTCAGTATTTAAATAGCATTTACACCTTAAAAATTTAAAAGGAAAAGAATTTTAAATACAAATAAACGGCAAAAAAAAATCCCGATTGCCTCGGGATTTTTTATATGTTATTTTTTAGACGCAGGCCTGTTTTTAATTTGACTAGGTTTTAACCAAATTTTAGCGCCTTTAGAGTTCACATAATATTTTTCATTTTTTGCATTGATATAAACATCTGATCCATCCGGTGCCATTTTGCCTTTCCAGGTTTTATCGGCAACTTTCGAACTGCCTTTTACTGCTACTTCGGCAGTTTTATTACCTACAGATTTAGCACCTTTACTTATTGCTTTACCGGTATGATCTAATGCTTTACCAACTTCAGTTTTTTTCTTTTCTTGAGCATTTACATTTAGGGCTGCACCTCCAAATAAGGCCAGCGTTAATAAACCCATTACTAATTTCTTTTTCATGACAGCTATATTTTGTTTAGAGAATAACAGTTGATCATAAGATTTGTTTTATTTCTGTTACACTAATAAAGATAAAGTTTTAAAATATTATTTCCTAAGCAGAGCACACCAGCAAAGGGTAAAAAATATTGATTTACAAAAAGCAAATACTCAGGCTAATTCGCCGAAGGGCTTTCCGATGGAAAGGCACTTAAAATACTTTAAGTCAAATTTTTATTCTCTTTTTGGAGCGCAGGGTCACAGCAGCTATTAAAGCTTGTTCCCGTTCTCCGCTGTATCCTTTCGCTGCGCTTCAGGGATGCCGCTGCGCCCGGGGCTAAACAATTGGCAGTGCAGGAAGAACTCAAATCGTAACAAAGTTAAGTACCCCATTTGTCAGTCTGAGCGTAGTCGAAGACTTCAAGAGACTGATAAATTAAAATAGATACCCTTCGACTACGCTCAGGGTGACACTCAGGCTAAAAAAGATGCCTATATTTCTTCTCACAGACTCTTCTTAAATAAACCTTATTGAAGCGGTTATCCTTTTTGTTGCCCACACAAACATCCCTCACTAACCATCACAAAAAGATAATAGCGAAAAGAAGGACTACCCGAACCGAAAAGCACCAAACCTGCTTTACAAAAAATTAAGTTATTTTAAAACCAACAACTATTATGAACTAGTTTAATTTCTCGGCCAGTAATTTCATTTCGATGTGCGGCGAACGGTTTTCGTAAATAATACTATGTACCGCCTTGCAAATTGGCATATCCACATTATACGCTTGATTTTTAATATGCATACATTTAACCGCATAATAACCTTCGGCCACCATATTCATCTCCAATTGGGCAGATTTTACGGTGTAACCTTTCCCCACCATATTACCAAACGTACGGTTGCGGCTGAACTGCGAATACGCTGTAACCAACAGATCGCCAAGATATGCCGACTCCATAATATCCCTGTTGATGGGATGAACGACATCAACGAAGCGTTTAATTTCACGAATGGCATTGCTGATCAACACCGCCTGAAAGTTATCGCCATAACCTATGCCATGACAAATACCACTGGCTACTGCATAAATATTTTTTAAAACCGCAGCATATTCCGTCCCGAAAATATCGTCTGATACGTTTGTTTTAATGTAACGGGTGTTTAAAAATGAAGCGAAAGTGGATGCCTTTTCTACATCGGTACAGGCGATGGTTAGGTATGATAATTTTTCTAAAGCTACTTCCTCGGCATGGCATGGTCCGCTAACCACCAAAATATCATCATATGGGATATTATAATTTTCGTGCAAAAATTCGCCGATAATCAGATTATCTTCGGGTACTATGCCTTTTATAGCTGAAATGATTTTTTTGCCCTTTAAATCTTCAGCGGTGATGGAAGCCAAGGTGTTTTTTAAAAATGCTGCCGGAACGTTTAGAATTACAAATTCGGCAGATTTTATGATGGAGTTGATATCTGAAGAGATATGGTCTTCCTGAGTAAGTTTAATTTCAACAGAACTAATATAATTAGGGTTATGTTTAAATTTTTTAATGTGTGCTATGGCTGCCTCGTTGCGCATCCACCAAAAAATTTCCTTTTCAGCTAAATTATCTGCAAGCATTTTCACAATGGCAGTCGCCCAGCTTCCGCCCCCTATCATCGCTATTTTAGGTACCATATTTATAAAATAAAAATCCCGGTTTAATATTTTAAACCGGGACAATTTAATTATTTATTGTTGTTAAATATAGTCTACTTCTTAGCGTCTTTGCTAAACAATTGGTCTTTAGATGTTTTTTCTACAATCATTCCGTCTTTTAATTTATTTTGGATGGCAGAATAAGGGCCGGTAACAATTTCCTGGCCAGCTTTAACACCAGATTTGACGATAATAAACTGGTCATTTTGGATTCCGGTGGTTACCTCGGTCTTTTTAACCTTTTTAGTTTTGGCATCGTAAGCATAAATATACTGCTTCACTTTTTTATCCGTCAATTTAGATTTCTGTTTATCCGTATTTTCCTGGTTACCCTGGTTTTGACCAGCATCACCAGATTTACCGTTATCGGTAAATACGGCCTGAATTGGAATAGCTAAACCTGTTAACGATTCGCTTTCTATATCAACTGTGGCCGACATGCCCGGGCGGAAAATAGATTGTTGTTTACCTGCTAGTTCTTCTGTAATTCTAATTTTTACAGAGAAATTGGTTACCTGATCTACTGAAGTAGATACCGCAGTACCAACAGCTGTTGATGAGCTTGCAATTTCGGTTACTACACCCCTAAATTTTTTATCTGAGAAAGCGTCAACTTCAATCGAAGCTTTATCGCCTACTTTAACACGGGTAATGTCGTTTTCGTTAACATCAACATTAACTTCCATTGACGATAGGTTAGAGATACGCATAATTTCTGTACCTGCCATTTGCGAAGTTCCTAAAATACGATCTCCCAATTCGATTGACAATTTTGAAACCACACCATCAACCGGAGCATAAATTGTTGTTTTAGCTAAGTTTGCACCAGCTTCTTTAACATTTGCACCTGTTTGTTCTAAAGTAAATTTTGCACCGGTTACATTTTCTTTTGCACTGGCCAAATTTGCTTTAGCAGTTAAATACGCCGCCTTAGCAGAATCGAATTCTGATGCAGAAATTACTTTTTTATTAAAAAGTTCTACATTACGTTTGTAAGTTGCTTCCGCATTTACAAAGTTAGCCTGGTTTTGTATCAATTGTTGTTGCGCTGCTGCCACACTAGCCCTTTGCGCATTAAAAGTAGCAACTGTTCTTTCATAACCCGATTGCAAAACATCCGGACGTACTTTACAAAGCAATTGACCCGCTTTAACAATATCTCCTTCTTTTACCTTTAATTCTACTACCTCTCCCGATACCTCAGAACTTAATTTAACTTCTGTTTCTGGCTGTATTTTACCACTTGCGGTTACTGTTTCTACAACAGTTTTATCTGACGCTTTTTCTGTAGTTACTTTTTCGGTCTTATTACCACCAATAACTCCGGCCAGTTTTAATATCACTAGAAGGGCTACAATAGCAACTACGGTAATAATAATATGCTTCAGTTTCATAATTTATTGTATTTCGTTTGTTTGTATTAAAGTTGTAGTTTTTAGGGTTTTTAAGTTGAAAGGATTTAATGTTGGATACACTTTGCTTTCAGCTTTAGTCTTTAGTTTTAAAAAACAATCTGTTTACCTAAATAATAATCAATCACTTTGGCGCGGAACAGTAAATCGTATTTCGCCAAGATAAAATCTATTTCGGCTTTATTTCTATTGGTTTGTGCAGTGCTGTAATCTAAAGAATTTACTAAACCAACAGCATAACGTTGTTCGATTACGTAAAAAGCATCTTTCTGCGCCTGAAAAGCATTTTGGGTAGAAGAATATCTACTTTGTGCGGCACTAAGATCAGCAACAGCCTGATTGATTACTTTGATCAGGTTATTTTTTGATAGCTGCTCGTCAGTTTTACGCTGCATCCAATTAATTTTCGCCTTTCTAACCGCCGACCTGGTTGTGAATCCATTAAAAATTGGAATGGAAATCCCCATACTCACATATTGTCCAAAGTTATCGGATAATTGATCGGAAAATTTTGAAATCGGAAAATTTGAATTAAACTGGTAATAATAGGCTGATCCTAAACCACCACCTAAACTGATCTGAGGAAAAAATCCACCTTTGGCAACATCAATTGCTTTTTCTGCTGCTTTTGTATTTAAATTTGCCAATTTGATGTCGGGAAAAGTATTTAAAGCCTGATTGTAAATATCACTTGGAACATAAGCGTTTTGAATGTTATTCAATTCGTTAACCAATGGCGGCTGTACTTTAAATGTCATTGGTGGCTGAATTTCCATTAACTGTCCTAAAGTTAAATAGGATATAGTCAACTGATTCTGCGCATTGGTTAAATTAAGCTCAGCTGTTGCAGCCTGCGATTTGGCCTGCGAAATATCGGCTAAAGTTTTATTACCAACATCTAAAAGCGCCTGCTCTCTTTTTAAAGTAGAATTGGCTACATCCAATTGTTGCTGCGTAGCTTTAACCTGATCCTGGTTATTTAAAACCTGAAGATAAGCGGTTACCACCTGAAGAATAAGATCATTTTTTACCTTGTCTACATTGGTTTGATCTGCAGCTAACAATAACTTATTCTGTCTGATCTGGTTTATCTTTGTCCCTCCACCAAAAAGCGAAACATTGGTACTCAGATTAGGACTCAAATTATAGTTCTGAGTATTTTCGAATAAACCTGATACCTGCTGACTCCTACCCCATTGCATGGACTGGTTAATGGTACCATTTACAGTGGGCAATAAAGCATTTTTTGATTGGCGGACATTTTCTTCACTCAAAGAAGCACTAAATGCGGCTTGTTTGATGTTTAAATTGTTTTTTAACGTGTTTTCAACTGCTTGTTGAATACTGATAACTTCCTGAGCCTTAATTTTCTGACTAAAACTTAATGCTACTAATAATGCAGATCCGGTAATTAACTTATTCTTGGTAAACATCTTCATAATTTGTTTCAAATCTATATAAACAACTTTAATAATTTCAATCTGTACGGGCATTTAGTAACTTTACTGCTAAAATGTACCTGATCAAATCACCGCTTCTGCTAAAATGGTATTATCCATCACTGTTATGGAATAAATCCCGCACCGAAAAAGTTATTTATTTGACCTTTGACGATGGACCCATACCCAATGTTACAGATTTTGTATTAAAAACTTTAAAAGTCTTTAATGCTAAAGCTACATTTTTTTGCATTGGCGATAATATTGTAAAACACCCCGAAGTTTTTGAACGTGTAAAAAACGACGGACATGCCATTGGCAACCATACTTTCAATCATTTAAAAGGCTGGAAAACCGATAATGGAACCTACCTTCAAAATACACTAAAATGCCAGGAACTTACGCAAACAAATCTGTTTCGTCCACCCTACGGGAGAATTAAGAAGTCGCAAATCTCAAATCTCAAATCTCAAATCTCAGAACTCAAAATCGTAATGTGGGATGTACTCAGCGGCGATTTCGACACTAAGCTTTCGCCCGAAAAATGTTATCAAAACGTGATTAAACATACCGAAAATGGTTCTATAATTGTATTTCATGATAGTTTAAAAGCATTCGACCGCTTATCTTACGCACTTCCTAAAGTGTTGGCTTATTTTACTGAAAAAGGTTTTACATTTTCAACGCTTTAGCCTTAAGCCAATCTTGTGCCAAGGCGCTAAACACATATCAATAAACTGAAAATCAACGAATTAAAACGACGTAAAATAAATAACTGTTCAAAACCGCACAAATCTGTCCGATAATGAACGGTTATGGAAAAGCCTGTTATTATTCATCATCAGTTAAAAGAGCGACATGTTCCACAAACTGAAAATAAGACATTATCTTTTCATTCTTTCTTTGCTATTATTGTCGTGCAACAGAAAGGCTGAGCAAGGTTTTGAAAAAATCCCACCCGGACTAAATGTAACCGAAGATCTCATTAAAGCGATCCGACCGAGCAAAGATTATCAATATTGGGCATGTATTCGGCAGGGATATTTCCATCATCCAAATACAAATACGGAAATCATAACCGGGAAAGGTGACATTTCTTACCTAATGAACAATAAATTTGATGACCCTAAATCAGGTTTCTTATACAAAATGTGGCAAGGCTATTTTTATATAGCTTATGTAGAAAATAACCATATAAAATTGGTTACCAATAAAGCACAATTGATCAAATTTATAGGAACGATTGATAGCATAGAAGAGGCTCTGTTAATTGCTGATATCAATAATTTAACAGTCGATTATGAAAGACATATTGGCAGTTCGTATAAAAAGGTTAAAGATGGTTATGAATTCTATCTGGTAAAATTTCATAAGTGCACCGTGAGAACAGAACCTTTTAAGGTTAGCATTGATACTTCAGGTAATTACAAAGCTAAAAGCCTGGGCTTTTTTATGATGTTGATGACAGTACCTGTTATGATTAAAAGTACAAACAAGCTTAAATTGGAAAAATACCTTTTCGCTTTGTCGGGCCTTGAAAGAATAACTGCTTAAAAAGATTTATCAGCATATAAATCCGGCTCATATTTTTTCATAATTTATACGTTTTTATGCCCTTTAATTCCCATTCTTTTTCGTTGTTTAGAATAATTCCAAATTAATCAATCACCTGCCTAAATTGCATTTAAGGGTTGTTTTTTGCTATTTTTGTTTTGACCAAAAAATTGTGCCATATCGGCTCAGTAAACACATATTAATATACAAAACAGTATTCTTTTTTATAAAAAGCGGGTGTTTGTTGCACAATCTTATAACAAAAAGAATAAAATAGCTAAGATGAGTATTTATAACGATTATATCCAGGAGATTGAAGACAGAAAAGCTCAAGGTCTTCATCCCAAACCTATTGATGGAGCAGAATTATTGAGTGAAATCATCGATCAAATTAAAAATGTAAATAACTTTAACAGAGCAGATGCTGTTAATTTTTTCATATACAATACCTTGCCGGGCACTACCGGAGCTGCCGGTGTAAAAGCAGAATTTTTAAAAGAAATTATTTTAGGCGGAACTATCGTTGCCGAAATCACACCTGATTTTGCTTTCGAATTGTTATCGCACATGAAGGGCGGACCTTCTATTAAAGTTTTGTTAGACATCGCTTTGGCCGATAATGGTGATAAAGCCCATAAAGCCGCGGATGTACTTAAAACACAGGTTTTCTTATACGATGCAGATACCGATCGTTTAAAAGAAGCTTATAACAATGGCAATGCCATCGCTAAAGAAATATTAGAAAGTTATGCCAGGGCCGAATTTTTCACCAAACTTCCTGAAGTAGCAGAAGAAATTAAAGTAGTAACTTTTATCGCCGGTATTGGCGATATTTCTACAGATTTATTGTCTCCGGGTAACCAGGCACACTCTCGTTCAGATCGTGAATTGCATGGCAAATGTATGATTACCCCAGAGGCTCAGGAAAAAATTAAAGCATTGCAAGCGCAACACCCTGATAAAAGCGTAATGCTGGTAGCTGAAAAAGGTACCATGGGTGTAGGTTCTTCTCGCATGTCGGGGGTAAACAATGTGGCACTTTGGACAGGCAAAAAATCTAGCCCTTATATTCCATTTGTGAACATAGCCCCAATTGTAGGTGGTACTAATGGTATTTCTCCAATTTTCTTAACAACAGTTGATGTAACAGGCGGTATTGGTATCGACCTTAAAAACTGGGTAAAGAAAACGGATGAAAATGGCAATGTTATCCGTAACGAAAATGACGAGCCAGTTTTAGAGCAGGTTTACGCTGTAGAAACGGGTACGGTACTTACCATTAATACAAAAACTAAAAAATTATACAATGGAGATCAGGAACTGATCGACATCTCAAAAGCGTTAACACCGCAAAAAATGGAATTTATCAAAGCTGGCGGTTCTTACGCTGTTGTTTTTGGTAAAAAAATCCAAACTTTTGCAGCTAAAACTTTAGCTATCGAGCCTTCGTTAGTATTCGCCCCCGCTAAAGAGGTATCTATTGAAGGTCAAGGTTTAACGGCTGTAGAAAAAATCTTCAATAGAAATGCAGTTGGTTTAACGCAGGGCAAGGTTTTACATGCCGGTTCCGACGTTCGTGTAGAAGTAAACATTGTAGGTTCTCAAGATACAACAGGTTTGATGACCGCTCAGGAATTAGAAGCAATGGCAGCTACAGTTATTTCTCCAATTGTTGATGGTGCTTATCAATCAGGTTGTCATACCGCATCTGTTTGGGACAAAAAAGCACAGGCAAACATCCCTAAATTGATGAAGTTTATGAACGACTTCGGTGTGATTACTGCCCGCGACCCTAAAGGCCAATATCATTCTATGACCGATGTTATTCATAAGGTATTGAACGACATCACTATTGATGAGTGGGCAATTATTATCGGTGGTGATTCGCACACACGTATGTCTAAGGGTGTGGCTTTCGGTGCAGATTCTGGTACGGTAGCATTAGCATTGGCAACTGGTGAGGCTTCTATGCCAATTCCTGAGTCAGTAAAAGTAACATTCAAAGGTCAGATGAAAGAACACATGGATTTCCGTGATGTAGTTCATGCGACACAATTGCAAATGTTGCAACAGTTTGATGGCGAAAACGTATTCCAGGGCCGTATTATTGAGGTACACATTGGTACTTTATTAGCCGATCAGGCTTTTACCTTTACAGATTGGACAGCAGAGATGAAGGCAAAGGCATCTATCTGTATTTCGCAGGATGATACTTTAATCCAGTCGTTAGAAATTGCTAAAAATCGTATTCAGATCATGATAGACAAGGGTATGGACAACCATAACCAGGTTTTACAAGGATTGATCAACAAAGCAAACAAGCGTATTGAAGAAATTAAGACCGGTATCAAACCAGCTTTAATGCCAGATGATAATGCCAAATATTATGCTGAGGTTGTAATCGATTTGGATCTAATTGAAGAACCAATGATTGCTGATCCAGATGTGAATAATGTAGATGTTTCTAAACGTTATACACATGATACCATCAGAGACTTAACTTACTATGGTGGGGATAAAAAAGTAGACCTTGGTTTCGTAGGTTCTTGTATGGTACATAAAGACGACTTGAAAATTGTTTCTCAGATGTTGAAAAACGTAGAGACGCTAACTGGTAAAGTAGAGTTCAAAGCTCCATTGGTGGTTGCAGCCCCTACTTACAACATCATCGATGAGTTGAAAGCAGAAGGCGATTGGGAATACTTACAAAAATACTCTGGATTTGAGTTCAGCGATGCCTTACCTAAAGCTGCAGCGCGTACCGAATATGAGAACATTATGTACTTAGAACGTCCGGGTTGTAACCTTTGTATGGGCAACCAGGAGAAAGCGGCTAAGGGCGATACTGTAATGGCTACCTCAACCCGTTTATTCCAGGGCCGCGTCGTTGAAGATAAAGAAGGTAAAAAAGGAGAATCTTTATTGGCATCTACACCGGTAGTGGTTCTTTCTGCAATTTTAGGTCGTATTCCAAGCATTGAGGAATATAAAGTAGCGGTAGAAGGTATCAACTTAACCAAGTTTACGCCTATTTCTACAAAACAATAAGAAACAAATAAACATATTTTTTGTTAATCAAAGCACAAAGGCTGTTCGATAATCGGATAGCCTTTTTATTTACACGAACAATTGAATAGAATGGTTTTAAATAACATAATTTGACAAATCTTAAAAATAAGTCTATTAAAAATTGTTTAATTTAGTTTGTGTTGTTATTGACAATAATTTTAAAAAAAAATAAAGTATGGCTTTTGATATAGACATGATTAAAAAGGTTTATGCAAACTTTGGCAGCCGTGTTGAGGCTGCGCGTAAAATAGTTGGCAGACCTTTAACATTATCTGAGAAAATATTATATGCACACCTTTGGGATGGAGATCCTAAAACAGCGTTTAAACGTGGTTCTGATTATGTAGACTTTGCGCCAGATCGCGTTGCGATGCAGGATGCAACAGCCCAAATGGCATTATTGCAATTTATGCAGGCAGGTCGCCCACAAGTGGCTGTGCCCTCTACAGTTCATTGCGATCACTTAATTACGGCTAAAGAAGGTGCCGCAATAGATTTACCTCATGCTAAAACAGAAAGTGCCGAAGTTTTTGATTTCTTATCTTCTGTATCGAACAAATACGGTATCGGTTTCTGGAAACCAGGTGCTGGTATTATTCACCAGGTAGTTTTAGAAAATTATGCTTTCCCAGGAGGAATGATGATCGGAACCGACTCACACACCGTAAATGCGGGTGGTTTGGGTATGGTTGCTATTGGAGTTGGTGGTGCTGATGCCTGCGATGTAATGGCGGGTTTACCTTGGGAGCTTAAATTCCCTAAGCTAATCGGCGTTAAGTTAACAGGTAAATTAAACGGCTGGACTGCTGCTAAAGATGTAATTCTTAAGGTTGCAGGTATCCTTACTGTAAAAGGTGGTACTGGAGCAATTGTAGAATATTTTGGTGATGGTGCTACATCAATGAGCTGTACGGGTAAAGGTACCATTTGCAACATGGGTGCGGAAATTGGTGCAACCACCTCTACTTTCGGATATGACGAGAGCATGGAGCGTTATTTACGTGCTACCGGCAGAAATGAAGTTGCTGATGAGGCAAACAAAATAAAGGAATATTTAACCGGTGATGCTGAAGTTTATGCTGAGCCGGAAAACTATTTCGATCAGGTTATTGAAATCGATTTAGATACTTTAGAGCCTTATTTAAACGGCCCGTTTACACCAGATTTAGCTACTCCGGTTTCGCAGATGAAAGTTGAGGCAGAGAAAAACGGCTGGCCTTTAAAAGTAGAATGGGGATTGATCGGTTCTTGTACCAACTCTTCCTACGAGGATTTATCAAGAGCAGCCTCTATCGCAAATCAGGCTATTGCAAAAGGTTTGGTAACCAAATCGGCTTTCGGTATCAACCCAGGATCTGAACAGGTACGTTATACTGCAGACCGCGATGGTTTTTTAAAAACTTTCGAAGATTTAGACGCTACAATTTTCACCAATGCCTGCGGACCATGTATTGGGATGTGGGATCGTACCGGTGCAGAAAAAGCAGAAAAAAATACGATCGTACACTCGTTTAACAGAAACTTTGCCAAGCGTGCAGATGGTAACCCTAATACTTTTGCATTCGTAGCTTCACCAGAAATGGTTGCTGCAATTGCAATCTCAGGTAATTTAGGCTTTAATCCATTAACCGATACGTTAACAAACGATAAAGGCGAACAGGTTAAATTAGATCCACCTACAGGTTTTGAACTGCCAACAAAAGGTTTTGCAGTAGAAGATGCAGGTTATCAGGCACCGGCAGCTGATGGCTCATCAGTTCAGGTTTTGGTTTCTCCAACTTCGCACCGTTTACAATTGTTAGATCCATTTACCCCTTGGGAAGGTACCGACCTAAAAGGTTTAAAACTTTTAATCAAAGCCAAAGGTAAATGTACAACAGATCACATTTCTATGGCTGGCCCCTGGTTAAAATTCCGTGGTCACTTAGATAACATTTCTAACAACATGCTTATTGGTGCGGTTAACTATTTCAACGATAAAACAGATAATGTAAAAAATGAATTAACTGGCGAATACGGACCAGTTCCAGCAACACAACGCGATTATAAAGCTGCTGGTTTAGGTTCTATTGTTGTTGGCGACGAAAACTATGGCGAAGGTTCATCACGTGAGCATGCCGCTATGGAACCCCGTCACTTAGGCGTTCGTGCTGTACTGGTAAAATCTTTTGCCCGTATTCACGAAACCAACCTCAAAAAACAAGGTATGTTAGCTTTAACCTTTGCCGATAAAGATGATTATGATAATATCTTAGAAGATGATACCATCGATATCTTAGGCTTAACAGAATTTGCTCCAGATAAACCATTAACATTAGTATTACACCATGCTGATGGTACGCAAGAACAATTCCCGGTTAACCACAGTTATAACGATCAACAAATTGAATGGTTTAAAGCTGGTGGCGCACTAAATATTATTCGCGCTGAAGCAGCGGCTAAGGCAGCGCTTTAGTAGTCGATAGTCCGAGGTTTGGATGAAAACAATATCAATCCCGTTCTGTTAAATCAGAGCGGGATTTTTTGTTCTTTACCAGATACCGCTTAAAACGATATCTATTTATCCAATTTGCCACATTGAGCTTGTCGAAATGCCTTAAAATCATTTTAAAAAGTCCTTCCACAGGATTCCTTTGGACAGGGTGACAAATCCATTATTTAGGATTAACCTCTTTCTTTTTTTGGAAAGCAGTTGCAGTAGTTCTTAGGGCGGGGCTAGTCCCGCTAATGCTGCTGCTGATTTAGAAAAAAAACCAGCATTCGCGTATATCGGGTTTAGATGGCAGAGACAGTGAGGAGCTTTGCCCTACTAGCAGTAAAAGGACTTTCTAGCCCCGGGCGTAGCGGCATCCCTGAAGCGCAGCGTAAGGATAGATAATAAATAATTGCCATATTTTTTGGAAAGTATTCTTAGAACATTTTCCTGCAAACAGTTCATTTTAAATATGGTATAAAGCGATATTTTGTTGTATAAATATGCATTGGGAAACATTTATAATCAATCATAAGTGAGGTTAAAAAGAAATGATCTCCGGTTTTCAATCGAATCTTAACATAGTGGTAATTTGTCCACAGAGCTGATCGGCGATTTGCAAAATCAAGATTATTTTCATGGTAAATTCCGATATGCTGTTCAATAACTTCAATATCCTTTTGCTTAAATTCAAACCGCTTGTTTTTATCTGAATAAAGATACAAATTAGAATTACCGAATATTATAAAGCTAGCTTTTCGATTTTTGATATAGTAAGTAATGTGTAAATAAAAAACGGGAAGCAAAAAGATGAATAAAACCGATAACATGTACCCAAAGAACCGGAAATCAACAAATGGCCCCCAACCAAGCATATAAATAGCTAGTGGGGTTATGATTAATAGAATCCCTAATAGCCTACAATATTTTAAGGATTTAAATTGATGTTTAAGATCAATTTTGAAAGTTACATCCTCTTCAAAACTCGTAACCGCAATCATAGCAATGATGACATTTATTGGCTTTAATAGGCGTAGTTAGGGTTAAAAAGGCAAGTATAGTGGCCCAAATACTATATTTTTTATCGGTAGCTATTCCATAGCCTACATTGGTAGATCCGCATTTTTTACAGACCGTTTTATCTTCCGCTGGTTCTTTTTCATCAACAATTTCATCTGATGATTCAAAAGCCAAATTATGGTCTTCAGCCAGTAAAGCATTAATGGCCGCTACATCTCTTTCAAAAACAATGAGTTTTACACCGCCAATGGCCTGATTGTAAAGTGGATTTAAGGTTGCAACATTTTCGTCGGCCAGGAAACAGGCAAACCCACTATCTTCCAATTTAGCTTTAATGATATTGGCTTCCATCGGATTGTAATAGGTACTGTAAACTACTGTTCTATCATTCATCAACCAAACTTAAGAATTTGTTTAATATGAAGGAGAAAAAGCGACATATAAACTAACTTTTCAGGAAGTTTTGCCACCAATAGCCTGAATCTTTAATGGTGCGTTCCTGTGTTTTAAAATCATTATAAATCAATCCAAAGCGGGCCGTAAATCCTTCAGCCCATTCAAAATTATCCATTAATGTCCAGGCCATATAACCGGTTACGTTTATGCCTTCTTTTTTGAGTTTTAACAGAGCATTTAAATAAAGTTTAAAATATTCGATCCGTTCAGGGTCTTCTACCCTACCGTTGATCAACTTATCATGATAAGCAGCACCATTTTCCGTAATCAGGATATTTTTGATATTTGGGTAAGCGGCGAACTGTTTCACAATATTATAAAAACTATCAGCATTTACCTCCCAGCCCATTGCGGTATGAGGCCTTTTCCTGCTTTTGGCTTTTACTTCCCAAGCCTGAACAACCGGGATAAAGGCATTATACTTAACCACCAAAGGAAAATAATTTTGAAGACCGATAAAGTCAAAATCAAACTTCATCCGTTCGTGAAGCCGCCAGGTACCATATTCGATCTGAAATTTCTCTAACACATCCCAATTGGCGGTAGGAAAACCCATACCCTGTGTAGGTTCTACAAAAAGACGGTTCATTAGGCAATCAACCCGTTTTGCAGCAAGGATATCACTATCACTCTGGGTACTTGGGATTACTTCCGAGCAAGAGAAAGTAGTTCCGATATTAGCCTTGCTAATTTCTGCGCGTAAAATCTTGCCTCCATCTGCCTGGGCCAGTGCAGTATGCAACACGGCTGAAAAGAAATTACCTAACCCTGTTTTCCCCGGGGCATGAACGCCTAACATATACCCCAAAGAAGTATAACCGAAGGGCTCATTTAACACAATCCAGTTTTTTACCTTATCGCCATACTCTAAGGCGCAGATGCTCACAAAAGCGTTAAAAGCAGCATTGATGCTAAAGCTTGTCCAACCGCCCTCATCTTCTAAAGCCTGTGGTAAATCCCAATGGTAAAGCGTTATGTAAGGTGTTATTCCATGGGTTAAACATTCATCAATAAGATTGTGATAAAAACGGATGCCTTCCTGGTTAATTTCTCCCCTACCTGCTGGCAAAATCCTAGACCAGGCAATAGAAAACCTAAACACTTTAAAGCCCAGCAGTTTAACTAAAGCTATATCTTCAGTATATCGGTGATAAAAATCGCAAGCAGGATCTAATTTGTGGTTCTTTTTTATTTTTCCATTTTTTGCGGTAAAGGTATCCCAAATGGAAGGGCCTTTGCCATATTGGGTGGCTGTACCTTCTATTTGAGCCGCAGCAGTAGCCACACCCCATAAAAAATTTTGGCCAAAATCACTTGCATTAATCATTCGTTATCAATTAATTGCCATAAGTTGCGAGTTTAATATTAATAAATCATTAAGCAATAAATTTTTAAAATAAAGATTTCTCCGCTGTGGTCGAATGATTCTTCGAAATTATGGCGCTTTGACTACAGTAGTATCCTGTGCTATAACTGGTACCGTGTAATTTCCAGTATCTAAACTTACTGTAGGCAAGAGTTTTTTTATGCTGGCTAAATCTGCTTTAGCTATACCAGTATGATACACATACAGAAATTTTAAATTTTTCAGTTTCTTTAATTGATTAATCCCTTTTACAGTAATTTTTGTTCCGACCAAACTCAACGACTGCAGCTGTTCTAAATCTTTCAGCAATACTAAACCTGCATCTGTGATCTGGGTATTATTTAGGCTTAACCTGGTTAAGTTTTTACAATCCTTTATTGCAGTTAAGGTTTGATCGTTTACTTTATTATTTTCTAACTTAAGCCAAAGGAGCTGTTTTTCGATTGATTTTATCAAATCCAAAACATCTTTGCCCATTGATTGTGCATTGATGAAATTGGCCGAAAGGTAATTGGTATTCTGGGCAACCGGAAATACCGCAATCCCTGCATCGGTAAACTTTTTCAATACTTTATTATCAACTGCCGAAACCTCTTCAGTTGGAATATCACTGGCTTTGATTTGTTCAGCCCCACTTTCGCCTTTTTGCAGGCTGGCTAAAATAGTTTTTATATTTTCTGGCTGGGGAAGATCTTTAAACTTCTTTTTAAAATCGGCGCCATTATCAATCCACCATTTTAACAAGGCGATCTCATTGTTGGTGAGTTGAGGTTTTTCTTTAGGCGCCATATGGTCTTCATCATTCAACGGCAATAAAATCCGCTTCATCAGCTCACTATCGTCGGCTTTACCCTTTACCAGGGTGTGCCCATCTTCCCCACCTTTTAAAATATATTCTTCCTGGTCTAACCTTAGCTTGCCTTTCTGCTTTTCGCTGCCATGGCAACTATAACACCTATTTTGAAAGAGTGGCTGAATAGCATTTCGGTAAACAAAAGCCTCCTGAACATTGGGAATTGGTGGAATTGCTGCACCGCCTTTTGTACTGCCCGATTTTAACGGCGCGGTTAAATAATCAGAACCATGGGTTAAAGAACCTCCTAAGTGCCCTGTAATTGAAATAAGCGCGATGAGAACCGCAGCTATTGTACCTAATATCGCATTTGATTTAACCTTTTGGTAAATAATCCACAATATAAAAGATAAAACAGCAACACTGATCCCCATCCATTGGTGATTGCTCACGAGTTTAACGTCATAATCGCCACCATTGGCCAATAAATAACCAGTAATGCAGGATACGACAGCACTTAGCGCACCCAAGAGCAGCATAATAGGTATGGCTGGCTTTAGGTTGATAAACTTTGCAGCAAATGATAGGAGAATACAAATACAGCCAAGTAACAAAATCCCTATAGGAAGGTGGACAAAAACCGGGTGAAAGCGGCCAAAAAATTCTAACATCTTATTGATATCTCTTTCTTAATAAATTCATCATGTAAACATTTATCGCCCATTGATCGGCAACAGGTTGGCGTGTATATGGCAAGGTAGGCATATAATCAGCGGGGCCAAATTCGGTAAGAATAGTCATACGCTCGCCGTTTTTCTTTTTGCGTGCTATAATTTTATCCCACCAGGCCAGGTGTGCTTCTACCACTTTTCCCCATTCTGGTGCCCGCGGATCGTTTACCTGTGGCCCTTCGGGGTGCCCAACCCGCGAGTGGATATGTTCTGCTTTTTCTAAAATAAAATCGATGGTCTGTTTCTGATCAGACAATAAACTCTCGTGCACATTGCACCAATGCGAAATATCTAAAGTAAATCTTAATTCTGGATTTTTCTCAGCAAAATTTTTGGCAACATGTGCAGCAAACATCATACGGCTACGATGCGTTTCGTGATAAACCGGTATGCCAGACGATTTGCTTTTGGCCGTTGCGTAATCGATAATCTGCTTATTTTCTTCGTAAGTGAAATAATCTCTTCCCGAATGGCAGTTAATGTAAACTGGTTTTTGATAAGTATTGGCACAAATGGCATCTAAACTTTTTTTGAAAGAAGCGAAGTGTTCAGTTATGTTCGACTGCGATCCGGCACATAAAAATCCTATTTCCAGTTTATGTTTCTTAACCGCATCAAAAAGTTCTTTTATTGCTTTATCCTCGCCTGGCCACCATACTTCAATGCCATCATACCCTTCTTTTTTGGCTGCTGCGCAAAACTCATCTCTTGTGCCGCCAAAACCCCAGTCGGTTTGCATAAATAATAATTCATAGCCAGCTTTTGCTTTTATATTTTTAAGTTCGCTGGCGCTCATGTTTTGGATGGGGGCTAAAATTGATGCTGCCGTTACAACAGCTGTATTTTGTAAGAATTTCCTCCTGGTTTGGTTCATTGGTTCACTTGTTATTGGTTCATTTGTAGATTGGTCAATAGTTTATTGGTAACTGCCAATTGAAAATTGGTCACTGCAGACTCCGGACTTCCGACTCCTGACTTAAGCAACAATCTCTGAGATCACCTTACCTGCCACATCAGTTAACCTAAATGGTCTTCCCTGAAAAGGATAAGTAAATTGTTCATGATCGAAGCCCAACTGATTTAAAATAGTGGCTTGAATATCGAAGGCATCAACTTTTCCGCTTACTGCACTGTAACCAATTTCATCTGTTTCGCCATGTGTAAATCCTTTTTTCACACCTCCACCGGCCATCCATATGGTAAATGCTTCTGTATGGTGATCTCTACCTTTAAATGGATTTTGAATGCCATTTCTGTTTTCCATCATTGGCGTACGTCCGAATTCACCGCCCCAAACTACCAGGGTTTCTTCTAATAAACCGCGTTGTTTTAAATCGAGCAATAAAGCAGTAATTGGCCTGTCAATGGTTCTGCATTTATTCTTCAGTCCGATGTTAAGTGAGTTGTTTGGATTATCGCCATGCGCATCCCATCCCCAATCGAATAACTGCACATAACGCACCCCTTTTTCTACCAGTTTACGGGCAAGCAACACATTATTGGCAAAACATGCTTTACCCGGTTGTGTACCATACATTTCGTGGATGTAGGCTGGTTCATCGTTGATATTCATCACCTCTGGTGCCGATATCTGCATGCGGTAAGCCATTTCATACTGTGCTATCCGCGATAAAATTTCAGGATCGTTATACTCTTGATATTGTTGCTCGTTGGCTTTATTAATGGCTTCGATAGATGCTTTTCTCAAATCCCGGTTCATTCCATCCGGATCTTTTATAAACAATACCGGGTCTCCCTCACTTCTACACTGTACACCTTGATAAACAGAGGGTAAGAAGCCACTTCCCCAAACACTTTTTCCAGCATCAGGGAAACTACCGCCACTAGTCAATACTACATATCCTGGTAAATTCTGATTTTCTGATCCCAAACCATAGGTTACCCAGCTTCCCATACTTGGTCTGCCCAATCGCGGTGAACCTGTATGTACCAACAGCTGCGCCGGAGCATGGTTAAATTGATCCGTTTTTACAGCTTTCAAAAAACTTACCTCATCTACCATGGTAGAAAAGTGTGGTAAATTATCACTCACCAAGGCACCTGATTGGCCATATTTGGCAAAATTGGCTTGTGGACCCAACATTTTAGGCACCCCGGTTATAAAAGCAAATTTTTTCCCGGCGAGCAATGATGGAGGGCAATCCTGGCCGTCCATTTTCATTAGCTCTGGTTTAAAATCAAACAATTCTAATTGAGATGGAGCACCCGCCATGTGCAAATAAATTACACTTCGTGCCTTACCCACAAGTGGTGGCGACTTTGGCAATAACGGATGTGCAGGATCGTAAGCAATCTTTGTTTGTGGACTCGAAAAAAGATTACCGCAGCTACCCAATAACGAACCCATTGCCAAAGCACCCAAACCCATCGCACTTTCTTTTAAAAAATGGCGTCGCGAGTGCAGGCGTGCATTTGCTTCATGTGCTTCTTTAATTAATCTATGTGCGTTTAATTCGTCTCTTGTCATAACCGATCAAATCAATTTTTGGTAACCACTTCATCCAGGTTAAGCATTGCATTGGCTACTAGTACCATTGCTGCTTCTTCTGGCTTAAATTTCTTTTGTTTATCGCCCATAAATGCCGATACACTTGCCGAATTTTTTCTAAACTCGCTAAAAGCCTTGGCATAAAGGTCTTCGAATACTTTTAATCTATTTTGGGGGATTGTTTTATATAAAATCAATTCATAGCCCTTGGCAATTTTAGATTTACTGGTGCTTCCTCCTACTTTTTCCATACGCACCGCCAGTTTTCTTGCCAAATCGATATAAACACTATCATTTAAGGTTACCAGGGCTTGTAAAGGGGTATTGGTTCGGATACGGCGCGGACTACAAACCACCCTCGATGCACCATCAAAGGCGATAGCTGATGGATACGGAGCTGTTCTTTTCCAATAGGTATATATTCCCCTGCGGTATTGTTCTTCTCCACTACTTAGTACCCACTTAGCACCACTATAAGGCGAGAACCAAATTCCTTCAGGCTGCCAAGGCATTACCGGTGGTCCATACATTTTATTACTTAATACCCCACAAACAGCAAGACTTTGATCTCTTATTTGCTCGGCACTTAACCTGATCCGCGAACCCCTGGCGTAAAACTTATTAAACAGATCTTTTTCTTTCAGTTCTTCTGTTACCTTACTGTCTTGCCTATAAGTAGCCATCATCACCAGTTCTTTCAACATTTTTTTAACGCTCCAGTTGTATTTGTACATAAACTGATAGGCCATAAAATCTAAAAGTTCCTGATGCGTAGGTGCCATTCCCTGGGTTCCCATATCTTCTAAAGTTTCTACCAAACCGGTTCCGTATAATTGCTCCCATAGCCTGTTTACCATTGTTCTCGACACAAGAGGGTTTCTTTTATCGGTAAGCCACATGGCCAAGCCCATCCTATTATTAGGTGCATTTTTAGGCATAGCAAAAGCCAAAGAATTAGGCACACCAACTTTAACCTCTTTGCCTTTCGAAGTCCACGCACCACGCTCAAACACATAGTTTTTGCGTTGCATGCTCAATGGATTTTCGACCATAATCGGTGTGGTCGGCACCTTTGCATTCATTAAATCAGTAAATCTTTTTTTATTGGCCAAATACTCAGGTTTGCCTTTTCCGGGAAACTGTTTGGTAAAATAAAACCAGTCGAAGTACACCATAAATTCGTCAGGATTTTTTACCGAAGGATTAGTATACTTTAAATACACATCCTGTATCCCAATTTGCTTTGCAAAATCTATTTCTACATTTTCATAACCTTTAGTTTGGGCCAGTTTCCACGATTTTACGACAGGGCCGTTTGGTGAGCCTAAATGTAAACTCATTGTACCATCAGGTTTACTGCAGTTATAGCGCAAAATCAACTGATCAACATGGTTAAGGTCGACTGATTTTAATCTTGCTGTAGAGCTATTTTTAAAATATAATGCAATGTTATTATTACCGATTACTGAATTCACTAATTCATCGGCTGTTGTAGAGTTTATTGCCGGCTGACCCGTTTTTAAGAATAAATCAATTTCAGCCGCTCTTTCTTTACCCGCAACAGCTTTAACCCAGCTGTTTAAATAATTGAGCTCGTTTTTAAGGCTATCATTAAAATCTTTAAGTAATGGGTATTCTGCAGAAACGTCTTCATCCCTTGTATTGTTAAAATACGACATGAATTTATAGTACTCATCATGTTTAAAGGGATCGTATGGGTGGCTATGGCATTGTACGCAAGAAAAAGTTGTGCTCATTAACCCTTCCCAAGTGGCATTTACACGATCTAAAACCGCGGCGGTTCTAAATTCTTCATTATTGGTCCCACCCTCATCGTTGGTTGGGGTATTTCTGCTGAAGGCCGTAGCAATATATTGCGCATCTGTCGGATTTGGAAATAAATCTCCGGCAATCTGATCAGTAATAAATCGATCGTATGGCATATCTCGGTTAAACGCTTTAATCACCCAATCGCGATAGCTCCAGATGTTTCGGTTAGGATCACTCTCATAGCCTTTAGTATCAGCATAACGCGCTATGTCCAGCCACATAGACGCCCAGCGTTCGCCAAATTTAGGCGAAGCCAATAAACTATCAACTAGCACATTATAGGCTGCCTGCTCATCTTTGCTATTCAAATAAAATTTGGCCAGTTTGTCTGAAGGATAAGTACCGATTAAATCTAAACTTACTCTCCTCAATAAGGTTGCCTTATCAGCAGTTTTAGAGGGCTCCAATTTATTTTCTTCTAGTTTTGCAAAAATAAATTTATCCAGATCGTTGCGTATCCAGCTATTATCCACATCCGGTAGTTCGGTCGGTTTTACACTAACATAAGCCCAATGGTTGCCCCATTTTGCACCTTGTTTTATCCAGCTACTAAGGATATCGATCTCATCATCATTTAAAGCCGGGTGCTTATACGGCATCCTTTCTTCAGGATCGTTAGATTTTAAACGTTTAATAAATTCACTATCCTCCGGATTGCCTGGAATAATTGCCGGTTTGCCACTTTTGGTTTTAGCCAAAGCTTCTTCCCGAAACAATACACTAAAACCGCCCTGCTGCTTAACGCCGCCATGGCAAGAAATACACTTTTTATTTAAAATAGGCTTAACCTGCGAATTAAAATCGATCCGTTTCTCCGACGAAAAAAGCGAAAAGGCTATTAAGATAATCGCAACCAGCATGAAGCCTGATGCAAATAATATTTTCTTTTTCAATAACATTTTGGTTAGAATAAAATTTAAGCTAATTTTTAAAGCTCGTAATTTGTATACAAAGTTAAATTAAGCTAAACATTATCAAAATTACAACAGAGGCGACAATTAGACTAAATCGCTAAGATTTCGCTTCCTTTAAATCAAAGATCAAGAAAAAAATAAAACACAAAAATGTATTAACTTGCTCAAAAAATGGATTATCTTACTTTTTATTAAGAATTAACAATGGAGAAACACCAAGTAGGACAAAAAAATAGTTTTGATTTTCAAAAAGCTTTAATCATTCCCAGGAATGTACTTATAAAACAGTGCACTAAAAATGAAATCATAAACAATTTATTTATTACCGACATTGGTTATTACCGTAAAGCATTGAATCACTATATAAAAAGGAATAATGGCTCGGAACAGCACATTTTGATTTATTGTGTAGAAGGAAAGGGAAACGTAGAATTTCAGGGTACTAACTATCATATTGAAGCAGGTAATTTCATTATTATCCCAAAAGAAACAGCACATACTTACCAAGCTGACCCAACGTTACCATGGACTATTTATTGGTTCCATTTTTCAGGGACCGGTGCTGATCAATTGGTTGCTTCGCTACAGAATTATAAGGCTTATGCGGGTTTTAGTGAAGAACGGAACATGTTGTTCGATACAATTTACAACCGATTAGAAAGAGGTTTTAGTAGAGAAAATATAATTTATGCCAATTTATGTTTCCACCAATACATTGCTGAAGTTGTTTATACCGATAAACACCTGGTTAACGATAAAATTATGGAGCCTGATAAAGTTGAAGAGGTTATAGATTTTATGCGGAAAAATATTGAAAAGATGCTTAGTTTAAAGGAAATGGCACTTGCTGTTTACCTTTCGCCTTCCTATTTATCGGCCATCTTTAAAAAGAAAACCGGAACCTCACCTATCGATTATTTTAACCAGCTCAAAATTCAGAAAACAACACAGTATTTGCTATTCACCAACCTGCGGATTAACGAAATTGCACAAAAAATCGGCATTAACGATCCTTATTATTTTAGCAGGCTCTTTTCAGGTATCATGGGCATTTCGCCGAAACAATACCGCGATAATAGGTTTAATTGACGTTTTTTAGGCCGGCGGATGTTACCAGCTACCAGAAGTGTCAGATGGTAACATCCGACACCACGAAAATAGCAATATCCGACACCACGGAATTTATTAAAAGTTAATCCAAGGTTAAGCCAATTTCCTTCAGCAAAATAGCTGCATTAAAAGTCTTACATGGTCCGTGTTTTAATAAATAATCAAATTTCATTTCGCCCTCGGTGATCTGTATATCGAAATGGAAATTACGGACGGTTTCAGGATGATCGATAATCAGATCTGCCAGTTGTAAATCGTGTGTAGCAAAAAGTGCAGGTGTTTTTTCGGTAATCAGCTTTTGTATAAAAACCTTCGAGCCCAAATATTTATCGCGACTGTTTGTACCACGCAGCATTTCGTCAATCAATACAAAAGTATCTTTGTCTTCAATTACATTATCTAAAATCATTTTCAGGCGGTTGAGCTCTGCCTTAAAAGTAGAGGTACTTTCGTTCAGTGAATCTTTAATCCGCATATAAGTATTGATCGAAAAAACCGACAATTGCATGGTATTGGCACAAACCGGTGCACCAGTATAAGCCAATATCATATTAATACCCAAAGTACGTAGAAAAGTGCTTTTGCCGGCCATGTTAGAGCCCGTTACAATATCTACAGTTGGTTTTGCTTCTAAATGAAAATCGTTATCCACCCGAACTTGCTCGTTAATAAGCGGATGGCCAATATGAGTAGTGGCTAATGCAAACTGACCTGTAATCACCGGAAAAACCCAATCTGGCTGGTTATAGGCTGTTGTGGCCAATGAAATCAGCTCTTCAAAATCGCCTAAGTGGTCAAGTGCTGAAATCACATCTTTTGACGAAGATTTATACCAAATATCTAAACTGATGCAGCACTTTAAATCCCAAAGCAAAAGTGCATTCAATATGCCACCAACCAGGATATTTAGCCTGGCATCAAAATTCTGGATAATTTTAGATAATGCCCTAATTTCTTTGCTTACCGGGATTTTTGAATCTAATAAACTTAAAGTATACGAACTTTTCCAGCTTTGATTCTCTGTCCATAAAATAGCACTTGCATAACCGTTTAACAGATTCGAACTTCCACCAAAGGTGTAAAAAACCTTGCTAATTTTTGAGCCCAATAAAACATTCCACCCCGTGTGGATTACAAATAAAAGTGCCAATATTTGCCAAAAAGCAGTGCTAATAAGAAGCGCTGCCAAAATTAAACCAACAGAAATATAAGGCACCAGTTTTACATAAAACCTCAAAAAATTGCTCTTTACAAATTCTAATTGTGCACCCAGTTGGTGTTTAAGCTGTATTTTAATCTGCTCTATTTTATCGGGATCGTAACCATGCAGATTAGCCCTGAAACTATAAGTTTCTGCTATTTTATCTGTTATTTCTTTTATCGCTTCCTGGCGGAGTAATATCTTATCCCTGGTATGTTTTTCTGAGAAATTTTTAGCCAAAAGGTTATTTCCACTTTTGGTACTACAACGGTTGATCAGTGCAAATAAAGATGCGCTTCCGAAAATATCAAGATCAGCAGTGTAGGGATGTAGCTCAGATTCGAATGCTTTACCATGATCATAACCATTCGCCATTCCTGTTAGAACATTCCACTCATTCTGATAAACCCATAAAAGTTGTTTTTTATAATCGATTTCGAGATCTAACTTACTTTGCCTCCGGACAACAAAGGCAAAGGCGATTATGGGCGCCAATAATCCAAGTTGAATTAATGTACGTAAATCATCATCTACAGACTGCAATAATAGAACAAAAAATAAAATTTCAGCCAGGAACAGACCAATCCTGACGAGGGAAAGTTGATCAATTATTTTTTTGATCTGTGCTATATCAGCAGTAACCTGCTTAATTTTTTGGTCGTAATTGGCTATTATTTCTGCTTGTAGTTTTAACATGATATCGCTTCGGTGTATATATTTTCGAAGGTATAAGATCGATAGATTGTCTTTTTTGTTACAATTTATCTAAGTTTGAATCTCGAAATTCTAAAGATAGGCAAAATATTAAATGAAGATTACACTGATCGCCATTGGCAAAACAGAAGATAAATATCTAATTGAAGGAATTGATAAATACATCAACCGTTTAAAACACTATATTAACTTTAGTTTTGTGGCTTTGCCAGATGTAAAGAATGTTAAAAACCTTAGCGAATCCCAGCAAAAGGTAAAAGAAGCCGAGTTATTACATAAACAAATTAACAATGGCGATGTTGTTATTTTGTTAGATGAAAAAGGAAAAAAATATTCATCCGTAGCGTTTTCCAATTATTTAAATAAACAGATGGTTGGTAGTGTACAGCATTTAATTTTTATTATTGGCGGCCCTTATGGATTTGATGAAACCATTTATAAAAGGGCAAACGGGTTAATTTCGCTATCTGATATGACTTTTTCTCATCAAATGATCAGATTGTTTTTTGTAGAGCAGCTTTACCGGGGATTTAGCATTTTAAAAGGCGAACCTTATCATCATGCTTAACATTATATTTTGGCATTAAAAACTCCATACCATTAAAAGCTCACCTTATTATTCATGAAAAGAATTTTATTAATACTCTCGATCTTATTCATTACAAATTTTAAAACCTTCCCTCAAAAGGCAAAGGAATATTATGAAAAAGGGCTAAAAGCCTTCCAACAGAAATTAGACAATCAAGCTGTGCTTTACCTTGATTCATCTATAAATCTTAAAAATGATGAATATGTCACCTATCAACTTAGAGGGTTTATCAAATCTTATCAGGGTAAATTCGTTGATGCTATTTCAGATTTTGATAAAGCCATAAGGCTCAATCCGAATGATGCGGATAACTTTGGCTATAGAGCTTCTGCAAAAGGTTCGAATACAGATATTAAAGGTGCCGTGCAAGATTTAACCCAAGCCATTAAAATTTCACCTAGAAAATGTGTATATTATAGAGATAGGGCAAAGTTTTATGCAAAATTACAAGATACCGTTACGGCACAGCTAGACCTCAATAAAGCAATAACAATCGATCCTGAAGATGCTTATAATTTCACTGAAAGAGCTGTTATTAAAGATTCTGCTCATGATCTGCCTGGCGCCTTACAAGATTTAAACCAGGCAATTCTCATCGACCCTAATCAATCTCCGTTCTATAGACAGAGGGCAGAATTGCACCTCAAACTTCGCGACACAATATCGGCATTATCAGATTTTGATCATGATATCAGACTTGTAAAAAAAGATAATCCAATGTTTTATTGGGATCATTACGATAGAGCTAAAACACGGTTTTTAACTGGCAACTATATAGGTTGCGTTGAAGATTGCAAGGTAATAATTACAGATTTTAACGTCCAACCTGATACATCTTTGATAAAACTCGCATATGAGTATAGCGCACAGGCCAATCTTAAGAACGGCAATTATTTGGCGACTATTTCAGATTGCAATGATCTTTTGAAACTTTACCCAAAAGATTATATGGTGTACCTGGCAAAAGGAGAAGCACATTTTAGGCTTAACGAATTTGACGATTGTCTGAAAGCAATAAACGAAGCTATTGCAATCCATCCTACAGCTGAGGCTTATTTTTATAGATCGCTAGCGAATGCTAAACTGAATCACCTAAAGGAAGTTGAAAATGATTTAACGAAGGCTATTAATTTAAATTCCAGTTATTTTTTAGCGTACAGGAATCGGGCATTGGTTAGAGGGGTACTGGCAAATTATAAAGGAACCATTGCTGATGCAAATATTGTTCTTAAAAACGATCCAACAGACGTTAAGATATTAACAACAAAAGGAATGGCGCTATATTTTCTTAACAATAAAAAAGAAGGTTGCCCAATTGTAAAAAGAACGGCGAATCTGGGTGATCAGAATGCGAAACAATTTGCAAAAGAAAAATGTAAATAACTAAACCTTATGGAATAATTATGCTATAATCATCATTAAATAAAAGAAACGATGTTACTAGATAAATATAAACGGGAGTACAGATATAAAAGCAATCAGAACGGCAACAATAAATACCTATGGATCAGCATTATTGCATCACTGGTGATTATAGCTTTGCTTTATTATTTCTTCGATTAAACTCACAAAAAAACACCAGACAAATTGCCTGGTGTTCGCTATCATTTCGGTAAATAAAGCTTAAACGCCTTTTTTACTCGTCATACTTGCTTTTTTAGCAGGAGCTGAAGTTTTGGTGGTTGCTTTAGCACTTGCTGATGCTTTAGATCCTGTAGCTTTTTGTTTTTTATCTGAAGCTGCTTTTTCTTCTGATAACTTAACCTCTGCTGGTGTACCTGGTGTTTCTGGAGTTTCTTCAGTAAACAATGGCAGATCTTTTAATAAGTTATACCAAGTGATAATCTTCTTCATATCAGAAGCATAAACTTTCTCTTGATCGTGACCTGGAGCTACTTCAAGAAAGTAGGCGCGTAAATCGCCTTTCAAATCTGGAGTAGATCCTTTTGCTGAAATTTTAGCAAAAATATCTGCCAATTTAATTTCCTCATCTTCGCCATACACGGTAATATCTTCTAACGAAGCTAATTTTGTGTTGGTGATGTTGGCTACAACTTTAGTTTTTTGAGCATCTAAGCCCTCTAAAATGTACCCTACTTTATTTTGTCCAACCAGTTTAAATAACCCTGGTCTGCCAGATACGGCAACAATTCCTCTTAAATTCATATTATGTGTGTTTAGCGGTTAGTGTTTGGCGTTTAGCGTTATAACACGCTGCCACCAAACGCATCGCGTTTTCTAATGTTTTAAAACCTCAATATTGAGCAATTGGTATTAGCGCTCTAAACGCTTATCGCCAAACGCATGGCGTACTAATCTTCTAAAACTTCAATGTTTAAAATCTTATCACCTTGACGGATATCATCTACAAGGTCTACATTCTCAACCACTTTACCAAAACAAGTATGGTTACGGTCTAAGTGAGCGGTATTTGTTCTGCTGTGGCAGATAAAAAACTGTGAACCACCAGTATTGCGGCCAGCATGTGCCATAGATAAAACACCACGATCATGATATTGATTTTCTCCATCCAGTTCGCAATCAATTTTGTAACCTGGGCCACCGGTACCTGCTAAATGTGCTTTAGCCGGATCTTTTGAATTTGGGCATCCGCCCTGAACCATAAAGTTAGGAATTACACGGTGAAAAGTTACACCATCATAAAAGCCTTCTTTAGCTAATTTTTTAAAGTTTGCAACGGCTTTCGGCGCATCATTTTCATAGAATTCTACGGTCATATCGCCTTTTTCTGTTTTTATTATTGCTTTACTCATATCAATATCGGTACTAAATTTTAAATTTTATTCACCTAAAAAACAATCGTATTTTTTTAGTAGAGGGCAAAAATAACAAAATTGTATAACTTATAACATCATTAAATTTTTCTATACAGTTTAAATGCGGTATTTTAGTGTTTTAAGCATACCGATTTGATAAAGAAATATTATATCCTGCTCATTTGCCTGCTTTGCTCCCTGGGGCTAAAGGCTTCTTCTTTGTTGATTTACATGGATGAAGACCAAAAGAATCATCTTAAAGCATATGGTATTGCTTATTGGACAATCAGCAAACAACTGGAGGTTGATTGGCTCTTAAACTATCGCGGCGGAAGCTTTTTAATAAAATACAATAAAACAGTTGAAGATGAACTTAAAATCCGTGGCGTATCTTACGAAGTAATGGCCGACGGAAAGGTAACCAATCTTTTAAACGAAATCAGTGATCCAGCCGTGAATATGGAGATGGTTAAGCTGGAGAAAACTCCAAAAATTGCGGTTTACTCTCCAAAAAGCAAATTACCCTGGGATGATGCCGTTACTCTTGTTTTAACCTATGCCGAAATCCCATACGATGTAATTTATGATGATGACATTTTACAGGATAAATTGAGCAAATACGATTGGCTACACTTGCACCACGAAGATTTTACCGGGCAGTACGGCCGTTTCTGGGCTAATTTCAGGTATGCAACCTGGTATCAGGAAGATGTTAAAAACCAGGAAGCCTTAGCTAAGCGCATGGGTTATAAAAAAGTTTCTGAAATGAAATTAGCCGTTGCCAAACACATTAAAGAATACTGTGCTGGCGGAGGCTTTTTGTTTGCAATGTGCTCGGGCACTGACAGTTTCGACATTGCCCTTGCTGCTGATGGGGTAGATATTTGCGCCCAAATGTTTGATGGCGATGCTGCAGATCCAAATGCACAAAGTAAATTGGATTTTAATAAAACCTTGGCTTTCCAGAATTTCAAGTTAGATAACAACCCAATGAACTATGAATTTTCGGATATCGACGCTACGCAAACCCGCACACTGAACCAAACCAACGATTACTTTACTTTATTCGATTTTTCGGCCAAATGGGACCTTGTTCCAACCATGCTTACCCAAGATCATGATAAGGTGATTAAAGGCTTTATGGGGCAAACCACGGCTTTCAGAAAGAGTTTGGTTAAAACAAGCGTAACTGTCTTGGGTGAAAATAAAGGTGCTGCAGAGGTAAGGTATTTACATGGAGAAATTGGCAAAGGTCAGTTTACTTTTTATGGTGGGCACGATCCGGAAGATTATCAGCATGCTGTAGGTGATCCGCCAACAGACCTAAATCTACACCCAAATTCACCTGGGTATCGCCTAATTCTCAATAATGTGCTTTTTCCAGCTGCGAAAAAGAAACCACAAAAAACATAATTTTTAAGAGATTTAGCTTTTGGCATTATTTCATTCCAGGTTAAAAAATTGTTAATTCTGCGCTATATTCCTATTATGTAGACAGTAAATCGCTATTGATACCATTTCTGATCTGTTTCATAACTACACATAAATGCCGCAAAAAACACACTGAAAACCAGTGCATTAGCTAGTCATTTGTAACACACTTGATACTTTGGCACAGCTTTTGGAATTGAGACTTGTAATTAACAACGGGTTTAAGCCCGAAATTTTTAAACAAGATTCTTCTAAAAGAAAAATATTATGAAAAAGTTATTATTAAGCGCTTCAGTTTTATTATTAGCAACAGGTGCATTTGCACAAACAAAAATGACTGGTGAAACTTCGCGTTTTGGGATAAAAGCGGGTGTTAACCTTTCAAAGTTTCATGCAGGGGGCGATGATGCCGGAGCCAATGCTTTTAATGATAATGCAAAAAACAATGTTGGCTTTAATGTAACCGCATTTGGTGATTTTGGTGTAGGAAATAATTTCTTCATTCAACCAGGCATATCATTACAGAACAAGGGTAATAAATTTGAATCCGTAAACACAGCAACTGCAGGAAACAATACCATTACCACTACATCATCTATTAAAACCAATTTAATGGCTATTGAGGTACCTGTAAATGCAGTATTCAGAATTCCTACTGGTGATGCCGGTGCAGTTCAGATCAGTGCTGGTCCATATATTGGTTTTAACATCTCTGGTAAAGACAAAGGAGAAAACATTGTTACAACGGTGAACAATACCAATAATACCAGTGCTACCGTTACGACTTCAAATGATAGAGACTTATCATTTGGTAGTGCAAGTGATAAAAACTATAACAGCACAGAATTTGGTGCAAACTTTGGTTTAGCTTACCGTACAAATTCAGGATTTTTAGTAGGCGCCAACTATGGCTTAGGTTTAACAGATTTAACACCTAAAGACAGACAGGCCAATTCTAATAAATTAACTAACCGCGTATTAGGTTTCTCAGTTGGTTATTCGTTCTAAGCGAAAGGCCTTAAAAGCAAAAGCCTCCCGATTTAATAATCCGGGAGGCTTTTTTATGTGCGATTATTTAGTCGTAAAAGTTCCAGCTTACGCCAAATTTTAATAGGGCATCTTGCATTGGGTATCTATTTACGGTATAATAACCCGGCTGGAATAAACCTTGATTTACAAAATCGTATTTAACAAAAATATTAGCCCTTTTTAAATTTGCTTTAAAAAAAACATCAATTACTGGTTTTGACGCCAGGTTTGTGGGATTACGCTCATCAATATAAAACTGTGCCGTTGCAGGTGAATATAAATAGTTTGCATATTCAGTATTGTACCTCACATCAAAGCCCACATTGGCTTTTAATACCTTGAAAAAGGTATTATCGAAATAAATACTGTTATAAGTATAGAGTTCTGGTGTTCTTAACACTGCATTTTTATCTGTTTTTTGATAAGCGATATAATTTTCCATCACAAACTTACCAAACCTCGATTTCTTTGATACATCCAACCTGATTAAGCTAATATCAGCAGTAGCTTGTTTTGGTAAAATAGCATTTGTACCATTAGTATGATCGGCGGCAAAATAAACATAATTACTGGTTAAGAAATATTTGGCTCCGGCAGTAAAACCATACTTATCATTAATATAGTTAAATGATAAATTGGCAATTTTAGTATTCTTGAAATCAGTGTTTGTCCATTGGTAATGGTTGCCATGATAGTAATTAAAAATAGCCGCCGGCGATTGGTTTTGTACATAGGCACCCAACTCGATCCTTCCTATGGTTTTACCTAAGAGAATTTTACTTTTTGCTTCATATAAATAATCGCCTGCATTTTCACCCTGCAAAATTTGCTGTAGGTCTAAATTGAAGTCGATATTATTAGAGAACCGATAGCCCGCTGCACCTAAAATGGTAATGTTTTGATAAGAAAACCTACTGCGTTCGTAATTGGTTGCATCTTGTTTTATACCAAAATATTCATGTTTATAATAATCGTGTCTTATACCTGCATCAACCTTCAGTTCATTTTTAATAACCGAACTATTTTTCGGTCTTAAAAAGAAACTATAAATAAATTCATTTTTGATATGTTGTACATGGGTCGAATCATTCGTAAATATTGTGCTCGCAATTCCGGGAGGCAGTACATGATTAGCATCCGCTCCATTTTTGTAAAAATCGAAACTGTCGTTATTATACTCAAATGTATACGAAACCTTGTTGGTTGGTAAAACAGCATTATTCACATTTGCAGAGGTATCTATCCTGCCTACATAATAAGTTTGCTTTAAGAAAACGGTGTTTTTACGGTACAAATTTCTTGAGTCTGATAAATTTACCGGTTCTGCCTCTCTTGCAATTTTAGTATAATCAGGGTCGAATAAACCTGTAGCTACCGTAGAGCCATTCTCGTAGGCCCGCATGGTATTAAAAATTGCAGACGCCCACATATTATAACGTTTGCTTGGCGACTGGTACCATGAAAATACGGCAACATTCAAATTATCGCCACGTTGTCTGGCGTAAAAGCCCCTGGAGTCACCACGGTTAAAGTTAACCCCAACATTCCAGTTTTTTTTAATATTCTGTGTGTGGATAGCTCTAAAAAGTTGCTCTTTTTGTCCGGCACTAACAAAATACAAGCTGGTAAAAGGGGTTCTGGCCTGATAGTAAATAATATCTTCGGGCGTTAAAGCATAATAATCGAGTGAATGGAACCCTACATCAAAGCCAATTCTTTTGCTAGGTTCGTACAATAAAGGTCTGGCTGCCAAGCCCATGTTGCCATTGTTTACGGTTGGGTGCAGGGGCTGTAATAGCGGGCTGTAATTCTGGATATTCGTAGTTGAAGTATCTAAAGGCAGCAGTACAATACTGTCTTTAGTTAACGACAGCTTGGTAAACCTGATATATTTTGCGGTAAAAACGACAGAATCCTTTCCCGAGTCTAGTTTCTTCCGAACAGAATCCAATTCTTTGTTGGTACCAACACTTGTTTTTAAATCTTGCGCAAAGGCTTTGTTAATGCCTAATAGCAGTAAGAAAAAAAAACAGATTTTAACGACTTTATGCATCTTATAGTTCAGAAATTAAGCGGGTTAAAATCTCTGTCATTTTAGGCTCGGCTTTAGCTGCTGCGGCTAAAATTTCATCTAAATTAAAAGGCTGCAGATCTTCTGGGAAACCCTCATCCGTTAATACGGAAATGGCAAAAACAGGCAAACCAGCGTGATTGGCCACAATAACCTCAGGCACGGTACTCATACCAACAGCATCAGCGCCAATTAAACGCAGGTATTTATACTCGGCTTTGGTTTCTAAATTCGGGCCGGAAACGGCAACATATACCCCTTTATGACATTTAATATCAACATCTTTAGCTATTTGCAACGCTTTGGCTATGATATCGCGTTTATAGGGCTGGCTCATATCTGGGAAGCGGGGGCCTAATTCACTTTCAATTAAACCACGTAATGGATTATCTGGCTGCAGATTAATATGATCGTCGATAATCATTAAATCACCCTTTTTAAACTCAGGATTTAACGAGCCCGCAGCATTGGATACAATTAAGTTTTCTATACCCAAACCTTTCATTACCCTAACCGGGAAGGTAATCTGTTGCATGCTGTAACCTTCATAATAATGCAGGCGCCCTTGCATGGCAATAATTTTCTTTCCGTTCAATGTTCCAAAGATCAGTTTCCCACTATGAAATTCTAAAGTAGAAATTGGAAAATTGGGAATATTAGAATACATCAATTGATGCTCAACTTCGATTTCTTTTACCAAGCCACCCAAGCCAGTACCTAAAATAATACCTATTTCTGGCTTAAAGTTCTCTGTTTTACGTTTAATATATTCAACGGTTTCTTCTATTGCTCTTAACATAGTTTAAAATGAGTTCGTCAAAGGTAATCTTATCTTCTTCAAATAATTCAACCTCTATGGGTAAATAATATACAGGTAAATCTACCAGTAAATCTTCAAATCCGGTAGCTCTTAAACGTTTGCTATCCTTTTCTGTTGTGATAATGATTTTATCTTTTTTAGTACTGGCCATAAAAACCGATTTAAGCTTCTCAATATCATCATTTTTAAAAGCATAATGATCCCGAAATTCTTCGTGTTTAATGGTTTTAGTATATTTTTCAAGCTCTTCTATTAACGGAGCAGGATTTGCAATTCCGGTGAGCAGGAAAATTTCGAAATCTTTAATCGACTCCAGTGCGCGACTTTCGTTACGGTATAAATGGATAAGATCGCCGTACTGGAGATAAGAATGTAATACAGGTTGATCTGCATTTGGCTGCAGTTCATTTATGGAAGCCTGTTGGGCAACATGTAACAGGGGAACTGGCGATTTAGTAACCAACAATACATCTGCTCTTTTACGCGAGGAGAAAACATCTCTTAAATTTCCGGCTGGCAATAAAAACTGCAAAGTACCCAACTTTCTAAACTCGAAAAGCAAAATATTAAAACCCGCCCTTACCGCGCGGTGCTGAAAGGCATCATCAAGAATAATTAAATCATGATGCTCTTTTAATTGCTGAATCCCGTGCACACGGTCTTCACAAACGGCAACGGTAACAGCTGTAAATTTTTGATGGTACTGTAGTGGCTCATCCCCTATCGTTTCGGCCGTTGCAGCGCCATCGGCAATAATAAAACCTTTCGTTTTCCGGCCATATCCCCTGCTTAGTATGGCTATTTTATAATCGGCCAGCAACCTCACCAAATATTCTGTTGTTGGTGTTTTGCCTGATCCACCAACAGCTAAATTGCCTACACAGATTACCGGTAAATCGAACTTTACAGATCGCATCAAACCCCAATCATAAAGTTTTTTACGGAGAATAACAGCCATTCCATAAATGATCGAAAAAGGAAGCAGTAAAAGGCGTAGATAGTTCAATAGCATATCGTGGTTTCAAAAATACTGATTATTTAAAAAAGAAAGGCATGGCTAAGCCGATACCCTATAAAGCAACTCTTAATCAATGAAATGGTTTGCAGGAAAATGATTTATCTGGGGTACAGTATCAATTAACCAGTCTGGAGATAAGCACCTGGCGTTTGGAGCTAGTTAACCAATAAACGAACAATGGCTTTAAAAAATAATAACCAATGATAGTGAATCAATAAACCGTTGGCGAATGAACTAATGACCAATAAACCAATGGACTAATAAATTTATTCAACTACTATTTAAGTTTTTTACTATCATTGCTCCCTACCAAAACATATTTTAATGTCTCCGAACAAAAGATTAGTAGTGGGCCAAGGCCAGATTAGTGGATATATTTCTATTTTTTTAGCCATATTGGCCTTATTAGGCATTCTCTGTTTTCATTATCCAGAGAAGTTAACCACACCCGAATTCCGCGAAATTTACACAAAAAACAGTATGGAAGCCCTAATGCTTGGAGGCGTTATTGCAGCATTCTTCTTTTCACTGTTAAGTTTGATCCTCAGTAAAAAACTAAAATGGGCCTGGCCAGGCTTTGCACTTGGTGCTTTAGCCGTAATATTGGGTGCTTTGAGTGTAGAAGGCAGGGATGTAGCCAAATCGAGCTGGCATTTTGGCCTTGACTGGATGATTTTAGATCTTCTTTTAATGGTTGCCATTTTTGTTCCATTGGAGTTGTTTTTTCCAAAAAATAATGATCAAACTAAATTCCACGAAGAATGGCGTACCGATTTAACCTATTTTGTAATCAGTCACCTATTTATTCAATTTTTTGGCATTGTAACCCAAAAACCTGCCGTATTATTTTTTGGCTGGATGGGTTTAGATAAACTGCACACTTGGGTACAGGGTCTCCCATTTATAGTCGCCCTTTTTTTGGCTTTTTTCAGTACCGATTTGTTCCAATACTGGGCACATCGTTTTTTTCATACCCGGGTAGCCTTATGGCGTTTCCATTCCATACATCATTCTACGCAAAATATGGATTGGCTGGCAGGAAGCCGTACCCATTTTATTGATATATTTTTCACCAGGGCAATGACTTTTATCCCACTTTATGTTTTGGGCTTTTCATCTACTGTTTTCAATGTGTACATTATATTTATTGCGATACATGCGGTACTCATCCATGCCAACACCAGGATTAATTTTGGTCCGTTAAAATACATTTTTACTACCCCCCAATATCACCATTGGCACCATTGCGAAGATCCTAAATATTATGGACATAACTTCGCCTCAATATTTCCCTTTATTGATTTGATGTTTGGCACCTATTATTTACCCGGTAAAGAATGGCCCGCCGGAACGGGTGTACACGAAGCTTCGTATCCAAAAGGTTTTGTTAAACAATCCATTTATCCCTTTACAAAAAGCCCTTTTGATACTGATTTGAATATGGAAGAAAGAAGCGATAGATAGATGCTAGAGCTCGTTTCTAACGAGCGTTGAATATTTCGTCGTTTTAAAGATGGAATCGTATAGCTATTTCTGCACTCGTTTGGAAACGAGCACAAACGAAAAACTACTGTCGGATGGTAACCTCTGACAGCGCATTGAAATCAAGGCAGGCGAGATGATATTTCATCAGGATTATTAGGAAAGCAATGCCAGCAAGCATGATTAATGTCAGTCGGGCTTTCCGCTAAATCTTTTGTTTTGAAGAAAAACAAAAGTATACCGCTGCAATCCCGTTTAGTCAGTAACAGTGGTGCTACTATTATAGGTTTTTGAAACTATATAGAAGATAAAATCGTAAGGCTATTCTTGTACTTATTGGGAAACGAGCGCAAACGAAAAAATGAAACTGTCAGATGTTACCATCTGACAGCACGTTAGCACATTGCACACCCAAGTCGGTGCCCTCTGTGTTTTCTCTCCGTAATCTCTGTGGTTAAAGAAGCTAAAATGGAACAAACCCGAGTTTTAAATGTTATATTGGGGTTCCATCTTATAATATGCAGGCCGAAACAGAAATTTTAATTATTGGTGGTGGATTGGCAGGTTTAACAGCGGCGCTTCACCTGAATAAGGTGGGTTTAAATGTTACATTGATCGAAAAAGATACCTATCCCCACCATAAAGTTTGCGGCGAATATATTTCGAATGAGGTGCTCCCCTATTTTGAATGGCTTGGTCTGGATATTGAAAATCTTGCCCCCACATTAATCAGTAACCTGCTTTTCACTTCCCTTTCTGGCAAAAGCATACAAACTAAATTACCGCTTGGCGGCTTTGGTTTAAGCAGATACACTATTGATCATTATCTGTACACGGAACTGATCAGGAGAAATGTAAACGTGATTCATGATCGCGTGGTAGAAATAAACTTTGCCAATAACCAGTTTACAGTGGTAACTGCTAAAAACGCTTTTGTTGCAACTTACATTATTGGCGCTTATGGAAAAAGATCGTCAATTGATATTAAGCTAAACAGGAGTTTCATCAATAAACGATCGCCCTATCTGGCAGTTAAAGCACATTACAAAGCCGATTTTCCGAATAACCAGGTAAGCCTGCATAATTTTGAAGGTGGCTATTGTGGCGTTTCGAAGGTTGAAAATGATCGGTTGAATATCTGTTATCTGGCTAACTATGAGCGTTTCAAAAAACACAAAAACCTGCTTGCCTTCCAGGAAAACGTACTTTATAAAAACAGGCATTTAAAGGCTATTTTCGAAAGTGCAAGCAATTTATTCGATATACCTTTGACCATTAGTCAGATTTCTTTCGAAACTAAAGAGCCTGTGTATAACCATATTTTAATGATTGGCGACACTGCCGGATTAATTCATCCACTTTGTGGAAATGGTATGGCCATGGCCATTCACAGTGCCAAAATTGTTTCAGAACTCTTGCATCAAAGAAGGGAGGGAAAAATTATTTCACGTGTAGCACTGGAAGAAAGTTATACTTTACACTGGAACAGGGAATTTAAAAACCGTTTAAAAATGGGCCGCGTATTATCTTCTTTGTTAAGGAACCATAAATTCGAAAGTTTGGCGATGAATGCATTGACTAAAATGCCCTTTCTTCTCCATAAAATAATTAAACAGACACATGGTAAACCGATCACGATTTCATCATAAATGCCAATAGATACCACATATAGAAGCACAGCCCCCGAGATTATGGATAATTTCGCTATGGAAGGTGAGATATTACGCGATGCGCTGGATAAAATAGCCAGCATTAATCAGCTCCTTGGTGGTAATAAAGTTACACTCGATGGGATTAAAAGCTTAATCAACAGCAAACCAAAAGACGAGGTTATTCGTATTACTGATATTGGTTGTGGAAATGGGGATATGTTACGCACTTTGGCAGATTATGCAAATAAACAGGGTTTACATTTTATTTTAAAAGGGATAGATGCCAATAGGTTCACCATAAATCATGCGCAAAGTTTATCTGCAAACTACCAGAATATAACGTATGCATGTAGCGATATTTTTGATGATTTAAGTAAACCAGAACCTTGCGACATTATGCTTTGTACTTTAACCCTACATCATTTTAAAGATGAAGAAATTATCGATCTGCTTGAGAATTTTAAAGAATCGGCAGCCATGGGTATTGTAATAAACGACCTGCAAAGAAGTGCAGTGGCGTATTACCTATTTAAAGCACTGTGTTATTTATTCCGTTTAAACGATATGTCCAGAGAAGATGGTTTAGTATCAATTCTGCGTGGGTTTAAAAGGGCAGATTTGCTTAAATACACCAAACAATTAAAGCTAAAATCGAGTTCAATAAAATGGAAATGGGCTTTCCGCTACCAATGGATAATTAAAACAATATGAGCGTAACCGTAAAAGCAGTAAGTAAAGCCTTGCCCGAATTTTGGAGGTCAACCGCCGAGATTTTACCATTTCTAGATATTTGGCTAAAAGATCAGGATGATCGTTTTATCCGAAAGGTAAAAAAGATTTTTGAAAACGCCGCAGTAGATAAAAGATACTCGATCATGTCGCCCGAAGAGGTTTTTAGCGATTTAAGTTTTGAGGAGCGAAACAACATTTATATCAGAGAAGGGATAAAACTCGGTGCCAAATGTTTGGAAACTGCACTCGAAAAAGCCAAATGGCAAGCGCAGGATTTGGACTACATCATTACCGTGAGCTGCACGGGTATCATGATCCCCTCTTTAGATGCTTACCTGATCAATCTGCTCAAACTACGTCAAGACATTGTTCGTCTACCTGTAACTGAAATGGGCTGTGCCGCTGGTGTATCAGGCATAATTTACGCTAAGAATTTCCTGAAAGCCAATCCAGGCAAACGTGCAGCAGTTGTTGCGGTAGAGTCACCAACGGCAACCTTTCAATTAAACGATTTTTCGATGGCCAACATTGTAAGCGCAGCAATATTTGGCGATGGTGCCGCCTGTGTACTGTTAAGTTCGAATGAAGAAGATAGCGGGCCAGAGATTTTAGCCGAAGAAATGTACCATTTTTATGATGCTGAAGAGATGATGGGATTTAAACTTACCGATACCGGATTGCAAATGGTATTGGATGTGGCAGTTCCTGAAACCATCGCCAGTCATTTTCCGGATATTATTCATCCTTTTCTAGCCAAAAACGGATTCGGGATTAACGATATAGACCATTTAATCTTCCATCCGGGCGGAAAAAAGATTATCCAGATTGTTGAAGAATTATTTGGTCAGCTAGGCAAAAATATAGACGAAACGAAAGAAGTTTTAAGGCTTTACGGAAACATGAGCAGTGCAACAGTGCTCTATGTTTTGGAACGGATTATGGATAAAAAGCCAATGCCCGCAGAAAAAGGGTTAATGTTAAGCTTTGGCCCGGGGTTTTCGGCACAGCGCATACTTTTGCAATGGTAAAATTCAATCATTCACTCCTTCAACCATGAACACGCAAGAAATAATAGATCAACTACCCTACGGTAAATCTTTTCTTTTTGTTGATGAGTTATTGCACATTGATGAAAATGGAGCGAAAGGTACTTATACTTATGCCAATGACCTATCCTTTTACGAAGGTCACTTCAAAAACCACCATGTTACCCCGGCAGTGATCCTCACCGAAACCATGGCGCAGATTGGATTGGTCTGTTTAGGCATTTACCTGTTAAATGATATTGATCAAAATATATCCATCGCGATGACGTCGAACGCTATTGACTTTTTAAAACCGGTTTACCCTGGTGAGCAGGTTACAGTAACGAGTGAGAAAGTATATTTTAGGTTTAATAAACTGAGTTGCAAAGTAAAAATGGAAAATGCAGCAGGCGAAATGGTTTGCAAAGGCAAAATTTCGGGCATGTTAATCTCAAAAGGAAATGGATAATAGAGTCGTAATTACCGGGCTAGGTGTATGCGCACCCAATGGTACTACCATTGATGAGTTTTCTGATGCCATAAAAAAAGGACTTTCTGGTATCCGCCATCAGCCCGATTTGGAAGCCTTAAACTTCTCTTGCCAGATAGCAGGCAAACCAGTACTTAGCGAAGAGCGGATCAGCCAATATTTTACACCGCTTGAATTGCGAAACCTAAACAGTACAGGAATTATATATGGTGTTATTGCTGGTTTGGATGCATGGAAAGATGCAGGCTTAACTATCGAAAATAATGAAGAGCCCGACTGGGATAGCGGTACCATTTTCGGGGCGGGCACTTCTGGTATAGATAAATTTAGATGGGCAATTAATAAAATAGATGCGCTTGAAATCAAAAAACTGGGAAGTTCTGTTGTGATACAAACCATGGCCAGTGGTGTAAGTGCATTTATCAGTGGTAAGCTCGGCTTAGGTAATCAGGTAAGTACCAATTCATCTGCCTGCGCAACAGGAGCAGAAAGCATATTGCTGGCTTACGAAAGGATTAAAACGGGTCAGGCTACAAGAATGTTAGCAGGAAGTACAAGCGATAGCGGCCCTTACATCTGGGGCGGTTTTGATGCCATGAAAGTTTGCACCTTTAAACATAATGATGAACCGGAAAAAGGTAGCCGCCCTATGAGTGCAACGGCAAGTGGCTTCGTTCCTGGAAGTGGTGCGGGTGCTCTGGTATTAGAATCGCTCGAAAGTGCAATGGCTAGAAAAGCCAAAATATATGGCGAAGTAATCGGAGGCCATATCAATTCTGGTGGTCAGCGGGGCTTAGGTACGATGACGGCACCCAATCCTACCGCTGTACAGCGATGCATCCAAACAGCATTAAGAAATGCGGGTATTGAAGCCAAGGAAATCGATGTAATTAATGGCCATCTTACCGCAACAACTAAAGATGCCCTGGAAATAGAAAACTGGAAAGCAGCACTACAATTACCTGATGATGATTTCCCATACATCAATTCTTTGAAAGGCATGATTGGCCATTGTATTGCAGCATCAGGGAGTATAGAATGCGTGGCCTCGATGCTTCAGCTTTCAGAAGGATTTATTTTCCCCAATATTAATTGCGAAGACTTAAGCCCCGAGATTACCGCCTTAATTGATGCAAAATACATTCCGCAAACCTTAATTCATCAACCATTTAATATCTTAGCTAAAGCCAGTTTCGGTTTTGGCGATATTAATGCCTGTATTATTTTTAAAAAATATACCCATGAATAAAGAAGAGATCATTGAAGCCTTAAAAACAATTGTTAAACCTTACAGCGATGAGGTATCAGCCTTAGCTCATATTGACGAAAACACCGATTTTATAAATGATTTAAAAATAAATTCGGCCAACCTGGTTGATATTGTTTTGGATATCGAAGAGAAATTCAATATCGAAATAGACAACGATTCGATGGCTAAAATGCTAACCGTAAAAGCCACCACCGAAATTATAGCTCAAAAACTGGAAGCGCATGCTGGGTAACGATATCGTTGATCTGGATCTGGCTAAAATCCAAAGTAACTGGAGACGTAAAAATTATCTCGATAAAATTTTCACCACCGAAGAACAGTTACTGATTTCATCAGCAAAAAGACCCGATGAATTGGTATGGCTGTTATGGAGCATGAAAGAATCGGCTTATAAAATTTATAACCGTAAATCCGGAATCCGGAATTTCGCCCCTCAAAGTTTAAATTGTACCATTCATCCAAACACCGATCAGATAAAAGGCACAGTAACTATAGATAATGATACCTATTTCACTAAAAGCGATATACAGCTACAATATATTCATACCATCGCTGCTCCTGTTTATAGTAAGCTAGAAAAAATTAAAGTAACCATTTACGAATCACCAAATCATCCAAGTGATTATAAAAGCACTAAACCAGGTTGTGTGAGTCACCATGGGCAGTATTTGGCTTTGGTGTATTAATTCCAGAGTTGACAACTTACTAGCAAGGAGGCAAGAAAAGTTGTTAACTCTTATAGAAAGAGGGTATCATTAAGCTCGTTAAATCATCATCACCAAATTGCTGTTTCCATAAATTGGCGTAATGGCCATTTGCCATCATCATTTCAGTATGACTCCCCTCTTCTACAACCTTCCCTTTATCTAATACAATAATCTGATCGGCTTTTCTAATCGTAGGTAACCGATGCGCAATGATGATGATTGTTTTCTTTTGCATCCTCAACATATCTATTGTACGCTGCACATACTGCTCCGAGGCTGAATCTAAAGAGGAAGTGGCTTCATCTAGAATTAAAATTTCAGGATTACGGTACAGTGCCCTTGCTATTGCAATCCTTTGCTTTTGTCCGCCTGATAAAGAGGCTCCATTTTCACCTAAGTAAGTCTGAAAACCTTCTGGCAAAGCTTCAATAAAATCGATAATCCCCAGTTGTGTACAAATACTAATAATCTGTTGCATATTGGGTTCATAATCGCCAATGGCAATGTTTTCGATTACATTTCCTGCAAAAAGATCAATTTTTTGTGGCACAACGCTTAGTAAATTTCTTAAAGAGGCATTGTTCAAATACTTAAGCGCATGATTACCGATAAAAATATTGCCTGATTGTATGGGATAAATATTTTGAAGTAATGACATTAAGGTAGACTTCCCAGATCCACTCTCTCCTACAATTGCGGTAAAACTTCCAACCTTAATTTTTAGGCATAAATCATCAAACACATTAACACGACTGCCATACCTGAAAGCTACATGTTCGAACCTGATATCGCCCATCAATTCTTTCGTAAGGAAAATACTCGACGAATTTTGTTCAATCTCCAGGTCCATAATTTCGAACAAACGATCAGAGGCGATCATGGCATCCTGGATAGATTTATTTGCGCCAATTAAGGAAGTAGCCGGGCCAGTAAAATAACCAATGAGGGTATAGAAAGAAAATAATTCCCCAGGGGTAATTTCGCCATCTAAAACATAACCTGCACCCACCCAAAGCAAAATAATAGTGAGCATACGGGCAATAACCTCGGTAGATGTTCCGGAAAAAACTGAATTTAATCCTGATTTATAAATTGTTCTGAGCAGACCAATAAAATGAGTTTCTGTTTTTTCGTTGGTAAACCTTTCAAGGCCAAATCTTTTAATTGTGGCTACATTATTTAAGCCCTCAACCAATTGCGATTCCAACTCGGCCGACTCCTCCATCAACTTCCTTTGCATTTTCTTGTTTAGTTTATTGCTGATGAAATAAATCAATAAATACAATGGAATAACAGCCAACATTATTAAGGCCAGTTTCCAATAATAACTGAACATTAAAATAAAAGAGAATACAACAATAAAGCCGTTTACAACCAGGTTAATGGAAACATCGTTGATAAAAGCTCTTATTTTAACGGCATCGTTTATCCTTGAGATAATTTCGCCAACCCGCATAGTATCGAAAAACTGTTGAGGCAGTTTTAAGAGGTGTTTATAGTAGCCCAATATCAACCGGGCATCTATCTGCTGCCCCGTACGGATGGTAAAAATAGTTTTAGCCGTTCCAATAAATAATTGCAGCGCTAAAATGGCCACCATCATTAAGCTCATTAAATTAAGCAGATTCCGATTACCCTCTACCAAAACATGGTCGGTTATTTTTTGAACAAAAACTGAGGTAGATAGTCCAAGTACGGTATAAATCAAAGCACCAAAAAGTGCTTGCGTTACAATACTTTTATGCGGTTTAATCAGGTTCCAAAAACGGCTTCTGGTATCGACCTTTTCATTGCCTTGCTTAAAACCCTCATCAGGTAACAACAGAGCCAATACGCCTGTCCATTCGCTTGCAAATTCGTCAATAGTTTTGCGATGTATTTTCCCATCGCCCGGGTCCATTACTTCGATGTATTTATCCGTTACTTTATAAATAACTACATAATGTTGCAATTGCTTCTTTACCACATGCGCAATAGCGGGCAATGGAATTTTAGAAAGACTCTCTAAACTGCCCTTTACGCCTTTTGCTTCAAACCCCAGTTTATTTGCAGCTTCTATCAAACCTAAAACATTGGTTCCTTTTTGATCGGTGCTGGCTAATTGGCGGATGCGTGCAACGGGCATTTTTAATTTATAAAACGCAGCTATAGATGCCAAACAAGCGGCGCCACAATCGGTAATATCGCGTTGTTTTATTAGGGTAGACATTAGAAGGGAGATATTAGATTTGAGACTGGAGATGTGATATTGGAGAAGTGAGATTAGTGATTTGAGTGTTTTCGGCTTTGGCCTTTAAGCTGCCACCTTAAACCCTAAGCCTTTTACCCTACACCTTTTAACGGGTTTAACCAATCATCAACTTTATCATAAAGCAATTGATACAAGTTTCGTTCTGCAATGGTAAAGTGTGCATTAAAGGTCATCCCCTTTTTTACCTGACCTTTATAACCGTTTTTTAACTTTAAATAATCCTTGTCCAGTTTACACTTCACTTTAAAATAAGGGCTTTGGTTAATCAATATAATATCGTCAGAAATATCGGCTACTACACCAGCAAGCAAGCCCCATTGGTTATAGTTAAAAGCATCAATCTGAAACCTGACGGTCTGGCCAGCTTTAATTAAACCGATATCAGCAGGTTTAATATAACAGATGGCCAGCAAAGCACTATCGGGTGATATCTCACCAATTTTCTGATTGGCAGTAATGAAAGAACCCAACTGTAGACCAGATAGGTTTTGCACCGTTCCGGATACCCCTGCGTTTAAATGATATAATTTCTCCTGTTCGGTGAGCTGGATTTTCTGGCCATCGAGATCTTTTAATTCTTTTCTATATTGATTGGATTCTGTTTGCCACTGTGTTTTGTATTTTTTAGCTACCAGATTAAAATCAGAAAGTGCCTGATCGTAACTAAACTTATATTGCTCATACTCTGCTTCGGTAACAACCTTCTTGCTATATAGTATTTCATACCTTTTATAAATCTTATAGGCCTGTTCGCGGGCATTTAAAGCGTTTTGAATCTGCTCAGCGTATTGTTGCCAACTTGCCGCATAAAGGCCGGTCTGCAATGCAGGTTGCCCTGCATTGCTTAAATCGACCATTTTTAAGAGGAGGAGCGCATCATTTAATAAATCTTTTAATTCACTTGAGCGATTATTCAAAATCACATTTTGTGTTTCAGGTATAGTGGGGTCTATATTTAAAAGGAGTTGTCCTTTTTTTATCTTTTTGTTATCGGTTAAATTAATCAGCGTAATTTTTCCAGCCACTGGGGCCAGCAGTTCTGCTCTTTCGATATTACTCTGCAAAGAACCATTGCCCTTAACGCTTACTGTTGTATAAATAAAAGGTAAAGCGGCTAAAGCCACAAGAATGAATATGATTGTGGCAGAATAAATAATCTGCGTACGTACCTTGGTGTGGTGTAAAAAAATAATGGAGTTATCTTCGAAATTTGCGTCTTCTGTTAAAGGCATAATCATCAATTGGCTTGGTTAAGGCCAAGTTTGTAATTATTAATTTATGCCACAAAAAAGATACACGAAAAGGGTTATTGTAGGGATGAAACTATTTTTGATCCCCGTTTAGCGCAAGTTTTAGCGCAACGGTAGATGCAAAGGCCCCACTTAGGCTTTCGTTAAATTAATGCATCAATTTCTTTATTAAAAAATTTATCGCGCTAAATACTATGAAAGCACAAGTTAGCTTACCCACTCCCTAACAACTAAGACTTGCACTAGTAGTGCACTGGTTTGGTGAAGGTAAATTAACCTGCTGGTAGTAAGGAGGTATATCGATGCTATAGAGGGTATTAATACTTTAGTTTAGGACTGATCGACCGCTCGCACGAGCATGGGGCTTAGAAAAGTTGATGTAATCGGATATAAATGAAAATAGAGTAAGTATTTTGAACTAATAATGACAGAGTTGTAGAATAAATAACAACTCCGCCATTTATATGTAAAATCTAATTTTTTAAATAACTTATAGCCTTGAGCAATCCTTGAATTAATACAACTAAACCCAAAATAATTAAGGGTATTGCTAATATTTTCGCTTGATTTTTTGTGAAAAAATTTACTATATAAAATGAAAAGTAAATTAACAAATATATAACAAAAATTACCTGCACTAGAGAATTGAAAGCCATCTTTTTATTTATTGGTCTAAATTATTATTTATTCATCGCTTCCGTATCTTTATAACCATTATAAAGACCGTACGCAATGATAAGAAAAATGATATACCCTCCATTTGTTTCTTTCAATTCTTTTGAATTCAATTCATTCAAAGAATAATCTTCAAGTTTCAATTTAGTCATCATATCAATAATCGTTAATGGGTTAAATAATAATATGCCTTTCCTGCTCCATAACTAATAACATATGCGCCAGCGCATATGCCTACAGCTGCAGCAAGAAGAGGTAAAATCCCTCCATTCATTTCTTCCATCTCTTTAGCATCCAGTTCCTGTACGCCAAAGCTTTCTAATTTTAAGTTTTTCATTTTCGCTTAATTTAAATTTTTGTTTCTTACTCATTAAGGCTTTTCAGATTCCGCCTATGTTGGCCTAACATGAAGCAAGTATTGGACATTAAATTTCAATCAAAAAAAAAGATACACTAAAAAGCTTTTTATAAGGACAAAAAGAGATAATAAATCTGAGATAGTCAATTTCGAATCAAACAACGGTCTAAAAAGATGCTACATTAACCTACACATAAGATAATACAAATATGTATTTTAAAATAGTTTATCCTTTAAGTATAAATATCGACTATAATTGTAATTGAAAACTATGAAAAAAATTATCTTCTACTTACTGCTCTTATTTCCATTTTATAATTTACAAGCGCAAAACTGCAATTGTGGTGACAACTTTAGCCAGGTTACCAATAGAATATAAAAATTATAGTCATTATTCCGATCCTGTAGCACAATCGTTTCACGCTAAAGACGCACTCTTGATAAACGTAGAAATAACATCACAGATAAAATAGAGGATAACATTACAGATTGGATTGATTTTTTAAAGAAGTATAAAACTAAATAGCAACGCTAACTTAAACCATACAATATATTGGTTTGGTACAGGCAAACAACCGTTTGGTGTATATTTTTTGGCTATTGAATTCGGAAATAACACTTTTAAACACATTTAATTAGCCATCTAATATTACAATTATGAAAAACAAAAAATTAGAGAAAAAAACTTTGTTTGTCTTTAAGCGAAACAACATGACCAATTTGACAAAAGAGCAAATGAGAAGGATTAATGGAGGTGGAGAAACAACTACGGGGGGAAGTGGTCTCTCAGGAGATCCAGCTTGTCCTAACAAAACAATAGCTAATACAGTAAGCGAATAATATCTTTATATTATACTTGTTAAAAAAATAAATTATATTTCAGTTCACGCATTTTAATTATCCATTTCTTATTTAATAATGAAGTATATCATTTGTTTTCTTTGTTTATTTTTTTTCACACTTGCTTTAAAAGCTCAGAATTGTAACTGTGATGATAATTTTCGATTCTTAGTGGAAAAAATCAAAAAAAATTATATTGGTTACCCTGATAAAGTAAACTCTTTAAATCAGTTACAATTTAAAAAGTTTACCGATAGTTTACAGCTTATTGCTTCTACCTCTAATTCTTACAAATGCTTAAGTTTAATGAGGGAATGGCTTAGTTTTTTCAAAGATAAACACATTGATTTCGGGATGGATTTTAGCAAACTTTCTCCTGATTCCGTGAGGATATTTTTTGCCAATGAAGAGAAAACAACCTGGACAGAAACCACATTTAAATCCTATCTGCAACAAAATAACACAATACTAGATAGTATAGAAGGAATTTGGAACTATGGCATGTATGAAATTGGAATTGTTAAAGACCATACCCAAAAAAACGTCGAATTTATTGGTTTTGTATTAAAAGCAGACAGTGCAAGGTGGATGCCGCAACAAATAAAATTTAAAATTAGTAAAGTCGACAATCAGTATAAAACCATTTATTTTAGCGGAGGCGACCATTCGATTAACTATCCCAGCTTAATTACACAAAAAAACCAATTAGATTTTGGCTTTTTTGGAAAATGGAAAAGAGGGGAGAAAAAAACGAAAGCGGTTTCTCCTGCTAAAATTATTGTCCCAGAGTTAATTTCGAGCTTTAAAGTCTTGGATGAGCAAACTTCTTTACTTACACTTGCTTCATTTGATATTAAATATAAACGCAGTATAGATAGCCTCATTGATAGTAATAAAAATAATTTAGCACATACCAAACACTTAATTGTCGACGTAAGAGATAACCCTGGAGGAACTACGAGTTGTTTCGAAAAGCTTATTCCATATTTATATACGAACCCTATCCATATTGATGGTGGAATTGTACTAGCCACTGAAGATAACATTCGTGATTGTTATGAAAAGGATTATTCATTATCAAGTACAGCTACAAAGAAAAAAATACAAGAAAATAACAAAAAGTTAAGAGCACATTTGGGAGAACTCTATTATTTGTACAAACCAGAAACTATAAAACTATCAAAAACGTTGAAAAATCCGGAGCGTATTTCAATTCTAATTAACGGAAACACAGCAAGTAGTGGAGAGTATTTCATTTTAAGAGCAGAACAGAGTAAAAAAGTTACTCTATTTGGTCAAAATACCGCTGGTATGGTTGACTATGGGGAAATTGCTATTACGCACACACCTTGTTCTATTTTTACGCTTATTTATCCAGTAGCAAAATCATTGCACGCTGTAAAGCGCCCACTAGATAATATCGGAATAGCACCAAATATTAGCATACCTGAAAGTGAACGGGATTGGATAAATTTCGTAAGAAATTATAAAAACGAGTAGTTATGAAGAATAAATACAAGATAATTATTTATCATATCCTGTTTTGGGTGGCATACATGTTATTAGGCAATATTTTAGAGTACGCGCAAGATCCAGCTAACTATTTTTTCAGTATTGCTGATGTATTTTTCACTCAATTTCCCAATATTTGCACCGTTTATCTATGTATATTAGTTTGTTATAAATATGGCAACCCACTAAAACCCTTGCCGCTAATATTAGGGATAATCTTAGTCTTTATGTTCTCTTTTGGAAATTGGTATATTACAAGTCACCATATAAGGCCGCTTATAAGTGCAGTTGGCCCTACTCCACCACCATTTAATTTTATTCATTTTGGTGCCTCAGTATTATGGGTTTTTATTAGATATTCTATCCTAGGCTTCGGTTACTATTTTGCTAATGAAGGAATTAAACATCAAAAAAAACTCCGCCTCATCGAAAAAGAAAAACATGAGGCAGAATATGCTTTTCTGCGTGCACAGATTAATCCTCACTTTTTAAACAACACCCTTAATTTCTTTTTTGCAAAATCGTTGCCCTTATCTCAAGAACTTGCCGATGGGATCATGACCCTCAGTAAAATCATGCGCTATTCCCTGGAAATGGATAAAGATGACCGCATGACCTTAATAGATGAAGAAATTGAGCACATTAAAAATGTAATTAAAATTAATCAGCTTCGTTTCAATAACAAGTTACAGATCGATTTTAGTGTCAGTGGAAATACTGATAATGTAAAACTGATTCCGTTAATTCTAATTACCATTGTAGAGAATATCTTAAAACATGGCAATTGTACAGATAAGTTGCATCCTGTTAAAATAGCTTTAAGCATTAACGAAATTGATCATGATATCCGTTTAAGCACTTGGAACAAAAAGAAAAATGGGCCAAAAGAACTTTCGAGTGGTATAGGTATGGAAAACATAAAAAAACGCCTTGCCAATCATTACAATAAGGAATTTGCTTTAAATATTAACGAAACCGAGCTTGATTATAGTATCGAGTTAGTTTTACCTTATAATAAAGCGACCGATCATCAGGAAAAACCAAGCTCATCTGATAATTTAGGCTTTTTAGAGCATTTCAAGTTACCGCAAATTAAACCTCAACCATACGCCTAATGATTAACTGCATTATTGTTGATGACGAAGACCATGCCATTGAAGTAATACAACATTACCTGAAATCTGTCGCTGCAATACAGATCACCGCAACATTTACCAATCCGATTGATGCACTTAGCTTTTTAAGTAGCAACCCGGTAGATCTTATTTTTTTGGACATTCACATGCCAGAGATATCGGGAATTGATTTCATCCAAACAATGAACAACAAAGACACACAGGTGATACTTACTACTGCCTATAAAGAGTTTGCCACTGCCGGTTTTGATCTCGACGTAGTTGATTATTTAGTTAAACCCATCCCCTTGCCCCGTTTTTTACAAGCCATAAATAAAGCACAAAAGATTATTAATACTAAAAAAGTTCATACCCCCTTGAACCAGCAGGATAATGATTATTTCATGGTTAAAACAGAGGCTAAAGGTAAAATGCTTAAAATCAATATTGGTGAAATTGATTTTGTTGAAGGCATGAAAAATTATATTGCTTTCCATCATAATGGAATTAGAACGCTTGCGCTCCTAACCATGAAAGATGTAGAGGAAAGATTGCCCAAAGCACAATTTGTCCGTGTGCAGAAATCCTTTATAGTGGCGCTTAATAAAATCACCTCTATAGACGGAAACAGGATTATTTTAAAAGGAATTTCTGCAGAAATATTGATAGGAGAAACTTACCGTAAAGATTTTTTAGACATGATGAAGCAAAAGCTGCTTTTGTAGTCAGCATCGACAACTTTCTTGCCACCCTATTAGTAAGGTTGTCAACTTTTCCTATCTAAAACGCCCACATTTTAACCACAACTTCTTTAAAATTACCTGTTCGTTGGCTTCGATCTCCAAACTTCTATCTCTGACTATTCCAGTCAAACGTTTGCTCTATTTTCTTTACAGAATAATAGAATTGCCTACCCCAAAAAGCATTATCTTTGTCCAAATCATAAAAAATAAAATATGCTTAAAGGATTTTTTAACGTACCCACTCCGGTAAACGAACCTATATTAAATTATGGCCCAGGCAGTAAAGAACGTGCACTTTTAAAAGAAGCACTTGCAGAGGCCCGCTCATACCAACAAGACATCCCGATGTATATTGGCGGCAAACAAGTTCATACCCAGAAAAAGGGGAAAGTTGTTCCACCACACGATCACCAACATATTTTAGCTCAATTTAGCATTGGCGACAAAACTCATATTACACAAGCTATTGATGCTGCTTTAGCGGCAAAAGAAGATTGGGAAAACCTGGCTTGGGAACACCGTGCTGCAATTTTCTTAAAAGCTGCCGACCTAATTGCAGGTAAATACCGTTATAAATTAAATGCTGCAACCATGCTAGGCCAAAGCAAAAATGCCTATCAGGCTGAAATTGATGCAGCATGTGAGCTTATCGATTTCTTACGTTTTAACGTAAGCTACATGGTAGATATTTACAAACAACAACCTCCTGTTTCTCCTCGTGGAAGCTGGAACCGTGTTGAACAACGCCCATTGGAAGGCTTTGTTTTCGCCCTTACTCCTTTCAACTTTACTGCAATTGCTGCTAATTTACCAGCATCAGCAGCTATGATGGGCAATGTTGTGGTTTGGAAACCTGCTGATACACAAGTTTACGCTGCTAACCTTTTAATGGAAATTTTCCGTGAAGCAGGTGTACCTGATGGCGTAATTAACTTGGTATATGCTGATGGACCTGAAACTGGTGAAGTGATTTTTAACCACCCAGATTTTGCAGGTATCCACTTTACAGGCTCAACAAAAGTTTTTCAGGAAATCTGGAAAACAATTGGAACAAACATCCACAAATACAAATCGTACCCACGTATTGTTGGCGAAACCGGCGGTAAAGATTTTATCCTGGTTCACCCATCTGCACAAACAAAAGCAGCAAGTACTGCAATTGTTCGTGGCGCTTTCGAATACCAGGGACAAAAGTGTTCAGCGGCTAGTCGCGTTTATATTGCAGAAAGCCTTTGGCCAGAAATTAAAGAGCAAATGTTAACTGATCTTGCTAGCTTTAAAATGGGCGGAACAGAAGATTTTGGCAACTTTATTAATGCCGTTATCGATGAGCGTTCTTTTGATAAATTAGCAAAATATATCGATCAGGCTAAAAAAGATAAAGGTGTAGAAATTATCGCCGGTGGTAACTACGATAAGCGTAAAGGTTATTTCATCGAACCAACTATTTTAGTGGTTGATGACCCGAAATATACAACCATGTGCGAAGAGTTATTCGGCCCTGTTTTAACTGTTTATGTTTACGCAGATAAAAATTTCGACCAGATTTTAGAAATAATCGATGCTACTTCGCCTTATGCCTTAACTGGTGCTTTAATTGCACAAGATAGATATGCAATTGAAAAAGCAAGTCATGCGCTACGCAATTCGGCCGGCAACTTTTACATCAACGATAAGTGTACAGGTGCTGTTGTAGGTCAACAGCCATTTGGCGGCGCAAGAGGCTCGGGTACAAATGATAAAGCGGGCTCAATGATCAATTTATTGCGTTGGGTTTCTCCACGTACCATTAAAGAGGTTTTCGAATCGCCAACTGATTACCGTTACCCATTCTTAGCTGAAGATTAATAGGACAAAATATAAGGCCAGGCATTATTGTTTGGCCTTTTTTATGCATATATAGTCCTCGTTTGCTACGAGGATTATGGAGAAAAGCGATTGTATCGCTTAAATTATAAACCACATTAAAAATGTGGCGCTCATGCATCCTCGTTATAAACGAGGACGATTAATTTTTTAAGAACATCAACACTTTTCTAACCATGAACCACAAATTTTTATTATCCCTCCTTATTGGCCTCGCCGGCTTTAACTTTTACGCCACAGCACAAAAGAAACCGAATGTAATTATCATCTACGCGGATGATTTGGGTTATGGCGACCTCAGCTGTTACGGCGCGACAAAAATCAACACCCCAAATATTGATGCCCTGGCAAAGCAAGGACTGCGGTTTACCAATGGTCACGCTACGGCATCTACCTGTACGCCTTCGCGTTATTCCTTAATGACGGGAAGGTATGCATGGCGTAAAAAAGGAACAGGTGTGTTGCCTGGTGATGCCGCATTAATTGTCCCAACAGATAATAGTTCCCTACCGTCAATTTTTCAGCAAGCAGGATATAAAACAGGTCTTGTTGGCAAATGGCATTTGGGCTTGGGCAATGCAGTAGAAAAAGACTGGAACAAAGAAGTAAAGCCAGGGCCAAAAGAAGTAGGTTTTGATTATTCCTTTATCTTCCCGGCTACGGCCGATAGGGTACCTACTGTTTTCATGGAAAATCAACTGGTGGTAGGTCTAGACCCTAAAGATCCGATTACAGTTGATTATAAAAATCCAATCGGTACCGACCCAACAGGGAAGGACCATCCAGAACTGTTAAAAATGCCCGCTGAAGCTAATCATGGGCATAACCAAACCATTGTAAACGGTATTGGTCGTATTGGTTATATGCAGGGAGGCAAACTTGCCCGCTGGACTGATGAGGAAATTCCGTTTACCTTTTTAACGAAAGCGAAAAATTTCATTGAAGATCATAAACAGGAACCTTTTTTCTTGTATTATGCATTAACTGAACCGCATGTACCACGTCTGTCTGCCACCATGTTTAAAGGGAAAAGTGAATTGGGTAATCGTGGCGATGTAATTTTACAACTCGATTGGGCGGTCGGCGAAATAACAAAACAATTAAAATACCTGGGCCTTGATAAAAATACAATGATTATTTTCAGTAGCGACAACGGCCCTGTAATTATGGATGGCTACGAAGATCAAGGTTTCGAAAAATTAAACGGCCATACACCTGCAGGTAGTTTACGCGGAGGAAAATACAGCATTTTAGAAGGTGGTACACGCGAACCTTTTATTATTTCATGGCCGGCAAAAATCAAACCTGGTATTTCTGGAGCCTTAGTTTCACAGATTGATTTTTTAGCCTCATTTGCCAGTTTTTTCAATCTAGAAAGTAAAAACGCAATTGATAGTAAAAATGTGTGGGATGCTTTTACCGGAAAAGACCAAAAAGGCCGTGATTTCTTTATCGAACAGAGTAATCAACTGGCAATTGTTAAAGATAACTGGAAATATATCAGGCCATCAAAGGGAGAAGCTTTTTATAAGCTTACCCATACCGATAGTGGAAACCTGCCTACAGCGCAATTGTATAACTTAAATGATGATCTGGGAGAAAAGAACAACCTTGCACTAAAATGTCCGGAAAAGGTGAAAGAATTGGAAACTTTATTGAGTACCGAAGAAGCGAAAACTAGATAAAACAGATCGGTTGGTCGATTTCCCTCACCAACTCGATTTATACAGCACCAGTTTAAAGATGTAAAACCAATCTTCTTTTAAGCTGTTTTATATAAACAGCTTAAAAGAAGATCATGGAAAACACAAAAGATAACAATAAAAATCTAGGCAATAAAAATGCTGATAACGGCGCCGATAAAACCAATATGCCCGATCAGCAGGTACCGCGCCACCGGAGTAACGATAACGAAAAGAAAAATAGTGTTGAAACTGAAGCGGGTAACCTCGGCAGAGATTTCGGAATGGGCGATTTTGGTTCGGAAGAAGCAAGAACAGATGCAGAAAAAGGCAATAAGGGAGAAGCAGGAAATATGCCCAATTCCACAAAAAAATAAAAGCCCCCGATGTAAAATCGGGAGCTTTTCCTAACAACTAAAAAATAACACTTATTATAGTGCTTTTATCCTACTTTAAACGCAGGGGCAACATCATCAAGACAAGTACAGGTTACTTTCAGGTCTTTAATGATTCCTGTTTTTAAGCTGTAAACCCAGGCATGTACCGCTAACTCCTGGCCATTGGCCCAGGCGCTTTGTACAATTGATGTATTGGTTACATTTGCAGCGCCTTCAATGGCATTTAATTCAACTAAGCGGTCAAAACGCTGATCAGGATCTTTGATTGTAGCCATTTCACGTTCGTGCGTACGGTATACATCACGGATATTTCTCAACCAGTTATCAATAATTCCAACCTGTTTATTGCCTAATGCAGCTTTCACGCCACCGCAGCCATAATGGCCACAAACAATAACGTGTTTTACCTTTAATACATTAATAGAATAATCCAGCACTGAAAGTAAATTCATATCGGTATGCACTACCACATTGGCGATGTTTCTATGTACAAAAATATCGCCTGGTCTGGTGTTAGTGATCTGGTTTGCAGGCACACGGCTATCAGAACAACCAATCCACAACACCGGTGGGCTCTGACCTTCAGACAGTTTATCAAAAAAGGCAGGATCGCTGTCGATTGTATCTTTAACCCAGTCCTTATTGCCTTGTAACAGGCTATCGTATGTTATATCTTTCGTATCTATTGTTTTTGCGCACATATTTATAACTTATTAATATCTTCTTCTACTTTAATATTTAATTTTGGTACTGTATAATTTTTTTGGATGTTCTCCAATTTTACAATAATACCCTTTGTATAAGCATTATGTTTGTAATTATAAATCGTTTCCAATACATCAGGATCGATATACCTGGCATTCGAACCATCAATAATTACATCTGTTTCTTTTGGAATATTCGTTAAAACTACTTGTATTGCTGCCTTGTTCAGAAAGGAAACCTCTTCTGCCAGTTTAATCCTGATGTGCTTTTTGTCGCCTTCATTTGTAATCCTGTAAAAAAACGGGTTACGCATATTGGTCCGGAGTAAATAAAAAATAGAAACCAACATACCAACAGCCACACCTTTTAGCAGATCGGTAAATAAAACTGCTAGTACCGTAACTACAAATGGCACAAACTGGTCCCATCCCTTATGGTACATGTGTTTAAATAAACTAATACGGGTTAGTTTATATCCTGTTACCAGAAGGATTGCGGCTAAACATGACAACGGAATCATGTTAATTACCCCTGGAATAAACAAAAGTGAAAGTAATAACCAACAGCCATGAAAAATAGCCGACATTTTTGTCCTGGCACCAGCATTAACATTTGCCGAACTACGAACAATTACCGATGTCATAGGTAAACCCCCAACCATACCACTGGTGATGTTGCCTAAACCTTGGGCGATTAATTCTCTATTGGTTGGCGTTATACGTTTAATTGGATCTATTTTATCAACAGCTTCTATGCTTAGTAACGTTTCTAAACTTGCTACAACAGCAATAGTTGCAGCTGTTATATAAACATTTTTATTGGCCAGCTGAGAGAAATCGGGCATGGTAAACAGGCCTAAAAATTCGCCAAAACCACTTACCACCGGAATTTTCACCATCTGATCGGCACGTAGTGGATGATCGGTACCGGCAAAAAGTATAGTTCCAATAACCCCTAGTGTTACCACCAATAATGGTGCAGGTACAACCGCTAATTTTGGAAATTTAGGCCAAATAATCAGAATAGCTATTGATAATAAACTGATAACCACTGCAGCTAAACTAAAATGGCTTACCGCTGCTGTAATCGCAGAAAAAGTATTTTCGTGATCTTGCTGAAAGAATCCTTCGTCGCCACTAAAATCGGTATCAACACCCAATGCATGTGGCAACTGCTTTAAAATCAAAATCAGTCCGATTGCTGCAAGCATCCCTTCAATTACACTCGAAGGGAAGTAATTACCAATAGTTCCGGCTTTAACCAGTCCTAAAATCATTTGGAATACCCCTGCCAATACAACTGCAAGTAAAAAGGTTTGATAACTCCCCAAAGATGTTATGGCACCCAAAACAATAACGGTTAAACCCGCTGCAGGGCCACTAACGCTCAATTGCGATCCACTGAAAGAGGCAACCACTACCCCTCCAATAATACCAGTGATTAAACCAGCAAATAACGGTGCACCTGAGGCTAGTGCAATACCTAAACACAATGGCAAAGCCACTAAAAACACTACAATACTTGCAGGTAAATCTTTCTTTAAATTCTTTTTAAGAATATATTTCTTCACGTCCGAACCTGAAAAGGCCGGGTTAAACTTTTGCATAACGATATAATTATCTAGTAAATTTTAACGAATAAATCGCGGGGGAATCTTAAAAGCGATCAAGGAACAGCATATCGTATAAATATTTAAACACGACATACCCGCTCAAATTACTGATTACACATAGTAAGGTTACCCCAATAAAAAGACTAGATAAAGTTAGGCGGCGGCGTTGGCACCGTAGGATGATATGGATCTACATATCTTTTGAAATGTTCGATGAAACTGCTCTTCAGAAAGAAATGACTTGAAGAGAACTCGTAAGAAAAAATAGGATGATTAAGTTCAACAAGTTTGAAATCGGTAAATTTTGCAGTGTCTTTGGCGGTATCCTTCCCGCCTTCATGCTCTAACTCAATTTGCATGATTACAGCGTTCATGATTTCCTTGTCAATACTCGTACAAAACACCGGCGCACCAGATATACCCATCTTCGCCATGAAGATGAACATGGATGAGGCAACGATTAAATACTTGTATTTCCTTAAAAACATCTATTAATTCTAATCTTGTTTTAATACTAACGGTTACAAAAATAAACGGATTATTGGTTTTTCAATGCTTTAAGCTGTAAAAAAAATGTAATATAACAGATAGGCGATTGCATTCGACATAAAAAGCTTACCCTTCAAAGATTTTGGAAACACTTGGTTCCTGCTATAAAGGTTTGGATTTCCTGCACCGAACTCAGTTAAATAAACCTGATTGTCGGGAAAAACTTCCGATCCTTCATCGGAACTCGCACCAAAAAGCGGGACCTAACCTGCCAAAAGCTCAGAACCGCTCATTTCCAATAATTATAAAATGTTTTTTCGTTTAGGAAATGAAAGGTTAGTATTTCATAGGTGCTGTAGTCCCGCCATTCGCTTTACTTCGTTGCACTCCGTGTTCGCTACTGTCGGGTTTATTTAACGGCGGTTTGTTTTCAAAGCACCAGCCTAATTTAAATAAACCTGATTATCGGGAAGAGCTTCCGATCCTTCATCGGAACTCGCACCAAAAAGCAGGACCTAACCTGTATAATCTTTAGACATTTTTGCATTTTATCGTCACCCTGAACCGAGCCTTAGCGAGCTCACCGAAGGTAATTTATTTCAGCATCTTTCTGCCCATTAGGGCCCTGAAATAAATTCAGCATGACGATCGCGACTCTAGCCCGCCATCTGCTTTACTCAACATCGCGTGTTGGGCTGGGATAAAATAACACCTCGCTTATCTTGCATTACCGTTAGTAATTTTTAATTTTAAAATCTCATAGCATTGCAATGGACAAAAAAATAGCATTACTTAAAGATAAAATCAACCAGGCAAACCTTGGCGGTGGACAAGCCCGAATTGATGGTCAGCATAAAAAAGGTAAACTTACAGCCCGAGAGCGCATTCATTTTTTAATGGATGAAGGGAGCTTCGAAGAAATTGGTATGATGGTTACCCACCGAAGCACCGACTTTGGCATGGAACGCGAAAAATATCTTGGCGATGGTGTGGTAACGGGTTATGGAACAATTAACGGCAGGCTAACTTATGTATTCTCTCAGGATTTCACCGTGTTTGGCGGTTCACTCTCCGAAACCCATGCAGAGAAAATTTGCAAGCTTATGGATATGGCCATGAAAAATGGTGCACCACTGATCGGTTTAAATGATAGTGGCGGTGCCCGCATTCAGGAAGGGGTTGTTTCTTTGGGTGGCTATGCCGATATCTTTTACAAAAATGTACAGGCTTCGGGCGTAATTCCGCAATTATCGGCCATTATGGGCCCATGTGCAGGTGGAGCTGTTTATTCGCCAGCCATTACCGATTTTATTTTAATGGTAGAAAATACTTCTTATATGTTTGTTACGGGCCCAAATGTGGTTAAAACGGTAACACACGAAGAAGTAACTTCAGAAGAATTAGGAGGCGCCAGCACGCATGCTACAAAATCGGGCGTTACCCATTTTGCCTGTGCCAATGAAATTGAGGCTATTAACCATGTAAAGAAACTACTGAGCTATATGCCGCAAAATTGTGAGGAAATAGCCGATCATTTACCTTACGAAACAGCTGATGAAAGCCGGCCAGAATTAAACACATTTATGCCAGAAAATGCTTCACAGCCATATGATATACGTGAAGTGATTTCTGCCGTGGCCGATTCTGACAGCTTTTTAGAGGTGCATGCAGCTTATGCTGAAAATATTGTGGTAGGCTTTGCCCGTCTTGCGGGAAGAAGTATTGGTATTGTAGCCAATCAGCCCGCTTATTTAGCTGGTGTTTTAGATAGTAATTCTTCTACCAAAGCAGCACGTTTTGTCCGCTTTTGTGATTGCTTTAACATTCCATTATTGGTATTTGAAGACGTTCCCGGATTTTTACCAGGTACAGATCAAGAGTGGAATGGCATTATCACCAATGGTGCAAAATTATTGTACGCTTTTAGCGAGGCTACTGTACCGCGCATTACTGTAATTACCAGAAAAGCTTATGGTGGCGCTTATGATGTAATGAACAGCAAACATATTGGTGCAGATATGAACTATGCCTGGCCTAGTGCAGAAATTGCTGTAATGGGAGCTAAAGGAGCCGCAGAAATTATTTTTAAAAAAGAAATTACTACAGCAGAAAACCCTGAAGAAAAGTGGCTGGAGAAAGAAAAATTATATTCAGATATCTTTGCCAACCCATATCGTGCGGCCGAACGCGGCTTTGTTGATGAAGTGATTGAACCAGCCCAAACCCGTACAAAGTTGATAAAAGCCTTTAAGATGTTGGAAAATAAGGTGGTGAATAATCCAAGAAAGAAACATGGAAATATACCTTTGTAAAAAATAATCCCTAGTCATTCGTCCATAGTTAGGTTTGTATCAATCCAGACCATTAAGACACATGACTGAAAGTTTTCGACTTAAGACTAAATGCAGATTACTCAGAAATTATCACGCGCCGATATTCTCCTCATGGCTTTTTGCACAGGCCTGATTGTTGCAAATATTTACTACTGCCAACCTTTGGTTATTTTAATTGCAAAAGATTTTAATCTTACCGAACCTGATGCGGGAAAAATCACCTACCTCACGCAGATTGGCTATGCCCTGGGTCTTTTTCTTTTAGTACCGCTGGGCGATATGTTTGAGCGTAAAAAACAGATTCTTGTGATTACCGGCCTGGCCATTCTGGCGCTATTGATCGCTGCTGTTTCGCATACCTTCATTGTATTAGAAGTTGCTTCTGTCTTGATCGGAGGCTGTTCTATTGTACCACAACTGATTTTGCCCTTAGCAGCTAATTTAAGTACCGATGAAAACCGGGGAGCCAATATCGGCATGATTATGAGCGGTTTACTGGTTGGTATTTTGGCCTCGAGGGCCGTAAGTGGAAGCATTGGCTTTTGGTTAGGCTGGAGAGCCGTTTATTATATCGCTGCCGGAATTTGTGGCCTGCTTATTCTCTTAATGGCCAAACGTTTTCCACAAAGTTATCCTGCTTTTAAAGGCTCCTACAAAGAACTCATGCGTTCGATGTTCAGTTATATTAAAACCCAACCTGCCTTAAGGGAGACTTCGATTATTAACTTCCTGGCTTTCGCCATTATTAGCGCATTTTGGACGACAATGGTATTGTTTCTGGCTAACCCACCCTTTAATTTCCAAACACTACAGATTGGGTTATTTGGAATTGCCGGAGCAGCGGGCGCATTGGCGGCACCATTAGTTGGAAAGTTAAGCGATGGCAACAATCCACGCAAAAACTTAATGATTGGTTTTATATTACAAATCGTTAGTATCGCCTTGTTTTATTTTACTGGCAGCCATTTATACCTGTTTGTAATCGGCATTGTGCTTATAGACATCGGTCAGCAAGCCATACATGTAACCAACCAGACCCGGATTTACACTTTAATACCAGAGGCACGAAACAGATTGAACACCATTTTTATGTCGGTTAGTTTTATCGGTGCCAGCTGTGGTTCAGCCTTGGGTTTGTGGCTGTGGGACCAAGGCGGATGGGCATTATTCTGTTATGGAATGACGGGTATAATCGTTCTAAATATTTTAATTTATCAGTTCTATGGAAGAAAAAAAATAACTAATCAATAAAAATTCCATGAAATCTAAAAGCGCAAGGCTTTAGCTTTTTATTATAACTATGGTTCAAATTGAGCAAATATTCCCTTCTCTAACCTGGCGGATCAGGCATGAAGCCATGTATCCAGAATTACCTTTTGATAGTGTAAAACTTCCCGATGATTTTGACGGCATCCATTTTGGATTATACCTCGATCATAAATTAACGGGAGTAGTTTCTCTATTTCATGATGGGGATATTTATCAGTTCCGTAAACTTGCCATTCTGCCAGATACTCAAAAAGCTGGTTATGGCTCACAACTAATGGCCTATATCCTTGATTTTTGTAAAATTCAGAAAGCGACAAAACTATGGTGCAACGCACGTGTAAATGCTAAGGAATTTTATTTTAAATTTGGCTTCCACGAAACAGATAAAACCTTTTTTAAAGATGGTTACGATTTTGTGGTAATGGAAAAAGAATTATCAAGTTAAGTTAAAAATGAGTATGATGTCTCAAATCTAATTACTCAAATCTCATATCTATTAAAATGGCTAAGAAAAAAGACGACGAAAAGAAAAAACATGTTGCTGTGGTAACTAAAAAATCGCTACAGTTTCTTGAAGAATATATCAATAATCCTGCACCTACCGGTTACGAATGGGAAGGGCAAAAACTTTGGTTAAATTATTTAAAACCCTATATCGACGAACATTTTATCGATAACTATGGTACCGCTGTAGGTGTTATTAACCCTAAAGCAGCTTTTAAAGTAGTTATTGAAGCACATGCCGATGAAATTTCCTGGTATGTAAATTACATCACCGCAGATGGTTTAATATATGTAATCCGCAATGGTGGTTCAGATCATCAGATTGCGCCATCAAAACGTGTAAATATTCATACTGAAAAGGGATTGGTTAAAGCGGTATTCGGTTGGCCGGCAATCCACACCCGACATGGCGAAAAGGAACAGGCACCAGAATTAAAAAATATCTTTTTAGACTGTGGTTGTACTACAAAAGAAGAAGTAGAAAAATTAGGCATCCACGTAGGCTGTGTAATTACCTACGAAGATGAGTTTATGGTTTTGAACGACCGCTATTATGTTGGCCGTGCTTTAGATAACCGTGTGGGCGGCTTTATGATTGCCGAAGTAGCACGTTTATTAAAAGAGAACAAGAAGAAACTTCCTTTCGGCTTATATATTGTAAACTCTGTACAGGAAGAAATCGGTTTACGCGGTGCCGAGATGATTGCCCAGCGCATTAAACCAAATGTGGCGATTATTACCGATGTAACACACGATACCACTACGCCAATGATTAACAAAAATATTCAAGGCGATTTATCAGCCGGTAAGGGTCCTGTAGTTTCGTATGCGCCAGCTGTTCAAACCAATTTAAATAAATTATTAATTAAAACCGCTGAGAAAAACCATATTCCTTTCCAGCGTCAGGCATCTTCTCGTTCTACCGGAACTGATACCGATGCTTTTGCCTATTCGAATGGCGGCGTACCATCAGCATTAATTTCGCTGCCGTTACGCTATATGCATACTACCGTAGAAATGGTACACAAAGAGGATGTTGATAATGTAATCAGCTTGATTTATGAAAGCTTGTTGAACATTACCGACGGTCAGGATTTCAGAGAGTTTAAATAATGGAAAAAGTAAATCACCAAAAAATCATCATCAGCACCTTGCTAAAGGTTTTGCTAATGATTGTTATTATTTTCATTCTTAACTCCTGGCCAAACATTAAACAAAGTTTTAGCGGCAATGTGCCAGCATTTAGTTACTGGCTTGATCATAGTTTCAAAATAAGTAATATCATCCTTATCTTAGGATTTGGTGGTTATTTCTACTATAAAGATTTGAGCGATCAAAAAGAACTGATAGAAAAATCAAAAAACACTAATCAGCATTAATTAATTCCCAAATAAGTCAAGTTTTAAAGCTTGACTTATTTTTTGCCTGCTCGGGCAACTATGCTAAACCATCCTACCTTTTTTGCTCTCCATTTTATTTAAACTGCTGAGCATTACGTTTATTTTTACTAATACTCAAAATATTTTTACATTGTTTATGTAATTTCCTCAAATAGTTTATCCTTTATTTATGAGTACAAATAAGAAAAATATTGATCTCTCCATTATTTGTGATGATCATTGGGATGTGGTGTTCGACCACTTAGGTCTTGGTTTTTGGGAATTAAGTATAACAACGGGTATACTCCGTTCAACCCGGTCATTTAAGAAAAACCTGGGTTGCCCACCAGATAAGGTTTTAAGTTATGAAAAAGTTTTAGGCTTAATCCTGCCGGAAGACCTTGACCACGTTCAGGATGAAATTGAACTCACGGTTTCGAGAGAAAAAAACAGTTATCACTCGATACATAGAATTTGCCGGCCTGACGGAGAAATTAGATGGATTAAAGCCGATGGAATACTATCTCAACAGGACGGTGAAAGCTTAAAATTAATAGGAACAATTTTAGATGTAACCGATTTAAAGAATAAGCCGTAATCATATTAAGCCTCGTTTAGTTCAATCCATACCGGACCGTGATCGCTTGTTTTTTCCCAGCCCCTCACTTGTTTATCTACTCCTGCAGATTTTAAGCGATCACTAACTTGAGGACTTAGTAAAAAATGATCAATTCTTAATCCCGCATCTCTACCATATGCATTCCTGAAATAATCCCAAAAGGTATATATCGTTTCTGTAGGGTATAATTTTCTGATCGCATCTGTCCAGCCTTGCGCCATTAAATTTTGAAATGCTAACCGGGTTTCAGGGCGGAATAAAGCATCTTCAACCCAACGTTCTGGCTTATAGGCATCCAGTTCCGTAGGTATTACATTATAATCACCACATAAAACTACTGGCAAGTTATATTCTAACAGTTTTGCCGCATGTGCTGTAAAACGCTCAAACCATCGCAACTTATATTCGAATTTTGGTCCTGGCGCTGGATTTCCGTTCGGAAGGTAAAGACATCCAATTATAACATTATTCACCATCGCTTCGATGTATCGGCTGTGCAAATCTTCAGGATCGCCATCCAAATTTCGTTTTAGTTCTTTTATTTCCAGATTTCGAGCCAGTATAGCAACGCCATTCCAGCTTTTTTGACCATGCCAAATGGCATTATAACCAGCATCTTTAATAGCCTGTTCCGGAAATTTTTCTTGTGGTGCTTTTAATTCCTGTAAACAAACTACATCAGGTTGGGTTTCTTCTAACCACCTTAACAGAACAGGTAAGCGCCCATTTATTCCGTTTACATTATAAGTTGATATTTTCATCTGTATCAATATGTTTTAATGGTGATGAAGCAATCATGATTGATCTGGAGTATGGTTTTTGAAATCATGATAATTTCATTTTATAAATCTCAGCAATAAAACTCAAAAATGAAACTAAGTATTCCACATCGTAACTAAAAATAGTAAAACATATTTATAACATGTAATCTTTAACTATTTACACTGCTTTTTAAAACTAATAATAAACTAAAATGTTTAATTTTGGAGATTCATTCATGTTTGAGCGCATGTTTGAGTTTAGATATAGGGGTAGGCTGTTAGTCTATCCCTTTTTTATGCTCAATAATTTTTAGTTTTTATCCAACAATGTTTTCACTTTATGTTGAAGATCCATAATATCAAAAGGTTTTTCAATGATTGCAGTTGGTGAGCAGCCTAAATTATAGATGTTCGCAGCCGAAAGCAATACAATGGGCAAATGTGCAGTTTTATCATTTTTTTTTAATTTATTGCAAATATCCCGACCATCATGTTTACCAATACGGATATCCAATAAAATAATATCTGGAAGAAAATCAGCGATTGCTTCGTCCAAATTATCCGCACTTAAAACGCTTTTAATAAGGTAATGATCTTCCTCAAAAATTAAATTTATAATGTCATGGATGTTTTCATCATCATCAACTATGAAGATCTTCTTAACTAACAGGTTGCTCATATGCAACAAATCTAGTTTAAGTTAATTAGCTCACATGACGTATTTATACCTGAATTTACCGAATAAATGATGAGAACACTAGGCAGCCAAACCAGATTTATAATTTTTAAGCATCTTTTTAAGAAGTCCTCTTGCTACATGTATTTTTGTTTTTACAGTGCCTAATGGGATATCTAGCTCAGCAGCAATTTCATGATATTTATAACCTTCAAAATAACGGCAAAAACAAAAACGGCAATCTTCTGGCAAGGCATTTAATGATTTTTGAATATCCTCCATCATAAACTTTGCCGCACCACCATTAAATGATGCACTTGGAACCAATTGGATGGAAGTTAAATCCTCTTCCTGCTGGATCATTTCATTTTTCCGTTTTACCTTATAATAGTGATTAAGAAAGGTGTTTTTTAAAATTGTAAAAAGCCAGGCGCGCACGTTACTTCCCATTTCAAACTTAGCCGAAAACCTAAATGCCTTCATAAAGGTGTCTTGAACTAAATCAGCTGCATCGTCTTCATCACGCGTATAGGCTAATGCACGATCAAAAAGTGGTTGTCTGTACTGGTATATGTCACAATTGAAATTTAATGTTTCCATGGTTCGTTTTAGGTATGATGTAGATATTCAACAAATAGCATCATGCAATGTTATTTGTAGAAATACCCGATTTTTTACGGTTTATTTAAAACACTAAAAAATTGCCCTAAAACGATCAAAAAATACTAAGCTACATAACCATTTCGCATAGCAAAACGAACTAAAGAAGCAGAGTTTTTTGTGCCGGTTTTACTGATCAAAGCTTCCCTCTGGCTCTCTACTGTCCGCCTGCTTAAGTACAATTTGTCTGCTATTTCCTGATTGGTTAACCCATCTGCAATGAGTTTTAATACATTAATTTCGCGTTCAGAAAAGTTGATTTCAGTATTCATTTTTTGCGAAAGCATATTTAACTGGGTATTAAAACGCTCTAAAATGGAGATGCATAAATTAGAGGAAAGGTACCGTTTTCCTTTCATTACATGCTTTAGGCAAAACAATAATTCATCTTCTTCGATATCTTTCGACAGGTAAGCAAAAGCGCCTGATGTAAAGGCATTTGACGCATACTTTTCATCATCTAAAATAGACAAAACAACAACTTTTATGTCGTATCCACGCTCCTTAATGGTGCTGGCTAAAGCTATTCCATCGAGTCCAGGCATTACAATATCTGATAAAATGATATCAGCTTTTATTCCCTTTTCCAAAAGTTCCAAAACCGCTAAACCTTCTGATACTTCTGCAACAACCTTGATGCCTTCGTGTTTTTCTATAAGTGCTTTAAGTGAGGTTCGGATAATATGGTGATCATCCGCAAGAATAATGTTAATCATAACTCAAATATAACTTACACTGTTTTAAAATTAAAAAAGGCTACTTAGGCAGCTCAATATAGAAGGTAGTTCCGATACCAATTTTGCTTTTAAACCAGATTTTTCCCTGGTGCAACTCAACAATTGCTTTGATTATGCCCATACCAAATCCTCCTGATTCCTCGCCTTTCAAACCTGGTCTTAAGGTTTCGGGCAAATGATCAAAAAGCCCTGCCTGCAACTCATCTGGAATTCCAACCCCATTATCGGCTACAGTAATTAAAACAGTATTTTCATATTCCTCAGCATGTAAAGTAATATTGCCGTGATCGGCAGTAAACTTTATTGAATTTGAAATTAGATTATTGATTACCTGCATAAATTTCATACTATCCAGGTGCAGATAAATCTGTTCGGCAGAACTTGTGAATTTAATATTCTTCATTTTGCCTAGTTTCGATCGTTTGTAAAAACGAACCACATCTCTAAGTTCCCAGACTAAATCGGCACGCTCCTTGCCAATTTCTATTATCGATGATTTTAAAAACTCCCGGTTAATCATACTCCGTACCAAAAGCAGGTTACGCTCACACATATCCAGAATAAAAGCTAATGAGTTTATCATCTGCTCATCGCCTGTTTGGGCAACACCTTTTTTCATAGATGAGGCAGTTAATTTCATCATGGCAAGCGGTTCTTTTAAATCATGTGCCAATACTTCCAAGGTGATATTTTTTCGGGCGTTTATTTGTTCAATATGGATTTTATTATGGCGCATTATTGTGGTATCTTCTACTGTACCTACTAAACGCTTTACTTCCCCATCGGTAACAGCAAACACAGTTACCCGAACATACTTTTCTCTATCGACAAATAGTAAACGGAATTCATATTTTTTCTCCGTACCATCTTCAAGGCATTCTTTGTAACAAGCCATTACATGCTCCAAATCTTCAGCATGTACCCGTTCAAAAAGTAACTGTGGCTTAGCCATAATTTCATCAATGCCCAGTTCCCAAATTTTACTTATCGATTTATTGAGGTATGAAAAATTTTGTGCGGTACAATCGAAAATAAAATACCCATCAGCAGAGCGATCGCCTAGGTTACAAAAAAGCTCTTTATTTAATTCGACCATGATTTAATGTTTGATAATTTGCCAATAAATGATGTAATTAGATCATCGGCAGCGACCACATCACAAACATCGCACAGGCTAAAAAGTTTTACTTCAAAAATGCGTATATCTACTTCATATGGGCACATGTAGATTATCATTGATCCATTTTTAGAGATATTAACATTTTCCACACGATGTGCAAAATTATTTTGCGGATCAAAACCAACTATTGCCTAAATTGTTAAGCATAAAAGAAAGATAAAAAAGTCCTGTGAGCGGGAGATCCGCGGAGGGCAGGCACACCATAGAGAAGATACCCTTCTTCTTATCAATAGCCATCACACAGGTGGCTATTTTTATTATGTAGTGGTTATTTTAAATTACCTTTTTGCCCGTTTGAATTGACTTTTTCGCTGGTGCTAAAATTTTATAATCATTGCTGCCAGCATTTTAACATTATTTTTATCATTAATAGCCTGCATGTATCCATTTGCACCAAACTCTTTCATATCTTTTATGCTAAAAGGCCAGCTTTATGATGCTTCTATAATTCCTATTATCCAAATAGAAATTTAAAAGCTCTTGATGCCGATACCTAAAAGTATTACAATGGTGAAAACAGGAAAATGAAGCGACCAGAGTTAAGGTGTAAATAAAAAGAAAAATTAACGGGATGACTTAGCTTATTCCATTAGTTAAAAACCTTAGCTTTATTGATATAAAAATGTATCAGGTCTTTTATTTCTAAGTGGGAATTCCTTATTAATTGGCTCTGACTCTTGCTGCTCTTCTGTAATTAACAGGTCGTTGTATTTTTCCAGCAGATGAATATATTTATTCATCCAGAAATACACAGAATTATTATCCGAACCGATTTGTTTACCAGGATCTGCCGTTTGATTGATGGATTCGGGGTTGTACTTGGGAAAAGCTTCTGGGAATGCCGAAGAAAGATCCTGACCTAATAACCTGCCTACCTGCCAAATTACTTCATGCCCAATTCTGTCTTGACCAAACCAGTTGTAGATTGTTCTGCGGCTTACATTAAGTTTCCTTGAAAGCTCACTGATGCCCATGCGATCTCTGCGCACCAAGCGTTCAAGAATTTCTCCTTGTTTTAGTTCTTTTGTTGTCATTGAGATAATTAATTTTTAAAAAATGAAAAAAATAATTAAATCAGCTATCGGGGACGATTGACAATTCAAATGTAAGAATAAGTGTAAAAGGTTGTACAAAAGGTGTTGATTTTTTGACATATGTCAAACTGCATTAGCGAATTACTGTGAAATACGCCCAAAATGAGTAGTTTTCAACCTATATTTTTTCAAAAAATAATGTATTACTTTAAATACAATCACAACAGAAATTGAAATTATTTGACCAAACCCTTATATTCATCATAAAAAAGATATGGCACAGAATAAAACTACAGAAAACGATTTAAGCGTTCCAGACTTTTTAAATACCATTCCCGACGAAAATAAAAGAGCTGATTGTTTTAACCTGTCGGATATTCTAAGTTTAACCACAGGTTTTAAAGCTAAAATGTGGGGGAATGCCATTGTTGGTTTTGGAAGTTACCATTACAAATATGAAAGCGGCCGGGAAGGCGATGCACCATTAGCTGGTTTTTCACCAAGAAAAGATGCCATAGTCTTATATCTATCTTCACAATTTAAAGATCGGGAAGAATTGCTTTCCAAACTCGGTAAACATAAAACATCAAAAGCCTGTATCTACGTAAAAAAAATGAGCGATATCCATATCGAAGTTTTAAAAGAAATGATTATCAACGCTGTAGCACACATAAGTAACTTATATCCTTAGAAATGGAAAATGTATGATGGAGCTGAGGCTATCATTGAATACAAGCGTTTTTCATTTGCCACAACTGCACAGATTAACATGAGATATAAACTCAATGATTACATTTATTAAAAGATTCTTCATTGTATCCGATAGCTATCGGATCAGAATGACAGAAGAAAATACCCACTCCATGATGTAAATAAGAAGTTACGCGATAATAAGTTAAATTTTACAATATTTGATTATTCCTTATTTCGAACAAACTAACTGGAAATGATTAAAAAACTACACCTCTATTTATTGATAGCGGGCACTTGTGTTTCGCTTAATTCAGCCGCACAAGACGCAGTAAGCTACCAAACACCCCCAAAAGAAATTGCCGATTTATTACTTGCCAAACCAACACCTGGCGTAAGTATTGATGGCAAAGCAGAATGGATCTTGTTTAGCGAGCGTAACTCCTACCCTTCGGTCGAAGAGCTGGCCTTGCCCGAATACAGAATTGCAGGCTTAAGGTTAAACCCAAATAATTACTCACCCAGCAGACAAACCTACATCAACAACTTTAGCTTAAAAAACATCAAATCCAACCAAACGTTTCAGGTTTCAGGATTGCCAACTCCATTATATGCTAGCAACATTAGCTGGAACCCATCAGAAAATAAAATTGCCTTTACCCACACCACTCAAAAAGGAGTAGATCTTTATATTATTGATCTGGCTACAAAAAAAGCAGTCAAAACCAATAAGGCTTTTTTAAATGTGGTTTTAGGTAGTGGCCTTACCTGGTTAAATGATAATACCATTATCTACCGTACGGTAACTAAACCTGCAAGTGCTGCACCCAAAAAGCCATTGATGCCAAAAGGGCCAACTATTCAGCAAAACTTAGGCAAAGCTGCACCAAGCGCTACTTATCAGGATTTAATTAAATCACCTTTTGACGAACAATTGTTCGAGTTTTTCGCAACCTCGCAATTGATAAAAAATACAGCAGGTATAGAAACAGCCATTGGTAAACCAGCTATTTATGGTTCAACGAGTTTATCACCTGATAAAAATTACATGATGGTCGAAACCATACGTAAACCTTTTTCTTACCTGGTTACGGCATACGGTTTTCCATCAACAATAACCATTACTGATTTAACCGGTAAAGCCATTAAAGTTATTGCTGAACTACCTTCATCAGAGGGTACACCTTCTGGTTATGACAATACGCAAAATGTACCTCGTGGTTTCGACTGGAGGGATGATGAACCTGCTACACTGGTTTGGAGCAAGCCATTGGATAGTGGTTTAATTAAAAAAGATGTTCCCTTTCATGATGCAGTTTATGCGCTAAGCGCACCTTTTACCGGCACAGAAAAAGAATTATTTAAAACACAGACCCGTTACCGTGGCGTACAATGGGGTGATGCCAACCTTGCTTTAATTATGGAAGGATTACGTAGCAAACAAACCAATAAAGTGAGCCGTTATAACCCTACAACAGGCGAAGTAGAGGAATTGTACAGCCGTAACCAAACAGATGCTTATGGCAACCCAGGTTCGCCAGTTACTACCAAAAACAAATATGGCCGACAGGTAATTAAAACGGTTGACAATGGCACTAAACTGTTAATGAACAATATAGTAGGTTCATCTGAAAAGGGAGATTTGCCTTTCTTAGCCAAATTCGACTTAACCACTAAAAAGAATGAGATTATCTGGCGCAGTGCCGAAGGAACCTTCGAGTATGTAAGCGATGTAATTAATCCTGATAAACTGGTTTTGCTTACCCGTAAAGAGAGTCAGAAATTAGTACCCAACTATTTTATTAAAAACCTGATGCTTCGCATCGCCGATCAACCAATTACTAATTTTACTAATCCGTATGCGTCTTTAGAAGGCATTACCAAACAGAAAATTTCTTACAAACGTGCAGATGGTGTAGATTTAACAGGCGACCTATATTTACCTAAAGGTTACAATAAGGATAAAGATGGGCCATTACCCTCATTAATTTGGGCTTACCCTCGCGAGTTTAACTCTGCAGCAGATGCCGCACAGATCCGTGGATCGAAAGATAAATTTACTACAATTAGCTGGGGCTCTCCTATTTTCTGGGTAACCCGAGGTTATGCAGTGTTAGATAATGCAGAAATGCCAATTGTTGCCAAAGATGGTAAAAAACCTAACGATACCTTTGTAGATCAATTACAACTTAATGCCGAAGCTGCCATTAATAAACTTGCCGATTTAGGCGTTGGCGATAAAAAACGTATGGCTGTTGGAGGACATAGTTATGGTGCATTTATGACAGCAAACTTATTGGCTCATACTAATCTTTTTGCAGCAGGCATTGCCCGTAGCGGAGCCTATAACCGTACACTTACACCCTTTGGTTTTCAAAACGAAGAGCGTACCTATTGGCAGGCACCTCAGTTGTATTACGAAATGAGCCCATTCAGTTATGCAGATAAAATTAAAACGCCTATATTGTTAATCCACGGTGACTCTGACGATAACCCGGGCACATTCCCTATTAATAGCGAACGTTTGTTCAATGCGATTAAAGGTGCTGGCGGCACTACCCGTTTTGTGTTTTTACCTTATGAAGCGCATGGCTACCGCGGCAAAGAAAACTTGCTTCACATGCTTTGGGAGCAAGACCAATGGTTAGAAAAATACGTAAAAAATAAAAAATAATCTCTCTCTACCTTTATCGATTAAAGTGCCTCTATATGAGGCACTTTTTTGTTTAACGAGGTTTCTTTCTCGTGATGCCAGATATTTCTATCTGGCACTCAACCAATTGCACTTTAAAGTCAGCTGGTAACAGCTGACTGCACTTCCAAAAACCTTAATGTTCTTAATTCCTTAATGGTAAAGTATCTCAACTATAAACAAACTGCCCTACTAAGTGGTTAAGACAATTCCATTGAAATACACCATTATAAAACCTACATTTATATAATAAAATTGAACATTACTTTTACTTATTTGTTAAAGCCATTATGGACTACATAGACTATTATAAAATTCTCGATTTAAAGAAAGATGCAACAACTGAGGATATTAAAAAAGCTTATAGAAAATTAGCCAGAAAACACCACCCCGACCTTAATCCCAACAATGAGGAAGCCAATAAAAAATTTCAACAAATAAATGAGGCAAACGAGGTTTTAAGTGATCCGGAAAAGCGGAAGAAATATGACAAGTATGGTAAAGATTGGCAACATGCCGATCAGTTAGATGCCCAGGAACAGCAGCAAAGGCAATACCAATCGCAAGGTGGAGGATATGGCGGCAATAGCTATTCTGGAGGTTTTGGAGGCGAAGATTTTTCTGATTTCTTTTCGTCGATGTTTGGCGGCGGCGGAGGCAGAAGCAGTAGAAATTCCCCTTTTAAAGGCCAGGATTACAATGCCGATTTACAACTTAATCTACTCGATGCTTATACAACGCACAAGCAAACCTTAACCGTAAACGGCAAACAAGTACGCATTACCATTCCGGCGGGTGTAGAAAATGGGCAAAAAATTAAACTACCAGGTTACGGTGCAGCAGGTGTTAACAATGGTCCCCCGGGAGACCTATACATCAAATTTAACATTACAGATCATCCTAAATTTAAACGAAAAGGAAATGACATCTACTTCCAGGAAGAAATTGACCTGTATACCGCCATTTTAGGGGGTGAAAAAATTGTAGAAACCTTAAACGGCAAGGTCAAGCTTAAAGTGCCAGAGGGAACACAGCCCGACGCTACTTTACGTTTAAAAGGAAAAGGATTTCCACTTTATAAAAAAGAAAATCAGTTTGGTGATTTATATATCAAATGGCAGGTAAAGTTACCTACCAATCTAAATGCCGAACAAAAAGAACTATTCGAAAAACTTTCCAAATTCTAACCATTATGGGAACCAATCTAATACCTGTAGAAGATATCTGTGCTTACCACCACGTAGAAATAAACTTTATCCAATCGCTTGAAGATTTTGGTCTGATCCACACCACGGTTAAAAAGCAATCGCTCTTTTTGCCAGTTGATGAATTGACCAAATTGGAACAGTATCTTCGTTTAGCAAACGATCTGGAGATCAACTTAGAAGGCATTCATGCTGTTTCGCATCTGCTTAATCAATTGCAAAATATGCAAGAAGAAATAATCGCACTTCAAAACGAACTAAATTATTATAAGCAACTTAACCAGCACCATTAAACAACCGTTTGTGCAGTATTTTGCATTAAAAGTGGGAACAAAAACACAATCTTTTTAAGATATCTTTCTTAAATTGGCAATCTAATTAAAAAAAATGAGCGATCTTTCTTCAAAATTCATCGAAAAAATAAAATCATCCTATGCCCCTACGGGCTCGTATATTTATTTAGGCGCCGGAATTTTAGACGGTCAGGTTTACAGCGAGGCTGAGGTTAATCTGTCGTTAAAAATGATGAATAGACATGGTTTAATTGCTGGAGCAACCGGAACTGGTAAAACGCGTACCCTGCAGTTATTGGCAGAACAACTGTCAGATGCCAGTGTTCCTGTTTTTATGTTAGATGTTAAAGGCGATTTATCAGGCTTAAACCAGCCCGGTTCCGTTAATCCAAAAATAGAGGAAAGAGCACAACAGCTCAACAAACCTTTCTCTCCATCTGGCTTTCCCATCGAAATTTACTCCCTTTCGGGTAAAATGGGTGCTCAGATGCGGGCAACGGTATTGGAGTTCGGGCCAACGCTTTTATCGAAAGTATTGGATTTAAATGATACTCAGGCAGGTGTTATGGCGGTAATATTCAAATATGCCGATGATAACAAAATGCCGATTATCGACTTAAATGATTTAAAGAAACTGGTTTCTTATCTATCAGAAGGTGCCGGAGCCGCCGAAATAAAAAGCAGTTATGGCACCATTTCTACTGCTACTTCTGGTACTATATTAAGAAAAATTGTCGCTATAGAGCAGCAAGGATTAGCAGGTATGTTTGGCGAAAAATCTTTTGACATTGAAGATCTTTTCGAACGTGTTGATGGTAAAGGAACCATAAGTTTGTTAAATATTGCAGATGTTCAAAATCAACCAGTACTGTATTCTACCTTTTTGTTAAGCTTACTGGCGGAGTTATTTAATACCATGCCCGAAGTTGGCGATTTAGACAAACCAAAACTGATTTTCTTTTTTGATGAAGCACATTTATTGTTCAAAAATTCTTCGAAAGCATTTTTAGAGCAGATTGAAACCATTATCAGGTTAATCCGTTCAAAAGGAATTGGTGTTTTCTTCTGTACCCAGGCACCTACTGATGTACCTGAAAGTGTTTTAGGGCAATTGGGTAACCGCGTACAACATGCATTAAGGGCATTTACACCTAATGATGTAGATGCTTTGAAAAAAACAGTTAATACGTATCCAAAATCAGATTTCTACGAAATCGATAAAATATTAACCTCGCTGGGAACAGGTCAGGCTTTGGTTACGGTATTAAATGAAAAAGGCATACCTACAGAGGTATCTGCTACCATGCTTACCCCGCCCAGAGCTATAATGGGCCCACTTACCGCTGCTGATTTCGATCAGCTTGTTCATGCCAGCTCGAAGTATACTAAATATAAAGATCCTATCGATCCTGAAAGTGCTTATGATATTTTAACTAAACGCATTAATGAGCAAACTGCAGCAGCAGAACAAGAAAAACAGGAAGCAGAAGCTCAAAAACAGGCCGAACAAGAAAGCAAGCCTAAACCGGGCGAAAAGAGCCTTGTTGAACAGGTAATGGGCGCAACAATAACACGCCAAATTGGTAAAGAAATTGTTCGCGGTATTTTTGGCATGCTTACAGGAAAGAAAACACGCTCAAAAACCGGTGGTGGTTTATTTGGATTTTAAAAAAACTTATTAATTAACACAATAAACGCTCAAATAACTATTTTCGCAAGATGGAACCAAGATGGTGAATTAATCGTTCCATCATCGAGGTCTTCACACCCACAAAAAATAATAAACAATAGATGAAACCTACCCTATTAATATTGGCTGCAGGTATGGCAAGCCGTTATGGAAGTATGAAACAAATCGATGGTTTTGGCCCCAATGGCGAAACCATTATCGATTATTCAATATATGATGCAATTAACGCTGGCTTTGGCAAAGTTGTATTTATTATCAAAGAAGAGTTTGTAAATGAATTCAAAGCCATTTTCGAACCTAAACTTGCTGGCAGAATTGAAACAGAATATGTTTTCCAAAACTTCGATTTAAAACAATTTGGCATAGAAGAAGAAATATACAGGGAGAAACCCTGGGGTACCGCACATGCAATCCTTTCAGGCAGAAACGTAATTAAAGAACCATTCTGCGTAATTAATGCTGATGATTACTATGGTTACGATGCCTTTAAAAAAATGGTCGATTTCTTAACCACCGAAGTAACAGATAGCAATTATTCTATTATTGGCTACGAAATTGGTAAAACGTTGTCGGAGTTTGGAGCCGTTTCCCGTGGCGTTTGCCAAGTAGATGAATCTGGTAACTTAAAAGAAATTGTAGAACGTACAAAGGTTTATCCTAAAGATGGCAATATTTTTTACGAAGAAAATGGCGAGGAATTCCCTTTAGCGTATGAAACGCCTGTTTCAATGAATTTCTGGGGATTTACACCAGCAGTTTTCAAAATTACTGAAGAATTGTTCAAAGAATTTGCTGAAGCGAACAAAGATAAGCCTAAAGCAGAATTTTTTATTCCATTAATTGGTGAGAACTTAGTAAAAAGTAATATTGCAACCTTCAAAGTAGTACCTACATCAAACAAATGGTTTGGCGTAACGTATAAAGAAGATAAACCGTATGTTCAGGATAGTATTGACCAATTGGTTAAAAACGGAACATATCCAGAAAAACTATGGAACTAAATTTAGATTCCGAAGTTTTAAAAGCCTACGGATACGCTAAAGAAAATACAATAATTACACAAATAGGTACGGGTTTGATTAACCGTACTTATTTGCTTTCGCCCCTATCCGAAAAGAAGAAATACATTCTTCAAAATATAAATACTTCGGTTTTTAAATCGCCCCAGGCCATTGCCAACAACCTGCGGTCCATTGCCGATTACCTTACCTTCACTTACCCTGAATATCTTTTTATTAAGCCCGTTTCTACTACAAATAGTGAAGAAATGGCACACATTCACCATGAATATTGGCGGATGCTTCCCTTCGTGCCTAATACCATCTCGCTAGATGTATTAGCCGACCCTAAGCAAGCATATCAGGCTGCTAAACAATTTGGCAAACTAAGCAGGTTATTAGATGATTTTGATGCAAAAACACTTCAGCCCACTATCCCAGGTTTCCACAATTTAGGTTTAAGGTACGAACAGTTTACTTTGGGATTAAGCCAGGCAGAAGAAACGCTAAAAAATGAGGCAAAAGCACAAATTGAAGATGCTTTAGCATATAAATATATTTTAGATTATTATACCTCATACTCGCACAGAACCGATTTCCCTGATCGTGTAATGCACCACGATACCAAAATAAGCAATGTTTTATTGGATAATGAAACTTATGAAGGTATCTGCGTAATCGATTTAGATACCATTATGCCTGGTAAATTCATTTCCGACTTGGGCGATATGATGCGCACTTACCTTTGTGCCTTCTCTGAAAATGAAACCAATTTAGATAAGATTAAGATACGCTTACCTTACTTTGAGGCCACGATAAAAGGTTATTTATCCGAAATGAAGAGTATTCTGACAGAAACAGAAAAAGAGCTCATCTTATTCTCAGGCAAATACATCATTTATATGCAGGCCCTTCGCTTCTTAACTGATTTTTTAAGCGGTAATAAGTATTATCCTATCAGTTACCCCACACAAAATTTAGACCGGACCAAGAATCAGTTTAAATTATTACATGAAATTGCTGCAAACGAAAAAGAGTTACAGGATATTATTGAACAGAATTTAATTTAGATTTTATGTCAGACAATATTGAATCAAAGAAAGAATTTCAGATTGAACGAATGATTCTTTTTACTGATGCTGTTTTTGCAATCGCCATTACGCTCTTAATTATAGAAATTAAGGCCCCAGAAATCCACAAAAATATGGCCTTTACTGAAATGGTCAACCAGTTGTTAAATTTAATCCCCAAATTTATTGGATTTGTTATCAGCTTTTTTGTTGTTGCGATTTACTGGCGCGCTCATCACCGCATGTTTTCTTTTATTAAAAATTACGATGATAAATTAATCTGGCTGAACTTCTTCTTTCTATTTTCGATTATCCTTATGCCATTTAGTTCAGCTTATTATAGTGACAACACCAACTATAGCCTCCCTTTTTGGTTTTATTCCTTAAACGTAGCATTAACTGGCTTTCTTAATTATAGAATGTTGACTTACATTATTAAGCATAAAGGTCGTATTTCTGACGGATTTGACGATTTAAAAACCCGTCAGTTAGCCCGATGGCGGACACTAATCGTGCCCGCAATATTTTTATTGGGCATCTTTATCGACTTAATTTTACCTAAAGAGCATAATATGAATATACTAAGCAGATTTACGCCAATGTTAATTTGGCCGGCAATTGCTTTACTGAATAGTTTTTTTGGCAGAGTAAACGACCTGGAATATCATGAAAAACCCAAAGCAAGGCATAGAAAGTGATTTAATTTGAGTTGTTAATATTTACACAGCTAAGGGCTAACCAATATGATGAAAGGAAATAGTTTTAGAACATTGATTTTCATTTCTTCAACACTCATTTTTAGTATTTTCACTTTTATAACGCTTATTGCCGCAGGAGCCGTTGATGAAGGTACAGATGGCAATAGTATCTTAATACAGTCATTAGCCAAACTATTTTATATCTTTCGTTTTCCTACGCACAGCTTATTATTTAGCTTTATGGATGGACATTTCTTCTTTCCCGGACTAGGAATAAATTGTTTATTCTACGGCTTTATAATGGAAAGAGTCGTTTTTGCGCTTAGTAAAAGAAATTAAACAATATTCCAATATTTGGCATTAAAGAACAAATAAGTTAACCTTATCGCTATTCAACCCTTTCGAAAAGCACTAAGCTTCTTTCTAAACCCGACAGTAGCGGCAGCCCCGTCCCGATTTTACATCAGGATTATGAGGGCTAAGGCGAATGGAGGGGCTATCATTCCCGAAAAGCACAGAACCGTTCGTTTCCAAACTATCACAAAACATTATTATTACGAAGCAATGGATGAAACAGATCCTTCGTCCCTCAAAATGACAGAAAGCAAAAAAGCGTTCCTGAACTTAATCAGAAACGCTTTTTATATGCTCCCAAGACTCTCGGCTCAGGAATCAGACTCAAGACTATTTCTTATCGTCTTCTTTTACTTCTTCAAAATCAACATCAGTAACGTTATCGCCACCACCTTGAGGCTGACCATCAGCTTGTGGTTGTTCGCCACCTTGAGGTTGCTCACCAGCTTTGTACATTTCTTCTGATGCTACGTTCCATGCAGCTTGCAATTCAGCTTGTGCTACATCGATATCTGCAAAGTTACGTGATAAATGCGCAGCTTTTAATTTCTCTAAACCAGCTTCGATTGGTGCTTTTTTATCAGCAGATAATTTATCACCAAACTCTTTCAATTGTTTCTCGGTAGAGAAAATTAAAGCATCAGCTCCATTGATTTTATCAGCTTCTTCTTTTGCTTTTGCATCATCTGCAGCATTGGCTTCAGCTTCTTCTTTCATTTTTTTGATCTCAGCGTCAGTTAAACCTGAAGATGCTTCGATACGGATTTTTTGCTCTTTACCGGTAGCTTTATCTTTAGCACTAACATGTAAGATACCATTGGCATCAATATCGAAAGCAACTTCTACCTGAGGCACGCCGCGAGGTGCTGGTGGAATACCATCTAAAATGAAACGGCCAATTGTACGGTTTTGAGCAGCCATTGGGCGCTCACCCTGTAAAATGTGGATCTCTACCGAAGGCTGGTTATCAGCTGCAGTTGAGAAAGTTTCCGATTTTTTAGTTGGGATAGTTGTGTTAGACTCAATTAATTTAGTCATTACACCACCCATAGTTTCGATACCTAATGATAAAGGCGTTACGTCTAATAACAATACATCCTTAACATCACCAGTTAACACACCACCTTGAATAGCAGCACCGATTGCTACAACCTCATCAGGGTTAACACCTTTACTTGGCTCTTTACCGAAGAAAGCTTTAACCGCTTCCTGAATAGCAGGGATACGGGTAGAACCACCTACCAAGATAATTTCGTCGATATCGCTTGTGCTTAAACCAGCATTTTTCAAAGCAGATTTACAAGGATCGATAGTACGTTTAATCAAACTATCAGCCAATTGCTCAAATTTAGCGCGAGATAATGTACGCACCAAGTGTTTAGGGCCACTGGCATCAGCAGTAATATATGGTAAGTTAATTTCAGTAGAAGTTGTGCTCGATAACTCAATTTTAGCTTTTTCAGCAGCTTCTTTTAAACGTTGTAAAGCCATCGGATCCTTAGAAAGGTCCATGTTGTTTTCTGATTTAAACTCATCTGTTAACCAATCGATAATAATGTGGTCAAAGTCATCACCACCTAAGTGAGTATCACCATCAGTAGATTTTACTTCGAAAACACCATCACCTAATTCTAAAACAGAAACGTCATGAGTACCACCACCACAGTCAAAAACAACAATTTTCATGTCTTTGTGTGCTTTATCCAAACCATAAGCTAAAGCAGCTGCAGTTGGCTCGTTAATGATACGTTTTACAGTTAAACCTGCAATTTCGCCGGCTTCTTTAGTAGCCTGACGTTGTGCATCATTAAAATAAGCTGGCACAGTAATTACCGCTTCAGTTACTTCCTGACCCAAGAAATCTTCGGCAGTTTTTTTCATTTTCTGTAAAATCATTGCAGAAATCTCTTGTGGAGTATATTTTCTGTCGTCGATTTCAACACGTGGTGTATTGTTATCACCTTTAACTACTTTATATGGTACACGTCCAGCTTCTTTCGCACTTTCGTCGTAGCTGTTACCCATAAAGCGTTTAATCGAATATATCGTTTTTGTTGGGTTGGTTATAGCCTGACGTTTAGCAGGCTCGCCAACCTTGCGCTCACCGTTTTCTGCAAAAGCAACAATAGACGGTGTAGTACGTTTACCCTCACTGTTTGCGATAACTACAGGCTCGTTGCCCTCCATTACGCTCACGCAAGAGTTTGTTGTTCCTAAGTCTATTCCAATAATTTTTCCCATTGTATTTGTATTTTCTCTTTTTAAAGTATTATAATTTCTACTCCTATTAAACAATGCTTGTGCCAATTGGGTTTTGGCAGATAATACCGGTAAAAGACTGATAAAATGTAAAAAAAGAGGCTAAAGTTTACTGACAGCATGACAGAAATAAGCTTAAAGACTAAAACAAAGTGCGAATTCCTTAAAATGGTTTGAAAATGAAAGCCAGCAGTTCTTCGGCAGCAGCAGCCCCGCTAACCGCTTTACTTCGTTTCACTCGTGTCCGCTATTATCGGGTTTATTGAACAGCGTTTTTTTTCGCTTCGGTGATAAAAACAGAAATAATGAGTGATCATCTAAATGCCCTCAAAGTTTTATATCTTTAAATTACAATCAATGCAATCATTTAAATCTGTGTAATCCCGTATAAAATGCAATTAGCAGCACAAATCGTAATCGGCTTAGTAGCTTTCATCCACATCTATATCCTTTGGTTAGAAATGTTCGCCTGGACCACCAGGGCGCCCAAAGTATTTAAAACCATTCCTAAAGATTTATTTGTACCAACCAAAACGTTAGCCGCAAACCAGGGATTATATAATGGCTTTTTAGCAGCGGGTTTAATCTGGTCGTTATGTATAAGCGATCACCACTGGAGGTTTTATGTGGCCATATTCTTTTTAACCTGTGTGATTATCGCCGGGATTTATGGTGCTGCAACAGCGAGTAAAAAAATTCTTTATGTACAATCTATCCCCGCATTGGTAGCGCTGATTCTTTTGCATCTGTAAACCAGGTCCTATTGGTTAGTAGCTCACCGATCAAAAAAGTGAATTGTTTTTATACCATTAATTCTATATGCTAAAGTTATCCGCTCTCCTCATTTTATTTACATTTTTCGGGTTTAAACCTGCTGTAAATAACAACATAAGTACAAATAGAATTAATGAAGCCTTAGCTTTCTGCCAGAAAAACAAAATGGATACTTCCATCGCCATTATGGTTGATATGAGTATCCACTCGGGCAAAAACAGGATTTTTGTTTACGATTTTAAACAGAAAAAGGTCACCGTCGAAGGCTTGTGTGCCCATGGCGTTGGCGGCGGAAGCACGCCAACCAAACCTGTTTTCAGCAATAAAGAAGGAAGTTATTGCACCTCATTGGGCAAATACAAAGTTAAAGGCCGCGCATACAGCAACTGGGGAATCCATGTACACTATAAAATGTATGGGTTAGAAGAAACAAACAGTAATGCTTTTAAACGGATTGTGGTTTTACATTCTTACACGCCAGTTCCAGCTCAGGAAATTTATCCTCAAACCCTCTTCGGACAAAGCGCCGGTTGCCCTGTTTTATCAGATGGTACCATGAAAAAAATAGATGCAATGCTCAAAAGCAAGAAAAAACCGGTACTGCTTTGGATTTATGAATAAATGTTAAATTAATAAAAGCGGTCGTCACCCTGAACTTGCTTCAGGGTCTGGTTAACAAGAAGGATCGATACAATCGATCGGTGTCTCATCCAACGAAAATACCCCATCTGTTTTATAATGCATAATAGATGCTGAAATAAATTCAGCATGACGACAGTATTAGAAATTTACAACTCCAACAATCTTTCTAAGTGATGGTAACCAATTCCAAAATATTCTTTACTGGCTTTAATTTTCTGTAAAATTTCCGCTTTCCGCTCTGCGATAAGCCCTTTGCCCTTCACCCCAATCACAAGCACATTCTTAGGCGTATGCGCATCTGAAATAAATTCGAATACTTTAGTTTTATATCCGAAATATTCCAAAATTAAGGCACGTATACCGTCGGTAACCATTTCGGCCTGGCGTTCTAAAAAGATGCCATATTTAGTTAAAAACGAAACATCGTTCTTTACTTTATTTTGCTCAATTTCCCTGCGGATTTGTTTATGGCAACAAGGTGCAACAACAATCAGTTCGGCATTAGCTTTAATTCCCTTAAAAATAGCATCATCGGTAGCGGTATCGCAGGCATGTAACGCAATTAAGAGATTCACATCCTCAGCCTTATAATCCTCAATCGTTCCCTGAACAAAATTCAACTTATCGAAAGCAGATTTAACAGCAACCTGATTACACAAATCAACCATATCCTGGCGATACTCTACGCCAACAACTTCAGTTTCCAATTTTAAAACCGAGTGCAAGTAATCGTATAACGCAAAAGTTAAATACCCCTTGCCTGAACCCATATCGGCTACCTTTTTAATGCTACCTTCAGGCAATTCTTTAATCAAAGAACTTAAAATTTCGATATAATGGTTAATCTGGCGGAATTTATCCTGCGCATTTTTGAATACCTTCCCTTCTGCATCGGTGATTTTCAACGCTGTTAGATACGATTTTGAAGCAGGTTTAATCAACCTTATTTTCTCTTTGTCGTGGCTGGCAGATGGAGTTGCTGCACTTGATGCCTTGCTTTCTCTAAAAACAATCTTACCATTGTTCAGTTCCTCCAAAATCAGATCCTTTTCGGTAGTAAACAAAGTACAGATTTTAAAACCTTTTTCCAGATAATCAGAAATCAGATCCATTGCTTCATCAACTGCATAGTTCTTCACCACATCGCGGGTTTTGTAGCGATAAGTAAAGGCCAGTTTATCTTCACGTTTAATCACAACTTTACGGATAAGAATTTGCTTTAATGCTTCTTCTTTACCTTTGTAGTTCCCTAAAGATACCTTTACAAAAGTTGCTGAATCCAAACTTCCTTTTAAAGCTGAAATAAATTTTTCTATATATTCTGACACTGGCATTGATAAATTTTAACGACAAAGATAATCAAGTTTATCCGGAGCAGAACATATCCATGATAATGTAACAATAGAGCGACGATCTTGAGGGTTATTTGATTAAAAACGGCTAATCTAACGCTGACGTAATACGATTTAGAAATACGCATGAGCAATATTATCTATATTGATTCCAAAATAGCCTTACACTTTTATTTCAAAAAATTAAGCTTTAGATTAGAGTATATAAAAATAGCTAACCACAATTCATGAGTGACTTTCAGATAAAAAAATCGCCTACCGTTTATGATGCCATTGTTGTTGGCTCAGGTGCGGGCGGTGGAATGGCTGCATACGTTCTGGCACATGCAGGTCAAAAGGTTTTAATGCTCGAAGCTGGTCAAAATTTCGATCCGCGATTAGATTCACATCAATTAAAATGGCCTTGGGAATCTCCCCGTCGTGGCGCCAGTACAACGCGTCCATTTGGAGATTTTGATGCTTCGTATGGAGGATGGGAATTAGAAGGCGAACCTTATACCCAGAAAAACAAAAGTGAATTCGAATGGTTCCGTTCGCGGATGCTCGGTGGCCGTACCAATCACTGGGGACGAATTTCTTTGCGGATGGGTCCGGACGATTTTAAACCTAAAGACGGCTTAACCGATGCTTGGCCTATTACCTACGCCGACGTAAAACCCTTCTACGATAAAGTTGACCGTATGATTGGTATTTATGGAACGGCAGAGGGTTTAGAAAATGAGCCAGATGGAATCTTTATGAAACCGCCAAAACCAAGATTAAACGAACTTTTCATCAAAAAGGGCGCAGAAAAAGCGGGAGTAAAAGTAATTACCGGCCGTGGATCTGTCCTAACAGAAGCCTTACCGAATAATAGCGATCGTGCACCTTGTTTCTACTGCGGTCAGTGTGGAAGAAGCTGCAAGGTTTATGGCGATTTTTCTTCTTCTTCATGTTTGGTGAATCCAGCAGTAAAAACAGGAAACCTCACTGTAATTACCGATGCCATGGTGCGGGAAGTAATTACCGATAAGGATGGTACTGCAAAAGGTGTTTCATATGTAAACCGAAAAGATCTGCAAGAATACCAGGTAAATGGCAAACTGGTTATTTTAGGTGCCAGTGCCTGCGAATCGGCCCGTATATTATTGAATTCAAAATCAGCATCTCACCCAAATGGCCTGGCCAATAGCAGTGGTGTGGTTGGAAAATACCTGCACGATTCTACGGGAGCAAGTGTTTCGGGCTTTCTTCCTCAGTTAATGGACAGAAAACGTTACAATGAAGATGGTTTGGGCAGTGTACATATCTATTCGCCCTGGTGGTTAGATAACCGTAAACTAAACTTCCCTCGTGGATATCATATCGAATATTGGGGCGGCATGGGTATGCCTGCATATGGCTTTGGCGGCGGTGTAGCCCAAATGAACGGAATGGTACCTGGCAGAGATGGCAAAATGAAAGAGGCCGGAGGTTATGGAAAATCGTTAAAGGATGACTATCGCCGTTTCTATGGAACTGGTGTCGGAATGGCTGGTCGCGGAACAGCCATTGCCAGAGAAGATAACTACTGTGAAATTGATCCCAACACGGTAGATAAATACGGTATTCCTGTTTTAAGATTTAACTATAAATGGGCGAAAGATGAAATTCTACAGGCTAAGCACATGCAGGAAACCTTTCTTTCGATTATGAAAGAAATGGGTGCGGTGGTTACCTCCGAAATTCAGGGAGCAGATACCAATTACGGTTTGCTTAACCCAGGAAAAATTATCCACGAAGTTGGAACCATCCGCATGGGCGACGATCCTAAAAAATCGGCATTGAATAAATACTGCCAGGCACACGACTGTAAAAACCTTTTTGTGGTTGATGCCGGTCCATTTGTTCAACAAGGAGATAAAAATGCTACCTGGACCATCCTGGCACTATCGATGCGTACCGCGGAATATATTTTAGCTCAGAAGAAAAAACAAAATATTTAAAGAATTACCATATGAATAGACGTGATTCCATAAAAGCACTAGGTTTAACAGCTGTTAGTACTGCGGTACTGTTAGAAGCCTGTAAACAGCCTGAAACAAAAACCGAAGTAGCCGCACCAGAAGAAACTGCAAAAGAAGCCGGAAGAGAACAGTGGGAAATAGACCGTGATAAGAAATTAAAAGCTGAAACCTTTTTCACTAAACATGAAATGGCTACCATTACAGTTCTTGCCGACATTATTATTCCTAAAGATGATGTATCGGGCAGTGCATCTGATGCTAAAGTACCAGAGTTTATCGAGTTTATTGTTAAAGACATCCCTGAACATAAAGTACCCATGCGCGGTGGCCTTAAATGGCTGGATGTATATAGCTTTAATAAATTTCAAAAATCATTTGTTGAAGCATCAGCAGAGCAACAGATTTCTATTGTAGATGAAATTGCGTACCCTAAAAAAGCCAGACCAGAAATGCAGGCGGGCGTAACTTTTTTCAATAGAATGAGAAACTTAACTGCGTCAGGATTTTACACTACAGAAATTGGTGTAAAAGATATCGGTTATGTAGGTAATGCACCAAACCAGTGGGCCGGTGTTCCTGCAGATGTGCTGAAACAGTACGGAATGGAGAATGTGAAGATATAGCTTTAAAAAAAATCGTCATCTCGACTGGAGCGCAGCCCCGAACTTTCGGGAGAGATCTATAATAGATTTCTCGACTGCACTGCACTCCGCTCGAAATGACGATATAATATTATTTGCACCATCGGTACGTGGCTTCTGCCACAAAGCTCCCGAAACAAGTTCAGGGTGACGGCATTATCTTATTACTCCACTATCAATATTAAACCCTTTCCTTTTTCAAGAGGAACCGATTTTCCATCAGGATAACTTCCAGAAGCTTGAAACTTATCAATTGCAGGAGCTGTTATTTTTACTTTACCGGCTTCTAAACCCAGTTTGGCCCAGTCGATAGTTAAGTTAACCTTTACATCTCCCTCTGCCCAGCTTGCCAATGCAATCATTGTTTTACCTTTTTGTTTGTAAACAGTTGCCAATACTTTAGGGTTATCAGTTTTAACCGGACAGTTCTCGCTCCAGTAACCGATCATCTCAGATCCTTTTATGCCGAAATTGTCCCAGGCTTTCCATAATGGTTTTGGGTCACTTTTGTCAGACCAGCCCAAGCGACTTGTCATGCCGTAAATCATACCACGCCAAGGATTTCCATCATCCTGTAACATCTCTCCCATTAACCCAAAAGGAATTCCGCTTACTTCTGTTAAAAAGAAATCGGGATTGTTTTTCTGGTAATCAAAATATTCGCCAAACCATAAGCGGTTCAAATAAGGGAAATGTTCCAGATATAAAATAGCACTATTATTAAAGCCATCACTTTTGTTGTACTGATTGGCAGAGTGCAGGTCGATTATACCGGGGTGGTTATCCTGTGTCAATACACGTTTTATACGCTTCATGGTTACGCGATCGAAAGCCACATCATCCAAGTATACGCCGTCAATCCCAACATTGTTTACCAACCAGTTCATCCCTTCTACGTAATAGTTGTGCCAACGGTTCATTCCGCTGTTAATTACGGCCGCATCTTTAATTTCTGGCACAAACCAGGCTGCAATATAATTAGAATCTAAATGTTCCTGTAACCAGCTGAAACCTCCACCTTTACCAGGAGAATATACTTCAGTACCTAAACTTCTTAAAGCTGGCCACTCGTAAGCGTGGTTAGAAAGCTCACGAACAGTATTGTAAATTTTAACTTTTAAACCTTTCGAATGTGCATTACCAATATAATCTTTCATCTTTTTCCATTCGATAAATGGATAATTGATCCAAGGGTTAATTGGCGTGGCATGGTGAATGTTCACTACCGTTGCACCTTTAGCTTTGATCGTATCTAAATCACCATATTTATGGTAAAAACGGTTATTCCATTGAAAATCGGTGTTAAGTAAATGAAAAGGCGTAATCAATAAATTAAAATTGTAGTATAATACATCGCCTTTTTTCATGCTTCTTGCGCCGGTAAAATTGTCGGCAAGCATGGAACTTCCTTTAACATTAATCTGGATACCACCCTTATCTCCATTACCCCACGATTTAGGCAATAATAAGGGCTTTTGAAGATAGAAATTAGTATTAAGCGGGCGAACATAGTTCTCGTCTCTTAAGTTGTAATACAGGCCCGCATTTACATTCCCGATCCAAACGGCATCCTGGTTTTTATTCGCCACATCCCATTTCCATTTTGCGGTATCTGGTCTAACACCACCTTTTTCGCCCAGGCCCATCAAATACTTTGTAGAGCCTTTATCAAATGGGATATGGAAATCGACATTACTAAATTCAACATCCTTTAAGGCAGTTACCTTAACTACATAATGTACATAGCCATCAAACTCTAAAGCACCTTCCAAATCCATTTTCAGGTTTTCTGAAGTATTGGTTGCTTTCCATTTTACGGTTCCAGCTTCTTTACTCGTAACCTGGAAATTACTTGGAACAAATTTCTCCTGCGTTTTGGGGGTATTAAAGAAGTGAAAGTGAATAGGTTCTGCCAGGATATTATTAGGTTTTTCGCTATAAGCCGTCATCTCGGCATTAAAGAATGTTTGAATCTGCTTAGGAAAACCATCGGTATTAATTTCGAACTTTCTACCTAAAAGGGAGATTACATTGCCCTCAACAGTTAGCGGTGTGTAAGGAGCGACAACCGTATTCGCTTGTGCTAAAGTAGAATTTAACCAGATTAAGCGGGTCTGTTTATCTGGATTTCCCACACCGGCATCGGCTAAAACTTCTTTACCTACAGTAATTCTGGCATCAATAACTTTAGATTTTCCATTGGCTTTGACCGTAAATTTTCCTGCATAAATACCTGCAGCTGTATTTTTAGGGATGTTAACCGTAATCCACAGCGGCTGAATTTTTCCAGAGGCTACATTTACGGTTTCAACCAAAGGCTTGTTATCATAACTTGTTCCATTGGTATTTAAGCAATTGATATATTTCGAAGAAATTACCTTTCCAGTTGCGTTTTTTAAATCTCCGAAGTTAACCACTACATTTTTCAGATCTTTCAAAGCAAATACGCCCAATTGAAAAGCATAGTTTTCTCCTTTAGCAGCCGAACCTGTAAAAGTATTTGCAGCACCTTTTTGTACCCAACGATAAGGTAAATCATTTTGCATTTTGATTGGAAACATTCTGTCCTCCGGAAAAACAATGAAAGCTTCTGAAGCATATTTAGCCTTTATTCCGTCTGTTTCTTTGCCCGTGGCAATTACTTCCATTGGATAAAAAGAGTTGAAAGCATCGATCGACTGGATCTCTACAACAGAGGCATTCACTTTAACCTGTTTTGCCGCCGTTAACCATGCCTGGTCAGCCTGCTTGGGCTTCAAATAAACTCCTTTCGGATAATTACTTCTTCCCTCATTTTTATAAGCGAGGTAATACACGTAATATTTCCCTATTCCACTTGCTTCGAAATAAACATCAGCACTTTCTCTTGTCAGTTTATCTGTGCCAACAACCGAAACGTTTTTACCCATTGCATCCTGCACAATGATTCCTTTTAATTCTGGATGTTCATCCCTCCGGCGCCAATCGATTTTAGCATGTGCAATTTTGCCTGTGCCAGCAAACTGCACAACAACTCTATGGTTACCTAACGAATCAGGGTTCCATGCATTATTACCATTGGTGTATTTTAGTGTTTGCGCATTAAGAGATAGCTGTCCGAAAAGACAAAGTAATAGAAAAAGCCTAAATTTCATTTCAAATTTGTTTTTGGCTAATTTATAGATACCTAGCTAAAATAAAGCTATGTAATGAAAAAATGAGACAAACGTTTGCCTATTTGGTTCATTAGTCAATGGTTTAATAGTAGGCAGCTAGTTGACTAATGGAATATATGCCATTGATTCATAGTGGTGTCAGATGTTACCATCTGACACAAAAACTTAATCCCACCGTAATTCCATCCTATCAATAACGCGGCAACAGTCAGATGGCAACATCTGATAGCACAAAACGGTACAAAAAAAGTCCTGCTCTTTCGAACAGGACTTTTTTGATCTTAAGGTGAATAAAATTATTCTCCTTTTGGTTCTTCAGTAGCAGGAGCTTCTTCAGCAGGAGCAACTTCTTCGGCCACTTCAGCTTTCGCTTCAGCAGCTTTAGGTGCAGCAGTAGCTTTACTTCTACCACGACGAGTTGTTTTCTTCTCTTCTTTAACCTCTGCATCTTTACCGTAAACTGTATTGTAGTCTACCAATTCAATTAAAGCCATTTCAGCGTTATCACCTAAACGGTTATTTAATTTAATGATACGAGTGTAACCACCTGGACGGTTTGCAACTTTCTCAGCAATTTCGCGGAATAAGATTGTTACCACCTCTTTATCTTGTAAATAAGCAAATACTGTACGACGTGAGTGAGTAGTATCATTTTTTGATTTAGTGATAATTGGCTCAACATAAGTACGTAAAGCTTTAGCTTTAGCTAAAGTTGTTGTAATTCTTTTGTGCAAAATAAGTGATGAAGCCATGTTAGCTAACATCGCCTTTCTGTGGCTTGCGGTTCTACCTAAGTGGTTTACTTTTTTACCGTGTCTCATTGTTTTTTAATTGAGTGTATACCGTCTCGTTGCAATTAAGCTGAGGGAATTATACACTGTGAAATAATAATTTGTTCAACGCTTTGCGCTAAGCGCATGGCGCCATGCGTTTTATTCTTCGTCTAATTTAAATTTAGACAGGTTCATACCAAATGATAAACCTTTTGATTTTACTAATTCCTGGATCTCTGTTAAAGATTTTTTACCGAAGTTTCTGAATTTTAACATATCAGCAACATCGTAAGAAACTAAATCAGCTAAAGTACGGATATCAGCAGCTTTTAAGCAGTTTAATGCCCTAACTGAAAGATCCATGTCTACTAATTCAGTTTTAAGGATTTTACGCATATGTAAAATTTCCTCATCAACTTCTTTAGTTTCTTCTTTAGCCTGAGATTCTAATACTAAATTCTCATCAGAGAATAACATAAAGTGTTGGATAAGGATCTTAGCCGCTTCTTTTAATGCTTCTTCTGGATGAATTGAACCGTCAGTAGAGATATCTAAAACCAATTTTTCATAATCCGTTTTTTGCTCAACACGAAAGTTTTCGATCGTGTATTTTACATTTTTCATTGGAGTATAAATCGAATCGATTGCGATTACGCCTACAACAGCATCAGCAACTTTATTTTCTTCAGCAGGTACATAACCACGTCCTTTATTGATGGTTAATTCCACTTCCAAAGTAACAGATTTATCCATGTTGCAAATTACATGCTCAGGGTTTAAAACTGTAAAGTTGTTAGAGAATTTAGTGATATCACCAGCTTTAAACTGATCTTGACCATTAACGATGATGAAAACTTTTTCAGAATCACCTGAATCACCTGTTTTCTTAAAACGAACTTGTTTTAAGTTTAAGATAATGTCAGTTAAATCTTCTACAACACCTTTCATGGTAGAAAATTCGTGAGATACGCCTGAAAAACGAATAGTAGTAATAGCATAACCTTCTAATGAAGAAAGTAAAATTCTTCTTAAGGCATTACCAATTGTTACACCGAAACCGGGCTCTAAAGGACGAAATTCAAATGTGCCATCGAAATCAGTTGATTTCTGCATGATCACTTTGTCTGGTTTCTGAAATGCTAAAATTGCCATTTATAATTTTTTAAATTCGTTATTGAATATATAGTAACATGAAAAAAGTTAATTACCCTTGTAAGGTAATTAACTAGCTCATTTATTACTTTGAGTACAACTCGATGATTAAGTTTTCCTTAATGTTTTCAGGAATCTCATCACGTTGAGGGTAGGTTAAGAATTTACCAGTTAATTCGCTGGCGTTCCATTCTAACCAGGCAAACTTATTAATAGTTCTACCTGCAACTGAGTTACTAATTGATTCTAAAGATTTAGATTTTTCACGAACAGCAACCACATCACCAGCTTTTAACTGATATGAAGGGATATTTACAACTTCACCATTCACGGTAACGTGTTTATGGCTAACTAACTGGCGTGCACCAGAACGGGTTGTTGAAATACCTAAACGGTAAACTGTGTTATCTAAACGTGCTTCTAATAACTGAAGTAAGTTATCACCGGTAATACCAGCACGAGAAGATGCTTTTTTAAACAAATTACTGAATTGTTTTTCTAATACACCATAAGTATATTTTACTTTTTGTTTCTCCATTAACTGGATAGCATATTCAGATTGTTTTCCTCTTCTTTTTGATGAGCCATGTTGCCCAGGAGGATAATTTTTTCTGTCTAACACCTTATCAGGACCGAAGATTGGTTCTCTGAATTTACGGGCGATTTTTGATTTTGGGCCTGTATATCTTGCCATTTTTTTTTCTGTTTTAAAGTATCGTCAGGCCTGTAACCTGAGATTCTTAGCTTTAAAATTAATTAAACTCTTCTCTTTTTAGGAGGACGACATCCGTTGTGAGGAAGTGGAGTAATATCTTTAATAGATGTTACTTCGATACCTGCTACTTGCAAAGTTCTGATTGCAGACTCACGACCTGAACCCGGACCTTTTACAAATACTTCAACTTTACGTAAACCTAGATCAAACGCAACTTTACCACAATCTGAAGCTGCTTGACCAGCTGCATATGGTGTGTTCTTTTTAGAACCTTTAAAGCCCATTTTACCAGCAGAAGACCATGAAATAGTCTGTCCGTTGTTGTTTGTTAAGGTAACGATAATGTTGTTGAAGGTAGCATTGATATGCGCCTGACCAACAGGCTCAATTACAACGATACGTTTTTTTGTTACTTTTTTACTCTTAGCCATTTTATCTTTTAGATTTTAGATATGAGACTTGAGATATGAGACTTTCTCTACCCCGATACTCAGTATCCTACTTTTTATCTTTTATTCCAGATTTGAGGAGATTTTAAAGACATGGTGCTAAAATCTCATACCTCATATCTATCTATTACTTAGTAGCTTTTTTCTTGTTAGCAACTGTTTTTCTCTTACCCTTACGAGTACGTGAGTTGTTTTTAGTACGCTGACCACGAGAAGGTAAACCTTTTCTGTGACGTAAACCACGGTAACAACCAATATCCATTAAACGTTTGATGTTTAACTGAACCTCTGAGCGTAAAGCACCTTCTACTTTAATCTCATCGTTAATCATTGTACGGATTGCTGATAACTCATCATCAGACCAGTCTTGTACTTTTTTGTTTAAATCGATACCTGCCGTAGTTAAAATACGTTGAGCAGTTGTTCTACCAATTCCGTAGATATAGGTTAAACCGATCTCACCTCTTTTGTTTCTTGGTAAATCAATACCTGAAATCCTTGCCATATTTATTTATGTTTTAAGTAATTCCGAACGGCGGGCCACCGTTGTGCGGTTCATTACAATATTCTTAATTACCCTTGACGTTGCTTGTATTTAGGATTTTTCTTGTTGATTACGTAAAGTTTACCTTTACGACGAATAATCTTACAATCAGCGCTACGTTTTTTAATTGATGATCTAACTTTCATTTTATTTATATCTATAAGTGATGCGACCTTTTGTTAAATCATACGGCGACATCTCTAATTTTACTTTGTCACCAGGAAGAATCTTGATGTAGTGCATCCTCATCTTTCCTGAAATGTGCGCAATAATCTCATGCCCGTTCTCGAGTTCTACCCGGAACATCGCATTGGATAATGCTTCTCTTATTACTCCGTCTTGTTCAATTGAGGCTTGTTTAGCCATATTTTATTGATTGTTACTTAATTAGCTGCTTCTAAACAGGGTTGCAAAATTAAATAAAAAATTTTAATTATTTATTTTTTTTGTTGTAAAACTTCTTCTATTATAGAAAACGTTGATAAAACATCTGCTTTGCCCCTTTTTATAGCTACTGTGTGTTCAAAATGTGCCGATGGTTTATTGTCTTTACTGGTTACCGTCCATCCATCGTTATGGAATTTAACACCGGCTACACCTGCATTGATCATGGGTTCTATTGCAATTACCATTCCTTCTTCAAGTTTAGGCCCTGCACCACGTTTCCCATAATTCGGAACTTCTGGTTTCTCGTGAAGTTTTACACCAACACCATGCCCAACAAGCTCTCTTACTACACCAAATCCATTAGCTTCTGCATACTGCTGAACAGCGAAACCGATATCACCGATACGCATACCAACAACAGCCTTTTCTATACCCAATTCCAGGCAACGTTTAGTAACCTCAATCAATTTCTGTTTTTCGGCATCAATTTCCCCGATAGAGAAAGTGTAGGCCGAATCGCCAAAATAATCGTTTTTAATTACCCCACAATCAACTGAAATTAAGTCGCCCTCCTGGATTACGTATTCGCTTGGAAAACCATGAACTACCTGCTCATTTGGCGAAATACATAAAGAACTAGGGAAACCATTATAGTTTAAAAATGCCGGAATCGCTCCGTGGTCACTTATAAACTCGTAGGCTAGTTTATCTAATTGAATGGTAGTCATGCCTGCTTTTATCACCTTGGCCACTTCGGCTAAAGTTTTAGAAACAAGCATGGAACTTTCTCTTATTAACTCGATCTCTTCAAGAGATTTGTAATAAATTTTAGACATCCGTTACACTACAACGCTGCGTTGCTACTTGCAGCAGGAACACCTGTTCTGCCAGTAACTCTACCCGTTTTCATCAAACCATCATAATGGCGCATCAATAAATAACTTTCGATCTGCTGTAAAGTATCCAATACAACACCAACTAAAATCAATAAAGAAGTACCACCGAAGAAGTGTGCAAACTCTTGTTTAATACCGAATTTAACAGCTAACGAAGGTAAAATAGCAATGATCGCTAAAAATACTGCACCTGGAAAAGTGATTTTAGAAATTACATCATCAATAAAAGTCGATGTTGCAAAACCTGGTTTAACACCTGGGATAAAACCACCATTTTTCTTCATATCATCACTCATTTGAGTTGGATTAACTGTAATTGCAGTATAGAAGAAAGTAAATGCGATAATTAAAAATGCGAACGTTAAGCTATAAGCCAACGAAGTTGTGTTGCTAAACTGGATTAACCAAGAACCTTGTAATGAAGGAACAAACTGCATTAAAGCACCTGGAATAAACATCAACGCTTGAGCAAAAATGATCGGCATAACACCAGCAGCATTTACCTTTAAAGGAATGTACTGACGAACACCACCAAACTGGCGGTTACCAACAATTTTCTTTGCGTATTGTACAGGTACTTTACGTACACCTTGAACAATTAAAATGGTAAACATTACCACAGCAAATAATGCAACGATCTCTAAAACCAATGCAACCGGACCTCCACCTTCACTAGATGAACCCACACGTGCACTAAATTCTTGAGAAATTGCAACTGGTAAACGGGCAATAATACCAACCATAATGATTAGTGATGTACCGTTACCAATACCTTTATCAGTAATTTTTTCACCTAACCACATTACAAATAATGTACCTGCTGTTAATACAAACGTAGATAACACTAAGAATAAAGTATTTGGCAATAAAATAGCTTCTGCTGGAACTTGCGTTTTAACGTAACCAACAGATTGAACGATTGTGATCGCTACCGTAAGGTAACGGGTAATCTGGTTCATTTTCTTTCTACCACTTTCGCCCTCTTTCTGCATTTTTTGGAAAGAAGGAACAGCAATACCCAATAGTTGCACCACAATGGATGCAGAGATATAAGGCATTACCCCCAACGCTAAAATAGACACACGAGAGAAAGAACCTCCGGCAAACATATCTAGTAAGCCTAAGATTCCTGATTTTTCGTTATTGCCTAAAGCAGTTGGATCTACACCTGGTAAAACCACGTGAGATACGAAACGGTATACCAAAAGAATTAAGAGCGTAAACAATATACGCTCTTTTAATTCCTGAATTTTCCAGATATTACTTAAAGTAGTAAATAGCTTCTTCATTTAATAATTACAATTTTACAATAGAACCACCTGCAGCTTCAATAGCTTTTTGTGCGGTTGCAGAGAACGCATGTGCTGTAATTTCTAGCTTTGCTTTAACTTCACCACGACCTAAAATTTTAACTAAGTCGTTTTTAGAAGCTAAACCATGTGCTTGTAACGCAGCGAAATCGATAGTTGTTAAGCTGTGTTTTTCAGCTAAAGCTTGTAAAACATCTAAGTTTACACCAACATATTCTGTACGGTTGATTGGCTTGAAACCAACTTTAGGCACACGGCGTTGTAAAGGCATTTGACCACCTTCGAAACCGATTTTGGTTTTGTGACCTGAACGAGAACCCGCACCTTTGTGGCCACGAGTTGAAGTACCGCCACGACCAGAACCTGTACCACGACCAATTCTTTTGCTGTTTTTTGTAGAACCTACTGCAGGTTTTAAATTACTTAAATTCATTTTTTTGAATTTGTGTTGCCCTTCGCTTTCACTAAACAGGTACAACGATTAAACATATATAAAGGTAGTACCGGCTTTTCCCCAATACTACCTTTAAAACTTTTACTAGATTGCTTCGATTGCTACCAAATGGTTCACTTTGCGAACCATACCGATAATTTGTGGAGTAGCTTCAACCTCAACACTTTGGTTCATTTTAGATAAACCCAAAGCCTGAACGGTTCTTTTTTGGCGCTCGCTTCTGTCGATAACGCTTTTTACTTGTGTTATTTTGATCTTAGCCATGATATTATCCGTTAAATACTTTGTTTAAATCTATACCACGAGTTTGAGCTACTGTATAAGCATCACGCATTTTAGTCAATGCATCAACAGTTGCTTTTACCACGTTGTGTGGGTTAGATGATCCTTTAGATTTTGCCAATACGTTATGCACGCCAGCACTTTCTAATACAGCACGCATCGCACCACCAGCAATTACTCCGGTACCTACTGCAGCTGGTTTGATTAAAACAAAACCACCTGAGAATTTACCGATTTGCTCGTGAGGAACAGTACCGTTTAAAATTGGAACTTTAACCAAGTTCTTTTTAGCATCATCCACACCTTTAGCGATTGCTTCAGTTACCTCTTTCGCTTTACCTAAACCGAAACCAACAACACCGTTTTCATCACCTACAACAACAATTGCTGAGAAGCTGAAAGTACGGCCACCTTTGGTTACTTTGGCAACGCGTTGTATACTAACCAAACGATCCTTTAATTCGATATCGGTGGTTTTTACTCTTTTTATATTAATAGTTGACATCTTACTTTTTCTTCAGATTAAAATACTAAACCAGCTTCGCGGGCACCCTCTGCCAACGATTTTACACGACCGTGGTATAAATAGCCATTTCTATCGAAAACAACTTCTTTAACACCTGCAGCGATTGCTTTTTCGGCAACTAATTTGCCTACTGCTACCGACTGATCGCTTTTGTTTCCAGTACCAGTAAAATCTTTCGATAATGATGATGCTGATGCTATTGTTTTACCGGTTACATCGTTAATTACCTGCGCATAAATCCCTTTATTGCTTCTATATACAGATAACCTTGGACGTTCTTCCGAACCGGTAAGTCTTTTTCTGATCCCTTTTTTAATACGATCTCTTCTTGATAATTTTTTACCTGCCATGATTACTATTTTTTAGATGCTGATTTACCTGCTTTTCTTCTTAACACTTCACCTACAAACTTGATACCTTTACCTTTATATGGCTCTGGTGCACGTAACGAACGGATTTTCGCTGCTACCTGACCGATCAATTGTTTGTCAATACTTTCTAAAATGATTTTAGGCGTTTGACCTTTTTCTGAAGATGTAGTTACTTTAATCTCTTCTGGCAATTGGAATACATAGTGGTGAGAATAACCTAAAACCAGATCTAGTGTGTTACCTTGGTTTGTAGCACGGTAACCAACACCTACTAATTCTTGAGTTAATTTATAACCTTCTGTAACACCAACAACCATGTTGTTAAGCAATGAGCGATATAAACCGTGTAATGCTTTGTGTTTCTTTTGTTCTGAAGGACGTTGAACTGTTAAAATTCCGTCTTCCTGACTTACAGTGATATCTGAATCTACTGCTTGTGTTAATTCACCTTTAGGACCTTTTACAGTTACTACGTTATCTTTTGATACGGTAATTGTAACACCTGCAGGGATTGTAATTGGGGCTTTTCCTATTCTTGACATTGTGCTGTTCTCCTAATATTAATAAACGTGACACAATACCTCACCACCAATGTTTAATTTGGCTGCTTCTTTATCGGTCATTACACCTTTAGAAGTAGATAAGATTGCGATACCTAAACCGTTTAATACTCTTGGCATATTTTCAACACCAGCATAGTTTCTCAAACCTGGTTTACTTACTCGCACTAATGTACGAATAGCAGGAACTTTAGTAATCGGATTGTATTTCAAAGCGATTTTAATGGTGCCTTGAACTGTAGTATCTTCAAACTTGTAGTTCGCGATGTAACCTTTGTCAAAAAGAACTTTAGTAATTTCTTTTTTAAGGTTTGATGCAGGAATTTCTACAACACGGTGGTTGGCCTTAATGGCATTCCTTACTCTTGTTAAATAATCTGCTATTGGATCTGTATTCATTTTTTATTGTTTTTGATAGTGGTTTCCTTCTGCTACCCAGCTGTGGGACCTGCTACCGGTTAAAATTCTTTTTTAGTATAGACATAAGTATCAAGTAATAAGATACAAGTATCAAGTCCGATATGGTCCTGATACTTGCTACTCTATACTTGATACTCAGTACTAGTACTTTTTATATTACCAAGATGCTTTTTTAACACCTGGTATTTTACCGTCTAGTGCCATCTGGCGGAACGTTACCCTTGAAATACCAAAGGTACGCATATATCCACGAGGGCGACCAGTTAATTTACAACGGTTGTGTAAACGTACCGGAGATGAGTTTTTAGGTAATTTATCTAAACCCTCGAAATCTCCTGCAGCTTTTAATACTGCACGTTTTTCAGCGTATCTAGCTACCAATTTTTGGCGCTTAACTTCGCGTGCTTTTACACCTTCTTTTGCCATTATTCTGCTGTTTTTTGATTTTTAAATGGTAATCCGAATTGTTTCAATAACTCAAGCGCCTCAACGTCAGATTTTGCCGAAGTTACGAAAGTTATATCCATACCTAAAATTTTATTGATTTTATCGATATTAATCTCAGGAAATATGATTTGCTCGGTAACACCTAATGTATAGTTACCTTTTCCATCAAATCCTTTATCGTTAATACCTTTGAAATCGCGGATACGAGGCAAAGCTACAGAGATCAAACGATCTAAGAACTCGTACATGTTGTTATCGCGTAATGTAACACGTACACCTACTGGCATACCTTTACGTAATTTAAAGTTAGAGATATCTTTCTTTGAATTAGCCGGAACCGCTTGCTGACCAGTAATGGTAGTCAACTCAACGATAGTGGTATCCATAATTTTCTTATCAGTAACAGAAAAACGACCAACACCCTGATTGATACAGATTTTTTCCAATTTAGGAACCTGCATTACAGTTTTGTACTGAAATTTTTCTTTTAGTGCATTTACAACTTCTTCTTTGTATTTGCTTTTTAATCTAGGTGTAGCCATTATTTAATCTCCTCTCCTGAAATTTTAGCAACTCTAACTAATTTACCATCTGCGTTAAGTTTACGACCTACGCGGGTAGCTTTACCAGATTTTGGATCAACCAACATCAAGTTAGAAATGTGAAGAGCAGCTTCTTTTTTAATAATACCACCGTTTGGATTAGCAGCATTTGGTTTAGTATGTTTAGATACTAAGTTAATGCCTTCCACAATGGCTCTGTTTTTATCTGTAAGTACTGAAAGTACTTTTCCTTGTTGACCTTTTGAATCGCCAGCAATGACTTTAACTAAATCTCCTGTGCGGATTTTAAGTTTTGATGGTGTATTTACTTTGTTTCCCATTTTATAATACCTCCGGTGCTAATGATACAATTTTCATGAATTGTTTTTCACGTAGTTCTCTCGCAACCGGGCCAAAGATACGTGTACCTCTTGGCTCATCCTGTGCGTTCAATAATACAGCAGCATTATCGTCAAAACGGATATAAGAACCATCTTTACGACGGATTTCTTTTTTAGTTCTTACAACAACTGCTTTAGAAACTGTACCTTTTTTAATGTTACCAGAAGGTAACGCGCTTTTTACGGTAACAACTACTTTATCACCAATTGAAGCATAACGTTTGCCGGTTCCACCTAGCACGCGAATTACTAATACTTCTTTTGCGCCGCTGTTATCAGCAACGTTTAATCTCGATTCCTGTTGTACCATCTTATTTAGCTCTTTCTAAAATTTGTACCAATCTCCAGTTCTTGTTTTTACTCAAAGGACGAGTTTCCATAATCAATACTGTATCACCGATACCGCATTCGTTTTTCTCGTCGTGAGCCATAAATTTGGTAGTTTTCTTTACGAACTTACCATAAATCGGGTGTTTTACTTTACGCTCCACGCTCACTACAACAGATTTATCCATCTTGTTGCTTACCACTAACCCGGTTCTTGTTTTTCTTAATTGTCTTTCCATGTCGACTCTCAAATTATTTAGTTTCAGTAGCTGACTCAGTGTTTTTCACTTTAGTCAACTCAGTGTTTAAACGGGCTATGTCTTTCCTTACTTTTGCAATGCGTGAAGGATTTTCGATAGCTGAAATAGTGTGAGCGAACTTCAATTTTGATAAGTTCTCTTTTTCTTCCGCAATCTTAGCTACTAATTCTTCTTTTGAAAGCCCTGTGATTTCTGAATTTTTCATTTTTCTTTTTCTTTTACGTTGAGTGTAGCGGTTATAATAAACAAGTATTTACAACATTCACCTCAACACTTTACTATGCTTCTACGTAATCTCTACGTACTACGAATTTGGTTTGGATCGGTAATTTCTGAGCTGCTAAACGCAATGCTTCTTTAGCAACTTCTAAAGGCACACCTTCAGCTTCGAAAATTACGCGTCCTGGTCTTACAACTGCTACCCAATACTCAGGAGCACCTTTACCTTTACCCATACGTACCTCAGCAGGTTTTTTAGTTACCGGTTTGTCCGGGAAGATCCTGATCCATACTTGGCCTTCACGTTTCATGAAACGAGTTACGGCAATACGGGCAGCCTCTATCTGACGACTTGTGATCCAAGTAGCTTCTAGAGATTTGATACCGAAAGATCCGAATGCTAACTCAGCTCCACGAGAAGCTAAACCCTTCATTCTGCCTTTTTGCATCTTCCTGAACTTCGTTCTTTTTGGCTGTAACATTTTATTTTGTTCTAATCGTTAAACGATGTTAATAAATCAATTATTTACGAGGACCTCTGTTAGCACCTGCGCCACCACCTCTGTTTGCACCACCCTGGCCTGGACCACGACCACCGCCTTGGTTTCCACCACGTCTGTCGTTACCACCGCCACGGTTATCTCTTCCACCACCACGGTTATCTCTTCCACCGAAAGCTGGTTTATCTGATTGGCCTTTTGGACCGTTGTTTGCTGCACCAATGTTTGGAGACAAATCACGTTTTCCATAAACCTCACCTTTACAGATCCAAACTTTAACACCTATTTTACCATAAGTAGTTAAGGCTTCAGCTAAAGCGTAGTCGATATCAGCACGGAATGTATGCAAAGGCACTCTTCCTTCTTTGTACTGCTCAGTACGTGCCATCTCAGCACCACCTAAACGACCAGAAGTCATGATTTTGATACCTTCAGCACCCATACGCATGGTTGATGCGATAGAAGATTTCATTGCTCTACGGAATGAGATCCTTGCTTCTAATTGTTTTGCAACACCTTCTGCAACTAATTGTGCATCAAGTTCTGGGCGTTTAATTTCGAAGATGTTAATTTGAATTTCTTTTTTAGTTAATTTCTTTAACTCTTCTTTAATTTTATCAACCTCAGCACCTGCTTTACCGATTACGATACCTGGACGAGCTGTGTGGATAGTTACCGTGATACGTTTTAACGTACGCTCGATTACTACTTTTGCAACACCGCCTTTAGCGATACGGGCAGAAAGGTATTTTCTTATTTTCTCATCTTCAACTAATTTATCGGAGTAGTTGTTGCCACCGAACCAGTTAGAATCCCATCCTTTGATGATACCTAACCTGTTACCTATTGGATTTGCTTTTTGTCCCATTTCCTAAAATTAGTTTTGAGTTGTTTCTGTACTTTTACTATCTACAATCAGCGTTACGTGGTTAGAACGTTTACGAATTCTATATCCACGGCCTTGAGGAGCTGGACGTAAGCGTTTTAACTGACGGCCACCATCAACCATAACTGTTTTTACAAAAAGTTGGTTTTCTTCAGGGCGGGCACCTTCATTTTTAGATTCCCAGTTTTTGATAGCAGATAATAATAATTTCTCAACTCTTATTGCTGCTTCTTTATTGGTAAACTTTAAAATGCTTAATGCTTTTTCTACACGTTCACCTCTGATAAGATCTACAACCAAACGCATCTTACGCGGTGAGGTTGGACAATTGTTTAATTTTGCTATTGCTTCCATTGTCTAATTATTTTTTCTTTTCAGCGTGTCCTCTGAATGTTCTGGTTGGAGCAAATTCTCCCAACTTGTGACCAACCATGTTTTCTGTTACGTACACAGGGATAAATTTATTTCCGTTGTGTACAGCAAATGTATGATTCACGAAATCTGGTGATATCATTGATCTGCGAGACCAAGTTTTGATTACAGACTTTTTGCCTGAATCATTCATAGAGTTTACTTTTTTCTCTACGTTATGGTCAATATAAGGTCCTTTTTTTATCGAACGAGCCATTATTTCTTCCTTCTCTCTATGATGTAACGATTAGAATATTTTTTAAGTTCTCTGGTTTTGAAGCCTTTAGCTAAAACACCATTTCTTGAACGTGGGTGACCACCTGATGATCTACCTTCACCACCACCCATTGGGTGATCGACAGGGTTCATCGCTACCGGTCTAGTTCTCGGACGACGGCCCAACCAACGTTTACGACCAGCTTTACCTAATACTTCGTTTGCGTGATCTGAGTTAGATACAGCACCGATAGTAGCAAGACAAGTAGTCAAGATTAAACGGGTTTCGCCTGAAGGCATTTTTAAAGTAGCATATTTACCATCGCGGGCAGCTAATTGTGCATAAGCACCTGCACTACGAGCCAATTGTGCTCCTTTTCCAGGGTGGATCTCTACGTTGTGTACGATAGAACCTAATGGAATGTTCGATAATTTTAAAGTGTTACCTACTTCTGGTGCTGCTTTGTCGCCCGATAATAATACCGAACCAACTTGCAATCCTTCAGGAGCGATGATATAACGCTTCTCGCCATCTGCATAGTGTAATAATGCGATGCGGGCAGTACGGTTTGGATCGTATTCTACAGTAGCTACTGTTGCAGGAATATCGAATTTATCGCGTTTGAAGTCGATTAAACGATATGATTTTTTGTGACCACCGCCCATGTAGCGCATAGTCATTTTTCCTGTGTTGTTACGTCCACCAGACTTTTTTGATGATACAACCAATGATTTTTCGGGCTTGGTTGCTGTAATCTCCGTAAAACTAGCACCAACTCTGAAGCGGGTACCTGGAGTAACTGGTTTAAATTTTCTTAAGCCCATAGTTATAATGAATTATTAAATTAAAGGGTTGCGTAATAATCTATTGTTTCGCCGTCTTTTAACGTTACGATTGCTTTTTTGTATTTCGGGCTACGGCCAGATACAAAACCTGCTTTAGTGTAACGAGATTTAGCTTTTCCATCAACAACCATAGTGTTAACTGCAACGATGGTTACACCGTACAATTTCTCAATTGCTTGTTTAATCTGGATTTTGTTAGCCTTGTGGTTAACGCTAAATGTGAAACGGTTAGATTTCTCAGTTAAAGCTGAAGCTTTTTCGGTTAATATTGGTTTTTTTAAAATTTCCATATTATTTGGCAAACGCCTCCTCCAAAGTTTTAACAGAATCAGCAGTTAACACAAGTACACCAGCGTTTAATACATCATAAGTATTTAAATCTGCTGCCGAGATTACTTTAGTTTTCTGAATGTTTCTGCTTGATAAATAGATATTATTATTTTGCGCAGGTAAAACCAATAAAGTTTTTTGAGTACCTACGTTTAACGCAGCCAATAAACTTGTATAGTTTTTAGTTTTAGCTGTATCGAAGTTGAAATCTTCTAAAACTACCACGTTGTTGTCTTTTGCTTTATAAGCCAAAGCAGATTTACGTGCTAATGATTTTAATTTCTTGTTCAATTTAAAGCTATAATCACGTGGCTGAGGACCGAAAACACGACCACCACCGTTAAATAACGGAGATTTAATGCTACCAGCACGGGCACCACCTGTACCTTTTTGTTTGTATAGTTTGCGAGTTGAACCAGCAATCTCATTACGTTGTTTAGACTTGTGAGTACCTTGACGTTGGTTAGCCAAATACTGTTTTACATCTAAATAAATCGCGTGGTCGTTAGGCTCGATACCAAATACCGATTCAGGAAGTTGCACCTTGGCACCTGTTTCTTTACCTGAAATGTTTAATACTTTAACTTCCATCTGATTACTTGTCTAAGATTACGTAAGAACCTTTAGCTCCTGGAATGGAACCACTAACTACTAATAAGTTTTGCTCAGCATAAACTTTCAAAACCTGTAAGTTCTGAATTTTTACCCTGTCGCCACCTGTTCTTCCTGCCATGCGCATTCCTTTGAATACACGTGAAGGAAATGATGATGCTCCCAATGAACCTGGGGCACGTAAACGGTTATGCTGACCGTGAGTCTGCATACCAACACCGGCAAATCCGTGGCGTTTTACAACACCTTGAAAACCTTTACCTTTTGAGGTACCTACAACATCAACAAAATCGCCTTCTGCGAATGCATCAACGGTTACCACATCACCTAAATTAAGTGAAGTTGTAAACGAATCGAATTCTACCAGCTTGCGTTTCGGAGTTGTGTTTGCTTTCGCGAAATGGCCTTTTAACGGTTGAGTTGTGTTTTTCTCTTTTTTCTCATCATAACCCAGTTGGATTGATGAATACCCGTCTTTTTCTTCGGTCTTTACTTGTGTAACTACACAAGGCCCAGCCTCGATTACCGTACAAGGAATGTTTCTTCCTTCGGCATCAAAGATACTGGTCATTCCTACTTTTTTTCCAATAATTCCTGACATTTTATCTTTTCTTTTTAACACCCATCGAAGCAGTAGGGCTTCGTTCAAGGTGGTTGTACATCCCCCGAAAGGGACGGCAAAGATAGACAAGAATTATTAATTTTCAAATAGTTAGCCAAATATTTTTTCAAATAAATTGCTGATATGATGGGATTTAACTAAAAAAGAGATGTTAATGCGCCAAACCACCATTTAAACTGATGGTTATGATCGCTAAAATAATAAATCCAATGAGTACATATAGGTAATCGCGCTCAATTAAAAAGCTGAAAATAGCGAAAACAATGCGGGCAATCGGCGTAAAAATCAACATCAGGATGCCAAACTGCACAATTGCATCTCCCTGAAAAGTAGATACTCCTTTAAATATAGCCAGTATAGAAGAAAACTTGCTCAGCTCAGGTTTAAAAACTTTATAATCGGTAATGGCCCAACTATTATGGATCAGGAAAATGGCGCCACCTATTAATACAATGCTCATCGAAATAATTACACCTGCGCGAAGAAGCGTGCCTAAAATTACCTGAATATCCTTATCGTTTAAGTTTTCTTTTCCTATTGTACTCATTATAATCCGCTTATTCCTTTATAAATCATCTGCAATGCCAAGAATACAACAACTACGGCAAATATCATTTTGAGCTTATCGGTTTTCGCTCGTAATAAAATTTTTGAGCCAATAGTTGCGCCTGTTAGCACCCCAACACAAACGGGCATGGCAATGCCCGGATCGATCTGGCCGCGATGTAAGTAAACCACTGCACTTGCAGCAGCAGTAACACCCATCATAAAATTACTGGTTGTTGTTGATACCTTAAAGGGCAAACGCATAATATTATCCATCGCGATTACTTTTAATGCCCCACTCCCAATACCCAGCAAGCCCGATAATGTTCCGGCAAAAAGCATCATTAAAAAACCTCCCGGAACATGTTTTACCGCATATGGATGATCTATACCTTTATCCGGATAAGATCCATTGAGTTTAAAAAAATTGGCCCATTTATCGGTGTTATCTAAAGTAGTATGATCTACCTTTTTCTTTAGTGTCATGATGGCCGAAAAAATCAGGATACAGCCAAATAGAATAGCAATATAGTTGGCATTAAGATAAACAGCTACAATTGCACCGCACACCGCACCTATTGTGGTCGCGATTTCTAAAAACATTCCAATCCGGATATTGGTAATCCCTTCTTTTACATAAGCCGCTGCAGAACCCGAAGAGGTTGCAATAACAGAAACAATGGATGCACCTATAGCATAATGGATATCAACCCCTAAAGCTAAAGTGAGCAATGGAATAATAATTACTCCCCCACCCAAGCCCGTTAGTGAACCCAATAATCCGGCTAAAAAAGCACCTAATAAAATGATAATGGTAAACAGCAATACCGACATGCGGGCAAATATAATGCACTCTTTTTGGGTAAACGAAGAATTAAGGGAATAAAATAAAGTCTATATGTTATATCGATGATGTAAGATCGGAGGCGGAAAATGGAAGTTTACAGCATCGTAATTTTGAATGGGTGAATTATGAATGTGTAAATATAGCACCTGTCCATTAGATTATTCAAAATTCAATCATTAACTATGACTTGTAATGAAGTTTACTTTCCTTATTCAAATCAACATCCCGAAAACTTTCAAGTAGTTCGAAAGCAATTTGCCGAACGGTTTCAGGAATTGGGTTAATGGCCGATTTGTTGCCTTCAGCATCTTTAATCGTCCAGCCCGAAGTATTTAGCACCAAGGGCTCGGTATTAGCTAATGATTTAATTATTTTAGCTCTTGTAAAAGCAATCCCGTCCGAATCGACGATTATTTTTTTATTGTTCCACCAGTTTTCTTGTGTTACTGCGTTTAAAGCAGAACGGTCTAACCTCGCAGCATACCCCCACCCCGTTCCAGTATGATGCGCCAGTTTTAATAATCCGATAAAATTAGTGAGGCTTTTGGAATTATAAATCTCCGAACTGCAATACATATCGAGATGACTTAATTTAAGCTGGCTCACCAATGCTTTTGCATGATCGGAGTTATGGAAAATCACCACGATTTTTTCGGCAATTGACGGAATAGCAGCATCAGTTCCTTTATCGTACTCCCCACAAAGTATTTCTATCTCTATTAATTGTTGTTGCAACAGCGAAACCAGTTCTGGTTTATTCAAAATGGTCTTCATCCCTAATAGTTACTTACCTAGTCGCTTAATCATCTCCGCACTTAAATCTCTTCCATCATTTAAACGGTTCGCGAAGAATGATTTGGCAGCTTCGAAATGTTCTTTATAACCTTTTAAATCTCCATAACCAATAATTGATGCCCACTCGTGCACAGCGGTATGGAATTCCAGATCATCGCCCCGGATGGATTTATCATATAAAGCAGTATTAATGGACTCCTCTAACATTTCTTCGTTCTTGAAAAGATATTCGGCAATGCCCAACCTCAATTTAAAAGGCGGCGTTTGGCAGATCAGGTTATCGTAAGGGTTTACACCCATTTTATACCAGGCATATACCATGCTTAGCAAACTTAAATGCGAATTTGGTTTCTGTTTATGGCTCGCGTCTGATAAACTGAATTCTTTCATGATGTTATCATCCAATAGTAAAAGCGCACGGCTTTCATGGAAAACGAAATCGCGGGCCGCATAAATCTTTTCCCTGAACGCTGCTTCATTTTCACAGATCATCAATTTAAACAATTCAGATTCGGCCTGTGCATAATATTTTACTTGTTTTTGCGCATATGGGTTTAATATGGCCAAACCGGCATAAATGTGCGATTTATAGCTAAAAATCCTCAGGGTGGTCAAAATTTTCACATTATCTATTCCACCTGCATATGCCGGGTTATCCCAAGGGAAGAAACCAGCATTTTTCCAGGCCGAGCCCATGCTTTCAAAGCCCATGTGTGTTACCGCCTGCGTATCGGCTACAATGCGGTCGTGTTCTCTGTAATCGTCCATTTCAATGATGTTCGATTTTAAAGATTTATAAATTTCTAAAGCTTTGGCATAAACAGCGTCGGTAGCACGGTGACGTACCACCACAAGTGTCTGCCCCTCCGGGCTAAATGCCGGACCATGCAAAGAATGGCAGGTTACAATCTGGGTATCTTCCGGAAGATGTTTTTCGAAAGCAGCAATTTCAGGATGTTTAACCGAGGTTTGTCCGGCAACTATGGCGCCATATTTTGTTGAGCGGGCAAAAGTAGCCACCACCTCATCAATTTTTTCGGCTTCAACGCAATAAATAATAAGGTCTGATTTACGGGCAACCTCATGACCATCGATTAAAACCTCGATTCCTTTAGATTCCAGTTCATTTTTTAAATCTGTAAAACGTAAGGGCATATCTGCCCCACATACCTTATAACCAGCGTTTACAAACGATAGCGCATACAATTTGCCCATATCGCCCAAACCAATAATTCCTATTTGCATGAAACAAATGTAACCTATCGCAAATAAATTTATAATAAAACTTAGATAAAATTGTTATTTAGAATGTTAAACCAGAACAATTTTATCGATTTGCCAAAACCTTAAACAAATTTTATTAACCGGAAAAATAGATAAAAATGTAGTTTTACATTCTAACACCTATATTTAAACTATGCAGAAAATTAAACACACCCTATTGTTTTTAGGCGCTATGCTATTTTTAAACGTTGCCTTTGGGCAAACTTTACCTGACACTACGAAAAATACCGACCCATCATTAAATGGCCAGTATCAGTTCATGTTAAAGAAATCTAAAAGCTTCAACGGCGCAAGGCTGATCAATCCATCACGGTTATCGTCCTTATGGAAAAGTGTTAGTGATACGCTAAGAAAAGAACGCAAGCAGCTGCTGGAAGCCCGTCAGGAAATTAAAGCACAGGCTGATAACATTTCGAGTTTAAAAGGCGAAGTAAATGGAAAAGAAAGTTCCTTGGCCAATGCCAATGCTGCTGTTAATGAAATTAAATTTTTAGGCATATCCTTCAATAAAGGCACCTATAATACCATTGTTTGGACCATTATTATTGTACTCGGAGTAGGTTTGGCCTTTGTAATTTTCCAATCAGGTAAATTAAGGCACGAAGCAAAATATAGAACGGAACTTTACCAGGAGGTGGCCGATGAATTTCAGGCACACAAAGTAAAAGCAAAGGATAAAGAAATGAAACTTGCGCGTGAGCTGCAGGACGAACGTAATAAATGGGACGACGGCCGGGGGAGATAATTTAATCCTTCGACAGGCCACCATTGACAGACTTCAATAGAAAAATCGTCATCTCGACCGAAGCAACGCGGAGCGGAGAGATCTTTAAACTAAAGATTATGCGTGAATTAAAATTCAGGATGACAAAAATTTTTTATTATAAGTAAAGCAGGGCTTGTGGTACTTCGGTTCCGCTAGCCCCGCCATTCGCTACAATCTTTTTATGCCTGTCTTCCTGAGTTTATTGAAGGAGCAACAAAAAGGATTTTCGCTACTGTCGGGTTTATTGAATATGGGCTTGTGCTTGATAGAAAATACCACTCGCCTAAAACACGAAACGTTCCTACGGAACGAAAAAAATAAAATATTTTTTTTCTACCACAAGTCGTCCCGACGGGACGAATAATCCATCAAAAGCTACTGGAACTGCTTTCAAAAAATAACGGTTAAAAAACAAAGGTACACTTAACAATAGGTTTCTTCATTCCGTTACACTTCAGTCGAAATGAGGATAACATGTTTAATTCTTAATACTATATTTCAAACCCACTTCAAATTCGCCATTGCTATAACTCTGCATTTTTGAAGTATTGGTGGTGTACTGGAACAAAACCGAAAACTGGTTTTTGTAGTTTGCGCCAAAACCTGCGGTAAAGCTGTTGGTGCTATGATATATACCGTTCAGCATCAATTTATTCTCTAAAAACTGAAGGTTTACGCCTGCATCAAAAATACCATCATAATTCTGCACCCCTCTATACACCAATTTCGGTTCAATGCTGTTAATTACTTTATCAGTTGTGAATTTATAATCCGCTGCGATAAAATAGATCGATCGGTCTGCTACGTTTCGCAATACATCTCTTTTAAAAAATCGTTTAAGATTAGGCAAAGCGCCCTGCAATGTTAATTTATCAGTACGATAAGCTACTCCAAAATCGCCATCCAAATACAACCTGCGATCGTTAAAGCTATTGAGCACATCATCGTCTAAATCACCTTTGGCTTTACCAAAGTCAATCCATTCATTCATTAAGCCAGCCGACAAACCAAAATCCAAAAAGTTACTCCCGCCGTTTAAAGGCAAATGATAGGCATAGGTTACGGTTGCCCTTGTACGGTTAATGGCCCCTGCACCTTCATTATAAAAAAGGAATCCCAGGCCTACTTTAGTATCCGCTAAACCATAGTCGCCAGTTAAGTACTGGATCTTTGGTGCTCCGTCTATCCCCGTCCACTGTGTTTTAAATGCCGCATTTAAATTTAGTCCGGTCTCTAAACCAGCCATTGCCGGGTTGGCCAAAAACTGGTTCTGATAGTAGATGCTTCCCATGGGGTTAAGTTGAGCAAATGCTGGTGTAACAAACAAAAACAACAGCCCCGCCATATAACATTTCATTTTTCTCACGCCGTTATTTTTTATATAAGATTGATATAAAACCTTTAATAGAGCCATCTGCCCCCAAATCGAGCATATAATAATAAGTATCTTCTGTAAGCGGCTTTCCGTTAAAATAGCCATCCCAGTTATTTTGGTAAGCTAGGGTAGTATAAATCAACCTTCCTCCTCTATCAAAAATGGATAATTTGTTGTTCGGATACTTTTCTAAGCCCTTAACTACAAAAAAATCATTTTTCCCGTCTCCGTTTGGGGTAAGGATATTATTTACAATGGCTACATCGGCTGTGCTCTGTATAATCAGAAAAGGCTGCAAAAACCCTTGGGTCAAGGTGGTATTGGTAGATTGAAAAGTTTGCACCAGGGCCATTTCTCCAATACTGAAATCATATAATTGATTATTAATTTTACCGCTGCCACTGGCCGAATTAACCACATAAGGCAAACTTTGTGCGTTTACGTTTGTCCCGAAAAACATCAACAGCAAGAGAACAAACAAATAGGATATTTTTCTCATCGTGTTTAGTTTAAAGAAATCCATGCCGAACCATCGCTTTGAATGGTGAAAGTTTTTGCTCCAGTAATGGTGGTTACATTAGAATCATCATTCAACAAAACAGGATTGTTTAACGTAACATCACCAGATGATAAAACCTTCACGATGACATAAATCCTTCCTTTACAGCTCGAGGCTGCTGGAAGATTAACATTTATCGCCGTACCAGCATTTTTTATCCGTACCGTGTAATGGCTGGCATCGAGTGTTAATGCGCCTGTAGCCGTATAGGTTAAAACACTTGCTGCAACAGAACCATTAATATTTAAAGTACTGGCATTTGCTGGGGCATAAGCTACAGAAGATGCAGCGGCAGTTCCATTAATGGTTAATGCACCACCATTCGCTGCAAAATCGCCAGCAATTAAAGGGTATAAGGTACTGGAGTTAGCAACCACCAGGGTATTATTTGCATTTGTGCTATTAGCGGCGGCATTGCTTCCGATAAAAACATTCCCTGCCCCATTGTTTTTCGAACCGGCGGCATAACCAATTGCTGTATTATTGTCGCCATTACTGGCTTCAAGTGCCAAACTTCCGATAGCCGTGTTTGATATACCGGTTCTATTGGCCATTAGGGTATGTGTACCAATTGCAGTGTTATTAGAGCCTACCGTATTAATGGCTAAGGCCTGCGAGCCAAAGCCGCTGTTGTTAATAGCACTAAAACTCCGCTGTAATACGAGGTAACCAAAAGCACTGTTTTCGTAACCTGAAATGTTAACAGATAATGCTTCGCGACCAAATGCACTGTTGTAAAAGCCAGAAACATTAGCAGTAAGCGTTTTATAACCGTAAGAAATATTGTTTTCGGATGAGTTGCCTAAACGACCAGATTTTAAACCGTTAACCAAAAAGTTAATGGCTACGTCATCTGTATTGCCCAGGAAATTATTATTTTGATCGGTACTACCCGTATTCCCTTTTAATGCCCAGGCATTGGCATTTGCAAATAATGTCCTGCTGATTAATTCGGGTTTACCGGTTGTTGCATTGGTGATATACACTTTGTTTGCATCACTCACCCCATCGGTAGTTAATTTAGCCACTGTAACCGAAGCATCAGCCAGTTTTGGTGTAGTTACCGATCCATCGGCCAGTTGAAGCGTATTTACCGCCAAATCGTCGATATTAATATTCTTAACTTCCTTGTTCCCGATTTTTACAGAGGTTACCGCGGCATCAGCCAGTTTTGGAGTGCTTACCGAGCCATCGGCCAGCTGTAGTGTATTAACAGCAGCATCGTTTATATTAATATTCTTAACTTCTTTGCTTCCAATTTTTACAGAGGTTACTGCCCCATCTGCCAGTTTAAGCGTGCTAACCGCCCCTGCTTTGATATCAATTACCACATCTTTCAATAAAGCCGTAGCACCATTGGCACTAATGCTCAGATCAGCTGAAGTTAATGCCTTAGCACCAGACAGTTGACTCACATCCAATGTTACTGGTTTCCATGCAGCCCCATCGAATAGGAGCACCTGATTATTGGCTGGCGAAGTGGCATTTAATGTCTTTCCCTGAAGATTAGCCAATGTAGGATTTGGATAATTACCCGTTAAATCGCCTCCAGCTACTCCTGTTGAAGGACCAACCGGCCCTACATCACCTTTATCTCCCTTATCACCTTTTATGCCGGGTATGCCCTGCAAACCTTGTAATCCAGTAGCGCCAGTTGCCCCTATATCTCCTTTTGCTCCCTGTGGTCCTGTTGCACCCACTGCTCCTTGTGCACCGGCAGCACCAGTTAAGCCAATTGGCCCCTGAGCACCAGTTGCACCCACTGGGCCTTGCGGACCTGCAATACCTTGTGCACCAGCAGGACCAGCTACACCCGGATCGCCTTTGGCTCCGGTTGGCCCATTGGCTGCATAAAGTGCATATGGAACACTTAATAATTGTGCAGTACCAGCCAAACTAAAATTTGTACCGTTATCAGGATCGATTTCGACCTTAACAAACTTTAATCCACTTGCCCAGGTTACCCCAGCTATTGTACCGTTAACCGAGCTTGCACCTGCAGCCCCAATTGCCAATGCATATAAACCTAAAGCATTGGTTGTTACATTCCTTATTTCCGAATATTGAACTGTTCCGGTTGAAGATCCATCTAAAATACTAATCCGCAAGGCTATATTTTTATTGGCCAGCGCAGTACCATTAGCATTTCTTGCTGCCCCTTGATAGTTAAATTGTTGTGGGGCTTGCGCTTTAACAGCTAAGGTGAAGCCCATACTTACCAAAGCAATTAGTAAAAGTTTTTTCATGAATCGGGATGAGATCTAAAGCGTCAGGCGTAAAAATAAGAGAGCCTAACGATCAAATCTAACAATTAGTACAAGCTACTGCATTCGCTTTACACGAAAAGCCAATTACAAATACTAAAACGATTTTAAAGAACTACAGATCAACAACTTAAATAAAATTAAATTTCATAATTTTACACAAACACCCAATTTAAGGCTGATTTAAACCCTCAAATCAAAAGAAAAATAGGGTCAATTAGCAATTAACTGCCTCTAAAAAGTAAAAGCCAAAATTTATTTTTAGGTTTCAGAAGGGAAGGATATTCCCTTAATATTACGATATAAATCAACAGCGTACAAATCAGTCATACCCGAAACGAAATCCAATACGCTTTGTATGATAGAATAAATATCAGTTAAATCGGTATGATATTGTTTAGGAATAAGTTTAACCAGTTTTTTGTAATAGTGTGTATTGTTGTGGATCAATGCTGGAACAAATTCTTCCAATAAACCAGCCATAATTTTGTAGCCAGCCACTTCTTTTTGTATTACCGATGAGAAATTGTAGATACGCTCAACAGAAATTTTTTCTACGGCTTTCCAGGCTGAAATATAGGGCTCAGGCAATAAATCGGTTAAACTTTGATTAAGCTCACCGTTCAATAATTTTTCTTGTTCCCTAAAAAATATACCTGCGCATTGGTTGGTTAACGTGTTAATTGCTTTTGCCCTTAACAGACCGATTTTTGCATCGTCGTCTTCATAATCATTTTTTAAACGATCTTCGATGGTGCTAGAATTGGCAAAAGGTAACAGATAACTTTTTACCTCCTCGTAAGAAAGTATCTTTAAACGGTGCGCATCTTCCAGATCAATGATGCTGTAACAGATATCATCGGCAGCCTCCACCAGATAAACCAGGGGATGGCGCTTGTAAATGAGGTATTCGCCTTCTTCTTTCTCCAAATTGAGTTCGGCCGCGATCTTTTTAAAAGTTTCTTCTTCTGATTGAAAGAAACCGTATTTCTTACGGTGCAACACGCCCTTTTGTTTTCCCGCAATTGAGGCGCAAGGATATTTAGCAATCGAAGCCAAAGTAGAATAGGTTAACGCATAAGCATCGTTGCCTTTTCCCTTTAACGGATGGGTAAGAATCCGGATGGCATTTGCATTACCTTCAAAATTAATTAAATCGTGCCACTGCGATTCGTTCATTTCTTTCTGATAAACTTTCCCATCCCCATCGGTAAAATATCGTGAAATAGCTGCTTCGCCTGAGTGCCCAAATGCTGGGTTTCCCAGATCATGCGCTAGTGCAGCGGCAGCCACTATATTACCTACTTCGTTAATTAAAGGAACATCTTTAATCAGTTGTGGTTGTTGCTCTTCTACACTTTTTAAAAAAATATTTGCCATAGAGCGGGCCACACTGGCAACCTCCAAACTATGCGTTAAACGGTTATGTACAAAAACACTTCCTGGCAATGGGAAAACCTGGGTTTTATTCTGCAATCTTCTAAAAGGAGACGAAAAAATCAACCGGTCATAATCACGCTGAAAATCAGACCGTGCCCGATCTGTGCTGGCACCATATTGTTCTTGTCCGTATCGCTTATTCGAAAGTAAATATTTCCACTCCATTTATCCCGTTGACATTTAAAATTTGGCGCAAGTTAAACAAAACATGAAAATGGTTAAGCATAAAAATTTAGGTAAATTTTACCGTTAAAATTGTGCTTCAAACTATTTCTAACCTCATCTGTTTAGTGTAAATAGACAATACGATGAAAACGAACATATATAACAAGGAAGAGCATATTGAAGGTTATGTAGGATCAGGTGATGAGCAATCAGAAAAATCTGATGTACAAAAAGCTTACGAAGAGGGTAACAACACCGATGTAGTAACCAGTTATGGCAAAGAACCGAGCGAATTGATTAAGGGAAATCCTTTAGCCAAAGACGGGCTGGACAATTCTGGCACGCAAGGTAAAGATTCTCTTAGCGACGACGCTTACAACAGTTCGGATAGAAACCCAACCATAAAGAGTGCTGCAAGCCATACCGGAAGTTCATCTGACGATTTTAAAACGAATACCAGCATTAATGAAGCTGATGAAAACCATGCCTTAAATACAGGAATATAAACAGATAATTATGGGACTATTAAAATATGCCATTTTAGGCGCAGCAGCCGTATATGGTTTTAAGTATGCCACAAAAAAGCGGATAACTGATGGAAAATCGTTGATTGATGACTTTAAAGAAAAAGCACCGGAATACGTAGATAAGATTAAGAATTATTCCGAAAAAATAAGACAGGATTATCGGCAAACAAGTGATTTATACTGACAATTAATCAAGTACAGAAATACACACTGAATTGACATATATCAATATATTAATGCCGAACGTCTTGTAAATTGACGATAAGTTCTTGAAATTTGCAGCGCTGTAGGATTCGCGACAAAGATTAACTAAAAATCAGAGACTAACGATTTAAGGGCATTTGTTCTTGATTAACGCATTTCAGTTGTGGAATCCTAATTAATTTCCATCTACCGGAAAATGCATAGACCTTATAAAGGGATTATTCTATATGGATAGTCTCTTTATAACTAGATCATAAATCTTTCCCACTCAAACCTTTCTCGTTATTCTTGTTTCTGTTTCCAATGTCTTCACCCTGACTTAAATTCGAATTATTTAAATTTTCATTTACGGCATGCGTAGGATCATTTTCTGTTTTCAATAAATGCGACTCATCTGGCTGATCTTTACGCTTAAAATCGGCACGCTTATGCCCATAGGTAGCCTCTCCATTATCCCATTCAATATCCTCCTCATTGCGGTTAATCTCCGAATTAGGATCGACATTTTTATTTTCATTCATTTCCATAGCCATTATTTTTTGTAGATACTTCTTATTTAACAACAATTGGTACAATAAAAAAGTTTAATCGGGCATTGATATATAAATCGCAGCCTTTTGCCTTTTTAACCTAAGCCCACCACCAATTTGCAGCTATTGTACGCCTTTACTTTGATCTATCTCTGTGCTATTATCCAAATCATCTTTAGATGATCCATTTTCATCACGATGCTTTGGTGGGTTTTCCATTCTACTTTCTTCCAGTTCAGAAAAATCACCATCTTTTTGATTAGCCATTTCACCATGTGAAGAGGGGGTTTCTTTCAGTTTTTCTTTAGGATCCGCAAAATCCTGTCCTTCAACTGGTAATCCTTCGTGCGTTTTATTTTCCTTAGCCATACCAGTACAACCAGCTAACGTTGCTTTTGTTTTAGAATTCAGATGCATAAAAAAAGGCCTCGATTTGCATCGAGGCCTTTTCTGTTCTTTTAAAATCAATTAAACTTTGATTTCAACTTCAACACCACTAGGTAATTCAAGTTTCATTAAAGCATCAACTGTTTTAGAGTTAGAGCTATAAATATCCAATAAACGTTTGTAGGCGCATAATTGGAACTGCTCTCTAGCTTTTTTGTTTACGTGTGGAGAACGCAAAACAGTAAAGATTTTTTTCTCTGTAGGAAGTGGAATTGGTCCACTTACAACTGCACCCGTAGGTTTAACAGTTTTTACGATTTTCTCAGCAGATTTATCTACTAAGTTGTAATCGTAAGATTTTAATTTAATTCTGATTCTTTGGCTCATCTTATTTTTAATTATGGTTTCCTGTTAGAGCTATTAACAACAGAAACCGGATTTATCTTTAACAAGGTGGAGGGTTTAAGGTGTAAGGCTTAGGGTTTAAAACCTTTTGCCTTACGCCTTTTACCTTATACCTTAATTAGTCTTCAGATTTTACTCTTCCTTTAGATTTAGCAACTACTTCATCCTGTACGTTTTTAGGTGCAGCCTCATAGTGGTCAAATTCCATTGTAGAAGTTGCACGGCCTGAAGTGATTGTACGTAACTGTGTTACATAACCAAACATTTCAGAAAGCGGCACAGTAGCTTTAATTACTTGAGATCCATTACGGGTATCCATACCTAATAACTGACCACGACGACGGTTCATATCACCGATAACATCACCCATGTTTTCTTCAGGGGTTAAGATTTCGATTTTCATGATTGGCTCCATCAAAGTAGGTTTACATTTAGGTAAAGCCTCACGATATGCCATACGGGCAGCAAGCTCGAAAGATAAAGCATCTGAATCGACTGCGTGGAATGAACCATCAATCAAACGTACTTTCATATCAGGAAGCGGATAACCAGCTAATACACCATTAGCCATTGCAGCAGCAAATCCTTTTTCTACTGAAGGGATAAACTCACGTGGAATTGAACCACCTGTAATTTCGTTTACGAACTGTAAACCACCTTTTTCGAAATCAGCATCAATTGGTGAAATAACAACTTGGATATCGGCAAATTTACCACGACCACCAGATTGTTTTTTATAAGTTTCACGGTGTTGAGTAGTACCAAAAATAGCCTCTTTGTATGCAACTTGTGGCGCACCTTGGTTAACCTCTACTTTAAATTCACGTTTTAAACGGTCAATTAAAATATCTAAGTGTAACTCACCCATACCAGAGATAACAGTTTGACCAGTTTCCTGATCAGTTTGAACTCTGAATGTCGGATCTTCTTCAGCTAATTTAGCTAAGCCCATACCTAATTTATCAACATCAGCTTGAGTTTTAGGCTCAATAGCTAAACCGATAACTGGCTCAGGGAAGTTCATAGACTCAAGAACGATTGGGTTTTTCTCATCACAAAGTGTATCACCAGTTTTGATATCTTTAAATCCTACTACCGCAGCAATATCACCAGCAGCCACATTAGGCACAGGGTTTTGCTTGTTAGCATGCATTTGGAAGATACGGGAAATACGCTCTTTACTTTCTGAACGTGTGTTATACACGTAAGAACCAGCTTCTAAGTTACCCGAGTAAACACGGATGAAACATAAACGGCCTACGAATGGGTCAGTTGCAATTTTAAATGCTAAAGCTGCAAATGGCTCATTGATACTTGGTTTTAATAAAACTTCAGCACCTGTATCAGGGTTAGTACCTGTTACACCTTCTGAATCAAGAGGTGAAGGCAATAATTCCATCACGTAATCCAACATGGTTTGAACACCTTTGTTTTTGAAAGATGAACCACAAACCATAGGAACGATTTTAGCATCTAAAACAGCTGCACGTAAAGCATCTAAAATTTCACGCTCAGTGATTGAGTTTGGATCTTCAAAGAATTTCTCCATTAAAGACTCATCATAATCAGCAACTGATTCTAGTAATTTCTCTCTCCACTCAGCAACCTCATCTAACATATCTTCTGGGATTGGCACTTCAGTAAAGGTCATACCTTTATCATGCTCATTCCAAACGATACCACGGTTGTTGATCAAATCAACCACACCTTTAAAGTTATCTTCAGAACCGATAGGTAATTGTAATGGAACTGCATTACTACCTAACATATCTTTAACTTGTTTAACAACTTTTAAGAAGTCAGCTCCAGAACGGTCCATTTTGTTAACGAAACCGATACGGGCAACATTATAGTTGTTAGCCAAACGCCAGTTGGTTTCTGATTGAGGCTCAACACCATCAACTGCAGAAAACAAGAACACTAAACCATCTAATACACGCAATGAACGGTTTACCTCTACGGTAAAATCCACGTGTCCTGGTGTATCGATAATGTTCATGTGGTAAGCCTGACCTCTGTATTTCCACTCAACCGTAGTTGCAGCAGAAGTGATCGTGATACCACGCTCTTGCTCTTGTGCCATCCAGTCCATTGTTGCAGCACCTTCGTGCACTTCACCAATTTTATGACTTACACCAGCATAATAAAGAATACGCTCAGTTGTTGTAGTTTTACCCGCATCAATGTGAGCCGCGATTCCAATATTTCTTGTAAATTTTAAATCTCTTGCCATGTTATGTTTTTGATTTATCTGATTTTAAATGATTACACCGATTATGTTAAAACAAATCGGTGTAATTTATCTAATCAGTATAATCTTCTAATTAAATCTGTGTAATCTTACTAATCTGTTAATCCTAAACTAGAATCTGAAGTGAGAGAACGCTTTGTTAGCCTCAGCCATTTTGTGCGTATCTTCTTTCTTCTTAACAGCAGCACCTTCACCTTTAGCAGCAGCTACGATTTCACCAGCTAATTTCTCTTTCATGGTTTTTTCGCCACGTTTACGAGCGTATAAAATTAACCATTTCATACCTAAAGCTGTTTTACGCTCTGGTCTAACCTCAGTTGGAACCTGGAAGTTAGCACCACCAACACGACGAGATTTAACCTCTACAGCTGGCATAATGTTAGTTAAAGCACGTTTAAAGATCTCTAAACCGTTTTCACCTGCTTTTTTCTCAGCAATTTCAACAGCATCGTAAAAAATTGAATAAGCGATAGATTTTTTTCCATCATACATCATATTGTTTACAAAACGAGTTACCTGAACATCATTAAATTTTGGATCAGGAAGAATAATTCTCTTTTTTGGTTTTGACTTTCTCATTTCTTATTTCCTCCCGATTATTTCTTTTTACCTTTTGTTGGTGCCGCAACTACCTGTCCTGGTTTAGGACGTTTAGTACCATATTTAGAACGACGTTGGTTACGACCAGCTACACCTGATGTATCTAATGCACCACGGATGATGTGGTAACGTACACCTGGTAAATCTTTAACACGACCACCACGGATCAATACGATTGAGTGCTCCTGTAAGTTGTGACCCTCCCCAGGAATGTAAGCATTCACCTCTTTACCGTTCGTTAAACGAACACGGGCTACTTTACGCATTGCTGAGTTTGGTTTTTTAGGGGTAGTGGTGTACACACGTGTACATACACCTCTTCGCTGTGGACAACTGTCCAACGCTGGAGACTTACTCTTGAACTCCAGTGCTACTCTACCTTTTCTAACTAATTGTTGAATGGTTGGCATTGTGCTTTTTTATGTTTTTTTATTAAAAAATTTACCGCTCCCCCGGCATCCTTGCAGATAGCCCATAAAACGGACTGCAAAAGTAGAACAATTCTTTTTAAAAATCAAGGGGTTAGCGTAAAAAGTTTTGAGTTGGCAATTATCAGTTTTCAGTTGAAGATTAAGGAGTTGCAGTTCCGTTTTCAGTTTTGAGTTTTCAGTCAACGGTTCTCGCTCTAAATCCCCTGACGCGATCGTCATGCTGAACTTGTTTCAACATCTAATTTAGCTGTTCAAATACTTTTTGGAAAGCAGTTATAGCAATTCTTAGGCTGGGTTCGGCTGCGTTCCAAAGGAACTCCTTCGGAGCTAATGTTACAAGCTCGTGAAGAACTCGCTTTCCACGTATATCGGGTTTAGTTAGCAAAGTAAACCGGTCCTGTTAACGTTCAAATTTTCCCCAACCCATTTCAATGTGCTTTAAAAAGCCTTAAAACCACACATGCTTAAATTCCATAAAAGATTGCGTTAAATACCTATCTTTAATAAAAATCTAAATTATATGTTCTTAAGTATCATCGGGATTATTATCATTTTTATCGGCTTTGCAGTATCAAGCCAAAATAATCTAATCGGCCGTTATAGCAGTATCACCAAAATTATCGGTGTAGTACTGGTTATCATCGGCTTATCTTTCTCTATGTTTAAAGTTATTGATGCTGGTGAAGTTGGCGTTAAAACCGTTTTTGGAAAAGTAGACAACGAGGTTTTATACAGTGGTTTAAATGTAATTAACCCAATTGCTGATGTTACAACTTTTGATGTTAAAACTCAAAACTATACCATGTCTGGTGTTCATGATGAAGGGAATAAAGAAGGTGATGACGCCCTTCGTGTATTATCTGCCGATGGCTTGGAAGTAGTGATAGACCTTTCCGTACTATTTCGGGTTAAGGCAAGTTCGGCACCAAATATACTCCGGGAAATCGGGACAGATTATTTGCAGAAAATTGTTCGCCCGGTTTCTAGAACCGCCATAAGAGATAATGCAGTTTCGTATGACGCCGTAGCTTTATATTCAAGCAAACGGGACGAATTTCAAGCTAAAATATTTGCAACTATAAATAAAAGTTTTGCGAAAAGAGGTTTAGAATTAGAACAACTTTTAGTACGCAACATTACCTTGCCAGCATCGGTAAAAGCAAGTATCGAATCGAAAATAAATGCAGAACAAGATGCTCAAAAGATGACATTTGTACTCCAAAAAGAACGCCAGGAAGCAGAACGGAAAAGAGTGGAAGCGCAGGGAATTGCCGATTATCAGCGCATTCTTTCTACGGGCTTAAGCGATCGCCAGCTCCAATACGAATCTATATTGGCTCAAAAAGAAATTGCAAAATCAGCCAACACCAAAGTTATTATTATGGGCAATGGTAAAAGTGCACCAATCATTTTAGGTGGAAATTAATATTCAAGTGTTCTAAAAATGAAAACAAAAATCATCACCATCATATTCTGCAGTATCACATACCTATCTAATGCACAAACTTCTTCAACTATTAAAAAAAAGGCCAATGTAGACTTTGATGCTTACGAGAAGCTCATACCCAAGGTTAAAGCCCATCGTAAAGGCAGGCTCGTAGATTTACCAACATTTTTAAAAATGGCTCAAGAGAAAGGCACCATTATTTTAGATACACGTTCTGATAGTCTATTTAAAAGAAAACATGTTAAAGGTGCCATTCATTTAAATTTTTCCGATTTCACACAACAAAACCTGTTAAGGATTATACCAAATGCGGATACCAAAATATTAATCTATTGCAATAATAATTTTGTAGATGACCAGGCAAATTTTGCCAGCAAAGTAGTTGTACCTGCTTTAGTAAATAAAAAAATAGCGCCTATTTCATTGGCCTTAAATATCCCTACTTATATTAATCTATATGGCTACGGGTATAGAAATGTTTACGAACTTTCTGAATTGATCAGCACAATGGATAAACGAATAACCTTCGAAGGAACCAGCGCTAGAAGATAGGATCTAACCGCCTGAAAGCAGTTTAATTACAATCCTTAAAGCTATCTCTAAGTACTTTTAACCGTGCAACCGCAGCTTCTAGTTCTTTTGGCGCTTTACCATACTCGTAAGTAATTTTGTACTGTTTTCCATCTGCATTGATGGCAATCCACTCTGCACCTCCATCAGCACAATCAGGACAGCCAATTACTTCTGGCAGGGCCGAAATCTTCTCCATGTTCAATTCCTTTTTGATTGCGTTTATGTCAGCTTCGGAAATTGTTTTGCTACAGGTTTTGGTATCAGCTGTTTGCCCGTTTTTTGATTTAGAAAAAGTAAGTTTCAGATCGCTAATGAGTAAATTATTGGAACAATAGCCTACGCACATCCCAAACGACGATCCATAACCAATGCTGTTTAAGGTTTTAATATCGCCTTTTTTGCACGCCGAAAAAAACAGGGTTATTAAAATTGCAAAAATGGGTGGTAAAGTTCTTTTCATATATTAAGGTTTACAAACAAGCATATTCTATCCCGAAGATACAAATATCGTACTACATAGAGATAAACTAATCTCCGCAACAAACAACTATTTCAACGCCAGGTATAGATGGGCTGTATAATAGGATAGATATATTAGGCACCTAATTAACGGTATTACGTGGGTTGCTCCGTTGGTTGTTTGCGCCTACTTTGGTTAACTTGTAATTTAGTGATAAATAAAAATACCGGGTGATGTTGTTATACCTTACATCTTCAATCCGGCTGCTGTTTACAATTCTATCAATGCTGGTATTCTGGTTTAAAATATCAAAGCCCTTTAAGCTCATGGTTACCCTGCGTTTCATTAAATATTTGTTTATGCCCGCATTAAGCAAAAAGTAATTGTTATTAAACCCATCAGCGCGGCCAGCTGAACCGATGTGATCCAGATCAGCTTCTATCCGTAAATCTTTAATGAACTCGTAACTCAGATTTAAAGTGTTATTTAGCGTAAAATATTTATTGTCGATCGCCGATTCTGCCGTATTATTAACTTTGGTATAGGCAACATAAGCATAAATACCTGCGTTAAATTTATCATCAATATCATAGCTCCAGTTTATATTCGGACCGATTTCGAACCTGTTGGTGATGTTTTTAGCACTACTGATAAAGTTTGTCCGATGTTCTGTAAAAAAGTTCATTCCATAGTTCATCCTTAGTCCTTTAAGTTTCGATGGCATTCCGAAAAATGTGCCTGCCCGTAGGTAATAATTACCATTTACGTTGATCGGCTTCACTGTTTGAATACCATTGTTATAAGTAATATCATTTCCGGTATCATCAAAAGATAAGTTATAGAGGAAATATCCATTCCAATAGTGGTTATTATCTGGACTAAAGGTATTAAAGTTCACCGATAGGCGATGGTTTTTCCGCGCTTCGAGATCAGGGTTTCCGATTCTTTGATACAATGGATTGGTATTGTTCTGTACAGGCTGCAGATCGGTAACTGAAGGCATATTAACGCTTGCCCGGTAATTGATTGCTATGGTTTGATTGGCTTTATTTTTAAAATTGACCGTTAAGCGCGGCAATAAGTTGTAATACGATTTTTCAATATTGCCAATATTGGCACCTACATTATTAAATACGTTAGCATTTAATAAACTTTCCTGTGCATTTAAACCAAAATTATAGGTCCAATCCTTTCCGGTGTAGATAAAACCCAAACCAGCAACTTGTTGGCTGTTATGATTATCGAAAGTATTGGTTAAGGATGGCACAATGGTTTCGTAGCGATCGGTAGTCGGATTATAATCAAAGGTAATCTGTTGTGCATCAACAATGCTTCTTGTATAACCGTAAGCAAGGTTGGCACTCCACTTCTGATTTAACTGCCTGGCATAATTCCCATTGATGGTATAAGTTTTTGAAGCATTTTCCTGATTCGCCTGCTGATTGATATTGGTAACAGTAGTATCACCACTTACATATTGATGAAGCAGCGATTGATTTAACCAGTCAGAATTAAAGGTATTCTGTGTGCCATTTAACCGGAGCGAAACCGAGCCTTTTTTATTGGCTAATCTCCTCAGCACGGTAAACTCGCCAAATAAGGATGGGGTGAAATTATGCTGATTGTAATACTGGCTTCCATCATTTGCTTTTCCTGTAGCATCAAAATTAGCATTGAACGTACGGTTGTTGATGTTGGTGGTACTATTGAGGATCACATTTGGCCGGAACACCATATCTGTTAACGAATCGGGATGATATTCTGCCTTAAAATTAAAGCGATGTGCCTGATTGTTGCTATTGCGGTCGGTATTATCCAATGTGCGTAAAATATCGCCAGAGCTTAAGTCCTGAATATTGGATAATTTATTACCTAAGCCAGAAGAAAAATAAGTAAAATAACTTCCGCTAATAGCCAACTTATTGTTTTTGCCCCATGAATTACTGTAGTTTACGCCTCCGCTATGTGTGGTGTAGAGTCCAATGGCATTGTTATCAAAAACCCCACTCCCACCAATGGTTGTTTTGCCGTTATTGTTATTGATAGAGAAACTTCCCCCTGCTGGTGGTGCAAAAATATTGCCAATATTGCCTCCACTAAAACTGCTGAGGTCGTCGTAACCGAAACTGGCATCATTGGTATTGTTGCTCATGCCCAGAACAGCAAACTGCAGGTTTTTATTAAAGTGGTTGGCACTTAAATAACTTCCATATTTATCGGTTGTTCCCCCAGCAAGATTGGCGTTACCGAACCATCCCTTTTTCTTATCTTCTTTAATAGTGAGGTTCAATACTTTTTCGCGCTGACCGTCGTCAATGCCAGTGGCTTTTGCTTCCAGTGTTTTGCTGTCAATCAACTGTACTTTGGCGATCGCATCTGCAGGGAGGTTTTTTGTTGCCGTTTTAGGGTCAGTGCCAAAGAAATCCTTACCGTCGACAGTTAAGCGCGTAACTTTTTGTCCCTGCACCAAAATACTTCCATCTTTATCAACGGTTACACCTGGAAGCTTCTTCAATAAATCTTCTACCGCGGCATTTGGCCTGGTTTTATAAGCATCGGCATTAAATTCTATGGTATCTTTTTTTACTGTGGCTGTAGCGTAGCGGCCGCTTACTGCTACATCCTTTAGGGCAATAGCATCTTCTTCCAATTTTAAAGTACCAAGGTTAACAGCCTTTCCGTTCAAATTGATATTTTTGGTGATGGAATTATATCCCAACGCCGAAATCCTGATTTTATAATCGCCATTGGCAACCGCATTAAAAGAAAATTCTCCGGCTTTGTTGGTTACCACACCCACTTTTTTGGTCGAATCAGTTTTACCCGATAAAATAATGCCCACATATTCAATGGGCTGGTTTGTTTTCCCATCAATAATTTTTCCATTTATATTGCCCGCTTGCTGTGCGAAGGCTTTCGTAGATAATACGCACAGCAACATCCATAAATAGGTTTTCATAGCTAAAATTGTCTTTTTTGTTGGTTTGTTTAGTTAACCCTTTTTTTTGGGTTCAACTATAAGACACCAAAAACTGAAAAGTGTGACAAAAAAAATATTTTTTTTTCGAAGCTTAGAAAAGCTATAAAAATGGAAGAAGTTTGGAACTTAGATGGAAACTTCATAGCATAACAGATATTGAACCATGTTCAATATGATGATGGAAACAAAAAAGCCTTTCAATTTTACCTGAAAGACTTTCCCTTTTTAAGCTTTAGCTACTTTTTTTGTGTGCTTGTTATGATGGTGTTTTTTATGACCTTTTTTAGTCTGTGATTTTTCGGTACCTGCTTTTGCCGGAGTTGTGGTTTGAGCGCTTACGGTATTAATGGTAAAAGCTGCTACTAGTGCGATTACTAAAACTTTAATTGCTTTCATTTTCAAATTGATTAATGATGAATAAACCTTGTTATTTTGTTTATTAAATCTCGAAATTCAAGATGAAGATTCTATGAATTAAGGCAATTCGAAATTGAAAGTATAGTTTAGTTTTTTTCCGCTCAACACATACTCAGAAACCACTTTCCCGTCTACGAGGATTTTATACTCACCTCTTGATTTAGATTTAGCCGTGGCCAGTGTTTTAAGCTGAACGTGTGTACCCGATTTTAAAGTAACGGTTTTTTCCCAGTTACCGTTAACTTCTTTTAATTCCGTCTGTTTTCCACTTTCATTGGTGTAAGCCACATCGGCTCTTAAACCATCTTCAAATTTGGCTTGGTACACTACACTATAACTTTCTTTTTTAGGGACATTTATTTTACCTCGTGAATTAGAATAAACCGTTGTAATGTTTGCAAGGGCGCAACTGCTTAACACAAGCATCAGCAAAAAGCAATAGAAAATATTTTTCATTTGATAAGGTTTAGATCTAGATGACGAGCGTTTTAAAGGAAAGGTTGCAAGGTGAGATAATTATTTAATAAGAGAATGACAGGATGATTGAATGACTGATTGACGGAATGTTGGATTTGATCACTAGCACATCCACTCATTCAAAATTCACTCATTCAATCATTAGATCTCATTTATGAAACGTATCAAGATATAATTCTTCTACCTTTTTACGGGCCCAGGGCATTCTTCTTAAAAATTTTAAGCTCGATTTTATAGTTTGATTATTATTAAAACAATCAATCCTGATCAGTGATCCCAGTTTTTCCCAGCCGTAGTGTAGCTGAAGATCGGTTACAATTTTTTCTAGGGTAATACCGTGTAAGGGATTGTTTTTTTGCTGTTCAGCCATGCGGCAAAGTTAAGGCAAAATTATCAGGGTTTATATTGTGCCATCCAAACATTTGCGCCGCCACAATCAGGGTCATTTATTATATGGCCAAGCACCTCAAAATGATTGGATTCAAGCAACGATCGATATTCCTCTGTATCTAAAGAAGCATGAAATAAGTTTTCACCGCCGTTCATTCCCCAAACCTCTCCTCTATCGGTTCCCGAGGTAAACAACAAAACACCATTTGGTTTAAGGTGAAGCCCAAAAATACTGAACACACCGGGTTGATCATCAGCAGGAAGATGAAATAAACTATGCCAGGCAATTATTGCATCGAATTTTTCACCTAAATCAAGTTTACGCATATCTTTCAGCACAAACCGTGTATCTGGAAAATTTAGTTTGGCCAATTCTAACATCTGCTCACTGGCATCGATTCCGAGAACATTTACATTTTGGCTGATCAGATATTCCAATATAGGTTTTCCACTGCCGCAGCCTAAATCTAAAATACTTGCATTTGGAGGCAACCGCTTAATTAAATCATCCAAATAGGTTTTCTCCTCTAAACCTGTATAGCGGTTTTCGGCAAACCACTTACCCATCTTATTGTAAGCCTTATAAGCATTTTTGCGTTCCCCTTTTTCCATCTGTATAATTTTTTCAATTTATTATTAATGCTTTAGCAACATCATATTAATTATAGCTATATTTTTTTTGGAAACAAACGTGCAATGGTTCTTGGCAAATACAGCCCTGCCATTCGCTTTATCCCGATGAAGAATCGGGATGCCCGCTACTATCAGGTTTAGGATGAAAGGTCTGCTCCTAGCATGGTGCCAAGACATCGAAGCGATGTTTCTAAACCCGATTGAAGTGGAAGCCCGCAGCGAAGCGAGGACTTTGAGCGGAAAGCGGGACTGAAAACCTCCAGGGGAAAGGAACCCTTCATTTCCAAAAAACACACAACATCAGTTTGTAAATTAGCCAATAGCCGTAGCATCAATTTCAATTAGCATTCCACTTAAGGCCAATCTTTGTACCGGAATAAGCGTGTTTACCGGAAATTTCTGATCAGGCCATATTTTGTTCGATTCTTCGATCAGGATTTCGTGTTTCGCTTCATCATAATCAACCACCAATGTAGTCAGTTTTGCAATATTTGCCATACCTAAATTCTTACTTTTTAAGGCTAAAGCGATATTCTCGAAGACAATACTTACCTGCGCCCTGAAATCATCACTCAGTACGCCATCGGTTCTGCTACCACCCTGGCCTGCAACAAATACAAGTGAGGAATTGGCTGAAACTGAAGCAATGTGAGAATATCCATGCGGACGGGGATCGTATATACCTGCGGGGTTGGTAATTTCTAAAGTAGGTTTTTCCATTTGCTGTAAATTATGTCTGCTAAATTATTCGATAAGAATTAGTAAACCGTCGGTTGTTTGCAATAAAAAAACCTCCTGATCTTTTAAAATCAGGAGGCCATAATTAATTATTCGGGCTAAATTAGTTACCTGTAGCTGTCCAGGTATTATTATCCGTATTCGAATCAGGTAATACCTTGTTAGGATCTAAAGTAACTGACTCGATCTCTTCAGTTGTTGGATAACGTACCAACCAAGTTGCGCTTTTCATCCAAACATCAACCGGAATTTTTACGATATCTGTTTTGCCGCTTTTGGTTTTAACCTGCAGGATAATTGGCATTGGCATTTTCTCCAGGTTTACAACTTTAATCGCGTAGCCCACCAATTTATCGTCTTGCTTAACGGCCTCAACACCAGCAATACCCTGATCCATTTTCCAGTTGTTTAACCACCAGCTTCTCCAGAACCAGGCTAAATCTTCGCCCGCACCATTCTCCATCGAACGAAAGAAATCGAATGGGGTTGGATGTTTAAATGCCCAGTTTTTAATGTATTGGCGGAAAGCATAGTCAAAACGGTCTTCACCTAAAATCTGGTTTCTCAAGATATCTAAGCCCCATCCTGGTTTAAAATATAAATTAACACCTATATTACGTTCTGCCATACCATCAGGCATTAACATCATGTTTTCATAAACCGGATTTCCGATGGTGCTTTTACCAACTTTATTCATATCGGTTGGCTGAGCAGCATACTCGCCTTTATTAAAACTACTTTTAGAAATACCGTTGATAAAGGTATTGAAGCCTTCATCCATCCAACCATATTTACGTTCGTTAGAGCCTACAATCATAGGGAACCACGTATGACCGAATTCGTGATCGATTACGCCCCATGCACCTGCTTTTTTAGCTTTCCAACCACAAAAAACAATACCAGGATATTCCATACCACCTACATTCGTTGCTACATTAACTGCCATTGGATAGGGATATTCGAACCATTTGGTTGAATAGTGCTCGATGGTAGATTTTACATATTCTACACCACGGCCATATGCATCAACACCGTTGCTTTCTACAGGTTGTGCAGAAACGGCCAGAGATTTTTTACCGCTTGGCAAATTGATTCTTGCTGCATCCAGCACAAAAGATTTTGACGAAGCCCAGGCTGCATCGCGTGCATTTAAGATTTTAAATTTCCAGGTTAATTTATCTTTCGCCGGACGGGATTTCGGATCTGTTACCTCCTCTTCTGTACGAATGTGAACGGTAGCATCGCTAAGTTTAGCGGCATTCCACCTTTTTAATTGTTCTGGCGTAAAAACTTCAGCTGGGTTTAACAATTCGCCAGAGCCCATTACAATATGGCTTGCTGGCGCAGTAATGGCAAAATTGATATCGCCATATTCGCAATAAAACTCTCCGCCGCCCCAGTAAGGCAAAGTGTTCCATCCTAACACATCATCATACACACACATCCGTGGAAACCACTGTGCAATGGCGAAAATTTCACCATTTTTTGTAGTTAAATGTCCTGTTCTGTCCGATCCCTCTTTTGGTACAACAAACGAATAATCCATTTTAATTGTTACCATATCGCCATTGGCCGCCATTGGCTGGTCTAAACGGATCTGCATGCGCGTATCTTCTACCAAAGAAGTAAATTTTACAGCAGCAGCTTTTTGCGATACACTGATGTTCTGAATTTTATAACCACCATCAAATTTTTCACCTTGCGCACCATAACGGCTATGCGCCGGCGTAATGGCATAGCCACGTGAAGTTTCTTTAAAAGTATTCTGGTCTAATTGCAGCCATAAATAAGGCAATTTATCAGGACTATTATTTTTGTAAGTAATGGTAACGGTACCGGTAACTATGTTTTTTGTTTCATCGAGACTAGCTGTAATGTTGTAATCAACGCGGTTTTGCCAATATTTTGGCCCGGGTGCCCCAATTGCAGAGCGGAATTCATTACCGTTTTGGGTGTAAAATAATGGGCCAAAGGCTTCAGCAGGGTTATAATTGGTAGCTGGCGCCGGTGTTGTAGCTTGTTGAGCAGATGCACAAAAGGCAAAAACACAACAAACTAAACAAAAAGTTATTAGTTTAGTCAATTTCATGATAATAATAAGGTTGTAATCAGGCGGTAAATATAAAAAATAACCACATATAGATTTATATGTGGTTATAATGTTACCAATGTTGGTTATAATGCAGTTAAAAAAGGCTTTTAAACTTTAATTCGATTAATATTTACCCGTATCTATCAATTTTAATTTCCTTTCCTAAACGCTAGCCATCATACTGAATTTATGTCAGCATCTTTCCTGTAAAATAGACCCTGATCCCGAAGTTTCGGGACAAGGTGATGAGTCTTTATCAATTCGCTTTTAATTTGGGTAAATCCTGAAGTTTTCTTTCCTGGGGGGTTAATTTTTTCCAAGCTATAAAGGCCCGGGAAATATAATAAGCATAACGGTATGGCCTTTCTGCTTTTACGGCCTCTACCGAAGGACGGTAAATAATCATAAAGTTTTTAAGTTCCTCACCCTCTAGCTTGGTCATCTCCGTAATGGCTTTTGCGGTAAAATTCTCATCAATTTCTTCAAGATACATTTCCTTTTCCTCTAAATCGGCCTCTTTTCGTTGTTGTCTTCTATATTTACCATAACCAAGGTTTAGGTTTAAGCCACCAACCTTATCGGTCATACGCTTACGGTTTAGGTTTCCACCCGTACTCAATAGTGTATATTTTTCAGCTAATGGATCTTTCGCATCCGTAACCTGACTATTCATCCGCACTGCAGTAATATCTACATCTTTTAGACTGTTCGATTTAACCGGAAGATATATCGTTCTATTTAACAGATTGGTTAAGTACAGCGTATCGGTATGATAGCCAACGGCAGAAAACTCTAAAAGATCGCCAATATTGGCACCAATGGTATACTTACCTTCTTTATTTGTACTGGTTGATTTTTTACTGTTCAGATTTCTGATACTAACACCAGGAAGAGAAAGCGTTTTTTTCGAGTAATCGAAAACCGTACCTGTAGTTACCGTTTGAGCAAAAACGCCAATTGGCAAGGCAAGCAATAGAAAAATGATCAGTTTGTACATACTCAAAAGTAACTTAGTTAGACATTTAAAAGCTGCATTTAACAAACTTTAACATTAGAACAATTGAATTAGGCTAGTGTTTTTAAATAATTATCATCATCAAATCCAATTAATATGGCTTTGTTATTTTGCTCAATAATCGGACGTTTTATTGCACTGGTATTTTCTTTTAAATAAGCTATTGCCAAATCTTGGTTATCAATTTTAGCCTGCTCTTCTTTAGTGAGTTTTTTCCAGGTTAAACCTTTGCGGTTTAATACCGTTTCCCAACCGAAGGTATTACACCATTCGTTTAACTTTTCTGTTGTAATACCTTTTTTCTTGAAATCATGAAATTCAAAATCAACCTGATGTGTTTTTAACCAATCGAGCGATTTTTTAACTGTATTGCAATTTGGAATTCCGTAAACGGTCATATAAATTATTGAATTTTGAATGAGTGAAGGATAAATGGAAAATGGATGTTGGTAACCAATCCAACAATCCGTTTCAAAGATAATAAAATTTGGATGTGGTGTCAGATATTTCTATCTAACACTAAGAGGAATTATTGACTCGGGTAGCAATTCAACTACCAGTCAGATGGTAACATCTGACTGCACAACTAACTTGAAATATGATCTTAAAATCAAATAATCCTAAAAATCCTATTCGTTCATCACATTTTTTAGCTCATCCATCACATTTTAAAGATAGATGTAAATTGTCTTCGTAAAATTGTGGCATAAACTAAAACAAATGGTAATTCTATCAGGTAACCCATCTACAATAAAAACCAAAAGCATCAATCAGCTTGAGTTTTGGATTTCTACAACACTATACGTGCTGGCCCTAATTGGTATCTGCTCATCCACAATCTATAACTCGGGCAATTCTTATCGTTTTGAAGAAAGCGGTATTGATTATAGTGTAATGGCAAACTTCTTTATTCCAGAGTTATTTAAGATCACCAGTCTGTATATCAGTTTTTTATTGTTCAATTTTTGCCTCATGCCCCAACTTGCAAATAAGAATAACATAACACTTAATCTTATTCTTACGGTTTTGGTCACAGCGTTCTCTGTGGTTGCCTGGATGGTTTACAATACCTATTCTCAAGCCTACCGGTTGGTTGAATATGACAACATAGATAACGCTTACGGGATCTTTTTTGGCGAAGCTTTTACTTATATTTTCTTTTTATATCTACTCTTTAATGCCTATGCCTATTTTAATGAGCGGGGCTTAGAATTACTAAAAAGAATTCCGGTATTAAAAAACTACCATAACAACATCGTTCCAGAACTCTTTTTAAGCACCAAAATCTGGCTGATTTCACTCATGATTTTTGCAGCCGTACTTTCGGTAAGAATAGATTACGAAATATTGATCGTTTGGGTAATTGTACCCCCGGTAAATATCTTTCTGGCTTTTTGCTCTATTTATTACGTTATTCCAAACCTCAGAAAGGATTTTAAAGGTTTTGGCCGGTATTTTTGGGGAAATGTAGGTTTAACCATTATCCTCTCACTCCTGCTGTTGATCGTCCTTATCCCTTTTATGCGCAATGGTGCTGTTGTGCCGATTACCTTAATGTTAAACGCAATATGCTTAATCTGCGTCACTACGCCATCTGCATGGTATATTTACAAACATAAATTTGAAAAACAGAGCGAAATCCAGATGCTCAAAACGGAGTTGGGCAAATCGGATGCTAACCTTAATTTCTTAAAATCCCAGATCAATCCGCACTTCTTGTTCAATGCATTAAATACCTTATTCGGAACAGCTTTGCAGGAAAATGCAGAAAGAACGGGCGAAGGGATTCAGAAACTGGGCGATATGATGCGCTTTATGCTCCATGAAAATACCCAGGATAAAATTTCGTTAACCCGCGAAGTAGAATACCTGAACAATTATATTGATTTACAAAAGCTCCGTACCTCTCGCTCTGCCGATATCAGGATCGACACACATATTGAAGAGCAGTTAAATAACCTGCAGATTACGCCGATGCTGCTGATTCCGTTTATTGAAAATGCATTTAAACATGGCATCAGCTTGCAACAACCTTCGTACATCAAGATTACCCTGCAAACCAAAGAAAAAACCTTATATTTTGATGTAAGCAATAGCATTTACATTAAGGCGGATAACGACCCTGAGAAATTAAAAAGTGGCATCGGACTAGAAAATGTTAAACAACGTTTATCATTACTTTATTACGGAAAACACGAATTGATTATCCGCGAAAGTGCCAATGAGTTTTTTATTCATTTAACTTTGCAATTGGATTAGTCCTTCGACTTTGCTTATGGTAACCCATAATTTATCAAGTCAATATAAATGATAATTTATTTGCGAATGTCACCCTGAGCGGAGTCGAAGGGCAGTAGATCAAAAATATCTGTTGGGATTAATCTTGATTTTATTATATTTAAAATATCCTTCGACTCCGCTCAGGATGACATCATGTGTAATAAGGATAACACAAATAGTGTTGTCACGCTGAGCGGAGTCGAAGCGCAAATAGATAGTTTTTAAGCTGGTTGTTTAAACTTATAATGATTTCGCTTTTTATAGCATGACACCACGCGTTAGTATAAAGCGAAGGCGAAGTATCGACAAGTCAAAATAAAAATATGAAAACCTACACCGTTTATATTCTAAAATGTGCTGATAATTCATATTACACAGGGGTTACCAATGATATTAATAGACGGTTATACGAACACCATAATGCTATAAATCCAACTTGCTATACTTCAACGAAAAGACCGCTATTTTTAGTATTTTGCGAACATTTTGAAGATATAAACGAAGCGATAGGTTTTGAAAAACAAGTTAAAGGCTGGTCCAGAAAAAAGAAAGAGGCCATTATAAACGATAACTGGGATAAACTTAAAGAACTATCCATTTGTAAAAACATTACAAGCCATACAAATTTTACCAGATAATTGGCTTCGACTACACTCCGCCTGATATCCACCAAGACAAATACAAAATGATTGCCATTGCTATAGATGATGAACCAATTGCATTAGAGATCATAAAATCTCACGCCTCAAAAGTTCCATTTGTAACACTGCAACAAACGTTTACAGATGCCTTTGCGGCCATCAGTTACCTTCAGCATAACAAGGTTGATTTAATTTTTCTGGATATCAAAATGCCGGATATCAGTGGTATTGATTTTTTAAAGAGTTTAAGTAAGCCACCAATGGTTATTTTTACAACAGCCTACACCGAGCATGCTGTGCAGAGTTTTGAACTCGATGCCGTCGATTATCTGCTAAAACCTTTTTCACTTTCACGTTTCTTAAAGGCTTGCAATAAAGCCCAGGAACTCTTTAATCTGCGCAACCAGAAGCAGGGAACAAAAACAGAATATATTTTTGTAAAGGACGGTTACGAGCAGATTAAAGTGGAGTTGGACGAAATTCTTTATGTAGAAGCCTCGGGCAACTATACGCAGATCCAACTTAAAAACAAACTTTTAAGCTCGAGGATCACTATTAACGATTTGGCTGAACTGTTGCCAAAAGCAGATTTTATCCGCTGTCACCGTGCTTTTATTGTAGCTAAAAATAAAATATCCAAATTTGACCGCAGCCAGATCTGGATTGGAGAAAAAATTATTCCCATAGGTGCAACTTATACCAGTATTAAACTTACTTAATGTAATTTAAACCTCGCAGGTTTTTAAAAACCTGCGAGGTTATGCTTCGTTAATTAGCCCCTGAAATAAACTACCTTCGGTGAGCCCGCTTAAGGCTCGGTTTACTCCGTAGCTTTCCGCTTCACTCCAGGTCAGGGTGACGACCAACATCTTAAGGTTTTACATTTACCCTTATCCCTGCTGAGTGCGTGGTAAACTCAGGTGCGTACATACTTTGCAAAGAGGTAATTCCATTTGAAAAGTTTCCGGCATGCGTAACCCGTAATGGGTATTCAAATACATAGGTTCCTTTAGGCATATAACTGATGAAGAAATTGGTTGAAGCATCTTTTGTACTCTCATAATAACCTAAACCATCCTGATATTTATAACTGGATATTACATTTACAGGTTCAAAACCCGATGAACGCATATCTTTCAAATGAATATATTCCATATCCCGATCGCAATAAATTTCGATACGCACTTTCAATAAATCGCCAGGAGCCAAAATATTGGTTGCCGTAAGCGGAGTCAAAACATCGCCTTTTGCGCTAGCCTTTTGGACAAACAGTTGCTTGTTGATTTTAACACCTGTGTTGGCCGGCGTAATTTTATCCAGTTGCTCAAAATATTGCCAGTACATTGCGCCCCAGGCTACGGTTTGGTTGTTGTTTTTAACCTGTACTTTTCCCATTTCTGGTTTTACATTAGCCGCTGCAATAGTTAATTTTTGATAACCCGTTCCAGCTTCCTTTACGGCATTTGGCTGTTGCAGATCTGCTATTTTTTGACCGCCAATAGTTATTTCAGGTTCATTGCGCTCGGTCAGAAGGTTGGTCCCCTTCATTAGCAATGCATAACAAGCCGCCGTAGTGGCTTTAGTCGTTTTCCAATCGTTGGTCTGTTTGTTTTTGAGCAACCAGATTTTCATTTCCTCCACCGATTTGGTATCGTTAGTCACTTCGTCGAAAGCCTCTATTAATAAAGCCTGTGTTTCTATCGGGCTTTGGTACCACTACCAGCCAGCTTTATTGGTAGCCCAGTACATGCCCAGTTCGTCATTTTGCTGAGCCGTTTGATTTAACAGCGTAATGATTTTTTTGGCTTCTACCCCATTGCCGTTTCTATTTAAAACCAAGGCAGTTTGTGCCAACTGGTAAGTATCAAAAGTTTTCCAGTTCGCTATTAATTTTTTCAGATAGAAATCTTTGGCCTTTACAAAATCTGCATTGGTATTTTTTTGATTGGTGTAACTTCTGGCGAACAGGTAATGCAACGGCAAATAGGCAAAACGTTTTCCTTTCACTTCATCCTTGTAATCTTTAACCAGCTGTGCATCTAAATAAATAATGGCTTTGTTAAGCATTACATTAAAATTAGGATAAGCCTTTTCGTCAATCAGTTTTAGTTTTTTTAATTGGCCCATTCCTAAAACAATGTGCTGTGTAATGTACCGATCTTCTTGCATGCCATTAAACCAGGGAAAGGCACCATTGTTAAACTGCATTTTCTCTAACTTTTCGAAGTTGTTTTTCAACTCGTAGGTCATTCTATTTAAATCGAAAAGTATGGCCAAACGTTTTTTACGCTCGTTTTCATTATCGGCATTACGTACCCAAGGCGTTTCTTCTAACAAAATTGATTTGAGCTCCTGGTTTTTCTCCAGGTTAGATAAGAGGGCTTCGCCATTATTTGTACTTTGCCATTGTTCGAAAACGGTTTTAATTTTTGGCGAGGAATTAATAATACCTGTTGCAAAGCTATTGGCATAAAACCGGCTAAAAGTTTGTTCAGCACACTCATAGGGGTATTCCATTAAATAAGGTAAAGCCTGCACGGCATACCAGATGGGATTTGAGGTAAACTCGAAAGTTAAGCTTTGGTTGCGCAAGGTTTTTGAAGCGCCTGATTTCTCCAGCTTCTCAAAATCGAAAGTTTTACTGGCATTACCACGCACGTTTATGGGCATACTTTCGGTAACCAACATGGCATTTGCCAAAACCGGAATGGTATTTTCTTCACCATCGCTAAACTTGCCACTTTGGGCCAAAACTTTATAGGTAATGGCACTAATACCGGATGGAATAATTAATGTCCATTTTAAAACCGTATTGCCTGCATCATCAACTTCAAAAGTTTTTTCGGTCTTTTCGTTTGTTCCAAAAATCCGGATCGGTTTAGCTGTTAAGGCATCTATAAGTGCTAAACTGGCATTGCCGATGAGTTTTTTGCCCGCCAGGTTATTTAGTTTGGCGCTTAATAAAATGGTATCGCCTTCGCGGAAAAAACGTGGGGCATTAATGGCAATGGCCAATTGTTTCTGGGTAACCAATTCGTTGGTGATCGATGCCGTTTTTAAATCTTTGGTGTGTGCAAAACCTATCATTTTATAACGTGTTAAACTTTGCGGAATGGTAAACTCGATATTGATTTCACCTTTAGCATCGGTTAACAATTGTGGATAAAAGAATGCGAGCTCGTTAAAATTGGTGCGTGGTGCAATGTTAGTTTTTTTGATGACAGGCTTGCCATTTACGATTTCTAAACCTGTTTTAGGGTCGTAACTGTTAATGCTTATGAAATCATATGTCCCAGTATCGTCTACTGCGACTGCTTTTCCTTCTAATTTTTCAACTGTTGGGGCTTCAACACTTAATCCTGCAGACTTCCCTTGCAAAGTTGACATCCCTCTAATTTGAACGACCGAACCAGTCATATTCTGCTTTTTCTGCGCCCCATAGCCCACAACTACTACTTCATTTAAAGCATTCCCATCTTCTTTTAGGGTAACATCAATCCGTTTTTTAGCGCCTACTTTTATAGAATTGTTTTTAAAACCTATAAAAGCAAAACTCAATGTTTCTCCTGCTTTAGCATCAATAGTATAAATACCAAAAACATTAGTGGCTGTTACTGTCTTACCAGATTTCACCTGTACACCGGGCAATACGTCGCCATGCTCATCGAATATCACGCCATAGGTTAATTTACCTTTTTCCAATTCAGCCAGTTTTTTAACAGCTTCGGGAGATAAACCCTTTCTTTTAGGCCTTTGTAAATTACTCATATAATTACGGTAACCATTATTGTAACCGCCGTAATAATTGTAACCGAATAAATTAAGGTTTTCGTAACCACGTGTAATTACGCCATAATTATTTTCAGACCTTAAAAACCATAAATAACCCGCGTTAGCAACATCATTTACATTGAAGTTCCAAGTATAAAAATAATAGTTAAAGCCTGTTGGGAACTGCGTGTTCCAATCCATTCTTTTCAAGTCGTCCAAACTTGCGTCGTATAGCGTAGCCACCATTTCGGCCATCTGCTTTTCGCCATTTTTATTACTGATCTGTAATTTCCAGCTTTCTTTTTCACCAGGCTGAAGTTTATTCCTAAAGGTTAAAAACCTGATATCTAATTCTTTTTTCGGATCTATAATTTTAACCTGTTGCATAGAACTGTAAACCATACCTTGGTGCACCATGGTAAACTGTACGGCAAAACCATCCTCATAATTATCTTTCGGTTTAATTTTAACAAAACTTTGCTTCGGCGATAGATTAAGCCATACCTTTTCAGCTATACTATCACGATAATAAACTTCATAATAAGCCCTGCTGTTATCGGCTAAGCCTGCCAATCGAAAAACAGCACTTTCAGTCGGTTTAATTACGCTCACTTCAGGAGCAACCCATTCAATATTAGATTGTATCGTTGCAGGCGCTTCATTATAAATAATTAAATACTTATCTACTTTAATGGTATCGTTCTGTTCACTTACGGCTAATAAATTGATTTTATAATAACCTGGTTTTAGATTTTTTTGATTAAAGGTTAAACTCCCCCGACCATTTTTAGCAGTCGGGCTTTGTTTTAATTCTACCGATTTTATTGGCCATTTGGCTACTTCGAGTTCATTGTTATAATCCTCATCAGGAAAACGCTTAATAAACTCCTCTTTACTTAATGCATAATTTTCGGCATAAAACGGGCTCTTGTTCATTAACCTGGATGGCGCTTGCAACAAACACCATTCTGCCTTAACATTCGCTTTAATAGGTTCGTTGTTTAAATTGGTTACCCAAAATGGGATACTATCCGTTTTGTTGCTTACATAAATAACCTGTTCGGTACTGACATTAAGATTGATGTCTTTTTGCCCCACATTTATAGCTGTGGTTTTCGCTCGTGTTTCGCCATTTAAATCTGTTACCTCTGTTTCAATTTCGTAGCTATAATTCTGTTTGGTATTTGTGGCCTTTGCAAAAAAGGTAATATCGAATTTACCACCTGGTTTGGTATTGGTTTTGCCAATGGCAATCTGTTTTCTTTCGCTATATATATTTGAACCATAAATAGCACTACGCTGCGTGTATGTTAGGCGGTAATCGTACATTGCCCTGCGGAAAACCTTATAACTTACCTTTGCATTATTTACGGAGTATCCTGAAAATGAACTGGCTTTACCTTGTACTTTAATACTGTCGTTCAGTTTGTAGCGCTGATTTGGCTTATCAAAAAGCACTTCAAAGGTGGGGCGTTTATATTCTTCTACCTGTACATTAATGCTGCCATAATCGGTTTCAATTTCCATCTGGCCATTTAATTTCCCCATCGGGATACTAAAAGATCCTTGAAAAGTGCCAAAATCATTGCTCGTTACATTGGTCGTAGTTACTTCCTTACCGTTGGCATCATTAAAAAAAACCTCAAGTGCTTTATTTACTTCTATTTTATTTTTACCGTCTTTCAATTGCAAACATATACCCTTATAGTAAATGGTTTGCCCTGGCCTATAAATAGGTCTGTCAGTAAAAAGAATTACACGTTCTTTATCATCGTCATCCCGATAGCTGTTATAGTTATTAATATTTAATTTCAATTCGTCTTTCCCCAAGGTAGCCACCGCAAAAGACATATTCGCGTTGGTTTCATTTGTAGTTGCATAACCATTTTCATTAGTGGTAATTAAATCTCCATCAATATATTTACGCTTATTATAATCATATCGCCGTTGCTGGATTTTAACATTTTTTAAAGGTGCGCCGTTGCTAAGCTGGCTGACAAAATATTCATGTTTTTCAATATTGCGCCTGTTGATTACAGCCATTGCAGTAACCCTAAAATTAATATTGCTATAAACTGTATCTTTTTGTTCTTGATTAACAGTTTGGGCAATCAGGGTATAATTACCAAAAGGTAAACCCTCTATTTTATCAATTAAGGTATGGCTTTGATAATCACTGGTTTTTGGTACAATGACAGACCATTTTTTGATTACTTTATTCTGATTAAAAAAAGCTAAAAAGTCATCTTTGTTTTTAAACTGTTCGTAATCATTTTGAGGTTCGGGTGCCTTAAACAGCCTGATATGTACTGTATCCGTATTCTTATATGATAAATGCAACTGTGCAGGTTTATCCGGCTGGATATATCCTTTTATTTTAATCGATAATTCGCTGCTTTTAATCTGCCTGATTAAATTTTCTGCATTTTGCGCACCAATACTTTTAGGATAGGCCTCAACAGCTTTTTTGGCTAAAGCAACGGCTGTTAAAAGATTTTGTTTGTTGGTATCAACAGGTAATTGCACATTTTTATGCATAAGGGCCTGTTCATATAAGATATCGGCATAAACTTCGGTTTGAGTGCTTTTTTCAGCCAGATTACTCAAAGCATTATTGAACAATTCCTGATTGTCGCCACTAAAATTTCGTTGTATAAATTTTAAGCGTTTTAAATCAACATCGGCCAATGCCGAAAAGTTATTGCCGTTTTGATGAAATCTGATCAGGTTTTTAAACAACTGCAAAGCTTGGGGCTTAAAGAGTGTACTATCATTTGCGAGTTCTATCGCCAAAAAATCCTGTCTGTTGCCAAACCAAGCGGCATCGTTCATATCAATAGAGTCGTCATCATATTGTGTAAGGTTAATCTGTGTGTTGCTAAAAACATCGATGGCCCGGTGTGCAAGCAGATCATACAGCGTGGGCCTGTAATTCCGGTTATTTTTATCACCCGCCAAAACAGCATCCAAAATATCAACTTTAGTGTGTTGTAAAATTTCAGCTTCCTTCAGCGATAACAGGTAGTATTTTATCGTTTCCTCATTTAATTTTTTAATGCTCCAGGTTTTAATGTCATTGCCAATATCGCCCTGTACTTGTGTACGCGATCCAATTTGCCACCTATTTTGTTGCAGATAATTCCAGTACGTTTCGGCTAAAAGCGACTGTAAAATGCTTTTTTCGGGTTGTTTGGCATTGCTGATGTCTGTGCGCAGGTCAACCAAAATTTTATCAAAAGCATTCTCTTCCAGGTAGCTTTGAAACATCATCCGGTAGATGACCGATTTGATCAGCAATGGCGCATTATTCTCTTTCTTTGCCGCTTGATTTATTTTTTCGATCAAAGCCAGGGCATCCTTGGGTTGGGCTTGGTTAGCAAGAGAGTCAACCCGATAAAAATCAGCCAGCGTATATTTATGCTGAGCATAAACACTGAAGGAAAACAAAAAGGTAAAAAGAAATAAAGCGGAGATACGTAATGATATATTCATAAGATGGCTTTGCGTTTTAATATAGATGGGCAGAATGTAAAAATTCCATAAGCGGTTAAAATTTTATCTGATTATTATACTAATCTAACTATAACTGAACTAAATGTTACAAGTAACAAACATTAACGTTTTTAACATTCGAAGCATAACATTATCTTTGCCCCATGTCAACACAATTAAAAAATCTATCCGATTTCTCTCATACCACCGTTCCTAGTGGAGCAAACTATAAATTCGGAATTATTGTAGCCGAATGGAATGCCGAAATTACTGGTGCTTTGTACAATGGTGCATTAAAAACATTGTTAGCTAATGGTGTTGCTGAAGAAAATATAATTTCTTTACCTGTACCGGGAAGTTTCGAATTAACAGGTGGCGCAGAAATTCTATTGAGCAAAAGAAGCGATATAGATGCTGTAATCTGTTTAGGATGCGTGATTCAGGGTGATACCAAACATTTCGATTTTATCTGCGATGCGGTAGCACAGGGTATAACCAATGTTGGCATTAAATACAGTAAACCAGTTATTTTTGGTGTTTTAACTACCAATAACTTAGAGCAGGCACAAGATCGTGCCGGTGGCAAACATGGCAATAAAGGCGACGAGGCTGCAATTACAGCGATTAAAATGGCTGATTTTTCTGCCCAAATTTAAACTTGCATTTTAATAATTATTTGTAACTTAGAAGTTTAAAAACTATCAGATCCAATGAAACCATCATGTCTAGTTCATGATAGCTTCATTACCATTGAAACCAACTTATGCAGATGAAAAAAGTAGCCATTTTATTATTGGCGGTGTTTTGCACCATTACCATTTTAGAATCCTGTTCTTCTAAGCTTTGTCCTGCTTATGGATCTTATCCTGAAGGAAAACGCAGAAGAAATTAACCGCTTTATTCACAATCTTCATATTCAGGTCATTTACAGAACTTTATTTAACTGTAATTGTTATCCTGTAAAATAATACGTATAATATTATGACTTGGGTTAACTTAACTTCAATAGAACAGCTTGACGAGATCAAGAATGCAAGCGGTTTTAGCCTTATTTTTAAGCACAGCACACGTTGCTCAATTAGTTTAATGGCTAAAAAGAATTTCGAATTTGATTGGGACATCATTCCCGCAGATACAAAACTTTACTTTTTAGATTTAATCAGCTACCGTGATATTTCCAACCAGATTGCCGAAATCTTTCAGGTAGCGCACCAATCTCCACAGATTTTATTGATTAAAGATGGCGATTGCGTATTGGAAGCATCACATAGCGACATTTCTGCCGATGAAGTTGCAGAAGTAATTGCAGCTTAACTATAAAAAGATTCTCACAAAAGAGGGTATTCGAGCAATTGGATACCCTCTTTTGCTTGGTAAGAATGTGTCTCATTTTTTTTTTGAAAAGCAATGTCCAGTCTGCTATCGGTTATTGTAGTCCTGCTGTACACTGTAGTCCCGATTTTTTCAATCGGCGGCTGCCGTTCCCGTCAGGTTTATTAAGATAAGGCCTGTGAAGACACAGACCGGGAAAATACCCCCCAACAAAAAAGGTTCCGATTTTGCATCGGAACCCCTTAAAAGATTTATTGCTGTTTTAATTAAGCTATTACAGCATTTTCAATTTTTAGCACTTTTGAGGTCCTGTTTCTGGTTTCCTTACAAAGATCCGCATCTTGCGCAAGTGATTTTCCATAAGTCGGGATCATTTCTCTGATTTTCGCCTGCCATTCTTCTGTGGCCAGATCTTCAGCAAAACAACGGCTTAACAGATCGAGCATAATAGAAACTGCCGTTGAGGCTCCAGGAGAGGCGCCCAACAAAGCCGCAATAGAACCATCAGCAGCACTTACCACCTCGGTACCAAATTCTAAAATACCACCTTGTTTTTCATCCTTTTTAATTACCTGAACACGCTGCCCTGCATATTCCAATTCCCAATCTTTAAGTTCGGCAGTTGGTAAATATTCTTTCAACGCTTCCAATCTGTCTTCTGGCGATTGCCTAACCTGCTCAATCAAATATTTTGTTAAATCGAGGTTATGTAATCCGGCAGAGAGCATCGGACGGATGTTATTAAATTTAATTGATTTTGGTAAATCCAGGAATGAACCATTTTTAAGAAATTTGGTAGAAAAACCAGCATACGGTCCAAACAACAGTGCCTGTTTGCCATTAATCATTCTGGTATCCAGATGTGGAACCGACATTGGTGGTGCACCAACCGCAGCCTTACCGTATACCTTTGCATGGTGTTTTTTAATAATTTCTTCATTGGTACATTTCAGCCATTGCCCGCTTACAGGGAAACCGCCAAAACCTTTTCCTTCAGGAATATCTGATTTTTCCAGTAACGGCAAAGAACCACCACCGGCACCGATAAATACAAATTTAGCTACACGTTTACGTTTATCGCCGGTTTCTAAATCTTTAACTTTTACAATCCAGTTGCCATCTTTGTTCTTTTTCAGGTCACGGATTTCGTGATTGAAATGCAGATTAACATTACTTTGTTCCTTTAAGTTGTTAAACATATCACGGGTTAAGGTTCCGAAATTAACATCAGTTCCCAGATCCATTTTTGTTGCTGCAACTTTCTCGCCTTTTTTACGGCCATCCATAATTAGGGGCGCCCAATTTTTTACAAGCTCAGTATCCTCGGTATATTGCATGTCGCTAAACAGGTCACATTGGGTTAATGCATCGTAGCGTTTTTTAAGGTATTCTACATTCTTTTTTCCCCAAACAAAACTCATGTGAGGTATGTTGCGGATAAAATTGCAAGGATCAGAAACCAAACCCTTGGTAACCAGGTATGACCAAAACTGCTTGGAAACTTCAAAATGTTCTGCAATCTGTACCGCTTTTTTTATTTCAACCGTACCATCCTTCTTCTCAGGGGTATAGTTTAATTCGCAAAAAGCAGAGTGTCCCGTTCCGGCATTATTCCAGGCATCAGAACTTTCTGCCGCCGCAATATCTAAACGTTCGTAAATTTCTATGCTTAAATTGGGCTCTAATTGTTTTAACAAAACACCCAGGGTTGCACTCATGATGCCAGCCCCTATTAAAATTACATCAGCGTCAGTTTTACCAACTGTCTTTTTCTTTTTTGTCATCTTAGCTTAAAGGAGTTACAAATTTAGAATGATTTTAAACATCCTACGAATTTTAGGGCATTAAATCTGAAAAAATTGCCAAAAAATTAGAAATACCCCTCTCTTTTTTAACAAGTTCCAATCAAATTTTAATCCAAAAAATAGTTAGGTCAATAACAAAGCAAACAGAACATTAAACTAACAACAGCAACCCATTGTTAATTTGCTAACCGCACCATCTATTTCTTTTAAAAATTTATCATTTTACTTGTAAACACTCGGAAAAATTTAAATTTCGATAATTAGGAAATGTACTGAAAGGCTATATTTAGAAGAATCTGCGTTTTCATTTTTTTTCTTTCCCAAAATGTTAGTTTTATACATCTATTTGTTTAAAACATGCCTCATGAAGAATTTAATTTTATTTTGCGTTTTCCTATTTTTAGCTGCCTGCTCTGGCGAAAAAACCGATCAGCTTTTACTCGAACTTGATAAAAAGAAACTGGCAGAAAACATCAATTATGATAAAATCACTTTTTATAAATTTGCTAAAATAGCCGTCCGTTCTGCTGCCGTTCAAGATACCACCCAACCCGAGTATCAGAAATTCAGCAAACAGGCGCAAAGTGTTGTCAGAACCCTGAACAAAGTAAACGAACACAACAACGACAATATTTCTGTAATCGATGCCCTGATGGTGTATAAAGAATATAGATCGGTTAAACAATTTGTAAAAGAAACCGATGAGGACGTTTTTCCACTGCTTACCGCTGGTTTTATTGCGATGAAAACGGGCGTAAAAACGCCGCAACCATTTTTTAAGGATGTAAACAAGGCCTACTATCAAAATATAGAACATGCCATTTTAAGCATGGCTGTACTGGCCACCAGAGATCTGGGGCAACCTTTTGCGTTATATGAATGTGCTAAAACTCAACCAGAACTGCTTGATGATTGCGAAATTAAAACACTTTTAGAATTTGTGCGCGGTTTCTTATTTTTTAGCAACAACCTGTTCTATTTATCTGAAGATGGCCTTTCAAGAAACATTAAATGGTTGGATAAAAACGAGAAAATCCCACTTCCCTACACCAAATCATTTTTTGGCTGGAGCCGTTTAAACGATGAGCAGACGCATTTGGCTTTCCATAGCATGAACTATCTTTTTAGAGGTTTCGACCGAATGAGAATGGAGCGAAAAATTGATGAGGAAAGATCGCTTGAAGATTTTGAGGCTTTCTTAAACGACATGAACAAACTCGGCATTCAAAACGAACTGGTTTGGGGAATAACCGCTTATTTGAATTTAAAGAAAGAGCGGCCAGAGAAATCACTTCCAGCATTGGAAAAGCTGAGCAAAAGCCCATTATTTTCTAATAGCGAACGCGAAGCACTACAACAAACCATGGATTATGTAAAAGACCGCAAAGAAGATAAGGCTTTAACCGCTGTGTACGATAAAGCATTTATCGGTAAAATTGCCACCAAATATATGGTTGCAGTACTCTCGAAAATAGATTGGGAAAAACTGATGAAACAGCAGGGCGTTCCTTATACCGAAGAAGTATTTGCCGGCATAGGCAAGTTTAAGGCGCTCTCTAATTCGGTGAGTGAATACACGCAGCCCTCAACCATTGAAAAGGGTAAAAAAGAAATTGGCAAAAAAGGTAGCGAACTACTCGAAAAAGCGAAAGGGTTTTTGAACTAAAGGACGATCCGTCATCCCGATCTGATAGCTATCGGATGAAGCTTAGTCCCGAACTTTCGGAAGAGAGATCTATAGGTTAGATTTAGCTTCGCTAAGCACTTCGTGGTTCTCGACTACGTTGCACCCGACAGCTATTGTGTCCGCTCGAAATGACGACAACCGAGAACTATTCATGTTGATCTCTATGCACAATAAACTAGCCCTCAATAATGACTTAAAATATTAATCAGTTTACCAAAAGGATCTCTGGTGTAAAACCGTCTAACCCCCCATTCTTCATCAGCCGGACCGTATTCGATGGAAAATCCAGCTGCTTTCACCTTTTCCAACACGTAATCAACATTTTCAACTTCGATGGACAGATCTGGTGTTGGTGTACCCGATCCACCTTCTGAAGCAAAACTGATCTGTACATCCATTTTTTGCCCTGCCACACCATAAGTTGCAATCCAACCATGATCCATTAGCAGATCAAGCCCCAAAATATCTTTATAAAAACTAGCAGCATCAGCAATTTTTTGGGTATCAATATTGAGTACTATTCTTTTTACCATAGATAGAAGTTTAAAATCCTAAGATATAAAAAGAGGTTGTATCATAAAGGCGATTTCAGCTCAGATGCTGTCATGTTGAGCCTGTCGAAACACCTTTAAGTGTATTTAAACATGTCTTTCGACAAGCGCTCCGTAGGAGTTCTTTGGACAGGATGACATATATATTTATGATACAACCTCAGCCAACCATGCTTATCAGTTTTTAAGCTTCGCTTTAAATATTTTTTCCAGTTTCTCTATTTTGGGCTGAATTACCAATCTGCAATAGGGTTCACTTCCGTTTTTATTGAAATAATTCTGGTGGTAATTTTCTGCGATATAAAATGGCTTGGCTGCTTCAATTGCTGTTACCACTTTTTTGCCATAAGCATTGGTTTTATTTAGCTCTGCCTTATACTTTTCTGCCAAAGCTTTTTGTTCAGCCGTGTGATAAAAAACAACTGAACGATATTGTGTACCGCTATCGGCGCCCTGACGGTTTAATGTTGTAGGATCGTGGCTTTTCCAAAAAACTTCCAATAAATCATCATAAGAAATCACCATCGGGTTATAGGTAATCTCTAAAACCTCGGCATGCCCGGTAGCACCAGTACATACTTCTTCGTAAGTTGGATTGCTTAAACTACCGCCTTCATAACCAGACTTCACTGAGACTACGCCTTTTAAACGTTGAAAAATGGCTTCGGTACACCAAAAACAGCCCATTCCAAATGTAGCTTTCTCTGTCTTTTTCCCTTGTGCATTTGCCTGATTTAAGGCCAATACCGATAAAAGAATTAAAATTATTTTTTTCATTTTGTATGTGTGTTTATTTTATTAGTCGCAAATAACCAATTTACCTTACAGTATAACTAAGTTATTTTCCAGTTAATTATACGAAATTAAACAAAGCCTAGTTTGCGTTTAAATTATAATGGATTTAGTGTGACAATCAAACATCACCTCACTTTTGCGATTTTGTTAATAACTTAAAAAACTGTATATTAATTTATTAAACACTTAATACACAACCGAAATGCACTTATTAACAATTCTTTTTTAAATTCGTAAAACATTAAATATAAAATTATGTCTACACCGTATATTCCTTGTTTAGATTTAGGCTCTTACATCAATGGTTCTGCAGAAGACCGTAAAAAGTTTTCTGATGAATTGGGCAGGGCTTTTAACGATTCGGGTTTTGTTACCATTACCAACCATGGTTTAAGCCAGGAATTAATTGACAAGCTTTATGAAAATATTAAAGCTGCCTTTTCGCTTCCCGTTGAAACCAAAAGGAAATACGAGAAACCAGAATTAGCTGGTCAACGTGGTTACACCAGTGCAGGCAAAGAAACAGCAAAGGGTGCCAAAACTCCAGATCTGAAAGAATTCTGGCAGATTGGCCAGGAAGTAACTGATGGTGATCCGGTTAAAAATGAATATCCTGACAACGAAATTTTAGAAGAATTGCCAGAATTTAATAAAGTAACGGGCGAAATTTATAAAAAACTGGAAGAAAACGGAACGCACTTATTACGCGCCATTGCTACTTACCTGGAATTGCCGATCAATTATTTCGATAAACATGTTCATAACGGAAATTCTATTTTGAGGGGTATCCACTACTTCCCGATCGAAAATCCTGAAACCATTCCTGATGATGCGGTACGTGCAGGTGCACATGAAGACATCAATTTGATTACCTTATTAATTGGTGCCAGTGCAGATGGCTTAGAAGTGTTAACCCGCAGCAATGAGTGGTTACCGATTAAAGCACACCATACCGATATTGTGGTAAATGTTGGTGATATGTTACAGCGTTTAACCAACAATAAACTAAAATCGACTACACACAGGGTGGTAAACCCTCCCCGTGAGTTGATGAAAACATCACGCTTCTCTGTTCCTTTTTTCTTACACCCCCGCAGCGACATGGATTTAACAAGCTTGCCATCAACCATTGATGCAGAACACCCTAAAGCTTATAGCGATATGACAGCTGGTGAATATCTGGATGAAAGATTAAGAGAAATTGGATTAAAAAAATAAAAAAAGATCGTCATTGCGAGACTCGATTCTTCATCGAAACGTGGCAATTTTATTCGAAAAAACACTAAGCATCGGCCAAAACCGGTGCTTTTTTGTTATTTTCAAAAATGCATTCAACAACTTTAGAAGTTTTCACCGAGATTGATGGTATTGGTTCTGCTTCCGGCCTACTCCTTCATGAAGATTTAATGTATATCATTGGCGATAACAGTGGCTATTTGAATGAATACAATATCAAAACCAAAAAGCTACGCAAAATTCAGATCTTATTTGACAAAACACTTGATCAGTTAGAAAATATACCGAAGCCCTTAAAACCCGATTTCGAAATCCTTTGTCAGCATGGTGATAAATTATATATTTTAGGTTCTGGCTCCACGCCCAAAAGAAACCTGATGATCGAATTCGACCTGAAAACGCAAAAAGTTTTTCAAAAAGACCTGGCCGAAACTTATTCCCTACTTAAATCTATCTCCAAAACAGATGATCAGAACTTTAACCTGGAAGGTGCAATCTTTACAGGTAATGAGTGGATGCTTTTTAACCGTGGCAACGGGATCGATGCAAAAAACGGCATATTCACCATCCGTGGAGCAGACTTAGCTAAAACTAAGCAAGCCGAGTTTAAACTTTTCAAGCTTCCAAATATTGATCATGTTGAATCCTCTTTTACCGATGCTGCATTGGTAAAAAGTGAAATATTTTTCATTGCTACCGCAGAAGATACCAAATCGACTTATGCAGATGGCGAAATTCTGGGCAGTTTTATCGGCAGTATTAACCTTCAGACTTTAAAACTCACCTTCAGCAATAAAATTTCGGCCAAACATAAATTCGAAGGCATTACTTTACTTAATCAGGGTGAACATAGTACAACTTTCCTCTTGTGCGAAGATCGTGATAGCGATGAACTTAAAACGGTAATTTATAAGCTAATTCTAAATCATTAACTTAATAGGTAGTTAACTTTCTAAAAAAACAGCCCATTAGATTTAACAATTTTTATATCATTGTATATAAACCCAGAAACATCTGATCACTATGAAACGCTCCCCTCTCAGCATTTTTCTAATCCTCATCGCTTTACTTCTTGCGTGCCAGCCTGATAAACCGATTGTACAAAAGAACGTCGTAAACGATGTTACCGAGCTCAACCCCATAAAGGTTGCCAACATAATTACCCCACGAACTTCTACTGAAATTATTAAAGCAGTTAAAAACCACAACGGGCCAATCTCTATTGGTGGAGGCCGGTTTAGTCAAGGTGGACAAACGGCTACAGAAAATGCCCTTCAAATTGATATGAGAAAGTTTAACAGGATTTTAAGTTTCTCAAAAGAACGGAAGGAAGTTACAGTTCAGGCGGGTATAAGATGGCGTGAACTGATCCAGTTTATTGACCGATATGATTTATCTGTTAAAATTATGCAGACTTATGCAAATTTCACGGTTGGTGGTTCACTTAGCGTTAATGTTCATGGGCGTTATGTTGGGCAGGGACCAATTATTTTATCGGTTAAAAGTTTTAAGATTGTTTTGGCTGACGGAAGTTTCATCACTGCGAGCCCAACGGTTAATAATGAGGTTTTTTATGCAGCCATAGGTGGCTACGGTGGAATTGGTGTAATCACTGAAATAATCTTATCGCTAACAGAGAATTATAAAATAGAGAAAAACGATACGCTAATGAATATTGCGGGATACAAAAAATTCTTCTTTTCCAGCATTAGAAATAAACCTCAATTTGCATTTCATAATGCAGATATATACCCAAACAGCTACACCAAAGTTAGAGCGGTTACTTATGCCAGAACCGAAAATAAATTAACTGTAACCGAGCGTTTAAAACCAAATGACAAAAACTATGGGTTGAAAAAATTTGCCATGAAAGTAGTAGCTGGTTCTGATTTTGGAAAGTGGTTAAGGCAACACATTGCAGATCCATTACATTATACAGGTAAAGTTGTTGAATGGAGAAATTATGAAGCTACCTATGATGTAAAAGAGTTGGAACCCAACTCAAGAAAAAAAGCCACCTACGTTTTACAAGAATATTTTATCCCTGTAGATCGTTTTGATTCTTTTTATCCAAAAATGGTTAAAGTATTAAAAAGCAATGATGTAAATGTGATCAACATTTCAATCCGGCATGCAAATAAAGATACGGGATCGTATCTCGCCTGGGCGAAGGAGGAAGTTTTTGCTTTCGTAATTTATTACAAACAGGAAGTATCTGATACAGAAAAGGCAAAAGTAACCCAATGGACAAGGGCCCTGATTGATGCATCGCTTTCTGAAAAAGGCACTTACTATCTGCCTTACCAACTACAGGCTACTCAATCACAGTTTTCAAAAGCCTATCCAAATGCTGAATCATTTTTTAAACTGAAAAAGAAATACGATCCTAATTATAAATTCAGAAATAAGCTTTTTGATGCCTATTATAACTGTAAAAATTAATTATTTAAAGAATTATCAACTTTCTAGCCAATGGAATAGCAAGGTTGACAACTCCTAATTTTAATTTTTCAACAAGCTCCTTACGGTAACCTGTGGTGTTTCGCCTGCTGGCACAATAAAAATAGCATCATTTTCTATTACTTGTCCCTGATCGAAATAATAGCCAGCAGTAACCGGTAAAACAGCGGTAATTGCTTTTCCATCTTTATCTTTTGTGGGATAGGTAACATTTATCAAATGGCTTTTCATTGCAACCTGAACCTTTTTGGAGGTTAGCCTTGCTCCTGTAGCATTAATACAATCTAACTCTACAATTTTTGAGCTGTTTATTCCCGATAGATCGAGTGAACTGGCCAAACGGATATTAAAAGATTTACCGGTATTGTTTTTCACCGAAGCCAGCACTTTGTATCGGTCGAAATTTTGATCTTTTATGGTTAATTTTTCTTTGTTAACAACAGAATAGGTTACTGCAATTCCATCTACATTTATGGTTTCTCCATCTTTAATCTGTTGTGCGTTTGCAACGCTTATCCCTCCGATAAAAAGCAAGAACAGCGCTAAAGTTTTGATTCGTTTCATATTTAGATATTTTACAGGTTTATTTCTTCGATTCATCGATGGCTTTGTTCACCACATCTTCTATCCTACCTCTAATTTTTAAGTTCGATAACTTATCGGTAACGGTGGGATTAACACGGTTAGACAAAAAAACATAGACCAAACCGCGCGATGGGTCTACCCAAACACAAGTTCCGGTATAACCAGTATGACCATAGGTTTGTGGTGAAGCCAGTTCAGACGGGTAATGTTTAGTCGTATCCGGATCCCAACGATCGAAACCCAAACCCCTACGACTAACATTCGATTGCTTCGAGGTAAACATATCTACTGTCGAATTCTTGAAATATTCTACCCCACCATAAGTTCCGCGGTTTAAAAGCATCTGATAAATAATGGCCAGATCGTTGGCACTGGCAAATAAACCCGCATGCCCAGAAATTCCACCCGCCAAAGCTGCACCCTGATCGTGCACATAGCCCACTAACAAAGTCTTCCTGAAGTAGGTATCCATTTCTGTTGGGATAATCTGTTCTGGTTTAAATCGGTTACGCGGCAAGAAACCCGCTGTTTGCATGCCTAATGGTTTGTAAAAGTTTTCGTAAGTATATTGATTTAAAGGCTCTTCGCTAATATGCTCCACAATATCTTTCATTACATACATACTGATATCGCTGTACACATATTTGCCGCGTGTTTTAATTGGCGAATTAAGCATTTTAGGCCACATAAAATCCTTAAAAAAGCCTTTTTTGATATAATAGTTATCGGCCACTTTGGTCGGATAAGCTGCTGAAGAATCCCTGCTGTAATCGCCGGTTTTCACATAATCATGAAAAGGGATATAGGGAATAAAACCTGCCTGGTGCAACATTACTTCGCGAACCTGGATATTGTTCATCGGCGTAGTACGCGCCTTTGGGATATAAGCACCGATATTGGTATCTAATTTCAACTTTCCTTCTTCAAACAAACGCATTACGGCCGGTGTGGTTGCCGTTACCTTGGTTACAGAGGCCAGATCGAAAATATCGGTTACTTTATCAGGCACATTGGTATCATAAGTATGTGTGCCATATGCTTTGTTAAAGATCACTTTACCATCTTTAGCTACTAAAACCACCAATCCTGGCGTTGCTTTCTGTGCAATTGCTTCAGCAGCAATGGCATCAATTTCTTTTAAGTTGTTCGAATTTAAGCCCGCATCTTCGGGTACGGTATATTTTAAACGGATGGCAGTTGTAGTAAAGCCAGACCCCATGGTATAACGGGCAGAATATGCTGTTGTTAATTTATTCGAAGCAGCAATGCCACCAAAAATATATTGTGGCACAATAGCAGCCGCATCTGCATTGTTTTGGGCAGTCCACACAATTGGCGATTTTAACAGATCGAATGATTTTAAACCTGGCCCATTGCCGAAAAAGGAAATAATAACCTGTTTATTTTTACTGATGCTATTAATAAAGTTAATGTATTTGGCTTTGTTTACATTCTGATCATCAATGGCAATTAAAACAGTATTAAAATATTTAAGATCATCTTCTAAATCGTTGAGGTTTACGCTGTCTTTGTACGAATCGGCAGAAAACGAGGTGATTTTATCATATTTATTCGCCAAACTATCGAAAACGGTACTGTAGGCAAAGCTCAGGCTCACCGAAGCAATATTCTTTTTATCGAGCGATTTTAAAGGAACAATAGCATCTTGGTTATTCAACAATACCGTTGTACGGGAAATGGCATTGGCAATGGAAAGTTTTTTCTCATTTGCTGTATGTTCCTGTGCGCAGGCCATTAAACATAAAACATTGCAGCAAAATGCTACTGCCAGGATATACAATCTATTTCGCTTCATATACTTTTTCTCCGTTCAGGTAGGTTTTTAAAACTTTGGTTTTTAATATATTTTGTGGTGTTGATTTCAAAATGTCGTGATCGAGGATGACAAAATCGGCTAACTTGCCTTTTTCCAAACTTCCTTTCTCCTCTTCCTCAAAATTGGCTTTTGCTGCCCAGATGGTCATTCCACGTAAAGCTTCTTCAGGTGTTAAGGCATTTTCCATTTGGAAACCTCCTTTCGGGAAACCTTTTGCATCTTCTCTCACTGTTGCTGCATAAAACGTTAATAATGGATTAATGTTTTCAACCGGGAAATCGGTACCTAAAGGAATCCAACCATTTTGTTTTAACAATTGTTTGTAGGCATAAGCACTTTTTAATCTTTCGGCACCTAAACGCTGACCGGCCCAATACATATCGGAAGTAGCATGCGTAGGTTGAACGGAAGGGACAATACTGGCTTTGCCGAACAGGTCAAAATCTTTAGCGTTAACTACCTGTGCATGTTCAATACGCCAGCGCTGATCGTTTTTACCTTTTAAAATTTTATTGTAAATATTCAGGATTACGCGGTTGGCCGAATCGCCAATGGCATGGGTACACATCTGAAAATGGTTGGCTGCTATTTTTTTGGCCACTTCTTCAAAATGTTTTTGATCGCTCAGCAGAAAACCGGTTTTATTGGGCATATCGCTGTAAGGATGGATTAAGCAAGCTCCACGTGATCCTAAAGCGCCATCGGCATAAACTTTAAATGACCTCACATTTAAACGGTCAGTTTTAATCGGGCCACGATTAAATAAATATTTATAATTATCAGGCTCGTCAGAAAGCATGACGTATAGCCTCATTTTAAGTTTTTTCTCTTTCTGCAGCTTTTCAATAAAATCAACAGCCAAATAACTTAAACCACAATCGTCAATAGTGGTTAAACCTGCTGCAAAACAGTTTTTTTGTGCATCTGTAAATATTTTTTCGGCGAGTTTGGCATCCGGAGAAGGAATTTTACGTTCCACCAGGGCTACAGCATTGTCGATTAAAACTCCGGTTAGTTTTCCGTTTTGACTCAGCATATCGCCCCCTACCAGTTTTTGCTCGCCTTTAATGCCTGCATTATCCAATGCTTTTTGGTTGGCAATTGCGGCGTGACCATCAATCCGATTCAGGAATACCGGACGATCAGGAAAAAGCGCTGTCAGTTTTTCGTTTGTTGGAAACGATTTATCTGCCCAATCATTTTGGTCCCAGCCATTACCAATAAGCCAACCATCGGGGTGTGTTTTAGCAAAGTTGGTTAAGCGGGCAAGTACTTCATCCCATGATTTTGTTTCCCGTAGATCGGCTGTTTGCAAACTCTGCCCATAGCCATAAAAATGGGCATGGGCATCGATAAAACCTGGATAAACCGCCTTGCCCTGGGCATTGATTTCTTCTTTACCGGCATATTTGGCTTGAATATCATCGCTTTTACCAAGTGCCAAAATTTTGCCGTTTTTTACTGCGAAAGCCTCAACCGTATCAAATTTGCTGTTAACGGTGTAAACTTTTGCGTTGTAAACAATTACATCAACTTTTTCCTTTTTAGTGCATGAAGTGAACAGCAGCGAAAAAAAGAGACTGTATAAGATAGATTTCATATCGATAAAGATAGAAAATTGAAAGCATTTGGCTTTGTAAATTCGGTTTTACAGAAATGATTTACAGTGCTTGGTCTCAGCATCCTGCTAAGCCTTTATAGCAATTGTTTTTTGCCCGCAGATTTACACAGAAAAACACAGATTTTTACGCCATGCCGCTGTAAAATAAACCCGATGGGAGCAGTATACTTTTTGGCGGCCACCCTGAGCGGAGTCGAAGGGCAGCCAAAAAGATACAGCGGACAGCGGGACTACCCGAACCGATTGGCACAGGAACCTGCTTTTCAAAAAAAACAAAAAATTTAAGCCTAAAGAATTAATTCTTTCCAGCCATATCCTTCGACTCCGCTCAGGATGACAACTGGTGTAAATAAAACCAATAGAAGCAATTAATCCTATTTACCAACAGTCATTTACATGTTGAGTTTTAAACAAATCGGGTTCTTTAAGCTTATTTTGCATAATTTAGCGAATTCACTTTGCCTTAATACATGACTGATATTATTCACTTATTGCCTGATGCTGTTGCCAATCAAATTGCTGCCGGAGAAGTTGTTCAACGACCTGCTTCTGCGGTAAAAGAATTGCTCGAAAATTCGATAGATGCCGGCGCAGATAAAATTCAACTGGTAGTAAAAGATGCCGGAAAGGCATTGATTCAGATTATAGATAACGGCTGTGGGATGAGCGTTACCGATGCCAGAATGTGTTTCGAACGCCATGCCACTTCGAAGGTAAAGAAAGCCGAAGATTTATTCGCCATCCGTACCATGGGTTTCCGTGGCGAGGCCATGGCTTCTATTGCGGCAATCTCGCAGGTAGAGATGAAAACCCGCAGGCATGAAGATGAAATCGGCACCTGTATCTCCATCGAAGGTGCACAGGTAACCAATCAGGAACCTGTTGCTACCTCACCCGGAACACAGATTTCGATTAAAAACTTATTTTTCAATACACCTGCCAGAAGGAATTTCCTTAAAAGTAATCCGGTTGAAATGCGCCATATCCTGGACGAATTTCAACGGGTAGCATTGGCACATCCTGGTGTTTTTTTTAGTCTGCACCACGATGGCACCGAGATTTTTAACTTACCAAAAGGCAATTTAAAACAACGTATCGTCCACCTTTTTGGCAACAACTATAACGAACGTTTGGTTCCTGTTGAAGAGGAAACGACCATTATTAACCTAAAAGGGTATATCGGTAAACCTGCTTTTGCAAAGAAAACCAGGGGCGAACAGTTCTTTTTCGTGAATAACCGTTTCATTAAAGATCCATATTTAAACCACGCGGTAAGCTCTGCTTTCGAAGATTTATTACCGGATGACAGTTATCCGCTGTATGTACTGTTTATAGAGATCGATCCATCAAAAATTGATGTAAACGTTCACCCCACCAAAACAGAGATTAAATATCTGGATGAAAAATCCATTTACGCCATCATGAAATCGGCGGTAAAACGTTCAATTGGCCGTTATAACATTTCGCCGACTTTAGATTTTGATCAGGAAACAGGTTTCAGCAATATGATTACCCATAAAGCAGTTGAAGATATTGTTCCACCGAGCATTAATTTCAATCCTGATTTTAATCCGTTTGCAAGCGATAGTAGTTCTACATCGGGTTATGCTTCATCGCCAAGAAATTATGAAGCCAAACCAAGTGCTAAAAACTGGGGGTCGCTTTACGAAATAACAGAACAGCCAATTGTAGAACAAACTTCTATTTATGCTGATGAGACTGTTTTAGAAACCAAGCAAAAGCAGTACATGCAATTGCACAACCGTTACATTGTTTCGCAGATTAAGTCGGGATTGATGGTGATCGATCAACAAATGGCACATGAGCGGATCCTTTACGAACGTTTTCTCGTACATCTGGATGACCGTAAAGGTGCATCGCAGCAGAGTTTATTTCCGCAAACCATTACACTTAACGCCAACGATTTCGAACTGGCAAAAAGTTTATTGGATGATATAAAAAGTTTGGGCTTCGATGTACGCGAATTTGGAAAAAATACGTTGGTAGTAGAAGGCGTTCCGGTTGACTTAGGCAGCAGCAATATTAACGAAACGCAATTATTTGAACAGTTGATCGAAGGTTTTAAAAACTCGCAGCAGGAACTAAAATTAAGCAAACGCGATAGCCTTGCCAGAAGTTTAGCGAAAAATAGTGCCATTAAAGCCGGAACAAGTCTTGGTCAGGAGGAAATGAATACCTTGATTGATGAGCTTTTTGCCTGTAAAACACCTAACTTTAGCGTGAGTGGCAAACCGATTATCCAAACCATTACTTTGGCAGAGCTGGATAAGAAGTTTGAGAAAGGTTAGGAAAGTCGGAGGTCCGGAGTCGGAAGTCAGAAGTCAGAAGTCAGAAGATTAAATGGCATAATAAAACTTGAAGCTAAAGAGCAATATGAAACAGTTAACCGATTACCAGTTTAAACAATTAACCAGGTTCAGCGTTTGGAGTTAGGCGTTTAGCGTCGATTAACCAGTTTAAACAATAACCGATTTTTAAAATTAAATGAATAACATATATATTCCACCAGTAGTAAAAAACCTGCTGATTATTAACATCTTATTTTTCGCGGCTACTTACCTGCTTACAAATCTTCACCTTGATGATCGGTTAGCTGTATATTATTTTGATTCTCCTAAGTTTGCGTTATGGCAGCCAATTAGCTACATGTTTATGCATGGCGGAATAGCACATATCTTTTTTAACATGTTTGCCTTGTATTCTTTTGGAAGTATATTAGAATCGCGTTGGGGAGCTAAAAAATTCTTAATATTTTATTTTGTAACCGGCCTAGGTGCTTTGTTTTTACAATGGGCTGTACAAGCTTACGAGGTTCATCAGATCTTAGGAACTTTTACAGCCGGAAACAAATTAAGCTTGAGCGATTTATATAATGCAACAGATGCTTCACCTGCTAAGGTTAAAACACTATTTGGGATATATTTTGGTGGTATGGTTGGTGCTTCTGGTGCTATTTTTGGCTTATTGGTTGCTTTCGGCATGCTTTATCCAAATGCCGAATTACTGATCATGTTTATTCCTGTTCCGGTAAAAGCAAAATACATTATACCAATTTATATTTTAGTAGAGCTATCTTTGGGTGTTGCCCAGTTTGAAGGCGATTCTGTTGCCCATTATGCACACCTTGGGGGAGCCCTGATCGGCTTTATACTCGTTAAAATATGGAAAGACAAAAACGATACATTTTATACGCTTTATGAATAACACTTTCAAAGATTTAAAATACAAGGTTTTTCAATCTGGCAATCCATTGTTCTTTTACATCGGGATTAATGTGATGCTGTTTTTGGTTATCGCTATTATTGGGGTATTTAGCAAACTAAGCGGCCAAGGTGATATTATTGATATATTCGTAAGCGATTATTTAGCGCTGCCAGCAAATATTTCTAAACTGCCCGAGCGCTTTTATACCCTGTTTACCTATATGTTTATTCATGATGGGATTCTTCATATCCTATTCAATATGCTTGGCTTATTCTGGTTCGGCAACATATTCATGAACTTTCTAAAAAGCCGTCAGTTTCATTTTGTATATATAGCCGGCGGACTATTTGGAGGCATATTTGCCGTTGCTGCATTAAATATATTTCCGCTTTACGCCAGTGGCTTAGCTGGTGTAACCATTGTGGGTGCATCTGCAGCAGTAATGGCCATTATTTTCGCTGCCGCAACACTGGTACCGAATTATAGCATCATGCTGCTTTTCTTTGGCGAGGTTAAAATTAAATGGATTGCCATTATTTACTTTGTACTCGATTTTATTGCCATAGGCTCAGTAAACGCAGGCGGAAGTTTAGCGCATATTGGTGGCGCCTTATTGGGCTTTACCTTTATTAAAAGTTTGCAGAGCGGAAGGGATTGGAGTAAGCTGTTCGAACGCAAACCAAAACTAAAGGTAGTCCGGAATGAAAAACCTGTTAAAAAACCCGAATTTAAAGGCGGCGTTTCTCAACAGGAGATAGATGCCATTTTAGATAAAATATCAACCTCAGGATACGATAAATTAACAGCAGTAGAAAAAGAAAAACTATTTAAGGCAAGTAAAGATTAATGGCCACAAAAAAGAAGAAGTATAGTTTAGTGGATAAACTCCTTTTGCCCATTGCCGTTGTATTGGCAATTGCTCTGCTATTAGGGGTTCTTGCCGGAAATATGGATCCAAGAAAACATGCCATTATTGCTTTTTTCGGTCTTGCCTATCCCTTTGTCTTATTCGTTAATATTATCTTCTTGGTCTGGTGGTTTTTAAGCAAAAAATGGTTTTTTGCAATCGCTACCGTTCTGGTTATCGCACTAGGTGCTAAAACTTTAAAAGCAACCTTTGCCATTGGTGGCGATGAAGGTGGCACTGAAAAAGCAGACAATAGCATCAGGATGATGACTTACAACGTGCACAGCTTTAAACTGTACGGCGAAGATAATACCGAATCGGTAAAAGAAAAAATGCTTCAGGTGGTAAAAGATCAAAATCCTGATATCATCTGTTTCCAGGAATTTTTTACCCGTTACAAAGGCGCTTTTGATACGGTTGATAGCCTAAAAGTACTGTTAAACACAAAATATTATTACTTCGTACCCACAAATAAAAACGATTACGAGGCCACGGGGTTAGCTATATTTTCTAAATTCCCCATTAAAGATTCTGGTAAAATTCCTTTTGTTGAAGGTTTCCCCGGTAACATGAGTATTTATACCGACCTCAACATCAAAGGAAAAACCTTACGGGTTTACAACGTACACTTTCAATCTATCTCTTTCGAAAAACAGGATTACGAATACCTGGATAAGGTAAAGGAAATGAATACCGAACTGCAACCATCGAAACGTATTTTAAGGATGTTAAAAAGTGCTTTCTTGAAACGTAGCGGTCAGGTAGATATTATGAAAAAGGAAATGGCAACCTGTAAAACGCCTTACCTTATTGCCGGCGATTTTAACGATACCCCGGCTTCTTATGTGGTTACCCAGATCACTGCCGGATTAAACAATAGTTTTATTAAAAAGGGCAATGGCTTTGGCAAAACCTATAACGGCAAGTTCCCCAATTTTCAGATCGATTATATCGCCACTTCTAAAGATTTAGAGGTACTAAATTACAAAATTACCCAGGCCAAATTATCCGATCACTTCCCCGTACGCAGCGATTTGAGGTTTGTGCCTTAATATTACCGTTGACTGAAGTCAACGGCTAAGTAAAATCCAGCTTTACCGTTGGCTTTAGCCAACCGAGACCAAGCAAAAAATTTTCATCTGGAGCGCAAGGCCTGTACAAAACAATAAGTTTCTTCCCGTTTTGCGCTTTTACGCTTCGCTTCCTCGTGCCTCGTTGCTGCAGGGTAACACTTCAACCGGGGCTAGGTGGCTCAAACAGTATTTCATTTGTGGGGTTGCAAGATGCACAAACCCTTGTTCCTAAACCTGATAGAGCGGAATAGCCCGGAGCGCAGTGAGGACTATAAGCGAAAGCGGGGCTGTAAAATGCCAAGAACCACAAGCCACTCATTTCCTGATTCAAGAAATGATAAATATGTTTCTATTTCGGTCGGTGAGACACCAACCGATAGAATAAACAGCAGTTTTCATTTGTGGGGTTGCAAGATGCACAAACCCTTGTTCCTAAACCCGATAGAGCGGAATAGCCCGGAGCGCAGCGAGGACTATAAGCG